>TARA_R110002073_G_scaffold40547_5_pt1 | contig 504529 bp, 437 predicted proteins | sample TARA_R110002073 | Tara Oceans TARA_R110002073 (sample SAMEA4397174) | marine metagenome | biome: Polar Biome; feature: [DCM] deep chlorophyll maximum layer (ENVO:01000326); material: water (ENVO:00002006), including particulate matter (ENVO:01000060) such as... | depth 40 m
AAGTCGTAAATAATAAAAATGAAAATACCATACAGGTTAACTATGGATTTGCGTTATACAAAACCAATGATTTATTTTAATACGTATGGTAAAATGGTAATAAAAGCGAAGTGTATATTACCGAAGTGTAACACAATTACAAATACAATGAATGTATTTGTTTAATTATATTAAACTAAAGAGGGGTTAACAGGTAGGTGGGCCTCGTGAGTCGAGGGATGAGAGAAAAGAATTGAAATAATTATTGGGCGGATGATAGACGACCACTTGTTCTGCTTCATCATAGATTATTGAAGTACTATAATGATTAACATAAATAAGTGTGTTTACATCTTTTTGAACGTTGAGTTTCTTTACACCACTTTCGTTTGCTAACAATATTTCATTAGAAACAACTGAATGTACGTGAACCTCCAAAAATAAATCTAAAAGCCCTTTTTTGGAACTTTCTTTTTCTGGAACATCGTGATGTTGACTATGATTGTCACTATGGGCAACAGCTTTATGCGATTGTTCAATCTCGTGTAAATGATGCCAGTGAGGAACAACCTGATGCAGCAACAATAGGCTAAATATGCCTAAAAAGAAAAGTGCTTTTATGTGATTGTGTTTTTGCATCGGTTGCAAATATACAAATTATTATAATAGATTTAACTTATTGAAATTAATGTTAAAAATCAACAATCAAAATACCAAACAAATTGATGTTCATAATTTTTTTAAAGCTTAATTTCAATTTAAAAAATAAAAAATCCAATTTAAGGTACTGGGTAAACCTTTTACAATATTCTAAACCATTGCAAATATTTCATCAAACAATATCTTATCCAATTTTTCCTGTTGGGAAAAACTCTTTTTTAAGGAATTGTGAAGCATCCAATTAAAGGCGTTATAACCATCCCATAACGTGGGCGTTGTATAATAATCTTGTCCTTCTTCTGCAATCATATCCAATAATTCCTTAGATTTCTTTGAAGGATTATCGTTTTTGTCGCTACATTCATATCTGAACAGTTTCGTCTTTTCCAAGATTTCTTTTACAAATGCTTTGGTGTCAATAAGTTCAATTTCTTCCATTTCCCTGAATTTTCTTGTGATTTCGTAGTATTCGTTATTCAGAAACTTCTCAAACAGCGAGTTCAATTTCGGCATTATTAAATCTGTATTGTTCTTACTGTGCTTTATAGAAAACGCTATTTCTGCTTGTGCAACGTGCAGTCCATTTGTGCATACTTCTCTATAAAATCCAAAATGTCCGGAAGTCTTTTCGCTTCCGTCATAGGAATTTTTAAAACGAAGCATCGGTAATATTTTGTCCTGTCCATTCTTTAACGAGAACTGGTTATCGTCCTCAATTATAAAGTCGGTAATGAAAGACCTGTCATCCCTGTTAATCATGCGTATATGATATTTTAGATTGGCATCCAACAATAGCTGTTCTGCTTTTTTGAAGAACAGTTCATTTGGAATATGGCCATAACTGTTCGAGACCACATTCACAACCTTGCCATTGGAAATAATGACATTTTCAAGTCCTCTTCGAGACTCCATATCAGTAATACTTTTTAAAGATTTCATTTGAAACGAAAATTTCATCTTGTTGTAAACTTTTTAAATACATAATATTTGATTTTAGACCTGTCTAACGACAGATATTATTAAAAAAAGAAAACCTACTCTTGCGAGCAGGCTTTCACATTTGAAGACATTTGCTTCATTAAAGTTCAAATTTTACAATCTGTTCTTCGATTTCTGATTTACGTTGTTCCAATGTGGACTCTAAATGCGTAGTTACCAACTTGATTAAATTCGTGTTGGTCGTCTTGAATTCCAGATTACGTGAGTCCCTAATATGGAAGGAACTTGAACCGTCCTGATTGTAATTGAACTTTGTAAGCTCGTTCAATGTTTCCGTCAGCCGTTCACGTTGATTGGCCAAGCCTCTCAATTTCTCAATCTTTTGAATTCTGTCATCCAAATTGATTACAGTTTTTTCAACTGTTACTTTCTTTTCAGGAACATTGGTTTTACCGATTGCTTGTTCAGTTAACTTTTTTTGAACTTCCTTTTTAACGGTTGCATTTACTTTTTTTGCTGTTCCGTTTGATTTTACTTTTGTTTCCATAATTAAATGATTTTAGATTAAACAATATTTGAGCATAACCCAAACGTGAGACAAAATTTTAGAGTGGAAAGGAAACGGAATAAATTAGCGAGGGAATAAGCGTTGGCTTTATGCCGTCCCTTTTTTCCGGAAAATATTTTGCGACGTTTATATTGCGGCAATATTGTATGAATACTCTCTACCTCAAATTTTCCTATAGAAGTTAATCACATAATAGACCCTTAATGAAGTAGTTGATTACTCAATTTTATGACTATCAACAATATGAGGTTTTAGATTTTACGTAAGAATTATAAGGTTTAATAAACGGAATTTGAAGGACTATTAAATGTCATAAAATAAACGACTTTTTATGTTGGTTTGAATTAATACAAATTATATATTTGCACCATCAGAAAGTAAAGCAATTTACTTCAAGTTCATTTATAGTATCGTCAACAAATCGGCTAACAGTAATGTTTGGAAATCTGTAACTGGTTGATATATATAATATTATGGGGTAAGGGTATAATCCTGCCACCCCGACTAAAAATATCCAATCACTTTAGTGATTGGATATTTTATTTTTAAAGCATTGAGTACTGCCAGGTACTTATGTGTAAAAAATAAAAAAGTCGAATTGGCGCTTGCCAATATTGGATATACTTGTGCAACAAACCTAAATTCTGGATGAACTAAGTTAATCCTGCCACCACTCCAAATCAATACAAAAAGTACGCTTTACTAACTTTTTTGAATGCTATCAATTCCTTTTCCCAAGAGGCAAAAATTTCTAATGGATGTGCTCCATTATAAATCATAGTTTCCAATCTTTCAGTACCAACCAGTCTACCCATCGTTTCCTTATCCCACTCCATTTTGTTAGGATGCACTTGATGTATAGCCCAAACCATTGCGATTCCAGCTTTATAGGGTTCGAAACTATCTCTATCTGTAATATTCACATAAATCCCTTTACAAAGCTCTCCCGTTAAATAAGGATCGCTACTGTGAAAATCCATTTTTTCTGGGATGAAAGTAATTGCCTCAAATTGAACACCATCTAAATTTAGATTATTCAATAATGAAACTACCTCATCATTATCAATCCATGGCGCTCCAATATATTGAAATGGTTTTTCAGAACCTCTTCCAGCGGAAATATTTAAGCCTTCAAAAAGGCAGGTTCCTGTATACGCAAGGAGTGATTCGAAAGAAGGAAGATTAGGCGATGGTTTAGTCCATTCTATTCCCGTCTGATCAAACCACATGGAGCGTTCCCAACCCAACATTTCAATCACATGAAGTGTTGTTTGTTCGCCTCCTCTAAGCTTGTGTTCGCCATTATAGAGCTTCGCAATTTCACCCATAGTCATACCGTGTATTACAGGTACCTTACCGAACGCTCCAAAACCATAAAGAAACTGATCATCTGTTATAAAACCGTCCATTTTTAACCCAGTAATGGGATTTGGACGATCGAGCACAATCACTTCAATATTGTTTTCAGCGGCAGCCTCCATTACAAAACCAAGGATATTGATATGTTCATAAAAACGCGCACCGACTTCCTGAATATCAAAAACGATAACTTCTACATCCTTTAACATCTCTGCAGTGGGCTTATGATGCTCACCATAAAGCGAATATTTTGGAAGCCCCGTTTCTACATCAACATCTACTTCCTTATCCTTCGGTATGGAATAATCATTTGTACGAATATTAAAGTGCATCCCGAAAAGCGCAATTAACTCAGCGTTTGGATAATTAAAAAGGGTGTCAGCAAGATGCGTTCCATCAGACAATTTCCCTGTATGATTTGAAACTAATGCTAATTTTTTACCCTTGATGAGATGTGAATATTCTGTGAAAAGTCGATCCGCACCAACCGTTACACCCTTATTCAATTCTGGCAAATCAGTTTTGGTCTCGTCCTTTTTATTGGAAAGATTACATGAAGTTAGAATGAATAAAATTAAAATAAGGCCTATTGTATTTTTGAATGATAGCAACTCAATGGCGTTTTTATTTATATACATGATACGTATTTTTTATAGGCTAGTTATATATTAAATAGTTCTCTCGCACCTTTTTAAAAGCGGTTAAATCATCTTGCCATGTAGCTTTAATTTCTTCAAAACTAAGACCTTCTTCAATTTGTTGTTTTAATTTATCAGTACCTGCCAAGATGTTAAAAGATTTTTCTCTGAAGAATGTATCCTTATCAGCAGTGGCATTGTACGCATCAATAACCCAATTAAAATTTAAACTACTCAGGTTATCCGTTTTTGATAAATCCAAGCCAAAACATTCATGATTCAGGTTTTTTGGGTTTTGAGAACCAAAATTTGGTTTAGGCGTAAAGGTGAAATCGTACGTGTCATTTGGTAGGTCTGGCGACCCAAAAATTTGAAACTGCATTTCAGTACCTCTTCCACAACTAACATTTGTTCCTTCAAATAAACACAAACTTGGGTATAAGTTTATAGATTTATCATTTGGAAGATTCGGAGAAGGTCTTAAAGGAAGACTATACGTTGAATTATGAGTGTAATTCTTTAATGGTACCACAGTAAGATCACATGCAACACCACCCTTCAACCATTTTTCTCCATTGATCATTTTGGCATATTCACCGATCGTCATTCCATATACAATAGGCACCGGGTGTAGCCCTACAAAGCTTTTAAACTCATCTTCTACTATAGGACCATCTATATAATGTCCGTTAGGGTTTGGTCTGTCTAAAACAATAACAGGAATGTTATTTTCGGCACAGGCTTCCATGATATAGTGCATTGTAGAAAGATATGTGTAAAAACGCGCACCCACATCTTGAATGTCAAACAACACTAAATCTACATTTTCCAATTGTTCTTTTGTTGGCTTGTAGTTACTTCCATACAACGAAACAACCGGAATGCCAGTTTTTTCGTCGATACCATTTGAAATTACTTTACCTGCATCTTCAACACCTCTTACTCCGTGCTCAGGAGCAAACATTTTAGCCACTTTTATATCAAGAGAAACTAATGAATCAACAAGGTGTTGATACGTTTTATTATCATCACTTTTAAAAATCACTGAAGTATTATTTACCGCTACCGCAATATTTTTACCTTTTAATAATGGTAAATAATCCGCTGTTTGATTCGCTCCAACAACAATAGGCTCATTTTCCTTTACGGCCGGTTCGTCATTTTTCTTAGCATTCTGACAACTTATAAATATGGAGCATATAAATAGTGCTAAAAAAAATAAAATAGAGGCTGAGTTTTTCTTTACGTTTGGTTTCATTTTGAGTTGAATTTTAAAATATTTGCTTAATTTTTAAGTATACGATTTAAAAAAAATGGCTTATAAAATATTTACATCTGTTAAAATGTACTCTTTCAATTTTGGATCGTCAGGGTCTAGGTCGGTTACCATTGTACCAATCTCCTTTAAGCTACAAACATCATAACTATGCCGTACATTTAGCTTATTTGAAGTTGCTAAATAAACAATCCGCTCTGAAGCACTAATCATGGCCTTTTTTATTATGGAAACTTCATAACCCTCATCTGTTATACCTTGGTCAATATCTAGTCCACTTACACCTATGAAACAAATATTTGCTCTTATGTTAGACAAATATTGAATAACATCAATACCAGTGGTTACCATTGAGTTTCTATGAATCTTACCCCCAATGAAAATAGTTTCAATAAGTGGGTGTTCAGTTAATTGCATTGCAATTGGTAGACTATACGTATAGATTGTTGCCTTTATGTTTTTTGGAAATAACTTAGCGAACATTAAATTGGTCGTTCCTCCACTCATAATAATCACCAAACCATCTTCTAATAAAGTGATGGCTTTCTGAGCAATACGGATTTTATTTTCTCTATTGTATATGACATCTTCATTATAGTGATACAATTTTTGAATAGTAGAAATTGCACCTCCGTGCACTTTCGTAAGCATCCCTTTATCATGTAGTTCCTTTATATCTCTTCGAATTGTATCTTCAGAAACTTCTAATTCTTCAGATAAAAAACTTGAACTAACTTTCCGATTAATACTTACCACATCGATGATTTTTTGCTGTCGCAATTTCTTTTTCATTAAAAGATTTTTTTATAAATTTAATGTTATTTCTGATAAAAATGCAAATAATTTTTAAAGATAAGCATTATCTTGCATGTTTTAGTGCTAAAACACGCATTTTAAGAATATATTTATACCTTTGATAATACATTTTCACAATGTCTTAAGAAAAAAAACACCATTATGAATGCTTCAAAAAGACTCAGTTCCTTAGATGTTTTAAGAGGGATTACTATTTCTTTTATGATATTGGTTAACACACCCGGTAGCTGGGAATTTGTTTATGCACCATTAAGACACGCAAAATGGAACGGCTGCACACCTACAGATTTTGTGTTTCCTTTTTTTCTTTTTATAGTGGGTGTATCTGTTTGGTTATCATTTAAAAAATACGACACTAGATTATCAACGACAAGTTTTTTGAAAATAGTTAAAAGGGCAGCAATTATTTTTCTTTTAGGACTCATACTCAACCTGTTCCCGTATTTTAACTTTGGAGAAGTGCGTATTATGGGAGTCTTACAAAGAATAGCAATCGCCTATGGTATAGGAGCCATTCTTTGTTTAGGTTTCAAAAAGAAAGAGTTATTAGCTGTACTAGGTGTACTTTTAATTGGCTATTGGATATTGCTGTTTTTTGGATCAGCAATAGACCCATTTTCTCTGAAAGAAAATATTGTAGGAAAGTTTGATCTAATGGTGTTGGGTGAGAAACATATGTATCACGGTTTTGGTATTCCTTTTGATCCAGAAGGACTCTTATCAACCATCCCTTCTATTGGAACCGTCATAATTGGTTATTTAGTAGGGCAAATGATTAGTTCTGATATATCACTCACACAAAAAATGAGAAAACTCTTAATCCAAGGCATTGTATTGGTTGTGCTGGGGAGCGTATGGGGAATTGTATTCCCTATCAATAAAGCGCTATGGACCAGTTCATATGTTTTGTACACAGCCGGTTTTGCAATACTATTTTTAACGCTTTTAATTTTTATTATTGATTATAAAGGATATAAAAAGTGGTCCAAACCATTTATTCATTTTGGAATGAACCCCTTATTTATTTTTGTTTTTTCTGGCCTATATGGAAGAACCATAAATTATCTAATTAAAATAGCGCCTAGCGACGGAGGGCCGAAAATATCGGCTCACAAATACCTGTTTAGTGAAGTATTCTCGCCGATTGCAGGAAACATGAATGGCTCTTTATTTTTTGCGCTAAGCCATATTTTAGCTTTTTGGCTTATCTGCTTTTTACTTTATAAAAACAAAATATTCATTAAAATATAAAATTACAAGATTTTTTTGCCGTAATTAACATAAACTTTCGAACTATCTCGCTAAAACAAGCATAATTTATGCAAAAAAATGCTTGTTTTAATTTTTTTATTTTTACTTTTAACCAAATTAACTTAAATACAAAGACCTCTATGAAAAATTATTATTTTCAAGTAATAGCCTTGATAATGGTTTTCTTTGTGCATACTTCTTTTGCGCAAACAGTTACTATATCAGGTGTCGTTAAAGAAAAAGGAAGTAACACAAATTTACCTGGTGTAAATGTTGCCATTCAAGGCTCCTCTATAGGTAGTGTTACCGACTTTGACGGAAATTATTCGATCGAAGCAGATAATACCAAAGACAAATCGCTTGTCTTTAGCTTTATTGGCTACAAAACTATTTCAGTAGTATTATCAGGGGAAGACCAGGTAATTAATATTGAACTAGAAGAAGATGCAACAAGTCTTGGTGAAGTTGTTGTTACTGCTTTAGGAATAAAAAGAGAAGCTAAAGCTTTAGGGTATTCGCTAACTGAAGTTAACGGAGATGAAATGACTCAAGTAAAAACAACAAGTGCCGTTAACTCACTACAAGGTAGAGTTGCTGGTGTAAACATTTCTACTAGTAGCACCGGAGCCTCTGGTTCTAGTAGAGTAATTATCCGTGGCGCAAGTTCTTTAACAGGAAATAACCAACCGCTTTATGTGGTCGATGGAATTCCAGTTATTAATAATACCGGAGGTTCGGTAGTAGGCCCAACCAATGATGGTACCGGAGATGGAGGAGATGATATCTCTTCTATCAACCCTGATGATATTGAAACTGTATCTGTGTTAAAAGGGAGTTCTGCAGCCGCACTTTATGGATCTTTAGCCTCAAATGGGGTTATAATGATTACCACAAAATCTGGTAAAAATCAAAATAGCTTAGGCATCGAATACTCGAGCTCGTATACTTTTGACCAAATAAACACAGACCTTCAAGATATTCAAACTATCTATGGATCAGGTAATAGAGGATTAAAACCAGGGTTTGAATATGACCTTGCTAATAATCCCGTAGAAATTGCTGATTCAGCATTGGCCATAGATGATGCTTTCACCTACTCTTTACATTCTTGGGGAGCGCTAATGGATGGCTCAAGTGTTTACAACTGGGATGGGGTTAGAAGACCTTATTCTAATACAGGTAATAATCTTGACAAATTTTATGAAACTGGTACAACAGCAGTGAATACTTTAGCCTTATCAAAAGGTGGCGATGGATATAATTATCGATTTTCTTTTTCCAATTTAGAGAATAAAGATATTTTTCCAAAATCAACCTTAAACAGGAAATCGTTATCGTTGAATGCCACTGCGCAAATAAATCCCAAATTAACCTCAACCGTTAATGCAAAGTATGTCATTGAAAAAGTTCACAACCGTGTTAATTTAGGTGATACCCCAGGAAATGCAAATACAGTAGCTTACGTATTGCCAGCCTCCTTAAATATTAATGATTTAAAACCAGGCTCTAATGACGCGGGGACAGAATTATTATTTCAAACCAGTCAATTTATCCAGAATCCTTATTGGGTAGTCAATAACTTCAATAATGATGACAATAAAAATAGGCTTACCGCATCCACCTCATTAAGGTACGATATAACAGATTGGTTATATGCTACCGGACGTGCAGGATTAGATACTTATGAATTATCAAGAAAAAAAGTAACACCGTTCGGAACGGCTTACCGCCCTACAGGTGAATTATCTCAAAGTAAGTCTACGTACGCATCGTTTAATGCAGATTTTATGCTCGGCATCCAAAAGGAAATAACATCAAAAATTTCTACCAATTCTATAATTGGTGCAAACACTAGAATATCGACTTTTGAATCATTAAGCGCACTAGGTAGAGGCTTTATTGTTGTGGGATTAGAAGATTTAAACAATACCACCTTGCCTGAACCATCAAACAATTACTTTAAAACAAAAACCAATTCGGTTTATGGTTCATTTGAAGTAGATTATGGTCAATATCTGTATGTTACCTTTACAGGAAGAAATGACTGGTTTTCAACACTTTCTTTTCCAGGCAAAACAACCCCTAACAATGACTTTTATTGGTCGTTAAGTGGAAGTTTATTATTAAGCGAAGCATTTGAATTACCTGAGAAAATCAATTACGCTAAAGTAAGAGCAAGTTATGCACAAGTTGCCGGTGGTGCTCAAAGCGCCTATGCCCTGAATTTAGACTACGCAGTTACTGGATCCTTTCAAGGACAATCGTTCGGACAATTAAATGGAAACTCTATTCCGAACTCTAATTTAATTCCATTCCAAAAAAATGAATACGAATTTGGATTTGAAGGTCGGTTTTTAAATAGCCGCTTAAATTTAGATGTTGCCTATTATTCAAATCAGACTACGAACGATATTGTACGTGCCGCAGCTTCTCAATCATCGGGTTATACGTCATCTATACTCAACATTGGTGAATTGAAAAATAATGGTCTTGAATTACTGATTGGTGGGTCTCCAATAAAAAATGAAAATTTCTCTTGGAACACCTCATTTAACTTAGGTTATAACGATAGTGAAATTGTTCACACTGATGATGAAGACACCCCTATTAACGTTGACGGAAGTCAAACGAGATCTAGAACCGCAATCATCTCGCATATTGTTGGTGAAAACTACGGAGTTATTTACGGATCCTCTTACAAAAGAGATGAGTCAGGAAATATCATGTATGACCTCAGCAGCACAATTCCAAAACCTATTCAAGGAGAGAATAAAATACTAGGTGAAGGTGTTGCCCCTTATACGTTAGGGTTTTCAAATTCTTTTAAATACAAAAATGTGTCACTTGGGTTTTTAATTGATGCAAAATTTGGAGGAAGTGTACATTCAGGTACCAACAGAGAATTAATGATACGAGGATTACACAAAAAGACGTTAGAAGGTCGTGAGACAGGCTTGGAAGTGTCTGGTATTGACAATGCCACAGGTCAACCTTTTACAACAACGGTTGCCCCTGAAAATTTAAGAACGTATTACAGTCTTATTGCAGAAGAGAGCGCAGGTATTTCGGAAGAGTTTGTGTATAGTACTGACTTTGTTAAATTTAGAGAATTAAGCATATCTTATAGCTTACCAAAAAAGGCTTTAGAAAGCTTTTTCATTAATGATTTAAGACTATCGTTAATTGGAAGAAATCTCTTCTTTATTTCAAGAGATATTGATAATGTTGACCCTGAGGCCTCATTAAACAACCTTAATTCACAAGGAATAGAAAGGTTTGGTGTACCATCAACTAAAAGTTATGGTTTTTCAGTAAATATTAAATTTTAAAAAAGAAGAAAATGAAAAAAATACTTATTTTACTAGCAATAGTTATAATGTTTGGATCTTGTGATAATGGCTTTGAGGAGATGAATGTAAATCCTACAAAACCAACACAACTGGATCCGTCAACAAAATTAACCTTTATTCAACTGTATACAGGCGGTAGTAGTTATGTTGCTTATTTATTTTGGAACGTTATTCATTTAATGCAAAACATCCAACATCTAAACAACACCTCTTATGTATCCTTTTTGTATAAAGAAGGAAATACACATCAATTTTTTGAAGAACAATTTTCTAACACGGTTAAAAACGTGATCGATTTAGAAGCGCAGTTAGAAGCAAGTGACGCTCCTACGGCAGCATCTGATTTAGCCATCGCAAGAATACAAAAAGTTCTTATCTTCAGTAGGTTAACAGATATTTATGGAGATATTCCTTATAGCGAAGCTGGAAAAGGATTCTTAGAAGGTGTTCGTTTTCCTAAATATGATAAGCAAAGTGATATTTATGCCGATATGTTGGCAACACTAGAAAGTTCTGCAGCAACATTAAGTGCTGGAGGCCCTAACTCTTATGGATCTGCAGATTTATTATTCGCAGGAGACAACGTAAAATGGAGAAAGTTTGCCAACTCATTAATGCTGCGTTTGGCTATGCGAATGGTAAATGTTGACAATAGCGCTGCTGAATCATGGGCAACAAAAGCAATTAGTGGAGGTGTTATGGAAAGCAATGCTGATATTGCTTACACACAATATGAAAATTCTGCAAATGACGGAGGTCCAAACGTAAATCCACTTACAAAATGTTTTACCTCAAGAGCAGCCAATCAAGTGAAGCTCTCAAAAACATTTGTTGACTTTTTAAAGGATAGAGATGACCCTAGAGTTTCTGTTTTATCGTCAACCGTTGATGGCAATACAGATGCAGCACTTCAATTTGGACAAGATATAAATGACCCTAATAGAGGAGCAGCGAACTCGAAACCAAACATTAATATTTTTGGCGGCTCTGGTGTTGTTATTTACGACGCGCCTTTTTTCTTCCAGACTTATGCTGAGGTTGAATTTATGTTAGCTGAAGCATCAGAAAGATGGGGACTAGCAGGAGATGATGCTGAAGGTCATTACAATGCAGGTGTAACTGCCGCAATGGAATATTTGTCTCTGTATGGACATGGTGTAGAAATTACATCAGATCAAATTAATGATTACCTAACAGCCAATCCTTTTGTGCCTTCAGAAGCATTAAAAATGATCAACGAGCAATACTGGGTAGCTACTTTTGGCAATGGTCTTGAAACCTTTTCAAACTGGAAAAGATCAGGTTATCCTGTTTTGATTCCAGCAGATGTTGCAGCGACACTTACAGGAGGTAAAATACCAAGAAGGCTTCCATATCCTGCGTCAGAGAAACTTAACAACCCCGACAATGTAGCGGCGGCGACCACGCAACAAGGTGGTGACGATTTGTTAACCAGAATGTGGTGGGACGTAAATTAACAGGTAAAAACAAGTAATCAAACTGGTTTTTACACTATTTTGTTATTTTGAATTAGTATTAGTATTTGAGGTGAGCGTTATGAATTGATAACGTTCACCTCTTATTTTTAGGAGGTTTAGTTAAATTTTAAGTATGAAAAAAGTAGGTACAGGTCTCGATATTTTGGTAACTGATAGTCACCTACAAAAGACATTCAATGGTAACGTAGCTTTGTTATGCAATAACGCCTCTGTTGATGGCACTTGTGTTCACGCAGCAATTCGCTTTAAAGAATTATTTGGTTCTCGATTTGTCAAATTATTTGGACCCCAACATGGTTTCAATACCGATGCTCAAGATAATATGATTGAAACCGATCACTATACACATCCGTATTTCAATATACCCGTATATTCCTTATATTCTGAAACACGCATACCAACGGATGACATGCTAAAAGGTATTGATCATCTGTTTGTGGATTTACAAGACATTGGATGCAGAATGTACACCTACATTTACACCCTTACCCTCCTATTAGAAAAATGTACCGACAAAGACATTGAAGTTATTGTTCTTGATCGCCCCAACCCAATAAATGGAATCGACATTGAAGGGAATATTTTAGATTTGAAGTTTGAATCTTTTATAGGAAGGCATCCAATACCAGTGCGCCATGGAATGACCATTGGTGAAGTTGCATTAATGCATCAAAAAAATTGGACTCATGGCAAAGCACGACTTAAAATAATAAAAATGCACCATTGGGAGCGTCAAATGTATTTTGAAGACACCAAGTTACCCTGGCTTTTGCCCTCACCAAACATTCCAAGATCCGAAACTACATTCACCTTTCCCGCAGCTGTTTTATTTGAAGGCACAACCCTAAGTGAAGGACGCGGAACAACCCAACCTTTGGAAATTATGGGACATCCTAAAATCAAACCATATTCGTTTTATCAAAATCACTTATCAAACTGTATAAAAGCGTCAAAATTAGAAGGTTTTGTACTCCGACCCATAACATACATTCCCACTTTTGATAAAAAAGTAAATGAAATTTGTGGTGGTTTTCAAATTCATGTAGTCGATAAATCCACCTTTAAACCGTGGCGAGTTGGTCAATTTATTATACGAGAACTATATCATTATTTAGGAACTGATTTTGAATGGAAAAACCCTCCTTTTGAATATAACGAAACACAACAACCTATAGATATAATTAATGGCACCGATCTATTAAGGCTTTGGGTAGAAAATAACGATTCTTTGGAAATGTTAGATACTTTTGAAAGTTTAAAAGATTACAAAATCCAACTGAACGACATAAAAATGTATTAAAACTTAAAGTAAAAAGCCTTCAACACCTACTAAACTTCAGTGTTTTTCCTCTTTATTTACTAAATTCTAAAGGCTCAAAATCTGCCAAAAGGAACAATTTCGCTTCATGAATTCCCTGTTTTGCCATTATAAAGAGCTTTTTTGCAAGTTTTTGCAATATTTTGCTGTAAAAACAGTAATCTTTTGCTGTTTTTAATGATTAAATAATAAAGTTTTGTCCTATCTTTGTTTAGTAAGCTAATCTTAAAATAATTTTATGAAAAAAACTATTAAAACACTTTTCTGCATGAAGTGGCCACAGTGCACACTCCTACTGTTAGTATTCTTGACATTAGGCTTTTCTGCACAGAGCCAGACAACCTATACACTTAAAGGTAATGTAACTGATAATATTGGTAATCCTGTTCCAGGAGTTACCGTAAAAATTCAAAACACAAATTTAGGTGCAGTTACCGATTTTTCTGGTAATTATACATTAGAAGCGAATCTGAATACAGGTAGCTATAAACTTGTTTTTCAATTTCTTGGACTCACAACTCAAGAAGTTTCAATAACACTTGGAAGTCAAACAGATATCATAAAAGATGTTGTTATGGAATCTGACATCCTCGGATTAGATGAAGTTGTAATAACAGGAACCGGTGCATTGACCGCAAAAAAACAACTTGGAAATTCCATTTCAACCATTGATGGTATGAGTATTGCCGAATCAGGCTCGGTTGATATAACGGGAGCACTCTCAGGTAAATTGGCTGGGATTCAAGTATCTCAAAATTCAGGAGATCCAGCTGCAGGTATTAGTGTTAGACTAAGAAGCGCAAGTACCGTAAACGGAAGTTCTGACCCTTTGTACATTATTGACGGAGTTATTGTAAATAACAATTCCACCAATGTTTTAAATGTAACGAGTGTGGTTCAAAATCGACTTTCAGATATTAACCCACAGGATATTGATAGAATAGAAGTAATAAAAGGCGCTGCCGCTGCAGCCATCTACGGTTCTAGAGCAAGCAATGGTGTGGTTCAAATTTTCACTAAAAGAGGAAAAACAGGAGAACCAGTAATTACCGTATCTAGTAGCATTAACATGAATTCTTTAAGAAAAAAGCGTGATTTTAATGAAGAACCATTTACTTGGGCCTCATCAGACATTACTGTTCTTGACAGAGTACCTGTAACGAGATACGATTACCAAGATATGGTTTTTCAAAATTCAACAGGAACAGATAATTACATCTCCATTGCCGGAGGAAAAGAGGGCACAGACTACTTTGCTTCACTTTCTCATTTAAGCAATGAAGGAATTATGAAAGCTACCGACTATCAAAGACAAGGTGGGCGTATTCGGATTAATCAGGAAATTAATAACTGGGCTTCAGCCTCAGCTGGGATCTACTTTTCTACAAGTCACAGTAATGATCAACCTAATGGTGGTTATAATGCGGGAGTATTACCTACAATACTGTTTACAAATAACAGTATCAATCCTGCACAAGATGCAGACGGTAACTATCCTAACATGACCTTTTACCCGAATATTTTAGAATATATTGAAACCTTCGACTTTCAACAAAAGAACAATCGAGTAATCGCTGATTTACAAGTAAATCTATCTCCACTAGAAGGCCTTAAAGTAAATTACATTCTTGGTTATGATAATGCAGAGTCCTTAGGAACCACCTATGTACCTATTGGTACAAACACCGTTCAACTCGGTACGGCAAGCACTACTTCAATAAACACCAAACAATTGAATAGTGATTTAAATGCAACGTACAGCAAAAATATTGGAGACAATGTAAAGTCTACAACATCTGCAGGTTTTTCTTGGCAATCAGATGATACCACATATAGTTCTATTTCAGCATCAGGATTGGCGTTAGGAATAAGTACTACCAACGGAGCTGCTTCCATTTCTACAAACGAAAGTAGAAGCGAAAGAACTTTTTGGGGTGGTTTTGTACAACAAACATTTGGCTTTCAAAATAAACTATTCTTAACAGGCGCTATTCGCCTAGATGGATCATCGGTATTTGGTGCTGATGAAAGAAATCAATTTTATCCAAAAGCAAGTATGTCATACATCCTTTCTGAGGAAGATTTCTGGAAGGAAAGTATCGGAGATGTTTTTAGTAGTTTTAAACTTAGAGCTGCTTGGGGTCAAGCCGGTAACCTTACAGCAATTGGTCCGTTTGACCGATTATCAAACTATGCGGCAGTAAGTATCGACGGAAATTCTGGGTTAATTGCACCTACTGCACTAGGCAATCCAAATTTAAAACCTGAGAGACAGACTGAAATAGAATTTGGTGTGGATATGGCCTTATTTAATAATAAAGTTGGAGTAGAACTTACCTATTACAAACAAGATATTGACGAGCTTTTATTAGCAAGAACCTTAGCCCCATCAACGGGATCTGGCTCTCGAGTTGAAAATATTGGAACGATGACCAACAATGGTTTTGAAGCTTTAATTACGGCTACACCAATTCAAACAACTGATTTCAGTTGGTCTGTTACCGGAACGTTTTCGTCTAATAAGAATGAAGTGAATGATATAGAAGGTGAACAATTTAGCATTGGTAATTTCGGATTTTCCGTTGCTAAAAATGGAAACCCTCTAGGTGTTTATTATCAAGGGTATTACGCAAGAAATCCTGACGGATCGTTACTTTTAACTCCAGGTGGTCTTCCACAAAGAGAGCAAGGGTCTTACGACTCAAATGGAAACCCTGTTGCTGAAAGAGATGGCTCAGGACAACCAAGTGGAGCAAACTTAAGTAAGGTAATTGGTGATCCAAATCCTGATTTTATTGCCTCATTAACAAATGAGTTTACTTATAAGAATTTTTCTTTTAGAATGCAGCTAGATGCAGTTCAAGGAGTTGATCTATTGAGCTGGGATACACGTATGTTCTATCGATTTGGTGGTGGACCCGCTGAAGCGAGTGAATTAGCAGGAGAATCTGTACGTGGTACGGGTGCTGCAAAATTTGGTATCGCAGAATCTTACGTTGAAGATGGTTCGTATATTAAATTACGTGAAGTATCTGCTTCCTATGTATTAAGAGAACCTTTAAAAGGCATTAACAGTGTTAAATTCACCTTAACTGGACGTAATTTATTCTCTATTGATAATTATTCTGGTTATGACCCAGAAGTAAATATGGATGCACAGAGTAATGGTTCTAGAGGTGGCGTTATGGGATTAGTTCCAATACCAAGAGTTATCAAACTTGGAGTATCGGCGACATTTTAAATAACAAAATAAATATTAGAAGATGAAAAATATAAAAACATATACAATTATTGGTGTTTGGCTTATTATCGGCGGCCTATTTAGTGCCTGCGAAACAGAGTTTGAAAATCCGAACAATCCAACGGAAGATGTAGTTTTAGAAACCAAAGATGGTCTCTTTGCATTAGCTACAGGAATTAGACAGTATTATTCAATTACGGTATTACGCCAAGTAATAGAAGCTCCAGGAATTACAACACGAGAACTTGGAGTGACCAATACTTTTTTAAATATTAACGAATTAGCTAAAGGAGGTGCTGAATTACCTGCAGAAAGTGGAGGAATAACAAATCCTTGGGTGAATCTTTTGAGAGCTAAGGGCATGACCGAATCACTAATTACAGGCGCAAATTCGGTTGACCTTAGTCCTGGTAGCCGCAGTGGTCTTTTGGCGTATGGAAATTTATTCAAAGCAATGTGCTTAGGTAATTTGATACAGATGTTTGAACAAGCGCCTATTAATAATTCAGAAGATGGTACTGCGCCATTTAGCGATCGCGCAACGGTATTGGCTGAATGTATTTCTTTATTAGAAGAAGCGCGTGATGCTTTAACTGCAACGCCTATGTCTGATGAGTTTAAATCAACTGTTTTGTGGGCTGATATTAACCTGCAAAAAACCATCAATGCCTTTCTTTCACGCTATCAATTGCTAGTAGGCAATTACTCAGGTGCGATTACGGCTGCTGATGCGGTATTGAATGCTAGTGACGCTACCAATTCAATGTGGGTATATGATGCCAATAATCAAAATCCTATTTGGAATAGAACCGTTAATTCTGCTGATTTAAATCCACAATCAAATTTTGGCTTAGTAGGAGCATTTATTCCAGAAGCTGGTGACGGACGTACTGATTTTTACTTAGGAGCGGATGCGGGTAACGCAAATGCTGATGCAGGTGGACAAGCATTAAGTGAAATGCTTGGGTTCTTTGCTTCTAGCACATCACCAATTCCAATTTACCTTCCAGGCGAAATGATGCTAAACAAAGCAGAAGCCTATGCTAGACAAGATGAATTAGATGATGCTGTTACTCAATTAAACTTAGTACGACAAAAAAATGATGATGATTTAGGCGTTAACGCAAACTTGCCAGCATGGACAGGTAATGAAACAAGTAAAAGTGATATTTTAGATGAGATTTATAAAAATAGATCTATTGAATTGTTCCTAACGGGACTGAGATTTGGAGATAATAAAAGATTCTATCCAAACTTTGTAGTTCCTTCAGCAGCGAACACGACCAATCAAAGAAATAGAAACTTCTATCCTTATCCAACAATAGAAAGAGAAAATAATCCAAATACACCACAAGATCCAGCTATTTAATAGTACAAATAGTGATATCATATTTGAGTTAGTTTTTTTGAATTAAGGGCAATGTAAAATTGCCCTTAATTCAATTCAAATAAGTACAACAGTCGAAATGATAGTTAACTAGTATTAAAATCGAACTGATTGACCTATTTGCAGTAGTTTACTATATATAAATTTTAAAACTGTATAAACAAAATGAAAGTATTAACAGGCTTAGATGTTTTGGTCAACGATGAATCTCTTCAAAAGAAATACAAAGGAAATATCGCACTGTTATGCCATAATGCATCCGTTGATGGAACATTTACACACGCCGCAATAAAGTTTAAAGAAATTTTTGGTTCAAGGTTTGTGAAAATGTTTGGGCCACAACATGGTTTCTCAACAGATGTCCAAGATAATATGGTTGAAACTGACCATTATATACATCCTCATTTCAAGGTCCCTGTATATTCGCTCTATTCAGAAACGCGTATTCCTACAGATGAGATGTTAGAAAACATTGATCACTTTTTTATTGATTTACAAGATGTGGGCTGTAGAGTGTACACGTATATTTATACACTCACCTTATTACTTGAAAAGTGTATTGATAAGGATATTCAAATTATTGTACTTGACCGCCCTAATCCTATTAACGGAATTGATCTTGAAGGAAACATTACTGAACCCGGCTTCGAATCATTTGTGGGGCGACATCCAATTCCAATGCGGCATGGAATGACGATTGGAGAAGTAGGATTAATGCATCAAAATTTATGGGCTAAAAAGAAAGTAAACCTGGAAATAATAAAAATGCGTCATTGGAAAAGAGAGATGTTTTTTAATGACACCAAATTACCATGGATTTTACCTTCTCCAAATCTCGCAAGAGCAGAAAGTACTTTTACTTTTCCCGCTACTGTAATCTATGAAGGCACCCTTTTAAGTGAAGGTCGTGGCACTTCCCAACCCTTAGAAATTGTAGGCCATCCAAAAATTGAACCGTATTCATTCTATAAAAATCAGTTATTCGAAAGTGTAAAAAAATCAAAACTTGAAGGTTTTGTTTTACGACCAATAACTTTTCTTCCAACATTTCAAAAGCACGGAAATACCGTTTGTGGTGGCTTTCAAATTCACGTCACAAATAAAAAAACGTTTAAACCTTGGCGCGTAGGGCAACTTATTTTACGTGAATTGTACCATTACTTAGGAGATGATTTTGAATGGAAAAAACCTCCGTATGAATATAACTATACGCAACAACCTATCGATATAATTAATGGTACTGAAAAATTAAGGCATTGGGTAGAAAACAATGAGTCAATGGAAAAACTCGATTCATTTGAAAATTTAAGCGAATACAAACAACAATTTAAGGAAATAAAAATTTATTGAAAATTGAAGCCTAAACGACCCCGCTAGCTATTATGATTATAACTTTAAATTCTCCAATTGAAAAATTAACATAAATGAACGCAACACTAATTCTAATAATCATAGCATCCTATTTCGGGGTATTAATGTTAATATCTCACCTAGTTTCCAAAAAGTCGAGTGACGATTCATTCTATACGGGTGATAGAAAATCTCCTTGGCAAGTTGTTGCATTCGGTATGATTGGGGCTGTATTATCTGGCGTTACGTTCGTCTCCATACCCGGCATGGTTGGTACGAATTACTTTTATTATTTACAGTTTGTTTTTGGGAATGTTGTTGGATATATATTTATAACTTATGTTCTCATTCCTATTTATTATGAATTAAAATTAGTTTCAATATACACCTATTTAGAATCCCGGTTCGGTATCAGAACCTACAAAACAGGGTCCTTATTTTTTCTTATATCACAATCATTTGGGGCCGCTTTACGCCTATTGCTAGCTGCAAAAATTTTACAATACGCCGTATTCGATGCGTTTAACATTCCGTTTTTCGTAACCGTCTTTCTCATACTCGCTTTAATATGGTTATACACACACAGGTCTGGTATTAAAACAATTGTTTGGACAGATACACTGCAAACATTCTTTTTACTCATGGCAGCCGGAGTTACTATTTATGTTACTATGGACGCTTTGAACATGAGCATTTCAGATACAATCTCAACAGTTACAAAACACGAATATTTTAAGGTGTTTGAATGGGATTTTAATTCGGGAAACAACTTTTTTAAACAATTTATCTCAGGAATTTTAATAGCTATTGCTATGATTGGTTTGGATCAAAATATGATGCAAAAAACATTAACCTGTAAAAACAAAAAAGAAGCACAACGCAACATATTAACTTTTAGTTTAATCTTAGCAATCACACAATTTCTATTTTTGGGCTTAGGTGTTATGTTATACTTATACGCTGAAAAATTTGGAATTCAATTGGAAGTTGAAAATGGAAAATTTATTAATACTGATGCTTTATTTCCAATGCTGTCATTAAACCATTTTGGAATTTTTGCTAGTATTAGTTTTATTTTGGGGATCACTGCCGCTTCATTTTCAAGTGCAGATTCTGCACTAACGGCTTTAACAACTTCTTTTACGCATGATTTTTTAGATATTCAACATAAAAATTCCAAAGAAAAAAAGCGATTAAAAAATCTTGTTTTGTTTGGGTTCTCAATAGTAATTTTCACGATTATAATGTTGTTTTCAGAAAGTAAAGGTGATGTTATTTCAACAATATTTAAGGTCGCCGGATATACGTATGGTCCACTACTCGGACTGTATATGTTTGGAATTTTTACTAAAATAAAAATTAAAGATGCCGCCGTTCCATTCATCTGTATTTTAATGCCGTTGGTAACCTACTTTTTAAACTACTATTTTATTCGTTGGTACGACTTTGATTTTGGCTTTATGAATATTTTCGTAAACGCACTACTTACCGTTCTATGTCTCATTCTTTTTAAAAACAAAACAACAAGTTCAGATGAACCAGCACTAGATTAACTTTCAAAATAAATCAATAATGAAAACTATTAAAAACAGCAGTTACTATCTATTTTCTTTTTTTATTACATGTTATTGCTTAATAGGATGTAATCAGGTTGATTCAGAACAAAATATAACCATAGAGAATAGTACGATTTCTTTGAGTTTTGATAAGAATACAGGGGCGCTAGTTTCTTTAAAGAATACTGATAATCCATACAATTTCTTGAGCCCAAATAGCGCCCAAGAATCGCTTTGGGAGGTTGATTTACTGAGGGATTCGGTCGTCACAACTATTGACATGTCAATGGCATCCGGATTTCATTTTACAAAAAAAGACCCACATACCTTGTTGCTAACTTGGGAGAATTTTTCAGGAATAAAAAATAAAAATTTTAAAATAAATGCTACAATTACCCTTGAAGAAAACAAATCGTTATCTGCATGGAAAATTGCTGTTGAAGAAACGAAAGGAGAAAGTATTAGCAAAGTGGTATTCCCAAAAATTTCTGGAATAAAAGATTTGGGTGATGAATATTTAGCTGTTCCAAAATGGATGGGTGAAAAAATGAAAAATCCTAGAACCTATCTTTCAAAAATGGAAAGTGAAGAAAAAAAATACGAATGGCCTTACCCAGGAAGGTTATCTCTGCAATGCATAGCACTGTATAATGATTCTAAAAAGTTTGGTTTATACACCGCTTGTAATGATGCCTTAGCCTATAGAAAAGACTTTTCATATACGCTTGATAGCATGAACAATTTAACGTATAAAGTAAACAACTATCCTTCTATTGATTCAGAAGCCAATAGCTACGCAACCTCTTATGAATCGATCATTGGAACCTTTAAAGGTGATTGGATAGATGCCGCTGAGCAATATCGGGAGTGGGGAACTAAACAAAAATGGGCTGAAGAAAGTCGATTTAAAAATGGATTAACACCACCAGGCTTGGAAAAAACGGCCTTGTGGGAGTGGAACAGAGGAAAATCGAGCAATGTATTGGTGCCCGCAAAAAAACTACAGGACCAATTAAAACTACCTGTTAATGTATTTTGGCACTGGTGGCATGGATGCTCTTATGATGATGGATTTCCTGATTACTTTCCGCCAAGGGAAGGTAAAGAATCGTTTATAACAGCGATGCAATCCGCACAAAAAGAAGCTATTAATGCCATTGTATATATGAACCAAATGCAATGGGGAACCGATACAGAAAGTTGGGAAAAAGAAAATGCTGCTTCCTATGCTGTAAAAGATCTCCATGGAAATTTAAATACCCATACCTATAATATATTCACTAATAAATCTTTGACCACGATGTGTTTAGGGACACAGTTTTGGAAAGATAAATATGCATCTCTTAGTGATAGTGCGGTAAATACCTATCAAACAAATGGTGTTTATATGGACCAAGCTTGTTTTAGCTTTTTATGTTATGATAAAACGCACGGCCATAGTATCGGCGGTGGTAACTACTGGCTCCAAAATTTCGGAAAGCTCACGCAGCAAATTCGATCTAAATTTCCGGAAAATAAAGATGTATTCTTAGCAGGTGAAGGCGGAAGTGAAGCCTGGCTTCCGTATTTAGATGCCTTTCTAACGCTTGAAGTTAGTAAGGAGCGCTATGCCGGAGACAATGGCTGGGAACCTATTCCGTTCTTCCAAGCCGTCTATCATCAATATGCAATTACTTACGGAAATTATTCTTCTTTAACTGTTCCGCCATATGATGAACTTTGGCCAAAAGAATATGCTCCCAAAGACCCATTAGCTCTGTTAGATAAAAGTTATCGCAAGCAATTTTTAATGGAGCAAGCCCGATCATTTGTTTGGGGCTTACAACCTACAATTTCTAATTATCAAAGTTTTTTGCATACAGAACGAAAAGAAGAAATTGATTATGTATTAAATCTAGCACGAGTACGATATCAAGGATTGGATTATCTGCTGCGAGGTAAATTTTTACGTTCTCCTGAAATGGATATTCCAGAAGAAAAATTAGAGATGTCTAGGTTATCTATTTATGCCGGTAAAACCGGAAATACCGTTACATCATTTCAAAAAACTGCCCCTCTAATTTATGCTGGAACATGGCAATCTGATGACGGCCAAATAGGTATCGCACTGGCAAGTATTAGTGACAATCCTTATCCCGTTAAGTTTAGTCTTGACGCTAGTGAATATGGTCTTCCATCATCTGGAAACATTAATAGTATTGATGCCAATGGCAAGAAACTGATGACTAAGTATACCAATGGTAACATAACAATAGATTTTATGCTTCAGGCTAGTCAGCTGTGCATTATAGAAATAGAAAATTAGAAGTTTTAAATAGAATGAAAAATAAGTTAATAACTGAACAGCCCTCGGAATACAATGATTTGGAAAAAATGAACACCTTTGATTTGTTGACCAATATAAATGCAGAAGATAAAACAGTTCCTTATATCATTGAAAAAGCAGTTCCTTCAATAGAAAAATTAGTGGATGCCATTTATAAAAAAATGAAAAAAGGCGGACGGTTATTTTATATAGGCGCTGGGACAAGCGGAAGATTGGGAGTGCTAGATGCTTCTGAATGCCCACCAACTTATGGTGTTCCAGACGATTGGGTAATTGGACTTATTGCCGGTGGTGATGGAGCTTTAAGAAAAGCCGTTGAAAATGCAGAAGATGATTTAGAGCAAGCTTGGGAAGATCTAAAGGAATATGCTGTAAGTGAAAATGATGTTCTTGTTGGAATTGCAGCATCAGGCACCACTCCTTATGTTATTGGTGGTGTACGAAAAGCAAGAGAAAATAATATAACGACGGCTTGCATTGTTTGCAATAACAATAGCCAATTATCATATGAAGTAGACCATCCCATCGAATTGGTTGTGGGGCCAGAATTTGTTACCGGAAGCACTAGAATGAAAGCTGGAACGGCCCAAAAACTAGCGCTGAATATGATTTCAACAACTGTAATGATAAAACTAGGAAGAGTAAAAGGTAATAAAATGATAAACATGCAATTATCAAATAAAAAGCTAGTAAATCGAGGTGTAAAAATGATCATGGACGAGTTAAAAATTGAAGAAGTGCTGGCTAATGAACTTTTAATTAAACACAAAAGCGTAAAAACAATAATTGACCTTTATAAAGCCAAAACTTCCAATAAAGATTCTGTTTAAATTGGTCAGTAGTAAAACAAAATAACAATGAAAAAGCTAATAATCGCTAGTGCCTTTTTTTTAAGTATCGCAACCTACGCACAACAACATGAACCACTGCGTACTGCAGATATTGAAAATCAAAAAAATTGGGTAGAAAATACACTAAAAAATCTCACCTTGGATCAGAAAATTGGTCAACTTTTTATGATTCAAGCCTACTCAAATAAAGATAAAAAACACACCAACTATATCAATAAAATGATCAAGCAGTATCACGTAGGAGGTCTGATTTTTATGCAAGGAACACCCGAAAAACAAGTTGAACTTACCAACCTTTATCAATCAAAATCTAAAATTCCACTACTCATCGGTTTTGATGGTGAGTGGGGCCTCAATATGCGATTAAAAAACACGTTTCGCTACCCATGGAATATGACTTTAGGTGCCGTACAAAATAACACCCTGATTGAGCAATTTGGAAAACAAGTTGGAAAACACGCTAAACGCGTTGGGATTCATATTAACTTTGCTCCTGTTGTAGATATTAATACCAATCCGAAAAACCCCATTATTGGAAACCGTTCTTTTGGTGAAAACAAATACAATGTCGCTAACAAAGCAATTGCTTTCACTAAAGGTATGCAAAGTACTGGAGTTTTGGCAAACGCAAAACATTTCCCAGGACATGGAGATACTTCTACCGACTCACATAAAACATTGCCATTCCTCGATTTTAGTCTTGAACGTTTAGATTCTATTGAGCTATATCCTTACAAGAAGTTATTTGAATCAGATTTAGCAAGTGTGATGATTGCACATTTAAACGTCCCTGCTTTAGAACCAAAACAAGGCGTCCCAACATCTATTTCATACAAAGTTGTCACTGAACTTCTAAAAGAGAAAATGAACTTTAAGGGGTTAATATTTACCGACGCCTTAAATATGAAAGGAGCCTCAAACTATGCGCAACCTGGCGCTATTGATTTGGCTGCATTTATCGCTGGTAATGATATGTTATTGATTCCTGAAGATATCAAAGAGGCTGTAAAAAAAATAAAACAAGCACTTAAAAATAATATTGTTACCGAAGAACGACTAGATCACTCTGTACGAAAAATATTAAACGCAAAGTATTGGGCAGGATTGAATCATTTCACCCCTATCAACGAGGTAGCTATTAAAGAGGATATTAGTACAACAACAGATGAAGTATTATACAGATCATTAATGAATGAAGCAGTGACGCTCGTAAAGAATAACGATGCAACACTTCCTATAAAAGATTTATCTCAAGCGAAAATAGCCTATGTAAAATTGGGTGATTCTGATAATTTCAATTTTACGAATACCTTAAAAAAATACACACAAGTTGATATTATTTCAGAGAACAACCTCGCTAGTTTACTCAATAAATTAGCCCCCTACAATACTGTAATCATAGGCTATCATAAGTCAAACGAAACGCCATGGAAAGATTATAAAATGTCGGATAATGAATTAATTTGGTTACAAGAAATTTCTAAAAACAACAAGGTCATATTAGATGTTTTTGCAAGTCCATATACTCTTTTGGAGATTCCTGATTTTAGCGCTATTGATGCCGTAGTAGTATCCTATCAAAATAGTGAGGTGTCACAAGAAGTTTCAGCACAAATGATTTTTGGGGCGTTAGAAATTAAGGGAAAGCTTCCTGTTTCTATTAAAAACACATTTCCTGAAGGAACTGGCATCACAACCCCTAATTTATTAAGACTTTCGTATTCAATTCCTGAAGCAGTTGATATGGACAGTAGTTTACTCACTAAAATAGATTCTGTAACAAAAATGGTGGTTGACTCTACGGTGGCTCCTGGAGGACAAGTTTTAGTGGCACGTTATGGAAAAGTAATTTATCATAAAAGCTTTGGCTATCACACCTATGATAAAAACCAAAAAGTAAAACTAACTGACCTTTATGATTTGGCTTCTGTCACTAAAATATTAGGAGGACTACCATTAATCATGAAAAGTGAAGAGCTGGGACTCCTTAATTTAAACACTACGCTTGGCGAATTACTGCCCTACTTAAAAGGAACTAATAAAGATACCATTTCTATTAAACAAGCGCTCTCTCATACTGCAAAAATAAAGTCATGGATTCCCTATTATTTGGAAACCATTGACAGCATTACTAAGGCACCTATTGACGGCTATTATAGCACGGTTAAAAACAAGGATTTCTCATTGAAAGTAGCGGAAAATCTGTATTTAATTAATTCGTATCCAGATTCTATATATACAAAAATAGCAGAAGTACCTCAACGTACCGAACCGGGTTATAAGTATAGTGGTTTGGTGTTTTACTTAATTAAAAAATACATAAAAAACACCTATGGCCAGGAAATGAATGTCCTAAATGATATCGAGTTCTATAAACCTTTAGGCGCTACTACCCTAACCTACAATCCGCTAAATAAATTTAGCAAATCAGAAATTGTTCCTTCCGAAAAAGATGCGTATTTCAGAAATCAAACCCTTCACGGAAATGTGCATGATATGGGTGCAGCAATGATGGACGGCGTAAGTGGTAATGCCGGACTATTTAGCAATTCTAATGATATTGCCAAAATGATGCAAATGTATTTACAAGAAGGGTATTATGGTGGTAAAAGGTATCTTGAATCAAAAACGGTACACAAATTTAACCACAGATACTACGAAAAAGATAGCGTACGGAGAGGTCTCGGTTTTGACAAGCCACAATTAAATCCAGAAGACAAAGCTAGTAGTAAATATGCATCAGCAAATAGTTTTGGCCACTCTGGATTTACTGGTACCTATACTTGGGCAGATCCAGATACAGGTATCTTATATGTTTTTCTATCAAACAGGGTCTATCCAACCATGGAAAACAATAAAATTGGCGAGAAAAACATAAGAGCTAAGATTCACGATATCATTTATGAAGCAATTAAAGAATAAAATAGAAGTGAAAATAACATACAAATCAACAGCCCGGTTTAAAGGAAGAAGATTTGAAAATTAATAATTTATTGAATACATTTAATCTATTAAAAACACTTTAGTAACATCGACGAAAGAAAAATATAGTACATTTTTAATTCTTACGCTTAAGCATATTTTAATTATTTTAATAGCACCAGTGATCTTAAATGAGAAAAATAGAATCAATAGCTCCGGGAAGAACATGTTTGTTTGGTGATCATCAAGATTATTTAGGCTTACCAATTATTGCTTGTGCAATAAGTCGTAATATTAAGCTAACTGCCATTGAAAATGAGTTAAGCGTATTTAATATCAATAAACCAGATATTAATATAACAAGAGTTATTCCAATTGATGTTTATTTTGATGTTATTGAAAAAGGAGACCATCTTCTATACGCACTAAAAGTTTTAAAACGCTATGGTTGTATACCGAATAAAGGATATGATGTTGAGTTTGTAGGTAACTTACCTATTAATGCAGGAACATCTAGCTCTTCTGCACTGGTTGTTTCTTGGGTGTATTTTTTAATTGAAGCATTTGGTATTGATTTAAAAGTAACCCCTGAGTTAATTTCACAAATTGCCTATGAAGCTGAAGTCTTGGAACAAGGAAGTCCCGGAGGTAAAATGGATCAATACAGTATTGGTTTGGGGAATATCTTGTATTTAGAAACGGGTGATCATTTTTATTTTGAATCTATTGACATCCCACTAAAAGGTTTGATAATAGGAGAATCTGGCATTCCAAAAGAGACTCTTGGACTTTTAAAGGAGTTAAAAGATAAAACATGGCTTGCCATTAATGGTGTGAAAAACCAAATCAAAGATTTCGATATTAAAAAAGCAACGGAAACTGATCTAAACAACTATTTAATTCATTTACCTGATCACCTTCACCCCTATCTGTCGGCTGCCATTTTAAATCATGAAATTACCAAAAAGGCCCTAGTAGAATTTAAGAAACAATCTCCAAATATTGAATTGATAGGAACATTTATGAACGCGCATCATCAGGTGTTAAAAGAGCTGCTAAAAATAACGGTTCCGAAAATAGACCGCATGATTGAAGCAGCAATAACTGCCGGTGCCTATGGAGCTAAAATAGTTGGTTCTGGCGGAGGCGGTAGTATCGTAGTATTGGCTCCAGAAAATAAAGAGCAACACATTATAGATGAAATAAAAAAAGCAGGAGCAAAAGATGCCTATCTCGTGTCTGTTGACCCAGGTGCCAGAATAATGAACGCCTTAAGTAAAGCAAAAGTTTAATATGCATACTAATTTAATAATCCTAGCTGGCGGTGCTTCATCAAGAATGAAGAAAGAAACGGATGTTACCAATTTAACAAAAGGGGAACTAACGCAAGCCAACGAAAGAAGCAAAGCGCTTATTGCTGTTGGCCCAAACAACAGACCTTTACTAGATTACTTATTATACAATGCAAAAACGGCGGGTTATAAAAATGTATATATTATTATTGGCAAAAAAGGATCGCTCTTTCAAGAATTTTATGGCGCAAAGAAAAAAGACAATGATTTTCACGGATTAAAGATTTCATTTGCTATTCAACACATCCCAAAAAATAGAGTCAAGCCATTTGGCACCGCTGATGCACTTTTTCAGGCAGTTGAGCAATACCCCGAATTAAATACGGCGTATTATACGGTGTGTAATAGTGATAATTTATACTCATCAGATGCGCTGTACGCCTTGAGATCTACCCCGAGTCCGAACGCCTTTATCAGTTATGATCGTGATGCATTAATTTTTTCTCAAGAACGAATTTCTCGCTTTGCAGTTGTAAAATTAGATGCAGCAAATCAGCTAGTAGCAATAATTGAAAAACCCTCAGAGGCAGAGGTGGTAAAATCTAAAGATGTGGAAGGGAAAATTAGGGTAAGTATGAATATTTTTAAATTTGATGGAAAAGCAATATATCCCTATTTAAAAAACTGTCCCGTTCATCCAGAAAGAAATGAAAAAGAGATCCCTACGGTTTTATTAAATATGATTAAGGAGCATCCTAAAACAATTTTAGGTATTTCGCTTTCAGAACATGTGCCAGATTTAACAGCAAAAGAAGATATAGTAGAAGTGAAAGCATATTTAAACAGAAATTATACGCAGTTAAGTTGGGATGGGGTAAATAACTTAAATTAGATACATGAAAATACAGATAATTTTGATTTCATTATTCAATTAGTATAATAGAAATCGTAAAGATTCAATTTAAAAAAAGTAAAACAAACAATTTTATAAATAACAAGTTAATGTTAACAAGTAGTATAGATAAAGCAACAGGTTTTGAAAAACGTTTTGAAAATATAGGAACTGTAGTTTTTAAGGATTCAAATCTAGCATCAAAGGCTGTAGCTAAAGAAATAGCCGACTTAATCAAGGTGAAACAATCTCAAAAGCAACCTTGTATTTTGGGTCTTGCAACGGGATCTTCGCCAAAAGGGCTTTACGCAGAGTTAGTGAGGTTGCACAAAGAAGAAGGCTTGAGTTTTAAAAATGTAGTGTCTTTTAATCTCGATGAGTACTATCCCATGGAACCAGACTCCGTAAATAGCTATGTGCGATTTATGAAAGAGTTATTGTTCAATCATGTAGATATATTACCAGAAAATTATCACATCCCGGATGGTACATTATCTAAAGAAAAAATTGCTGATTATTGTAGCCAATATGAAGCAAAAATAGAAGCTCTTGGAGGTATTGACTTACAGATATTGGGTATTGGAGGTAATGGGCACATTGGGTTTAATGAATCTGGAGCACTTCAGAATTCAAAAACACGTTTAGTTGCCCTTGACCATATTACAAGAGTTGCCGCAAGCGGTGATTTTTCAGGATTGAGTAATACCCCAAGAACCGCCATAACATTAGGTGTAAAAAAAATAATGGAAGCTAAAAGAGTGATCCTTTTAGCCTGGGGCGAACGGAAATCGAATATTATTTATGCCTCCGTAGAAGGAGAAGTTACCAGTCGCGTTCCAGCAACTTATCTACAAGAACACAACAATGCAACTTTTGTATTAGACCAAGCTGCGGCGTCCAAACTTACAAGAATCAATACGCCGTGGTTAGTTGAAAAAATAGAGTGGACAGACAAACTGATACGAAAAGCAGTATTAGGATTGGCCCTTCACTTAAAAAAGCCAATATTGATGCTTACTGATGCCGATTATATTGAGAATGGAATGAGTGATTTGTTGGCAAATTCAGGACCTGCTTATGACATCAACATCAACATATTTAACAAACTTCAAAACACGATTACAGGTTGGCCAGGCGGAAAACCAAATGCTGATGACAGCAAACGCCCTGAACGTGCAGAACCAGCACGTAAACGTGTGCTTATCTTTAGTCCGCACCCAGATGATGACATCATTAGTATGGGAGGAACTTTTAAACGTTTACAAGAGCAAGGCCATGAGGTACATATCGGTTATCAAACCTCTGGAAATATTGCGGTAGCAGATGATGAAGCTTTAAGGTTTGCAAGTTTTGCACGTGATTACAATGAAAAATTTGGTATTGAAAATAAGGAGGCTGAGCGAATTTTCAAAAAAGCAAGAGCATTCTTCAAAAACAAAAAATCAAGTGAAGAAGATATTCCGGAAGTACGATATATAAAAGGACTGATTAGAAAGGGAGAAGCAGCAGCCACTTGTCATTATATCGGAATTCCCGACAGTCAAATTCATTTTATGGAGTTACCATTTTATGAAACGGGAAGAATAGAAAAAAAACCACTTGGAGAAGAAGACATACTGCTCACTACAGCCCTTATTGAAAAAATAAAACCACATCAAGTATACGCTGCTGGTGATTTAGCAGACCCCCACGGCACACATAAAGTATGCTTGGATGCCGTTTTAGAAGCCATGAAAAGATTAAAACCTAAAAAGTTTATGAATGACTGCTGGCTTTGGTTATACCGTGGTGCATGGCAAGAATGGAGAGTTGATGAGATAGAAATGGCTGTCCCTATGGGACCAGACCAAGTACTGGAAAAACGAAAAGGTATTTTCAAACATCAATCACAAAAAGATGGCGTTGTTTTTCAAGGATCTGATACACGAGAGTTTTGGCAACGTGCAGAAGACAGAAACAAAGAAACAGCAGAAATCTACCACCAACTAGGGCTTTCGCATTATGCAGCGATGGAAGCGTTTGTTAGATGGAATTATTAAGTTTGAAGCACAACTAAAAACATAAAACCAGAAAAAGTGATGTTATTCAATGGTAATTTAGTCCATTCATTCCTATTAAAATTTTAGTATAACCAATAAATGCAAAATAATGGATTCTAGAAGAGATTTTATAAAAAAAGCAGCAATAGCCAGTACGGGTATCGCCTTGATGCCAAACGCAACGTTTGGGTCAAACGCTACTAAAGAAAAGCTTAAAGTAGGGCTGATTGGTGTTGGACTTCGCGGAACAAATCATTTAGAGAATCTCTTATTGAGAGACGATGTACAAATAACTGCTATTTGTGATATTGACCCGAGACGAACAAAAATTGGACTAGAAAAAATTGAAAACAAAGGATCTAAAAAACCCCTAGTATTTGGCAAGGATGATTATGATTATAAAAATCTTTTAGCCTTAGATGCAGTAGATGCTGTTATTATTGCTACACCTTGGTTATGGCACACACGTATGGCCAAAGACGCCATGAGAGCCGGAAAATATACTGGTTTGGAAGTGTCTGCGGCAAATACCCTTGAAGAGTGCTGGGATTTAGTAAACGTACATGAAGAGACTGGTACTCATTTAATGATTCTAGAGAATGTGAATTATCGTAGAGATATTTTGGCAGTATTGAACATGGTTAAACAAAATGTGCTTGGTGAACTCCTTCACTTTAGATGTGGATATCAACATGATTTACGTCATGTAAAATTTAACGATGGAAAAACAGCTTATGGCCTTGGCGCTGAGTTTGGTGAAAAGGGAATTTCAGAATCGGCATGGAGAACGCAGCATTCTGTCTTGCGAAATGCAGATATCTATCCTACCCATGGTGTTGGCCCCATAGCTACTATGTGTGACATCAATAGAGGCAATAGATTTATGTCACTAACATCTCACGCAACAAAAGGGGTGGGTTTACACAATTATATCGTTAAAACGGGCGGGGAAAATCATCCCAATGCCAAAGTGAAATTTAAACTAGGAGATGTAATTACCTCCACCATTGAAACTACAAATGGAGAAACAATTATTGTAACTCATGACACCAATTCACCGAGACCCTATTCCTTAGGATTTAGAGTTCAAGGAGCAAATGGTTTGTGGGAAGTAGATGGTAATAGGATACATATAGACGGAAAAACAAAACCACATACTTGGGATGATGCTGATAAATGGTTAGAAAAATATGATCATCCTCTATGGAAAAAATACGGTGAACATGCTAATGGCGCAGGACATGGCGGAATGGACTTCTTTGTTATTCACGCATTTATTGAATCTGCAAAATTAAAAGTAGCACCTCCATTAGATGCCTATGACGCAGCAGCATGGAGCGCCATCACCCCTTTATCAGAAGTCTCTATTGAAAATAACGGACAACCACAAGATTTCCCCGATTTTACACGAGGAAATTGGGTAAAAAGAAAACCGTATAACTGGATGAAGGACACCTATTAATAAATAAAAACATAAAAAATAAATCGAGAATAATTTCAATATCAAAAACTGGTTATTAGATTCACAAAGCCATGTAAAATAATTATCTTCGACCAAATTAATACAATAACTAATGTTCTAGATAAACTAATTGGCACTTATTAATCTAGAATTTAGTCCGGTAAAAAAGTTAAACACATTCTATTTGAATAACATACAAACTATGGTATCATTAAGCACATTAGATTACATCCTGATAACTGTCTTTTTTTCAATCACTTTATTTATAGGGATTTATGTTTCTAAGAAATCAGGAAAGAGTTCTACTGAATATTTTTTATCAGGTCGTAGTATGCCCTGGTGGTTATTGGGACTCTCAATGGTGGCGACCACTTTTTCTACAGATACTCCCAATTTAGTGACAGACATCGTTCGAACCAATGGTGTTTCTGGTAATTGGGTCTGGTGGGCTTTTTTAATAACGGGATTGTTGACTGTTTTTGTATATGCGAAACTATGGCGTAAGTCGAATGTAAATACCGATTTGGAGTTTTATGAACTACGCTACGGCGGAAAGCCTGCTAGTTTTTTAAGAAAATTTAGAGCTATTTACCTTGGTGTGATTTTTAATGTAATTACCATGTCTGCTGTTACCTTAGCAGCCATAAAAATTGGTGGAATTATGCTCGGTTTAGAACCTTGGGAAACCGTAATTAGCGCAGGTCTAATAACAGTGATATTTAGTGCGCTAGGTGGATTCAAAGGAGTGGTATATACAGATTTTGTATTGTTTTTTGTAGCAATGGGTGGTGCTATCGGTGCAGCCTACTACCTCGTAAATATCCCCGAGGTTGGAGGGATAGAAGCTTTGATGGCCAATGAAAATGTGATCGATAAACTTTCTATATTACCCGATTTTAGCAATAAACAAGCTTTAATAACGCTACTAATCATTCCGCTAGCCGTTCAATGGTGGAGTTCGTGGTATCCAGGAGCTGAGCCCGGAGGTGGTGGTTATATTGCACAACGAATGCTGGCTGCAAAAGATGAAAATCACGCCATTGGTGCTACCTTCTTCTTTAATATTATGCATTATGCATTGCGACCATGGCCATGGATTTTGGTGGCCTTAGCGTCTTTAGTCGTGTTTCCAGATTTAGCGAGTATCCAAGAGGCTTTTCCGAATATTGCCAATGATAAATTGGGCCATGACCTCGCCTATTCTGCGATGTTAACAAAATTACCGAGTGGCTTACTTGGCTTGGTATTAGCATCCTTAATAGCAGCGTATATGAGTACCATTTCAACTCAATTAAATTGGGGATCATCCTATATCGTATACGATTTCTACAAACAACAAATCAATCCGAATGCCTCTGAAAAAAGACTCGTGGCCGTTGGTAGATTGTCTACCGTGATATTAATGGTTTTAAGTGCAATGTTAGCGTTGTTTTTACAAAACGCATTGCAACTTTTCAATTTGCTCTTAGTGTTTGGAGCAGGAACAGGATTGATCTTTATTTTAAGATGGTTTTGGTGGCGTATCAATGCGTGGAGTGAGATTACGGCAATGTTTACTTCAGGAATTGTTTCGTTGCTATTTACGATCCCTTCGGTTAAACATTATTTATTTAATGAAACAGAAGGTATCTTCCCTCCGTGGTCTGAATTTCTTTGGGTAGTTTTCATAACAACAGTAGCCTGGTTGTTAGCTACTTTTATGACCAAACCAGAAACAAACGAAGTATTGCAACGATTTTATAAAAAAACCCAACCTGGTGGCCCAGGATGGCAAAAAGTAATCAATCATGCAAAAGAAAATAATTTAGATATCGTAGATTCAAAAGAAGGCTGGAGTGTGCCATCTGGTATCCTAGCTATGCTCTTGGGTTGCGCACTTATTTACAGCTGTATGTTCGCTACAGGTTATTGGATTTATGGAGATACAAACTATGCCATTACCCTGACAATTGTCGCGATTTTATCAGGGTATTTACTGATAAAAATTTGGAAGAAGATTAAAGCAACCGTTCTGTAGAATAGTTTATTGAAAACCGCATTCTCTGTTTATCTATTAAGGTCAATTACCCATTAAAACGCTTGAGACGATACTGTGAAGGAGTACCCCCTTTAATTGCTTTAAACTTTCTGTTAAAATTCGAGGTGTTTTGAAATCCACACTGTTCAGAAATAGTTGAAATAGCAAGGTCTTGATGATTGGAGAGTAATTTACAGGCATTTTCAACGCGCAGCTCAATTAAAAACTGAAAAAACGTTTTATTCGTGCGTTTCTTAAAATAACGACAAAAGGCATTTTTACTCATATTCGCAATTCCCGAGATTGTTTCCAATGAAATAGGTTCATTATACTTTTCCATCGTATACTTAAAAACAGCAGTCATACGCTTACCTTCATTATCACTGTATTTTCTTTTATAAAGAAATGAAGATAAAGCAGTCGTTTTTGACTTATTAATAATTCCTATTATCTGCAAGAGCGTTACCACCCTTTCAAATTTATTTTGCTTTTCTAATTTCTTAAATTTTTTAATAATCTTCTTCTTTTGCGACAACACTTTAATGCCATATTCTGTGGCTTTAAAAAAGCGGTTTGTACTTTTTGTGTCTGGAAGTTCAAAAAAATTATCGCCAAACGAAGTTCTATCAAAAAACAAACTGTACATCTTAGATTCATTCGCAGCCTCTGTATCACTCCTAAAAACATGTGGAACATATCCACCAATGACCACGATATCATTTGATTGATAATCATTTATGCTATCTCCGACAACCAAAGTACCTTCACCCTTTTCAATAAAACTTATTTGAATCTCAGCATGCTGATGCAATTGATCATAGAAAAAAGAACCGCTATCTATTTGATAAATAAGCGCTGAATTTTCTGGTTTTGGTATTTTAAATGGTAATGCTTTCATTATTAAAATTGAGCGTATATCATAAAACAAACTTACTTATTTACAAACAAAAAAACAGTGTATCTAATGAAACATCCTCGCTCCTAGCCCCATTTTTCAAATAGACTAATTACCTAATAATTTAAGCAACCTCGATCATTTTATTTATTTTGCTCGCTAATTTTTGATAAATTTGATTTCAATTAGAACTTTCATTATGAAGAATTTAATCTATTTCTTACTGTTTTTTAGCTTCATTTCTTGCACTACTAAAAACAAAACCAACCTAGAAAAACCAAATATTCTCTTAATAGTTGTTGATGATCAAGGATACGCCGATTTTTCTCCGTTCAAAAACCACGACACAAGTATTTCAACTCCAAATATATCTCGTATTGGCGCATCAGGAACCGTGTTTACACAAGCCTATGTAACGGCTCCGGTTTGCAGTCCTTCAAGAGCGGGAATTTTAACCGGTAAAAACCAATTTCGATGGGACAAACCCGCCAGTTGGGGCCCTGGTTTACCTAGTAATGTAAAAACAATAGCTGAATACTTGAAGGAAGCTGGGTACGAAACGGCGCGTATAGGAAAAAATGATCTAGGAAGAAACTTTCATAAAAACGATGTTCGTGAATACCCTTTAAATCACGGTTATGATGAATTTTTAGGGTTTAGTGCGCATGCACATGATTATTGGTTGAATTCTCAAGAAATTAAAGATCGCACACCCGATCCTTATGGTACCAGTGCGCTATTAGGTCCGTTGATGCATAATATGGGCGAAAAAAGTTATGAAAAAGGCTATCTTACTGACATCTTTACTGATGAATCGATTGCATATATGGAGCGAAAAAGGGACAAACCATTTTTTCTAACCTTATCGTACAACGCAGTACACCATTTAATTCATGAAGTTCCTAAAAAGTATTTAGATAAATACAACGTAAAAGAAATTGCAAACTACGATCCAGACAGCCTTGTAGCATTCGGAAAACACACACCAGGATCTTATGCTGCCTATTATGATAAATATTCAAGAGTTGGAGCTATTCAACATAAAGATTTACGAAACTACTATCTAGCAAACCTTAATAACTTAGATGATAATATAGGGCGTGTTTTAGACGCATTAAAAAAGCAAGGATTGGAAAAAAACACCCTCGTTGTTTTTATTTCAGATAATGGAGGCTCTCCACTTACAGGATCAAACAATGCGCCATTAACTGGAGGTAAATATTCACTTTGGGAAGGTGGTATACGGGTACCTTTGGCCATAAGTTGGCCCGGAGAAATAGCCGCAGGAAAAACTGAAACTCGATATGTATCAGCAACAGACATTTTACCTACGCTGGCAAACATAGCTGGGGCAAAAGTAGATGATGACACCCTTGACGGGATTGATCTTTTACAACCAGATCCAGAGCGGCTTCTTGTTTGGAAATGGCAAAAAACATGGGCGGTGCGACAAGGAGATTGGAAACTGACCAATGCCAAAGAAAATCATTGGAAAAGCGAACCCTCTGCGCAGTATATCAAACCAATAGTGGACAATATGGAATTAAAACTTTTTAACATAACACAAGATCCAGGTGAACGCGTTGATTTGTCTCAAAAATATCCAGAAAAAGTGAAATCACTTGAAACTGCGTACATAAATTGGACGGAAGCAAATATCCAAAAATAATATTGTTATAGGAGCTTAAGCAATTGCCACAGGATGTTTTTTTCTAATTAGAACGGAAGTATACAACGAATTCTAATACATCCTAATGCCTTTCTGCAACCAATTAATTTAATCAATAAGGTTCTAATTATAAATTTAGAAACACTTCAAAGTGAAACTAAACGAAACCAAATAAGAGTATTACGCCCATAAAAATTAAAATTTATGTTTCATTTACTTTCGTTTTAAATATAAATTTCTATATTTGAAATGAAAAAAAACTAATAAAAAATAAAACAAGAAACTTTGTTTGATAGAAATTCATTAATTAGTAAGTTAGAAGAACAATCTGACTGGGATGTAATTATTGTTGGAGGTGGCGCAACTGGTTTAGGTATTGCGCTGGATAGTGCCACTCGAGGTTTTAAAACATTACTGTTAGAACAAATTGATTTTGCCAAAGGAACCTCAAGCAGAAGTACAAAACTGATTCATGGAGGTGTTCGCTATTTGGCTCAAGGAAATATAGATTTGGTAAAAGAAGCATTATTTGAAAGGGGATTACTTTTAAAAAACGCTTCTCACTTAGCTAAAAACCAATCTTTTATCATACCTAACTATAGATGGTGGGATGGTATTTTTTATACAATTGGACTTAAAGTCTATGATTTTTTAGCCGGTCGTTTGAGCCTCGGAAAATCCGTTCACATTACAAAAAAAGAAACCACTTCACGCCTAAAGACAATTAGAAAAGAAAAGCTCAAAGGAGGAGTTGTTTATCACGATGGACAATTTGACGATGCACGATTGGCCGTTAATATTGCACAAAGCGCCATTGAAAATGGAGCCACTGTATTAAACCATGTTAAGGTTAAACAATTATTAAAGGACAGTAATGGCACTGTTAATGGCGTGACTGCAGAAGACACCGAAACCTCAACCACTTACAACCTCAATGCAAAAGTAGTGATTAATGCAACAGGTGTTTTTACAGATGATATCCTTAAGATGGACAATAGTGAAGCCAAGGACAAAATCAGACCAAGTCAAGGTATTCATTTAGTCCTAGACCAATCATTTTTACCAGGCACGGATGCCCTCATGATTCCAAAAACAGATGATGGCAGGGTGTTGTTTTTAGTCCCATGGCACAATCGGGTTATTGTAGGTACCACTGATACCTTATTAGATAGCCATAGCCTAGAACCCAAACCTTTGGATAGCGAAATAGATTTTATCATTTCTACCGCCAACAACTATTTAACCAAAGAAGTTCATAAAGAAGATGTTTTGAGCATCTATGCCGGACTACGCCCCTTAGCTGCCCCAAAAGATAAGTCGGAAAAAACAAAAGAAATATCTAGAAGTCATAAAATTATCGTTTCAGAATCTGGCCTAATTACCATAACAGGTGGAAAATGGACTACTTACAGACGCATGGCACAAGACACATTGAACAAAGCTATTGTTTTAGGTAAATTACCCAATAAACCCTGTAAAACTAAAAATTTACGAATTCATGGAGCAACCAATGATGTAGATCTTTCCAATCATTTATATATTTATGGTACCGATCAAAAATTCATTGAGCAATTGATTATAGAAAATCCTAAATTAGCTGAAAAACTACATCCTCGATTAGAATTCATCAAGGCAGAAGTCGTTTGGGCAATACGCAACGAAATGGCACGAACTATTGAGGATATTTTGGCACGTAGAGTAAGAATACTATTTTTAGATGCAAAAGCAGCAATAGAAATTGCCCCAACCATTGGAGCCATCTTAGCTGAAGAATTAAACAAAACCAAAGATTGGCAACAACAGCAAATTTCTGATTTTAGCAAGATTGCAAATCAGTATGTCATTAAAATAACGAACGAAATTTAAACTAAACACCTATGAAAAAATACATACTTGCTTTAGACCAAGGGACTACCAGTTCTAGAGCGATCGTTTTTGATAAAAAAGGGAACATTATCGCTGTTGCGCAAAAAGAGTTTAAACAATATTTCCCTAAACCAGGATGGGTGGAACATGACCCTCAAGAAATTTGGTCAACACAAACTGGTGTAGCCGCTGAAGTCATTGCAAAGGAAGGATTAGACGTAGAAAACATCGCGGCTATTGGGATTACCAATCAACGTGAAACGGTTGTTGTCTGGGATAAAAACACAGGGAAGCCTGTATATAATGCAATTGTATGGCAAGATAAAAGAACGTCAAACTATTGTGACGAACTCAAAAAACAAGGTAAAAATGATTTAATCAGACAAAAAACAGGTTTGGTTATCGACTCCTACTTTTCCGGAACTAAAGTGAAATGGATCCTAGACAATGTAGAAGGTGCCAGAAGTAAAGCAGAAGCTGGTGACCTCATCATGGGCACCATTGATACTTGGTTGGTATGGAATTTCACAAAAGGGGAGCAACACATCACAGATGTTAGTAATGCTTCTAGAACACTCTTGTTTAATATAAACACCATGGATTGGGATGATGAGTTATTAGAACTTTTAACCATTCCTAAATCGATGCTACCACAAGTAAAAGAATCGAGCGAAATCTACGGCCATACAAAATCAAGCTTCTACGATTCTAAAATTCCAATAGCCGGAATTGCAGGCGATCAACAAGCAGCTTTGTTTGGACAAATGTGTACCAAACCAGGAATGGTTAAAAACACCTACGGAACTGGCTGTTTTATGTTAATGAATATAGGCGACAAACCTACAGTTTCTAAAAATAACCTACTCACAACTGTTGCTTGGAAAATTAACGGAAAAACACAGTATGCTCTTGAAGGTAGTATTTTTATCGCGGGCGCCGTTGTACAATGGCTCCGAGATAGTTTAAAAATCATTAGAAATTCATCAGATATTGAAGCCTTAGCAAAATCAGTAGACAGCTCAGAAGGGGTTTATTTTGTTCCTGCATTTGCTGGCTTAGGAGCACCACACTGGAATCAGTATGCTCAAGGTACTATTTTTGGCCTAACTAGAGGTAGCACCGATGCTCATATTGCTCGAGCTGCCCTAGAATCAATCGCTTTTCAAACCATGGATATACTCAAAGCTATGGAGGCAGATTCTGGAATCTCAATTAAAGAATTGCGAGTAGATGGTGGAGCGAGCGTAAACAATACACTCATGCAATTTCAAGCCAACGTTCTAAATACAACAACGGTTCGACCAAAAATTGTAGAAACAACAGCCATGGGCGCGGCCTTTTTGGCAGGATTGGCTGTGGGCTATTGGGAAAACCCTGAAGAAATCCAAGAAATATGGCAAACCGAGCGCAGTTTTACACCCACAACAAATAGATCAGAAATTGAAGAAGAAATTAAAGGGTGGTATAAGGCCATCGACGCTCTAGAATATTGGACAAAATCTGAATAATAACCAAAAACCCTAAAAAAATGACACCATTTATTGCAGAAATTATAGGCACCGCATTATTGATTTTATTGGGCGGCGGCGTAGTTGCCAATGTTGTATTAAGTAAAACTATTGGGAACAATAGTGGTTGGATTGTGATCACAGCCGGTTGGGCATTAGCGGTATACGTTGCTGTCGTAGTTGTTGGTCCGTATAGTGGAGCTCACATAAACCCAGCTGTGAGTATTGGTTTAGCCATAGCAGGAAAATTTCCTTGGGAGTCTGTCCCCATGTATGTTTTAGCCCAGATGATTGGCGCGATGCTCGGAGCCTTTACGGTATGGGTAACGTATAGAAAACATTTTGAAGATACAACTGATGGAGATTCCAAAAAGGCCGTTTTTTGTACTGCGCCAGCCATTAGACATACCTTCTCCAATTTTTTCGGTGAAGTTATTGGAACATTTGTGTTAATTTTTACTATTCTATATTTTACAGATGCAAGTATTAATGATACAGAAACTGTGGTAGGTCTTGGATCACTGGGCGCCTTACCTGTGGCTTTTTTAGTATGGTCAATTGGTTTATCGTTAGGAGGCACCACTGGTTACGCTATTAATCCTGCTCGAGATCTAGGCCCTAGAATAATGCACGCCATCTTACCAATTAAGGAAAAAGCGTCAAATGATTGGAGCTATGCATGGATTCCTGTTGTAGGACCAATCGTGGGAGCGGCCATAGCTGCATTGCTCATGTTAGCCCTTTCTTAGGTTTTAACTAGTTTCAGAAACTCATTGCAGCAATTAAAGATTTAGACTGCATTTTGTTTAATCATTTTCTAAAACTATCTTTATGGAAAGAATAGGTAATGAATACCTACAGTAATTCACACCAGAAAATGAAAGTTTTACAGTTGCTTTTTATCCTTTTAATGTGCTTAAATTCTTTTAGTCAGGAGCTCCCTCCGATTGAAAGGTTTACACCAGAAGAGTATATGGGCGACAATCAAAACTGGATGATCACTCAAAGTGAGAACAAATACCTATATGTTGCAAACAATAAAGGCTTATTAGAATTTAACGGCGCCAAATGGACGGTATACCCATCCCCAAACAATACCATTGTACGTGCAGTAAACGTTATTGGCGATAAAATATATATGGGATGCTATGCCGAGTTTGGGTATTGGAAAAAAAATAAATTCGGCAACTTAGACTACACTTCGCTAACTTCAAAAATTGACAAGAAAACACTCGAAGATGAACAAATATGGAACATCTTAGAATACAACGAATGGGTATTATTCCAATCCAGTAACAATATCTTTTTTTACAATACGAAAACAGAAGAATTTAAAATAATTACCGCTACTGATAATATTTACAAAGTTTTTAAAATAAAAAATCGCATTTATTACCATGTTGCTCATCAAGGAATCTATTTAATTGAAGACGGAACTCCTACATTAATCATAAACGATCCGATTATTCAATCGAAAAGAGTGATCAATATTTTTGAAAAAGACGGTACCTTAATCATTCTTACCCGTAATTCAGGTTTTTACAAATTTCACAATAACAAAATAATACCATGGCAAGTACCAGCAGACAAGGTATTAAAAGAAATAAACATCTTTAGCAGTATTCAACTTAAAGACGGAAGCTATATGATAGGTACGATTTCTGATGGTGTATTGCATTTAACCAATGAAGGTGTCATTAATTATCAAATCACGCAAAAAAAAGGGTTGAGTAATAACACCGTCTTGTCATTGTTTGAAGATAAAGACAATAATGTATGGGCGGGTCTAGACAATGGTATCAATTCTATAAATGTACCATCTGCGATTCAAACTTTTTTCGACTATGAAGGTGTATTAGGAACTGTTTATACCACTCAATTATTTAAAGATTATTTATATATTGGCTCTAACCAAGGACTATTCTATCGTAAATTAAGTGCTGTTAATGAACCTTTTAAGTTTGTATCGGGCAGTGCTGGACAGGTTTGGGATTTATTTAATTATAACGACGAGTATTTATTTTGTGGTCATCATTTGGGCACTTTCTTAGTGACTAATAATAAAATTCAAAAAATAAGCGACTATCTAGGTGCGTGGACCTTTAAAACAATTCCTGATACTTCGAATTTAATATTACAGGGCAATTACAACGGCTTGTATATACTTGAAAAAACAAATGAGACATGGGAAGTTAGAAATAAAATCTCCGGATTTAAAAATTCATCAAGATATCTTGAAATAGACGACCAAAAGCAGGTCTGGATAAATCATGAATATAAGGGTGTTTTTAGACTCACCTTAAATGATAGTCTTACCAATGTTTTAAAGATAGAAAAAGAAGCGAATCTCCCTTTAGGAAAAAACACCAGCCTCATAAAATTCAAGAATACTATATTTTATGCTTCTGAAAAGGGTATTTATTCATACGATGCAACAAAAAACACCTTTAAAAGAGATTCTATTTTAAGTACTGTAATTGATGATGGTAATTATATTACTGGCAAGTTAGTAGTTGACAAGAACGAAAAATTATGGGCTTTTTCAAAAGACAATATCAGTTATTTAGAAAACGATGCCATTTCTAACAATCCTATAATAAAAAATATTCCGATTCCATCAAAACTAAGAAAGGGCGTTTTAGGTTTTGAGAATATATCGTTAATTAATGAAACCAAATATGTATTAGGTACGGCTAATGGGTATATAACCCTTGATTTATCAAAACAAACGCAAACAACTGACCATTTAATTTATTTAAATTCTGTAGCGCTTGAGAACCTTGAAGGGACCAGGGTACAATACCCAATTGATCAGGCTGCCACTTTTAATTACAAACAAGGACTCCTGTCATTCAAATATTCAGTGCCGGAGTACAACAAATACCATGAAGTAAAATATCAATACCTTTTGGAAGGCTTACAAAATAAGTGGACGAAATGGACAGAGAATCCAGAAGTTACGTTCGAAAATCTTTCCTTTGGTGATTATACTTTAAAAGTCCGATCAAAAGTAGGCAATGACCTATCAAAAAATAATATTAGTTATCGTTTTGTTGTTGATAGACCATGGTATATTTCCAACACTTCCATTATCTTTTATTTCTTTTTACTTTTAATCATTGGCTTGATAACACACAGAACATACAAAAATTTCTATGTTAAAAAGTTCATGCATGAGCAAATGGAAAATGAGCAAAAAATAATGCAAATTAAAAACGAAAAATTAAATCAAGATATAGAAAGCAAAAACAGAGAGTTGGCAATCTCAACCATGAGTATTATCAAAAAGAATGAAGTTCTAAATAGCATAAAAAAAGAGCTAAAAAAGAATGGCCTCACAGATAAAGCTGCCCTGAAATTGATAGATAGCAATCTCAATGACTCGAAAGACTGGTCATTTTTTGAACAAGCCTTTAACAATGCCGATAAGGATTTTCTAGATAAAATTAAAAAATCGCACCCAGACCTCACTCCAAATGACCTGAGATTTTGTGCTTATTTACGATTAAATTTATCCTCAAAAGAAATGGCACCACTTCTAAACATCTCTATAAAAAGTGTCGAAACGAAACGCTACAGATTACGGAAAAAACTAAATTTAGCACACGATAATAGCCTTATTAGTTATATTTTAAAATTTTAACAACACTACAAGGCCTGTTTTTACCACTACATTACCACTACAGATGCTTTAAAATAGCTGGCTCCAAACAAATTTCACTTCATTTATAATTCTCGTGTTTTTCCTATATCCCTATTCATCCAGCTGATAAAATGAATGTTTTTTAAATCAAAAATTATGATGTTCGTTTTTTATCGAGGTGAAAAATATGGATTTGGCAATTTTTGGACTTAAGTTTACATATACTTAATTTTAAAATAACACGTAAAGTCAAGAGATTTATACTTTTGAAAAATTATTTAAACTATCTCAACTATGAAATTAAAACTATTCAAACAAAAAACTCAAATGCTATTTTTGGCATTGTTCCTGTTTGCTGCCATTACAGCGCAAGGACAATCTCAGAAAACGGTAACGGGTACCGTATTCTCTACTGAAGACAATACACCCTTACCAGGAGCATCAATCAAAATTAAAGGAACTAGCAACGGTACATCAACTGACTTTGATGGAAATTTTTCGTTAAACGTCGATGAGTCAGCACAAATCTTAGTAGTGTCATATGTTGGATATGTAACTCAAGAGGTAGCTGTTTCTGGTGAGCCATTACAAATTTACTTAGTGCCCGACGCGAACGCCTTAGATGAGGTAGTAGTAGTTGGATATGGTACTCAAAGAAAAAGTGACTTGGTTAGTGCTGTAGCTAAAACCGATATGTCGAAGGCAGTGGCAACACCAACATCAGATGTGACAGAAATGCTTAGAGGTCGTATTTCTGGATTAAAAGTTGATGTAGGTGGAGGAACCTTAAGACCAGGAGGAACTTCCGAAATCATTTTTAGAGGTCGTGGATCGATAGAAGGAAATATAAGTGGTATTTATGTAGTAGACGGCGTAGTTAGAGATGGCGGAATAGAAGACATTAATCCCGACGATATTGAATCCATTGAATTTCTTAAAGATGCATCTGCACAGGCCATTTATGGTTCGAGAGCAGCAAATGGGGTGGTGTTAATCACAACTAAAAGAGGTAAGAATAACAAAGTAAATGTTTCCTATCATGGTTTTGTGACTACCAAATCACTTGAAAAGAATTTTGATGTATATAGTGGACAGGAATTTGCACAATTAAAGAGAGAGGCATTTAGGGCTACAGATGCAAACGATCAATATGCAGATGATTCAGCGGTGTTTTCAGCCCTTGAATTAGAAAATATAGCAAATAACAATTTCGTAGATTGGGAAGATGAACTGTTGAGAAGTGGTTTTGTAAATAGTCATTCTATTGGTCTTTCCGGAGGTACAGAATTAACCAAAGTATATGGTAGTTTAAGTTATTTTAAGGAAGATGGGATGATCCCTACTTCGAGTTATACTAGAAAAAACTTACGTTTGAATATTGACCAAAAAATTAGCGATAAATTTGCCGTAACATTTGACATTGGAGTGTTAAATGACGACTCAGAAAGAGCTGCAAATGTAAATGTGATAACAATTTCGCCCCTAGGGAGTGCTTATAATTCAGATGGAAGCCTTACGAGGTACCCAAGTGGTGAAGAAGCTTCTGCTACAAACCCCCTATGGAATTTAAGAGAACAAGATCACGACGAAAAAGGAAATGATTTTGTAGTAACGGTTATTCCTAAATATCAAATTACTGACGATTTACAATATCAATTAAAAGCATCGATGACCAGAAAAACTTCTGAACGTGGTCAATACTTATCATCGTTAAGTTCTTCTGGAAATACAGATCGTGGAATTGCCAGAATTGACAATCAATTAAGAGAGGCTTATTTAATTGAAAATATTTTAACTTATGATAAAGAAATAAACGAGGATAATAAATTTAACGTAACACTCGTACAGGCCATAGATGAAAACAAGTTCTCAAGAACCTTTACACAAGGAACTGGATTTCCTAACGAAAGCTTGGGTTATGACGGTATAACAAATGCTATTGGAATTGTTACTGTAGAACGTGAAAAAACCAAAGTAAGAACCGCTTCTTTTATGGGAAGAGGACGCTATAGCTTCATGGATAAATATTTATTTACGGCTACCTACAGAGCAGATGGAGCCTCTGTAAATTCAAAAGATTTTAAATGGACCTACAACCCTGCTGCTGCATTTGCTTGGAAAATGCATAATGAAAGCTTTTTAGAAGATGTTGAGGCTATTCAAGAACTAAAACTAAGAGTTAGTTATGGTTCCTTAGCGAACGCACTTAAGAGCCCATATACGTCACTTTTTACTGCAGAAGGACAGAATTATGTTTTTGATGGCGAATCTGCTTCTGGATATTCTCCATCAGTGGTGCTGCCTAGTGTAGATTTAAAACACGAAACAATCACCACCCTTAACTTTGGATTGGACTTTTCTGTATTTAATAGAATATTGACTGGTAGTCTTGAATATTACGACGCTAGAACAAAAGATTTATTGTTAAGAAGAGCGGTACCTCCAACTACCGGCTATCAATACACTTACTTCAATGCAGGTGAATTACAAAATACAGGAATTGAGCTAAGCTTGACAGCAAACATTTTTAATACTGAAAATTTCAAATGGGCTGTTTCTACAAATTGGTCAAACAATAAAAATAAGTTAATTGATTTGTATAATGATGGTGCCGGAGACGCGATACTTGAAGATGATATTTACAATTATTACGTAGGTCAACCTATAGGTGTTATCAGAACCTATCAATTTGATGGAATATGGCAAGTAGGCGAAGATTTTGCCAACGCACCACAAGCGAACCCAGAATCAACCAATACACAAACTGGTCTTAGACCAGGTGATATTAGGGTAAGTGATATCAATAATGATGGAAAAATAACACCAGAGGATCGTGTATTTATCGATCCCAATCCAGATTGGTTCGGGTCATTATCAACAACAGCCTCTTATAAAGGATTTGATTTATTATTAGATTTTTATGCAGTGGAAGGAGCAACCAAAGTGAATCCATTTTTATCAGAGTTTAATAATGGTGGTGATTTAAGAGGAGCGAACAATGGGGTTAAAGTACCTTATTACACTCCTGAAAACCCATCGACAACCTTTCCAAGACCAAACGCTCTTGCGGCACCTCAATACATTGGAGCTTTAGCTGTAAAAGACGCTTCGTATATTCGACTTAGAACGGTTAGTTTAGGTTATACTATGCCTGAATCTTGGACTTCTCAAGTAAATATGGATCAAATTCGTTTTTACGTAACAGGAACGAATCTATTCACCTCAACAGACTATATCGGTTACAGCCCAGAGGTAAATATTAGAAACACCTTTTCTAGTGCAGATACAGGTTATCCAGACGCTACTAGTTTTACGTTTGGAGTAAAAGTTAAATTTTAATACTAAAATAGATATTATGAATACGAAATATTTTTATAAAAAAGTAAAAAGTAGCTTGCTGTTAATTGTGGCAGTCTTTTTTGCAGCTTCATGTGAAAGCTATTTAGACGAACAACCAAGTACCCTTATTGATTTGGGCTATGTTTATAATACCGAAGAAGGACTAAAGTCTGGTATCGTAAGTTTGTATAAATTCAATAGAGATCGTTATGAATTAAACAGACAAGATTTTATAGGTTCTGTGCTAATGACTTCTAGAGCCGATTTAACATTCACTAGGACAGGATATGCCTACCAATTGGGTAATTATAGAAGAGGTACCACCCCTACAGATTTAGGAACTGAATATGGCTCACTTTATTTCTGGAAGCATTTTTATAATATTTCCAATAAAGCTACAGGCCTCATTAATGCTGCGGAGGTTATTGAAGGTGTAGATGAAGATTCAAAAAACAAAATTATTGCCGAAGCTAAGTTTTTTAGAGCCTATGCGTACTTCTACCTTTATAGAATGTATAAAAACATCTATGTTACTACTGAAACGGTAACCGTTGATAATGCATTTGACCTCATTGAAGATAAATCTTCTGAAACAGAAATTTTCGCCTTGTTAAATAGTGATTTAAATTTTGCTATTGAACATTTAGATTGGAATGTTCAATTTGGTCGTGTATCAAAAGGAACAGCAAAACACATCAAGGCAAAGGTGGCTATGTGGGAAGGAAATTGGGACGAAGCTAAAACACAGGCCTTATCCGTAATTGAAGACCCTGAAAGTCCTTTTCGTTTAGTTGAATCGACAGGTGATGTTTTTAAAGGGGACAGAAACACTACAGAACAATTATTTACCGTGCAATCTCAGCTTGATGTATTAGGCGGTGGCAACACTACAATGTTAAATGCCAACTATGTGACTCAATACTTTCAAATAAGCGGAATAGAATCGAATAATGAACAAGGTGGTCAAGGGTTTTCTCGTGTTTTACCAAACAGGTATTTATTGGATTTATTGGCAGAAGATGAAAATGATACCAGGGACGATAATACCTATTTCAGATTAAAATATTATTATACGTCTGGAGCAAATGTTGGAGAAGAAATTGATATTTACAAACCCATAACCGAAGAGAATCCAGAAGGTGATGACTATCTAAACTACTATAAAAGATTGCATCCTTCCTGTATTAAATTTGCTCAAGAAGACTCGCCGAACCCTGCCTCGTATTTTCAACAAACGAATATCGTTGTTTACCGTTTAGCAGAAACCTATCTTATCGCTGCAGAGGCATTGATGCGCTCTGGCGGAGATGGTTTACCATACCTAAACGAAATAAGAGAAAGGGCTAATGCTACACCTATTGAAACATTGACGTTACAAGCAATTATGGATGAAAATGCGCGTGAATTATCATTTGAGGGTGAACGTTTCTTTTTCTTAAAAAGACTGGGATCAGATATATTAAATCATCAAATGACTACCTATGCTGGAGACGGTGAGTATTACCCTCGCTTTGTAGGTGGTGATCAAGATGTGAGACTAAATTGGCAACCGCATTTTATTAATTTTCCAATATTTCAGGAAGATTTAGACTTATTAGGACCAAACTATCCTCAAAACGATTTGTATTAAAACAATTTTGAATTAGTTGTTAGTATTTAAAATCTAAAGGTATGCTTCATACCTTTAGATTTTATCCTTATTTTTCAATCCTTAATTAACAATTCTCGATTCACATTATGCGTATTCCTTTATTTTTGATTTTTCTTGCCTTGAATGCTTCCATTTCATGCAATACTGAGCAGCAAAAAAAGAATACCATATCGTTTGCCGACAATAAAGTAATCGCCCATCGAGGTGCCTGGAAGGCCAATAACCATCCACAAAATTCGATTGCGTCTCTAAAACAGGCTATTGAATTGAAATGTACGGGATCTGAATTTGATGTACGAATGACTTCAGACAATATACTCATAGTAGCACACGACGCCGATTATAATGGCTTATCAATTGAGCAATCTACTTATAAGGAACTTTCTCAGCACAAACTCTCAAACGGAGAAATTTTACCGACCTTAAAACAATATGTATTGGCCGGAATGGAAAACAACAGCTCAACAGGACTTATTTGTGAAATAAAACCTTCAAAAATTGAAGGGCGTAATGAACAGATTGCGGAAGCTGTAGTGCAATTGGTTAATGAAATGCAAGCAGCACCTTATATCAGCTCCTATATCAGTTTTAGTTACGAAGTGCTAAAAAAAATACAAACCTTAGAACCAACTGCTAGAACGCAATATTTAGACGGATCAAAATCTCCAGAAACTTTAAAAAACGACGGTATAACAGGTCTTGATTATTTGGTTTATAAACTGAAGAAAAAACCAGAATGGATTCAAAGCGCAAAAAAACAAGGCATCTTGTTAAACGCATGGACTGCAAATAAAGTAGAAGATATTGATTGGTTGTTAGCCAATGATTTTAACTATATCACCACAGATCATCCTGAGCTTGTTTTTGAAAGAAGTAAAGAAAGTCCTACCACAAAAGGCTATGAATTGGTTTGGAGTGATGAATTTAATTACCAAGGAAAACCAGACAGCACAAAATGGAACTATGATTATGGTTTTATTAGCAATAACGAAAAACAATATTTTACAGATAGTTTAAAAAACATTCGTGTTGATAATGGTCATTTGATTATTGAGGCTCATAAGGAAAAGATTGCCAATAAAGATTATAAAAGCGATGCCTTTAAAAATAAAAGTTGGTTAAAATACATACCAGAAATTGATACCGCACAGTATACCTCAGCTCGGTTAAATACCGATGGATTGGCATCGTGGAAATACGGACGAATTGAAGTGAAAGCACAATTACCAAAAGGTGTTGGTTTGTGGCCAGCGATTTGGATGCTAGGCGAGAACAGAAAACAAGTAGGGTGGCCCGAAAGTGGTGAAATCGATATTATGGAACATGTAGGGTTTGACCAAGATTCAATTTTTGGAACCGTACATACCAAAGCTTATAACCACATGGTAGGAACTGAAAAAGGGAAAAAAATTTATATTGATAAACCGTATGACACCTTTCATGTTTTTGCGTTAGAATGGACTCCAGAAAAAATGGATTTCCTATTAGATGATGTTGTTTATAATCACATAGAAAATGAACATAAAACAACAGCAGAATGGCCGTTTGACCAAAAATTTCATTTGATTTTGAATGTGTCTGTCGGTGGTATGTTGGGTGGACAAAAAGGAATTGACGACACTGTCTTTCCACAACAAATGCGTATTGATTATGTTCGGGTTTTTCAACAAAAAAACAATAGATTATGAAGTATTCCTTACCACTACTATTGGTAGTTACATTGGGCTTGCTGAGTTGTAAACCTCAAGTCATAGATGTAATGACCTACAATATCCGCTTAGATATCGCGTCAGATGGCGCTAATGCCTGGCCCAATAGAAAAGATTTTTTAAGTTCACAAATACAATTTTACGCTCCTGATGTTTTTGGTGTCCAAGAAGCACGTCCCAATCAAATGAATGATTTAAAAAAAGCCTTAAAAAATTATGCCTCGATAGGACAAGGAAGAGATGAAAACGCTGATGGGGAACACTCCGCTATCTTTTACAATACTAAAAAGTTACATGTTGAAAAAGAAGATACGTTTTGGTTATCTGAAACTCCAAATATGGTTTCTAAAGGTTGGGATGCCGCCTATCCAAGAATTTGTACCTATGGCCTATTTAAGCTTCTAGAGAGTGGTAAAAAAGTTTGGGTTTTTAATACGCATTTAGATCATATTGGCGCTAAAGCACAATTAGAAGGTATGCAATTAATTATCAATAAAATAGCCGCAGTAAATACAGCTAAACTTCCAGTGATTATCATGGGTGATTTCAATGTAGAACCCACAAGTGAATTGATTCACAATCTCAAGCAACATATGGACGACACGAAAGATCTTGCAAAAGTTACTTTCGGTTCCGACGAAACATTTAATGGTTTTCAATTTGATCAACCAGCTACTAAAAGAATCGATTATATTATGATTTCAAAATCAAGTAAAATTGAAGTTGAAAAATACGGGGTCCTATCTAGCTCCATAAATTTAAAATACCCATCAGACCATTTTCCTGTACTTGTAAAACTCAAGCTACAATAAACCCATTCAAAAAATGAAACCAACCATTTTCTATTTAAAATATATCGTTATTTCAACTACGCTAATTCTATCCTTTAGCTGTAAGAATAACCAACAAAATTTAACTAAAAATTTAGCAACAACCAATCCTGAAATCGAACGAAAAGTAGATTCTGTGCTCGCTTTAATGCAATTGAATGAGAAAATTGGTCAACTAGTTCAATATAGCGGTGGTTGGGATGCTACTGGTCCCTCTTCATCAAAAGGAGATCAGCATAAATTAGATAAACTAAAAAAAGGAGAAGTTGGCTCGATGTTAAATGTCACTTCTGTAGCTACAATTCGCGAAACACAACGTTTGGTAATGGAGCATTCTAGACTTAAAATACCGCTTATTTTTGGCTATGATGTAATTCATGGTTACAAAACTATTTTTCCAATACCCTTAGGTGAGAGTGCGAGTTGGGATTTAAATCTGATCAAACAATCTGCGGCGATAGCAGCAAAAGAAACTGCCGCCTCAGGGATCAATTGGACTTTTGCTCCTATGATCGATGTTTCTAGAGATGCACGTTGGGGTCGAATTATGGAAGGTGCTGGAGAAGACCCCTATTTAAACGCGCGTATTGGTGTGGCTCGTATTCAAGGTTTTCAAGGTGATGACTTATCAGATATCTACACTGTTGCGGCTTGTGCAAAACATTTTGCCGGATATGGGTTTGCCGAAGCAGGACGCGACTACAACACCGTAAACATTGGAGAAAACGAATTGCACAATACCATTTTACCACCGTTTAAAGCAGCTGCTAAGGCCGGTGTGGCTACCTTTATGAATTCATTTAATGATATTGATGGAATACCTGCTACGGGAGATAAAGCCTTACAACGTGACTTATTGAAAGAATCATGGAACTGGAATGGTTTTATTGTCTCTGATTGGGGATCTATAGGCGAAATGATAGCACATGGCTATGCAGAAGACAAGAAGCACGCTGCTCAAATCGCCATGAATGCAGGTAGTGATATGGACATGGAATCGTATGCCTATGAAGCCTATTTAGACACATTACTCACTGAGAATAAAATAAAATTATCACAGCTGGATGATTCGGTTAAACGCATTTTACGCATCAAATTTGAACTTGGTCTATTCGATGACCCTTATAAATATTGCGATGAAGATCGCGAGTCAAACGAAGTTTATACGGATGAGCATTTGGCAATCGCACGTGATGTTGCTAAAAAATCTATTGTACTATTAAAAAATGAAGCGAATCTTTTACCTCTATCAAAAGACATTAAAAGCATCGCAATAATAGGTCCTTTGGCAGCTGATAGCGATTCTCCCTTAGGAAACTGGAGAGGAAAAGCAGCCTATAATTCAGCAGTTTCTGTGCTTGAAGGAATTAAAAATGCATTGGGAACCAACACAAAAATAAACTATGCAAAAGGTGTCGATCTAACCATACCTACTGTAGCTCCTGGTGAAAATCAATTCTTACATCCGTTAAAATTCAACACTACCAACAAAATGGGTATTGCTGCTGCTGTTGAAGCTGCTAAAAAATCGGAGGTTGTTGTACTTGCAATTGGCGAAAATGCCTATCAAACGGGCGAAGGTAGAAGCCAGACAAATATTGGATTTAGGGGACTTCAAAACGAACTGTTAGAAGCCATTTACAATGTAAACAAAAATATAGTAATTGTATTGTTGAACGGAAGACCTATGGATCTGAGTCGTGTTTCAGAAATTGCCCCTGCCCTACTAGAATGTTGGCATTTGGGTTCTGAATCTGGAAATGCTATTGCCGATGTTCTTTTCGGCGATTACAATCCGTCAGGAAAGCTTCCTGTTTCTTTCCCACATAATGTAGGTCAAGAACCCTTGTATTACAATCAAAAAAATACGGGTAGACCTTACAGTGAAAAACACGTTACCTATTCAGGCTATCGAGATGCTCCGAAAACAGCGTTATACCCTTTCGGATACGGGTTGAGCTATACCTCATTTTCATATAGTGACATAAAACTAAATAAAAATGAAATTCCCATAAATGGTGAATTAACCGTATCGGTAAACCTAACAAATACCGGAAATAGAACTGGTGAAGAAGTTGTACAACTTTATATACGCGATTTAGTAGCCTCTTTAATACGACCAACAAAAGAACTTAAAGGTTTTGAAAAAGTGCTATTAAAAGCTGGAGAAACTAAAACAATTACCTTTACCATAAATACCGAAACGCTGGCGTTTTATACCGCTAATAAAAAATGGGAGGTAGAACCTGGTAACTTTAATGTGTGGATTGGTGGCGACTCAAATACCAACCTAAAAGAAACATTTAAAGTTCTCGAATAAATTTAGATTTGATTCATCTAATTTAGTAGTGCTATAATTAGTCAACTGAGTCTCAGAATTTTTAAAATTAATTCAGAATATTTTTATACTAAGCCTCATAGGCGTATATTGGTATGACAAAATAATTTATTCTTGAAAACACGAAGAGCCTTTATAAAAAATAGCAGCTTATCACTACTCGCTTTACCTCTATTAGGATGTGAATTTAGCGCTAAAACCATCAGCAACAATACGTCATCAATGCGAACCATAGGCCTTATTGGAGGTACTTCATGGCACTCAACGGTTGAATATTACAGCACCATTAATCAGATGATCAATGATATAAAAGGGGATCGAATAAATCCGCCTCTACGGTTATTAAACCTCAGTCAAAAGGAAATTAATGATTTTCAAGCCGAAGGAAATTGGGACGCGATTACACGCATTTATATTGAAGCCAGTCAAGATTTAATAAGAGCAGGAGCTGAAGCTATTTTATTTTGTTCAAATACAGCCCATCATGTTTATGATGCTGTATCAGCCAAAATAGAGGTTCCCATTTTACATATTGCAGACGCCACTGGAAAAGAAGCAAAAAAAAACAATTTAAACAAATTAGGTCTGTTGGGCACCGTATATACTATGGATGAATCCTATATAAAAGGACGCCTTTCAAAAGAATTTAATTTACAGACCATTACTCCTGATAAAAGCGCCTATAAAGAACTCGCTCGAATTATCTATGATGAACTTGCCATTGGATCCATAACTGCCGCTTCAAAAACCTTTGTTATCAGTGAAATGGAAAAGCTGAAAAATCAAGGTGCAGAAGGAATTATTCTAGGTTGTACTGAATTTCCGCTCTTGGTAAAATCTTCTGACTACGATTTAACCTTATTTGACACCACGTACTTACATTGTAAAATGGCAACAGATTTTATTGTTGAACAATAACTTTTAATCTACTTATCCTAGATCCCATACTAATGGCAATACTAAATACACAATCGCTGTAAGGATAATGATAGATAAAATATTCATCCATATTCCCTTCTTTATCATGTCTTCTATTTTTAAGTAACCAGATCCAAATACTACGGCATTGGGCGGCGTAGCAACCGGCAACATAAAAGCACAAGAAGCAGCAACCGTAGCACCTACCATTAAATAATACGGATGAATACCGAGAATTGGCGCTAAGGACACGAGTACAGGAAGCAACATTGCGGTTGTTGCCAAATTAGAGGTTATTTCAGTTAAAAAGTTAACGGCCGTTATTAAGATTAGTAATAACAATAAAAACGGAACCGTTTCCAGTGCGGTTAACTGATTTCCAATCCATAAAGCGAGACCACTTGTTTCAAAACCAAGTGCTAATGCCATTCCTCCACCGTATAATAATAAAATTCCCCAAGGTAATTTGATCGCATCTTCCCAAAGTAAAATTTTCTCTTTCTTTTTACTCGATGGGAGGATAAACAAAAGAATAGCAAATGCAATAGCAATGATTGTGTCATCAATTGCTGGGATAAATTTTTTGAGTAAAAACGATCGGGAAATCCATGCCAATGCAGTACAAACAAAAACGATCAGCACCGTTTTCTCTTCATAAGACATTTTTCCTAGCGCTTTTAATTGTCGCGTAATTTCATTGCTTCCTCCAGGAAATTCCTTTTGTTTGAATTTAAAAGCGAAACGTGTTAAATAGACCCAACATAAAGATAATAGTACTATTGATACAGGAAACCCAAAAATGAACCATTGTGAGAAGGTTATTTCTATACCTAATGATTTCTGAACAACACCAGCCAAAACTAAATTAGGTGGAGTACCAATAAGTGTTGCCATACCTCCAATAGAAGCGCTATAGGCTATGGCCAGCATCAAGGCCTTACCAAATATTAGGTTTTCATTTTTCTCGGTATTTGGATTGTCATTGAGCTGCGCCACAATAGCCATTCCTACCGGTAAAATCATCACGGCTGTGGCTGTATTAGAAATCCACATTGATAGAAAAGCTGTAGCAAGCATAAAGCCAAGAATAATATTAACCACGTTGGTACCAACAATTTTAATAATATTAAGGGCAATCCTTTTGTGTAGGTTCCATTTTTCAATAGCAATTGCCAATATAAATCCTCCTATAAAGAGGTAAATATACTTATGCCCATAAGATGCTGTGGTTTCACTCAAGCTCAATCCGCCTGTTAAAGGAAAAAGTACTATGGGTAATAAAGCGGTAACAGCAATATTTAAAACTTCTGTTATCCACCAGATTGCCACCCATACTGCTGAAGCTAAAATAGCATTCGCAGTATCATTGAGTCCTTCTGGATGGAAAAAAAATAAAATATAAGAAAAACAAAGTGGTCCTAATACAAATCCGATTTGCTTTTTTGAAATTCTCATAGTTTTGATTTTATTTGGTTGTATTGTATTAAATTGATTTTAAGTAACAAATTAATGCTATTTTTTTGAAGCTACTAAACTATTCCATTTATCAATAAATTGAACGGCTGCATTTACCAATCGCATTGCATTTTTCTTTCCTCTATGGGCACTTGACTCCTGAATATTTCGGTCTCCCCAAATTCCGTTAGATGTCATTTCAATGGAAGATGTTTTCTTTCCTGTTGATTTTGCTTTTAGACCTTCCGCAAGAAAAAGCATGGTGGTTGTTTCATTCCCTTTAATTACTTCTGGTACCATTTTTTCCAAATGCGTTGGAAGGTTTAATTTTCCTGTTTCTGCTTGGTCCATTTGAACTAAACTCGGCATCAAGTATAATGAATCAGACGTTTCTTCGGTACCAGCATGTCGATCCAGTTGTTCTGACTTTGCTTCATCCGACTTTGCCATAAATGGTTGAACGGCCAGACCAAAATCTACTGCCACACCCGATGTTGTTTGATTGATTTGATCTACTAAATACGTGGTAATTGCTCTATTACCACCGTGAGAGTTCATAACAATAAAACGTTTAAAACCGTGTTTCATAAGACTTTCAACAGCTTCTAAATGTACTTTAGCAATGGTTTCTGCACTTAAAGTTATGGTGCCCGCAAATTCCATATGATAGGGTGATTGACCTGCCATTAATACCGGAGCCACTAAAATATCTCTCTCTTGAGCAATCAACTTACACCATTCTATTCCATTAATAAAGTCAGTGCCTATGGGTAAATGCTTACTGTGTTGCTCTAGGGCGGCTATTGGAATAATCACTAGATCTGATTTATCTATCAATGCTTTCACTTCAGGTGAAGTCATGTGTGGTAGATAATTCTTTATTTTAGATTCTGACCAAAGTGGATTGGTTGGTGCGTTGGTATACTTACTCATTATGTATATAATTAAGAAAATTTTGCTGTGTACTATTTTGTAGTAGCACCTATTTCTTGTTATTAAACCTCATCATTCTAAAAACTCAAACTCTAATTACAATCGTCTCAAAGCTTCCAGTCGTGCCGTTTTAACTTGATCAGCTGTCATGTAATAACCGTCAGAATCCCCACCCATCAAACAATCAAAGTCACATTGATTGTGTCTTAATTGTAGCACATGGCCTATTTCATGAGCAATCGTTCTAGACAATGATCCTCTATCAAAATTAACATGATCTTCTATTAAAAGTGTTTTCTCTGGGTCACCTCCTCTATTGTGTTTGTTCGTCCAGGTGCCTACCACACTATGGTAACCAAAACCACTCATAGCGTTACCCTGAGATGTGTTTCCGATAAAGGGAAATAAATAAATATGATATAAATTTGTCCCCAATTCACTAGATGTACTCCTATGTTCTGGCTGCATTAAATTATATAAATGTGGTAGTCTCGCCGGGTCAGAATTTCCATTAGAATCCCTCTCAGTACTAGCAATAAAAGCTATTGATTCTTCATAAGTGCCATGTTTCACCACATCTTCTTCTACTATTGACTCCACAAGCCACTGAATCTTAGCCTGTTTATATATTGCATTTACTTCAGGAATAATCGTTTGGTTAACATCATCAGTTGTCACCCAACTACCCATACTAACACCCGAGGTATGAGACATTGTAATGTCTGTCATTATATGAACTCTTAAGTTTAATTTATATTCCGTTTCCGAATCATAACCATCGATATATACGGGATCAACAGGATCCGAACTTTCAGAACACCCTAAAAAAAATAGGCTTATTAGGATAAGTGTAAGATAAAAGTTGAAGGATCTTGCGCGATTTACTACCGCATTGTCTATTTTAAAGTTCTTCATTCTAAAATTGAAAATAATGACTATTACTTAATTGTAATTGTTTCTAAATGAACTGGTGTAATTACTTTAGAATTTGGTGAAGCTGCCTTTACCTCTTCTATAAATGGCTTAATTTTATCATTAACTGCCTTTTCTTGCGCTTTAGCAGAACCGTAAGGCACTCTAAAATTATCCCAATGTGTTGGGATTACAATTTTTGGAAAGCCCGTTGCTTTTAAGAGTCGCTCGGTATATTTATAGATTTCATTTCTTGAAAAATTAACACCTGGCATAATAATGTCAGGCCTTAAGCCTTCCACTTCACGTTCAACGTAGTTCATTGAACCAGCGGTCAATATTTTATGAGAAGGCAAACGCAGTAAAAACATTAAAGAGCCCCCTTCAACAAAATCTTTTACGTGAATTGGTGCTTTTAAGTCACTGGGTTGTGTTCTAGAATCAAAGTACTGTTTCTTATTTAAAGCCGAATGAATGGATGGGACAACCCTTACAGAAAAATTTTCAAACTGATAATCTTCGCCACCTCGTACTGTATATATCTGATCTTTCGGAACACCGTATGCTCTTAATATATTAGTTGTTGTTTCCGTTCCAATTACTTTCGCGCCTGTTTTTTTTGCGATATAAGGCACGTCACCTAAATGGTCTGGATGCGAGTGATGTACAAATATAAAATCTGCATTGGTAATCAACTTATCAATTGCCACCGTGTCAGACTGGTAGTGATCATTTCTAGTAAACTTCGTTCTGGTAATATAGGGATCTAAAAGAATGGTAGATTTTCCATCTTTAATTTCCCAACCTGCTGCTCCGAAGTATTTTAACTTAAGCTCTTGTGCTTGCGAGCCGAACGAAGTACACAGTGCTCCTATAACAAAACAACATAGTACTATTTTTTTTAAATCTACTAATTTGATTAAATTATTCATTTTTTTATGCTGTAATTATTAGTTAATTCTTAAATTATTTGTTCCACTATTTAGATCAATCATACACCTCAACAACCAACTCTATTTCTACGGCCTGTGCCCTTGGCAATGAAGCTACACCAATCGCAGCACGTGCATGTTTTCCTCTTTCTCCAAAAACTTCAACCATTAAATCAGAAAAACCATTAATTACTTTTGGCTGCTCTATAAAGTTGGGATCACAATTCACAAGTCCCAATACTTTTACAATACGCTTCACTTTATTTAAATCGCCTAACATTTCTTTTAACACAGCTAACTGATTGATTGCTGTTAATCGCGCACCTTCATAACCCTGCTCAATAGAAATATCAACTCCTAATTTTCCAGACATTTCAGTACCATCTGCGCGTTTAGGTCCTTTTCCTGCTAGGAAGATCAGGTTACCTGCTCGTACACCATTCACATAATTTGCAACAGGTGATGGAGGTTCGGGTAAGGTGATGTTTAATGCTTTTAATTTTGCTTCGGGGTTGTAATTATCCATAGTATCTTGTTGATTGGTTTCTTGTTTTGTTTGTTGCTCACAGCTTACAACTAATAGTGTCATAACTAAGAGTGCTGTTAAGGATTTAAAGATTTTCATTTTAGTCTATTTTTAAGGCGTTCGTTGATAATTCTTAATTATTTTGTGGTTTAAAATCAGCAGCTTCCCATAATGGATTACTTTCATAGTAATTACCATTGGTCATTACCGCTGTTACCGTTCTTAGGTTACTAATATCAAGTAATGGGTTTTTAGTAAGAATCGCTATATCCGCTTCTTTCCCTACTTCTAAGGTTCCCGTTTCTGAGTCTAATCCCATTGCTTTCGCTGGTACACTAGTTGCTGTTCTAATAGCTTCTAAGTTAGTTAGTTTTCCTAATTTTTGATAGGTTTCTATTTCGAGATAAAGGCTAAACACAGGTACAACATTGTCGGTTCCCGCTACCACTGGAACACCAGCTCTGATAAATTCAGCAAGAATTTGCATCCCTTTTAGGTTATCTGCTTTAATTAGTTCTGAACGTTTATCACTTGTTCCACTTCTAAATCGTTTCCCTTCAAATAATTCATACGCAATTCTATCTGCACCTGGTTCTATCGTTTCTAATGGGTTTCCTCTAGGAAGCGTTGCTACTACATCTAAGGCAATGGTTGGATCTAATACTGTTTTGTGTTTTAATAAAAAGGCCGTCGCTTTTTTAATTCTTTCAGCACTCACCTCATTATCAGCTAAAAAATATCTTCCTAATTCAGATGCCTTTTTTTCAGGAAAAAGAACAGTTAGAATTCGAGCCCGATGACTTAATTGATTCATTCCATGTTCAATGGCATTCACTGCATTCCCTTCTAAGTTTGGTACGTGGCCAGTAACTGACATTCCTACTTTATGTGCTTCTTCAGAGAGAACTTTAACAATTTCAGGAGTTATAGAACTGTAAATTTTTATTTGCTTATATCCATTTTTATGATATAAGGCAACCACTTCTTTAGCTTGTTCTGGTGAAGTTGCTCTAATCACTCCATTTCCTTTTACCCCAGCGCCATCCGTCATTCCTGCTAAAAGGATGTCTGGACCTAATGCTCCTTCGTTAGCGATGGCATCTCTAAAGGCCGTTGCAAATTCTATTTCATTCCCATTATCACGTATGGTGGTAACACCACCTGCTAAATAAGCCGGTGCCCATTGCACTTGGTTCGAGTGTGCATGCATATCCCAAAGCCCTGGCATTAATGTTTTACCTGTAACATCAATAACTTTGGCTCCTTCAGGAATTTCGGTTTCAGAATTTTTACTGATACTTTTAATACGACCATTTTCAATAAGTATGGTCATGTCCTTTTTTGTATCCTCACTCAATCCGTCAACAACATCACCTCCTACTAAAGCAGTAATTGACGCTTGTTCAACTTTTAAATTTTTAGTGTAGGTATCAAGAGCATCCATTTGCTCTGTTACATTTCCTGCAATAAATACAGGTAAAGCTTCCTCATATCCTTTTCTGATCATTTCTCGAATCTGAGTATTGGCCTTCACTAAGGCTATTAAATTTTTAGATTCGTCTAACCAAATAGTTCTACCACCCCAATTAATCCCTTCAACTACGTATCTATCTAAGGTTATTTCCTCTCCTTTAATTTTAACAACATCGGTTCCTTTATGAGTAATGGTAACTTCTCCTCTTGGTAAGGTAGCTACCCCACTTTTCATATTATTCTTAAAATAATAGTGGTACAACATCATTTCCATAGCGGCAGGAATATTACTATGCAACGGAAAAAACGTTTCTGGTGCTTTTGTTGTAACAACATCAAAATATTTTTCCCAAATAGAAACTTGATTTTTGTCGTCAATTTCCATTTTAAAAATATTCGTAGTATCGTTATTTGCGATACGCATGTTTGCGTAGTAGGTAGGTGCTAAATCTTTGTTCAAATGTAGTTCAGCCTGTACACCAGTAATACGGCCTCTTTCATTTTCACCTTGCAACGACTTTACAACAACTCCATCGTCATTTGACGTAATGCTATAGGTTTCTTCTCCAATAGGTGATTGTCTTCTATAAACAACAAAAGCACCTTCTTCATCCACATTATCCCAAGTGGTATCGGGTGCTTGATTTGGTGCACATGAAGCTAAAATAGCGAGTACAAATAGCGCTAAAAACTGCATCGTTTTTTTTGCACTGTAGTTGAGTTTAGTTAAGTGTTTCATAAGTTTTTGAGTTGTATGTTTAGTTGTTGTGCTGTTTAATTTATTCGAAAGAACACGTGATTCTAGTAGTTATTTTTTAGGGAAAATAGGGTTTGTAACGGTTAAAATAATAGACATTTAACGCATCTGAATTGCTTTCAATTATATCTAATTTACCATCTCCATTTAAGTCAACTGCTTTAATATCATAGGTACTAAATTTTTTGGTGCTCAAAGTACTTTTCTTCCAAACCTTTCCTTTTTCACTACTGATAAAAACAGTATTGGGTGCTCCTACGTTTCCAATAACAATATCAGTATCGCCATCTGCATCTAAATCGCCAATAGCAATAGAATACGATTTATCTGAGCTTGGGTCAAACTCAAATTTTTGAGTATAATTTTTAGCATTATCACTTAAATAGACTACGTTGGGCTCACCAATATTGGCTGTAATAATATCTAGCCACCCATCATTGTTCACGTCGGTAATCGCTACAGACCTAGTATTGTCTTTACCTGTACCATATGGAATTTTGGTGGTGAATTTTAAATTACCATCATTGAGATACACAAAATTTTGTTGTTCATCTCTATTCGCTAAAATCAAATCTTTATGACCATCACCATTCATATCAGCTACCTCAACATCTATAGTTGAATCTTTTTGTGAGCCAAAACCTATGATTTCAGTAAAATTACCTTTACCATCATTTAAACAAATTTCATTTTCCTTCCCTCGATTTGTGATTAGGATATCCATATCACCATCGTTATCAATATCAGAAACAACAATATTTCTTGTAGGTGCATAAGTTTCACCAAAACGTGCTCCTTTGGTATAGTTGCCCTTCCCATCATTTATAAAAATATAATTTGGAGCCATATCATTTCCTACGGCTACATCTAAATCGCCATCACCATCAAAATCAGCAAGTTCTGTTGAATAACTTGTTTCTTGCTCATCTCCCAATACTTGAGATACGGTAAAAACCCCTCTCCCATTGTTAAAAAACACACGATTTTGACCTGGCCAATGCCTACCATTCGCAATCAATACATCCATATCTCCATCCTTATCAATATCACCAACATCAATAGAAGCCGTACGTTCCTTATGAGTACCTAATATCAATCTACCACTCGTAAAAAATTCAGAGGTCTGACCAAAACTGGTGGTTACAAAAAGTAAAAAAAGTAAAATTTGTAAAAATTTCATTGTCGTTTTGTTTTAAAATTAATAGTTCCAATTGCCTTATAAAAAGCTTATTTAAAGTGTTTAATGCCCATTGCATTATAAAGTTCCTCTGCATAATACAGATTACCACCTTTCATGGTCCATTCTACCCTTCTAATGTTACTTATGTCTTCTAATGGGTTTCCATCAATTAAAATTAGATCTGCTTTTTTACCCACTTCAATAGACCCATATAATTTTGATACGCCTGTAGTTACGGCAGATTTTATCGTTGCCAATTTTAACACTTCAGCTACTGGAATTCCAGACTGCTCATAAAGCTCCAATTCTCTGTGATACAAAAACCCTGGCAACCCATCAGTTCCAGGAACGAGCGTCACATTTTTTTGAAAAAGATCGTAAACCACCGTCAACATTTTATCATGACTTTTCTTGTATAATGGAGTCGTCTCTTCATTTTTAGGGAGTCCACCCGCATAAAACTCGCGTTGACTTATCACAGGAAGCCTACTCATAATCTTATTGTATGTAGGACTTGGTTCTCCTTTTTTAGCAACGAACATATTCTCAAAAATGGCCACTGTAGGGTCAATTAAAATTTCTTTTGTTTTTAATAGATCTACAAACTCAAGATACTCTTTGGATTTAAGATCAAGGTTTGCCCCGTGTTCTGCCACCATCGTAAAACGCAAAGGTGTTCGGGTATCAATCGTATCAGATAAAAAATTTAAAAACAACATGTTCATATGCTGAATTTCATTATAACCTTGTTCAATTGCCTGAGAAGCAATCATGTAAGCCGGTATATGCCCACTCACTCTCATATCGAGCGAATGTGCTTTTTCTACCAATGGCTTCACCCATTCTGGTTTAATAGAACTATAGAGTTTAATTTGTTGGTAACCCAAATCTTTATAAGACTGAATCTCCGCTAATCCTTCTTCGAGATTCTCAACTACATTCCGTTGGTTGGCATAAGGGCCAGAACCATCTATAATACCACTAAAAGTAACTATACGTGGTCCAATGATACTATTCTTATCAAATTGTGCACTTAGCTCATTTAATTGCTTATTATTCGCCATATCACGCACGGAAGTAATTCCACCTGCTAAATGTAATATTCCTCTGAATTTGGTATTGTGTGTATGCATATCAAACATACCTGGCATCAACGTTTTACCTTTACCATCAATAACTTTTGTAGTTGTGGGTATTGTTTTTGTACCTGTTGGATTCATTGCCTTGATGGTTTCTCCATCAACAAAAACATCTTGATTTAAAAGCATGGAACCGTTCGCAGTAAATACATTGGTATTTTGCACAACTACCTTTTCGATAGGATGCGTCAACTTTTCTGAAATTTCTATCAAGTAATCATCCTCAACGATGTCTTGTAATTTTTTCATTTCACTGCGCAGTTCTTTGAAATCTTCTAGAACTACATGTAGGTTTCCAGAGATGCTACAAACCATCTGATCTCCTTGCATCCACAAATAGGTTGGACTCATATCCAGACCCTTTATCATTAAAAGGTCAAGAGGGGTTCCATTTTTAAGTGTTAAGGGTATTTTTTTTACCAATTCAGCTTCCCCTTCTGGCAATAGGCGAATTTTCCCTGATGTTGATTTTAATAAGTGTTGGGCCAAAATTTCATAAACTGCTGGAGATCCATCATAACGGAAATAAAGTTCATCTTCACTTATAGTACCTTGATCTTCCCCTTTTGGATTTTTCCAAGTGGCAGTTGTTTCGGTGGTTGAAAAATTTTCGTTTACAGCAACTTTACGATAATTAACCCCTTCAATAGATTGAGCTGTAATGAAATTTTGTTCATTTAAGGTTATTTTCTCAGAATATTCGGGTCCACGTCCTCTGTCTGTATAGGTATAATAATATTCAAAACTAGTGTCGCTGGTTCTCCATTTTTCATAAACTCCTGAAGGATTTTCTCGGAAAACTACCTCATACTGTATTTTATTTGAATCCTTACTTTTCTTTTGAGCTGTTTCATTACATCCAACTGTTAAAAAAAAGACTAAAAAAGTGCTGGCAATAAAATTTTTCATAATCAAAAAAGAATAGTTAAGATTTGTATGTAGTTAAGAAATTAGAACTTTCTTAAGATTTTAAGGTTTCTCCAAAATAGCGCAACCAGTTCTGTCCCAATATTTTTTCAATATCACCCGTACTATAGCCTCTTTTATCTAAAACCTTGGCAACATTTAAGTGGCGCTTGGGTTCATCTAAACCATTTATCCATGCTGGCCAACGCACTTGATAGGATTCTGGGAACCGTGTTAAACGAGGTACATACCAGTTCTCACGTGTTGCTCCATTTGCTTTCATTCCTTCAATGGCAAAATCTGAAGCCACTCCTACATGATCAATACCTGCAACCTTCACAGCATGATCTATATGATCTACATACGTTTCAATAGTTGTTTTACCTCCGGGATCAGGACCAATCATATAACCAAGACACATAATACCCATAACACCACCCTTATCGGCCATAGCCTTAATCTGTGCATCTGTTTTTGCACGTGGATGATTTTTATAAAGGGTTTCGCAGGTAGAATGGTTAAACATAGCACCTGTTTTACTAAATTGTATCCCATCAAAGGTGGTTTGACGTCCACAATGTGATAAATCTATAATAATACCCAACTCGTTCATGCGCTCTACAGCTTCGATACCAAAATCTGAAAGTCCAGCGTTTGTACGCTCGGTACATCCATCGCCTAACAAGTTTCTTTGGTTATAGGTTAATTGAATCCAACGTGTTCCTGCATTGTACAAGGTATCAATATTGTCTATCGACTTTTCGATCATGGTAGCATTCTGAAAACCGAATAATATTGCGGCCTTATTTTCTTTCTTTGCTCTTACAAAATCGGCTGCACTTGTTGCATATATTAATTTATCGGGATTATCATCTATTCGGTCTCTCCATTCTGCCAAAGCAGCCATGGCAACTTTCAAATTGCCAGATGCTAAAGACGCATTAAAACCGGTATACCCTGATTCTTTCAAGGCCTTAAAAGAAACTTCGTTCCAACCGCGCGGAATCGTTAATCCATCAATTACAAGAGCTTTCTTATAAAGCTCTTCTATTGATGTAGATTGATTTAAGAGTGTGTCACCTGGTACTATTGATTCTAGAATAGATGAAAAAGAATGGGCTACTTGCCCAGGAATAACCATTCCTAGTGAAAGCATTTTTGTTAAATTTCTACGTGTTTTTTCCAAAATTATTTTGTATCAAATTATTTAACAATCAAACCAGAACATATTATCTTAAAATACATTGATAAAACCAAAACTGGTTTTATCAATGTATTAATATTAAGTATTAAGAATTAACAATCTAATAACCAGGATTCTGGTCAATATTAGGATTGGCGTCTCTTTCATTTTGGGGTATTGGTAAGATTACTGTGTCACTACCATAAGTAATGAGACATATCTCCGATGTACAATCTGTACGTACTATATCTTGTTTCGTACGCATCAAATCCCACAACCGCTGTCCTTCAAATGCAAGTTCTAATCTTCTTTCCATAAAAATAGCATCCTCAAGTGCAACACCAGTATCGGCATTATCAGCAGCAGTTGCTACCGCTCTTTGGTGTACCATATCCAAATCATCTTGTGCTCCGGCTATATTTGTACCAATTTTAGCTCTAGACTCAGCTCTGATTAGGTATAATTCTGCTAATCGAATCACCTTCACATTGTCAAAACCATTAACATCTGGATATTTAATCATTCGGTAGGGTGCAAATTCTCCATTTAGTTGAGGGTCTACTTCAAAAGTGCTCAATCTTGCATCATTAGCCTCATACAAGGAAACAACATCATTAGATGGTAAATAGTCACCAAATATTTCTGGTAAATACAAACTTGCAAGTCCCGCAGAGTTATCGGTTTCCGTCATCGATATTTCAAAGATAGATTCCGAACTGTTATCTGTAGTCCATAAGTTATAATAATTACTATTAGAAACTAAACTATAGTCTCCTGTACCGATAACCTCAGTTGCCATTGCTTCTGCATTTGGCCAATCTTCTTTGTATAAATACACTCTAGATAGTAATGCCTTCACTGAAATAGATGATAAGGTATTGGAATTACTACTTCTAGACTCACTATCCATAAGAGAAATTGCAGTAGTCATATCGGATATAACTTGGTCATATACTTCCTTTACTGAATTTCTTTGGGGTTCATTAGTTGCATCAAACTCAAGAACAAGTGGCACACCAAAATGGCTTGCGTCGGCGGTAAATGTATAATGCTGTGCAAATAATCGAACCATATCGAAATAAACCAGTCCTCTTAAGGCATAGGCCTCTCCTATAATATGATTTTGCTCGTCTACAACCGCAGCTGGAACCTCAACATCAGAATTAATGATGGCATTTGCCGCATTGATTGCCTCGTACATTGTAGTCCATAGACTGTTAGCATCACCATCTGATCTTCTTACAATATGTTCTGCATAATCTTCGATTCGATTGGCCTGAGCATTTTGTTTTACATCATCTGCCATTACATCTGGAATCATAAACAGGTACCGTGCGTAATAATCAGATCCTGAAATTTTATTATAAATCCCAGTAATTGAAGAATTATAATCTTCGAGATTTGTCAAAGCTTCAGTATCTGCAACCGATTGTTGTGGTTGAAGTTCTAAAAATGATTCTGAACATGATAGTATAAGTCCAGAAAGTAACGCAAATATGAATATTTTATATGTTTTCATGTCTTTCAAATTTATAGTTGAACATTTAGACCTATTGAAATTGTCTTTAAGGCAGGTGTTTGGCCTGTATAGCTACCATTAATGGCTTGCTCTGGATCGATATAAAGAATATCTTCTTTAACAAATGTCAATAAATTGGTTCCTCTTACGAACAAATTGACAGAATTTAATTTTAAGGCTGAAGTAATTTTTTCAGGAAAATTATAATTCACCGTTAAATCTCTCAATCGTATATAACTACCATCATATAACCATCTAGAATTATTTGCTTCCCCACTTCCAGGACTACCACCCCAAATGAATTTTGGAGCCAATGCATCTGTTTTACCTGGTACCCATCTATTGTCATAAATAAAGGTAGCAGTACTTCTTGGTGTTAATCTACCGTCTGCTAAACTACCACGAGCCCTTGCATCAAATATATAATTCCCATAAGAGTAAATAAAATTAGCACTTAAACTAAAATCTTTATACGTAATACTTGTGTTGAATCCTCCAAAAAACTCAGGTGTAGCAGATTTGCCATCTAAAAAACGTTCAGCATCACTTAAGTCACTTGTAATCGTCGTTTTTGAAGCATCGGTATACCATTGTGGTGCTCCAGTATCTGGATTTACACCAGCCCAACTAAATAAGTAAAAAGATTGAAAATCTTGCCCTTCTTGTCTTCTGTATGCTCCCGAATTAAAGTCTTCTGTTAACTTAGTAATTTCATTTTTGAGAAATGTAGTATTGAAACCAACATTCCACGTAAAGTCCTCGGTATCGATGATATCTGCATTTAAACTAATTTCAACACCCGAATTGGTCATTTCACCAAAATTTTGCGTAAGTGAAGTAAATCCAGTAGTACGTGAAATAGGTACATTTAATATCAAATCTGATGAAATACGTTTAAAGTATTCAACAGTACCATTTACTTTGGAAAAAATTCCAAAATCAAGACCTATATTAAAGTTTTGTTGTGTTTCCCAAGTTAAATCTGGGTTTCCAATTTGATTCGGGGAACCTCCTGGGTTTCCATCATAATCTTGACCAAATACATAAAGACCTTGCGAAGGAAAATTCCCAATAGCGGCATTACCAGTAATCCCCCATGAACTTCTAACTTTCAATAAATCCAAAAAAGAAGCGTTTTCAAGAAACTTTTCTTTAGTTGCTATCCAACTTCCACCAAAGGAATAAAATGTACCCCATCTGTTATCAGCACCAAATCTAGACGAACCATCTCGTCGTACACTCGCCGAAAGAAAATACTTACTGGCAAAATTATAGTTTGCTCTAGAGAATAAGGAAACAAAGGTATATTCAGATTTTGAACCACTAATTGCAAACTCGGCAGAGGCACTATTTAATGTTCTCAATCGTTGATTAGGAAACTGCGTTCCTGATGCACTAAGTGACTCACTCGTAGTTTCTTGTGCTTCATATCCTCCAAGGACGTTGAAGTTATGTTCAGTCCCTAAAATAAAATTATAGTCTAATGTTTGGGTACCTACCCATGTTTTTAAAGTTGTATTGGATTCGTAAGCATCTCCTCCTGCATTTCTTCCTCCACCGTATCTTGGATTCTGATATCTTGATTCATTTAATGATAGTAAATCAAAATTCCACTGTGTACGAAATGTCAAGTCTTTTATCGGTTTGATAGAAATAGCAAAATTATCTACCACTCTGATTTGCTTGTTTTCCCATAAGTCATCACCACTCAAACTACCTACTGGGTTTGCACCTCCTAAAGGAAAATAGTTGGCATGTTCACCATTAAATCGACCTTGATCATCATAGATAGGAATTAATGGAGATAATTCTAATGAATTTTTGAAAGGATTATTAAAAGACCCTCCATCAAAAAATGTATCTGACCTAAGGTTCGATACTGATATGTTATTAGAGATAGTTATATAATCAGTTGCTTTAAATTCTACATTACTTCTTGTACTCAACCTATTAAATCCTGATCCGATCACATAATTTTCTTGATCAAAATAGGCGCCTGAAAAGAAATATTTAAGATTCTCCGTTCCCCCACTAGCACTAAGGTCATAACTCTGAGTGATACCCGTTCTAGTAATTGCATCTAACCAATTGGTATCAGTAGGCTCCCCTGTTGAAGGGTCTATTAATTGTGTAAAGGTATTATCAAATCTTGCTTGTGCCTGCGCTGGTGTATCCCCTCTATTAATATAGCCTTCAAGGAATAGTTCTGTATATTGGGCAGCGTTTAAAGGTTTTAATATATTATTGTAAGCTTGCGAATTAAAACCCGTTAAGGTTTTAAACGTAATTTTTGTCTTTCCTAATTTTCCAGATTTGGTATTGATTAAAATAACACCATTTGCACCTCTCGAGCCATAAATTGCTGTTGAAGCGGCATCCTTAAGTACAGAAATGGATTCAATATCATTCGGGTTAATCCCAGCCATTACGTTTGTACTATTACCACCATTATCAATACTTCCAATACTTCCGGCTTGAATCGGAATTCCATCAATAACGTATAAAGGTTCACTTGATGCAGTAATAGATCCTATCCCTCTAATTCTAACCTGAGTATTTCCTCCTGGGGCACCATCTACTGCTGTAGCTTGTAAGCCTGGGGTACTACCTCTCAACGCTTGTTCAAAAGTTGAAACTGGAGCTTGTTCAAAAGTTTCGCTTTTAACTAAACCCACAGAACCTGTTAATGACTCTTTGGTTTGGGTTCCATACCCTACAATTAAAACTTCGTCTAATGAAGCTGCATCCTCTTTCATTACCACATTTATTTCACTTCTATCACCAACTACAACTCTTTGAGTCTGCATACCTATATACGAAAAAAGGAGCACTGCTCCTTCTGAAACATTGATCGTATAGTTACCATCAAAATCACTTTGGGTACCTGTTGAAGTGCCTTCCACGATAATATTCACACCTAATAATGGCATTCCGGCAATGTCTTTAATGCTACCTTTAACCTCTCTGTCTTGAGCAAATAACTCATTTAAGGCTGCGGTGCTTTGCGCCGTTTTCTTAGCCGCCAACTTTATAACAACTTGTTTGCCAATGATTTTATAGCTCAGGTCAGTATTTCTAAAAGCCTTGTCTAGAATGGTTGTTACTTCAGCGTTTTTTAATTTTAGGGAGATTTTTTTTGTGGTCTTTAAAACATTGTCTTTATAGAAAAAGACATAGTCTCCTGTATTCTGAATTTCTTTAAACAATTCTTTTATGGTCACATTTTTTACATCAATATCCATTTTAGTCTGTCCATCAATGGTATTTGCATACACTGATGAAAGGCCGATAGTGATAAATAATAAAAATATCCTCATAATGGTTAGCGTTACGCTACTTAAAAAATTTTTCATATTTTTGGATTTGGTTATTTAATATTGCCGTTAACACAGCAATGTTAATTTTTTAAATGGCCAGAAGATGCGCCAACACCTTCTGGCATTTTTTACTAATTAATTCAAATAAATGGTTTCAGTTCATATTACGTGGTTTATTTAGTTAGTTATAATTATTTTCTCGTCTAGCAGACTGGTTTCCATATTAGCACTTTCCTTAATCGTTTGAACCACTTGATTCAAATCTTCATTTAAATCGAGATAGCCTGAAAAAGTTTCATTAGCCAAAACCTCATCATTGATATCTATATCTACATTATAATGACGTGCCAATTTTTTCATAATAAATTGCAACTTATCTTGGTTAAAAATAAGAACCCCATCACGCCATGCAAAATAGTTTTCAACGTTCACCTTTTTTGATACAATACTCTTTGCACTTTTGTCATAATTAGCCAAAGTACCAGGTGTAATTTTTAATTTATCAGTATTTTTTGAAGATGAAACGCTGCTATGGTAGCTGATTTGCACACTTCCACTTTCTAAAACTGTATTAATATACGTATCATCTTTATAATTAGTAACACCAAAAACGGTTCCTAATACTTCTATTTCCTGGTCATCAGAAATTACAATGAACGGCTTATTTTTATTATGGGTAACATCAAAAATAGCTTCACCTTGAATATACACTTCTCTTCTATCTCCATTAAAAACAACTGGATATATTAACTTCGAGCCTGAATTTAACCATGCAATGGTTCCATCTGAAAGTTTGATTTTTGATCGTTTACCGTAAGGCACCAACAGTGTATTATAAACAACTTTGTTATTTTTAATAACTTGCTGTTCTACCGTTTTAGCATTTCCAACAGTTACATTTTGACCTGTACTTGAATAATTAATGGTGGTCATCGCTTCATCAGCCTTTAAATTTTCACCTTCACTCAATATAAGTACTACCTCATCTGAACTATTACTATCTAAATTCTTAGTAGATTCAACGAAGTCAGTAATCGACATTGTTGGCTCACTATTCATGTAAAAATTCAAGCCAATCACTAAACTAATAGAAGCAGCAATACCGCCTATTACATATTTAATACGTTGTTTCTTAACGCGCTCTTTTCGAATCGAATAAAAAATTTTATTTTTCAATTCTGATTTTTCCAATTTCGAAATTGGAGAAATATTTACTTTATGATCCTTTTTTTCTTTCATTTACTTTTTTCAAACAGTCAATACAAATCAATTAAAACTGTATTACCTAAATACTCTTATAACAAATAGTAGCGTTTCTAATTTTTATAGACAATTTTTTTTTACTTCTTTAAAAAATCAATTATAAAACGTGTGTTTTCTTAGTGTTTTTATGGCCCGATAAACCGTGGTTCTAGCGGTTGACACGCTAACTCCCATGATATCAGAAATCTCCTGATAACTTTTTTCTTGATTGTACCTTAGGTACACCCCTTTTCGTTGCTTTTTTGTCAATGTACTCAAGGCGTTTGACAACTCCGTCTCTCTTTCTAAAACGCGCTCGGATTGAATTAAATCTTCTTCATGAGATTTTGTGTAACTTCTTTTTTCTTCATTTAATAAGTTTTCAAAATCATTGGAGGCAGGGACAATCTTTCTATGGTACTTTTTATTAATTTTTCTTTTCAGTGACTTGAAAAGATAATATTTAACATTGGTAGTCGTTGACAGGTTTTTTCGATATTTATATAAGTCAACAAACAAATCATGAATACAATCCATAACATAGCCTCTATCTTGGGCTTGTTGTATGCCATAGGAAAACAGCGCATCTATATGGAGGCTATAAAGCTCTCCTAGCGCTGATTCATTGCCATTTTTTAACTTCTCCCAAATTAAACTCTCCGAATTTTTAACAACAAACATATTGCTATTGCCTAATTCTGAACCTAATTTAATTAACGACTCGTTCGGGTTTAAGCTATTTTTAGGGACTAAATATGAATCTTCATGTTTTTGCATAAACTATCGTTAAATTGTATAATTTCTTCCCTTCAATTATACATAAGTAGCGTTTTGTTAATATATAGACAAAATAATTAACTTTTTTTTAACGAACGCGTAAAATAGGTTTATTCTTAGCCTGTTAGCTACTAATAAATCACCTTGCAATTGTTTTATCAGGATAGAATTTAGATAATACGGGCGACTTACAAGATTGATGAAGTAAATTTATTTAAAATAAACCGAAACGGCGGTATACTATCTCAGTAAAACCTTTTATAATTAAAGAAAGTTCTTATTTTTGCCTTTCTTTTCGGGATGTAGCGCAGTCCGGTAGCGCACACGGCTGGGGGCCGTGGGGTCGCAGGTTCAAATCCTGTCATCCCGACAAAATAAACTCTTGCGATTTGTGTTTAACTAATAGGAACCGCTAAAAAATGATTGAAAAACTTGAAAACGATAAACTGAAAATAGCAAAACAAATTCGTGCAGTCTTTCAAGCATCCTATAAAATAGAGGCCAACTTATTAAAGGCCATTGATTTTCCGCCTTTAAAAAGACCTCTTGAAGACTATTTGAAAAGTGATACCGCGTTTTTCGGGTACTCGAAAAACGGACAACTTGCAGGAGTCATTGAAATTATTCATACCAATAGCTATACACTCATTAGAAGTTTGGTGGTAGACCCCCATTTTTTCAGACAAGGCATCGCAAAAAAATTAATGGAATTCACCTTAAAAACATTTGACACCAATTTGTTTGTGGTTGAAACTGGACTGGAAAATGAACCCGCTTCAAATTTATATAGGTACTTTGGTTTTAAAGAAGTTAAACAATGGGATACCAACCACGGAATTAGAAAAATAAAATTTGAACTTAAAAAATAGCAAACGGAGAAACAGAAAATAAAGTCAGCTGCATAAATAATTAACAACTAATTTTGACACTAGTTGAAATGAATATTGGAATGAAAAAAATGAGCACATTAATTATTGTACTATCATTAATATCAGGAACTATGATTGCTCAAGAAAGCACTAAAAAAATACTGTTGACAACAGAACACAAGCAAGACATTGAATATAAAGACCTGCATCTAAATACGTTGCTTCAAGTGTATGATGAAAACTCATCGGCACAGCTAGTTGGTGATATTTATCTTAGAGTTAACAATAGTGATAAAACCATAGCGGATTTTTATATTGAGAATGATCAACCAGAAAAAGTATATGATACTCAAATCTATAAAAACTACTTTCTGACTTTCATGATTGAAAACAACAACAACTACTTAATCATAGAACAAGCAAACTTTGGGAAACCATTTGCCCTTTCAAGTAATGGGTCTGCAACAATAGGTACTAAAGATGATTTAGTAGCCATAGAAATTATAGATGTTATCCATGAACAGGGTTATGATGCTCCTCCAGACGATCCTAACAGAAAATCTTTTGATAATGTACGCTATACGTTAAAAATTAATGTGCGTGGTGTTACTAAAAATTTCAGTTTTTACAGTTCTGAAATAAAAGGCAATTATGCTATTGACCTCGGAAGCCATAGCATCGTAATTCTATCCGATACCTATAAATATGCTACATCATTAATTGAAATGGTCATAAACAAAATAGAAGAAAAATAAAATTCAAACAGAAAGGAAAAATCCAACAAAACGTCTTGTAACAGGTCTAAAATAAATCTGATTAATGTATCTTACCAGCCTTTATAAAGTTGGAAATTATGGATGACAATAAAATGCTAGATTATCTTAAAGATGTAATAGATACTATGCCAACTGACTGGCTGAATCTAACAACGCATCGACTCGATATTTATGACGAAAAATTGGCCAAAACTCAGTTTTTAAATCAGTTTGAAACCCTCTTTAGAGATAATCATTCTGAGTTATCAGCACTTAATGAATTACCCACTGCTTACGACTATATTCGGTTAGGTCATCCTTTATCTTGTATCCTAGAATGGGGAATTGCAAACTTAAACAACCTAAAACCAGAAAATGCCATCAGTTTTTCATCAAAAATGGTTCCTGTTTTAGCAATTCTACGGAAAAATTTATTTGAGAATAAAAACACCCAAATCAATTATATAGGTGAATTACCCGGTTTTTTTGATGCTGAAGTGCTAAAGCGCATTTATGGTTATACATTTGAATTAAAGCAAATTGAAAAGGCAGAAGACATTTCAAAATTTGACGGTAGCACCATTTTAATTTCACAACAAAATGAAATTAGCGCTATTGATCTCAACTCAACTATTGACTTTTTTATCAGTGGTTATGCTACGCTTGGAAGTATTTTATTAGTGAACGGTAAACAAAATGAGCACTATATTTCAGAAATACAACATGTTCGAAGAAGAGAGACTATAGCCATGACGCCAGCCAATTGTCTTACAGCATTAAAGGCATTAACAGAGAAATCTTCGTTTCATACCAAACAAAACAATCTCGAAACAAACAAAACACAGGTATTAGATTCAATTACAGCCATTACCGGTACCCTTACAAAGCCTCTTGTGGCTTCAAGTGGACTCTCTATTCAATATGCCATTATGATGGGGCTCGTGCACGATGCACTAGAAAAACATAAGGGAAAGGCTATCAAATTTATTGTTCCGCCAAATTGTTATGGTGGAACAAATGACCAAGCAAGACGCGTTGCTGCCAGTATTGAGTCTGTTGAAGTGGTTGATTTACCCGTTGATGGTGATAACGATATGGTTCAAAGCATTGATAGTATTTTAGCCAAAATTGCCAAGGAAAATGCAATCCCTTATATAATCGCTGAAATCCCCACAAATCCAAGAGTTGAAGTTCCAGACTTGATCCAGTTAAAAGAAGTTTTAAGTAAGGAGCGGAAAACCGCAAGTGGTGAAACTGCGATCGATCCCGTTTTTATTTTAGATCAAACGTTTTGTCCGAATGTTCATTTTTTAGGTGAAGGTGAAATACTCTCAACGGTTAGAACCATTTCATTTGCTAGCGGCTCAAAATTCCCCAGTGGTGGGCAATGTACTGCAGGCTACTGTGTAGGAAATACAAATACGAAAGCTTTGATGGAGAAAGTAGAAAGGCATCTCATACTTTGCGACAATGAAGCTACAGACCTTCAATATAAACTATTAGCCAAGCAATTACCATCAATGAATCAACGGATAATTGATGCCTATAAAAATACCCGTGAATTTGTAAATTTCATCCATAAGGTTTTACCTGCCGCAAAAATTAATTTTGTTTCGTCAGCACTGGCAGCACAAGGGTTTACCCCATCTGTATTTTCCTTAGATCTTCCTACGAAAGGAAATACTGATGCAGAAAAAGAAGCTTATAAAAGAGCCTTAAATCTTAAATTAATCAATTTAATGATTACAAAAATCCCAAATGAAAGCAAATTCTGTGTGAGCTACGGTCAGTTAAAAGGGTGTTATTGGACGGTACCTGCAACATCTACTCAAGGGACAACCAAAGAAGGTGATAAAGATTATATTGTTCGCGCATCACTCTCTCCTAGCATGGATCTTGAACTTCATAAAAAAATCTTTTTAGATTTTGTTGAAACTATGTAGGTACTTTTGACGGGGATGTGTGCCTTCCATGATATTCATACCTTCGAGCCATTTTTTTAGAATTTCACTAGACTATTTTAAGCTAATTGAATAATTAAAGGGTATTAAGGGACTCCAAGTACGAGTCTATTTAAAAAATCAACTGATAAGAATCATTTTATGTACGATTAATTACAACTATTTTTACATAGTTAATAAACTGAATTTTATAACCTAAAAATTACATGTTGTGATTAAAAACTTATCAGAAAAGGAACTCATTAATATACTCGCTAATAATTATATAGGTCACCTATCTTATATTTATCTGAATAGACCTTATGTGGTACCCATTACCTATTATTACGATGAAAAAAGTCATTCAATCATCTGCTATTCTGATGAAGGTCATAAAACCAATGCGATGCGTAAAAACAATTCGGTATCACTACAAGTGGCTGAAATTGTATCTGTCGATCAATGGAAATCGGTTTTAGCACATGGAACATTTGAACAGCATTTTGGAAGCGATGCTAAGGCCTACTTACACACGTTCTCTTTAGGAATTAAAGACTTAATTATAGAAAAAGAACAACGGAAGCTGGATTTTATTAATGAATTTTCTAGTAAAATATATAAGGATGAAATTCCGATTGTCTTCCTTATTAAATTGAATGAGATTACTGGAAAAAAAAGAATCCATTAAGAATCAAAAAAAATAGTGGCTACTGGTGAACGATAAATTAAACATGCTACTATTTACACTTTATCTAGGCTTTGATATAAGTAATCAAAAACTGTTCATGCTATAAAAATCAATTTTACCAAATGATTGATTGCATTTACTGTGTTTATAATTATATTTGATTTCCTTAATTCAAACACACCACCTCGTTTATGCTACAACAAAGTCAGGATATTTTCAACACCCTCTCTGAATCATTATCTGAAGGCGTTATCATCGTTGATAAAGCTCAAAAAATTGTAGCTACAAATTCTTCTACTAATGAAATGTTTGGATATCAAACAAACGAACTCATTGATGAACCCTTACACGTTTTAATTCCCCATAAATACCACGCTGCGCATACGGGTCATTTTAAAAAGTACATGAAACATAGCGTTAAACGACAAATGGGCAGTGAAAAGGAATTGTATGGGCTTAAAAAAAACGGAAAAATGTTTCCTGTTGAAGTTGGCTTGAATCCATTTAAAATTTATGGAAATCACTATACTATTGCACTTGTAATCGATATCACTGCACGGAAAAAAGTGGAGCAAGAACTCAGCCACTGGGCAAAAATATTTAATGAGTCTCTGAATGAAATATTTATTTTTAACGCAGAAACATTGTGCTTTGTAAATGCCAATAGAGGTGCTCAAAAAAATATTGGCTTTAGCTTGGAGGAATTACAACAACTAACTCCAATAGCTATAAAACCAACGCTTAATGAAGCGCAGTTTAGAGAATTAATAGCGCCCTTACTCAATAAAACAGTTGAAAAAATAAAATTTGAAACGGTACATCAACGTAAAGATAAAACGACGTATCCTGTTGAGGTTCATCTGCAGTTATCAACCAATGATAATGAGAATTTATTAGTAGCAATGATACTAGACATTACAGATCGGAAAAATTATACTGAAAAATTAGAAAAAACAGTTGAAAAAAGAACCTTACAGCTAAAAGAGGCTTTGAGTAAAGAGAGGGAGTTGAATGAATTGAAAACAAAATTTTTATCATTGGTTTCCCACGAATTTAAAACACCTTTAAGTGGTATCTTAACCTCAACCATGCTCCTAGAAAAATATAAACTAAGCGAGCAACAAGACAAGCGCGATAAACATTTAAAAACAATAACCAACAAGGTTCACTACTTAAATAATATTTTAAATGACTTTTTATCTATAGAACGATTAGATTCTGGTAAAGAGAATTATAAATTCACAAATTTTAATTTAAGTAAAGTAATTAGCGAAGTGATTTACAACGCCAATATGCTGTTAAAAGAAGGACAAAAAATTAACTTTCCTGATACAATAGATAACTTTAACCTCTATCAGGATGAAAAGATTTTAGAGCTAGCCTTGTCTAATTTAATCTATAACGCTATCAAGTATTCTCCAGAAAACTCAGCGATTGATATTAATATTAAGGAAAAAAATAAATGTATCATTTTTGAAATTAGTGATAATGGAATGGGAATTCCTGAACATGACCAAAGGCATGTTTTTGATCGGTATTTTAGAGCTGAAAATGCTTTAAATACGCAAGGAACTGGTATTGGTTTAAATATCGTAAAAGGACATTTGGAAAACCTAAAGGGTTCAATTACCTTTACAAGTAAAGAAAACATTGGATCAAAATTTATTTTTCAACTCCCAATACAGCATCAATGAAAAAAGTACTATTAATAGAAGATGACACTGTAGTAAGAGAAAATACTGCCGAGCTTTTAGAATTATCAAATTATAGTGTACTTACCGCTTCAAATGGAAAAGTTGGAGTTGAGCTTGCAAAAAGTAGCACACCTGATATTATTATCTGCGACATTATGATGCCTGAACTTGACGGTTATGGTGTATTAGAAAATTTATCAAAAGATACGGATGCAAAAAAAATACCTTTTATCTTTTTATCGGCAAAAACCGACAGGACGGATGTTAGAAAAGGAATGGATATGGGTGCAGATGACTACCTAACAAAGCCTTTTGAAGAACATGAGCTGCTTAGCGCCATAGAGAGTAGGCTAGCCAAAGTGGCTATTTTAAAAGAAAATTTATCAAGTAATAAAAAAACACAGACAGCAGGTCAAAGTATCTACATTAAAAACTTTGATCACCTAAAAAATTATTTTACCGATACTGCGGAAGAACAACACTTTAATGCTGGAGAACTCATTTATCAAGAAGGTAATAATTCAAATTTTGTTTATTTAATTTATAGAGGAACTGTTAAATGTTATAAAATGGATGAGCAAGGAAAAGAGTTAATCACAAGCTTATCAAAAAGCGATGACTTTTTCGGGTTCTCTTCACTAGCTCAAAACACCTCCTATTTAGAAACAGCCACAGCACTTGAATACACCGAAGTATTTAGATTGCCTAAGACTGATTTTAAAACAGTTTTACAGCAAAATCCCAATATTGCCTTGGATTTAATCGACTACTTAACAGATAATGTTTCAGAAATCAAAGACCAACTATTACAAATGGCCTATAGTTCTGTTAAAAAGAAAACAGCAAATACCATTATTCAATTTGCTGAAAAGATTAATATAAAACCCAATGATAGTATTCGAATATCTAGAAATGATTTGGCCAGTGTTGCAGGTATCGCCACCGAAACTTTTATAAGAACACTTTCAGGGTTAAAAAAAGACGGCCTTATTGATATTGAAGGAAGGAATATCAAAATTCTAGACCTTGAAATGCTAAAAAATGTTCATTAGTTAATGTTGCTTTATGATATTTATCATTTTGCAGGTATGTAGAACCCATTATTTTTGACGCAGACTTTATTTGCATCCTAAATAATGAAGAATATTTTAATCCCTATAGATTTTTCTACTAACGCTACGAAGGCCTTAGAATACGCCCTTGTTTTTTTTAAAAATACTTCATGTAATTTTTATATCCTACATGTACTTACAAATTCCAATTACATAACTACTGATTCTTTTGCCATTTCAACATCTCAAATTATAGAGAAAACCCTGGTAAAAAACACCAAAATTAGACTACAAAATTTACTCCTAAAAATTAAGCGATCATTTCCTAATTCAAATCATAACTTCATTCCTCTAGTCACCACCGACTATTTTATAGACAGTATACGCACACAAGTGAAGGAGAAGAAAATTACGCTTTTAGTGATGGGCACTAAGGGAGCTTCTGGTATAAAAGAAATAATTGTAGGAAGCAACACAGGAGATGTCATTACAAAAGTAAAAATACCGCTGTTAGCAATTCCAGAAAATGCCCAATTTACACCTCCAAAAGAAATTGCTTTTCCAACGGATTATAATTTATTTTATCAAACAAAAGTACTGAATGATATTTCAGCATTTACAACGATGTATGATGCTACGTTGAGAATTTTACATGTTCGAAAAAAAGAAGAGGAACTTTCAGCATTTCAAAAAGAAAACAAAGAATATTTAAGCGACTATTTCACAGAATTCAATCATAGTTTTCACAGAATTACTAATAAAAAAATTGAAGCGGGTGTGCAATGTTTCGTAGAAAGTAGGGATATCAATATGCTGGTTATGATTGCAAAAAACTTAAATCTATTTCAACAAATTATTTTTAAGCCAACCGTAAAAGAAATTAGTTATCACACCACCGTTCCATTACTTGTACTACATGAATAAAACACCCCTTTTTAACAAGTATACTCAATGGTGTTTCTCCATTTGTCACTGATAAATATCATAGTTATTTTTCAAAATAACTCATAATTTTACACTATAAAAAATAGATTATGACACGTATATTATTACCAACAGATTTCTCTGAAAATGCACAAAATGCCATCAATTATGCGACACGTCTTTTTAAAGATGAAGCCTGTCATTTCTACTTGCTAAATACCTATACACCTCTTATTTATAGTTATGACTATCAAATGAGTGCTGGCGGCTATTTAGGTGATGTGATTGATGTGGTTAGAAAAAACTCCATCACCAAACTCGAAGAAATTAATAAAAAAATGACGGCTCCAAATCATCAGGTGCACATTATTTCATCGTTTGGTGTTCTAACAGACGAAGTTGATCGTATTATAGATGAGCATGCAATTGATTTAGTAATTATGGGTACCAAAGGTGCAACTGGAGTTAAAGAGCTTTTATTTGGGTCAAACACGATGCATGTAATTAAAAAAGCAAAATGCCCCGTAATGGCCATCCCAGACGGTTATTTTTTTGAAGCACCAAAAGACCTCCTCTTCCCTACTGATTATCTAATAGACTATACTGAAAAGCACCTTCAGATTCTTAAAAAAATTGCTGCAATATATAAGTCAAAAATAAATGTGCTGAACGTATCTTATGGCAGCGAACATACTCAGGCAGAAATTAAAAATAAATCAACTCTTGAAAAGTTACTCATTGATTTTAATGACAAGTATCACAGTTTAAAAGATCAAGAAATTGATGAAGCGATCAATGAATTTCAAAAAACAACCTACATTCAATTACTTGTAATGATTAACAACAAACATTCTTTTTTTGAAAATATATTGTTTAAGCCAGTTATAAAACAACTAGGTTTTCACTTGAAAACACCCTTTTTAATAATCCCTTCAAAAGCCTAATTTAATTATGAAAAAAATACTAATTCCTACAGATTTTTCAGACAATGCTTGGGATGCCTTGACCTATGCGATGCGCTTGTATGATGATATTCCTTGTTGCTTTTACATACTAAATACTTACAATACAAATTCATCGCGATTAACAAGTATGCAACGGAATACAAAACTACACACTATTTTAAAGGAAGATTCAGAAAAAGAGTTAGAAAAAATCAATAGTTACCTCAATGAATATTTGCAAAATGACAAACACGAGTATATAACAAAATCTGTTTCTGGAGATTTAATTCCTGCCATGAAAAGAATTATAGCCTCAGAAAATATAAGTGCTGTTATTATGGGAACTACAGGAGCTTCTGGTGCGAAAGAAATATTTATGGGTAGCAATGCTGTAAACGCAATCAAACGGATAGAATTATGCCCTGTTATAACAGTTCCAAAAAAGTATGAATATCAAGACCTTGAAAAAGTAATTATTGCAACAGATTTTGAAAGGGGTTATAGCTTAGCTGAAATGACTCCTTTGGTTGAACTACAATTGCTTTACAATTTTGATATTTTTGCCGTCCACGTAAAAAAAACAGATCAGTTAAGCACTATTCAGCAACAGAACATCAAAACGTTGAAAAGTATTTTTCAAAATTTAACAATCGAAATTATTGAAAATGAAACGAGTGTTTCCAGTTCAATAAATAAGTATGCTTTAAAAAATGAGATTGATATGGTATGCTTGGTAAATTATGAGCATAGTTTTATAGAAAAACTAACACACGAACCTATAGTTAAAAAAATCAACTTTCACAGTTCAGTACCAATAATCACATTATCCGTATAGTAAAGCTCATTTTAGGGATGCATAATTAACAAAGGAACTCTTGTTTTATAGGTAATTTCGTCTGTTTTTGACCCAGTTAACAATCGCTTTAGGAATGTTTTTTTATTCACCAATTTTGCGGATAAATCCACTTTTTGTATTTGCACAAAACTGTCAATTGCTATATCCGCTGGAATATTAGTCATTGTATAAAAATTATGTTCAACTCCTGTTAATACAATGTCAATGGCTTCCTTCTTTTCGTTGTAACCCATCCTATTTTCATCCTTTTCCAAGAGAAGCACATGTACCTCTGTATTAAACTTATGAATCAAATCCAGCATTGGTTTTAAAGCTTGTTTTGAAATGACCTCTTTTGCTTCAGTTACAAAAAGTATGGAATAGGGTTTTGAAAATGTATACTGATCGGGAATTACTAAAACAGGGCAATCTACATTTCTAATAACATGTAGCGTATTGCTACCAAAAATCACTTCTTTAGCCGCTGTAGCTCCATTGGTCCCCATGATAATTAGATCAATCGTTTTTAATTTGACCTGCTGCTTAACAGCACTGATAAAATCGTCATAATCACAATCAATATTAAAGACAAAAGCTTCTTCTTGATACCCTTTTGTCAGCTCTTCAAGCATACTTGATAGTTTCGTTTTATGATCTTGTATAACCGCTTTATAAACTGAAGATCTAGGAGAAGCTGTTATTAAATCAGCAGTTGTATAATTAGATACTTTTTGAACATTTAAAATATTAAAATTAATGGATTCGTCTCTAAACAATTCTAAAGAATAAATGATTGCGGTTTTTGCATTTTCAGAAAAATCAGTAAGTAGAAGAATGTTTTTCATAATTATAATTATTTGTAAATCAAATTTAATAATTCTTTAAGCTCATAATTATGATAAATATCATAGTTACACTAGTAGATGCTCTATAACTTTATAGAATAGAAATAAACACTATTGAAATGAAAAAAATATTAGTACCAACAGACTTTTCAAAGTACTCAGAAAATGCCTTGCAAGTAGCAGCTAACATAGCGAAACAGATAAATGCTGAAATTTTAATCTTTCATATGATGGGATTATCACCTTCAGGATTAAACACTAATTCTAGCCAGAGTGCTACCGAAGCTATTTTTCATTTAAAAATAGCTGAAAAGGGATTTAAAGACTTTTTAAATAAAGCGTATTTAAAAGGTATTAAAGTAAAAGAGTTGGTTCAGAATTATACAAATTTTAATGAACTAAACAATGTTGCTTTAGAGAATAACATAGACCTAATAGTTATGGGTTCTCATGGAACAAGTGGTTTGGTAGAAGAAGTGTTTGTAGGCTCTAATACTGAAAAAGTAGTAAGAACTTCAGAAGTTCCAGTATTGGTTATAAAAGATGAAATAACTGATTTTAAAATAAAAAAAGTTGTTTTTGCTTGTGATTTTAGGTCAGAAAGTACTCAAGCATATCTTAATGCCATGCGATTGTTTGATTTATTCAAAGCTGATGTTTATTTGGTCTATGTAAACTTACCTCATCAATTCAATAGCACAAATCAAATGGAAGCAAAGGTTAAAGCATTCCTATTTAAGGCAGATGCTGGAGATATGAAAAATTTTGATAACGTAATTTATTTAAGCGATTATACTGTAGAAAGTGGGGTTCATAATTATTGTAAAACTATCAATGCCGATTTAATAGCGATACCAACTCATGGAAGAAAAGGTTTGGCTCATTTCTTTAATGGAAGTATTGGAGAAGACATTACAAATCACGAAAAAAGACCGGTTTTAACATTCAAAATTTAATAATTATCAATCATTAATACCTTTTGATAAAATCGCCATAAGGACCGATTTCAAACCTACCATTAGGGATACGCTAATGTAGTTTGAAAGCTGTATAAAAAATTATAACACACAATTTGAAAAACTAAAATAAGTAATTATGAAAAATATTGGAGTTTGGTTAGATCAAGAAAAAGCACATATTGTTAATATGAAAGTGGATAGTGAAACAATACATACCATTGCATCAGAAGTAGAAAACTATCGTGTTCGTGGTGGCTCTGGAACACGACTTAAAGGCGGCCCTCAAGATGTTGTACAAGACAGTAAATATTTAGAGCGAAAAAAACATCAGTTAAAAAATTATTTTAAGAATATCACCTTGGAAATTAAAGATGCAGATGCTATTCTATTATTTGGCCCAGCAAGTACAAATGAAAAATTTAACAAAGAATTGCATGAAAATTATAGTGATGTAAGTAAGAAAGTGAAAGCTGTAAAAAAAGCTGATAACATGTCAGAAAATCAAATGAAGGCTTTTGTAAGAACTTATTTTGCTACAAATGAACAATGAACAAATAGAAATTATAAAAGCATCTGGTGAAAAAACGAAATTTTCATTAAGTAAATTGCGTAAATCACTGAAACGGACTGGTGCTGATGATCACACCGTAAATCAAATCCTAAATAAAGTAAGAGATGAACTCTACCAAGGAATTTCTACCAAACAAATTTACAATCGCGCATTTGCTCTTTTGAAGAAAAAGCAGCCTTCTTTAGCTTCAAAATACAAACTTAAAAAAGCAATTTACGAGTTAGGGCCAACGGGCTTTCCTTTTGAAAATTTTATCAGTGAAATTTTAAAATATTCAGGGTATGAAACCATTGTTGGAAAAGTGTTGCAAGGTAAATGCGTCACCCACGAAATTGATATAATTGCGACAAAAGAAAATGAGACCCATATTATTGAATGTAAATTTCACGGTGAACAAGGCCTTAACTGTAACGTTAAAATACCACTGTACATAAATTCAAGATTTCAAGATGTTAAATCTTTTTGGAATGACCACAATAAAAACAAAACAAGGCTTAACCGTGGTTGGGTAGTAACCAATACTCGTTTTACTGAAGATGCCCTAAAATTTGGTAATTGTGTTGGTTTATACCTTTTAAGTTGGGATTACCCTCCAAATGATGGTATAAAAGATAGGATTGATCGCTTAGCATTATATCCTATTACTGTATCGACGTTACTTACAAATAGAGAAAAACAATTTTTACTAAGTAGAGATATTGTTTTATGCCGCCAATTATTAAATGACCCCTTTTTTTTAGACCATTTGGGAGTTTCAGAAATTAGAAAAACAAAGATTCTAAAAGAGATAAAAATGCTTTGTAACAATTAAAACGATTCCATTATGCTAGATTTCGCTAAGGTTCATTTCTATGGTGCTGCTGGTACCGTTACTGGTTCAAAATTTTTAGTTGAAGCCTTTGATAAAAACATTCTTATAGACTGTGGGATGTTTCAAGGTTTAAAAGAACTACGACAGTTGAATTGGAATAACTTACCCTTTGATGTCTCAAAAGTTGATGTGGTATTACTAACCCATGGACATCTCGATCATGTTGGCTGGTTACCAAGATTGGTAATTCAAGGTTTTAAAGGTAGAATTATTGGTACCGCTCCTACACTAGCAATAGCAGATATAATACTAAGAGATAGTGCTAAGATTAATGAAGAAGCAGCTGAAAAAGCAACGAAAGATAATTATTCGAAACACCATCCTGCTTTACCTCTATATACCCTAGAAGACGTAGAAAAAACCATCGACTTATTTGACATCGAAAAAGAGAATGAATGGGCACTATTATCAGAAAAAATCTCCTACCGATTTCAATATAACGGACATATAATTGGCGCCACTTTTATTGAGTTAAATTTAAATGGAAAAATATTCGTTTTTTCTGGAGACATAGGTAGAACCAATGACGTTTTATTAAATAGTCCTAAAAAACCCGAATGGGCTGATTATTTATTTTTAGAAAGCACCTATGGTGGCAAATTACATCCTGATGAGGATATAGAATCAATGCTTTCTCAGTTAGTAACTGATGTCATTCATAAAAAAGGAAATCTAATTATACCCAGTTTTGCAGTGGAACGATTGCAAACATTGATGTATATCTTTTGGAAATTGTACAATGAAAATAAAATTCCTGATATTCCAATTTTTATTGATAGCCCAATGGGTAACAATGTATTAGAGGTGTTTCAACGTTTTCCTGAATGGCATAAATTAAGTGATACAGAATACCATGCCATGTGCAATCATTTTACAATTATACAATCGTATAAAGAAACCTGGAAAACTATTGATAACCCAAGATCTAAGATAATTATTGCTGGTAGTGGTATGGTTACTGGCGGGCGAGTTTTAACCTATTTACAACAACAAATAGATGAATCGTCTACTACGGTACTTTTAGTTGGTTATCAAGCGGAAGGCACACGTGGCAGACAATTGCAGGAGGGTGCTCAGGAAATCAAATTTTTTGGAAAATATTATCCTGTGAAAGCCGCCATAAAAAACATTGAAAGTTTATCTGCTCATGCAGATCAAAAAGAGTTATTAAATTGGGTCAGCGCGATTAAGAATATTCCAGAGCAAGTATATTTAATTCACGGCGAACCTACAGCTTCAGATGCTCTAAGAGTTAAAATAAAAGACACCTATAATTGGCATGTTCACATACCAAAATTAAATGATGTCATCGAAATAAAGATATCGTAACAATTCGCTCCATTATTTTATTTGAAACCTGACATATATCATTTAGCAACTAGTGTTTTGACTCTAGCTTCGTAGAATAAATAGTACACATCATTTTAACTCAATTACTATTATGATACTTATAAAATCAAAAAACGAATCTGAAAAATTAATTGAAGTTGTTCATGTTATGAAAAATTTAATTCTTTCTATTATGCTACTTTCCCTCGTAAGCTGCTCGACTACACGGCTTGTAAACAATTGGAAAAATCCGGATATCTATCAATTTACACCAACTAAAATTTTGATCGTTGGAATGACTAACAATCTTAAGGCGCGACAACAATTTGAAGAAAGTCTAAAAAACGAATATCAACGAAGAGGAATTGACGCCTATACTGGCATTGAAGTATTTGGCACATCATTAACAACTGAAGAAAAATCAGTAGAGGAAATAAAAGAACTAGAAAAACAACTTATAGCGGACGGTTTTGACAGTGTTCTTTTTACAAAATTATCTGGAATTGAAGATAAATTAAAACATGATAATCTCTATAGAGATCTTAATAGTTCTAATTCCTTTGGAACTTTTAGAGATGAATTTTATACAAATCAGGGAATTTATTACAATCCTAAATCTACAATCAAATACAAGGTCTATCATGTAGAAACGTCTTTGTACTGCCTTTGTGAAACAAAAGACCGAGAACTTATTTGGAAAGGACTTGTAGACATCACAGATCCTATTTCAAAAAAATCAACAATTGACACTTATGTAAAACTGCTAATCAATACCTTAGAAGAACAAGAGTTGATTACTCAAGGGTTTGTAGAGTAGCCCTCATTCAACATTTTCAATCGGAACAAAATATTTTCATAAATTAACTTATGTTATCGAAGTACTTGCCAATATTCATTCTCCTTTCTATTATTTCAGAAATACTGGGAACTGTAGGTGGATTTGGCTCTTCGGTTTTTTTTGTGCCTGTAGCCAATTTTTTCCTAGATTTTCAGTCTGTTTTAGGGATTACAGCACTGTTTCACCTCTCAAGTAATATAACAAAAATTGTCTTTTTCAAAAAAGGATTTGATAAAAAAATCGCCCTAAACTTAGGAGTACCAGCAATCTTGTTTGTTTCTATTGGAGCCTATTTTAGCTCTTACTTTAGTCCAATTATACTAACCTATATCCTTGGCTTTTTTTTAGTTGTATTAAGCCTTGTCTTTTTAATTTTCAAGCAGCTTAAAGTACATGCAACTAAAACAAATGCGATTATAGGAGGTTCTTTGTCAGGATTAAGCGCTGGGTTACTAGGAACCGGTGGAGCCATTAGAGGAATCACATTGGCCGCTTTTAAATTAAATAAGAATACGTTTATTGCCACATCAGCGGTAATAGATTTAGGTGTTGATTTAAGCAGGACCATTGTTTATTATTTCAATGGCTATATGCACTACGAACACCTATATTTGGTACTTATCTTAATTATAGTAAGTATTATAGGAACTTATATTGGAAAAAAAATACTCAACAAAATATCTCAAGATCAATTTCAAAAGATCGTATTGGTACTTATTCTGTTTGTTGGCATATTAAGCATCCTATTTAATAAATAGACATCTATTATAACCATAATTTCTACTCCCATTGTAAATAAAGATCGCGTTTAAAACACGTGCTATGCTCTTAATTTTTTAATCAGCAGAACTGTTTCTCTCACTGTGTTTTCCAGTTTATCGTAATCTTGATTCTTCACAATTTCTTTACTAATTAATTTAGAGCCCATACCAACACAAGTTACCCCTGCGTTAAACCATCCTTTAAGATTCGCTTCGTCTAAACTAACACCGCCTGTAGGCATCACACTTGCCCAAGGTTGAGGGCCTTTGATTGCTTGAACAAAACTAGGTCCATAGATGGCTCCAGGAAACAACTTTATTACTTCACAGCCCAACTCTTCAGCTTTATTGATTTCGGCCAAGGAACCACATCCTGGAGACCATAGCACCTTGCGTCTATTACACACTTTTGCTATATCTTCTCTAAGCGCTGGTGTTACTATAAAATTTGCACCCATTTGCATATATAATGAAGCTGCTGCCGCATCGGTGATCGATCCTACACCAAGAATCATTCCTGGCAATTCTTCAATTGCATATTTGATTAATTGTGAAAAAACTTCAAAAGCGAAGTCGCCTCTTGCTGTAAACTCCAACAATCGTGCTCCCCCATCGTAACAGGCTTTAATTATCTTTTTACAGATGGTTATATCTTCATGATAGAATAAGGGTGCTAATCCCGTTTCACTCATTACATTTACCACTTCTATTCTACTATATTGAGCCATATTTTATGTATTTATCTTGAGACTTTTCCCGTTAAATTTCCTTTTGCCATATTTTCTACTTCGTCTATGGTACTTAAATTATAATCTCCAAAGATGGTATGTTTCAAACAGCAAGCTGCCACCGCAAAATCTAATATTTGTTGTTTGTTAAAGTCTTTATTTAATAATCCATAAATCAAACCTCCCATAAAGGCATCGCCGCTCCCTACTCTATCTACAACGGGGGTCACGTCTCTAACCTCAGCATTGTAAAGTTTCTCTCTGTCGTATAAAACACCTCCAATTTGTTGATGAGAGGCGCTCAAAGAATAACGCAATGTGGTAGCTACCATTTTTAAATTCGGGATATACTTAAATAATTGATCATACAGTTCTGGTAACGATTCTGAATCCTGGTAATTGGGGTTCACTTTTTCTTCTCCAATCATAAATAAGGCCGTATCTAGGTCGCCTAAAATTATGGTACTATACTTCAACAAATCAGGCATAATATCTTTGGGCTCCTTACCGTATTTCCACAATTTAGAACGATAGTTTAAATCGGAGGTAATGGTAATTCCCATTTTATGGGCCACTTTTACTGCCTCCAAACACACATCAGCCGCACTTTGTGAAATGGCTGGTGTCACTCCACTCCAGTGAAAAATAGCAGTGTCTTTAAAAACGGCTTCCCAGTCTATCATTCCAGGTTGAATCTGAGACATTGCACTGTTCGCTCTGTCGTAAACAACTTTGCTTCCACGTGTTCCAGCACCTGTTTCTAAATAATAAACTCCCAACCTATCGCCTCCTAAAACAATATTATCATCACTAACCTTGAGTTTATGCATTTCCATCCTTGCACAGCTACCAATATCATTGTCGGGTAATCTCGTAACAAATTCAGCATTTATACCATAATTAGCAAGAGAAACAGCCACATTAAATTCGCCACCTCCGTAGGTAGCAGTGTATGTTTTGGCTTGTGAAAAACGCAAGTGCCGTTCTGTAGAAAGGCGTAACATAATTTCACCAAAGGTTACTACTTTACTCATGTTTTGAATTTAGTTGTTCGTTTATATTTATTATAAAAAAAACCAAATAGTTTTATTTTTAATTATCTAAAATTTAAAGCAAGTTTAACTTTTTTGTTTTCGAAAAAAGAAGTTCCATTTTTCATAGAAAATAAAAAAGCCCACACGAGTTATCATGTGGGCTTTTTTACTAATTTTTAAGTGTTTATTTAGAACTGGTAACGCAAACTTAATGCGATATCGAGACCTAAGTCATTATCTCCAAAATCATTTACAATCCCTATTTCCGGTCTAAAGTCTAATGAAATCAGTAAGGGAATATCAAAATTATATTCGATCCCTATATTACCTGCGGCATCCACAAAAATTCCGTCATCTGAATCTCCATCGTGTTTATTGTTCCAACTTCCTAATCCTGCTCCAAATCCTGCATACCAATTGAATCCCTGATCTATGTTCCACACCCACTGATGAATCCCTGTCAATTTCCAGGCATCATAATTTTTATTTCCTCTAAAACCTAAATCCACTTCTAGTCTCGTTGCACTAGCCAATGCATGTTGGTACGAAATCTCTACCCCGAAACCATCATTATCACCGAAGCGCAAACCCAATGCGTTTTTAGAAATATCTTGTGCTGAAGCACTGTATATTAGCCCAAAAAACAACATTGCTATTAATGGTAATTTTCTACTTACAGACTTACTGTTCTCTTTGTTTTGTCTGTAATTAATGTTCATAAAGTTCATAAATTGTAATTTTTTAAATGTTAATTAATTAGTTTCAATCTATTAGTGGTAATTATTCTGTCATTGCAATTATTGTGCCTTAAATTAAGATATTTGTAATACTCTCTATTTTTTCTCGACAAATAAAATTCTTAAAACAAGAAACAAATTTACTGTATAATTTAATACTATATAATAATTGTTAAAAGTTATTACTTGTAGGTTTTAAAAACCATAAAATACTCTAAATTTGCAGTCAAAATTATTTAAATTATTATGTCAGATACAATTGAAAAAATAAAATGTTTAATAATAGGTTCTGGACCTGCAGGTTATAGTGCCGCGGTATATGCTGCTAGAGCAGATTTAAAACCTGTGATGTACACGGGCATGGAACCAGGAGGTCAATTAACTACCACCACTGAAGTTGATAACTATTTAGGTTATGCTGATGGAGTTGATGGTACCGTTTTAACAGAAAATTTCAAGAAACAAGCTGAACGTTTTGATACTGACATCCGTTTTGGATTGGTAACAAAAGTTGAGTTAAGTGATAAACAGGGCGGCATACATAAAGTAATCGTCGACGGAACAAAAGAAATAGTGGCTGAAACCGTTATTATCTCTACGGGTGCCACGGCTAAATACTTGGGCTTAGAAAGTGAAGAACGCTTAAAAGGCGGAGGCGTTTCTGCCTGTGCTACTTGTGATGGGTTTTTCTACAAAGGCCAAGAGGTGGTGGTTGTAGGTGGTGGTGATACTGCTGCTGAAGAAGCTACCTTCTTATCAAAACTTTGTTCAAAAGTAACGATGTTGGTACGACGTGATGAAATGCGTGCTTCTAAAGCGATGCAACATCGTGTAAATAATACGAAGAATTTAGAAGTATTGTACAACTCTGAATTGGATGAAGTTTTGGGTGATACTGTAGTTGAAGGTGTACGCATCTCAAACAGTAAAACCAATTCTAAACATGAAATTGCTGTTACAGGTGTTTTTATTGCCATCGGTCATAAGCCAAATACCGATTTATTTAAAGGAGTATTAGATATGGACGAGACGGGATATTTAATTACGAAAGGCAAGTCTACAAAAACGAATAAACCTGGTGTTTTTGCTTCTGGTGATGTTCAAGATAAAGAATATCGACAAGCAATTACTGCTGCTGGAACAGGATGTATGGCTGCACTTGATGCAGAAAGATACTTAGCGGCGTTAGAGTAAGGATTGATCTATTAAAGTTATATTGAGCGAAGTGAATAGCCATTCTAAAGGTTCTTCATTTCGTTCAAAATGACCTACTTGTTTGTCGTTAATTTACTACCGTGATATGGACAATAATCCCAAGAACCATCTAAAGGTTGATTGTCTACTGGGCATAGTTTAGGCTTTAACAAAGCACCCAAGGGCAGTTTCCAAACAAAACGCTCTTCACTCACTTTTACTTCAAACAATTCTTTATTCTTAGGGTCGACAATTTTTTCTAAAGGATTGTCTCTCTTTTGAAATAAAAAGAAATGCATATTTTCTCCCAATCTGCCTAACATATTACCCAAAATAGGCTTCATAATAGCTACCATATTTTTAGTATCTAAATCTATTTCTTCTTCCAATAAAGGGGTATATTCATTCTTGTTTTTGTCTATAACAACCAGTTTATTGAATGTTTCATCTCTGTCAACATAACTTATTGTTCCGCTCTCAGAAATATCACCGTCAATGATAGCAAGCATGGTATACTTTTCTAAAATACTCAACATTTTATCAGCCTCTAATTTAGAGATTGTTTGATCTTGAGTAAAAATGGCTTCCCAATATTCAACGGGAATCCACCAAACCAAGCGCATTTTATCATTTGACTCTGACAATTGTTGCGTTTCTTCGGTGAGCTTATTAATATTTACCTTAAAATCTTGTGCAACGAGTTTATTGATGGAAACAAAAAATAGAAGGATTACAATTAAAATTTTCTTTTTCATTTTTATAGAAATATCTGACACTAAAATTAGTAATTTTTTAGCAATAAAAAAGCTGCCCTTTTACAGGCAGCTACCATTTAACAAAAAATGGAAAACAACTCAGTCTTCAATATTTTATTAACCGCTGATTCCTCCACCTGAAGAACTATTCTTTTTTACTTTTTTAGGATTCCCAGAAAACCTAATGTCTCCCCCGCTTGAAGCATTTGCATCTAAAGCTTCAATTACATTTACAGAAATATCTGCGCCACTAGTAACGTTAGCATCACATATTTTAGCTTCTAACTCATTCGCTCTGATATTACTACCACTCGTTGCATTTGCAACAAAACTATCAGCGCTACCTTTTAACCTAGCGTCGGCACCACTGGTAGTACTACATTTTAAATTGATGACATTTAACTGTAAACGTGCATCTGCCCCACTGGTCACACTCACTTTTAAATCGTCTGAACTGATCGTATTCTCAGATATAATTTCTGAACCACTGGTTGCTCTTAATTCATTAATGCTAGTGGCCGAAAGGTATACCTTTCTCTTTTTCGCTCTCCAAATGTTTTCTTCGGCGTAAATTTTCAATACTCCATCTTCCACTTCCGTAATAATAATGTCATGTAAATTTTCATCGGCTTCAAGACTTAATGAAACGGCATCGCCCATGGTTAAGCGCACTTCTATTCCGTTACTTACACTAACGGCATTAAAATCTGATGAAATGGTTCTTGTTTGTGTTATTACATTGCCATCACCTCTTACACCTACAAAAACACATGAGCTTGTTACAAAAAGTAATGCTATTGCCAAGGTTTTAATTATTGCTTTCATTTTTTTATGTTTTAAGTTTGTTATTTGTTGATTCAAATTTGCTCTAAAAATTAGCGTCTAACCAATTTAACTTGCTGAACTGTATTTTTTATATGACGAATTGTAACTTATAAAAGTTTCAAAATATGTTAGTTAATTTTTAGTCCTTCCTTATTTATCTTCACCGCTGCTTTTTCACCATTGTCATTTATTTCAATCACCAAACTATCTCTATTGATATCCACTTTAACTCCGTCCGCTTCGTCATCATCATCATCATCATCAGAATTCCAAATAGCAGCACTACAATCCAAACAATCTAACCCATCTTCTGTCATTCTAAATAATTGATCTGGCATATCTCCTCTATAAATCTTTTTAGTAGTATTGATATAGCTTGACAAAAATGATCTTGTATTGTCATCTAAATATACAATTTGACCTTCGGGAATATAAATGGTGATTTTTATTTCTTGGTTTCTAAAAGCGTTCTTACCGTCAGTTAAAAAATAACCATTCAACAAGAGCTTATCACCCAGTTTTTGAAAATCATAATTTATTTCTTCTGCATTAGCTCTTGCAGCAAGTCTACTACTGCCACTTGCTTCTTTGCGTACTTTAATATAAGCTTCTGAACTATCTGATTTTTTAATATAAAGAACGATATCATTTGAATAGAATCGAGTTGCATCATTGGCATCTAGCACTTTTCTAAAGCTGGAACGATGTCTGAAATTATCATAATACGATAGGGATTCATCATCCACCATTTTTATGCGAAGTGTATCTGATTGAATTAAAGCAATATCATTTCGCTCTATAACATATCCATCTCTTGCAAATTCAGCGCCTTGCTTAACACCCAAATAAATGGTTCCTAATAAGGCAATAAGCCACACTCCTAGCAATACAAATTTTGTTGTTCTATTGAGAATTTTTGATTTACTTGAAATAATAAACAATCCTAGAAAGAAGAGCATTAAAAATGGGATTCCAATTAAGACCAACATTAATAATGAGATTAACCAAATGGGTGCGCCTGTTACATTAAACATGCTAAAGTCCTCATCGAATAAATAATGAGCGCCCATAAAATCTACCGTACCGGCTGTGAACAAACTAACAATCAATGCAATAATTGCAGCAGTTGAAGCCACTACTAAAATAACACCTATAAACTTTCCAATAATGGTAAAGAACGTAACTATAATTTTACCTATTACATCTATAAATTCCTGAATACCAGACTGCGCCTTACTACTTCCCTTTTTTAGGTCCTTTTTTTTTAAAGAGGCCGAAACATTTTCGTACCCTTCTTTTACAACACCCGTTACCTCATCAACAGCTCCTTTAATGCTTTCAGAAGCACTTTCAAATTCAGCACGTACTCTTTTTTCAATATTACTGATATTTACAGCTTCTCCTTCCATTTGTAACTTATCGGCCGTTGTCTTTGCTTCTGGAAGTAAAATCCACAATATGATATATAATAAGGGACCAAATCCTAAACCGAAAGTGGCTATTAGCCATGCTACTCGTACCCAGATTACATCCACATCAAAATAATAGGCCATACCAGATGCCACCCCACCAATAAACTTATCATCTCCATCTCTGAACAGTTTTTTATTTGAAGAACTTCTCGTAGATCTACCACTATAACTGCGTTGGCTCTCTTCATTAAATATCTCTTCGTCTACCAAATAGTCTTCTGGTTGCCCCATAATGACAATAACTTCTTCAATATCAGATTCGCTTACTACCTGTCTTACATCTTTTACTTTTTCAGACAAAAGTTCACCGATTCGAAATTCTATATCAGAAATTATTTCGTCTCTACCTTTTGGGTCATCACTGAGTGATCTGCGAATGGCATCGATATATCTTTTTAATTTTTGATACGCTTCTTCATCAATATGAAAAAAGATTCCTCCTAGATTTATATTAATTGTCTTGTTCATTTTGTTGTTGATTTTTTACTAGTTACAATTTTTACTGCTGTAATAAGCTCTTCCCAAGTTGTACTTAATTCTTTTAAAAACAGAATTCCTGTTTCAGTTAATGCATAATATTTTCGTGGCGGACCAGAAGTCGATTCTTCCCATCTATAGCTCAGCAAACCAGCGTTTTTCAACCGTGTTAATAAAGGATATATCGTACCCTCCACTACCAGTAGCTTTGCATCTTTCAAATCCGATAAAATTTCAGAAGTATACGCATCTCCCTTTTGTAAAATAGAAAGAATACAGAACTCTAAAACTCCTTTTCGCATTTGCGCCTTTGTGTTTTCTATCTTCATAATGTTTAGTCTCTTCTTTTAAATTGTTGCAAGTATTGTTATGAGCAATTTCATAACAAAAACTATAATAGCTGTTAATATTGAGATCATGAGTTTGGTTGATTTATAAGTTACTTAATAAACTTTATCGTTAAAGGATATTTATATACTTCTCCTCTGCTTGCTTTTACGGCTGCTACAATTATTAATATAAATTTTATAAAACTAATGACAGCTATAATTGAACCGATGCTTAAAATTCCAAAAAGGTTGTCAAACCCATAGTGAAAATTAAAATCGAAATGATCAAAATCATCTATATTTCTTAAATATCTGAAAAGTGAACCAAAAGCAAATGGAAATGCAATCATACCTAAGATAACTGTGTACAACACATAACTTAAATTAAAATTGACGGCTTCTATTCCATTTTTATCTATAAATTCACTTTTATCTTTATTCACTGACCACATTACGAGCGGCCCCAAAATGCTTCCAAAAGGAAATACAAAGCTAAAGAAAGCCGAGAGGTGTGTTAAGAATGAGGTGTTTTTTTCTCTTTGTGATAACATAATAGTAATTGTTTATAATACTTGTCTATGCAAATATATATACAAAAGATAATACTATGCAATACCAAGTACTGTTTTTTAACATTATTTTAACATTTCACATGTCGTATATTTTGATTAAATTTGACCAAATCACACTCTAAAATGGCAAAATTTACCGTTAGCAATTTTAATAAGTTCCTACTATTTAAGCTGCCCTCAGCCTATTTTTCGGGCGTTAGGGTACATTCTTTTTCAGACAACGAAGCAGTTGCTACTGTGAAACATCGATGGATCAACCAAAACCCTTTTAAATCGTTGTATTGGGCAACACAAGGCATGGCTTCTGAACTGGCCACTGGTATTTTGGTTACGAAGCAAATAGCTGAAAGTGGTAAAAAAATATCCATGTTAGTTGTGCACCAAAGTGGAACCTTTACTAAAAAAGCTACCGGCAGAATCAATTTTATCTGTAAAGATGGTGCCTTAGTAAAGGAAGCTATTGCCAAGACAATTGCCTCGGGGGAAGGCGAAACAATTACCATGACTGCTGAAGGATTTGACACACAGGGAGCTTCTGTTTCGAAATTTGAATATACCTGGGGATTGAAAGCAAAAAGCTAAATGTTTTAAGTAAAACGTACCTAGCGTTTGTACTGTGCCATTGATTATAGTTGCCTGAATGTTGTAACAAAAAGTGAAAAATTACAACATATAAGTACATGAATCAAAAAATACCCGATATGATACTTTCAACAACTCCCACCATACCAAATAAAGAATACTGAAAATTTCAAGGATCGAGATAACTAATTTGGCACTAAATCAAAGCAATAAAATCGTTAACAAATAGAAACACTAACACCTTAAACCTTACAAAATGACAGCACATGAAATAGATTACACCATTTACGGAGAAGAAATGCAGTATGTAGAAATAGAACTAGATCCGCAAGAGGCCGTAGTAGCTGAAGCCGGTAGTTTTATGATGATGGAAGATGGCATTCAAATGAACACCATATTTGGGGATGGGTCCGGACAAACTCAAAGTGTTTTGGGTAAAATATTTTCAGCCGGTAAAAGATTATTAACTGGCGAAAGTCTATTTATGACTGCTTTTTTAAATAATGATGCTGATAAAAAGAAAGTCTCTTTTGCTTCTCCATATCCAGGCAAAATAATTCCTCTTGACTTAACCCATTTTAATGGGAAGTTCATTTGTCAGAAAGATGCCTTTTTATGTGCCGCTAAAGGTGTAGTTATAGGTATTGAATTCTCAAAAAAACTGGGGAGAGGCTTGTTCGGTGGTGAAGGTTTTATCATGCAGAAATTGGAAGGTGATGGTATGGCATTCATGCACGTAGGTGGAACCGTTGCTAAAAAAGAACTAAAAGCGGGAGAAACCTTAAAAGTTGATACGGGTTGTATCGTTGGCTTTGACCAAACGATAAACTATGACATTGAATTTGTTGGTGGTATTAAAAACACCGTGTTTGGTGGTGAAGGGCTATTCTTTGCAACGCTACAAGGCCCAGGAACTGTCTACATACAATCTTTACCATTTAGTAGATTGGCTGGTAGAATTATTGCTTCTTTACCCCGTAGTGGCGGTAAAAGCAAAGGTGAGGGAAGTATATTAGGAGGTATTGGCGACCTACTTGATGGAGACAACAGGTTTTAATACAGGCTAATCTCCTGACAATAGTTAGTAACGAAAGAAATAAAAGATGCTTCGGGCTGCTCAGAATGACAACAAGTATTTATTCTTTGCTTTTTATTTCGGCAATAAACTTATCTAATGCGACACCGTATTTTGAACGTTTCACTTCTTTTGTTAGTGAATTATTCACCGTATCCAATAACTTAATGTTTGCATTGTATAATTCTGTCAACGCTAAATAAGGGGCAATTTCTGCATCTTTATGTTGAACTGCAAAGTTGGTAGTATAATAATATCTGCGTCTCAATAAATTATCAGAAACTCCTTGTAGCGAATCTGATTTTATGGAATCTTTTATTTTTTTTGCTTCAAACCCAGCCTTGATTAAGTCTAAATTTTTATCGCTAAACTTATCCAGCATTTCCGTGTATTCATCTAATAACTGCTGGTTTTTCAATCCGGTAATAGTCGCCCCAAATACAAATTTATCCAATTTGGTATTGATCACCGTAGTACCTATGTCTCCAAAAAATAATACTTGTTTGTTTTTATCATTATTCAAGCTTAAATAATAAATTTCTGGACTTTCAATTTCATCAGATAAGGAAAAAGTTTCAACACCATCTAAAAATACAGAATCTACCGAAACCAATAAGGTATCGTTCATTTTTTTCAAATACAAGGTTCCTTTTTTCAATCCTTTAATTTCTCCAGTTACAAGCATTGACCCTTTATTGCCTGTGGTACAAGAAACTAAACCTGTAATAATAAGTACTGTTAAAAGTATATTTTTCATGTTGATTTTTTAAAGCATGCGAATATAGGAAAATTGTTGAAATTTTACTGCGAAACTATCTGCATTAATATAGTACAACCAATAGCAGCAATCGTACCTACCGCATAACCAAATACTGCTAATAAAACCCCAACAGTTGCTAATGAAGGGTGAAAAGCAGCTGCCACAATAGGTGCAGAGGCCGCACCACCAACATTTGCTTGACTACCCACCGCTAAAAAGAAATAAGGTGCTCTTATTAATTTGGCAACTAATATCAATAACAAGGCATGAATGGTCATCCAAACGGCTCCGATTGCCACCAGACCCAAATTGTCAAAAATTAGGGTTAAATCCATTTTCATACCTATGGAAGCTACTAAAATATAAATAAAAACGCTTCCCAATTTGCTTGCGCCTGCACCTTCATAATTTTTGGCTTTTGTAAATGATAAGAGTATCGCGAGTATCGTTGAAATACTAATCATCCAAAAGAATTCAGAGTCTAAGAAGGTGAAAATATTTTTAGTTGTAGGATTTTCTATACCATTGACAACACCTGTGAAAAATTCTGCTAAATAACCTGCCGAAAAGTGTGCAAAACTGATGGCTCCAAAAGCAATGGCTGCCATTATCATTAAATCAGTTAAACTTGGATTTCTTTCAATTTTCGCTGAATGACTCGAAACTTTTTCTTTTAAACTTTCAATCGCCGAAGTATCCGCTTTCAACCATTTATCAATGCGCTTAGATTTACCAATCCCCATTAAAATGATGGCCATCCAAATATTTGCAATAACAATATCAACAAACACCATTCCGCCATACAATTTTTGATTGTATCCGTAAATTTCTAGCATGGCCGTTTGATTAGGACCTCCACCAATCCAACTTCCTGCCAAGGTAGAAAGTCCTCTCCATACTGCATCTGGACCTGCACCTCCCACAGTTTCTGGAGACACCATAGAAATTAATAGTATCGCAATTGGGCCACCAATTACAATTCCTAATGTTCCTGTAAAAAACATCGCCAACGCTTTCCAACCTAGATTGTAAACTGCCTTTAAATCAATACTCAACGTCATTAATACCAAGGCCGCTGGTAATAAATAGCGACTCGACATATAATATAAGCTTGTACTGTGTTTTGTTACTTCACCAGCATCATTCACCGTTTCCCATTCGGGCGCTATCAATCCTATTGTTGTAAAAACCGCAGGAACCATATAAGCTAAAAATAGTGCAGGCACTACTCCATAAAATTTCTGCCAAAATCCTTCCTTTTTTGAAGATGTATAAAAAATAAAGCCTAGGGCTATCATTAAAAGTCCAAAAACGATGGTATCGTTTGTAAATAATGGTGCTGAATTCATAAATATTAATTAATTTTTTACTGTCCTACCATAAAAATAGCATTACAAAATATTAGTTTTCCGTTTTCCCAAAAACTTCTAAATAAAGGGTCATCTACCAAATAGACCACTTCTCCTCTTCCTTTTTGCTCTACTCCAAACACGAGTGATTCGTCGATGCTTTTTAATGCATTCGCACCTGCAAAACCACTTAGTAAATCTGATTTACTCTTAATAACACTAATATTATACCCATCTTTTAAATAAGCATAATGACTGTTTCCTAAACGTAGGGTTTGATATTGATTGTCAAAACCAAATCCGAGCGGATGCGTATTGTCCATGGTTGCATTAAAAATACTTCCTGTGATTAAATTTGAAATTGATTTACGCTCTAAATTATCATAAGCTTCCAACTCTAGTTTTTCTTTCAATTCTTTAACTTCCTTTTCTTTTTCCTTCTTTTGATCATCATCTTTAAAATTCGACAGGCTAAACTCTTTACTAGCGGCAAAAGTACTTAGTGCTCTATCAATTGCTATTAGTCTGCCTCCACTTTGCACCCATTCTTTTAACTGAGTTAATTTTTCTTTTCCCAATACACTGCCATAATAGCCGCTAGGTAATACTAAAACATCGTATTTATCTAAATCAACCCTATTCATATAGTCAGTGTCTAAAACGGTAACTGGGTATTTTATTTGTTGTTCAAAAAAGTGCCATAGCGACCCAAAACTTAGTGATGATACACCATCGCCTGAAAGCAATGCCACTTTTGGTGCTTTTAAATAAGTAATACTACTTGAACCAAAATCTTTACCAGAGCTAACCATTCCTGTAGAAACACCCGTGACTTCTCTATTAAACTTTTTAGTAGCTTCTTTTATAATTTGATCAAACTGCTCGCCTAACTTTTCATTTCCTCTTCGCGTAATAACCAAAGAACCTGCTTTGTAACTTTTACCTTCTATAGCAAATGGTACTTGAGAAAAGCGAACTTTTACTTTATGCTGTAATAAATACCCCAAAAAGCTAGCATCATCGATACTATTCCATTTAGAAAGGTAGGCATATGGCTTCGTAACCCCTGTTAATTTACCTGTACTTTCAATTTCACCATTCGTTTTAGTACTAATAGTTGATGTCATTGCATAGGCATCCAACCCTCTACTATAAGGTATCGCCCAAGCCGTAATATCATAAGTTAATGAATCACTTATTTTTGCTTGAGGCTCAAACAAAGCTTTTATAAAATTTGATTTTGGTTGGTTGGTATTTACCACCAAATCATGCTCACTTAACTTTACCGTTTTAGTTGTGTTCTCTTTATAACTAAAACCTTTAACAGTACTTTGAGTATTGGCAAGTCCATACTGTATTTGGTGTGTATCTAATAGTTTACGTAAGCTATTTATTTTGTCTTTTTCATTCGTGCCTTTTACCACATAGCTTTTGTATTTTCCTATTGGATTATTTTTAGCATTCCTAAAATAGGTTTTGAATTCGGTTTTTAATTTTTCCGCATTAAGCGATGAGATTTCAATAGTAGAAATACCTGTTGTATAATGATGTGCAATTCTGTCTTTTAATGTTAATACATCACCTTCTGCTGTTGTAATACCTAAGCCAGCCCTTCCACTTCCACCCTGCTCATAGGTCATACCAATGGCCCCATTATACAGCGGATAGGTATCTCCATAACTTGGATATAAAAGGTCAAAAACTTCTTTGGTAAAATACAACCACCCATTTTCATCAAAATATTTAGCATTGTTTTTTCCTACAGTTTGCTGAAATTCTCTTTGAAAATCTGTGATTATTTCATGATAGGGCTCGGCGGCCGGAGCAAAATAATAAGGACTATTTATACCTTGTTCATGAAAATCAACATGAACATTAGGCATCCATTTATTATATTCTACAATTCTTGATTGTGACTCAATCTGTGTGGTCCACGCCCAATCTCTATTCAAATCAAATAAATAATGATTTGCTCTCCCTCCAGGCCAAGGTTCATGATGTTCTTTAGAATCAGGATTGATATTGTATGGCGTATTTACATATTGGTTATACCAATTTACATAACGATCTCTCCCATCAGGATTTACACAGGGGTCAATAATTACAATGGTATTTTCTAACCATTTTTTAGTGTCTTGGTTCGTTGGGTCAACGAGTGCATATAGTGTTTTCATTGAAGCTTCAGTACTTACTGATTCATTTCCATGCACATTATAACTCAACCACACAACGGCAATATCTTCATTTGCTTCTCCTTCAACAATTCCTGTACTTTTTAAATGATTCAATCTTAAATCTTCGAGCTTTGAAAAATTTTGAGGAGATGTGATAAATGCTAAATGTAGTGGCCTATGCTCATAAGTTTCGCCATATTTAATCAGTTTCACATTGTCGTTGGTAGTAGCAATATGTTGAAAATAGTCAACAACTTTATGGTGTCGCGTGAAACGTTCACCCAACTCATAGCCTAAAAAATCTTTTGGAGATTTTGATTGAGAATACGAGATAAAAGAAAAACAGCAAGCAACTAAAAGTAGAAATTGTTTCATTTTAGGAATATTTAATTCCAAATATATGTAAAAAAATATGGGAAATTAATTAGTTCTCCTCTTTCTTTTTGGGTTCTCTTTTAGCAGCTTTCAAACTTTTGTTAAGCATATATTCAATTTGCCCATTGGTACTGCGAAATTCATCTGCAGCCCATTTTTCAATTGCTTTTAGCATATCTTCATTTATCCGTAATGCAAATGCTTTTTTCTTTGCCATTATTAAATTCTATTCACAAATTTTGTAATTACGTCAATCAACTCAATCATTGTCGGTAAATCAGTATTCGTATACGTCGCAATATTTTCTGTTCTATCGTCAACTGTTACTTCTTTAAAAACATGATTCATATTTTCTATTAATTGCAATTCTGATTTGGTATTTGCCTTATGCAATAATGCTGCGTCACTAACAGGAACTTGAATATCTTTTGTTCCGTTGATGATTAATATTGGAATGTTTAATTTTTTTATTTCTTCTTGAGGCTTGTATTTCATCCACGACATCCAAAAGGGTTGTAATGATTTTCTAAAAATAGAAACCAACAACGGATTGAAATTTTCATCAATTTTCCCGGTATTCAAAATACCAAATGTTTTTGCTAAATCATCTTTAAACATAGGTGATTGCGCAACAACTTGTTCTGTCAGAATTTCATCTATTGATCTTCCAGCACCTGCTAAGGAAATAAACGCATCTGCTCCTGATTCTGAGGCGACCATCCCAACCAAACTCCCTTGGCTATGACCAGTTACAATAATTTTTGAAAACCGCTCTTGATTCTTAAAATATCGTATCACGGTAACGGCATCGGTAATAAAATCATCAACACTAATCTCTTCTTCTTTTAAACCTACTTTTTGTGCTAGTACAACGGTGCTTTTATCATATCTATAACTAGCAATATCATTTAATGCCAATCCTTCTGCCAAATACTTTAAAGAATTGCCTTTACCTCCTGCTTGATTCCCATCTCTATCGCAAAGTCCTGAACCTGGAATGATGATGACCAACGGCACTTTTTTGGAAATTTCCGGCGCTAATAACGCGCCGTTAACTGTTACTTTTTCAGACGGTATACTCAGTTCTATTTCTACAAACTCATGCGTCTGTGCAGACGCAAAAACAGCATACAAAAATGTCAGTAATGTTAAATTAATTTTCATCATTAGTTGTCGTATAATAAGTGCTTAAAATTCTTTTTATTTCATGTTCCTTTTGAGTGCCAATTAATATTTTTTTACCGGTTTTTAAGGTTAATTGCAAGCCCAAATCTCCTTTTACATTATAGGCAACACCTTTACTTTTACGCCAAAATGCGCCACCTTTTATACCCCAACCTCCATATTCTGAAATGGCATCATATTTTCTAACATAGGCGTTTTCAAGGTCTCTCCATAAAATTAGTTTCATTGAAAAATGGAATGGTATAAACTGATAATAGATTCCTTTTTCATCAATTCTAGTTTTTAACTTTAATGAAAATATAAGTCCGTAAACAACAACCATTCCCCCCAACAACACAAAAAAACCTCTTTTTGCTTCACTATCAGTTGCGTCAGCGGTGTACCAATCATTTGCTACAAATACCATTGATACCACAAAACTAATGGCTAATAAAATATGTAACCAAAGCTGCGTAAATCGTTGTTCTTCAATAAATATTTTCATCAGACAAAACGTATAATTAAATTAATACAATTAACGAGTACCCATATCATTATTAAAATCATAAGCTTATATATACTTTCATTAGCTACCTGTTTTTGTCTCGTTCAAAAACAATATTGGAAATAACATGTTGATTATTTACAATGCTATGCACATTCCAGCCCTCTTTTGCATATTTATTTAAAATCTCTTCCAACTTCTCGGAAGCATTTCGCCAACCTAATTTTGGTTTGATTACTTTATATTCTTTCATCTCGTGCTATACTATTTATTGTTAAATTCAAATTAGTGACTCAAAGTACCTGTATTTAAAACAGGAGAAGCATCTTTATCACCACATAAAATAACCATTAAGTTACTCACCATTGCTGCTTTACGTTCATCGTCTAAATCGACTATATTCTTTTTCCCTAGCTCTTCCAACGCCATTTCAACCATACTGACCGCTCCTTCTACTATCTTATGACGTGCCGCTACGATGGCCGTAGCCTGCTGTCTTTTTAACATGGCGTTTGCTATTTCTTGCGCATAGGCCAAATAACCAATTCTCGCTTCTAAAACTTCGATACCGGCAATAGACAAGCGCTCATCAATTTCCTTTTCTAAGGCAACACTCACCTCATTCACGCTAGAACGTAACGTAATATCTTCAGCTAACCCCTCATCCGCAAAATTATCATATGGGTACATACTTGCCAGTTTACGCACGGCAGCATCTGTTTGTACGCGTACAAAATTCTCAAAATTATCTACATCAAATGCAGCTTTGTAAGTATCCATTACACGCCAAACGAGTATGGTACTAATCATTATAGGGTTGCCTAACTTATCATTCACTTTTAAACGCTCACTGTCAAAATTACTAGCACGCAATGAGATTTTTTTCTTGGTGTAAAATGGATTCACCCAATAAAAACCGTTCTTTTTTACGGAACCTACATATTTACCAAATAACAACAATACTCTAGCGTTGTTTGGCTGTACCATTAGAAAACCTATTGCCATAACTAATGATAAAAAGGTGACTATAATAAACCAAGGACTCTCCAATGCGATGGTTGTGGCGATACTTCCTAAAAATAAAATAAAAAAAAGAAATAGCATTAAATAGCCATTTGCAGGTACGATTGTTTTTTCTTGCTCCATGATTAATGATTTAGATTTGATATTATTTTGATATCATAAAGATATAACATTTTTTTTCATATTTCCAAATATTTTAACAAACATATTTTATACATTAGCAAAAATTTAAAAAAATGAAGACTGGATTATTATTTTTACTCATTAGTGTTTTAGCGGGTTCGCCACTAGTAGAATCGAAACCTTTTTGGGGACAAACAGGGCACAGAGCCACTGGGAAAATTGCTGAAAATTATTTGAGTAAAAAAGCAAAAAAGAAGATTGACAAACTTCTAAAGGGCGAAAGCTTGGCTTTCGTTTCTACCTTTGGTGACGAAATAAAATCTGACAGAAAATACAGTGAATTTTACACCTGGCATTATGTAAACATGCCTTTAAATAGTACGTATGAAGATTCAGAAAAAAATCCGGAAGGCGATTTGGTTACAGGTATCAACAAATGTATTTCGGTTTTAAAAGACGCCACTAGTAGTGATGAAGATAAAGCGTTTTATTTGCGATTGCTAGTCCATTTTGTAGGCGACTTACACCAACCCATGCATATAGGAAGACAGGAAGATAAAGGTGGCAATACGGTACAAGTACAGTGGTTTGGAAACGGAACCAATTTACACGCGATATGGGATACTAAAATGATAGAAGACTGGAATATGAGTTATCTAGAGTTAGCCGACAATGCACAGCATTTAACGAAAGCTCAAGTGCAGGCTATGCAACAAGGAACTGTTGTTGATTGGGTACACGACACACATAAACTTTCTAAAGTAGCCTATGAATCTGTTAAAGTAGGTGAAAATTTACGCTATAGATATTCTTATGATCATTTTGGAGAAGTGCGTACGCAATTACAAAAAGGCGGAATTCGACTAGCGAAAGTTCTCAATGACATCTTTGGATAAAAAAATACCTTACTAACATCTAGTAAGGTATTTCATTAATCTTTAAAAGTTATATCTAGTACTAAAACACGGTGGATTCTAAAACTTACTCTAAAGTAATAATTAAATCATCTTGTTTGACCATAACTCCAGCAGTTAAAGTGACCGATTTTACCTTTCCTGCCTTCACAGCCGTTACGGTAGTTTCCATTTTCATAGCTTCTATAATAAATAGTGGATCGTTCTTTTTGATTTCATCTCCTTTTTTGACCAATACCTTATACAACGAACCTTGCAATGGCGCTCCTATCTGACACGCATCTTCAGCATCAATCTTTTTATGTTCATTAGATTCAATTTTTAACGATAGATCTTTCACTTCCACATACCTATTCTCACCGTTTACTTTAAAAAACACCAAGCGGACACCTTCTTCATTTGGACTACCTACAGAAAGTAATTTCACAATAATCGTTTTTCCTGCTTCTAGCTCAATCAAGGCCTCTTCACGAACTTTCATTCCGTAAAAAAAGTTTTTTGTTGGAAGCGTTGCTAGACTTCCATACAACTTGTGTTTCTCATGTGCCTGTTCAAAAACTTTAGGATACAAACTATACGATAAAAAATCTTCAAATTCTATAGGACGTGTAAATCCCTTTTGGAATTTTTTATGGAAAGCTTTATATTCTAGATCAAAATCAACTGGCGTTAAATGGGCATTTGGCCTATTTTTATACGCTTTCTTATTTTTTAAAATGATCTTTTGTAGTTTCTTTGGAAAACCACCAACTGGCTGACCTAAATCACCCATAAAGAAATTAATAACAGACTCAGGAAATGAAATCTCTGCACCTCTCTGCATGACATCTTCTGGCGTTAATTCATTCGTAACCATAAAAATAGCCATATCACCAACTACCTTCGAACTTGGCGTTACTTTTACCAAGTTTCCAAACATAGCATTTACTTGAGCATACATTTTCTTCACCTCATCAAAACGATCGCCTAATCCCAGTGCCGTTGCTTGCGGTCGTAAATTAGAATACTGACCTCCGGGAATTTCATGCTGAAACACTTCAGCCGTTCCCGATTTTAAACCAGACTCAAACGGATAATAGTAATCTCTGGTATCTTCCCAGAAATTAGAAAACTGATTTAGTTTTTCCATATCAAAATCATTCGCCCGCTCATTGAATTTCATCATTTCTACCACTGAATTGAAATTTGGTTGCGAAGTAAGACCTGACAATCCGCCAAGAGCAACATCTACAACATCAACACCAGCTTCTATGGCTTTTAAATAAGTTGCTGTTTGTAATGACGACGTATCATGGGTATGTAAATGAATAGGTAAATTAACCGTGCTTTTTAGAGCGCCAACCAACTCAGTAGCGGCATATGGCTTTAACAAGCCAGCCATATCTTTAATAGCAATCATATGTGCTCCGGCATTTTCCAAGTCTTTGGCTAACTGCGTATAATACTTCAGATTGTATTTAGTTTGAGAGACATCTAAAATATCACCGGTATAACTAATTGCCGCTTCGGCGATACCACCTGTTTTATTTCTAACAAAATTGATGCTCGGCTCCATGGCCTTTACCCAGTTCAACGAATCGAAAATCCGAAAGATATCAATTCCATTTTCCCAAGATTTCTCTACAAATTTTTCGATCAGATTATCAGGATATGCCTTGTATCCAACACCGTTGGAACCTCTTAATAACATCTGGAATAAAATATTTGGAACCGCTTTACGGAGTTCGCGTAAACGCGCCCATGGATTTTCATGTAAAAAGCGTAAGCACACATCAAAAGTAGCTCCACCCCAAACTTCCATACTAAAGGTATTCGGATGGTTTTTAGCAAAACTTTCAGCTACTTTCAGCATATCATAGGTACGCATACGTGTCGCTAACAGTGACTGATGGGCATCGCGCATCGTGGTGTCTGTATAGTGTATTTTCTTCTCTTTTTGTAACCAGCTACAAAACTTTTCAGGTCCCAATTCGGTTAATAAATCCTTGGTTCCTTTTTGATACGGCATTAAATGGCTCCTTGGCACTTTCGGATTTCTAAACACTTTTGTGTCGTCCTTAAACTTAATGTCATCATTGCCATTTACAATGATATCGGCTAAATATTTTGTGATCTTTGTAGTTCGATCTTGTGGTAATTTAATCTTAAATAGACCAGGGGTATTCTGGATAAAATTTACCGTTGCTTTTCCTTCTACAAAGGTTTTGTGATTAATTACATTTTGTAAAAAATTAATATTTGTTTTTACACCTCGAATTCTAAACTCTTTTAAGGCCCGTGCCATTTTACGCGTAGCACCATCTAAGGTACGTCCTTGAGCAGATACTTTCACTAGCATTGAGTCGAAAAATGGACTCACACTATACGATTGATAAATGCTACCAGCATCTAAACGTATACCCATACCCGAGGCACTTCGATAGGTGGTTACTGTTCCGTAGTCTGGTGTAAAATTATTTTCTGGATCTTCAGTAGTTAATCGGCATTGCAATGCAAAACCTCTTGTAGATAATGAGTCTTGCTCATAAATTTTAATTTGTTTATCAGAAAGTTTATAGCCTCCTGCAACAAAAATTTGTGTTTTTACCAAATCGATACCTGTTACCATTTCGGTAACCGTATGCTCTACTTGAATTCTCGGATTAACTTCAATAAAATAAATAGCATTTGACGGGTCTAATAAAAATTCAACCGTTCCAATATTATTGTAGTTTACGGCTTTGGCAATCGCAATAGCATAAGCATATAAATCTTCCTTAACTTTTTCGGGCAAACCGAAAGAAGGCGCAACCTCTACTACTTTTTGATGACGTCGTTGCACCGAACAATCTCGCTCAAACAAATGACGAATTGTACCATACTTATCCGCAACAATCTGAACTTCAATATGTTTTGGATTTTCCACATACTTTTCTAGAAACATGGTATCATCACCAAATGCATTGAGAGATTCATTTCGTGCCGAATCAAAATTTAGTGTTAAATCTTCCGTATTTCTCACAACGCGCATCCCTCTACCACCACCACCAGAAGCTGCTTTTAGCATTAACGGGTACCCTATTAAATCGGCCTCAGACAATGCCACTTTTAAGGAAGTTAGTTTCCTTTTATTACTCTCAATAATAGGTACATTACACTTTTTTGCTATTTTTTTCGCGGCAATTTTATCACCCAAAGCATCCATAACTTCAGGATCTGGACCTATAAAAATAATGTCATTTTCAGCACACTTCCGTGCAAAATCTGAATTTTCAGACAAAAACCCATAACCTGGATGAATCGCATCTACATTTTTAGCCTTAGCCAAACCTACAATTTCATCAATATCTAAATAGGGTTTTAATGGCTGATTATCTTCCCCTATTTGATACGATTCATCAGCTTTGTATCTATGTTGCGAATACCTATCTTCATACGTATAAACGGCAACCGTACTTATATTCAACTCATTGCACGCTCTTAAAACGCGTATTGCTATCTCACTTCGGTTAGCAACTAGTATCTTCTTAATCTTCATTTTAATTTTAGCTTTTGTCTGTTCGTTTTTATTTGATAATATAAGGGTTTACATTTTTATAATTTCTAACAATATACTCTAAGGCAGTTTCTAATATGCTTCCCATATTTTTTGCTTTCTTAAATTCAATATCGCCGGTTAATTCAAATAACCCTAGCTTGAGTTCTTTTACTTTTTCAGGAGTTGAGATTATATCATTATTCATACAGCTCAACAGATCACCCAATCTTTCATATTCACTTGAAGCTCTTTTAGCCAACAAAGACCTTTCTTCTACTTTGTATTGCTCTATTGATTCCTCTTGCAATAAGCCTAAAGTCATTTCTACCAACTTATTGTTTTCCTTTAAAAATTGAGGTTTGTAGACTTTGGGATTCCCTTCAAAATTTTGTTGATCGAAATCTATGGCTCTAATTCGATACTGAATACTATCAAAATCATGCGTCAATACCATCACATAATTGTATGATCGCATATCTCCTAAAAGGCGTACAAAGCAGCGTTCATTAAATTTCACAAACTCCTTTGCGATTGCCTTTTTTGCTTGCTCTGAGCACTCATCTAATTGTTCTGCAATAAACGTATCTCCTGGAATCCCTGAAATATGTTCTTCTATCAAAGTATCTTTATGAACTAAAAAATTGATGTGATTTGGCGATAATAAATGCTCTAATTCTAAGCCATAAATTCTAGAGGCATCTGCCTTTTTGATATAGAGATAGGTATAGTTATCATTTAGTATGTTACGAATTTTTATACGAAAGGGTTTTGAATTTCCAAAGGTGCAAAAATCAATAGAATCAACATTCAAAAAAGAGAGCGAAACATCACTTCCGTCAGCATGTAAAATAGTATACATCCGTTTTAGGCTCAATTCAATTTCCTCACGCTCATGTTCGGCAAAATAAGTGCTAATCCATAATGTATCATTGCCATTTTTATCAAAAACCTCCACTGCCCCTTGAAAGCGCAATAAATCATCGTAATAAATAGGAATTTTAATATTTCTATTGTTTTGTGTCAGGTAATCAGACAACTGTTCCGTAATAGGATAGGTTGGCTTTTTTTTAGACATTAACTTTTCATTCATCGCCTTTTTTAAAAAATATGCTTAAAGGTAGTATGATTTGTATCATTAAACAAAAAACAATTTCTATAAGTTTAACAAATCAAACCCTTTTTAACACATTCAAAATTTTTGTTATTATTTTTAATCGGTTATGCAATTCTAATTTTTACACCCTTTAAAGGGAAATACTAATTTATTTAACATTTTTTTTAGTACATTTATCACACATTTTTAAAATTTAAAAAATAAAAAGTAATTTATAATTGTTTTTAGTTCAAAACAAACCATACCCTATGAGAAAAAATCATGATATTAAAGCGTTCTTTGTTGTTGTTTTTATCTGCTTTAATACTATTGTGTTTTCGCAACAAGCACTTGCACAACTACCTAAAGAATTTGTGTATGCAAAAGAAGTAATCCCAAACTTGAGATCAGACTTGAGGTATTACTCTTCTAATAATTTTATTGGTAAACCGATTGATGGCTATATCAAACCAAAGTTAATTTTAACCAAAGAAGCAGCAGCAGCATTAAAAAATGTTCAAGACGAATTAGGAAGGCTCGGATTTGGCCTCTTGGTCTACGATGCTTATAGACCACAACGAGCAGTAGATCATTTCGTACGATGGGCAGCAGATTCAACAGACACCTTGATGAAAGATGTTTTTTATCCAAATATTGATAAAAAGGAATTGTTTAATAAGCAATTTATCGCAAAAAAATCTGGGCATACTAGAGGAAGCACCGTAGATCTAACAATTGTTTCTTTAACGACCGGACATATTTTAGATATGGGTGGTTCGTATGATTTATTTGATGATAAGTCTGCAACAGATTATCCTAATATTACGAGGAATCAACGAGCAATTCGTTTGTTATTAAAACGTCGTATGGAAAAACACGGATTTAAATCGCATCCTCAAGAATGGTGGCATTATACTTTAGCAAAAGAACCATATCCTGATAAATATTTTGATTTTCCTGTTGAATAAAAGTTAAACCGCTCAGATGAGCGGTTTTTTTTATGCCTTTATTTCATTTATTAATGCAGCCTACTATTAGTGCGCTATCTTTTCTGTGACGTTACTTTCTTTTCTACTTCCAAATTGCCACATTAAAATACCTCCTGTTATAAACATCCAAATAGAATAGGCTCCAGTTGGAATTCCCATTTCTACATTATTTAAAATACTCGTTGCAATTACAAAGGCCAAAGTTCCGTTTTGAATGCCACTCTCTACCGTAATTGAAATGGCATTCTTTAATTTTAACTTTAATAACTTCGCCGTTAAATAACCCAACCCCATGGTCACTATATTCAATAGAAGTGTTACCAAGCCCACTTCCTTCATAGCATGACCAACCAAACCAGCATTTGCCGCAATCACTGCAATAAACACTAAAATAAAAATTACAGTAGAAGCAATACGCATCGGTTTTTCCATTTTTAATGCAAAGTTGGTTTTGTGCTTACGAATGAGCATCCCTATTGAAATAGGAATGACCGTAATAACCATTATTTGAAGTATGGTTGCCACCACTGGTAATTTAATGACAACATCTGTACCGCTACCAAAATAATCTAAAGCATATGATAAAATAAAAGGGATGGTAAAAATACTTACAATGCTTGCAATGGCTGTGAGGGTCACTGACAACGCAATATTACCTTTACATACTTGCGTTATTAAATTACTTGTTGGACCGCCAGGGCAGCACGCCAAAATCATCAATCCAACAGCCATTATTGGGTCCAAATTAAAAGCTACAGCCAACGAAAAACCAACAATAGGCAAAAGCACAAGCTGATTGGTTAAACCAATTAAAACAGCCTTCGGAAACTTTATGATTCTAGTAAAATCAGCAACCACTAAGGTCATTCCCATACCTAACATTATGATTGCTAAGGACAACGGTAAAAATACTTTACTAATAAGTTCGGCAGTTGTCATAGGGAGTTTGGGTTTTGTTATAGGGCTGATTATCTAGTACTGAATCAATAAACGTACGTGAACGAAAATAGGTTATTTTATCAATAAAGTCAAATAAAAAAAAACCGCTCCTTAGTTAAGAAGCGGTTTTTTAGTATGGAATTCCACATCATATGTGGAACTAAAATTTCATTTATTTTAATAATTCAAAGCTACGTTTGATAAATTTAGTCATCTCTTCTCCTTTTAATAAATTTTGAGAAAGTTTTGCCAAATCTAACGCTTGGTTTACATACTCTTCACGTTTTCCTTTTGCTTTTAATATTTTTTGCATGAGGTCGTTATTGGTATTTACCACCAAATTGTACATATCAGGGAAGTTATTCATTCCCATCATACCACCACCTCCAGTAGCGCTCATTTCTTTCATTCTACGCATAAATTCGGGTATGGTAATCACAAACGGATTCGATTTAGAATCTAAGGCTTCTAACTGTACCGTATAGTTTTCTTTAGGCACTACTCCTTCTACAATCTCTTTTAACTTCCCTTTTTCTTCCTCAGATAATTTAGAAATTTGCGCTTCGTCCTTTTTTACTAAATTTTCAACAAAATCAGAATCTACACGCGCAAACTTAATTGGTTGCTTCGCATCAGACAATTCAGCATTTTCGCTTTCTATTTTCTGAATTAAATGTGAAATAATTGGAGAATCTAACAACAATACTTCATAGCCTTTATCTTTCGCATCTTGAATATAACTATGCTGCTCTTTTTCATTGGTAGCATATAACAATACCAAGTTTTTGTCTTTATCAATTTGCGAATCTTTTACCTTTTCTTTTAATTCATCAAAAGTAAAATAAGACCCATCTACTGTTGGATACAATGCGAATTTTTGTGCTTTTTCAAAGAATTTTGGCTCCGATAACATTCCGTATTCAATCACTATTTTGATATCATTCCATTTTTTCTCAAAGCCTTCTCGGTCGTTTTTAAATAGCGATTGTAGCTTGTCTCCTACCTTTTTAGTAATGTAACTAGCAATTTTCTTTACAGCACCATCTGCTTGTAAATAACTACGAGAAACGTTTAACGGAATGTCTGGTGAATCAATAACACCACGTAACATTTGTAAAAATTCAGGTACAATACCTTCTACATTGTCTGTTACAAATACCTGATTTTGATACAACTGTATCTTATCCTTTTGAATATCAAGATTTGTAGTCATCTTAGGGAAATATAAAATTCCCGTTAAATTAAATGGATAATCTACATTTAAATGAATATTAAACAAAGGCTCTTCAAACTGCATAGGATACAACTCTCTATAAAAAGAACTGTAATCTTCCTTCTTTAGATCAGCTGGTAATTTCGTCCAAGCTGGAGTTGGGTTATTGATAATATTATCAACTGTGATTTTTTTCTGAGGCTCAGTCGTTTCTTTACCGTCTTTATCTTTTATATTTTTAGGTGTATGCTTCGGGTCATCTATTTCTTTCGTTCCGAATTTAATAGCCACTGGCATAAACTTGTTGTATTTTAACAACAGTTCTCTAATTCTACTTTCTTCTAAAAATTCTGTTGAATCTTCAGCGATATGTAACACAATCTCGGTTCCTCTTTCTTTTTTGTCAGATTTTTCTAAGGTAAACTCTGGCGATCCATCGCAAGTCCAATGTACCGCAGGCTCACTCTTTACATGTGATTTGGTGATAATCTCTACCTTTTCTGCGACCATAAACGCAGAATAAAATCCCAATCCAAAATGACCGATAATTCCTGAATCTTTGGCAGAATCTTTATACTTCTCTAAAAACTCTTCAGCACCAGAAAAAGCAACTTCATTGATGTACTTACCTACTTCTTCTTTAGACATCCCCACTCCTTGATCGATAATGTGTAATTTCTTACCTTCTTTATCAATGCTAACTTCAATTTGAGGATTGCCATAATCAGCCTTTGTTTCACCAATTGTTGAGAGGTGTTTCATTTTAAGTGTTGCATCTGTTGCATTTGAAATCAACTCACGTAAAAAGATTTCGTGATCAGAATACAAGAACTTTTTTATTAATGGAAATATGTTTTCAACTGAAACATTGATTGTTCCTTTTGCCATAATGTAAATTTTTTATTTTTTCATTCCCATAAAATGGGAATCTGATTAACTTTAATTTCTTAGTAGTACTAGTCAAAAAAAGTACCAAATAAATTAAAATGACAAGATGACAGTTAAATGAATTCTACTACTTAATAACAATTAATAGTATTCAATGCATAATAAATTTATTTATATTTGAACTCAATCTACCAATGAACTAACTATGTACAATTCGAAAATTATAGGACTGGGTTATTATGTACCTGAAAATGTGGTTACAAACAATGATCTAACGGAATGGATGGATACCAATGACGAATGGATTCAAGAGCGAACAGGTATCAAAGAACGTCGATGGATCGACCCAAAAACGGGCGACAACACGTCTAGCATGGGTGTAAAAGCTGCAAAAATCGCCATTGAACGTGCTAACTTAACTAAAGATGATATTGATTTTATTGTTTTTGCCACTTTAAGTCCTGACATGTATTTTCCTGGCGGAGGTGTACGGGTTCAAGATATGTTAGATATGCCCACAATTGGTGCTTTAGATGTACGAAATCAATGTTCTGGTTTTATTTATGCCATGTCTGTTGCTGACCAGTTTATAAAAACGGGTATGTATAAAAATATATTGGTCATAGGTAGTGAAAATCATTCAGGTGGCTTGGAAAGATCAACCCGAGGTCGTGGTGTTACTGTCATTTTTGGTGATGGTGCTGGCGCAGCTGTTTTAAGCAGGTCAGAAGAAAAAGGAAAAGGGATATTATCCTCTCATTTACATTCAGAAGGCAAACACGCTAAAGAATTAGCGCTTGTAGGACCTGCCACGGGACGTTGGGTACCAGAAATTATCAAAGAGAACAATCCAGACGATGTTTCTTATTATCCATATATGAACGGACAGTTTGTTTTTAAACATGCCGTAGTACGATTCTCAGAGGCTATTATGGAAGGACTCGAAGCCAACAATCTACAACCTACTGATATTGATATGTTAATTCCACATCAAGCGAATCTAAGAATTGCACAATTTATCCAGAGAAAATTTGGCTTGAAAGATGAGCAAGTACATAATAATATTATGAAATACGGAAATACAACTGCCGCTTCCGTTATCATCGCACTAACCGAAGCTTGGGAATTGGGTAAAATAAAGGACAATGATTTAGTTGTATTGGCAGCTTTTGGAAGTGGCTTTACTTGGGGAAGTGTTATTATAAGATGGTAGAAAGATTACTCATTTTTTCGCAACCTTTTTTTGTTTGAATCATCTAAGGATAAATAGTACTCTTATGAAAAGGCTTATAATCTTATCACTTTCAATACTATTCTTGGCATGCTCAACGGAAGATAATACTGATGTACAGCTCGCAGGAACTTGGAAATTAATTGAGGTACTTGCAGATCCTAGAGATGGCAGTGGCACCTATACACCTGTAGATAGTGATAAAACAATTACTTTTTTTTCTAATGGAACTATAAAATCAAATGGTTATTTCTGTGCATCGAATTCAAATCAAGACAATGAAGGTGTTTACTCATTAGAATCCTTTACCATAAACGTAAAAGATTGTGGTGAGAACAACATTCAATCAACCATCCGTTTCGGTTTCGAAAAAAATCGCTTAATTCTTAATTTTCAATGTTTTGAAGCCTGTGGAGCGAAATTCAAGAAAGTAAATTAATACTCCAATTGAGACAAATAGTTCAATTTACTTTTCCAAATTTCCATTTCGTCAACGTACTTATCAATGTTATTTCTAACATTTTTAATCAGTGGATTGTCATCAGTTGCACTCGAAATAAAACTAATATTGGTTTCTAACTGTTGAATTTCTTTATTGATCTCGTCAATTTTTCTACGAACAAACAATTGTTCATCGTCTAACTTATTATACTGTTTTTGCTCTAAGTACGTATCAACAGTATTTTTAAAGCGTAAAAGTGCAATCTCCTCTTTATCAAGATCTAGTTTTTCGTACAGTTTATCTACCGTTTTATTAAATTTAGATTCAATATGTCTCATATTAAATGGAACTGAACCTAAATTTTTCCAGTCATTTATATACGATTGGATTACTTTTAAAGACAAAACATCATTATCATCGGCTTGGCTTTTTAAGCCATCTAACATTTCTTTCTTCTTATTAAAGACTTCTATCTGATCTTTATTTGCCTCATCTTGAATATTGTGCAGGCTGTCAAAATAGTGATTACAGGCACTCTTAAATTGTTTCCAAATTTCGTCAGAAAATTTACGCGGCACATGACCTATTTTCTTCCATTCGGCCTGTATTTGCTTCATTACTGGTGTTACACTGTCAAAATCTTTACTGTCTTTTAAAGATTCTGCTTTTTCAACTAAGGCTCTTTTTTTGTCTAAATTATCTTGTTGTTGCTTCTTTACATTTTTATAAAAGGCATTCTTTTTTCTATTAAAATCTGCTGTTGCTTTTTTGAAAGCGTCCCATATTTGTTCATTTTTTGAACGAGGCACTTTTCCTATTTTAAAGAATTTTTTACGAAGTGCTTCTAACTCTCTAATTTTTTGTTGCCAACTGCTATGTGCTTCAATATCTTTTTCTGGGAGCAAGTTCTCAATTTCAAGAATTACTTGCTCTTTTATGACTACATTCTCTTCATATTTAGACTCCGCCTCTTTTTCAAATTCGTGGCGTTTGTCGTGAATTTTTTTTGTAGCATCACTAAATTTATTCCAAACATCATCTCTAAACTCCTTTGCAACTGGCCCTACTTCTTCTTTCCATAATTTATGTAGCACTTGCAATTCCTTAAATGCCTTATTCACATTTACCTCTTCAACGAGTGCTTCTGCACGTTCTACTAATTTTAACTTTTCATCTAAATTGTGTTTGAAATCTAAATCTCTAAAGTCATTATTTAAATGCAACAAATCATAAAAGCGTTCTACATGGTGATGGAATGTACGCCATACATCATTATAATTGGCATGTGGTATTTTGCCAATTACCTTCCATTTACCTTCCAACTCTTTAAATTGTTTGTACATCGTTGAAGGTTCGGCATTGTCAATTAAACTTTTTAGTTCGTCAATAAGTACCAAACGTTTCGATAAATTCTCCTTTTGCTCTTCCTTTTGATGTTTGTAGTGTTTCTCTCTCTTTACCTTATATTCAAAAAGCAAATCGTTGTATTGTGCTTTTACGGGTAAACGGAATTGAAAATCAATCTCGTTTCCTCCATCTTCTAAAAAAGCTTCTTTCTTTTCGGTTAATAGTGTTCCAAACTTTTGATTAAAGCTTTTCTTAATTATTTCGACCTCATTTTTTATATGATGTACTTCTTCTTTTTTTACCAATTTTTGAAGCTCTTTGACTAGATCTTCCAAACTTAAGGTACTATAATCCGTCTTTTCAGTTTCTTGTTCTTTCGACTTGGCATCAACAGCGGCAACAACTGGACGCTCCTCTAGAACTTCTTCTTCCTTTTCAACACCTTCCTTTTGCGCAGTTACCTCTTCCGTTACTGCGGAACCTTCTCCCTTCTCAACACCTTCCTCTTGTGCAGTTATTTCTTCCGGCACGGCGACACTTTCTTCCTTTTCAACACCTTCTTCTTGGGCCGTTATTTCTTCCGTTACGGCAGCACTTTCGTCCTTTTCAACTTCAATCGATTCTGGTGTTTTAGGAGTGCTTTCTGAAGTATTCGCACTTTCAATTTTTTCGGTGGGTGTATTGTCAATAGTTTCGTCTAACATAATGCTTATGTTTATAGTTCCTCTTTTAATAATAAAAGTCCTTAAAGGTACAAAATAGCTGTGCTAATTGCAAAACTAATCTGTTTGTTATAGATGCAACTTACGTCAATTAGTTGCTTTATTTTCAATAAAAATTATGCATTCCAGATTTCCCAAGATTTTTCTGCCTGTAATTCGAGCATTTTAAATCCGTTACTAATCACGCATCCCTTGTGGAGTCCTTTCGTAAGAAATAACGTTTCTGTTGGGTTATAAATTAAATCGTAAAGCAAGTGTTTTGGACTTAAATATTGATATGGAATATTAGGGCATTCATCACTATTAGGGTAAGTGCCAATTGGTGTGCAGTTAATAATAACAGTGTGTGATTCGAGGCGACTTTTTGTCAAGTCGTTATAGGAAATCTCTTCTTTATTTTTTGGTGTTCGCGATACAAATAAAACCGAAATATTATTTTTTTTCAACACGTATTTAATGGCTTTTGAAGCGCCTCCGGTACCTAATATTAAAGCCTTTTTATGATGACCTTTCAACAAAGGCTTTATTGAATGTTCAAAACCATAAACATCGGTATTGTACCCTTTTAGTTTTTTATTTGGCAGCATTTTTATGGTATTTACCGCTCCGATTTTGGCTGCTTCTGAATCGATAAAGTCCAAATACTTTACAACCGCTTCTTTATAAGGAATGGTAACATTTAAACCCTTTAAGTGCTCATTGTTTGCTATTAAATTGGGGAGTTTATCTATAGTAGAAATATCAAAATTTTGATATTGGTATCCTTTTAATTTTAGATTTATAAACTTATCGGAAAAATACTTCTCAGAAAAGGAATACGAAATATTGTGCCCTACCAATCCGAAATTATGCTCTATTTTTTGGTCTTTTTCCATTTCCATAAAAATCAATTAGTAAAACAATGCCTATCCCAATTAGTATAAAAAAAACGGCAATCCAAGTATTTATATCTGTAACATTAGGCAAAAAACGTTCGTAATTCTCAATAACTCTGTGCCCCTGAGAATCCATTAAAAACCCTCCCGTTTCATCTACTTTAAAAACTTCTCTCTTCCAAGGCCATACAATACCTAAGGAGCCCGAGATAAAGCCAATAATTAATGCGGTAACAATTTGATGCCAACGCTTCAAAACATAAGCCAAAATATGAGAGGTAAAAACCAAGCCAAAAGCCGACCCTGCACCAAAAGAAGCAATAATTTTTAGATATCTAATCCGCACAGCATCGTGCAGAAAGCTAAAATCGCCCGTAAACACATCGGTCATAGTTTTATAAAGCACATTTACAGAATCTACAAGTAAGAGCACATAATTACCCAACAAGATTAAAATAAAAGAACCCGATAAACCTGGTAAGGTCATGCCGGAAACGCCAATAATTCCACAAAAAAACACAAACCACAAATTGTCATTTTCCCTTGCAGGATTCATAAAACTAATGGCAATTCCACATACAATCCCAATAATAATTGCAAGGATCGTTTGTGCTCTCCAGTCTTTAAACCCTTTTGATATATAGTAAATAGAACCGATAATCATCCCAAAAAAAGAACTCCAAACATACAATTCATAGTTCCGTATCAGGTAATCTAACACTTGTGAAACACTAAAGTAACTAAAAATACTACCGGCAAAAAGCAGCACCAAAAAACGACCATTTACATACTGAAAAAAACTCTTAAACCTTCCGTTGATGAGTAATTTAAATGCCTTTGCATTTATTTTTTGAAGCGAATAAATAAGTTCTTCGTAAAACCCCGCTACAAAAGCTACGGTCCCTCCGGAAACCCCAGGTACTTTATTGGCAGCACCCATTCCCAATCCTTTTAGGAATATGTAAACTTTGTCAATAAAAGTATGGGTTCTTTCCATAAATTAAAGGGTTTTACTTTTAGCTGTTCTTTCCAATGCCAAAATAAGTACAAAACCCAGCAGCATAAAACTTAGGGCATACACCAATTGACTCTCTCCTTCATAATTGGCTGGTAAAACACTCTGCTCTCTGAGTATTTTTAATTTATCATTGATTATTTCAGATTCCAATATCTTTTTCCAAGGCCAAACTTTATTTAAAGAACCGATTACAAAACCAGTTAAAATAGCCAACGTTACGGTTCTATATTTTTCAAACATCCATTTTAAAAGACGTGAAAAAGTCAATAAACCTACAACGGCTCCTGCCATCAATAAGAAGATTGTTTTTAAATCTTTATCGTGTAACGCGTCTAAAGCAGGCTTATATGCCCCTAGTAACAATAAAATAAAGCCTCCAGAAATGCCTGGTAAGATCATCGCACAAATTGCCAAACTACCAGCAATAAAGAAAAACCAATTGGAAGAATAGTTTGCTGACATTGGCGGTAAGATGGTAATATAATACCCTATTGCCGTTCCAATAAGCAATACAAATACAATAATAAAGCTCCAATCTTTAATTTGCTTTGCAATATAAATAACACTTGCTAATACCAAACCAAAAAAGAACGACCAAACTAAGATAGGCTCATTTTCTAACAACCATTTGACAGCACGTGATAAGGACAAAATACTGATGCCAATACCCAAGACCAATGCCAGTAAAAAATTACCATTAATTGATTGCCACATCGCTTTAAAGCCCTCTTTCCTTAAAATTTTTAAGGTATTAAAATTTACTTTATTGATAGCTGCTATTAACTCTTCATAAATACCTGAAATAAATGCTATTGTGCCTCCCGACACCCCAGGAACAACATCCGCTGCCCCCATTGCCATTCCTTTTAGTGTAATAATTAAATAGTCAAAAAATGTACGATTCATGGTTCCCAAAAAAATTAGCTTGTCAAATATAGACATCAAAATTGTCTTGACATTAATTTGAGTTAATTTTAATTAAAAATCTTTGGGAGAAAAGTAAGTAAACCTATTTTTCGTGGTTTTTCAACAGCTCTTGAACTTCACTTTTTTTGAAGATTATTGGGTACAGTTCGTTAATGATCTTATGGTAATCATAATCTAACTTCAAGGCATTTTTAAAATAGAGTAATCCTTTCTTCTCGTTTTGGGATAAAAAATACATTCCGCCTAAGCGGTATTCAATTTCAGCAAAATCAACATATAATTTTTTGGCTTTAGCCAGTACTTTTATTGCATCCTTAAATTCGCCTAAAAAATGGAGCACATCAACTAGTGCAACAAAGATATCCAATCGATAATCTTCTAATTCAATGCACTTTTGAAAAGCTTTGGCGGCTTCCTCAAAAAGATTCAATTTTAAATTGATCTCACCAAAACGCGACCAATACATTGCATTTTCATCATCAATATGAATTGCTTTATTTATAAAAAATAATGCTTTTTGATAGTTTTTCTCTTCAATATATAAATTGGTAATGGCCAACCACCCTTTATCGAGTAATGGATCCTCTTTTACTGTTAAATTATAATATTTTAAAGCTGTTTTAGTATTTTTCAATTTCTCAAAACACATCCCCATTCGCAAATAAGCAAACGGCGTCGCATCTTCCAATTCAATGGTGATGGCATAATGGTCAATAGCTTCTTCATACCTTCCTAAGGCTTCTAAGGTTTTGGCCTTTTCTAAGTAAGCTCCAATAAAATTTTCGTCAATTAAAATAGAATAATCAAATGCATTTAAGGCTTTACCATAATTCTCAATGATATAATATTGCCTTCCTAGCTGGTGCCAAGCAATCTCACAATAGGGATCTTTATCAATATATGATTCTAAATAGCTAATTGCTTCAATATGCTGGTGTTGCATATCATAGCAATAGATGATGTTATATAACGAAGAATAATCATCGTATTCTACTTCTAGACATTTTGCGAAATTTAATCGTGCAGTGTCATAATCATCTAAAAATAAATACTCCATGCCAATCATTGAAAGTACATCTACTTCATCATCGGTATACAATAAAGCTTGGTTTAAGGCATTGATAGCTTCCTTATGTAGGTCTTTTTTTGAGAGTAAAGTTGCTTTGTGTAAATACAACTGATCGTTAGAAGGCTCTATTTCTTCAAGCTCCGTCAGCATTTTTTCAGCTTGCTCTAGCTTGTCTTCAAAAATCAATAATTCTACAAGTACTAGTTTAAGTGGAATTGAAGTGGGGTGTTGTTTTAACCCGAGATCTATCGCTTTTTTTGCCAAGGACATCTTCCCATTCCCCATATAGTGCATGATTATCTCTTCAAATTCAGTTGAATCAAAAAAGTAAACATCATTCGTTTTTAACATTGATTCGAACTTCGATAAAGAAAAATCGTTGCCATTTTCTGGAAATTCATGCATATAAAAAGCTTTCGGTTCTTTGTAATAAAAGTAACCTTTGCATGTTTTTTATGAACTTTATAGCTAAAATGTTTTTAACAATTTAATTAACAAGCCTCGAAGTAGCAAATTTTAAAAAAAAATGTACCTTTGTACTCCAAACAAAGTTTGGATAGTAACATGGCTCAAAAGACATTACTCAATTCGAAAGATATTCACATCATTCTTCATCGATTAGCCTGTCAGTTACTAGAAAACCACATTGATTTTTCGAATACCGTCCTCGTAGGTTTGCAACCCCGCGGAACATTCTTAGCGAATAGGATTGCTCAAATATTAAGAGAAGAGTATCAAATCAAAAATTTACAGCTTGGGCAATTAGACATTACCTTTTTTAGAGATGATTTTAGAAGAAGATTGGCTCCCTTAGAGGCGAGTTCAACCAACATAAACTTTACCATTGAAGATAAAAAAGTGATTCTTGTTGATGATGTGTTATTCTCTGGAAGGAGTATTCGTTCAGCATTAACCGCCATCCAATCATTTGGCAGACCAGAATCTGTTGAACTATTGGTACTTATTGATCGCCGTTTTAGCCGACATTTACCCATTCAACCAAACTACAAAGGGAGACAAGTTGATGTTATCAATTCTGAAAAAGTAAAAGTTATCTGGCAGGAAAACGATAAAAAAGACGCCGTATATATTATAAATAATAACTAAATGAAGCAGTTAAGCGTAAATCATCTACTCGGTATAAAATATCTCAATCAGCAAGATATCGACCTGATTTTTGAAACTGCAAATCATTTTAAAGAGGTGATTAATCGGCCCATCAAAAAAGTCCCGTCACTTAGAGATATTACCATTGCTAACTTATTTTTTGAAAATAGTACCCGAACCAAACTCTCTTTTGAACTCGCCGAAAAAAGACTTTCAGCCGATGTAATTAATTTTTCATCAGCGCAGTCATCCGTAAAAAAAGGAGAAACGCTGATTGATACGGTAAACAATATCTTATCCATGAAAGTGGATATAATTGTTATGAGGCATCCAAATGTTGGTGCCGGCGTCTTTCTTTCTAAACATATCAATGCTAAAATTATCAATGCGGGTGATGGTGCGCATGAACATCCAACTCAAGCCCTATTAGATTCGTATTCTATAAAGGAAAGTCTGGGTACAGTTCGCGGAAAAAAGGTGGTTATTGTTGGAGATATTTTACATTCAAGAGTTGCCCTGTCAAATATCTATGCCTTGCAATTACAAGGTGCAGAGGTAATGGTTTGTGGCCCTACTACCCTTATCCCTAAATACATAACGAGTCTGGGTGTTACTGTAGAAACCAATTTAAAAAAGGCGCTGCAGTGGTGTGATGTTGCCAACGTTTTACGGGTTCAACACGAACGTATGGACATTAAGTACTTTCCTTCAATTAGAGAATATACGCAACTATTTGGTATCAATCGGGAGTTGTTAAATAGTATTGGCAAGGAAATTGTTATTATGCATCCAGGTCCGATAAATCGCGGTGTAGAAATCACAAGTGATGTGGCCGACTCTAAGCAGTCTATCATTTTAAACCAAGTTGAAAACGGTGTGGCTATTAGAATGGCTGTTATTTATTTACTGGCTCAACAAATAAAACCTGCTTAAGCTTATGCTCATAGAAAAAAACAAACAAGAAACCATACTGAAATGTGATGAAAATACAATTTCAGATTTTTTTATTGTTTTTAAAGAAAAATATCCTAACTTTAAAAACGCTAACATTATAATAGACTTTTCTGATTTAAAAGGGGTAGAAACAGAAAAAATCTTACTACTTTTGCATTTTTCAGAAAATCATCGAAATAATGGCATGTCTTTTGTTATTGTTGTGAAAGGAATTGATTTTGACAGTTTACCTGATGAAATTATTGCTGTTCCAACGCTAATAGAAGCGAAAGACATCATTGAAATGGAAACTATTGAACGTGATTTAGGATTTTAACAAACTGAAGCTGCTTATGCTAAGAAAACTACTTTTTATACTTACTGTTACACTCTCAACAACTGCTTTTGCACAGCAAAATGAGTCGAATACCATTGCGAAGGACACCACAATGGTACTAAAAGATATTGTAGCATCTCCCAACCCTTTTAGTGTTACTACTAAAATAAAGTTTAGGACCTATAAGTCTTTTGAAATAGAATTTTCTGTGAAAGATTTAATTGGAAACACCGTTTATTTTAGAAAGTTAACTACAAAAGTGGGACTTAATTATATTCCATTCTACAGAGACAAGCTAGATTCTGGAATTTATATTTATTCAATTAAAAGCAATAACGAAGTTGTGTCTAAGCGGATAGTCATTAAATGAGTATAAAGTTAACCATATTAGGTTGTCATTCGGCAACACCAAGGACTTTTGCCCATCCAACTGCTCAATATTTAGAGATAAATAATCGTTCCTTTTTAATTGATTGTGGAGAAGGAACTCAAGTTCAATTAAGAAAATACAAAATAAAATTTTCTAAAATTGATCATATTTTTATTTCGCATTTACACGGAGACCATTTTTTTGGACTGATTGGTTTAATCTCAACTTTTGGCTTATTAAACAGACAAAATGATCTGCATATTTATGGCCCAAAAGGCATTCAAGAAATTATTAATTTACAATTGAAATTGGCGAATTGCTGGTTAAAATTCGGCTTGCACTTTCATGAATTAGAAGCGACTTCAACTGAACTTATTTTTGAAGATGCTAACGTTGAAGTGAGTACCATACCATTAGAACACAGAATATACACAAATGGCTTTCTCTTTAAAGAAAAATTAGGCGAACGAAAATTGAATATCAAAGCCATCAATCAAATTTCTGAAATTGATATTTGCGATTATCAAAACCTAAAAAATGGCCGCGACTTTGTCAAAGAAAATGGTGATGTTATTGCTAATATTGAACTTACTTTTAATCCATCGAAACAGCTAAGTTATGCCTACTGTAGTGACACAGTATACAAACCAGCTATTGTTCCTCTTATTAAAAATGTTGATTTATTATATCACGAATCGACCTTTTTAGAAGATAAAGAAGACCTAACGGCGCATACCAAACACTCTACAGCTAAGCAAGCAGGTCAAATTGCCCACCAGGCGAATGCGGAACAATTAGTTTTAGGGCACTATTCAAGTAGATACGACAATCTTTTATTATTTAAGGAAGAAGCACAAACGGTATTTAAAAATGTAACACTTGCAGAGGAAGGTAAAATTATCGAAGTAGCAAGTAAAGTGAATAAAGAACTACTCGTTGCCCACCAAAATTAATATTGATTTGTGGAAATCATTACTAAGGTACATGCTATTTCAGTTTCAATATTCTGCGCATTTAACAAGGTAATAAACTCGGTATTTTCTGTACCAGGATTAAAAATAACTCTTTTCGGTTTTAATGAAATGATATAATCATAATACATTGACTGTCGACTAGGCCGTAGATAGATTGATACCGTATTTATGGATTCAAAATTGGGCAGCCCTTTTTCTATAGTAACACCGGCAACTTCGCCAGTCACATTACCAACTGCTACTACCTCAATCTTATGAGCAACCAATCTTCTAATCGCAATATTGGCATACCGATCTGGTTTTAATGAAGCACCGAGTATTAACGTTTTTTTCTGCACAAGTTAAAGTTTGTTAATCATTTGTTAAACCAAGTTACAAATATACAATAGTAAACGTCATAGTATAAATAACTTTATAATGATTGACACCTATCTAAGTCCTTCTTTTAAAAAAATGATTTCATGACTACAGACTCCTGAGAAAAAAGTGAATTTTGGTTGATTAACCTCTTTGTTTAAATTACTAAATAAAGGGGTTTTTTCATTCTTCAATTTAACCATTTATTAACATTTAACTGACAAAATTTGTACCAACTGCTTTTTTTTAGGATATTGCGTGTCAGAATCTTAAAAACTAACTCTACAAATTATGAAGAAAAGACTTCTTTCCCTATTATTTTTAACTATCCCATTTGTAACCTTTGCTCAAGAAAAGGGTATCGATGAAAAAATCAATGATTGGTTTATGCCTATAGCCACTTGGTGGGAAGGCTTCATACTTACAACAGTTCCATTAGGCACTTACAATGTTCCTTTTGTTGTTATTCTTCTTGTTATTGGTGCCACCTTTTTCACGATTTATTTTAAAGTCCCTGGTATTACGCGATTTGGAACGGCCATTCAAACGGTACGTGGTAGTTATGTCGATATTGAAAAGCACGGTGTAGACAAATTATACAACAATGATGAAGCCTTAGCTGAAGAAGACATACAAGATACGATACGTGATGAAAGTGCCCATGGCGAAGTTTCACACTTCCAAGCGTTAGCAACAGCCGTTTCTGGAACCGTTGGTTTAGGAAATATCGCCGGTGTTGCTGTGGCAATTGCCTTGGGTGGACCTGGAGCAACTTTTTGGATGATTGTTTGTGGGTTGATAGGAATGTCTACAAAATTTGTGGAATGTACCCTTGGTGTAAAATATAGAGATGTAGGAGAAGACGGAACCATTTATGGTGGCCCGATGTATTACTTATCTAAAGGATTAAAAGAAAGAGGATTTACTGGAATTGGAAAAGTTTTAGCCGTTATTTTCGCTATATTATGTGTTGGCGCTTCTTTTGGTGGTGGTAATGCATTTCAATCGAATCAAGCTACTGTACAATTAACCTCATTAATGGGATTAGAAGGTGGTTCATCAGGATTTATTATTGGAATTGTACTTGCCATTTTAGTTGGTATTGTAATTATTGGAGGTATCAAACGTATTGCTAAAATTACAGAAAAAATAGTACCCTTTATGGCGGGAATCTACGTTGTAGCTTCCTTAATTATTATTCTTGCACATGCCTCATATATTGACGATGCCTTTAAACTAATTTTTGCAGGCGCATTTACACCGCTTGCAGGTCTTGGTGGTATCGTAGGAGTTATTATTGTTGGATTTCAACGTGCCGCGTTCTCTAATGAAGCGGGTGCCGGATCTGCGGCAATTGCCCACTCTGCAGTAAGAACAAAATACCCAGCCTCAGAAGGTGTTGTGGCCTTATTAGAGCCATTTATTGACACCGTAGTTATTTGTACTATGACGGCCTTGGTAATTATCTTTTTCAATATTGACGGTGCAGATATGCAAAGTGTATTTCAATATGGTGCTGCTGGAGACTCGTCAAGTAGCGTACTGTTAAATTCTGATGGTAGTTCTATAGGAGGTGTTGACTTAACATCAATGGCATTTGATGCTGTAATTCCTGGATTCTCTTACGTGTTGACAATTGCAATTGTACTTTTTGCTTTCTCTACAATGATTTCTTGGTCTTACTACGGTCTACAGTCGTGGAAATACCTGTTTGGAAGAGGAAAAACTGCTGATATGGTATATAAATTTTTATTCTTAGTATTTATCGTTATTGGAGCTGCTGCCACTCTTGATGCAGTAATTAAGTTCTCTGATGCAATGATTTTGGCCTTGGTTTTCCCGAATATGATTGGATTGTTTTTCTTGTTCCCTAAAGTGAGGGAAGAAATGAAACGTTATATGGGAGCGATTTCCATTAAACGAGATGCACTTAACGATGGACATGAGGATATTACCAAACATATGTAAGATATAAAAAAATGAAAAATATAAAATCCCATTTCTGGTATAGTAGCCAACGAAATGGGATTTTATTTTTAGCACTCTTCATTATCATTTTACAATTGGTTTATTTTTTTGGCAACTTTTCCAAGGGTGCTGAAACCGCTTTAGATGGAGATAAGGCAGCGCTATTTCAGCAGAAAATTGATTCTCTGAAAGCTGTAGAGCTCGAAATTAACAAACCAAAAACATATCCGTTTAACCCAAGTTTTATAACCGATTTTAAGGGCTATCAATTAGGGATGTCTACCGAAGAGATTGACCGTTTATTACACTACAGAGCAGAAGGTAAGTATATCAATTCTACCGAAGAATTTCAGCAGGTTACTAAGGTTTCTGATAGTTTACTAAATCGTATTTCTCCTTTTTTTAAATTCCCCGATTGGATTACCCAACAAAAACAATCACAACCGATTGGTCTAACAAATGCAACTGATAGCTATGAAATTTCTTATACCAAAAAAGATATTAATTCAGCCACATCACAAGATCTAATCCGTGTACGTGGTATCGGTAACAAACTAGCTACCCGTATTATCAATTACAGAAACAAGCTTGGTGGATTTCTAATTAATGAGCAATTGTTTGAAGTGTATTATTTAGATTCGACAGTAGCCAACAGCGTACTTACACAGTTTTCTGTACTAAAAAAACCTTCGATTAAAAAAATCAATGTCAATGAAGCCAGTTTTAAGGAACTCCTTTCCATTGTCTATATCGACTACGACTTGACAAAAAAAATACTCGATTATAAAGATGAAGTTGCCGAAATTCAATCACTAGAAGAGCTAAAGAAAATTGACGGATTTCCATTAGATAAATTTGACAGAATAAGCTTATATTTGCAGGCCAATTAAGCGCGTATAAACTATGACTAATCTCTATTTTACAGAAGAACACAATGCATTTAGAAAAAGCTTTAAAGAGTTCTTACAAAAAGAAGTTGTTCCACATATTGAAACCTGGGAAAAAAATGGTCATATTGAGCGTTTTATCTGGGAGAAAGTAGGTGAAATGGGCTACTTTGGCCTGAATACACCAGAAGAATATGGTGGTTTAAATTTGGATTTATTTTATACTGTTATTTTTTTAGAAGAATTGCAAAAAATAAATTCGGGAGGTTTTGCCGCCGCCATGTGGGCTCATGCCTATTTAGCCATGACCCATGTTAATAAAGAAGGAGACGATAGAATTAAAGAAGAATACCTAACACCTAGTGTCGCTGGTAAAAAAATTGGGTGTTTGTGTATCACTGAACCTTTTGGTGGCTCTGATGTTGCAAGTATGCGCACTACCGCTATCAAAAAAGGCACTAGCTATATCATCAATGGTTCTAAAACATTCATCACCAATGGTGTGAGTTCAGATTATATGATCGTTGCTGCAAAAACCCAACCTGAGTTAGGAAATAAAGGTTTGAGCATCTTAATTGTAGATAGTAACACTCCTGGGGTCTCCACAACAAAACTTGATAAATTAGGATGGAGAGCTTCTGATACTGCTGAAATTGCATTTGACAATGTTGAAGTGCCCATTGAAAATTTAATGGGTGAAGAAGGCAAAGGATTCCCTTATATTATGCAACACTTTGCTCTTGAACGTTTAGTGATGGGAATTAACGCACATGCACGATCTGAATATGCCATAGACTATGCTGTACAATATATGAGTGAGCGTCAAGCTTTTGGCAAAACCATCAATCAATTTCAAGTATTGCGTCATAAAATTGCCGATTTAGCCAGTGAAGTTGAAATGTGTAAAACATTTAACTATACAATTGCCAAGCGTTTAAATGACGGTGAATATGTTGTGAAAGAAGCAAGTATGTCTAAATTGGTTTCTACTAAAATTGCTGACAAAGTAGCTTATGATTGCCTACAATTACTTGGAGGATACGGCTATATGGAAGATTATCCAATGGCACGCTTGTTTCGTGATAGTCGCCTCGGCCCTATTGGAGGTGGAACCTCAGAAATTTTAAGAGAGATCATTGCCAAAATAATTATTGACAAAAAAGAATACAATCCGGCCACCTAAGTCTACTATTTTCCGAAAAACAATTTCATGTTAGCCAAACTATTCAATTACAAAAAGAGTATCGCTATTATAGTATCCTTAGCTATTTACTTTATACTTACTTATGCAGTACATCAACAACAAATTGCTTTTGAAAATGAACTTCAAAAACTAGATTTGAATCAAGACGGTATCTATACCGATAATGAAGTAAGTCCAGAACAAAAAGAAGTCATAGAAAAAGTACAAAACAGCACTAGCGATACTATGGCACCATATACCCTAATTCCATTTGCTGCCTTTTGTGGTCTTTTTACCTTTTTCGGCCTCAAAATGATTGAAAAGTACACGCTTAAAAATAATTAACGTTCTCTTTTTATTAAATTTCAATTTAACTACACCGTTTTCTACTTTTCGTTAAGCGCTGTAGTTGAAATCAACGTCAAAATTGCGTCTTTATGATCCTGCCTTCAGCATGGCGGCCATTTTTTGATGAATTAGATTGATTGCTTTTAGCGGGCGAATCATGACTTTAAACTTGGTGATCTTGCCATTGGTATCCCAAAAAATCATGTCCACTCCATTTACGAGTATCCCATCAATTTCAACAGTAAATTCTAAATTGGCACTATTTTCATTTGTAACTTCATTGATATATTTAAATGTTTCATTAAAGAAAACAAAAAAAGCAGCCGTAAGATATTGTTTGGTAATTACTTTACCAACTTGTGGCGTGTGAACCACTGGAGAATAAAAAACGACATTATCACCTAAAATTTCATCTAAGCGTCCTATATTTTTTGAGGCAACAATTTGATGCCAAGTATCAACTGTATTCATAATGTATATGGTAATTAAACAACTTCAATTTAAGCAAAATATCAAGAACAAAACTTAAATTGGCGACTTAATATTTCAACAACGCAACCATTTTTAATAGCTTTCATCTAATCTATAGTTTAAAAAACACACTATGAAGAGTCTCTTGAAGTACGCCCTTTTATTTTTTACCTTAAACCTCCTTTTATCCAGCTGTACAGCTAATGATGAGCATTTTGATTTTAATGAAAAAAGCTTAGTAGGTATTTGGCATAAAACATATATAGATGATAATGAAAATCAAACAACAAAATTTGAATATCACTTTAAAAACGATCATAATTATGAAGTTTTAGGTACCGTTTTAGATGCCACTAGTCAAGAACTTTTAGGCTATTGGACACGAGAAACTGGAAGTTACAGTTTAACTGGTGATCAACTTTTATTTCACAATATCAAGAGCTATTTTAATAACGATCAAACACGTTCATATACTGAATTTGAAAATCTCGAATTACAACAATCTGATTTTAATTACTCAAGATCTGTTACTATCGAATTTAATGATTTTATGCGAAAATTAGTGTTTATTTATCCGCCATGCGGTCCAAATGAAAGCTGTGTAGGCTCCTTAACGCTTGAAAAAAGTACAGTCAATTAAAAACTACTCTTTTTCAAGTCCTAACGCTTTGGCTTTTCCCAACATGAATTGATAAGCTTCATCGTAGTCATTCTTAATTTCACCTTCTAATATAGCCTCTTTAACCGCATCTTTGAGCACTCCTATTTCTCTACAAGGCTTTAGATTAAACGTTTTCATAATTAACTCACCTGATATTGGTGGTTGAAAATTACGCACTCTGTCACGTTCCTCTACCTCCTTAATTTTTTCGCGAACCAACTTGAAGTTATTGCGGTATTGCTTAAATTTCTTTGGATTTTTTGTTGTGATATCGGCTTCACAATGGATCATTAAGTCTTCAAGATCATCACCAGCGTCAAAAATCAACCTTCTAATAGCCGAATCGGTTACTTCTTCCGCTAAAATTACAGGTCGTGAGCTTAACAATACAATTTTTTTTACATACTTCATTTTATCGTTTAAAGGCATTTTTAAACGTTTAAATAATTTGTAAACCATTTTAGATCCTACAAATTCATGTGCATGAAATGTCCAGCCTATTTTTTTATCAAATCTTTTTGTAGGTGCCTTACCAATATCGTGCAACAATGCCGACCAACGCAACCACAGATTGTCTGTCATAGCCGAAATATTGTCTACTACCTCCAACGTATGATAAAAATTATCTTTGTGCTTCTGACCTTCTACTTCTTCTACTCCCTTTAACGCAATCAATTCAGGTAATATATGTTCTAACAAGGTTGTTTTTTCTAGCAATCTAAAACCCACAGAAGGTTTATCTGCCAATAGTATTTTATGTAGCTCATCAACAATTCGCTCGCGCGTAATAATATCTATTCTTTTAACATTTTTTGTGATGGCATCCAGCGATTCTTGTTCAATTTGAAAATTCAATTGTGTTGCAAATCGAATTGCGCGCATCATTCGCAATGGATCATCAGAATAGGTAATTGTAGGCTCTAAGGGAGTTCTAATAATCTTAGCTTCCAAATCTTGAACTCCGTTAAACGGATCTAATAATTCACCATAATTTGCTTTATTCAAACTAATAGCCAAGGCATTAATAGTAAAATCTCTTCTATTTTGATCGTCTTGTAACGAACCCGCCGCTACTGTTGGGTTTCTGCTACTTTCGGTATACGATTCTTTACGAGCACCCACAAATTCAATTTCTATAGTATCAAATTTGAGCATGGCAGTTCCATAGGTTTTAAAAATTTGAACTTTCGGATTACCGGGCAATAATTCGGAAACTTTTTTTGCCAATTCAATCCCACTACCTACCGTTACAATATCAATATCTTTTGCCTCCTTTTTGCGTTCCAATAAAAAATCACGCACAAAACCGCCTATCACATAGGTTTCTAATTGTAAAATGGCTGCTGCTTCTGTAATATAGTTGAATATAGTAGCTGAAATAGCTTCTTTGTAAAATTGGCTCATAACTTTATGCTCTAATAACTTTTACCTCTTCACCATTAGTTATTTGAATAATGGTAGAAGGTGTATTTGTTATTTCATTTTGTCGCAAATTTACCACATAATCAACCGCATCCAAAATAGATTTATCAATTTCTTTAAAAGACTGAGGTGTTGGTGTACCACTAATATTGGCAGATGTTGAAACGATTGGTTTTCCGAGCTTTTTTATAAACTCCTCGCAAAAAAAATCATTTACAACCCGAATTGCAACGGTGGCATCTTCGGCAATGACATTTTTAGCCAAGCCTTTCGGGTTTTTATAAATAATAGTTGTGGGTTTGTTAGCCGCTTTAATGATCGCCAATGCTTTTTTAGGAATCGCATCAACATAGTCTTGTAACATAGCTATGTCAGCCACTAAAACCACAAAGCTTTTACTTTCATTTCTTTTTTTAATTTCAAAAATTTTGGAAACGGCCCTTGCGTCTGTCGCATCACAACCAATCCCCCAAACCGTATCTGTTGGGTAGAGAATAACCCCTTTATCCGCTACAGTCATTAAAGCCTCTTTAAGTATATCTTCCATGTTAAACCTATTTGAAAACTATTAAAACTTAAAATAATTCAGTCGTTTTCTTATTTTAAATTTTCTAATCATATTAAAGGGTTTTGATTTTAACTTTTTAGCAGTACCCTGTTGTAAAAAATGAAGTGTTGCATCAATTACTCTAGCGCTTGATTTACCATCTCTATAGGGATGTATTTTTTTTATATAGTCATCTATGGCTACCATCACCTCAACAGGATAACTAAGTGCCTTCTCTAAGCTCTTTTCTATAGCATCAACCTCAAGAATATTGATAAGATACGTATTGGGCTTTCTATTATTAAAAGTAACAACAGGTTTTTTTTGAATTATAAATTCGGTGACCACTGAAGAGGTGTCAGAAAGCATTACGTCGGCTTGTTTTAAGGGCTCTAAACTATCTAAGCTGTCAATATAAGTAACGTTGTCACTGGTAAGCGACTTAAACTTTTTCACAATTTCCACATCCATTTTAGGGTGAAGTGTTATGATCCAATCCCATACTTTTGTTTTAGTTAACCTTTTAACTTCCTCAAAAACATCGTTATTATGAGCCAAACTAATCCCTTTTGTGAATGTTGAAGCAAAAATGATGACTGGCTTCGCGTTCTTACTACTTCGTACTGGAAATAAGGGATCTACTTTAGACCAGCCAGTTTCTATCACATCAAAATGTGGATGTTTTTCCTTTAATTTTAAAAAAGGTTCTGTGGTAGAAGGGCCTTGTGTACAGTATAAGTCAAATAAGCCACGTATTCTAAAATGACCTCTTTCTTCGCTTCTTTTATCAATACTAAATCCGTGAAATACTTGAACTTTTATTCCAGGAAAAAAAGGGGGTACTTCATTACATGCTACCAAATTAATACCTGCGTTATAGGAGCGTACTTCATCAACAGTATTTAATAAAACTTCGTCAGGGAGAAGGTGTTTTTTATTTGCTTCAATTTCTACAAACCACGCTACTTCATACCCTCTACTAAGTAGCTCTTTCTGTAATGGCCTGGCAATAGGAAATCCGTATTTATGAGCTATATATAAAAGAAATTTTGGTTTCATTTCAATCTAATTTATGGTGCAATAACCAAAGTTTAACATATCGAATAAATACTGAGTAACCATAGATAAATGAAATAAACAGTCCTTGATAACCATCTAAAAAGCCTCTTTTTAAAATATAATGATTGAAAAATCGGAATGCAGGCTTCACTAAAAAGTGATATAAATTGGGTTTTACTCCTTTTTCATATAGCTCCATCGCCTGTAATGCTGCATATTTATTTCGTTTTAAAATAATTTTATCCAGTCCTTTATACGAACAATGTGTGAGCGTATTGTTTAAATACCCCACTTCGCCATCAGCCACAATTTCTTCATGCACTAACTTACCGTTATAGCGACACTGGTCTTTTTTGAACAATCGAATCACTTTATCTTTCTGCCAACCACTATATTTAATACGACGGTTCATATAGATATTTGTTCTCTTTATCCAATAAGCCACCTTATCCGTTGCACTGTGCACCGTAGCGAGTATTTCTTCTTTTAAGGCATCAGATATCCGGTCATCTGCATCAAAAAAAACGATCCAATTATTTGTAGCTTGTTCAATGGCAAAGTTCTTCTGTGAAGAAAAATCATCGAATTCTCTTTGAATTAATTTAATATTAGGATATTCGTTGATAATAGCTACGGTATTATCTGTACTAAAAGAATCAATTATAATAAACTCATCAACAAAATCAAGAGACTCTATAAGACTCTTAATGTTGTTTTCTTCATTATATGTTATCAGTAAAGAAGTTATTTTCGGCTTACTTTCCAATTTTTTTAGTTTGACAGCAAATTTAATATTTGTTTTATCAAATTTGGTATAAATTTGAGTTTATATACTACTTTTGCTAAATGAATTTCCACATAAATCAACGATTTAAAACTTTGAAGAATAGCTTACTTGAAACTATTCTAAATTTTAATTCATTTGATGCAGGCTTTGGTACGGGTAAACGAAATAGTGTTAAAAAAATTGACTTAGCTAGTAAAACAATTATTGTTAAGTCGTTTAAAACCCCCAATCTTTTCAACCAAATTGTCTATAAATATATACGAAAATCAAAGGCCAAAAGATCTTTTGAATACGCCACAAAACTTGCAGAATTAGGTATTGAATCGCCTACTCCAATTGCATATATTGAATACTTCTCAATACTCGGATTGCAGAAAAGTTTTTATATCAGCGAATTTCTAGACTATGATCTAACCTATAGAGAATTGGTACACCAACCAGCGTATCCAAATCATGAAACCATTCTTAGAGCATTTACGCGGTTTACTTACGAACTACATGAAAAAGGCGTGTTATTTCTCGATCACTCTCCTGGAAATACACTTATTGTTAATAAAAGCAACAATTACCATTTTTATCTGGTCGATTTGAATAGAATGCAATTTGGAAATGTTGATTTTGAGCAGCGAATGAAAAATTTTTCAAGATTGACTCCTAAAAAACAAATGGTTGAAATTATGAGCGATGAGTATGCCAAACTAACGAATGAATCTTTTGAAAAAGTTTTTGACAAAATGTGGTTTTACACAGAACAATTTCGAACAAAATTTGCACGAAAAAAACAGTTAAAAAAGAAATATTTAGGAAAATAGCTGCTTATTTTCGTTTCGCTTTATTTAAAATTCATATCCAAATTTCTGAATATCTTCATGAAACCAATCGGCAACAATCTGTCGTGTTTCTTTATCATAAAAATCGCTATACGTTGTTTTTCGCGTCTTGTTGAGATGCGGAAGTTTCTGACCCAATTCCAACGCTTCAGAAACCTCATTAAAACCTTGGTTTAAATTTTCAAACCTTATTATTTTATCCATATCAATAATCCCATCGTGATTTTTTAACCAATCTACTTGTGGAAGAAAATGCTGCGGTCTATTATAATATTTTTTTATTTTAGTTTCTCCAAGCGTACTGTGTATCCATTTTTTGAATGTCACAACTTCATTGTTTTCGGTCATTCGCTTCGGGTTTACTTTTATATTGTGTTTGTAGTGAGAAACAACTTTATCCCAAGGATTACGCACCACTGTAAACTTGTAAGCATTCTTCCATTTTTTCTTGCCAACCACCTTTATCACCTCTTTTGCCGTAAGGTGTTTTCTAAAAGGTTTGCCGATAATATCTACAACACTAGTCCCTGCGGTTTTATTGATATGAATAAATATATAATCCTGTTTAGATCCTTTATGCAATGGCGAATTGATTCTTAATCCAATAGCATTTTTTATTTCTTCGATAATTGGAATTCTCATTCTTAAAAATATAAATTTAAAGCTTAAATACTCTTATACGGCAACATTATATTCACGCAACGCATCATTCAAAGATGTTTTTTTGTTAGTACTCTCTTTGCGTTTACCGATAATTAATGCACAAGGTACATTAAAATCTCCGGCCTTAAATTTCTTAGAATAGCTACCTGGAATTACCACCGATCTTGCAGGAACTCTACCCTTTAACTCAACAGGGGCATCACCTGTAACATCAATGATTTTCGTACTCGCAGTTAAGGTAACACCAGCACCTAAAACAGCCTCTGTTTCTACACGTATTCCTTCAACAACAATACATCTCGAACCAATAAAACAATTATCTTCTATGATCACTGGCGCTGCTTGTAGGGGTTCTAAAACACCTCCAATACCCACACCTCCAGAAAGGTGAACGTTTTTTCCTATCTGCGCGCAACTTCCAACGGTTGCCCAAGTATCAACCATGGTTCCAGCATCCACATACGCACCTATATTTACATAACTAGGCATTAAAATGGTTCCTGCCGCAATATATGCTCCATGACGCGCCACTGCATTTGGTACTACACGTATTCCTTTTTCCTTATAGCCTCGCTTTAGCGGAATTTTATCGTGATATTCAAAAATACCCGACTCTAAAACTTCCATTTTTTGAATTGGAAAATACAATACAACCGCTTTCTTAACCCATTCATTGACCTGCCATCCTTCAGCTAGCGGCTCAGCAACACGAAGTGCTCCTGAATCTAACAAGTCGATTACTTCCCTAATTGCATTTTGTGTGGCTTGCTCTTTTAATAATTCTCTATTGTCCCAAGCTTTTTCTATATCTTGTTGTAATGTTGTCATTTTTGTTTCAATTTTCAACAAATATAATGGCTTCATTTAATAATGGCATAAAATTTTCACTTGTTATAACATAAAAACTATTTTTGCATAAAATTTAAACATGGCACGCATTTTAGCAATTGATTACGGAAAGAAAAGAACGGGTATTGCGATCACAGATGAACTTCAGTTAATCGCATCTGGACTAACTACTGTAGCCACCGAAACTATATTTACGTTTTTAACAACCTATTTTCTTACTGAAGACGTTGAATTAATATTGGTTGGCGAGCCTAAACAAATGAATAATACCCCTTCAGAAAGTGAAGCATTAATTCAGCCATTTATTGTCAAGTTAAAAAAAGAGTTTCCCAACATACCCATCACTAGAGTCGATGAGCGTTTTACTTCAAAAATGGCTTTTCAAACGATGATTGATAGCGGACTTAAAAAAAAACAACGTCAAAATAAAGCACTCGTTGACGAAATTAGTGCAACTATCATTTTACAATCGTATCTTTACGGACTTAAAAATTAATAGATTCAATGATACTACCAATAATCGCTTATGGTGATCCTGTTTTAAGAAAAGTAGGAAAAGAAATCACCAAAGATTATCCCAATTTAGCGGAGCTTATTGCCAATATGAAAGACACCATGAAGAATGCAAAAGGTGTTGGTTTAGCCGCTCCTCAAATAGGCAAGGCAATTCGTCTATTTATAGTGGACGCTTCCCCTTTTGCCGAAGATGAAGAGCTTGAAGAAACGGAACGAAACTTTTTAAAAGATTATAAAAAAGTTTTTATGAATGCTAAAATACTGAAAGAAGAAGGCGATGCCTGGGCTTTTAGTGAAGGCTGCTTGAGTATTCCTAATATTAATGAAGACGTATCTAGAGAATCTGTAGTTACCATTGAATATGAAGATGAAAATTTCAAAAAACATACGGAAACGGTAAGTGGATTGGCAGCACGTATTATTCAACATGAGTACGATCATATTGAAGGTATTTTATTTACAGATAAATTATCATCATTAAAGAAAAGATTATTAAAAAAGAAGTTAGAAAATATATCAAAAGGAAAAACAGACGTATCATACAGAATGAAATTTCCTAAAAAATAACAATAGATGAGTTTAGAAAAAATAGTAGCAGTTTCTGGAAAACCAGGTTTATTTAAAATAATTTCACAGTCTAAAGGTGGCTTAATCGTAGAATCGTTAGCCGATAAAAAAAGGTTATCTATCAATGCAATACACAATGTAAGTGTATTGAATGATATTGCCATTTACACGTACGAAGAGGAAGTTCCACTACGTGGTGTATTGAAAAGTATTCATGAAAAACAAGAAGGTAAAGAGGCGATAAGCCACAAAGAAAACAACGATACTTTAGTTACTTTTTTCAATGAAGTACTTCCTGAATTTGATGAAGAGCGCGTATATCCTTCAAACATTAAAAAAGTGATCCAGTGGTATAATATTTTAACCAATGCTAATTTTGACTTTGCTTCTATTAAAGAAGAAGTTGAAGAAGAAGAGTAGTGTTCAGTCCGCAGTAGCCGTAATTAGTATCCAGTAAAACATGGCCTGGAGGATGAACATTTTTCGAACATCGAAATCATAACTTTAACATCATGCCTAGAAAAGAACAGTTAGCGGCCTTTAATCGTCTATTGGACATCATGGATGAATTACGGGAGAAATGTCCATGGGACAAAAAGCAAACACTGCAATCTTTACGCCATTTAACCATTGAAGAAACTTATGAGCTGGGTGATGCCATTTTAGATAATGACCTACCTGAAATAAAGAATGAGTTAGGTGATCTATTACTGCATATTGTTTTTTACGCTAAAATTGGTTCTGAAACTAACGACTTCGACATTTCTGATGTTGCTAACAGTATTTCTGAGAAATTAATCCACAGACATCCGCATGTTTATGGAGATATTGCTGTTAAAGATGAAGAAGAAGTAAAACAAAATTGGGAAAAACTAAAGCTCAAAGAGGGTAAGAAAAGTGTGTTAGAAGGTGTTCCTAAAAGTTTGCCTGCCTTAGTAAAAGCCAATAGAATTCAAGAGAAAGTAGCTGGTGTTGGTTTTGATTGGGAAGAATCACATCAAGTATTTGACAAAGTAAAAGAAGAACTCTTTGAGCTCGAAGCAGAAATACAAAATGGTACCAAAGAAAATATTGAAAAAGAATTTGGCGATGTACTATTTTCTATGATAAACTACGCGCGTTTTATTGATGTCAACCCAGAAAATGCCTTGGAAAAAACCAATAAGAAATTCATCAATCGTTTTCAATTTTTAGAAGAAGCAGCGAAAAAAGAAGGCAAGCAATTAGCCGATATGACACTCGCTGAAATGGATGTACATTGGGAAAAGTCGAAAGACTTTTTCAAATAAAAGAGGCATTGGGAAAAGTCGAAAGGCTTTTTCAAATAAAAAAGGCATTGGGAAAAGTCGAAAGGCTTTTTCAAATAATCAGATCAGAAAAAACTTTAGTCGTTATTTTCTTCCTCATCTCTTTCTTTTTTCATTTTAATATACCCCGTTACCAATCGCACTCCCAATCTTGCAAAAAGAATAATGGCAATTACCATTACAATATCAAATCCATTCATCTAGTAACTTGTTTATATTTATACTACTTTATTTTTCATCTTCGTTAAGAAGATTTTCAGGCGCTTTTAGATGGTTGATCATACCCATCCGCTTCTTTTAATACATTTAAAATCAATGCATTGACTTCTTTAAAAATGCTTTCCATAAACTGACAATATAATACTTTTTCATCAATTTCATTTTCAAACTTCCTGTCATCAATCAATGCAAAATTGTGCACTTCCAATTTCGATTTATCTGTGGAAATTGGTCAGTAATTGTTATTGCGTATAGACCCATTTGCTTTTATCTAATCTATAATATGCTGAGATTTTTTTCCCAATTAAACAGTACTATTTTAAGGGTATCGTTTGTAATCAAGGTTAATTTTCCGGTATTTTTTTAATTCGTAAGGTAATATTACTGGGCTTCCAAGTTGGAAAGAAAAGTGCTCTTTCAATGACTTTATTCAGATAATATCTAAAGAATATTATCGTGCTTATTCAAGCCTTTTAATTGTTAAAATAGCAACTGGGTTCACTAATTGTTGCTTTTTGCTTTCCATCTTTTGAATTTTCCTTACTACATCCATTCCTTTAATTACTTTACCAAACGCCGCAAACCCATAACCATCGGGATTTCTTTTTCCCGCAAAGTCCAAGGCTGGCTGTTCATTAATACAAATAAAAAAACTTGATGTTGCTGAGTTTGGTCCGCTCCGAGCCATAGAAATTGTACCATCTAGATGGTTTATTCCCGTTTTTTCTGTTGTTTCTATTTCAATGGGAGGCAGCTGCTTTTCGGCTGTTAAAGTACCTCCTTGAATCACTTCAATTTTTTCAGTCCGCGTAGCCTCATTTTCGGGTGTGGTTACCCTGAAAAACGAAGAATTTTCATACAATCCGCCATCGACATATTTTAAAAAATTAGCAACTGTAACTGGTGCTTTATCTGCATACAGCTCAACCACTATTGACCCCTCAGTAGTTTCTACAATACAAGTAATTGTTTTGGAGCTGTTTATGCTGGTGAAAAGTGCAATTAATAAAAATAGTATTTTAAACTTCATGTTATTGAATCTTGGTTAAAAAATGAACCCAATAAAGATAGCTAATAAAAATAAAGCTAGCCAAGAACAACTATTCAATTATCATAAAAATCTAGTACCTTTAATGCCTAACTTTATTACAGCTATGACCGTTAAAGATATTACCACTGCCATTGAAGAAATAGCACCTATACATTATGCTGAGGACTTTGACAATGTAGGGCTGCTTGTAGGCAGTTACTCAACCGAAGTTACCGGTGTTTTGGTGACACTTGACACGTTAGAAAATGTAATTGATGAAGCTATTGCTGAAAAATGCAATTTAGTGGTGAGCTTTCACCCCATCATTTTTTCTGGTTTAAAGAAAATAAATGGCAACACTTATATAGAACGGGTTGTTTTAAAAGCGATAAAGCACGATATCGCAATCTATGCGATTCACACCGCATTAGATAATTCAATTAAGGGAGTTTCCGCAAAAATGGCCGAAATGTTGGCTTTAGATAATACAGAGATTTTACTTCCTAAAATGGGTACCATTAAGAAACTAACAACTTATGTACCCAACAATGATGCAGAAAAAGTGCGCAAAGCACTATTTGATGCTGGTGCCGGTGCCATTGGCAATTACACCGATTGTAGTTTTAATTTACAAGGCCAAGGAACCTATAGAGGTAATGAAAACTCCAACCCTACCATCGGTAAAAAAGGCGTATTTCATACGGAAGGAGAAACATTTGTAAGTGTCTTATTTGAAAAACATTTAGAAAGGAACATTTTACAGACGCTCTTTAAAAACCATCCCTATGAGGAAGTAGCTTATGATATTGTGACTACTGACAATGCACATCAGCACATTGGTATGGGCATGGTAGGCACCTTAGCTAACGAGATGACCGAACAAGACTTTTTAGCCTTTTTGAAAAAACAATTTAATTTAAAATGCATTCGGCATTCAAAATTACTTGGAAAACCCATAAAAAAAATCGCGGTATTGGGTGGCTCAGGAAGCTTCGCAATTGAAGCTGCGAAAGGTGTTGGAGCAGACATTTATATCTCATCCGATCTCAAATATCACGAGTTCTATAAAGCTGAAAACCAATTAATATTAGCCGACATTGGACATTATGAAAGTGAACAGTTCACAAAAAACCTTTTAGCTGATTATCTTACGAAAAAATTCCTTAATTTTGCAATCGTTTTAGCAAAAAGCAATACAAACCCTATCAATTACTTATAAGAGATGGCAAAAAAGAAAGAAGTTACTGTTGAAGACAAATTAAGAGCTTTATACGATTTACAATTAATCGATTCTAGAATTGATGAGATTAAAAATACGCGTGGTGAATTACCTTTAGAAGTTCAAGATTTAGAAGATGAAATTGAAGGTTTAAATACGCGATTGACAAACTTTAATAATGATATTGAGAATTTAGAAACGAGCATCAAAAATAGAAAACAAACTATTGAAGAAGCGAATTCATTACTCAAAAAGTATGCTACTCAGCAAAAAAATGTTAGAAATAATAGAGAGTTTGATTCAATTACCAAAGAGATAGAATTTCAAGAATTGGAAATTCAATTGGCAGAAAAACACATCAAAGAGTTTTCTGTAAAAATTGAGCAAAAAAATGAAATTATCACTGCGGCTAAAGAGAAGATAAAAGAGCGAAATACACATTTAAAGCATAAAAAAGGTGAATTAGATGCTATTTTAGCCGAAACAGAAAAAGAAGAGAAGTTACTTCATAAAAAATCTGATGAATTTAGCGATTCAATTGACGAACGTTTACTAACTGCTTACAATAGAATTCGCAACAAAGTAAGAAATGGCTTAGCTGTTGTACCTATTGAAAGAGGTGCTTCTGGAGGGTCGTTCTTTACCATACCACCACAAAAGCAAATGGAAATTGCCAATCGTAAAAAAATTACTTTTGATGAACACAGTGGCCGGATTTTAGTAGATGCACAATTAGCAGAAGAAGAACGATTAAAAATGGGAAAATTATTCTCTAAGTAAACAACAATCGTATCCTATAAATCAAAAGCCTTTCTATAATTAGAAGGGCTTTTTTTTTTAGTAATAACCCCATATTAACAACCACCAAATTATAGGGATGCACTCTACAAAAAAAGCACTGTAATAGTTGCTTTGATTGACTTCCGATTTTGTTAAAAAAAAGAGAGAAATAACGGCAACAATTAATTCAATTCTAAATTGTGTATGATCCACAGTACTCTTCAGGAAATTAAGCCCCAAAAACAACATTAACAGAAATAAGCCCAGTTTTTTAACCTTTTCAACACCTAGCACTTGAGGCAATGTCTTCAAACTATCTATATCGTAATTTAGGTCTCGAATATCAAATGGAATAGTGATGACCAGAACAAATAAAAAACGTTGTAAAAAAAGCACAAGCGCGTCAGCAGTTACAGGCATATTATAATCAACAAGAGGGAAGAGCACAGTAACTCCTGCCCAACTAAAAGCAATTAAAAATATTTTAATTCCACCAAGCGTTCTCAGTGATTTATTTGAGTTTGTAAAATGCGAAAAGGGCACTACATAAAATATGGTAAATAGCCCAAATGGTATCAGAGATACCAATGCAGCCTTTCTTAAACTAAACGCAGTTATAACCATGGCAATAACCGACACTATTGAAAGTAGACCTACCCCCTTCTTATTTGCATCCATCCATTTAGAAAACCACAATGCAATACTCTGTTTTCTATAAAATCGTATAAAATTATATCCAACAATAGTGGCAAAAAAAACAAAAACAGATGCTTCATTGCTCCTGTTTCCAAAAGCTAGTAAGGTGATTTTAGTAAGACAAAATGTTGCCAATGCAACATGAATATTACTAAAAATATAAAAATCAAAAACACGCTGAATAAATCGCATAAATCAAAAGTAGCTAAAAGAAATTTAGTGTGAAAAATAATCCAATTTCCGACTTACAAATAAGTGCTTTTTAATTACTTTTGGTGTCCATAATTCATCAATTAAAAAAAAACAAGCCGATGAAAACCGATTCTTTTGCATTAAGACACTTAGGTCCAAGAGAAAATGAAATTAAAGAGATGTTGTCCACCATAGGTGTCGATTCTTTAAAAGAACTGATTGACAATACGATTCCTTCTGATATTTTTCTTGAAAAACCACTTGATTTACCTGAAGCGATGAGCGAATATGAATTTAGTGCTCACATTCAAGGATTAGCAAGTAAAAATAAACAGTACCAATCGTATATTGGATTAGGATACCACCCCACTATTTTACCCGCGGTTATCCAACGAAATATTTTCGAAAACCCAAGTTGGTATACCTCATACACCCCTTATCAAGCAGAAATTTCTCAAGGTAGATTAGAAGCTTTATTGAATTATCAAACCATTGTGACTGAGCTAACCGGTATGGAATTAGCTAATTCATCGTTATTAGATGAAGGTACAGCTGCTGCAGAAGCCATGGCTTTATTATTTAGCAACCGTTCTAGAGATCAAAAAAAGAACAATGCCAATCAGTTTTTTGTCTCTGACGAGGTATTGCCACAAACAATCTCTATTTTAAAAACACGTGCTGAACCGATAGGTATCGAATTGGTATTCGGCAATCATAATACCTTTGAATTTACACCAAGTGTTTTTGGTGCTTTGGTTCAATATCCAGGGAAATATGGTCAAGTATACGATTATACAGATTTTATTAGCACCGCACATGCCAATGACTCAAAAGTAGTTGTTTCAGCAGATTTATTGAGCTTAGCTTTATTGAAGTCGCCTGGTGAAATGGGAGCCGATGTAGCTGTTGGCACGTCGCAACGTTTTGGTATTCCTTTAGGATATGGAGGCCCTCATGCTGGATATTTTGCCACTAAAGAAGAATACAAACGTTCCATACCAGGACGTATTATTGGCGTTACTATTGACACCAATGGCAATCGTGCTTTGCGTATGGCTTTACAAACACGCGAGCAACATATCAAAAGAGAAAAAGCAACCTCAAATATTTGTACAGCCCAAGTTTTATTAGCAGTAATGGCTGGTATGTATGGAGTTTATCACGGACCAAGCGGACTTAAATATATTGCAAACAAAATACATTCATTAACAAACATTTTGAATGGAGCTATTTTAAAGCTCGGTTTGCAACAGGTTAATACTGTTGCTTTTGACACCCTTCAAGTTAAAGTTACCTCCGCGGAAGCGATTAAAAAGGTAGCAGAACAACATGAAATCAATTTACTATATATTGACAGTAGCACAATTGGTATTTCGCTAAATGAAACATCATCATTAGCAGATGTCAATGAACTGATTGCCATACTTGCAGAAGCTGAAGGTTTAGCAGTATTTAAAATAAACGAATATGTAGAAAATTCTTCGTTACCAACAGCTTTGAAACGTACTTCTTCATTTATGACGAATGAAGTTTTTGAAAATTACCGTTCAGAAACAGAGATGATGCGTTATATTAAAAAATTAGAACGTAAAGACATTTCTTTAACTGACGCTATGATTTCATTGGGCTCTTGTACAATGAAATTAAATGCAGCTTCAGAAATGCTTCCACTAAGCTCTAGCCAATGGAATAATATACATCCATTTGTACCAATTGCGCAAGCGCAAGGTTACCAAGAAATGCTAAAAGGACTGGAAGATTCTTTAAATGTTATTACTGGATTTCATGCCACATCATTACAACCAAACTCTGGTGCTCAAGGTGAGTTTGCCGGACTAATGGTTATTAGGGCGTATCATGAATCTCAAGGAAATTCACATCGTAATATATGTTTGATTCCTGCATCGGCCCATGGTACCAATCCGGCCTCAGCCGTCATGGCAGGAATGAAAGTAGTGGTTACTAAAACTTCTGATAGTGGTAATATTGATGTGGAAGATTTAAAAGAAAAAGCCCAGTTACATGCTGATAATTTAGCTGCATTAATGGTTACATACCCATCTACACATGGTGTATTTGAAAGTGCTATTAAAGACATTACTAAGGTTATTCATAAAAATGGCGGACAAGTATATATGGATGGCGCCAATATGAATGCCCAAGTAGGTTTGACAAATCCAGCAACTATTGGTGCCGACGTTTGTCATTTAAATCTACATAAAACATTTGCTATCCCACATGGGGGTGGTGGACCAGGTGTAGGACCTATTTGTGTAGCAAAACATCTTGCTCCATTTCTACCAACCAACCCTATGATACAAACTGGGGGAGAAAAAGGAATTACCGCTATTTCTGCTGCTCCTTGGGGCTCGGCTATGGTAGATCTTATTTCTTATGCCTACATTAAAATGTTGGGTGCAAAAGGACTTGAAGACGCCACGATATATGCCATTTTAAATGCAAACTATCTAAAAGCTAGATTGGAACAGCACTACAAAATTTTGTATACCGGCGAAAAAGGATTTGCTGCTCACGAAATGATCGTTGATTTTAGAGAGTTCAAATTAAAAGGCATTGAAGTAACTGATATAGCAAAACGATTAATGGATTATGGTTTTCACGCCCCGACGTTGTCATTTCCAGTTGCTGGGACCTTAATGATTGAACCTACCGAAAGTGAAAATAAAAAAGAACTCGACCGTTTTTGTGATGCGCTAATTCAGATAAAAAAAGAAATTGAAGAGTATCATGAAGTTGGAGCTGATTCTGTGTTGAAAAATGCACCTCATACACAAGCAATGATAACAGCCAATGATTGGCAATATACCTATTCAAGGCAAGAAGCCGCTTTTCCATTGCCTTATGTTTCGGAAAATAAATTCTGGCCCCCAATAAGACGTGTTGATGATGCTTATGGCGATCGAAATCTAATTTGTGACTGTAACCCAATAGAAGATTATATTGAAGTTTAAAATGTTACTTTCATTAAAGAACATAAAGTACTACATTTGTAATCCATTCTTTTTATAGAGAAATTTTAATATGAAAAAAATAACAAAGGAAACCTATCTAAATTGGTATAAAGACATGCTGTTTTGGCGTAAGTTTGAAGACAAACTTGCCGCTGTCTATATTCAACAAAAAGTAAGAGGTTTTTTACACTTATACAATGGTCAAGAAGCTGTATTAGCTGGGTCCTTACACGCTATGGATTTGACAAAAGACAAAATGATTACCGCTTATCGTAACCACGTACAGCCAATTGGCATGGGCGTAGACCCAAAACGAGTTATGGCCGAGTTGTATGGAAAAGTTACAGGCACTTCCAAAGGTATGGGAGGCTCAATGCACATTTTTTCAAAAGAACATCGTTTTTATGGTGGTCATGGAATTGTTGGAGGTCAAATACCTTTAGGTGCCGGGATTGCTTTTGGTGATAAATACCATAATAATGATGCTGTTACTCTAACTTGCTTTGGTGATGGTGCAGCACGTCAAGGTTCTTTACACGAAACATTTAATATGGCCATGCTTTGGAAATTACCAGTTGTTTTCGTCGTAGAAAATAATGGGTATGCCATGGGTACTTCTGTTGAACGTACCGCCAACCATGAAGATATTTGGAAACTTGGTTTGGGGTATGAAATGCCTTCAAAACCTGTTGACGGGATGAATCCTGTTAAAGTTGCTGAAGCCATGTACGAAGCCATTGAGCATGCCAGAAAAGGTAATGGGCCTACATTTTTAGAAATGAAAACCTATCGATATAGAGGGCACTCAATGAGCGACGCGCAGCATTATAGAACAAAAGATGAAGTTGCCGAATACAAAAAAATTGACCCTATCACACAAGTGCTAGCTGTCATTAAAGAAAATAAATACGCTACTGATACTGAAATTGAAGCGATAAATAAAGCAGTAAAAGAGGAAGTAGCAGCATGTGAAAAATTTGCTGATGAATCTCCATATCCTGAAAAGCAACAGTTATACGATATGGTTTATGAGCAAGATGATTATCCTTTTTTAAAACACAGATAAATTATGGCCGAAATAATAAACATGCCACGTTTAAGTGACACCATGGAAGAAGGTGTAGTAGCAAAATGGCTAAAAAAAGTTGGAGACAAAATAGAAGAAGGTGACATTTTAGCTGAAATTGAAACAGATAAGGCTACGATGGAATTTGAATCTTTTCATGAGGGCACGTTGTTACATATTGGCATCAAAGATGGAGAAACTGCTAAAGTAGATACCCTATTGGCTATTATTGGCGAAAAAGGAGAAAATTTTGACGCTCTTTTAAAAGGAGTAGAAACTGACGCACCAAAAGAAACAGCAAAAGAGGAGGATACAAGCACGACGAATACCCCTCCTGTAGCTGAAACTAAAGAAAAATCGGAAACAGCAGCATTGCCTGAAGGTGTAGAGGTTATAACCATGCCGAGATTGAGTGATACAATGACCGAAGGTACCGTTGCAAGTTGGTTGAAAAAAGTTGGAGATGACATTAGTGAAGGTGATATTTTGGCTGAAATTGAAACTGATAAAGCTACCATGGAGTTTGAATCTTTTCACGAAGGAACTTTACTCTATGTTGGCATTAATGAAGGTGAATCAGCCGTAGTTGATAGTGTTTTAGCTGTTATTGGTAAAAAAGGAACGGATATCACTGCTGTCATTGAAGATATCAAAAATGGTGTATATGCTGTTGCTGGTGATCAGGCTGAAACAGATAATAAACCAGCTGAGAAGCCTCAGGAAACGAAAGCTAAAGAAAATTCAAAAACTACTGAAGCGCCAAAAGCTGATCCTATAACTAAAACCGCGTCAGGCGATCGTATTATAGCCTCACCACTTGCTAAAAAAATAGCTGAAGAAAAAGGCATTAACTTAACACAAGTACAAGGTACTGGCGATCACGGAAGAATTGTAAAAAGCGATGTAGAGAACTATACCCCTGGAGTAACAGGAGGATCTACTGCTCCATTTGTTCCTTCAGGACAAGAAAGTTTTGAAGAAACACCAAACTCGCAAATGCGTAAAGTGATTGCCCGCCGTTTAGGGGAATCAAAATTTACCGCACCTCATTATTATTTGAATGTTGAATTTAATATGGATAATGCGATTACATTTAGACAGCAATTCAACTCGATACCAGACACCAAAATTTCATTCAATGATATCGTCGTTAAAGCTACGGCTTTGGCTTTAAAACAACATCCACAAGTAAATTCACAATGGTTTGATGATAAAATTAAAAAGAATCATCATGTACATATTGGAGTTGCTGTAGCAGTGGAAGATGGGTTATTAGTGCCTGTAGTACGATTTGCTAACGAACAAAGCTTGCCACAAATTGGTGCTCAAGTAAAAGATTATGCAAGTAAAGCACGTAACAAGAAATTAACACCTCAAGAAATGGAAGGAAGTACCTTTACCATTTCTAACTTGGGTATGTTTGGAATTACTGATTTTACATCAATTATAAACCAGCCTAATTCAGCAATCTTGTCTGTAGGAGCAATTGTTCAAAAACCAATTGTAAAAGAGGGACAAATAGTTGTTGGTAATACAATGAAGTTAACGATGGCTTGTGATCATAGAACTGTTGATGGTGCAACTGGTGCACAATTCTTATTAACACTACGAGGTTATATTGAGAATCCCGTGACTATGTTGGTGTAACCCAATAGTTCAAAGTACTAAGAAGACTCACTGTTTAAAACACAAAAAAAGGGCACTCCATTGAGTGCCCTTTTTTAGTATAAATCGTGTTATTTATTCTTCTGGCGATGCTTCTTTTAATTTTTCTTCGACTTTTACAATATGAAGGCCATCATACTTTACCAAATACACCCCATTGTTTACAAAACCCTTACCAAAACCATTACTTTCAAACTGATACTTCGTTGACGTTCGCTCAGAATATCCTGCATTTAAGGCTCCCGATATCTCATCGTGCGTAGCGAAACGGATCAAGGCATCATAGGTAACATCAAAACCTTTAAAGGCATACTCTGACGGAGTTACATAGTTTTTTTGTTTGTATCTAGCAGAAAACTTTTGAATCTCTCTGTTTTCAAAATCAATAAACGTACTCGTTGGATAATGAAACTTGATACGTGCCAAATAGTTATTATCTATATTATTAAAATTGGCTCCTTTTTTAAAAGCGAATAGTGTTGCATTGGTTTTTTCAGGTAACACTCCTAAATTTTGTACCACATCTGTAGTAACAACATTATTCTCGGTAACCAGAATCACAATATTATCTTTTTTCTCTTTTATTTTTTCTCTAAACAACTCCGGTTTAAAATACCCTTTCTCTGGTTTAATAATTTCAATTTTAGTTAACGAATCTAAGGGTTCTAATACTTTTAAGGTTTTCATAAGTTGCGGCATCATCGCCTTTGTAGTATCTGAAAAAACCACAATATGCTGTCCCTTATAGTTGTCTTTAATATAATCTAGAACTACATCCATTAGTTTGTCATCACTAGGTGTGTCTTGAATCAAATGGGTATTGTTAAGATTCGTGTGATCTTTTTGCGAAACTGGTGATACTATTGGAATGTTTCTATTTTGCAGTGCTCTTGATACAAATTCAACATTTCCAAAAAATAACGGACCAATAACAACATCTGTATCTGCAAAATTATTCCGAACTAAATAGCTACTTACCAACGTCCTATTATTCTGAGTATCAAATACTTTTAAATCTATCGAAAGTCCTTGTTTTTTTAGTGAATCAAGAGCCATCATCGCACCCAAATAAAAATCTGTAGCTATATCAGAAGTGATACTCTTCTCAAAATCAACAGTACTTTTATTGCTCATAAAAGGCAGCATTAAAACCGCTTTTAACTCTTTTTCTGGTGCAATTTGAGGGATAAACACTGTAGTAATAGCTTCTGCAATTTTCGGTATTTTAATAAGCAGACCTAATTCCAAGCCTTCCTCTTCTAATACGGGGTTAATCGCTATTAACTGTTCTTTAGTAACACCAAATTTTTGTTTGAATTGAAAATAATTATCTCCCTTTTCAATTCTATGAATTATAAAACCCTTTTCTTCGGCAGGTATTTCCTCTGTATCAGGCACCACGATAAGCTCAGCCATTTTAAGGGCTCTACCTTTGGTTTGCGGATTGAGCTCTTCAAACTTTTCAATAGTAATTCCATACCGCTTAGAAATGCCGTATTTAGCTTCTTTGGGCTTAACAATATAAGGTTTGGTTTTGACAACCTGATTTTCGACTCCTTCAATTTTAAAATCACGGTCAACGGGAATTTTAAGTACTTGCCCTACTTTTAAATCTTCAGACCGTAAGACCGGATTGTGCTTTCTCAAATCTCTTTTTGAAGCACCATATTCTTTTCTAAGTCGGTAAAAGTTCTCTTTAGGCAACACCGTATGTATCAAAAAGCCATTCTCTACATAATCCTTCCCCACACTAGGGTCCTCTTCAGCTTTATAGTTTTTGTTTGGAACGATTAGCAGTTCTCCTCCTTTTAAAGTAGTTGTATTTGACAACTCAGGGTTTAATTGGATAAGGCTATAGGGTGTCACAGAAAATTTGCGTGCAATACTTTGCAATGTCTCCCCTTGTTGTACCGTATAGGTTTCGAACTTTTTATTTTGTGAAAACATTGAAAATGTTATCAATAAAAAGAATGCTACAAACAGCTTAATTTTTTTCATATTCATCTATTTTGAAACGGAATTACTCCCATTCTATTGTCGCCGGAGGCTTCGAACTAATGTCATACACCACTCTATTGACTCCTTTAACGCTATTAATTATCTTATTGGATGTTTCTTGTAAAAACTCATATGGTAAATTTACCCAATCGGCTGTCATACCATCTGTTGATGAAACAGCTCTTAAAGCTACCACTTTTTCATAAGTTCGTTCATCGCCCATAACACCCACAGAATTTACTGGTAACAGCATTGCTCCTGCTTGCCAAACATCATTGTATAAATTCCATTTTTTCAATCCGTTCACAAATATAGCATCCACTTCTTGTAATACACGTACTTTTTCTGCTGTGATATCACCTAAAATACGAATTCCCAATCCAGGACCTGGAAAAGGATGTCTACCCAACAATTCTCCATCAATTCCCATTGACTTACCAACTCTACGTACTTCATCCTTAAAAATCATGCGCAAGGGCTCTACAATTTTTAATTTCATAAAATCTGGCAAACCTCCTACATTGTGATGACTCTTTATAGTTGCTGATGGACCACCACTAACCGAAACTGATTCAATGACATCAGGATATATCGTACCTTGCCCCAACCATACTACATCTTTTATCTTATGTGCTTCATCATCAAAAACTCCAATAAAGGTAGTACCAATAGCTTTGCGTTTTTGTTCTGGCTCTGAGATTCCTTCAAGAGCTTTCAAAAAACGTGCCGAAGCATCTACACCCTTGACGTTTAATCCCATTCCTTCATACTGCTCTAAAACACTTTTAAACTCATCTTTACGTAGGAGTCCGTTATTTACAAAAATACAATATAGATTTTTCCCGATGGCTTTATCCAATAATACTGCAGCAACAGTAGAGTCAACGCCTCCAGACAACCCTAGAACTACTTTATCTGTACCAACCTGTTCTTTTAAATTGCGAACCGTTGTTTCAACAAATGAATCTGGTGTCCAATTTTGTGCTACATGAGCAATATGTACTAAAAAATTTTCCAATAATTGTTTACCATCTGTTGTGTGATAGACTTCTGGATGAAATTGTATCGCATAGGTTTCTTCTCCTTCAATTTTATAAGCTGCATATTCAACATCTTCTGTACTTGCAATTTTTTTATAGGAGCTCGGTAACTTTAAAATAGTATCTGAGTGGCTCATCCACACTTGGCTTCCTTCATTAATTCCTTCAAACAACTCACATTTTGAATCGACCGAACTCAATTTTGCTCTACCGTATTCTCGGGTATTAGATGCACCTACTTTTCCTCCAAAAAAATGAACCAAATATTGCGCTCCATAACAAACACCCAATAGTGGTTTTTTTCCTTTAATTTTTGATAAATCTGGCTGAGGAGCGATGTTGCTATTGACGGAATGTGGACTTCCGGATAAAATCACAGCCTTAAAATCATCAGCATCAAACTTCGTGCTGTTGTACGGATGAATTTCACAATAAATATTAAGCTCTCTAATTCGGCGTGCTATGAGTTGTGTAAACTGTGAACCGAAATCTAAAATAAGTACCTTTTCTTGCATTTACAAAAGTAAAATTTAATTCAAAACTGGCATACAATTTTATAAATTATTTGATCTATAAAAAAACCGATGAAGCTGCATTATAAGCAACATCAAAATATGCTTTATCTACTGTATGGACACTATTGTTTTCTGAGAAATAATCAACTAACTTCTCTGTTGGCATATTGCCTGTGAGTTCATCTTTCGCCATCGGACATCCACCATACCCTTTAATGGCGCCATCAAATCGAAGACAACCTGCTTCAAAAGCGGCATGCACTTTCTCTTTCCACTTATCGGGTGTGGTATGCAAATGGGCACCAAACTCTATTTGTGGATATTTAGGAATCAAATTGGAAAATAAATAGCTAATAATATCTGGTGTAGAACTACCAACCGTATCAGATAACGATAGTATTTTAACGCCCATAGTCGCCAGCTTCTCTGTCCAGCTCGCCACAATTTCTACATTCCAAGGATCTCCATAAGGATTGCCAAAACCCATTGACAAATAAGCAACCACTTGTTTGTTGTTCTTTTCAGCTATAGCTAGAATTTCATTCAACGTACGAATGGACTCATCAATCGTTTTACTGGTGTTACGCATTTGAAAATTCTCTGAAATCGAGAACGGATACCCCAGATAAGAAATCTCTTCGAATTGAGAAGCATCATTGGCGCCGCGTATGTTTGCAACGATGGCCAACAATTTACTTTGAGTAGTGTGTAAATTTAATTTTGAAAGTACCTCAGCAGTATCACGCATTTGAGGAATCGCCTTTGGTGAGACAAAACTACCAAAATCAATCGTGTCAAAACCCACTTTTAACAATTGGTTAATATAAGTAGCCTTCACATCTGTAGGAATGAATTGTTTGATTCCTTGCATTGCATCCCTAGGACATTCTATTATTTTTACTTTGCTCATCAAGTTTCAAAGATACAAAGTTGAACGTTTAGATTATTCTGAAAGTAAAATAAAAATAGCAATCCCAATAAACACAATAATTTGCAACCATTTTAATACGTTGCCAATATTAGAATTTTGTTTTAGATAGATTGAAATACTTCCGGCCATGACCGCAATCAGAGAAAAAATAACTAAGGAAACCCCCATAAAAATAAGTCCTAAGATAAAGAACTGCGCTACTGTACTCATGGTATCACTAAATAAAAAGCTAGGAAAAAAGGCGAGAAAAAAAATAGAAACTTTTGGATTCAATACATTCATTACAAACCCCTGTTTAAACAATTGTGTTTTCGTTTTTTTTAAACTCACATTTGTTTCCAACGAAATAGTCTTATTACTTTTATACACCTTATAGGCCAAATACACTAAATAGGACGCTCCAAAGATTTTAAGTGCTAAAAACAACGATTCACTTTCCTTAATGATGGCGGCCACACCAAATGCAACGATTGACGTATGTACAATACATCCCGTAATTAATCCCAAAACAGTGGCAATACCATATTTGACACCATTGGTAATGCTTTGTATTAAAACGTAAATATTATCTGGGCCAGGAGAAATTGACAGCAATGCAGTTGCTCCGATAAATGAAAGTAAAATATCCAAAAAGTAAAAAAGGTTTAAATTAAAAAATCCTGCCAAAAGCAGGATTAAATATAGTCATTCTATTTATAAATTAAAGTGAAGCCGTATACTCTACTAAATCTACTATTTTTGTTGAATAGCCAAACTCATTATCATACCATGAAATAACTTTAACAAAATTATCAGTAATAGATAGACCCGCTGTTGCATCAAAAACAGACGTACGGGTTTCACCTACAAAATCTTGCGACACCACAGCTTCTTCAGTATATCCCAAAATCCCTTTTAGCTCTCCTTCAGAAGCTTCTTTCATCGCTTGACAAATTTCAGCATAGCTTGCCGATTTTTCTAAATTCACTGTTAAATCAACGACAGAAACATCCATAGTTGGTACACGAAATGCCATTCCAGTTAATTTTCCGTTCAATTCAGGTATTACTTTACCAACTGCTTTGGCCGCACCTGTTGTTGAAGGAATGATATTACCAATTGCAGATCTACCCAATCTCCAATTTTTAGAGGAAGGAGAATCTACCGTTTTTTGAGTTGCTGTAGATGCATGCACCGTTGTCATTAAGCCTTCAGTAATTCCAAATCTATCGTTTAACACTTTGGCAATTGGAGCCAAACAATTTGTTGTACAAGAGGCATTAGATATAATTACATCTGAGGCTTTCATCGTTTTTTGATTCACACCCATTACAAACATAGGAGCGTCTGGAGAAGGTGCAGAAATAATCACTTTCTTCGCACCTCCTTTAATATGTAAGCCTGCCTTTTCTTTTGAAGTAAAAAAGCCTGTAGACTCAATAATATATTCGGCGCCTACTTCATCCCATTTTAAATCTTCAGGATTACGCTCAGCAGTAACTCGTATTTCATTTCCATTAACTACTAACTTCCCATCTTTCACACTAACCTCACCGTCAAATGCCCCATGAACTGAGTCATATTTTAGTAAATAGGCTAAATAGTCAACGTCTAATAAGTCATTAATAGCTACTATTTGTACATTCGACCTATTGATAGCAGCTCTAAAAGCAATTCTTCCTATTCTCCCAAATCCGTTTATTCCAATTTTTATCATTTCTATTCTTATTTTTATACTGATAATATATCAGATATTCTTAATAATTCTTTGTTTACCGTATGTGAACTTTTTATGGCTTCTTCTATATCTGTTAAAATAATTTCGGTTCCTTTTAAACCAACCATTACATTTGACTTACCATCTAAAAGACTCTCTACAGCCTTCACTCCCATTCTACTGGCTAATACCCGATCAAAACAACTCGGACTTCCACCACGTTGCATGTGCCCTAACACCGACACTCTCGCTTCGTAATCTGGCAAGTTTTCTTTAACATATTCAGCCAATTCAAATACATTTTTACCAATTTTATCGCCTTCAGATACCACCACAATACTCGATGATTTCCCACTGCGCCTACTCTTTTTCAAAGACTCTAACAATCGGTCTAATCCCAAATTTTCTTCGGGAATTAAAATCTCTTCTGCTCCAGCCCCAACACCAGCATTTAAGGCTATAAAACCAGCATCACGCCCCATTACTTCTATAAAAAACAATCTGTTGTGTGAACTTGCTGTATCTCGAATTTTATCAATTGCTTCTACTACAGTATTTAATGCAGTATCATAACCAATGGTAAAATTTGTTCCAGAAATGTCATTGTCAATCGTACCTGGAATTCCTATAAACGGAATATCATGTTCCTTTCCAAAAACAACACCTCCTGTAAAAGTACCGTCGCCACCAATTAAAATTAAGCCATCAATTTCAGCTTCTATTAAATTCTTATAAGCCTTATCTCTACCCTCTTTTGTTCTAAATTCATTAGAACGAGCCGACTTTAAAATGGTGCCTCCTTTACTTATAATGTTTTTAACACTTCTAGCATTTAAGCTTATAAAATCACCTTCAATTATCCCTTGATAACCTCTGTAAAAACCAGCACATTCAATTTTATAATATGAACATGCGCGCACTACAGCACGTATTGCTGCATTCATTCCTGGAGCATCGCCACCAGAAGTAATTACACCTATTTTTTTAATCCTTTTTTTCATATAAATTCCACTTGTAAAATTAGCTATTTTAATGGTAATCCGTTCGTAAATTAGCGTTTTCTACGATAACGTTTTCGTTCAAACACAAATCAGAAATACAGCTAAAAAGTGTAGGTTATTGCTTTTTGACAGTATCTTTTTTTACAGTAGTAAAGTTTAGCAACTTCTTCTTAATTTTCAGGCTGTCATTAGTGGCCTTTTTTGCAGGCTCTTTTTTGCCAAATAATTTTTCTTTTAACTCCTTACTTGTATCAAAATCTACTCTATATGACAAACCGATACCTTGCGTATACCCTTCTTCATCTGCTACCGTAAACTGTACTTCGTTTTGCCGGTTATACATTTTTGCTCTAAAAGTTTCGCTTTCATTTAAAGGCAATTCCAATTCAACCTCACCAATAATACTCGATTGTGTATTACCGCCAACTGGAACCCCAACTTTACCATTAAAAATAATCTTTTTACCTATTTTACTAGATACGGTAAAGCCTAATTGATCATCGGTATTTAAATTTGAGTTGAAATTGTTCCCCTTTTCACCGATAGCATAGGTTACCCCTACTTGAAACTTATCTCCTCTACTTTGTAATATATTAGAAAGTACACTGGAAATTTTTTCTGAAATTGTACCCGTAAGGGCAGCATTACCATCAAAATTCAAATTCCCTTCATCTAAATTAATGAATGACCCTGTAGTTAATAATGAAAAGAACTGAGTCATTTTTTTATCCTCATCGTTTAATTTAAAAGCCAACTCTGAGTTTACTAATGAATTAGAATTGGGTATTTCCAAATCAAAATCAATATCAGAATTTAACAATTGCCCCGTAATATTGGCAACTAAATTAACGTCTATCTCTCTAGAAGACACATTGTCTAATAAGGTTGCCGGATTTGCTTTAGTCGGGTAAATAGCCGTTATATTACTTAGATAGGCATCGAATGGATTTCCGTTCCAAACTACCGTACCTCCAGGCTGCACATGAAAGTCCTTGTTCACTATATTTCTAAATTGATAAATACCGCTATCTACTACATAGGCCCCGTAAATCTCAAATTTTCCCGTTGTATTGATGGCAATCGACATAAAACCATCGCCTCTTCCACTAAGAATACTTCCAGTATTTTTATCTACTACGATCTCTGCTCTTGCATCTTTAGTCACTGTCAAATCAAAGTTCAAGGTGAGTCCTTTTACCTTATCAAAAATAATTTCTTCAACAACATTCTCATCGATCCCTTTTGAAGTTTTGGTGACAAAATTTATCAATTGTGAACTACCCACGGTGCTCACATCACTCAACGGAATAATAAACTCTGTTCCTTGCTTGGTTGTCGCTGTAACATCTATCACCAACTCATCTGTATATCCTTTAATACCAGCATCACCTTGAATAAATACCGTACCGTAGTATTGAACATCTTCCTCTTCTTGTGTATTTAGTACCAATAAATTATCTGTGCTCAATTTTAAATCTAAAAACCATTTTTCAAATTCATTATGTGTGATTCTTCCTGATAACGTAGCTTCGGTATCATGCACAACATCTAGTAAGGTTGTAGGTGAAAAAATGAAACTTTGCTTTGTTAAATTTACTTCAGATTTTCCAATAAAGTCATAGTCAACATTTAAATATGGAATAGCCAATCCAGCATTTTCTAAAAACAAATCACCATCAATATCAGGATTTGCCAATAGGCCGGTAACAATTCCTCTACCAGAAACCTTCCCTCTAATATTATCTATAACTCCTTTTCCTAGCGGATTAAAAGCCACTAAATCAAATTCATCTAAGGTGAAGTTGGCTATAATAGTGGGCCTCGGTGTCTCAAAATCAATTTCTCCTTTCGCTTTTAAACTTTTGAAATTTTTATTTTGTAAAGTAGCATCAACAATATATTTCCGCAATGAATTATCTCCTAAAGCCGTTATTAGTAAATCACCTTGACTACGGTTATTGATATATAAATCATTAACATTTAGGTTAGCGATTGGAAAGGGAGTTCCCTTAATTTGCTTGTAGTTTATGGAGCCATTTACGAGGCCTTTAAGCGATAAACTATCCACACTTGGTGTGATCCCTTCTAATTTTACATTTTTAAGATTGAGCGTTACATCTTTATCATTTGAACTTGTTATCACTCCGGCAAAGTCAATTTCTTGCTCATTAGATATGATATTTATTTTATCAAAAGCAAAAGTTTCCAGTTTATCATCAAACACCACTTTGTTTTGTTTGTTATTGGTAGGATTTATTTGCCAGTCATTTTCTTTAAATCGTATATCCGATTTTTTTAAGCCTACAACCGATTGATTATTTTCATTAAGGGTATGATAAAAACTTAAGTCAAATTTTTCATCTAAAGACTTACCACCAACAAAATCCGTTCTAAAAAACAAGGTGTCATTTAAGGTAACATTTACCAAATTTAAATCGGCTATATTGTAATTTTCCGTATTGACTTTATCAATACTCAACAAGGTATTATACAACGGATTTTTATTGTCAATTTGCAATCGAATATTTTCGATAATATTTTTATACGCCTCCACTTTAGGAGACCTTACAGTAAGCTCAAATCGTTCATCATCTGCATCAATCTCACCTTTAATTGATGTATTTGATCCTAAGCTTACTTCAGGAAAAAAAACGCCTATTATTTTATCATAAATTTTAAAGTTAAAGTCTAGGAACTGCCCTGGAGTCACTTTTTCAGGCTGATAATCTGTATAAATACTTCCCAATGAATTTTTTGCAAGGACACCTAGTTCATCAAATCGATACCTTCCTCTAAAAGTTCCGTTGACAATATCAGTTGAGTTCACGGTAATTACTCTTACCGTATCCAAAAACTGCGAGCTTATGTTAAAGTCTTTAAAAAAATAACTGTCATTTTGATTCGTATATGAAGCATTTGCAAAACGGATACTACCCGATAAATTATCAATGGAGTTACCTGTTAAATTGATATCCATATTACCTTTTAGAATGGCGACTTCATCCCTTTTAAACAGATTGAGCTTATTAAATTCTGAATAGGCTACATCAGCTTTAAAGTCGAATTTATAGATTGCTGAAGAGAGATCTGCCAGGCCGACAAATTTCATTTTTAGATTTTCGTCATTTGCACTTAGTTCTCCATTAAATCGTTGATTTTGAAAAACCCCATTCACATCAATATTGCTATAGGTATACCCTTTATATTGATGTTTTGAAACGGTTCCTTTTATATTGGTATTGATAGTTTCTAAGGTAAAACCTTTCCCCTTTACATCGGCAACTAGTGACAGTTTACCAATTAAAGTGTCACCGACCATTTTACCAAACTCTAAATCTATAAACTCTACCTTTCCTTCATAATTGGCATTGTCAATATTGTCAATATTTGTCAACCTTAAGTCTGTAATTGTTTTGCCTATGGCACTCTTCAATTCTAATTGTGCATCAACAATTGAATTAGTAATATAGGAATGCCCGATTATTGAAAAGCGCCCAAACTTATCAAAAGATGAAGGCAAGGTTTTTCCTAAAATATTTGGCAATAACAGTTTTAAATTTTGGTAGGTTGATGACAAATTGTCGATCTGTGCATTTAAAGAAAATCCGTTTTCACTGTTTACAATATTTTTAAAATGAAAATCACCATTAATCACGGAATTCCTATTCGAGTACATCCTTAAGTTATCCAACTTAAAATCATTTAAAGTTCCTGTTGCTTTTGTTGTAAAGTTTATAATATCATTTTTACCAAATTCAGCGTAAAACTTACTAAGATCACCTAATGAAACTGACGATTGTGCAAAATCGGCATCAATTAAAACTTTATTGTTAAAATCGGCCAAATCATCTCTATGATACTTGAAAACAATATCACTTTTTATCAAAGAACTTTCTGTTTCAAATGTTGTCTTTTCAAAAGTCATTTGTTCTTTTGTATACTTAAAATTTGTTGTTAAATCTTTGACCCAAATACCGTGGTCTTCATTAAAACTTAACTGTCTAATATTAGCATCTACATTAGGACCATCGACTTTAAAATTTTCAACTGAGCCCGTCATGTTCCTGTAAAAAACAATAGGGTCTGTTTTTTTGTTTTTATCGTATAAACTAAAGGCTACATTTTTTAAATTGAGCTTTGAAGAGGTTAATAAAAATGGGGGCGATGTGGAAGTTGAATCCTTAGGGCTATCAAATTTTGAAACAAAAATAGTCAGATTATCTTGTTCTTCACCTTCATGTGTTATCATATTCACGGTAACTCCCTCTAAAGTAACTTCACCCAATTCTAGTCTATTCTCTAAAATATTTCGATAACTAAAAATGGAGGTTGTAAGACCCTTGACATAAATTAAAGAATCGTTTTGATGATCATTGATTTCTATATCCTTTAGTTTCACATCTCCAGTAAAGGATAATTCCACCTTTTTAACAAGAATATTTGTATTGTAGGTTTTGTTTAGTTTCGATGTGGCAACTTCACCCAAATAGGTTTGTACAAAAGAAAGTCTTAATAAAAGTATACTAAGAAGCAAAATAAGCAACAACGTTACTACACTTCTTTTTAATATTTTTATAAATCTTTTGATAGTTTTAATTGTTTAAATTTGCATGTCTAAAAATACAATTTAATAAGTACAAATTTTGTGCCCTTTTAACAAATTTAATGAATAATAATTCCATATATATTTTAGCTATTGAATCTTCATGTGACGATACCAGTGTTGCTGTGCTACACAACGATAAAGTATTGTCTAATGTTGTGGCAAATCAAGATATTCACGCTAAGTATGGAGGGGTGGTTCCCGAGTTGGCATCTAGAGCTCATCAACAAAATATTGTACCCGTAGTTCAACAAGCACTTATGCAGGCCAATGTTGACAAAAATAAACTAAATGCCATTGCTTTCACTAGAGGTCCGGGCTTAATGGGCTCACTGCTTGTAGGAACTTCTTTTGCCAAATCAATGGCCATAGCTCTGAAAATACCATTACTAGCAGTAAATCATATGCAGGCCCATATTCTTGCTCATTTTATTGATGACAAGGAACAAGTAAAGCCTAGCTTTCCATTTATTTGCTTGACTATTAGCGGAGGACACACCCAGTTAATTAAAGTCAATGATTATTTTTCAATGGAAATTTTGGGTGAAACCATAGATGATGCCGTTGGTGAAGCTTTTGATAAATCTGCTAAAATATTAGGCCTGCCCTATCCTGGAGGACCTTTTATCGACAAATATGCTCAGTTGGGCAATCCGAGAGCCTTTGATTTTCCGAATCCTAAAACTAAAAACGAATTGGACTTTAGTTTTAGCGGATTGAAAACATCTATTCTGTATTTTATACAAAAGCAAGAAAAAGAGAATCCAAATTTCATTAAGGAAAATCGCAATGATATTTGCGCTTCTATTCAATATACTATCATTACTATTTTATTAAAAAAATTAAAAAAGGCTTGTAAGGCAACGGGTATCAAACGCGTGGCTATTGCCGGTGGTGTATCTGCCAATACAGGGATCCGAAAAGCGTTGCTTGAAGCGAAACAAAACTACCAATGGGAAACCTACATTCCTAAATTTGAGTATACTACAGACAATGCCGCGATGATAGGAATTGCTGGTTATTATAAATTTCTAGAAGGTAATTTTGATTCCAATTCGGTTTCTGCAAAGGCCCGAATGAAAGTTATAGAATAAAAAAAATCCACTACTAAAAAAGCAGTGGACTATCTATTCTTTCTTTTGCGATATTAAATTACTGCACCATTGAGGCCGCAATACGCTTATAAATACCACTTTCTAATTTACTTCGTATACCAGAAAAGGCTTCTATCGTTTTCTCAACATCGTCTAATGTATGTGTTGCTGTAGGAATTAAACGTAAAATAATCAATCCTTTAGGTATCACTGGAAACACTACAATCGAACAAAATATTCCGTAATTTTCACGTAAATCATTTACCATAGCCATTGCTTCTGGTATGTCTCCTTTTAAGAACACAGGTGTAATACATGTTTGAGTTGTTCCTAAATCAAAGCCTGCCTCTCTTAATCCACTTTGCAATGCATTCACATTTTCCCAAAGCTTTTCTTTTAACTCAGGCATAGAACGCAACATATCTAATCGCTTCAATGCGCCTTTCACCATTGCCATAGGAAGTGATTTTGCAAACATTTGCGAACGCATATTATACTGTAAGTACTGAATAATATCTTTATCTGCTGCGAAAAAAGCGCCAATACCTGCCATCGATTTTGCAAAGGTTGCGAAATAGACATCAATACCGTCTTGAACTCCTTGTTCAAAACCAGTACCTCGACCACCTTCTCCTAAGGTTCCAAAACCATGGGCATCATCTACTAAAAACCGAAAGTTGTATTTTTTCTTTAGTGCCACAATTTCTTTAAGTCTACCTTGCTCTCCTCTCATTCCAAAAACACCTTCAGAAATCACTAAAATTCCACCATTTTGTTCGGTAGCCATTTTAGTAGCTCGCTGCAAGTTTTTCTCGAGACTGTCAACATCATTGTGCTTATATACGAAACGTTTACCGGCATGTAAACGAACACCGTCAATGATACAAGCATGTGTATCCATATCATAGACAATCACATCGTGTTTTGTAACTAATGCATCAATTGCGGATACCATACCTTGATAGCCAAAATTCACCAAGTAAGCAGCTTCTTTCTCTACAAACTCAGCACATTCGCGTTCTAATTGTTCATGAAAATTGGTGTGACCAGACATCATTCTGGCACCCATAGGGTAGGCCATTCCGTGTTCCATGGCCGCCTCTCCATCAACTTTTAAAACTTCAGGGTGATTTGCCAAACCTAAATAGTCATTAATACTCCAGGTTATGACTTCTTTTCCATTAAAACGCATTCTATTAGAAATTGGCCCCTCTAACTTTGGAAATACATAATACCCCTCTGCTTGCTCTGCCCATTTCCCTAAAGGTCCTTTGTCCTTTATTATTCTTTCAAATAAATCTTTCATCTTCAGTTGATTTTAAGACAACTACAAAGTAACCACTTTTTTAGGGGCTACACAAAAAGTATCGTTCAATTTTTTTAACAAAAAAAGAGGTTCCCATAAAATGAGAGCCTCTTTAGCACTGTATAAATTGAGTTTACTTTATATATTCTATCTCTTCTTGAGCATGTTTTTGAGAATCAAAAAACCCTTGCTCACGCATCCAATCATCACTGTATATTTTTGACATATACCTTGAACCATGGTCTGGAAAAATAACGACAACTTTACTATTTGCATCGAATTCATTTTTCTTTGCCAATTGCATTACTGCCTGCATTGCAGCCCCACTGGTATACCCAGCAAATAGACCCTCTGTCAAGGCTATTTGACGTGCTCTATGAGCACTATCTTCATCATTTACTTTTTCAAATTTGTCAATTACATCAAAATCTGTAGCTGTTGGGATTAAATTTTTACCCAAACCTTCAATTCTGTAAGGATAACTTTCCGACGGATCGAATTCACCTGTTCTGTGAAATTTCTGTAATACAGAACCATAGGCATCAACCCCTATAATTTTTATCTTTGGATTTTTCTCTTTTAAGAAACGTGCAGTACCAGAAATAGTTCCTCCTGTACCACTCGCAGCTACCAAATGGGTAATTTCACCCTTCGTTTGTTCCCAAATTTCGGGACCGGTAGTATTGTAGTGCGCTTCAATATTCAATTCGTTAAAATACTGATTGATATAGACAGAGTCTGCCATTTCAGCATGTAACTTTTTAGCTACATTATAATATGAACGTGGATCATCTGCACTCACATGCGCTGGGCACACATACACTTTTGCTCCCATTGCCTTGAGCATATCAATCTTATCATTAGAAGATTTTGAACTAACAGCTAAAATACAATCATAGCCCTTAATTATACTCACCATAGCAATACTAAAACCCGTATTACCAGATGTAGTTTCTATGATGGTATCTCCTTCTTTAAGAATTCCCTTTTTCTCAGCTTGCTCTATAATATGTAATGCAATTCTGTCTTTTGTTGAATGGCCTGGGTTAAAACCTTCAAACTTTGTGTAAAACTCACCTTCCAATCCTTCTGTAATTTTATTCAGTTGGATCATTGGGGTATTACCAATGAGTTCTAACACATTTTGGTTTACACCTAAATTTTGCTTCATAATAATCAAATGCGATTAATATTTATTTAACCGGGCAAATTTACTATTTTTTTTTTAATTAGCTTTTTATTCCTTCTAAATCGAGAAAAAACGCATAATCACGGGCGGTTTCTTTCAAGGCATTGAACCTTCCTGAGGCTCCACCATGACCAGCCTCCATATTGGTATGCATCATCAGAGTGGTAGTGCCTATTTTATGTGTTCTTAGTTTGGCAACCCACTTAGCAGGCTCGTAATATTGTACTTGAGAGTCATGCAAACCAGTTGTTACCAGTATATGTGGATACTTTTGTGTTTTTATTTGATCATATGGAGAATAGGATAACATGTATTCATAGAACTCCTTTTCATTCGGATTGCCCCATTCATCGTATTCAGAGGTTGTTAACGGAATGGAATCATCTAACATTGTTGTTATTACATCTACAAAAGGAACCGCAGCTAGGATACCATTAAAGGTCTCCGGACTTATATTTATCAGCACTCCCATTAATAAACCTCCCGCTGATCCGCCCATCGCATATAAATGACTTGATGACGTATATCCTCTTTCAATCAGCCCTTTTGCACAATCAACAAAATCTGTAAACGTATTCATCTTTTTTAATAACTTCCCTTCTTCATACCAAGATCTTCCTAAATATTGACTTCCTCTTATATGAGCCAGTGCATAAACAAAACCTCTATCCAACAAACTCAATCGCGTTGTACTAAATCCATCTGAAATAGTATGTCCATAAGAACCATAGGCATACATAAGCAATGGTGTGTCTTTACTTAATACGGTATCTTTCCTTCTAACGATAGAAACAGCTACTTTTTGACCATCTCTTACATCAATCCATACCCGTTCACTCGTATAATTATTCTTATCAAACTTTCCCCCTAGGACTTCCTGTTCTTTTTTAAGTTCTTTTGACTTATCAGCCATGTTAAAATCAATGACAGAAGCTGGTGTTGTAAATGAATTGTAACCATAGCGTATTGTCTCTGTATCAAACTCTGGATTGTTATATACACCCACAGAATAGGTTTCTTCATCAAATGGCAAATAATAATCCTCCGATTCATCCCAGCGTTTGATACGAATCTTATTTAATCCATTTTCGCGCTCTTCCAAGACCAAATAATCTTTGAAAATAGAAACATCCTCTAACAATACTTCTTCTCGGTGTGCAATGACATCTACCCAATTCTCTTGCCTCGTTTTATCTTCCGGAGTGCGCATTAATTTAAAATTCGTAGCCCCGTCTTTATTTGTTAAAATATAAAAATGGGCTCCATAGTGGTAAATTCCATATTCCAAACCCCTGACTCTCGACTGCACCATTCTTAAATCGTCATCTGGATTATTAGCATCTAACACTTGATATTCTTGGGTTAACGTACTGTATGAACCCACAATGATGTATTTTTTGGATTTCGATTTATAGACAAAAGCGTCAAACGTATCATCTTGTTCGTGATAAACCAATTGATCTAAAGAGGCATCTGTACCCAATACGTGTTTGTATATTTTTTCACTTCTGAGCGTAACTGGATCCTTCTTTGTGTAAAAAATTGTTTTGTTGTCATTTGCCCAAACTGCTCCGCCAGTAGTATTGTCAATGATATCTTTGTAAATTTCGCCAGTTTCTAAGTTTTTAATTCTAATAAAATACTGTCTTCTACTTACGGTATCTGTTGAAAAAGCGACCAACTTATTGTCGGGACTCACATTTAAACCTCCTAATTGAAAGTAATCGAACCCTTTAGCCATGTCATTAACATCAAATAAAATCTCTTCGCTAGACTCCAGTGTTCCTTTTTTTCGCGCATAGATAGGATATTGTCCGCCAACTTCATACTTTACTATGTAGTAATACCCATTCACTTTATAAGGTACAGACTCATCATCTTCTTTAATTCGACTCTTCATCTCTTCAAACAAATCCTCTTGAAATTGCTTCGTGTGCCCAGTAAGTGCATCATAATACTCGTTTTCCGCATTTAAATAATCCAATACCTTCTGAGTATGGGGATCTGGAATTTTTGCATTTTTTTGGGCATCTGTTAATCGCATCCAATAATAATCGTCTGTTCTAACATTACCATGTTTTTCGATTCTTTTTGGTACTTTATCAGCGATAGGGGGCTCTATTTTAATCTTCATTCTTCTCATTTATAGATGCTGCAAAAGTAACAGATATTATGACTAATTATAGAATTTAATTCTTCCTTTTTTAAGATTTGATTCTTAAAAAGTAGTAATTTTGCGAATCATTAATTTTAAGACTTATTACAATGTTTGGAGATATTACAGGAATGATGCAAAAATTAAAAGACGCTCAAAAAAAAGTTGAAGAAACAAAAGTTCGTCTCAATACAATTATGGTTGATGGAAGCGCTCATAGTGGTGCCGTAAAAGTGAGTATCACTGCCAACAGAGAAATAAAAGCGATTGCTATTTCTGATGAACTACTGGCTGACAAAGAAGCTCTAGAAGATTATTTAATTCTTGCATTAAATGACGCTATTTCTAAGGCAACCAGAATAAATGAAGCCGAGTTAGCGGCAGCCGCAAAAGACGGAATGCCCAATATACCTGGTATGGATTCGTTTATGTAGTTTCACTGGTCTTAATCACATATTGACAAATTAAAAACTGTGCAACTACATAGGTAAGCATAATCCCAATTTCCAATTCGTCATTTTTTAAATGAAATTTTCCGAAGGCCGACATTGAATTTGAAATGATAAAGAAAAAAGACCCAAAAACCAACAGAAGTGCTGTAGTTGATCTTTTTTCTAGGTAATTGTAAAAAGACAATGCTCCAAAAGAACAGACTACAAACCCGTAAATTAAAATAGGAAATAAAAAATTACTTAAATTTTTGTAAACAAAAAATAGCACAGAAATTAGCACCAATGAATAAGGTATCACAGCCAACACTAAACTTTTCTTGTTGTAATCATAAATAGTATTGGTCAACACAATTAAGTAGGTTAAATGCATTATTAAAAAGAACCCTATAGTAAGAATAAAATACCCGTCTGAATCATTTAAAATTAGCACATCTGCTATTAATGAAAACAACAGTGCTAACAAATACGTTTTATTTCGCTCTTTGACTGATAGAACATATACCAATACCAAGACTGGAATTGTAAGCGGTTTAAATACGTACCTAAGTATTTTTTCATCGAGTACTACTCCTAGAATGTCTAAGACTGCTACCAAAAAAAATAGTACTGTCGCCAGAGGAATATATTTCGACTTTCTCATACCATGGCTAAATAATCATCTTCCGAAATTATCGGAATATTTAATTCCTCTGCTTTGGTACGCTTACTTGGCCCCATATTATCGCCAGCAATGATATAGGTCGTTTTTTTAGAAATTGAACTCGACACTTTGCCTCCGTTATCTTCAATAGATTTTTTTAACTCATTTCTGCTCAACTTTGTAAAAACTCCCGAGACGACAAATATTTTTCCTTGCAATAGTGCCGTTTGCCCCAGTTGTTCTTCTTCAGAAAGCGCTAGCTGTAACCCATATTCTCGTAAACGATCTACCAAATTTATGTTAATTGGATCTGTAAAAAAGGTAACAATACTTTGGGCAATCCGCTCACCTATTTCATCAACCTTAATTAATTCTTCAAACGTTGCCTGCATCAAAGCATTTATACTCTTAAAGTGTTTTACTAATTTTTTAGCCACCGTTTCACCAACAAAACGAATACCTAAACCAAACAATACTTTTTCAAAAGGCATTTGTTTGGAAGCCTCAATCCCAGAAATCATATTTTGTGCAGATTTTTCTGCCATACGTTCTAACGGAATTATTTGCTCCACTTTCAACGCATACAAATCGGCATAACTTGTGACTAAATTTTCTTTGAATAGCAATTCAACTGTTTCAGCACCCAAACCATCAATATTCATAGCCTTTCTACTTATAAAGTGCTGTATTCTTCCCGTAATTTGTGTCGGGCAACCATATTCATTCGGACAATAATGCTTAGCGTCACCTTCGCCTCGTATCAGTTCAGTAGCACATTCTGGACAATGCGTAGCATAAATGGTTGGTCTAGAATCTAAAGGTCTTTTACTAAAGTCAACCCCTACTACCTTAGGGATAATTTCACCCCCTTTTTCCACGAAAACAGTATCCTTTTCACGGATATCCAATTTTTCAATTTGATCGGCATTGTGTAAGGAAGCACGTTTGACAATGGTCCCTGCCAATTGCACGGGCTCTAAATTTGCTACTGGTGTGACGGCACCAGTTCTACCCACTTGGTAGGTGATTTTATTTAAAACAGTACTCTCTTGTTCAGCTTTAAACTTATAAGCAATTGCCCAACGTGGTGCTTTTGCCGTATACCCTAACTCGTCTTGGTGTGCTAACGAGTTTACTTTAACCACCACACCATCAGTTTCATAAGGTAGCTGATGGCGTGCAGTATCCCAATGATTTATAAATTCAAAAACCGCATCTATTGAACTTGCAATTGTAATAGCATCCGGTATTTTAAATCCCGATTTTCGAGCATTTTCCAACACCTCATAATGTGTGTTGAATGGCAATCTTTCTGCTACAACATGGTATAACAAACAATCTAATGGACGCTTTGCAACTTCGGCGCTATCTTGTAATTTTAAGCTACCACTTGCGGTATTTCTAGGGTTTCTGTAGGGGTCTTCACCAGCTTCTACTCGTTCTTCATTCATTTTATTAAATCCATCAAATGGGAGAATAATTTCGCCGCGAATTTCAAAATCTAATACCTTCTGTTGCTTTAATTTTAATGGTATGGATCGAATTGTTTTGATATTTGCTGTAACATCGTCACCTTGAAAACCATCTCCACGAGTTACTGCTCGCTGTAAGATGCCATTTTCATAACTTAAATTAATAGAAGCTCCATCGTATTTTAGCTCGCAGGTATATTCGATAGCTGTAGTTCCAAGACCTTTTTGAACACGCTTTTCCCAATCGACTAAATCTTCTTTAGAATATGAATTATCCAACGAATACATCCGATTTTTATGTGTAACGGTATCAAAATTTTTGGTAATCTCTCCACCTACACGCTGTGTAGGTGAATTGGCATCAAAAAATTCAGGATGTACAGCTTCTAACTCGGCTAACTCTTTCAATTTTAAGTCAAAATCGTAATCAGAAATAGTGGCATTATCTAAAACATAATAGTTATAATTATGTTCTCTTAATTCGCTACGGAGTTGGTTTATCTTTTGGTGAATAGTTGACATGAAATATTTCAAATAGGATGCTAAATTTAATGAAATAAAGCTTTATATAAAATGTTCGGTAAAATTTTTATAGCTTAGCTCTTTTGATTCCATTATAATTATTGATTTAACCTTTTAATTTAGCGGCACTTATTCATAACTTTTACCATTTTACTATAGTTTATTTATCATGAAAAATACAATTAATTTATCCTTACGATTGATGCTTTTTGCGTCATTTTTCTTAAGTAATTTAACCATTGATGCCCAAGTTTATGGCAAAAACGGTATGGTTGTTTCATCCAACGCTGTGGCTTCACAAGTTGGTATCGACATTTTAAAACAAGGAGGTAATGCCATAGATGCAAGTGTAGCAACGGCTTTTGCTTTAGCAGTAACTCATCCTTCTGCCGGTAATATCGGTGGTGGTGGATTCATTGTTTTTATGAATTCTGAAAGTAAGGTTACTACGATTGACTTTAGAGAAAAAGCACCACTAGCCGCGAGTAGCACTATGTTTCAAGATAAAGATGGTAATCTGATTGATGGATCTAATCACAACGGACTCAAATCTGTCGGGGTGCCTGGTACCGTTGCTGGTTTATACATGGCACATCAAAAATATGGTAAATTACCATGGGCAACTGTTGTACAACCATCGGTAGATCTTGCAACAAAAGGCTTTAACATGCCCTGGGGCTTATATAAAACAGCATTGCAATTTCAAAAAAACAATGACCCATCTAAAGATATCTTAGTAAACTATTTTAAAAATAAGTCTGGTGAAATCATTGAACCAGGAGCTACTTGGACACAAAAAGCCTTGGGAAAAACACTTGAATTAATTAGAGATCACGGAAAAGATGGTTTTTACAAAGGGAGTGTAGCCGTAGAAATTGAAGCGTATATGAAAGCCAATGGTGGCATTATTACGCAAGAAGATTTAGCAAAATACACTGTAGTTGAACGTCAACCTATAAAAGGTACTTATAAAGATTTTGAAATATATTCGATGCCACCACCAAGCTCTGGAGGTGTAGCAGTTATTGAAATGATGAATTTACTAGAACAGGCTAACATAGAATCTGTTGAATTTAATTCTACTCAATATGTACACATAATGGCTGAAACTATGCGAAGAGCATTTGCAGATAGAGCCGAACATTTAGGCGACCCTGATTTTAACCTAGACATGCCTTTGAGTAAATTAACTTCAAAAGAATTTGCAAAAAATAGATTCGACAATATTGATATGCAAAAAGCCTCAGTAAGTGACCCTTCAAAATTTGGACACCCCTATGACGGTGAGAATACGACTCATTTTTCTGTAATTGATAAAGACGGAAATGCGGTTTCTTTAACCTACACCTTAGAACATTCTTATGGTTCTGGAATGGGTTCCTCTAAATTAGGATTTATTTTCAACAATGAAATGGGTGATTTTAACCCGGTGGCCAATGTAACCACAACCAGTGGACAAATAGGTAGCTCTCCAAACCTTATTGCTCCCGAAAAAAGAATGCTCTCTAGCATGACACCTACTATCGTTGCTAAAGATGGTAAGCCCTATCTCCTTATAGGAAGTCCAGGCGGTAGAACAATTATCAACACTGTTTTTCAAACCATTGTAAATGTATTGTGTTATGATATGCGTATTGACAAAGCTATTGAGGCTATGAAAATTCACCATCAATGGTTACCAGACCGTATTCTATATGAGAAAAATTTACTGTCTCCAGATACTAGAGATGCTTTAAAAGCGATGGGGCATACGTTATACCCTGTAAGTAATTTAGGCGTGCTCATGGGTATTACTTACGACCCAGAATTGAAAGCCTACGTAGGTGCTTCTGACTCGTCTAGCCTTGACGGAAAAGCAATTGGATATTAAAGTTGATTTCTTACTTTCATCAAAGCCTGATCTGAATTTAAAAGAAGTATTGATAAAATCTACACCGTTAATAAAAAAAACCGAAGTATTGAAATACTTCGGTTTTTAATTTTCAAAATGTATATTCCGCGAAAGCGAAGAAATTCACTAAGCTGTTCTTCTGGTTATACAGCAATAACAACTACTAATAATATGTATAACGTCTTACTTGAGCAATGTGCTTGGCCAAGCGAATTACTTGGTGACTGTATCCATATTCATTATCATACCAAACATAAATAACACAGGTTTTACCATCTGGTGTTACTATGGTAGCATTGCTGTCAAAAATAGAAGGAGCCGAAGTACCTACAATATCAGAAGATACGAGTTCATTACTCATAGAGTATTTAATCTGCTCCACTAAATCTCCCTCTAGTGCATATTTCTTCATGGTTGCATTAATACCATCAACACTTGTTTCACGATCTAACTGTAAATTCAAAATTGCCAAAGAACCGTTTGGCACTGGTACTCTAATAGCATTAGACGTTAATTTACCTTCTAAAGCAGGTAAGGCTTTAGCTACCGCCTTACCAGCACCTGTTTCAGTAATAACCATATTTAATGCGGCAGCTCGACCGCGACGGTATTTACTGTGCATATTATCTACCAAATTTTGATCATTGGTATAGGCATGTATTGTTTCTAAGTGACCGGAAATCACACCAAAACTATCTTCCATTACTTTTAAAATTGGTGTAATGGCATTTGTTGTACATGAAGCTGCTGAAAAAATATCAACCTCTTTCGGGCTATATTCACTGTGATTTACCCCGTGAACGATATTTGGTATTCCTTTGCCAGGAGCTGTTAGTAAAACTTTATCTACCCCTTTTCCGAGTAAGTGTCTACTCAAGGCTTTCTTATCTCTAAAAGCACCTGTGTTATCAATAACCAAGGCTTTATCAATTCCGTAAGTAGTATAATCTATATCTTCTGGAGCATTTGCAGAAATCATAAATATGGTTGTTCCGTCAACAATTAATGCTTTGTTTGCTATGTCGGCTTTTACAGTACCTGGAAAATCACCATGAACCGAATCACTGCGCAATAAAGAGGCTCTTTTTTCTAATACAGTTTCATTGATTTCGCCCCGTGTAACTATAGCGCGCAAACGCAGTTGCTTACCCTTTCCTGTTCTACTCATTAACTCACGTGCTAGCAAGCGACCAATTCTACCAAAGCCGTACAATACCACATCTTTAGGCTCAATATTATCAGACGATTTAGCATCTTTCAATTTATTCGAAACAAATGCAATTAAATTATCTGCATCCGTATCGATATGGTACTCATAGGCCAATTTACCAATATCCAATTTCGCTGGTGGTAAATCTAATTGTTTTAAGGCTCTTGCTATTTCAACTGCATCAAAAATAGAAATGGATTTTTGTACAAAATCACCAGCGTATTCAATAAGGTTCAAAATTTCGCTTACATTTCGATCAATTAATTGGTTTCTAAAAAGCACCAATTCAATCGCGTTATCATACCAAAGGTCGCTAATAATGTTTATGAACTCAACCGTTGCTCTTCTTCTATCGGCTTGAAAAGCAAGTTCTTTTTCATAGGATTCGTTTGTGGACATTTTTTTACGTTTAAAATTTGTGCAAAAGTACTTATTTCAAACGTTTTCGTAAACCTTTTTTCAAAAAAAATTCCCTCAAATTATTGAAGGAATTTTAAACTTAATTACAAGTACTTAATTTTGTATTGGCACTTTTATATATTCTACGGTTTCATTTTGTTTTAAAAACTGAAGCACAACTTCTTTTCCCTTATTATCTCTTAAGATAGCCTCCACATCATCTGCTGTATACACTTTCTTATTGTCAATTTTTAGTAGTAAATCGCCCGTTTGAATTCCCAGATGCTCTTGTTTTAGCTTGTTATTCTTCAAATCGGTAATTTCAACACCGTAATCTATTCTAAATTTTGATGCGTTCTTTTTTGATATACTTTTTAAGGTTCCTAAATTATAGTTTGTAAAATCATATTTACCAAAACTTTCTTTACCAAATTGGTTCGCTAACTTCACCTTAAATTGTTTTTCAACCCCTTTTCTAAGCACGGTTACTACCACACTATCACCAGGCCGTTTCGCGCTTAAGAAACCTTGTAAATCAGAAAATTTTGAAATCTTTATATTGTCGGTTTTAATGATAATATCATCCTTTTCTAAACCAGCTTCTTTCGCTCTACTTTTCTCTGGAAAATCTGTAATCAATACCCCTTCTGTAACGCTTAAATCCAAATCATCAGCCGTTTTAGCATTAATCTCAGCAAAATTAATCCCCAAATACGCGGTTTGTACGTCTCCAAATTCAATAATATCTTCTACAACCTTTTTAGCTATGTTAGAAGGTACAGCAAACGAATATCCTACATAGGACCCTGTTTGTGATGTGATTGCAGAGTTAATACCAATTAATTCTCCACGCACATTCACTAGCGCCCCTCCACTGTTACCAGGATTTACAGCCGCATCTGTTTGAATAAATGATTCGATTCTACCTGAATTTCTTGATATATGTATGTCTCGCGCCTTAGCACTAACAATTCCTGCGGTAACCGTTGAGGTTAAATTAAAAGGGTTACCAACTGCCAATACCCACTCACCTACTTTTATCGCGTCTGAGTTACCAAAAGTTACAAATGGCAAATCGGTTGCATCTACTTTTAACAAGGCAATATCAGAGCTCTCATGGGCACCTACTACAGTTGCCTTGTATGTTTTTTTATCATTTAAGGTAACCTCTATATTCTCTGCTCCGTTAATGACATGGTTATTTGTAATAATATAACCGTCTGGTGAAATAATAACTCCAGACCCCGTACCAACTATTGCTTTTTCACCAGCATTGCTACTCGCTCCATAAAATAATTCAGCTAAAGGGTTGCCTCTTGCAATTGCCACGTTCTTAACATGTACTACTGCATTTACAGTCTCTTCTGCCGCCTTCGTAAAATCAGTTGCTTCCGCCACATAACTGGAAGTTGGTATATAATTCGTTTGTAAAACCTGAGGCTGTTGAACAGCTGTTATAGCTGAGTTATTTCCTTGGGAATTACTAATTAAAAAATACCCTCCTAGCGCCAAACCTCCACCTAAAATAGATGCCAAAATTAAACTTGCTATTTTTTTCATTTTCAATACGTTTTAATGATACTTTTATAAAATAATTGTTGCCATTCGAATGAAACAACTATCAAAATTACTAGATTATTATAAACCAAATTTGACTTTAACTATACTTTAACACGATATTTACTTTCCAAATAATTAGTACATTTGTGCCACTTATGAGCATACCATTTTACAAATATCAAGGAACGGGAAATGATTTCGTGATGATTGACAATCGCAATCTATTATTCCCTAAAAACAATACAGAATTAGTTGCAAAGCTTTGTGACCGGAAGTTTGGAATCGGTGCTGATGGCTTAATTCTGCTTGAAACCGCTTCAATCGCAGATTTTAAAATGGTCTATTACAATGCTGATGGTAATACTGGAAGCATGTGTGGTAATGGCGGTAGATGCTTGGTTGCATTTGCCAAAAAGCTAGGCATCATTTCAGACACCGCAACTTTTGAAGCGACTGACGGAATGCACGAAGCTACCATAAGTAATGACCACATAAGCTTAAAAATGATTGATGTCTCACATGTAGAGAAATTTGAAGATTACCTATTTTTAGATTCTGGATCGCCACACCATGTCACTTTTGTTGACAATGTAAATGACGTGAATGTCAAAATTAGTGGCAGAAAGATACGGTACGGCGCTCCTTATTTTGAAACGGGTACGAATGTGAATTTTGTGGAGCAAGTGAATGAAAATACCTTTAAAGTAAGAACCTATGAACGCGGTGTTGAAGATGAAACCTTAAGTTGCGGAACAGGTGTTACTGCAGTTGCCATTAGTGCACATAGCGCTCATAAAACAAAAAGCAACACGGTTAGCTTAAACACGCCTGGCGGCTCTCTTGAAGTTTCCTTCAACCACCACAATAATACCTTCACAAATGTGTTTTTAAAAGGACCAGCAACGTTAGTGTTTAATGGTGAAATTGATGTTTAATGCAACTACTAAAAGAACAACATGTACATTTAAGGGCTTTAGAGCCTGAAGATTTAGATTTTCTATTTATTACAGAAAATGAAAGTTCCTTTTGGGAGGTTAGCAGTACGCAAGCCCCATTTTCCAAATATATTTTAGAACAGTACATCGCTAGTTCGCATCAAGATATTTATACGGCGAAACAATTGCGTTTGATAGTTGCTGAAAATACTACTGATGAACCGGTAGGAATCATTGATTTGTTTGATTTCAATCCACAACATCAACGCGCAGGAATTGGTATCTTAATTAATACGGCACATCAACAAAAAGGATTTGCCTCTGAAGCATTAAATTTGTTAGTAACTTATAGTTTCAACATACTTAATTTGCATTCCCTGTTTGCCAATATTTCTACAGAAAACACGAGCAGTCTTGCACTTTTTAAAAAGTTTAATTTTACCGAAGTTGGCACTAAGAAAGATTGGATCTATACCAATGGGAAATTTAAAGATGAACTGTTATTACAATTAGTTAAAAAATGAGTTTTAAAAAATTAATAATCGCCCTTTTAGGTATCATTCTGGTTGTAGGAGCTCTCGTTGGTTATACCTTTTACGCCAAAATATATAGTGCAAACATTTCGGAAAGCACTGCTATATATATTCCAACCAATGCTACTTTTAAGGAAGTAAATACAGTCCTTAATCCGTATTTAACGAATAAAACAAGTTTTGAATGGGTTGCTCAACAAAAGAACTATCCGAATAAAATAAAGGCGGGTAAGTACCAAATCAAAAAGGGAATGAGCAATAACGCATTGATTGATTTGTTACGTAGCGGAAAGCAAACTCCCGTGAAGGTATCATTTAATAATCAAGATACCGTTGAAAAATTAGCGGGAAGAATTGCCGAGCAAATAGAACCGGATTCCGTAGCCATTCTAAATGCCATTTTAGATACTCCGTTTTTAACAAAACATAAGCTAAACAAAGCCAATGTGTTGGGGATTTTTATTCCGAATTCTTATGAGTTTTTCTGGAATACCTCTGCCAATAACTTTAGAGATCGCTTTATCGTAGAATCCGATAAATTTTGGAATTCCAACAGATTGGAAAAAGCTAAAAAGTTAAATCTAACCAAAAATGAGGTGCTCACTTTAGCGTCAATTGTTCAAAAAGAAACGGCAAATATTAGTGAAAGACCTACAGTTGCTGGCTTGTATTTAAACCGAATTCGAAATGGTTGGCCCTTAGGCGCAGACCCGACAATTATTTTTGCTCTTAAACAAAAATACGGACAAGATAAGGTGTTTAAACGCGTGTTGAATAAAGATTTAAAAATTGACTCGCCATACAATACCTACATTAACAGAGGCTTGCCTCCTGCATTAATTGCTATGCCTGACATTTCATCAATAGATGCCGTTCTAAACGACCAACGACATGATTATTTTTATATGTGTGCAAGTGTAACTAAACTGGGATCTCATGAGTTTGCAAAAACATTAGCACAACACAATGTAAATGCACGTAAATACCATCAATGGGTAAGTCAACAAGGAATCAATAGATAAAATGCCAAGATTGTATTGTATTGTTATTGCACTGCTGGTTATATTCATATACCCCATAGAAAGCAATGCGCAACAAACAACTTCTTTTTGGCAAAAATCTGATACCTTAAATAAAAAAAGAAGAAACGCCGTGTACATCTCCGAAATTTCAGCAGGAACGTTGACATTGATCGGACTTAATCAACTATGGTATGCAGATTACCCAAGAACCTCTTTTCATGTAGTAAACGACAATAATCAATGGCTACAAATGGATAAAATAGGCCATATGATGACGTCATATTATGTAGGGAAAGTAGGTATGGAAATGCTAGATTGGGCTGGTGAAAGCAAAAACAATCAATTGATTTATGGAGCAACTTTAGGATTTACTTTTTTAACAGCAGTTGAAGTTTTGGATGGTTTTTCAAAAGAATGGGGTTTCTCTATGGGTGATTTAATAGCCAATGCCAGTGGAACAGGGCTATTAGTAGGTCAAGAACTGCTGTGGAATGAACAACGTATTGGTTTGAAATTTTCGTTTCACAACACCAAATATGCTGCTATGCGCCCTGAAGTTTTAGGAAGTAACTTTCTAGAGCAAACTATTAAAGACTACAACGGACAAACCTATTGGCTCTCGGCTAACATATGGTCCTTTAACAAAAATAGCAATTTCCCAAAATGGTTGAATATTGCTTTTGGTTATGGCGCAGATGGTCTTTTGTCTGGAACAAAAGAAATATCTACTACGGTCACACTTCCAGAACAACAGCGCTATCGGCAATTTTATTTGAGCCTAGACCTTGATTTAACCAAGATTAAAACACGCTCGAAACTTCTCAAAACAGTGTTCTCGGCCATCAATTTTATCAAAATTCCAGCTCCAACTATCGAATTTAGCTCGACAAACAAAGCTAAATTTCATTTAGTGTATTTTTAATTGACTGAACTCCAATATCTTAAACTTTTGTTATAATTTTTGTACATTTGCAAAATTAACATACATTTGCACGCTGAAATTAAAAAACGATTTAATCGAAATTTAAGATCAACAATATGAAAAAGAAACTATTTAAAGTGCTTTGTATTATTTCAGTCATGTACTTTGTTACAACTGGTTTTTCTAGTTGGAAAAAAGTTACTGTAATATACAATGTACCAAACACAGATGTCATTACCACAGTGAACCCCACTGGAGTAATCGAAAAAGAAATGGCAAATTCATCTCCAATAACGGGTAATTCGTTTATTGGATTTAAAGAAGCTGTTGGATTCAAAGAATCACAAGGTAGATACAACCGAATTAACACCTTAGGTTATTTAGGAAAGTACCAATTTGGAAAATCTACTTTAGAACGATTCAATATTTACAACACTACGGAGTTTTTACAAGACGCGAAAATGCAAGAAGACGCATTCGCAGCGCTATGCTCTGTTAACAAATGGATTTTAATACGAGATATTAAACGCAGTGTTGGTAAAAGAATAAACGGAATTAAAATTACGGAGTCTGGCATTTTAGCTGCCGCTCATTTAGCCGGTGCTGGTAGTATAAAAAAGTTTTTACGCAGCAATGGTGAGTTTGAATTTAGCGATGCTTATGGCACCACTATTGAAGAATATTTAAAAAAATTTGGCGGTTATGACACCTCTATAGTAGAGGCAAATAAAAAACCTAAACTTTAAATCAACACCAATACGGCTTGATTATAAAAATCCTCAATATTATTATTGGGGATTTTTTATTGCTTATAAATTATAAATATTGCTGGTTTTTTATGTAAATCAGGTTTGGCATTTTTCCAGTCTTTTACCGGCATTGTTCTAATATATTCGGTAGGTAGTGTTATATCGGCTGCAATACACAAATCTGTATCTGCGGCTAATGACTGTAGTAAATCACTCAGCATCTTTTCATTCCGATAAGGTGTTTCAATAAATAATTGTGATTGTTTTTTCTCAAAAGAAAGTTTTTCTAACTGCTTAATTGCTTTCTTTCTATCGGCTTTGTCAATTGGCAAATACCCATTAAATGCAAAATTTTGCCCATTAAATCCTGAGCTCATCAATGCTAATATAATTGAAGAAGGCCCCACTAATGGTACTACACGAATATCTTTTTGATGTGCCATTTGTACAATTATGGCTCCAGGATCAGCAACCGCTGGTACACCTGCCTCAGAAAGCAATCCAACATCTTCACCTCTTAAACAAGCATCTAAGTAATGCTGTGTCTCAAGAACCTCAGTAAATTTGTCTAGTTTGTAAATTTGCAATCCAGGTTGCGACTTTCGCGGAGAAATTTTCTTAATAAAACGTCGTGCTGACTTTTCGTTTTCAACGATATAGTGTGTGATTTTTTCAATAATCTGCTTTACAGAAATAGGCAACACTTCCAAAGGTTCATTATCACCAATCGTAGTAGGAATTAAATATAATTTGCCTTTTTGATTCATTTATCAGTAGTACTCGCTATGATTGAACAAGCTTTATCAAGCATTTGGTATACATTTTCAAAGCCACTTTCACCGCCTGTATACGGGTCAGGAACATCTACATTTTCATTGGGAAAAATTTCATTCAAGATCATATGGACTTTTTGTTCATCTTCAGCATTCCTTGCCAAGTGTAGTACATCTCTCTTATTTGAATTATCCATTACGTAAATCAAATCAAAATGATCAAAATCACGGACAGAAAATTGCCTGCAACGTTGATCTGTGATATCCAAGCCATTTTTTGAAGCCACAGCAATAGATCTTTTATCTGGCAAACCACCAACATGGTAATTACCCGTGCCTGCAGAGTCCACAAAAATACGATTGGAATTCACTTTTGATTTCAATATCCCCTCAGCCAATGGAGAGCGGCAGATGTTACCTAAGCAAACCATTAAAATTCGAGTCATCGTAAGTTGTTAAAATGATAACTTTTTAGTGATATCGTCAACATATTTTCTAAACTGCTTATCAGTTTCTGTAAGATTATCAACTGTTTTACAGGCGTGTAACACAGTAGCGTGATCTCTACTGCCTATTTGCGAACCGATACTAGCCAAAGAGGCTTTGGTCATCTTTTTAGCAAAATACATCGCTAATTGCCGCGCTTGCACTATGTGACGTTTTCTTGTTTTTGATTGCAAGGTAGTAACATCCATTTCAAAATATTTTGAAACCACCTTTTGAATATAATCAATAGACACTTCACGCTTCGTATTCTTAACAAATTTATCTACAATTTGTTTTGTCAACGATAATGTGAATTCTTTTCTATTAAAAGAGGCCTGTGCAATCATAGAAATTAAAACACCTTCTAACTCACGTACATTGGTCTTGATATTCTTTGCAATATATTCAACTATTTCATCGGGCATTTCTACCCCATCTCTAAATAGTTTCCGTTGTAAAATCGAAATACGTGTTTCATAATCAGGCGACTGCAATTCTGCTGAAAGCCCCCATTTAAAACGAGACAATAAACGCTGTTCAATGTCTTGCATATCTACAGGTGCCTTATCAGAGGTAAGAATTACTTGCTTACCATTTTGATGTAAATGATTAAAAATATGGAAAAACACATCTTGTGTGCCTGATTTTCCTGACAAAAATTGAACATCGTCAATAATCAATACATCAATCATCTGATAGAAATGAATAAAATCATTTCTTGTATTACTTTTTACAGAGTCTATATATTGTTGTGTAAATTTCTCAGCTGAGATATATAACACTGTTTTTTCTGGATACTTATCCTTTATATCAACACCTATTGCATGTGACAAGTGTGTTTTTCCCAATCCTACCCCACCGTAAATTAACAATGGATTAAAAGAAGTGCCTCCTGGTTTGTTTGCAACTGCCATACCCGCACTGCGAGCCAATCTATTTGCATCACCTTCAACAAAGCTTTCAAAATTGTAGTTGGGATTTAATTGTGATTCTATTTTTACCTTTTGAATTCCTGGAATTACAAACGGATTTCTAAGCTCACGCCTATCAAATTCCAATGGAACAGTAACTCCTTGTGAATTAAATGGTTTTCTATTTGAACTTGGAATTTTTACGGTATGAGGGTTCTTACTACTGTACGCATTTTCCATGCGAACGTCATAAATCAACTTTGCATCCTCACCCAATTCTCTCACTAATGCAACTCGTAAAAGTTTAATATAATGTTCTTCTAACCACTCATAAAAAAATTTGCTTGGCACTTGAATTGTCAAAGCTTCCCCAGCAACTTTAATGGGTTTGATGGGTTCGAACCAAGTTTTGTAAGCTTGAGGTTTTATGTTGTCCTTTATAAAAGACAGGCAATTATTCCAAACTGAAGTAGCAGTTTTCGTCATTCTTTAGGGTCTAGTTTTTTTAGTTTGGTTAAAGGTCCCAATGATAAAATATAGGATAATACTTCGCCATTTTCGGTGTTACAAAAGTGTGAATATTTTTCATCATAAAAAAATATATTTCGTATTGATTATTAATTTTTTTTTTCGTAAACTCTCGCTCGTAAAAAACTTATTTATGAGAACCCACACAATACAATTTCGTGTTAGGTACGGAGAAACTGACCAAATGGGCTACGTTTATTATGGTAACTATGCCCAATATTTTGAAATGGGAAGAGTTGAGTGGCTACGTAACTTAGGCGTATCATATAAACGCATGGAAGCGTCTGGTATTATGCTTCCTGTGCTAAATTTAAACATTAATTATCTAAAACCAGCTAAATACGACAACTTATTAACGCTTAAAACCACGCTAGTGAAGCGTCCTTCAGTACGAATTGCCTTTGATTTTCGATTATTTAACGAAGATCAAGAACTACTAACAGAGGGACATACCAGTTTAGTTTTTATTGATATGAAAAAAAACAGGCCTACAAAAGCACCTCATTATATTACAGAAAAAATTGACCCGCTCTTCAGTTAAACTTCAGTTATTTTTAAACAACGTAAATTTTTAAAGGCATTATTCACTTGAGTGGCATCCTTTTTTCTAACTGCTATTTGAAATTCACAATTCAGCTCCATGCTTTGATGCTCAATACTTAAATCAAACTCTTTCACAATACGCATCACCTTATCCATGTCTGCATAACCAAAAACCAATACATAGTGCACATCTATCGTTTTTTTCACAATCCGCGATGTACTTAATGCTAAATCTGCTGTTGTTTTATATGCATTGATCAATCCGCCTACACCTAATTTAGTACCTCCAAAATACCGAACCACTACTACCAATACATTGGTGAGTTCTTTTGATAAAATTTGACCATAAATAGGTTGTCCCGCCGAATTATTAGGCTCGCCATCATCATTCACTCTAAATTTGCATTCAGATTCACTTTTGCCAATTCGCCATGCAAAACACCAATGTCTTGCTTTGAAATGGGCATCTTTCAATTGCTGTATATACGCTTTAACATCCTCTTCCTGTTCTAGAGGAAAAGCATACCCCAAAAACTTGCTACCCTTATCCTTAAAAAGAGCAACATCAGATGGTTTTAAAATAGTTTTATATGTGTCTTTTTCAATCAACTATTAACTTTGTTTTTCACAAATTTAAGAAGATCTGTCTCTATAGATTCTAAAGACATAACGTCGCCAGAAACAACAGGAGCTTTTAAACCTTTTATAAAAACAACATCTCCAATAAAAACCCTTGCCTCATCCCACAGGTTCGTATCAATAAAAGTATCTAACGTTTGTCGCCCCCCTTCTACTAGTACAGACTGCAATTTGTGCTTGTATAGTATCGCACAAATTTGTTGCCCCAAGGCTTTAGAAAAATCGATTTGTTCAAATAGTATGTTGTGTTCTGATGGCACCTTCATTTCGGTAATAATTAAGGTCTTTACCTCACCATTATATATATGGTAGCTTTTTGGTATGCGAAGCGTTCTGTCTAAGATAACTCGTACCGGATTATTTCCTTTCCAATCTCTAATAGTTAACTTTGGATTATCGTTAATAACCGTGGTCGTTCCTACAAGAATAGCATCTTCTTCAGAACGCCATTTATGTACCAATCTACGTGAATTTTCAGTTGTAATCCAATTTGGCTTCGCGTTTTCTATCGCTTGAACCTCCCTATCAACATCTATAAAACCATCTTTTGTTTCTGCCCATTTCAATATTATATATGGGCGCTTACGCGTATGAAATGTAAAAAAACGCTTATTTGCAGCAAGACAAGCTTCCTCCAATACTCCAACAATTACATTACACCCGTGATCACTTAACTTTTGAATACCTTTACCTGCCACTTTTTCAAATGGATCCACACATCCAATCACTACATTTGGAATCGCACTTTCAATAATCAGGTCACTGCAAGGTGGTGTCTTTCCAAAATGATTGCACGGCTCCAAACTCACATACATAGTGGATTTACTAAGCAAGGATTTATCGGTCACTGAATTGATGGCATTAACCTCTGCATGATTTCCTCCATAAGCACTCGTATATCCTTCACCAATAATTTTATCATTGTAAACAAGAACAGCTCCTACAGACGGATTTGGGCTGGTTGTACCCAAGCCATTTTTAGCCAATTCTATACAGCGTTTCATATATTTTTCATGTATCTTCACAGTACAAAAGTAGGGTATAATGTTTAGTTTTTAAGTATATGATTATTAGAAAAATACAGCCGCAAGACAATGCTGCTTTGGAACAAATAATAAAGACTTCACTTGTTGAATTTGGCATGCCAACTGTTGGGACTGCCTACGAGGATAAAGAAACCACCATGATGTACGAAGCCTATCAAAATGAACGTGAAGTTTATTATGTGATTGAAGTTGATGGTGCAATTCTAGGTGGAGGCGGCATAAAACCTTTACAAAACACTAATGAGGACGTTTGCGAATTGCAAAAAATGTATTTCAATCCGTCAATACGCGGTAAAGGGTATGGCAAGATGCTTATCAGAAAGTGTTTGCAAGCATCCAGGGATTTGGGTTTTAAAAAATGCTATTTAGAATCAGCAGCCAATTTAAAAGCGGCTATTCACTTATATGAAAGTCACGATTTCAAGCATTTAAAGGGACCTTTAGGAGATACAGGACATTATTCATGTAGTGTATGGATGCTAAAACACTTATAAAATGACTTTAAGACAGCTCAAATCTCAGTTTCACAAAGATCTGAAAGAATTATACCCATTGAATGAAATCAACTCAATGTGCAACTTGCTATTTTTTGATCAGTTAGGTTTAAATACTATTGATTTAGCTTTGCAGCCAAACATTATTTTAAAGCAAAATGATTTGGATTTTTTTTTAAGTGCACTCTCAGCATTACAGCAAGAAAAGCCAGTGCAATATATATTGGGTAAAACTGAATTTTATGGTTTAAAATTTAATGTAAACAACAATGTTCTCATTCCACGACCTGAAACCGAAGAATTGGTTGACTGGATCGTAAAGGAAACCGACAAAAAACAAGATTTAAGCATTTTAGATATCGGAACCGGTAGTGGCTGCATTGCTATCTCTTTGGCCAAACATTTACCTAAAGCATCAGTAACTGGTTTAGATATTTCGGAGGAAGCTCTAAAAACTACTGAGAAAAATGCGACTATCAACCAGGTACATATTCAACTTATAAAAAAAAACATACTTGAATTAACTCCTGAAAAATTGCAATTTGACATTATTGTTAGCAACCCACCCTATGTTCGCGAATTAGAAAAACGAGAAATAAAAAACAATGTATTACTACATGAACCACACCTCGCTTTGTTCGTTGAAAATGACAACCCGCTTTTGTTTTATGAAAAGGTGGCTGATTTTGCAAAAAAACAACTTAACAAAAACGGGATACTCTATTTAGAAATCAATCAATATTTAAGTACCGAAACGGTTAACTTACTGAAGCTAAAAGGATTCCAAAACATTGATTTACGAAAAGACATCTTTGATAATTATCGCATGATTAAAGCGACCCTATAGTTTTTTTTAAAAGTACTAAGCTTTAAAATAGGACTAATATGCAGCTTTTGAATGATTAAATTATTTGTTAATTATTTTTTTTACTATTATATTTGTGTATTAAACAATACTAATTACAATGAATAAAGGCACAGTAAAATTTTTTAATGAATCGAAAGGTTTTGGATTTATTACAGAAGAAGGTTCAAATCAAGAGTACTTTGTACACATTTCAGGTACAATAGACGAACTTAGAGAAGGTGACGCAGTAGAATTTGAATTGAAGGAAGGTAAAAAAGGATTAAACGCAGTTAATGTCAAAGTACTTTAATATTATTTTAAACTTTTTTAGCAAAGCCTGTATCTACTCGGTACAGGCTTTTTTTATTCGCCCTGTAAATAAACCCCAAAAATACCTTTTCATAAAACCTATTAATCAATTTTAAAAAATAGTATTTTTGCGGCATGCGAATAGATATTATAACCGTTTCTCCAGAACTCATAAAAAGTCCGTTTGAACACTCTATCATTAAAAGAGGAATCAATAAAGGGTTGGTTGAAGTACATTTTCACGATTTAAGAACCTACGCCATTAATAAATACGGTAAAATTGACGATTATCAGTTTGGTGGTGGTGCAGGTATGGTATTGATGATTAAGCCCATCGATGCTTGTATTTCTAAATTAAAATCTGAACGGGCCTATGATGAAATCATTTATATGACGCCCGACGCCGCTGTGTTAAATCAACAAACAGCGAATAGCTTGTCGCTTACAAAAAACATTATTATTCTTTGCGGACATTACAAAGGGGTTGATCAGCGTGTACGCGACTTGCTAATCACCAAAGAAATTTCCATTGGCGATTATGTATTGAGCGGCGGTGAGTTAGGTGCAGCTGTATTGTGTGATAGCATCATTCGTTTAATTCCGGGTGTTATAGGCGATGAGACCTCTGCTTTATCTGATTCTTTTCAAGATAACTTACTAGCCCCACCTGTTTACACACGGCCTTCAGACTACAACAACAGCAAGGTCCCTACGGTGTTATTATCGGGAAATTTCCCTAAAATAGAAGCTTGGCGTCACGAAAAAGCATTGGAACGAACAAAAAGCATTCGCCCCGACATGCTAAAAAAGGAGTGAAATATTTTTTTTGATTTGCTAGGTAAAAGTCAAAACTTTTTTATTAAATTTGCAAACTCAAAATTAACCTCTGACGAAAATCGTGCATGTTGATTTGTTAAACCGTTAAAAATTAAAACAATGGAATCTTTAGTAAAATTTGTACAAGACGAATTTGTTACCAAAAATGACCTTCCTGAATTCTCAGCAGGTGATACAATCACTGTTTATTACGAAATTAAAGAAGGTGAGAAAAAACGTACACAGTTTTTTAGAGGCGTTGTAATACAACGAAGAGGATCTGGTGCATCAGAAACATTTACCATCAAAAAAATGTCTGGTACTGTTGGTGTTGAGCGTATTTTTCCAATCAACCTACCTGCTATTCAAAAAATTGAAGTTGAAAAAAGAGGTAAAGTAAGAAGAGCAAGAATCTATTACTTTAGGAATCTTACTGGTAAAAAAGCAAGAATTAAGGAAGCTAGAAGATAAGTTAGCACTTCTTAAACATATTAAAAGCCGTTTTGATTCTTCAAAACGGCTTTTCTATTATTAACATTTGTTAATAATCACACCTCATAAGTTATTAATAACTAGCCCATTATTTTTTTTTCTTTCTCAACAATCACCACTACTTTTATTTTAAGAATCTACAGAGGGTTAGAGGTGGCCTTAAAAAATATGAAACGCAAGTTGACTTATTTCATTAAGGACACTAATAAAGTTGTAGATTTAAAAGAAGAACGTTCTTTTTGTTTTAATTGCCTAAACAATATAACTAAGTATTTAGCATGAATAATTAGACATATTTCGGCGATTAAGGCGTATTTAAAATATCTTTTTAAATGATTGATTGCGACTTAGGTCAAAATTAAAAACAGTAAAAAAATATTTTAAAGAAATTGATTGACTGAGTACACTGTTTTATTAAATAGTAAGGTAATTATTCGTAATTGCAACTCGAGTTAATCGTTTCAGCTAAAAGCCATACTAGTTTACCCTAGTATGGCTTTAGTTTTTTTTTAAAACACTCTAACTGCTCTTTAGACTTATTAACAATTGTTAATAAACATTGTTCAAAAAGCGTTAATAAGTTAAAATATAGATTTGCCTCCCGCCAAAGAACGTTATAGTATATTTACCTTTGAAATCTAGGTATGAATTTAAAATTATCCCTTTTTATTGCTATGAAAAATAGCACACTATGAGCTTATTTAGATTTCGAATTAAACGAGTAATCGTTTTTAATTGTTGTTTTTAATAAATTTCCACATCGAGTGTTTAGCGCACAATTAAAAGATAAAAAATATTATTAAAAACAAAACCTTAAAGCACCTTATTTCCCGATAAGGTGCTTTTTATTGCTCACTGCATTTTACTCTTTCTCTGCAACTAATAATCTTTTAATTAATAGTATATTTGTAGTTATAAAATATTTAAAAATTACAGTATCCCAATATGTCACAGTCACCAAAAATTATCTATACTATAACAGATGAAGCGCCAGCATTGGCAACACGATCTTTCCTCCCAATAGTTAAAGCCTATTTAAAACCCGCTGGTATCCACATTGAAACAAAAGATATTTCTTTAGCGGCACGTATATTAGCCGTATTTCCTGATTTTTTAAAAACTGAACAACAAGTTTCTAACGATTTAGTAAAATTAGGAGCAATGGTTACAAAGCCGGAAGCAAATATCATAAAATTGCCAAATATCAGCGCATCTATTCCGCAACTAAAAGCTGCCATCAAAGAATTACAAACTAAAGGTTTCGCTATTCCCAATTATCCAGATGAGCCTTCTAATGAAGCCGAAAAGGAAATTAAAACTCGTTATGATAAAATTAAAGGAAGTGCTGTAAACCCAGTACTCCGTGAAGGAAATTCTGATAGACGCGCACCAAAAGCTGTTAAAAATTATGCAAAAAAGAACCCACATAGCATGGGAGCTTGGAGCAAAGACTCGAAAACACATGTTGCTACAATGGAAGCGGGAGATTTTGAGCACAATGAAAAATCAATTACGTTATCTGACGCAACTACTATATCCATTGTATTAGAAGATTCTAGTGGAAATACAACCGTTTTAAAAGATAATTTGGACTTACAAAAAGGCGAAATTATTGATGCAACGGTTTTAAGTAAAAAAGCACTAATCCATTTTTTCGAAGCACAGATTGCCGATGCAAAAGCTAAAAATGTATTGTTCTCTCTACACATGAAAGCGACCATGATGAAAGTGAGCGATCCTATTATCTTTGGCCATGCTGTTCGCGTTTTCTTTAAAGATGTTTTTGCTAAACACAGCGAAACCTTTGATGCGATTGGAGTAGACGTAAACAATGGTTTCGGGAACCTAATTGAACGCATTCAGCAACTACCAACGGAAAAACGAAATGTTATTGAAGCAGATATTAAGACTGCATTTGAGAATGGCCCAAGTTTGGCGATGGTAAATAGCGATAAAGGGATCACGAATTTACACGTCCCTAGTGATGTCATTATTGACGCCTCCATGCCAGCTATGATTCGTAGTTCAGGTAAAATGTGGAATACTGACGGTACATTACAAGATACAAAAGCTGTAATTCCAGACAGTAGTTATGCAGGCATCTATTCAGCAACAATTGATTTCTGTAAAGAACACGGTGCATTTGACCCAACCACCATGGGAACCGTTCCTAACGTAGGGCTTATGGCACAAAAAGCGGAAGAGTATGGTTCACATGATAAAACATTTGAGATACCAGCAAACGGCACTGTACGTGTTATTGATGCTGCAGGAACTTCCTTAATAGAACACACCGTTGAAGCTGGCGATATCTGGAGAATGTGCCAAGTTAAAGATGCCCCTATCCAAGATTGGGTAAAACTGGCTGTAACACGAGCACGTGCATCACAAACACCCGCTGTTTTTTGGTTGGACGAAAACAGAGCACATGATGCTGAATTAATTAAAAAAGTAAACACGTATCTAAAAGATCACAATACCGACGGTTTAGATTTACGAATATTATCTCCATTTAAGGCAACACAATTTACATGCGAAAGACTCATCGAAGGAAAAGACACAATTTCTGTGTCGGGTAATGTATTGCGTGACTATTTAACCGATCTATTTCCTATTTTGGAAGTTGGTACTAGCGCAAAAATGTTATCCATAGTGCCTTTAATGAACGGTGGTGGTTTGTTTGAGACTGGCGCAGGTGGATCTGCCCCTAAACATGTCCAACAATTTACTGATGAGAATCATTTACGTTGGGATTCATTAGGTGAATTTCTAGCTTTGGCAGTTTCTTTAGAACACTATAGCCAAACGAACAACAATACTAAGGCTGAAATTTTGGGACAAACTTTAGATGATGCGACTGAAAAATTATTAGAAAACAAAAAAGGCCCATCTAGAAAAGTAGGCGAATTAGACAATAGAGGTAGTCATTTTTACTTAGCCTTATATTGGGCACAAGAATTGGCCAATCAAACAAAAGATCAAGCCTTAAAAGAAGAGTTTACGCCAATTGCAAAGCAATTAGCTGATAATGAAACAACCATTTTAAACCAATTGAATAGTATTCAAGGGAACCCTGTTAATATTGGAGGGTATTATGAGCCTGATGAAAAGTTAGCATTCAATGCGATGAGACCAAGCTCTAAATTTAATAACATATTAGCTGCGATTGTCTAATGTAAATTAATAATGTTTATTTTTGAGTAATGGATTTTACCAAAACAACTGAGCAAGATTCTAACTACAGTCATCTAGAAAAGATGTCTATTTTAGAAGTATTGCAAAACATAAACAACGAAGATAAAACTGTTCCTTTAGCTGTAGAAAAGGCACTTCCACAAATTGAATTACTTATAAAACAAATCGTTTCCAAACTAAAACTCGGAGGTCGTTTGTTTTATATGGGAGCTGGTACTAGTGGACGTCTAGGCATTTTAGACGCCTCTGAATGCCCTCCTACTTTTGGCGTCTCTGATGATTTAGTTATTGGCTTAATAGCAGGAGGAGATGTGGCTATACGAAGTGCCGTTGAAAATGCAGAAGATTCCAAATCCCAAGCATGGAAAGATTTACAAGCATACAATATTAGCGATAATGATGTAGTAGTTGGAATCGCGGCATCTGGAACCACCCCTTATGTGATTGCGGCTCTTGAGATGTGCACAAAAAATAACATTGTTACAGGATGTATTACTTGTAATAAAAACAGTCCGCTTTCTAACGCCTCAAAATTCCCCATAGAAGTGGTGGTAGGTCCCGAGTTTGTAACAGGTAGCTCACGAATGAAAGCAGGTACCGCCCAAAAACTGGTGCTTAATATGATCTCAACCTCAACAATGATTCAATTGGGAAAAGTAAAAGGCAATAAAATGGTTGATATGCAGCTCTCTAACGATAAATTGGTGGATAGAGGTACAAAAATGGTAATGGCTTCTTTAGGCATCAATGAAAGTTTGGCCAATAAATTACTACTAACACATGGTAGCGTTAGAAGCGCTGTTAACAATTTTAAAAATGGGCACAAATAAAACATCATTATCTAAAGGCTTACGTAATTTAGCAATTGCGTTACCCTTGTTATTTGGTGCTCCAATTGTTATTACTATTGGATTTAAGGCTTTGAGTAAAGATGGTGTTTATTGGATTTTAATAATCGGCATACTTTTGGCCCTATTAGCTATTTTTGCTACGGCCTTAGGTATCAAACACCTCATGAATTCACTATTTGAAAAGGAAGAATGAACCGTAAAGTTTTTCTCACAAGATTAACAAAATGGGAACATTGGCCTTCCTTCATGTTCTATATTCCATTGATTCCGTTTTATCTATGGAATGTGATCAAAGTAAAGAATCCCATCTTCTTTTTGGCTGCAAACCCAGCCATAAAATATTCTGGAAGTGGCACAGAATCAAAATACAAAACCGTTTTACAAATACCGTATCCATATAGACCAAAAACTATTTTTGTCGCGGCCAATGAGAACACCGCTGCTGTAAAAAATAAGATAGCTGAATCGAAAATTAACTTTCCTTTAATCGCAAAACCAGATATTGGGTTTAGAGGACTTTTGGTGAAAAAAATTGACACTTTAGAAATACTTGAAAACTATATAATAAAAAACAATGTAGATCTTATTATTCAAGAATTTGTAGCTTATGAAAATGAATGCGGTATCTTTTATTCAAGAATTCCCAATCAAAAAAAAGGAAAAATCACGTCCATTACGTTAAAAAAATTTCTGACTATCACTGGAGATGGCTCTTCAACATTATCTGAACTTATCTTAAAAGATGAAAGAGCTTATTTATACGTTGATTTGCTGCAAAACATTCATGGGGCGAACATGCAGACAGTTCTTAAAAATGAGGAAGCCCGTATACTAACTGTTATTGGAAACCACTCAAAAGGAACGCAATTTATAAATGGAAATGATTTAATTGATGAAGAGTTAGAGCGTTTCTTTGATACGCTAAACAACCAAATTGAAGGTTGGTTTTATGGTAGGCTTGATATAAAATACGACACTTTAGAAAAATTAAAACAGGGAGCCGATTTTAAAATCCTGGAAATTAACGGGATCATTGCTGAACCTACACATATTTATGACCCTACAAACGCAAGTTATTTTGACGCGCTCAAATCTTTAAAAAATCATTGGAAAATACTGGCAAAAATAGCACTTATAAACCATCATAAATTTAATGTGCCTTATCCAAAATTAGGACCCTACTTAAAAGAAATTGCTTGGCTTCGCTCCTATTCTAAAAAACTAAAAAGGCTCAATAAATAATATTGAACCTTTTTTTTAGTTGAAATCAACTCGTGTTATGCTTCTAATTTTATATCCCTGGGCGTTGAAGGATTATAACCAAAATCAGCATCAGGCAATTCTATACCCAGTTCACAAATGATGTACCCTATACTTGCAAAGTGATGTATGGCATGGCTATGTGCCTGTATCAACACAGACGCCAACGTATAGTTCGCATTCACTTTTCCCAACCCCAAATCATCTGAAACTTCTACTAATTGATTTAAATCGCGTCCTTTTAAGATAGTTAATTTTTCAACTATTTCTTCAAAATACGCCAATCCAAATGCAATTTTCTTCTCTGCCAATTCATTGCGCTTTCGCGCCGTCAAGTCAATTTGTTTTGAATCTAGACCACAGAATATACAATCAAATACATCAAGTATATGTCTCATATGCCCACCTATACTTGAATTGTAAGGCTGAACCGTAGAATCACTATATTGATTATCATCTATTGTTCTTAATAATCTAATTCCTCTATTTAGATTATATTCAATAGCCTCTATCATAATATTTTAGATTAAGTTTTTCCAGTTAGTCGCAAATATAATAATTAATTTACGCCGATACTTTAATTCAAATTATAATTCTTATAAAAAATATTAACATCATTTAATTAAAATGTCAACTGCTACTACCTATAAGAACCTATTGTAAATTTGCTTTAATCCAAGATGTACACTCGTTAAAATTTTTAAAGATATGTTCTCTTGAAACTAAATCTGGAATGATATCAATACGTTCCATCATATACTCAGGCTGTTTCATCAAGCCCACAAATAACACTAAAATCTTATTTTTATTTAATTCTTGAAGTACGTCCTCCATAGCATACAATCCTGATTGATCCATATATTGCATCCGCCCTAAACGAATCACAACTGTTTTGGCCGTTTTCGGAATTTGTAATGATAAACTTTGAAAATCGCTTGTTGATCCAAAAAACAAAGGTCCTTTAACATGTTTAATAAAAACTTCTTCTTTTAATTTTTCAGGAAAAATAGCCTCATCATCCCAGGCTTTCTCTTTTGCTAGTGATTTTACATCAGATCGCTGTGCTGTCAAGTCGCCAATCTTTTTCATAAATAAAAGTGAGGCTATTACCAATCCAATACCCACTGCATATACTAAATTCCAAAAAGTAGAAAGTAATAAAACAACAATCATAATTAGCACTTCAGAACTCAATTTAAATGGTCCGATTTTCATATCCCTTGGCAGTGCAGGTATGGCCTTTAAACCTTTATAATCCATCACACCAATACCAACCGTAATTAAAATTCCAGCTAACACAGCAGCAGGAATCTGAGATGCTACAGGGCCTAACGCCAAAAGAATAACGAGTAATAGCACACCCGAAATCATACCAGAAAGCCTTGTTTTTCCTCCTGCATTAATATTTACAACGGTTCTAATCGTAGCTCCTGCTCCTGGCAAACCTCCAAAAAGTGCGGCGATACTATTTCCGATTCCTTGACCTACCAATTCTTTGTTAGGGTTGTGTTTCGTTTTAGTCACATTATCTGCAACTACACTGGTTAATAACGAATCAATAGATCCCAATAAAGCCAAGGTAAAAGCTGTAAAGAAATAAGGCATTAAATTACCGAAATTAAGTTCTGTAAAAATACCCAAGTTCGGCATAGGAAAACCACCAGGTATTTGTTCAATTGGCCTATAATCTAAGCCGAACCCAATGGCAACTGACGAAACCACAACTAAAGCAACCAAAGTACTCGGAACCGCCGTAGTGATGCGCTTAAAACCATAAATTATTAATATCGTTCCGAGTGCTAAAAGCAGCTCGAGCGAATTTATATTTTTTAAAGCTCTTGGTATTGCTTTTAACGAACCTAATGCACCAGAGGCAGAATTTGCCGCTAGTATAGACGCTTCACTTTGCATTTCTTCTTGAGTGATTTTTCCAGCTCTACTTACCGTTTCTTTGAAGTTTTCAAGTACTAAAATACCCTCACCTGCTTCATCTTTTAAAATATCGTTTAAAAGCATCTCCTCAGCATGCGGTTTGTATTGCTCAATTAAGAGCTCATCTTCACCTGGGTAATAACCTACCGCTGGAAGAACTTGAGTAATGAGTATAATAAGTCCGATGGCTGTCATAAATCCTGAGACAACAGGGTACGGAATATACTTAATGTATTTTCCGAAGCCAAAAAACCCTAATGCTATTTGCATTAATCCTGCTAAGATAAAAACCGCTAAAATAATAGGAAGCGATTTACTAACATCGCCTTCATGAATAGCTAACAATCCAGCAATAAGCACCATACTAACTGCGGTCATTGGTGCTGTTGGTCCAGAGATTTGAGTGTTGGTTCCGCCAAATAAGGCTGCAAAGAAGCTTAAAAAGATGGCTCCATACAATCCTGCACTCGGGCCTAAACCAGACGATACACCAAAAGCTAAAGCTAATGGTAAGGCTACAATACCGGCGGTGATTCCTCCAAAAGCATCACCTTTAATATTTGAGAATAATTTTTTCATTGAGATAATTATTTTGTTCTGTGTTAATTATTGATAAATTCCCTTACGGCAAGTTCCTTTTTATTCATAAAAAGTAACTGCTCCTGAGTTGATATCATACATTGCTCCAACTATTCGAATTTCATTATTTTCTTGCATTTCTGCCAAAACACTACTTTCTTTTAAAATTCTATCGATAGTTAAAAGCACATTTTGTTCAGCAACATCATTTACAAAATCTAAATTTTTAGAATTCCTCAAATTGGCATCTTTGGGCAATTCTACATTTTTTACTGCTGGTTTAATCTTGCTAAGCATAGCTGTTAAGTTTCCCAATTTCGCATCATCACAAGCTCCTTTTATTGCACCACAACTGGTATGTCCTAAGACTACAATTAATTTAGTACCCGCTAACTTACACCCAAATTCCATACTTCCTAGGATGTCTTCGTTTACAAAATTTCCTGCAATGCGAACGCTAAATATATCTCCTAATCCTTGATCAAAAACCAGCTCAGCAGAAACTCTTGAGTCTATACAACTCAAAATGGTTGCAAAAGGAAACTGCCCATCACTCGTGTCATTGACTTGCTCTAATAGATTTCGATTGGCCTTTAAATTATTTTGAAACCTTACATTTCCCTCTTTTAGGTATTGTAATGACTTTTCTGGAGTCATCGTTAATTGTGTTTCTTTAGTATGTACTTTCATTTGTTTACTTCTTTGTTTTTAATATTAAATAGAATATACTTTCAATTGCTTCCGTATTTAAAATGTTTAAATGTGACGGATCTAAAGAGTCAATTAATCGATGTTTTTATAATTAAGCGGTGTATCTAGTAAGGGTCAGATAAAGTTAACTATACTCCGCAAGAATTAAAAATTAAACGTCCACTATTAAAAATAGTTTTTGGATTATTTAACCTGATTACTCTTAAAGATTAACATCAGTAATTGACTAAAAAGTGATTTAAGCTAATTTTGGTGGTGGAGACAAAAGATTTAGATAAACTTTTGAATATCCTTTTATAAAAAAGGATGTTTTATTTAAAAAGTTAATTGAAAAAAAGGAGGTATACAGTTTACTGAGCTCATCAATATTCACCTTACCCTCTTTAGAGGTTTTAAGTTCTTTTATTTCCTCTTCGGTAATATTCATGAAATAAGAGATATCAACATCGCTATCAATTAGAGAAACCACTGATGGCGCTATTATAAACCCAATAAAAATAACTAATAAAAATTGTGCTATTACTTTCTTCAATCCTCTATTTTTTTCAAAAAACAAATATAGTATTTTAAACAAATTTCAATCGTTAAATAAACATTAAATTTTAACAATTTTCAGCAGAAACCATTCACTGCGATTCCTAATCTATTCTTTTTTGGCATGCTCTTTGAAAATACCTTAGCACGTGGAAGCCGAAAAACGTATAGAGTAGGCATAATCCTTAAAACCATATATTATGAAAAAAGGACTACTATTAATTTTAGGTATGCTCATGATGGTTTCTACTGCTGAAGCCACAGACGGAGCAAAATTGAACAGCATAACGGATTATACTGTTAAATTACACGGAACAAAATCAATTAAATTTGTTGAACGCGGGGTACTCTTTAATATTTCCCCAAATGGTACGGTTAATTTTGACAGACTCAATACATACAAAACACAGTATTACTATCGAAACGGAAAGCGATCTAAAAAATTCATTCCACAAAAAAGACTCCGTGTTGAAAGAGACTTTTTGGGTAAAGTAATTCGCGTTGGTGCGGTACCTCTGCAATACAATCGTTTTGGTAAAATAACAAGAATTGGTTCGGTTTACATTGATTACAACCGTACTAGGATGACTCAAATAGGCGACTTACACATAAGTTATGATCGTTTTGGTAAGGCACGGTATTTTGGCGAAGTAAAACCACTTTACAGCAACCATTTACATACTGGAGCGGTTTACAATTATAATGACCGTCTTTTCAGTAGCACAAACTTTTACGATCAGTATGATCATTATAGAGAAGACAGCAACTATTTTTATTACAAATCAAAAGGAGCGAAAGATCCAAAAAAAGTAAAAATTATTAAACGTAAAAAAGCAAAAAAAGAAGTTGTTAAAGACCGGAAAAGGAGAAAGTAGATGAAGGAAAAATCCCGTATCAGTTTGGTACGGGGTTTTTATTTTACAAACCTATTTAAAACTTCCTGAATATCTTTTGACACATCTAATTTCAAAATGGCAAATACATAAATCACTGATACAATTACAGTTTTTAAAATAATATTGACTATTGGATGAAATGTAAAATTCCAAAAATAAAAAACAAGAAAGAGACTGCCTATCAATACCAATACAATCACCGAATTTCTTGTAAAAGGCTGCATTTGTAGCTTTTGTTGAATGTAGAGTATTTTAATCGTGCTAAACACCAACACAACCAACAAGGTTGCTAAGGCAGCACCTTCAATTCCCAATAAAGCAATTAACCATTTATTCAACACAACAACACTTATCGCCATTGCTAGTGAAAAATAAAAGAACATTTTATAATATTTAGAATTGGATAGAATAACACCATTAGTTCCTAAAGCTAACTTATACAGTTCGGCTATTGAAATCAATAAAACGATGATGGTTCCGATGGCGTACTCAGGCTTATTAATAAGCACATATAAATCTTCGACATTAAGATTTATCACTAAAAACAACAATCCACCTACAACCAATAAGTTAATAGAACTTTTCTGGTACAAGCTACGCACCTCATCCATATTATTCTCATTCAATGCTTTGGCCGTAATCGGATTTATTATTTGCTGCATTGCGCGAAAAGGAATGGCTATTACCGAAGCTATATAAATACCCACCGCGTAATAAGCCACTTGTGCTATTTGTTGCTGTTGTGGAATCATAGTCTTATCAATATCTAGCAAAATACTCGCTGCTGAGCCCGCCATAATAATATAAAAAGAATAGGACAACACTTCTTTAAAATTCGTTGGCAATTTAAATATAAGTGTTGGTTGATACACCCAAAAAGCATACCCCATCATAATCAACATCCTTACAAAATATACCATAGTCATGGCATAGATAAACTGCACATCGGTAAGCCAATTCAAATAAATGGCTATCAATAATAAAGTAGCACAAACCCTAGCAAATATTTCCTTAATGAAATTGCCAAAAACAGATTGCATTCGAACCTTACTCCACGAATAAAACACCTCAAAATATCCCATAAAAATGGCAGCTAAAAAAATAAGGTAGGTATATGGTTTTATAATCGCGTTTTCATTTGAAAGCCAAGAAGCAAGGGTTTCATAAAAAATACTACCAACAAATCCCAGAGGAATAATGATTAACAGCGGTAAAAAAAGTGCCATTGTTAAAAACTGATCTTGCTGATATTTTGTCTTGTATGCACTGAAAAATTTAATAATTGTATGTTGCATGCCAAAAGCAACAAGCGGCAATAGAATATTGGCTGTTGACAGTAAAAAAGTAATTAATCCGTAATAGTCTTCGTGAAGAAAATGTGTATATAAAAACAATACATTGATTCCACCGATGGCGAAACCTAAAAATAAAACGAGGGTATTTTTAAAAGACTGATTTAAAACAATGCCCATTAGCGACCGTTTTGTACTATTAATTTTTTGGTTAAATAATTAAATCGAATATACAACATAATTGCTGAAGCCGTTAGCCCAGCCAACAAACCCATCCAGATTCCCTCACTACCATACATATGCTCTTTTCCTAAAAAATAACTTATCGGAAATCCGATGACCCAATAGGCAATAAACGTAATTAAAGTAGGGATTTTCACATCTTGTAACCCGCGTAAAGCCCCAAGTACTACCACCTGAATACCATCCGAAATTTGAAAAATAGCCGCTACAATTAATAATTTTGACGCAATTGATATTACTTCAAAATTATCAGATTGATTTATCAAATCATTTTGATCTACATACAACATAGGCAAATCCGTATTGAATAATACGAATATTAGTGCAAAAATAATGTCTAGTATTACAACTAGAAAAAAAATAGAAATTGCAATTCTACGCAGTTCTTTAAAATTTTTAAGTCCTTTTTGATTCCCTACTCGAATCATTGCAGCGACGCTTAAACCCATAGCTATCATAAAGGTCATTGATGACAAATTTAACGCGATTTGATTGGCTGCTTGTGGATTTTTACCCAACACTCCAGACAACCAAATGGCCGCTGTGAAAATGGCTACCTCAAACAACATTTGCAATGCGGAAGGAAAACCTAAATCGATAATCTTTTTTAAAATGGTTTTCTGTATATTTTTAAAACTAAAACGTTCTAAATAAGGCTTGAATTTCTTTTTTGACTTCAACAATAACCAAATAAATAGTAGCATGACTACACGCGAAACAAGTGTTCCAATTGCTGCCCCAACGATACCTAGTTCTGGAAATCCCAGTTTACCAAAAATTAACAAATAGTTTAATAGTATATTAATGACGTTTGCCAAAATAGTAGCCCACATGGCATATTTAGTTTGCGACAGTCCATCTGCAAATTGCTTAAACCCTTGAAACATAATTAAAGGGATTAAGGACACGGCAACCAAATCTAAATAAGGCATTGCCAACGCAACCACTTCTTCAGGTTGACTCATATGGTACATCAATGGCTTGATTACTAATATCATTCCAAATAAGGCGATTCCTAAAATAGTACAAAGTAAAATACCGTGATTAAATGCTTGCTTGCCCTTTTCGGTATTTTTTTCGCCATCAGCCTCAGCAACTAAAGGCGTAATGGCCGTAGAAAAACCGATACCTAAAGACATGGCAATAAAAACAAAACTATTCCCTAAAGAAACTGCTGCTAATTGGGCCGTCCCCAATTGCCCAACCATGATATTATCAACAAAGCCTACTAACGTATGCCCTATCATACCCAACATAACGGGGTATGCTAATTTCAGGTTGTAACGGAATTCAGAAGTGTAGGGTTTTAACGTCAAGGTTAGCTTTCTAATTTGAAGCTGCTAAGTTAATAGATTAATAGGAGCTATTTTATAATTTTGATTTAAAAAAAGTGACATCCGTATTTAAGCTATTTTTAAATAATTATACCCCTAAACCTTCTTAAAAACAAACAAAATATGCTACTTTTGTTATATAAAATTTAAATTACTTATGAGTACTTATGATGTAGCCGTTATCGGTTCTGGTCCTGGTGGTTATGTTGCAGCGATTCGCTGTGCACAACTAGGAATGAAAACTGCAATTATTGAAAAATACAATACGCTTGGAGGCACTTGTTTAAATGTAGGTTGTATCCCGTCAAAAGCGTTGTTAGATTCTTCGCATCACTACCATGATGCCATAAAACACTTTGAAGAGCACGGTATTGAAATTACGGGCGAAGTTAAAGTGAGCCTAGAGAAAATGATTGCCAGAAAACAAAATGTTGTTGATACCAATACCTCAGGCATCCAATATTTAATGGACAAAAATAAAATCGATGTTTTTACTGGTGTGGGTTCATTTATTGATGCAACACATATTAATATCGCTAAAGCGGATGGAACTGCTGAAAAAATAGAAGCTAAAAATACAATTATTGCTACAGGTTCAAAACCAGCAACACTTCCTTTTATAAAAATTGACAAAAAACGGATAATCACTTCTACTGAAGCTTTAAGCTTAAAAGAAATACCAAAGCACCTGGTTGTTATTGGTGGTGGCGTTATTGGCTTGGAGTTAGGCCAAGTCTATCGTAGATTAGGAGCTGAAGTTTCTGTGGTTGAATATATGGATCGAATCATTCCAACAATGGACGCCTCTCTTTCCAAAGAGCTCCAAAAAGTATTAAAAAAACAAGGGGTTAAATTTTATACGAGTCATAAAGTAACTGGAGTAAAAACTACTGCTAAAGAAGTAACAATTACAGCAGATGACAAAAAAGGAAACCCCGTTGAGTTTAAAGGAGATTATTGTTTAGTATCAGTAGGTAGAAAACCCTTTACTGACGGTTTAGGTTTTGACAAAGCAGGTGTAAAACTATCCGACAAGGGTCAAGTTGAAGTAAATGAGCACTTACAAACCAATATTAGTAATATTTATGCAGTTGGTGATGTAGTACGTGGTGCCATGTTAGCTCACAAGGCCGAGGAAGAAGGTGTTTTTGTGGCCGAAACATTGGCAGGTCAAAAGCCTCATATCAACTATAATTTAATTCCTGGCGTAGTGTATACATGGCCAGAAGTTGCGGCTGTTGGCAAAACAGAAGAAGAATTGAAAGAAGCAGGAGTAAACTACAAGTCTGGTCAATTTTCAATGCGGGCCTTAGGTCGTTCTAGAGCAAGTGGTGATATTGACGGTTTTGTAAAAATATTAGCCGATGCAACAACTGATGAAGTATTAGGTGTACACATGTGTGGTGCCCGCGTAGCTGATTTGATTGCTGAAGCTGTAACAGCCATGGAATTTAGAGCTTCTGCCGAAGATATTGCACGTATGAGTCACGCACACCCAACTTATGCAGAAGCCGTTAAAGAAGCTGCTCTAGCTGCAACTGACAACAGATCTATTCATAGTTAACAGTTCAGAATGGCAAACCTAACGAACTGGTAATTATAGGTATTTTAACATGTAGACAATACTCGAAAAATTAGTGCAGATTGTTCGTCTTCAAATTTTAGTTAAGATTTTGTTATATACATAAAAGACACACCGTTATAGTGTGTCTTTTTTATTAAATTTGTTGTGCTTCAACCAACTAATTCAAAATCAAATGAAAAAAATACTCATACTATCCATCACCACTTTAATTTTAATTTCTTGCAAAACAGATAAAACCGCTGAACCTCATATGGCAATAAGCTATCCAGAAACGAAACAAGTTGATACCGTAACTACTTATTTTGACACTGCTGTCAAAGATCCTTATCGTTGGTTAGAAGACGACATGTCTGATGAAACTGGCGCTTGGGTAGAAACCCAAAACAAGGTAACATTCGGATATTTAGATCAAATTCCTTACAGAAACGATTTAAAAAATCGTTTGGAAAAATTATGGAACTACGAAAAATTTTCTGCCCCATTTAAAGAAGGTGACTATACATATTTCTATAAAAATGATGGATTGCAAAATCAGTATGTTGTGTATCGCCAAAAAGGAGACGATACTCCTGAGGTGTTTTTAGACCCAAACACATTTTCTGAAGACGGCTCCACCTCTTTAGCTGGATTGAGTTTCTCTAAAAACGGGGCTCTCGCTGCATATTCCATTTCCGAAGGAGGTTCTGACTGGAGAAAAGTGATTGTTATGGATGCGCTGTCTAAAGAAATTAAAGAAGATACGCTGATTGATGTGAAATTTAGCGGTATCTCCTGGAAAGGAAATGAAGGCTTTTTCTATTCAAGTTATGATAAACCAAAAGGTAGTGAGCTGTCTGCCAAAACAGATCAGCACAAGCTGTACTATCACAAATTGGGAACTTTGCAAAAAGACGATCCGTTAATTTTTGGTGGATCTGTTGCTGAAAAACATCGGTATGTTAGTGGTAGTGTGACCGAAGATGGTAACTATTTAATTATTTCAGCCGCTATTTCCACTTCTGGAAATAAATTATTTCTTAAAGATTTAACCACACAAAACAGTGAATTAGTTGCATTAGTCTCTAATTTTGATAGTGATAATTATATTATTTATAATTCGGGTAGCACTTTATATATTGTCACCAATTTAAATGCTCCAAATCAAAAAGTTGTAACGGTAGACGCCGCCAATCCACAAGTAAAAAATTGGAAAGATTTTATTCCAGAAACTAAAAATGTATTGACTCCTAGTACGGGATCAGGGTACTTATTTGCTCACTATATGGTTGACGCTATCAGTAAAGTATATCAATATGATATGACTGGTAAAAAACTAAGAGAAATTGAATTACCCGGTGTTGGAACAGTAAGTGGTTTTGGCGGTAAAAAGGAGGCCAAAGAGTTGTATTTTTCATTTTCGAATTATACCACACCTCCAACGATATTTAAATTTGAACCTAAGTCAGCAACCTATACCGTATATAAAAAATCGGCTATCGACTTCGATAGTGATGCTTATGAATCAAAGCAAGTATTTTACAGCTCCAAAGACGGCACCAAAGTGCCGATGATTATCACGTATAAAAAAGGCCTTGAACTGAATGGCCAGAACCCAACCATACTCTATGGTTATGGCGGATTCGATGTTAGTATCACTCCGGGCTTTAGTGTAACCAATGCTGTTTGGATGGAACAAGGTGGTGTCTACGCAGTTCCTAATATACGTGGTGGTGGAGAATATGGAAAAGCATGGCATGATGCGGGAACAAAGCTAAAAAAACAAAATGTGTTCGATGATTTTATTGCTGCTGCCGAATATCTTATTGCAAATAACTATACTTCATCAGACTATTTAGCGATTAGTGGTGGTTCAAATGGCGGTTTGTTAGTGGGCGCAACAATGACCCAACGACCAGATTTAATGAAGGTAGCGCTACCAGCAGTAGGCGTTTTAGATATGCTACGTTATCACACATTTACAGCTGGGGCAGGATGGTCGTATGATTATGGCACATCAGAACAGAATAAAGAGATGTTTGACTATTTAAAGAATTATTCACCCGTTCACAATGTAAAAGAGGGAGTACACTATCCTGCGACTTTAATTACTACTGGCGATCATGATGACAGAGTGGTACCTGCACATAGTTTTAAATTTGCTGCAGAATTGCAAGACAAACAAACAGGGAACAATCCGACACTAATTCGCATTGAAACCAATGCTGGTCATGGCGCAGGAACCCCTATAAGTAAAACTATTGAGCAATATGCTGACATCTATGGATTTACCCTTTATAATATGGGTATTAAAACATTAAAATCGACGTATAAAGATTAACTTTATAGTTCTTACTGTACTAAAAAAACTGCTTGCACTACAAGCAGTTTTTTTATCTTACTTTCACCTTTCAGATTGACCCTATGTTACAGGTAAAAAATATTTCATTCAGTTATCACCAAGACCCGGTTTTACAGCAGATTAATTTTACTGTTGAAAAAGGAGGTACCCTTGCAATTGTAGGCGAAAGTGGTTCGGGAAAAAGTACCTTGCTAAAACTACTATATGGTGAATTTGATTTAAATAAAGGGCAAATATTTTGGGGTGAAGATGAAATTCTAGGCCCGAAATTCAATTTAATAACGGGACCAGAGTACATGAAATATGTAGCTCAAGAATTTGACTTAATGCCTTTCACTTCTGTTTCGCAGAACATAGGCGAATACCTTTCCAATTTTTATCTTAAAAAAAAGAAAGAGCGAATTGAAGAACTTATTGAAGTTGTAGAACTAACACCATTTGCAAAAACCAAAGTAAAGTATTTAAGTGGCGGACAAAAACAACGGGTTGCACTCGCAAGAGCTTTAGCTAAAGAACCTGAAATCTTACTTCTTGACGAACCTTTTAGTCATATAGACAACCTAAAAAGGCAGTCGCTTCGACGCAACATATTTAAACATTTAAAAGAACAAAACATCACCTGTATTGTGGCTACGCACGACAAAGATGATATAGTCTCTTTTGCAGACCAGATGCTCGTATTAAACGAAGGCGAAACACTGGCCTATGGCACTCCAAAAGAACTCTACAACAAGCCAAAATACAGTTTGGTTGCCTCCTTTTTTGATGAGTTTAATGAATTTAAAATTTCAGAGGTGTCAGATATAAATAAATTTGGAATTGTAATGGTATACCCACATGAAATTAAATTGGTAAACAATTCTAATTTATCTGGAGTTGTTAAAAAATCTTATTTTAGGGGTAATTGCTATTTAGTAGAAGTCACCTTTAATGAGAGATCGGTGTTTTTCAACCATAGCAGTGAAATTGCAATCGGAAAAAAAATACATTTTGAAATAATTGAATCAGTACTAAAAACAAGAATGCCATAAAAAAAGCCTCAATGTGAATTGAGGCTTTTTACTTAAATTATTTTGGCTCTAATAATTGATCTATTCTAGCTATTGCATCATCATAATGGTAACGTGTTACCGTATTTACTCCGCTTCTCGCCGTTCGCAACCTCGATTTAAGACTTGACAATTCACCGCGTACGATAGCTCTTACATCTGAAGTATTGACATTATAAGTTAATGTTCCTTCAAATCCAGGTCTACCACCTCTAGCTCTTGGCCCTTCTGAAGTTAATAAATACCCCATTCTATCTAGATAAGTACGTTGTAAATTTCTTCTATAAATATCAACGTTTTGACGATTCACAGCCTCTTTCCATAGTCCATTTCTTAAATCTCTCATCATTTCTAAAGCACTATAATAAGAAGCACTCATGGTTTCTCCATCAATCAATCTTCCTAACCGATCAAAACTCAACAAAGAATTTAACTGCCTACCTTGTACTCCTCTTAACTTTTCAAAATATCCGGCATGATCTATATTCTGAAGAATATCTGCATCAACCAACCACTTGGGCGTATCAAATATATTTGATTGTAACCATTTCATCGAAGCTTTTTGAGTCACTTTATCAGTAGGCGTATAAATTACACCCTCCTGGTTAGGCATTTTAATATTTTCATAAACGCCTCCGATATTTGTCAATACATGCCCCACATATCTACTATAAACACCTAAAAGCTCTCCATATAGCTCCTCCAGATCATTGTAATTATTCGTAACATCAGACGTCCAATTTGGTAAATTCTGAGCTACATATTTTAAATTTTTAATTCCGTAATTACTTGCCGCAATTGGATCATCTCCTAAACATTCCGTTTGAGATTGTGGATCAAAACGACTTGATTGTCTACCAAATTTATATTTAGGATCATTCGCCTTTGCTAGAATCCACCCATCTAAGGTGCTTTTTTCTGCAACTGCAGAATTCGAATTTTCAATGATACGGTATCCCCAATTAGTTACATAATGATCATATGGTCCCATCTGACGAACAAAGCGTATATTTTCATCGCCTGGTTGGGCTACATAATTATAACGTGTATAATCCATAATACTAGCCGCAAGTCCAAATTCCTGTGTAAATGCACCGTCACGTAACGATTCTACTGGGTAGGCAAAACTGGCTGCCATATTGTGAGGAAAACCTAATGCATGCCCTACTTCATGGGCAATAACCATACGCATCATTTCTCCTATTTCTTCTGGTTTTGTATTTAACGTTCGCGCATTTGGATTGGCGGCGCCCGTCTCTAACAAATAGCGATTTCGGTAACTTCTTAAATGATTGTGATACCAAATAATATCACTTTCTATAATCTCACCACTTCGCGGGTCAGAAACACTAGGACCTGTAGCGTTTCTAGTAGTACTTGCTACATATCTTACTACAGAATAACGGATATCTTCTGGGCTAAACTCAGGATCTTCTTCTTTAGTAGGTGCATCTTTTGCGATAATGGCATTTTTAAAACCTGCTGATTCAAAAGGCTCTTGCCAATCCTCAATACCTTGTTTAATATATTCTTTTAAATTTTCTGGTGTTCCTGGATCTAAATAATAAACAATTGGTTTTATTGGCTCTACCAATTCGCCACGGGCATAAGCTGCTGGATCTTTAGGTTCCAATCTCCATCGGCGTATATAAGTTTTTTGATCAGCCTTTAATTCATCACTACCATAATCATATTGACTTACTGTGAAAAATCCAACTCTAGGGTCATACAAACGCGGCTGCATGGGCTCTTCTGGCAACAAAATCATCGATTGATTTATTTGTAAACTAATAGACTGTGTAGCCGACTGAGAAGGTGGCTCTGCCGCATCAAAAGTAAAGTCTTGTTTTACTTCAATATTTTCAGGAAAGCTTTTTAAGCTATGAATAAAACTTCGCGATGGATCGAGTCGTTTTACTTTATACTGTTTTCTTAAGTTACTAGGAAGCCCACTAATAGCAACTACGTCTGTATTAAATAGTTTTGTTACATCTATAACAACACGTGTAGAATCGGTGCTAAATGCTTTGATATCAAAAGCGAAAAGTATGGGCTCATAATTATTTACACGAACCGATTTACTAATAGCCTTTGAACTATCAGCAATATTTGAATACGACTTTACTTTTAATAAAATTTTATTTTGAAACCGGACCCAATGTACTACTTGCTCATTGGTTTTGGTTCCTGCATTAAAATAACCACCTCCTAAACCGTTAGGTATTTGAGCTACTCTAGTTACCCAAAGCATATCCTTCTCCAGTTTAGAGAAAGGAATTTCATAAAAATAAGATTCGTTCACTTTATGAACCTCAAAAAGTCCGGCATCTGATACCGCATCTTTAGTGATAACTTCACTATATTTTTTAATACCATTTTTAGGTTTGGTCTTCTGAGGGACAATAGGAGTTTCTGTTTGCCCCTTTTTTTTCTTTGTATTCTTTTTATTTTGGGCAGGCAATGTAGGCGCCATTAAAAAAAGAAATGCAACACTTAATAGTAGTATTTTTTTCATGTTAAATTATTGAATTAGGCTTCTAAATTAATGAAAGCTAATATATTTCAACAATTTCAATGGGCTTAATAAATGTTAAAGTTTCGCCAATGCCTTTACCAATTAATAATTTGCCAATTGGTGAATTGGTAGATATCGCATAATAACTTTCCCCTAAAACCTTTAATTCACCTGCACTAATCGCTAAAAAATAAGTTGCTTGATTGGTTATTATTAAACTACCAAGCCTTACTTTTTCTGAACTCTCCTCAATTTTTATCTTCGCCAAAACAGCCTTCATTTGGTGAATCCCCTCTAACTGCTGACTTGCCTTTTCCATTTCTAGTTGTAGCATAGCCCGCCCGGTTTCATGTTTATCTCCAGCACTACTTTTCGTTTCTGATATTAATCCTTGTTGATTTGAAACAATAATTTCTTGCACCGTTTGTTCACGGCTGTTTACAAATTCAACACACAAACCAAATAAGGTCTTTTTTATATTTGAATACGCTCTCACAATAAATCTGCCAATTCTTTACCAATTAAACTTCCAATTGCGACGCCCATACCACCAAGACGAACTCCACAATAAACATGAGAACTCAATGGTTTCACTATGGCTTTCTTTTGATTCCCTACCCCCATAATTCCGCTCCAACGCTGCTCAATTTCAAAACTAATATCTGGTAAAATACAAGTAGTAAGTAATTCTTCCAATTTATTTTGTACCAGAGTGGTCAAACCAAAATTAGTGGTCTCTTCTGTCTTGAAATCTAAATTTCTTGCGCCTCCAAAGAGAATTCGATTATCGATATTTCTAAAATAATAAAACCCTTTATCTAAATGAAAAGTGCCTTTTATTGCTAGGTTTTTGATCGGTTTCGTAATGAGCACTTGGGCTCTAGCAGGTTGTATGTCTTCCTTTAAAAACTGATTGGCAAAACCATTGGTAGCAATCAAGAGTTTGCCTGTTGTAAATTCTGTAATAGTAGTTTTAATTTTTACTGAATTTCGCTGTTCTTCATATGACTCGACAGCGCAGTTATTGACAATTTTAATGCCTTTTGAAAGCACTAACTGCAACAATGCAACCATCATTTTTCCTGTATCTAATTGCCCTTCTAACCCATTAAAAACATATTGATTCTTTATGTTTTTAAAGTTAAAAATATTGTTGGTGGTGGTAAAAACCTCCTTCTTAAAAATGGGATGGATTAAATTATTTATGGCTTCCCTTTTACTCAAAGACTCTTCTAATAGATGATCATTTTCTGAAAACAATTCATATCCGCCATTCTGTAAATAATCTAAATTTTTATCTCCAATAGTTCTTCGCAGTAGCTGCAAACCATCCCAACGTTTACGTATTAAACTTAAAACTTCTTCTTCAGAATGACTTTTAAGGTCATCAATAATTTCAGAAAGACTTCCAAAACAGGCAAAGCCCGCATTTTTTGTACTCGCTCCTTGCGGAAACATTCCTTTTTCAAGAATTAATATAGTTGCTTTGGGATACTTCGATTTTAAACTTAAAGCACAATTTAAACCAACAATACCACTCCCTACAATGGTAAAGTCGACTTTAGAGAACCATGATTTTTTTTCCCAATAACTTAAATTCATAAGCTAAAGATACTCTTATTTTATTGCTGTAAAAGTGTTATTTTAGTACAAATTTTATTGAATATCATGAAAAATAGATGTAGTTGGTGTGGCACAGATCCTTTATACATGGAATACCACGATACAGAATGGGGAGTCCCCGTATATGAGGATGCTAAAATCTTTGAATTTTTAATGCTAGAAACTTTTCAAGCGGGACTAAGTTGGATTACCATATTGCGAAAACGGGAAAATTTCAGAAAGGCCTTTGATAATTTCAATTATAAAAAAATTGCTACCTATACCGAAGAGAAATACGACTCTTTACTTCAAGATGCGGGAATTATTCGAAATAAGCTAAAAATAAAAGCCACGATAACGAACGCACAACTATTTATGGAGTTACAACAAGAGTATGGGTCATTTTCAAAATACATTTGGAGCTTTACAAACGGCAAACCCATAAAAAATGAGTTCAACCACAAATCAGACGTTCCCGCTACAACAGCCCTTTCTGATGCTCTGTCTAAAGATTTAAAAAAAAGAGGCTTTAAATTTGTTGGCTCTACAGTAATCTATGCCCATATGCAAGCTACAGGTATGGTAAATGATCATGCCACAGACTGTTTTCGGTACAACGAAGTATAAAACATTCGCCCTAATTTTAAAAACCGCAATTATTCTTTTATAGGAATATAAATTTCTGTTATCCAATCTGCAGGATTCGGAAACTTACCAGGATCATTGGCATATACTTCTAGTGCCGGCATACCGATGGCTCCTTCTAAATTATTAGTTTCCATATATTTATAACCAGCATCCCACGCCGCTTTTAAATTTTCATAGTTCCCTTTTAATGTTGTCTTTACGGCTTTAAATGGCTGCAACATACCCGTTTGAATACCACTATTTGCATCCGTAATCACTTTTTCAGCAACAGGAACAGCACAAGAAAATATCACTGCATTATTCGCTTCATCATATTGGTGGTATAATGAGAAAGGCATGCCTGCCATGGTAATGTTATTTTTTTCAACATACATCCCTACTTTGGGCATCATTTCTGCCATTTTACTCGCTAACTCATCAATCTTACACGAAGTAGTATTGTATAGATAGTAGCCTCCACCATGCGTAGTAACACCATTAACATTAACGCTGTACTTTTTCAAATCAGCTTGTAAAACACTATCGAGCTTAAATAATCCTCTTTCATAGTCTGGACCAATTTGCTTATCCATTCCTCCGTTAAAAGCCATTGCTGCTTTCATCATGAAATTCATTTCTCCTTTCATTCCCCAAGTCACTTCCGTACCTTCAGAAACTGGAACAAACGTCCAAAAAATATCGGATTCTGACTCCCATGGCTTGATAAATTTTATTCTTTGTTTAATAGAATCAGGACTCTTTTCCTCTAGTGTTTCCATACTACCTTCTCCTAGAACTTCACCTTTCCATGCATACGAGGCTCCTACCCCACTGGTCTTTTCGCCATACGTTAAGGTTGCATCGGGTTCTTGTTCTATCCATGGTGACCAAGTTGGCCAGGTCATATAATCATTTACCTTAGTGTACACTACCTGTACAGGCGCCTTTATCACTTTCGTTCTTGTAACAGTATAGGAATTTTCTTGAGTTGCTATATAAATTGAAAAACCAATAACAAAAATTAAAAGCAACAACAAAAGATACTTTAGTGTTTTCATTTCAATAAATTTAGAGTTATGTTAATACAAAGATAATGAATTAAAAAAAGTAGCCTAAAAAAGCCATTTTAATTAGTTAAAATGGCTTTTTTTTAGTTGATCTATATAGCTGTCACTATTCTTTTAAACGCTTAAAAATATATCGAGTAATGTAGATTCCTTGACCGTCACCTTTCCCTGCAGATTCAACTCCACTTGTAACAAATGTCAGTTCCCATCCTTCTACCGTCATTGTATTAATTTTAGAGGTTACAATGGCATCATTGGTAGCAATATTTTGAAATCTAATACCTCCTAAATTGTAGAAATTTAACAATTTAGTCTCGTCAAAACCCTTCACTCTCATATCACTCCGATCCGATTTGTTTCTTGAATTATCATCTTCGGTTTGGGTTGAGGTATATTCCTTATAATCTTTTAGTTCATTAGCAGACATCAATCTAGACCTTCCTAAACCATTTGGCACAATAGACTCTACACTGGTAATAATTTTATACTCAAAGGTTTGTGCACTTAAGCAAAAAGTTACAAATAAGAATGTTGCTGATAAGATAATTTTTTTCATTGATTAAAATTTTAAATACATATTTATTTTATAGTATCTGTAAAGGTATCGATAAATACCATTTTTTAGCTAAATTAGCACCAGTTAAAAATTAAAATTATGAAACTAAAATATTTTTTTTGTAGTGCGATGGTCATGAGTTTATTATTCTCTTGTCAGGATACTAAAAACGCAGATCCTATTGCTGAGCTTTCGAAAGATCAGTTTGACTATGTAGTTGAACAATTTGCTGATATTAAAATACTTCGTTATCAAATTCCAGGTTGGGAAAATTTAACCCTAAAAGAGCAAACACTTGTTTACTACCTTTCACAGGCAGGTTTAGCGGGGCGCGATATAATGTGGGATCAAAATTATAGATACAATCTCAAAATTAGAAACGCCTTAGAAAATGTATATAGCAATTTCCAAGGTGATAAATCAACTGATGATTGGAAGGCTTTTGAAACTTATTTAAAGCGTGTATGGTTCTCGAATGGTATTCATCACCATTATTCAAATGATAAATTAAAACCTGGGTTTTCTCCTGACTATTTAAAAAAACTACTTACTGATACTACAACAGATTTATCAGGAGCACCATTTGATGTTCTTTTTAATGATCTGGATATTAAAAAAGTAAATCAGTCAAAAGGAATCGATAATGTTGGATTGTCTGCAGTGAATTTTTATGGCCCAACGGTTAGCAACGAAGATGTAGAACAATTCTATGCTAAAAAGAAATCACCAAATTCAGAAAAACCCTTGTCTTTTGGATTAAACTCACAGTTGATAAAAGAGAATGGTGTTTTAAAAGAACGTGTTTATAAATCTGGTGGCTTATATGGAACAGCCATTGATGAGATTATAAAATGGCTAGAAAAAGCGCAAACTGTTGCTGAAAATCAAGAGCAAGGTGACGCGCTTGGATTGTTAATCGACTATTATAAAACAGGCGATTTACAAACTTGGGATGATTATAATGTAGCATGGACCGCTGCAACCAAAGGGAATGTAGATTATATCAATAGTTTTATTGAAGTATATAATGACCCATTAGGGTATCGAGGGTCTTATGAAAGTATTATTCAAATTAACGACTTCGATATGTCGCAAAAAATGAAGGTGCTATCTGATAATGCACAATGGTTTGAGGATAATTCACCATTAATGGATGCTCATAAAAAAGATAGTGTTGTGGGAGTAACCTATAAAGTTGTGAATGTAGCAGCAGAAGCTGGAGATGCATCACCAAGTACTCCAATTGGGGTTAATTTACCCAATGCCAATTGGATACGCGCTAAAGTTGGAAGTAAATCAGTCTCTTTAGGAAACATTATCAATGCCTATAACAATGCTGGAAGCACTGGCCGTTTAAAAGAATTTGTCAATGATGAGGAAGAATTTGAACTGGAAGAAAAGTATGGACAAATAGCCGATAAGTTACATACAGCTTTACATGAAGTTATTGGACATGCCTCTGGGCAATTGAATCCAGGTGTTGGTGAAACCAAAGAAACCTTAAAGAATTATGCTTCCACTTTAGAAGAAGGCCGTGCAGATTTGGTTGGTTTGTATTATTTGTACAACCAGAAATTACAAGAACTCGGTTTAGTTGATGACTGGAAAGCCGTAGGAACAGCAGCTTATGATGGCTATATACGCAATGGGTTGATGTCGCAACTAATTCGTTTGAAATTGGGAGATGATGTTGAAGAAGCACATATGCGAAATAGACAATGGGTTTCTGCTTGGGTTTATGAAAAAGGAAAACCAGCAAACGTCATTGAAAAAATAATACGCGATGGAAAAACGTATTTCAATATAAATGATTACGAAAAGCTACATGAATTATTCGGTCAATTATTGCGCGAAACACAACGCATAAAATCTGAAGGCGATTATAAAGCAGTTGAAGCATTGGTTGAAGGTTATGGTGTAAAAGTTGATCAGGAAATTCACGCTGAAGTTTTAGAACGCAACAAACAATTTACATCCCCTCCATACAGCGGATTTGTTAATCCTGTTTTAGTGCCTGAAACAAATGAAGCTGGTGAAATTACTGCCATTAAGGTAACACAACCCGAAACATTTGACGGTCAAATGTTATATTATGCTAAAAATTACAGCTTTTTGCCAGAGGAAAATTAAGGACTAAACTACTCTTTTTAAGCCGTCTCATTTCTGATGAAACGGCTTTTTTTATAAATAATCCTCCATAAAATTATGTAAATTTGTCAAAATTTAATGCATGACAGGAGTTGTAACAAAATCAACCGGAAGCTGGTATATTGTACGAACAGAAGACAATCAATTAATAAATTGTAGAATTAAAGGAAAATTTCGCATTAGTGGAATAAAAAGCACAAACCCTGTAACTGTTGGTGATGTTGTTGATATTGAAATAGAAGAGAGCAATGAAAACGGAGTTATCTATAATATACATAGTAGAAAAAATTATATTATTAGAAAATCGGTTAATCTATCCAAACAAACGCATATCATAGCGGCCAATATAGACCAGGTTTTTTTATTAGTAACACTTAAGAGCCCTAAAACATTTACCAGTTTTATTGATCGCTTTTTAGCTACGGCTGAAGCCTATTCAATCCCTGCCATTATACTATTTAATAAGATTGACATCTATGATAAAGAGCTGTTAAAAGAAAAACAAGACCTTGAAACTATTTATAAAAAGATTGGATACGAATGTTTAGACATCTCTGCAAAAGAAAACATTAACATTGGTAAATTAAAAACAATCATGAAAGACCGTGTGAATATGTTTGCAGGTCATTCGGGAGTGGGTAAATCAACACTCATAAATGTAATTGACCCTGAACTTGATTTAAAAACTTCAGAAATCTCCACACAACACAAGCAAGGGCAACACACTACAACCTTTGCCGAAATGTTTGAATTACCTTTTAGTGGTTACATCATTGATACTCCAGGAATCAAAGGATTTGGTGTAGTCGATTTTGATACCGAAGAAATTGGTGATTTTTTCCCTGAAATCTTCGCGCTCAAAGGCCAATGTAAATTCAATAATTGTTTACACACCAATGAGCCCAATTGTGCCGTTAAAAAAGCGGTTGAGCACAATGAAATCGCATTTTCTAGATACAACAGTTACCTGCAGTTATTGGCTGGAGAAGATGAAAATTATAGAGTAGACGATTATATATAATGATATGAAAGTAGTTATTCAAAGAGTTTCAGAGGCCTCAGTGACGGTTGATGGTCACCAAATAAGCTCCATAAAAAAAGGACTCCTTATTTTATTAGGTATTTCGGATCAAGATACTGCCACTGACATTGAATGGCTTTGTAACAAAATAATTAATCTCCGGATTTTTAATGATGTCAATGGTGTTATGAACGAATCCATTTTAAATTGTAATGGAGATGCCATTGTAGTGAGTCAATTTACGCTCATGGCCTCAACAAAAAAAGGGCACCGACCTTCGTATATTAAAGCGGCTAAACCCACAGTCGCCATCCCAATTTATGAACTATTTGTCAAGCACTTAGAAAATAAATTAGGTAAAAAAGTGGGTACTGGGAGTTTTGGAGCAGATATGAAAGTGCAACTTTTAAACGACGGCCCTGTAACAATCATTATCGATTCTTTGAAAAAAGAATAATTTTTATATATTAGCCCTTTCGCTAAACAATTTGCTATGAAATTTAAAAGTATAACGCTTTTAGTTTTGATTTTCTGGTGTCAATTTATTTTTTCTCAAGATTTAGACCTCAGTATTTTAACGATTCCCGCAGAACTGACCAAAACTAGTAATTCTGTAGTTCGCTTTGATGAGACAACGGTCGAGTTGGTTTCTCAAAAAAAAATGAACTATAAAATTAGAAAAGCTATTACTGTTTTAAATAAGTTAGGTGATCACGCCTCATCAATTACTATTTATCACGATAAAAACAGAAGAATTAAATCCTTAAAAGCATCTGCTTATGATGCTTTCGGAAAGGAAATGAAAAAGGTTTCTTCTAAAGATTTTAAAGATTACAGTGCCGCAGATGGGTTTTCTTTATTTAATGACAATCGCCTATTATATTATGAATACACCCCTATTTCATATCCCTATACCTTTTATTTAGAATACGAGATAGAATCTTCTACCACAGCATTTTTACCCAGATGGTATCCTTTTGATGCGTATAATCAAAGTGTTCAAAAAAGCACCTATACCATCAGTTACCCTAGTGATTTTAAATTGCAAACTGCAAAGAAAAAATTCAAAGAATTTAAGGTAAAAGAAACCCTTGACCCAACAAAAATGAGTTATGAAGTAACTGATCTTATAGCGATAAATTATGAGGAATTGGCTCCTTCATTTATATCAATTATGCCTTCGTTGACCTTAGCAACAAATAAATTTCATTTAGAAGGCGTAGATGGAACCGCAAATAACTGGAATGAATTTGGCAAATGGATGTATGACAATCTTATTGCCACTAGAATGGAATTGCCTGAAAGCACAAAAACTCAAATTAAAAACCTCGTTAAAGGTGAAACTGACCCCATAGAGAAGGCAAAAATGGTATATGAATTTGTACAAAACAAAACACGATATATTAGTATTCAAGTAGGTATTGGTGGCTGGATGCCGATGCTAGCAAGTGATGTTGACAGACTCGGTTATGGTGATTGTAAAGGGCTAACAAATTACACCAAAGCTTTAATGGATGAAGTAGGTGTTGAATCATACTACACCGCTGTTTACGGAGGAAATGAAAAAAGAGATTTAGAAAACGATGTTTATTCGGTACAAGGGAATCATGTTATTTTAAATGTTCCGACCGCGGATGGAGATTTGTGGTTAGAATGTACCAGCCAAACGAATCCTTTTGGGTACCAAGGCACCTTTACTGATGATCGAGATGTATTGGTAATAACTCCTGAAGGCAGCGAAATTAAGCATACTACTGCTCATAATGATAAAAGCAATTTTCAAAAAACAGTAGCTAAATACCAAATCAGTCCTGATGGGAGTATTGAAGGTTCTGTTAATATTCAGTCAAGCGGTACTCAATATGATGCCCATTATAGTTTGGATAAAAAAAATGAACGAGATATCAATGAGCACTATAAAAGTGGCTATTGGTCCTATCTAAATAATTTAACCCTTGATACGTATCAATTTACAAACGATAGAGACAGTATCCTATTTACTGAAAATGTAGGCATTACTGCTAAAGACTATGCCAGTTTTAGCGGAGATAGAATGTTATTTACTATGAATGCCTTTAATAGAGCATCTTATGTCCCTAAGAGGTATCGAACACGTAACTTACCATTAGAAATTGATAGAGGCTTTATTGATACTGACCATTTTGAAATTACCGTTCCTTCGGGGTATGTGATTGAAGCCTTATCAGATGCTGTTACGATCGAAAATAAATTCGGTCGTTATCAATTTTCTATTACCAAAACTTCAGAAAATAAATTAAACTATACCCGAACATTTTTCCTTAAAAAAGGAACCTATTCTAAAGAAGATTACAAAACGTATCGAAACTTTAGAAGACAAATTGCTAAACACGATCAATCAAAAATTGTACTCTTAAAAAAATAAGCTATGTTAAAATCAACCCTTACCTTCATTATTGTTAGCCTCTTAACAATTCACCTTTCCGATGCCCAAGATTTAAAGTTTGGCAAGGTCTCGAAAAAAGAATTAGAAGAAAAGTATTATCCGTCAGATTCAAGCGCTAACGCCGCAATTTTATATAAAAAAAGGAGAACAACCTTTGAATATTCGGCCAATGAGGGCTGGGTGCTAATTACGAAAATTCACGAGCGAATTAAAATTTACAATAAGGAAGGTTATGATTGGGCCACAAAAAAAATTAGTCTATATAAAGACGGTGAAGACGAAAAAGTATCAATAAAAGCGTATACTTTTAATTTAGTTGGCAATAAAATTGAGAAAATTAAATTAAAAAATGATGAAATATTTGATGAAGATGTAAATAAATATTGGGGGCGTAAAAAGTTTACGATGCCGAACTTAACAGAAAATTCTATTGTTGAATGGGAATACACCATAAGATCACCCTATTACTCGAGGATTGATGATATGGAATTTCAATATAGAATACCCGTTAAATATATTGATACACAAGTAACGACTCCAGAGTACTTTGTATTTAAAACGCAGCCGCAAGGATATTATCCTATAAACATCAATCAAAGTAAAAAACCCTCAACAATCATCATAAATTCTAAAAGTAGGGCTATTGGAGATGGTAAAACACCATCTCGAACAACTTTTAGCCAAGATAAAATAGATTTTATGTCCAATGTAACACAGTGTGTGGTAAATGATATACCCGCTTTAAAAGAGGAGCCGTACACTAATAATATCAATAACTATAAAACCTTATTGAAATTTGAGATTAGTGCATATAAACCACAAAATGGAATTCCTAAATTTTACAATACAACCTGGGAAGATGTAACCAAAACAATTTATGATAGTCCCAATTTCGGAATCCAATTAAATAGATCTTCCTTTTTTAAAGATGATTTAGAAACACTGGTAAATAGCTCAACGGGAGCAAATGAAAAAGTAATTAAGATTTTTCAATTTGTAAAAAATAAGATAAAATGGGACAATTATCGTGGGAAATATACTGACAAAGGCATCAGACGTGCCTATAATGATGGAATTGGTAATGTAGCAGAAATTAACTTAACGCTAGTAGCAATGTTAAGAGAAGCTGGTATTACGGCGAATCCTGTTTTAGTGAGTACTAGAGACAATGGCATACCACTTGCCCCAACAACGGAAGGGTTTAATTATGTCATTGCAGGAGTTGAATTAAACAACGAGTTATTTCTATTAGATGCCACCGAAAAATATAGTTTACCTAACGTATTGCCGTTACGTGATTTGAATTGGCAAGGTAGAATGGTGTATGAAGACGGCAAATCAAAATCTGTAAATCTGTTTCCAAATACTTTTTCTAGCAAAAAAGCATTTCTAAGCATTAAGTTAAATTCTGATGGTCTCATTGAGGGGTTTTCAAGAAATGCCTATAGCAATCTTATTGCCTTAAACTACAGAAATAATTACAACAGTGTAGCTGATCAAGATTTAATTGGAAAATTTGAAAAAGACAATCAAAATATTGAGATTACCGATTTCAAAGTGGTTAATGATGAAGAAATTGACAAACCACTATCATATACTATGGCATTTGAATCAGACAATCAAGTTGAAAAAATTGGTGATAAAATGTACTTTTCTCCATTAGTTCATCTCGCTAAAAAAGAAAACCCTTTTAAATTAGAGGAGCGTAGCTACCCCGTTGATTTTGGAGCACCTTGGGAGGAAAGGTATACCATTAGCATTGAAATTCCTGAAGGCTATCAAGTCGAGTCTCTACCTGAAAGTGCAGGATATTCCCTACCTGATAATTTAGGCTTCTATAAGTTTGTTTGCCAGATAAAAGGGACTGAAATACAAGTGTTATCTATAGCTCAAATTGGCACAGCAATTGTTTCGTCTCCATATTATCAAGCCCTAAAAGAATTTTATAAAGAAATGATTGACAAACAATTAGAAAAAGTAGTGCTCTCAAAGTCTTAATTACTGATTAAAAAAAAACCGATGCAATTGCATCGGTTTTTTTAATTTTCCTTTTTTAAAATTTCGATATCTTTTACAATACGTTCAATTTCCTTTTTATCTGTACCATCATAAAACCCACGTATTTGTCTTTTTGAATCTACTAAAACAAATTGTTCTGTATGAATAAAATCTTGTGCTCCACCATCACCCTCATCCAGAACAGCAAAATATGATTTACGTGCTAGCTCGTAAATATGTGTTTTCTCACCCGTGGTAATGTTCCATTTTCCATCTATCACACCTTTTTTTATAGCATACTGTTTTAAAACAGGAATGCTATCAAGTATAGGGGTCACTGAATGCGATAAAAACATAATCCCTTCATCGTCTTTATAAATATTTTGTAACTCGGCCATATTCGTTGTCATAATAGGACAAATAGAAGTACACCGGGTAAAAAAGAAATCCGCCACATAAATTTTCAACCTATAGGTATCATTTGTGACGGTATCTCCATTTTGATTTACCAAACTAAAATCGGCGACTTTATGATCATTCTTAATATGCTGTACTGAAAAGTCTACTAATTTAGGGTTGACGTCTGATGGGTTATAGACGGGTAGCCTTTCTTGAGGTGATAATAAGTCATAACCTACAAATACTGAAACGACAAAAATTAACAGTACAAAGGCAATTGTTGATAAAGATTTTTTAAAAAAACTCAAAATAATCTATTTTTTTTATATTTGTATATACATACTCCCTCATTGCTATGATTATTGTTTACAAATTTAGGATATATGAATAGATATCTACTTATAATTTTATTTATATTTTCTATTCCGACAAGTGCACAAACCGAAACTATCGATATTCAAAATGTATACCTCTCTGATTTATTAAATTCAATTGAGGATGCCTCATTTACACTTTTTGACACAGATAATATCAAGTGGCGTAAAAGCACGGTCAAAAAAATTACTTCAAAAGATAATTTAATTGAAACGAGTTATATCAAAACAGCTATGGTTTTGCATATGCTCAAGTACAAACTCGGGGATACCGCATTTTATAAGGGTATTGGAAACTATAAAGAATATTTAAAGAATGAGGATGTGCCATTAGATTTAGCTGATTTTCAGGCCTATTTAGAAGATGAGAGTGGTGTAGAGTTAACACACTTCTTTAATGATTGGTTTAAAGGACGAGGACATCCCTCCTACCAAATCAACTGGTTTCAAAATGAAACCACAAATGAAATTAGCTTTTCAGTAAAGCAAACACAAAACAATGTTTCGAATTCCTTTTTTGAAATCCCTGTCCCTATCGTAGTGAAAGGTGCTCGAGGAGCATCACAATCTATTCGCCTTGAGTTAAGTGAAAACGGTCAGAGTTTTACAGGAAGTATTCCGTTTAAGGCCGAAGCGATTGAAATTGATCCTGAACACAATATCATTTCAAAAAACAATATTGCTAAAGTAGGTATTGACCAAGAAGTTTTGAATACTACAATTTCGTTATATCCAAATCCTACCACTGATATGATTCGCATCCAAAACTCAAGTGACGCCGTTGTTGAAAGAGTTTCCTTTTATAATATGTTGGGCAAATTGGTTTTAGAAAAACTAAATCCACTCGCCGCCGCCATTAATTTACAAGAATTATCAGTGGGCGTTCATTTGGTAAAGATTGAAACAACCCAGGGTACACTACATAAAACAATTCTCAAAAAATAGCGCATAACTTTAAGTAAAGTTTAACGTATCCTTTTAGCCCTATTTCGGTAGTAAATTACTTATAAAGCCTTACCTTTGTGCGTTTTTAACTATTTAAGAATTTCAAATTAATGGAGACCTTTATAAAAATATTTCAATTTCTATTAAGTTTATCAATACTTATTGTTTTGCATGAATTAGGGCATTTTATTCCTGCCAAAATTTTCAAAACAAAAGTTGAAAAATTTTACTTATTTTTTGATTATAAATTCTCTCTTTTCAAAAAGAAAATTGGCGATACCGTTTACGGCATTGGATGGATACCACTTGGTGGTTACGTGAAAATTTCCGGTATGATTGATGAGAGTATGGATACAGATCAATTAAAAGAAGAACCGAAGCCTTGGGAATTTAGGTCAAAACCAGCATGGCAACGTTTGATTATAATGCTGGGTGGTGTCACTGTAAATTTCATTCTGGGTATCTTTATCTATATTATGATATTAAATATTTGGGGCGAACAATACTTACCAAATGACAGCCTAAAAGACGGTATTTGGGTTCAAGACCAATTAGGAACCGATATCGGCCTACAAACAGGCGATAAAATACTAAGTATAGACGGACAAAAAATTAAAAAATTTGGAAGTTTAATCCCCGAATTTGTTAACGGAAATACCTATACCGTAGAAAGAAATGGTGAGGTTCTAGACAAAGAAATTCCCATTGATTTTATTTCTAAATTAATTGAACGCAAAAAGGATGACGGTAGTTTTATTACTGTTCGTGTTCCGTTTGTTGTTGCAAAAGTTCCAGATACTTCAGCCAATAAAAATAGTGGGTTGTTAGCAAAAGATATTGTGACTTCTATTAATGGTGAAGCTGTTACCTATTATGACGAGGTAAAACCTATTTTACAAAAATATACGAACCAGACCGTTACGTTAACCGTCAAAAGAAATGATTTAATCAAAGATATTCCGGTTTCGGTTAATGGAGATGGTGCTTTAGAAATAATTTCAGGAGGCCTCTCTATAAACGACATGAGCAAACTCGGCTATTTGGATTTAGAAACCAAAACATATACTTTCGCTGAAGCCATCCCAGGTGGATTTAACAAAGCTTACAATACCCTTGCGAGTTATATCAAACAGTTTAAAAAGATTTTTAACCCGAAAACTGGCGCTTATAAAGGTTTAGGTGGCTTTATTACCATTGGAAGTATTTTTCCAGCCGAATGGGACTGGCAGTCTTTTTTAAATATTACAGCCTTTCTATCAATCATGTTGGGCTTTATGAACCTACTACCGATACCCGCCTTAGATGGAGGCCATGTAGTATTTACTTTATACGAAATGATTTCTGGTAGAAAACCTAGTGATAAATTTTTAGAGTATGCACAGGTTACTGGTTTTGTTATTTTAATGGCGTTGTTATTGTTCGCAAACGGTAATGATATTTACAGGGCCATTACAGGATAGAAAAAAAATTACACATAAAAAAAAAGAGCTTCTATAAACAGAAGCTCTTTTTTTATTTGATTTATAATAAAACCTAATCAGCTAGGATAATTATTTTATTTTCATTCAATTCTATCGTCCCAGAATTAATCGCAAAAACAAGCACTTTATCATCATCTGAGTGTAATTTTAAATTACCACTCAATTCATCTAACTCTAGATGTTCTTGAGAATGCATATGAATTTTAACAAACCCTTCTTTTAAAAGGGATACAATTGGAGCGTGATTGTCCAACATTTGAAATTCACCATTTACTCCAGGCACGGTGACCCCATCAACTTCTGCGTTAAAAACAACTGATTCTGGTGTAACAATTTCTAAAAACATATCTGTTTAGTTTTTAGTCTTTAGTCTTTAGATTTAAGTTAACTCGTAACTCAAAACTCAAAACTTAAAACTCGTTTTACGCTTCTGCTAACATTTTTTCGCCAGCGTCAATAGCATCTTGAATTGATCCTCTTAAGTTGAACGCTGCTTCTGGATACTTATCCAATTCACCATCCATAATCATGTTGAATCCTTTGATGGTATCTTTAATATCAACCAATACACCAGGAATCCCAGTAAATTGCTCAGCAACATGGAAAGGTTGTGATAAGAAACGTTGCGCTCTACGAGCTCTGTGTACAACTAATTTATCTTCTTCACTTAATTCTTCCATCCCTAGAATGGCGATAATATCTTGTAATTCTTTATAACGTTGTAATAATTCTTTTACGCGTTGTGCAGTATTATAATGCTCATCACCTAAAATATCAGCTGATAAAATCCTAGAAGTAGAATCTAAAGGATCTACTGCTGGATAAATACCCAACTCAGCAATTTTACGAGACAATACTGTTGTAGCATCTAAGTGGGCAAATGTAGTTGCCGGTGCAGGGTCAGTTAAATCATCTGCTGGTACATATACTGCTTGTACAGATGTAATAGATCCTGTTTTAGTTGAAGTAATACGTTCTTGCATCGCACCCATTTCAGTTGCCAATGTTGGTTGGTAACCTACTGCAGATGGCATACGTCCTAATAAGGCTGATACCTCAGAACCCGCTTGTGTAAAACGGAAGATATTATCTACGAAAAACAATACATCTTTACCTTGACCATCTCCTGCTCCATCACGAAAATATTCGGCAATGGTTAAACCAGATAAGGCCACACGCGCACGCGCTCCTGGAGGCTCATTCATTTGACCAAAAACGAAGGTTGCTTTCGATTCCCTCATTATATTTTTATCTACTTTTTGAAGGTCCCATCCGCCATCTTCCATAGAGTGCATAAAATCATCACCATATTTAATAATACCAGATTCTAACATCTCACGTAGTAAATCATTACCCTCACGTGTACGTTCTCCTACTCCTGCAAATACAGAAAGTCCACCATGGCCCTTCGCAATATTATTAATCAACTCTTGAATCAATACCGTTTTACCAACACCAGCACCACCAAACAATCCAATCTTACCACCTTTTGCATAAGGCTCAATTAAATCGATTACTTTGATCCCAGTAAATAAAACTTCTGTAGACGTTGATAACTCTTCAAATTTAGGTGCTTGACGGTGGATAGACAAACCATCTTTTCCTGTTTTAGGCATATCACCTAAACCATCAATAGCATCTCCAGTAACATTAAATAAACGACCATAAACATCATCTCCAATAGGCATCTTAATCGGATTACCCGTTGCAACAACCTCATAACCTCTACTCAAACCATCTGTTGAGTCCATCGCGATACATCTTACCGTATCTTGACCTACATGTTGTTCAACTTCTAATACTAAGAGGGTTCCATCTTTTCTTGTAATTTCTAAAGAATCGTAAATTTGTGGAAGATCTGCTCCTGATGCAAATTCAACATCTATAACTGGACCAATAATTTGTGCAACTTTACCTGTAACTTTCGACATTATTATGTGTTTAATTTATTGCTAAAACTTTATTTAAAAAACTGTGCTGACTTCAAAAATTAGACAATCGTTTTTCAAGCCGCAAAGATAATTTATTTATAGGAATAGTAAAAATGTTTTTTGCTTAAATTTTGACAAAAAAAATACTCCAAATAAATCGGAGTATTTTATACGTGTATTTTAACTTAATTTAGTTATTAATTGTCCAAGACACATAGTATTGAGAACCAATATATCCAGTACCTACAGCACTTTGATATTCTTGACCTCCTAAATTTGCGCCTCCAATTTTAAAGACCGATTTAATTTTAGGAACACTATAGTTTAGTTGTGCATCAAGTACTGTTCTAGAATCTACCATCGCATTTGCGATACTCGACTGCCATAAATATTCATCACTCCATCTTGCGTTGATATTAAAACCAAAGTTTTCGAATAAGTTTGTATTCCCGAAAGATACTTTTACTTTATGCTCAGGTGTATTAAAACCTGCAGAAAAATCTGGTTCTGCTGCTTGATCAAAATCCAATTTAGCATAGGTATAGTTTAATCCTAAGTCAAAACCACCAATTCTCGTGTTTAAACCCAAATTAGCACCATAGGATGCTACATCTGCTGTAGAGTTGGTATAGAGTTGGAATACTCTTGGAGTTGCTCCTTCAAAAGCAAATACATTTTTATTACTAATAAAACCATCATAGCTATTGTAATACACATTTAAATCCATAGAAACTTTTCCTAATCTTCCACGATATCCAACATCATACGCTGTTACTTTTTCTGGCTGAACTAAAGGCGTTACTGTTGCCACTGGGCTTCCTGCCAATACAGAGGCGATTGTAAAACCATTTTCATACGCATCTCTTCCTGTTAAGGTGGTATTAGGCAATATTCTATCTAAGTTAGCAGGTGATGAACCTACTAAGATTGCTCTACTCACATCCAGCCCTATAAATAATGATTGCGTATCTGGATTTCTAAAACCTGTTTGAAAAGATGCTCTGAAATTGTGATTTTTATTTTCACCTGCGGAATACACTAAAGAAGCTCTTGGAGAAACATTTCCATCAAAAAACTCATTCTTATCATAACGGAAAGAAGCTGTTAATTTCAAGCGTTCATCGGCCAACTTTTTACTCACTTGCATATAAGCACCGTATTCATTGTAATCTATTGGCCCATCATAATCTGTAAAAATAGTTCCTGAAGAATTTAATGAATACTGTCTATAAGACCCCCCTAACTGTAAGTCTACAGCGTCATTTAATAAGTGGGAGAAATTATAGTTTCCTTCACCCACATACATCTTGGTATTGTCTAAAAATTTAGACCCCGTTGAAATATCAGGATCTGAAGTTATTTGATCAAAAAGCTGTTTAAAAGCTGCCGTTCCTGGTTGAGGTGTTAAAAGCGCATCAGCAGTACCTCTAGCAGTAGCATGTAGTTGTGCTTGTACCGCAGGGTCGAACGGATTCCCTCCAGCTCCTAATACTTGACCTGCTCCTTGGGCATAAACCCCAGCATAGGTTCCAAACCAATCAAACGCTCCAACTTTATTCATATTAATACCTGTAAAACGCATATCATACGAATCACCTGCTGCCTCTGATGTCGTATATCCTCTTAAGAAAAAGTGATCGTTTTTAATTTCCAATTTGTGTTGTTGGATAAAGAAATTGTTCAAATAATATCTATTTGCTCCTTGGTAAATGGTATTACCAAAGCCCATTCTAGAATTCCATATTACTTCTAAATCATTTTCAAAAGGTCTAAAATTTAAAGACACATCAAGCTTCGCACTTTTAGCCTTATAATCGGTTAAATCTTGCTCTCTATATCCTGTTCTACCAACATTCACTGCAGGAACTAAAGCACTGGCACCTGCTGGCAATGCCCCCATAGATTCTAAAATTTGTGCCACACCGTTTAAATCTGTACCGGCACTAGCCGTTGTCACTTCATCACCATAGGTATTTAAAGCGTCGTGATCTAATCTAGATGGATCCTTAGCAAAAATATCATCTGGCTCTCCAACTAACGTATTAGTGTTACTATATTGGTTGGTATCTGTTGCGAACCAATCTGTTCCTTCCATATAAGAGAAGGATGCTTTTGCTGCAAATTTTTCACTAAATGCATGTGCTGCTCTAATACCTACATCATAAAAATTATTGTCTCCAGCCGCATCTTGAACCGTCAAACCAGTTTTGAAATACGTACTAATTCCCTGATGTTCAAACGGATTTTTACTCGTCATAAATAAGATACCGTTAAAGGCATTGGCTCCATATAATGCAGATGATGCTCCTGGTAATAGTTCAATACTATTTACATCTAACTCGTTCATACCAATTAAATTACCCATAACAAAATTTAGCATTGGTGATGCGTTATCCATTCCATCAATAAGCTGAACAAAACGCGTATTGGCAAATGTTGCAAACCCACGAGTATTGACAGAATTAAACGTCAAACTACTGGTGTTTACATCTACCCCTTTTAAATTTTCAATTCCTTGATAAAAAGAAGCTGATGAGGTGTTTTTAATGTCTCTAGTATCCATTCTTTCGATGGTAACCGGAGATTCTCGAACGCTCTCTGGGGTTCTAGAAGCCGATACAACCACCTCGTCTAAACTTGTTTCAGACTCTACTAAAGCCACATCAACTTTCTGATTGTTCTCGGTAATATCAATTGTTTGATTTCCATATCCGATAATGGAAATAACAACTTTAAATGGTGGGGTTTCTACAACTTGTAATGTGAAATTACCATCAAAATCAGTAGTTGTGCCTATGTACTTACCTTCTAACCTGATATTTACTCCAGGTATTGGCTGATTACTAGCAGCATCAGTAACCGTTCCGGTAACTACCGTTTGCGCGTACATTGTTGCACCAATAAGTAGTGCAAAAACAATAGTAAAGTATTTTTTCATAATGATTATTTAAATGGTTAACAATGCCGCAAAATACAATTTTTTTTATATTTTGTAATGCATGCATAGTATTTTTATTGTAAAATAAAAAAAATAGCTCCCTACTAATTATTGAAATCTAAATAGAATAGCTAATTTTGAGCCTGATATTATACATATAGCAATTATAGACAAAATCAACAAAGCTTCTCATTAGTGAATATTTACCATTCATATACCGCATTTTTTGACACTAACAAAACAGCCATTGTTACCATTGGAACGTTTGACGGTGTACATATTGGCCATCAAGAAATTATAAAAAATCTAGTAAAAACTGCGAACAAAAGCCAAGGGGAATCAGTTATTTTAACCTTCTTTCCGCACCCGAGAATGGTCCTACAAAAAGACAGCGAGATCAAACTCTTAAATACCATCGATGAAAAAATCGAACTCCTAGAAAAAACAGGCTTAAATAATTTGGTAATTATTCCCTTTACAAAAGAGTTTTCTAGACTTACCGCACTTGATTTCACTAGAGATATACTCGTTAGCTCTTTGCGAACAAAAAAATTAGTGATTGGTTACGATCATCATTTTGGCAGAAATAGAGAAGGAAATTTTGAGCAATTACAAGAATACGGGAAAACATACCAATTTGATGTGGAAGAAATCCCTGCTCAAGACATCAAAGATATCACCGTAAGTTCTACTAAAATAAGAAAAGCCCTAGAAGCAGGCGCCATTGAAAAAGCCAACGCCTATTTAGGATACAACTATATGCTTACTGGTATTGTTATTAAGGGCAAAGCATTGGGGAGGCAATACAATTATCCAACCGTAAATATACGTATTGAAGAAGCATACAAACTAATTCCCAAGTCAGGAGTATATGTTGTTGAAACTACTATTGACAACACGCCTTTTTTCGGAATCATGAATATCGGCAACAGACCTACAGTAGACGGAAAAGCAAAAACTGTTGAAGTTCATTTATTAGATTTTGACAGAAACCTATATGGTTCAAAAATTAGAGTCGGCCTCTTAAAACGCTTACGCGATGAGGAAAAATTTGACACTGTAGCGCTCCTTTTTGCGCAAATTAAAAAGGACGAAGCAATCGCACGCCAACTTATAAAGAGTGGTGAATTATCCAACTAAAAAACAAGCATACCTTTTAAAAGATAAAATTCAATATTTTGAATGCAAATAGTATCTTTGCAAACTCATAAAATTACAATCATGTTACAAGTAGCTTATATTAAGGATAACAAAGATCACGTTTTAAAAGGCTTGACTGTTCGGAATTTTCCCGATGCAGAAAGCAGTATTAATACCGTTTTAGAAATCGATGAGACTCGTAAAGCTACACAAACTGAACTAGATTCTATTTTAGCCGAGTCTAATAGTATATCCAAAGAAATTGGAAATCTATTTAAAGCAGGTGAAACACAAAAAGCGACTATTTTAAAGGAAAAAACAGTACGCTTGAAAGAGCAATCAAAGCAATTAAACGAAAAGTTAATAGCTACTCAGGGTGAGCTCACTGAACTTTTATATCAAATACCCAATATACCACACCCTTCTGTTCCTAGTGGAAATACAGATGAAGACAATGAAGAAGTTTTCCGTGAAGGTGCTATTCCTAAACTCATCAAAACGGCCTTGCCTCATTGGGAATTGGCTAAAAAATACGATATCATAGATTTTGAATTGGGTACTAAAATTTCAGGCGCCGGTTTTCCTGTATACAAAGGTAAGGGTGCCAAATTACAACGTGCGTTGATTAGTTATTTTTTAGATAAAAATACAGAAGCAGGTTACCAAGAAGTGCAAGTTCCGCATTTAATTAATGAAGCATCTGGTTATGGTACAGGTCAACTGCCAGACAAAGAAGGCCAAATGTATCATGTAGGTGTCGATAATCTATTTTTAATACCTACAGCTGAAGTCCCTGTGACTAATTTATATCGCGATGTGCTTTTAAAAGAAACTGATTTTCCCATCACCCACACGGCATACACCCCCTGTTTTAGACGCGAAGCTGGTTCTTATGGTGCCCATGTTAGAGGTTTAAATAGATTGCATCAATTTGACAAAGTAGAAATTGTTCGTATTGAACATCCTGATAATTCATACAAGGCCCTTGACGGAATGGTAGCTCATGTAAAAGAAATTTTACAAGAACTGGAATTGCCTTATCGAATTTTAAGATTGTGTGGTGGTGATTTAGGATTTACTGCTGCGCTAACCTATGATTTTGAAGTGTTTTCTACTGCCCAAGACAGGTGGTTAGAAATAAGTTCTGTTTCAAATTTTGAAACGTTCCAAGCCAATCGTTTGAAATTGCGCTTTAAAAATGACGATGGCAAAAGCCAACTAGCACACACACTTAATGGAAGCGCATTAGCCTTACCTAGAGTATTGGCTGGAATCTTAGAAAATTATCAAACCGAAGACGGTATCAACATACCGACTGTATTACAAAAGTATACTGGATTTGATAAAATTGACTAATTTCTAGCAACTGCAACCATTAATCTTTTATAGTGGTTCATTTCTAATAAGGCCTTAAAATAAGCGCTTATTTGACCTTTTTCCATAAAAAGTGTTGCTCTTTTCTTTGAGTTCTCGTAGTGGTTCTTTAATTCAATCATTGTAAAAGTATTTAGTTAATTATACTATAAAGACAAATGTCATGCCAAAATGTTACATAGTAATTCTCTAACTCATACTTTTTATCAATTTTTTAACACTTCTTTTAGTACCTTTGAAGCTGTACTATAACGTTATGCGCATAAAAATTATTGCAATACTTTTTTTTACAACTACATTTTGTTTTTCTCAAAGTCCGGAATTGGCCTATAACTATTTCAGAAAGGGAGAATACGAAAAGGCAACGGTTTTATACCAACAGCTGTATGAAAAGAATAAGGTGCGTCGCGATTATTTTAAAAAATTGCTATCCTGTTATCAGCTCACAGAAAATTTTGAAGAAGCTACCAACTTGCTACAACAACACATAAAAACATTTCCAAATCAAGTTAATTTAAATATAGAAATTGGGTATAATTTTCAGTTACAAGATCAGCAAGAGACAGCCACTCCCTATTATGAAAAAGCCTTACATCTAATTGATGAGAACCCCAATTATGGCTATTTAATTGGTAGAACGTTTCAAGACAATCATTTGTTAGATTACGCCTTGAAAGCCTATAAACGGGCTATGGAATTGAATCCTGAATTAAATTACGACGCCTATGTTGCGCTCATTTATGGAGAGAAAGCCGAGCTTGAAAAAATGTTCGATTCGTATTTAAATATGGTCTCAAAAAATGAAAATTATTTTTCTACCGTACAACGATATGCTGGTCGCTTTATCACCGATGACAGTCTAGATTCCAACAATATTATCTTTAGAAAGCTCTTGTTAAAAAGATTACAAGCCAATCCGAACAATGCTTGGAATATGCTATTAAGTTGGTTGTATATGCAGCAAAAAGATTATGACAAGGCGTTAATTCAAGAAAAAGCGCTTTACAATAGAAATCATGAGAGTTTAGATAGAATTGTAGAATTGGGAAGTGTGGCATTTAATGATACTGATTATGAAACTACAAAAAATACCTTTCAATTTGTGCTCGAAAATACCTCAAACCCTGGTTTAGAGGTTGAAGCACAACTCTATTTATTACAAACAGGTGTTGCTACGGCAATTTCTAATAAAGAAATTGAAACCGTCAATGAAAAGTTTAAATTACTTTTAACAAATTATGGCGTTAATAGTAATACGATTGATTTACAGATTGCCTATGCTGATTTTCTTACTTTTAAAAAAGATGAACCTCAAGAAGCTATTCTTATTTTAGAAGAGGCTTTAAAGAGAACAACTTCGCAATTTCAAAATGGGTCTGTCAAGGTAAAATTAGCTGACATTTTAGTGTACACTAATAAATTCAATCAAGCATTAATTAATTATACGCAAGTACAAACTAGCTTGAAAAATAGTATATTAGCCCAAACAGCACGTTTTAAAGTGGCACAAACTTCTTATTTTAAAGGAGATTATAAGTGGGCATTAACTCAACTGAAAGTGTTAAAAAGTTCTACGTCACAATTAATAGCTAATGATGCACTCGAATTGCATTTATTAATTTCCGATAATATTGCCGATGATTCCATACCAAAAGCCTTGCAACTATATGCAAAGGCAGATGTATTGGCATTTCAAAACAAAAACAAGGAAGCCATTGATAGTCTATCAGCTGTTTTAGCAACCTATAAGGGGCATCCTATTGAAGATGAAGCTTTGTTCAAACAGGCAGCACTCTATGAGAAAACAAAAAAATATAATTTTGCCGAAGAAAATTATCAAAAAATAATTGCACTAGAAGCAACGGGAATATTGGTTGACAATGCCTATTATAAATTAGGAATGCTCTATGAACAGCAACTAGACGATGTTGAGAAAGCAAAAGAAATGTATCAAAAAATTATATTTGAATTTCCATCTAGTATCTATTTAGTGGATGCCAGAAAACGGTTTAGAAAATTGCGAGGAGATACTATTAATTAGTTCGTTTTAAAAATTTGGATTTAAAATTTCCAGTCGCTTCTTCAAACTATTTGCTACATGAATTAACACTAAAATTAGGCTGTACTATGAAAAAGTTTTGGACACTACTTATTTTAATTGTGTGTGTGCTTATGATTAACTCTTTTCGGGAAAGTGAAGCTGTAACTATAGAAAAAGAAATTATAGGAAAATGGGTAATGGTTAGCTCAAATGAGAAAGAATTGATATTTGAAAAAGTGCCTGAATTCGGAAGTTCCAAATTGGGATTGGCTTTTTATAAAAACGGAAATTTCATCAATTATATGAATTCTGGTTTTTGCGGTACTCCACCCAAACAATTCATTGAGCACCCAGGAACTTGGAAAGAAACCGATGATAAACTGATTGTTGCTAATTACAAAACCTGGAGAGGTATTAATAAACTTCGATTTTTCATTAAAGAAGTCACAGAAAGCAAGTTGGTTCTTCAATTTAAACCAAGAGTGAATTAACAACTTAAAAGAAATCCTTCTAATAAATTTAAACAATGTATATATATAACGTAACAGTAAACATAGAAAAAGAATCAGAAAAGGAATGGCTACGTTGGATGCAAGAAAAGCACATCCCGGAAGTCCTAGACACGGGTAAATTTTCTGAAGCGAAGATGAGCCAGGTGTTGTTGGAGGAAGAACAAGGCGTTACCTATTCCATTCAATACACTACAGATAGCAAATCAACGCTAGAACGTTACTATGCAGAAGATGCAGATCGATTGCGTCAAGAAGCTTTCCAATTATTCGGTAGTAAATTTGTGGCTTTTAGAACGGAACTAAAAGTGATTAATCATATTATTAATTATGCAAAATCATAAATGTCTGTAAAAGCAAAAAAACATTTAGGTCAACACTTTTTGACCGATGAAAACATCGCGAAAAAAATAGCCGACTCACTGATAGGTACAGGGTATGATGACGTGTTAGAAATAGGCCCAGGCATGGGTGTTCTAACCAAATATTTACTCGAAAAAGAATTTACAACACATGTTATTGAAATTGATACTGAATCTGTAGATTATCTTAAGGCGCATTATTTAAGCCTTGCGAATAGAATTATCTCGAAAGATTTTTTAAAAATTGATTTAACTACCTATTTCGACGACAAACCACTGGCCATCATAGGAAATTTTCCGTATAATATTTCATCGCAAATTGTGTTTCGAACAATTGAAAATAAAGAGCGAATTCCAGAATTTTCTGGTATGTTTCAAAAAGAAGTTGCACAACGTATTGCAGAAAAACCCGGAAGTAAAAGGTATGGCATACTTTCAGTATTAACACAAGCATTTTATGATGTCGACTATTTATTTACGGTACCGCCAACTGTTTTTAATCCCCCTCCAAAAGTAGACTCGGGTGTTATTCGTTTAACGCGTAAAGAAAACTACACGCTTCCCGTTGATGAAAAATTCTTTTTCAAAGTAGTAAAAACAGCGTTCAATCAGCGTAGAAAAACTTTACGGAATAGCTTAAAATCGTTCAATTTATCCGATAAATTAAGAGAAGATGTTATATTTGCCGAACGTCCTGAGCAATTATCGGTTGAGGAATTTATTAAGTTGACGCAAAAAATCGCAAACGATGCCTCTTGAATTAACAAAAGAATTTATTGAGCAAACAGAACTTCTCATTCAAAATGAGGACGGAAAAGCCTTGCTTAAACTTTTAGAAGAAGAACACTATGCCGATGTTGCTGAACTTTTAGAAGATTTAAATTTCGATGATGCACTTTATATCATTAAATTATTAGATAGCGAGAAGACTTCTGATATTTTAATGGAACTTGATGAGGATACGCGTGAAGAAATCCTAAAAAATCTTTCCGTTAAGGAAATTGCTGAAGAGCTTGAAGAGCTCGATACAGATGATGCTGCCGATATGATTTCTGAGCTCCCTGAAGAACGTCAAGCAAGTGTTATTTCAGCTATTGAAGACGCCGAGCACAAAGCGGAAATTGAAGAACTTTTAGGTTATGATGAGGATACCGCTGGTGGACTCATGGCCAAAGAGCTGGTAAAGGTATATGAAACATGGACTGTTGCTGGATGCTTACGCAGAATTAGAGGTCAGGCCAAAGATGTGCGTCGTGTTCACTCTATTTATGTTGTCAATAAACAAGACCAATTAATTGGGCGCCTTTCATTAAAAGATTTAATCACTGCCAAAAGCGATCAAAAAATAGCAGATATTTATATCTCAAGTGTTGATTCAGTTCATGTACATGATGACGATGAAGAAGTTGCTAAAGTGATGGTTAAATATGATTTAGAAGCCATTCCTGTGGTTGATGATAACAATACCTTGTTAGGTAGAATTACCATTGATGACATTGTAGACGTACTAAAAGAAGAAGCCGACAAAGATTATCAACTCGCGGCGGGTATTTCACAAGATGTAGAGGCCGATGACACCATATGGCAATTGACAAAAGCCCGATTACCATGGCTTATTCTAGGTCTTTTCGGCGGATTAGGTAGTGTATTCATCATGGAAGGTTATGGGGGCATTATGGCAAACCCTGAGTTTGCAAAATTGTTTTTCTTCACGCCATTAATTGCAGCAATGGCTGGAAACGTTGGGGTACAATCAAGTGCTATTATTGTTCAAGGTCTAGCTAATGATAATGTAAAAGGTAGTTTATTCCGTCGCTTATTAAAGGAAGTCGGCCTTAGCCTGATTAACGGTTTGGTTTTGGGCGTACTCGTAATTATTGCTGGTTACTTTATGAACATGGGAATTCAATTTAGTATTACCATCGCAATTTCAATGCTATGTGTTATTATTATAGCCGCTCTTATCGGAACATTTGTGCCTATCATCCTAGACAAACGCGGTATAGATCCGGCCATAGCAACCGGGCCATTTATAACAACGAGCAATGATATTTTTGGGATCTTTTTATTTTTCCACATCGCCAAATTAATGCTCGGGTTTTAGTCTTTAAACTTCGTTTAGCTATTTATATTTTACGTATTTTTGTCAGCTATTAAAAACACGAATTTAATGTCTGAAGAAAAAAAATCATTAAACTTTTTAGAGCAAATTATTGAAGAAGATCTAAGCAATGGATTGGATCGAAACAAACTTCGATTCCGATTTCCTCCCGAACCAAATGGTTATTTGCATATTGGTCATGCTGCATCTATTTGCCTAAATTTTGGATTAGGCTTAAAATATAATGCCCCAGTCAATTTACGTTTTGATGATACCAATCCCGCCAAGGAAGAACAAGAATATGTTGATGCCATTAAAAAAGACCTCAAATGGCTCGGATTTCAATGGGAAAATGAACTTTATTCTTCAGATTACTTTCAACAATTATATGATTGGGCAATTGAATTGATAAAAAAAGGCAAAGCCTATGTTGATAATCAATCGTCAGAAGCTATTGCTTTACAAAAAGGAACACCTACTCAAGTTGGTGTAAATAGTCCAAACAGAGCGCGTTCAGTTCAAGAAAATTTAGACTTGTTCGAGAAAATGAAAAATGGCGAATTTGAAGAAGGTTCTCATATTTTACGGGCTAAAATTGATATGGCCTCAACGAATATGTTGATGCGTGACCCTATAATGTATCGCGTATTAAAAAAGGTACACCACAGAACCAAAGACCGTTGGAGTATCTATCCGATGTACGATTGGGCCCATGGTGAATCTGATTATGTTGAACAAGTTTCACACTCATTGTGTACTTTAGAATTTAAACCACATCGTGAATTGTACGATTGGTTTTTAGATCAAATCTATGATGCTGATAAATTACGCCCGAAACAACGTGAATTTGCGCGCCGTAATTTAAGCTATACAGTAATGAGTAAACGCAAGTTATTGCAATTAGTAGAAGAAGGTCATGTAACGGGATGGGACGACCCGAGAATGCCTACAATATCTGCTTTACGTCGACGTGGATATACCGCCAATGCGATCCGTAAATTCAGTGAACTTGCTGGTATTGCAAAACGCGACAATGTAACAGACGTTGCCTTATTAGAGTTTTGCATAAAAGATGACCTCAACAAATCAGCACCAAGAGTGATGGCTGTTTTGAACCCTGTAAAAGTGGTTATTACCAATTATCCTGAAGGCCAAGAAGAATGGTTAGATGCTGAAAACAACCCTGAAGATGAGAACGCTGGTAGTAGAAAAGTTCCTTTTTCAAGAGAACTCTATATTGAAAAGGAAGATTTTAGAGAAGAAGCCAATAAAAAATTCTTTAGACTGAAACTCGGTAAAGAAGTCCGATTGAAAAATGCCTATATTATCAAAGCCGAATCTGTCGTAAAAGACGCTAGCGGTGAAATTACCGAAATTCACTGTACCTACGATGAACTCAGTAAAAGCGGTAGTGGCACTGAAGAAAGTACACGTAAAGTAAAAGGAACCCTACATTGGGTATCCATTCAACATGCAGTAAATGCTGAAGTGAGAATGTATGACCGATTGTTTAATGACGAAGCTCCAGATTCCCACAAAGAAATCGACTTTAAAGAGTTTATCAACCCTGATTCATTAGAAACAATTACCAATGCTTTTGTTGAACCCAGTCTGCAAGAAGCAAGTATTGGCGAAGGCTTTCAATTTCAACGTTTGGGTTATTTTAATGTAGATACAGACAGTACTTCCGAGCACTTGGTATTTAACAGAACTGTACCTTTAAGAGACAGTTGGGCAAAAATTGAAAACAAAAATTAAAGTGTAATTGATCACTTTTAGCAAATACAAAAAACAACTATATTTTCATTTATTGTTAAATATTTGTGTTGCTATATTTATTACGCTCTCGTCTTATTACCATCTTCCTTTAAATGGTTTTGAAGATCGTTTCATGTATGTTGTTCATTTTTTAATTTTACAATTTTCATTTTTTGGAATACTTTATTTTTTAAGTATCAACAAATATGTTTTTTATTCCACATTTCCAATACTTTTTTTAAGCTTAGCATTACTGGCTTTTTACAAATACACCCAAGATATTATCATCTCAAAATCTTTAATTGAAGCCATATTCGAAACAAGTCTTTTGGTTACAGTAGATTTGATATATTTTTATTTCATTTTGTATATCTTGATTGCAATTGCAGTTTTAGTCTTTCTTTTAAAAAAATACCAGAAGCTTAAAATTAATCCGCTAAAATCGCCCTTAACAGTACTTGCTATTTTAGGGATATGCTCCTTTTATCTGATTGAAAATTACAGACACGATACCTTTAAAAGTAGAATGCCTTATGTTACATTTTACAGCATCAAGGAATTTTTACAGGAAGACCATATTAAATTACTACCTATAAATAAAGATGTTACCTCAAGTGTGAATGAGGTTAATTTTATTTTTATTCTCGGAGAGTCTGCAAGAGCTGACCATATGCAATTAAATGGATATCAGAGAGAAACCAACCCTAAGCTTTCAAAAAATAAAAATGTCATTAGCTTTTCTAAATTATATACACCATTAACGTATACTGTTGCCAGTGTAAAACAATTACTAACTAATGAAAGCATTAATGACACCATAAAAGCAACCGAATTATACGCTATTTACTCTATACTAAATGCTATCAATTACAATACCTACTGGATTGGAAATAGCACTGTTGTAAAAAGCTATGAACCTATTATAATGAGCAACACTAGTGTTGCGTTAATTGATAAATTTCGATCAATCATGAGTTTTAACAAGGCTTTAGACGAAGAGATGCTACAGCCATTGGATTCCATCTTATTTACCAAAAAAAATCAATTCATAACGCTACACATGACTGGAAGTCATTGGTGGTATGAAAATCGCTATTCTGATGAATTCAGGAAATTTAAACCAGTAATTGACAGCAAGCATATCCCATCTTTAGAAAAGGAGGAAATCATTAACTCATACGATAACACCTTGTTGTATTTAGATAATTTTATTGATACTATAATTTCATCGGTTCAAAAAGTCGCTTCGAAATCCATTGTAATTTATGTAGCTGACCATGGTGAAATTTTAGGTGAAAATGGCAAATGGTTACATGCGCAAGAAGATGAATCAAGTAAAAATCCAGCGATGCTAATTTGGTATTCTGATAGTTTTAAAGATGCATACCCTTCAACCGTCGACAACCTAATCAAAAACGCTAATAAACCGATAACCACCGATTTTCTTTACCATAGTATCTTAGACTTTTATCAAGTAAAAAACTTTAGCTATGACCCCTCAAAAAGTATCTTTCAAGAAGATGTTAATTATTGATCAAAAAGATTTCATTTTCGTACATTTATCGGCTCGATGAAAATTGTTGAACAAATAAAACTCCCCATTAAAAAAGAAATGGAGCTCTTTGAATCAAAATTCAAGGAGTCTATGATTTCTAATGTTTCGTTATTAAACCGAATCACTCATTTTATTATTCGCCGTAAAGGAAAACAAATGCGCCCTATGTTTGTTTTTTTAGTAGCAAAAATGGTTTCTAATGGGAAATTTGAAGAAAAAACCTATCGCGGAGCCTCATTGATAGAATTGATACATACGGGCTCTTTGGTACATGATGATGTAGTTGATGATAGCAACAGACGTCGTGGCTTTTTCTCGATCAATGCCTTGTGGAAAAATAAAATCGCGGTTTTAGTAGGCGATTATTTATTCTCTAAAAGCTTACTCCTCTCTGTAGATAATGACGATTTCGACTTGTTAAAATTAATTTCAATTGCGCTTAAAGAAATGAGTGAAGGTGAATTATTACAAATTGAAAAAGCACGTAAATTAGATATTACAGAAGCCGTTTATTTTGAAATTATTCGTCAAAAAACAGCAACACTTATTGCCGCTTGTTGTGGAATTGGAGCTGCCTCTGTTGGCGCTGATGCAGAAGAAATTAAAAAAATGCGTGAATTTGGTTCAATTATAGGCGTTGCATTTCAAATAAAAGATGATTTGTTTGATTATACCGAAGCCAAGATTGGCAAACCAACGGGCATCGATATCAAGGAGCAGAAAATGACATTACCTCTTATTTACACCTTGAATAACTGTAGTAAAAAAGAAAAAAAATGGCTGATTAATTCTGTTAAAAATCACAATAAAGATAAAAAACGCGTAAAAGAGGTCATTGATTTTGTAAAGAAAAGTGGAGGTATTGAATACACTATTGCAAAAATGAATGCCTATCAAGAAAATGCATTAAGCATTTTAGAATCTTACCCTGAATCACCCTATAAAACATCGTTGACCACCATGGTTAATTATGTCATAGATAGAAAAATATAATCCTTTTTAAGCTCCATTAAACGGAATCTACGAAAGTAGCCAACACCGAACTAAATCACAGCTCTTAACGAAATCACAAAATTTCTTCCGGCTGCAACAATTCCAGAACTATAGGGTCTATACCGTTGATCCGTTAAGTTTTCAATCCCAGCATTCACAGTAAATTTATCGGTAAACTGATAGCTCGTTTTAAAATTGATTGTGGCCCATCCTGGAGCGTATGGGTTTCCATTTTTATCAGTGGCATAGATATAAGCTTTCCCCTTTTCTTCTTCAGGCATATCTTCAAAGCTCTTTTCACCACTGTAATTTGCAGAGACTTGTAATTGCAATTTATTGGCTGCATAGGTTAATTTGGATACCCCAAACCAAGGAGCAGCGTGTCTCGAAGGACTGGTACTTCCATCATCCAATTCTTCCTCTCCTTTTTGGAAGTTTAAATCAGTTGCAAACACAAAATTACTCGGCAATTTTACTTCAACACCCGCCTGAACTCCATATACTTTAGCCACGGCTGCATTTTGAATGGCCTGAACATCACTTAACTCGCCATCATACATAATTTGGCTCTCACCATTTAAGGTAAAATCACGTCTCACCATCGCGTTTTTAAGATGGGTATAATAACCTGTTGCGTCAACTTTGACCACATTATTAAAAATTTTCGCAATACCTACATCCAAATTATAAGCATATTCGGCTTCTAAATTTGGGTTCGGAACTACCACGGAACCGGGCTCAGAATCAAAAATCTTTCCTACATCATCAACATTGGGTGAACGAAAGGCGGTCGAAAAATTACTGCTTAACATCCAATTTAGATTCGGCCTATGTACAATTCCTAAATTACCTGTAAGTGAACCGTTACTTAAATTTGCTTCGTTAAAATCAAAAGGATAAAAAGTAGTGTCAAATTCGGCATCCAGTTTGTAAAAATTATAGCGCAATCCGGCTTGTAATGTTGTTTTATCCGTCACTGAATACTGATTTGATGCATAAAGCGCATAAGACTCCCAAGTCGCTTGTGGATATCTACTAGGCCCTTTTTGACTAACGTTCGTGGCAATATCTGTATTAATTCCTTTAGAATCCACCATATTCGTTACTACTTCTAAGCCATAAAATAATTTATCTTTCTGCGTAAATGACTTGGTAAAATCAACATTCGCAGATAAGGCAGTTACCTTTTCAGTTCTAGTTTCCCTATCAACACTATTAAAATCTCTACTAATTCTACTTTCTTCAAAATTTTGAATAGCCAATCGGATTGTCATTTCGTTATAAAAAGGAGTCACTTTGGTATGATCAATTGCCAAATTATTCATCATCCATTTTTGAGGACCATAATTCCACTCTCCATAGCGCGGACCACCATCTTTATAGCGTATATGCCTGTCATAACGGGCATATGTAGAAGTTTCAGAATAATGAAACCCATAATCAAAATCCCATTCCTCATTCGGTTTAAATCTAACTTTTTGCATCAAATTGGTTTGGGTATATCCTGAAGGTCTTTGTAACTTCTGGTTTGAATTGCCTACAATCACATCCTCATCTCCTATCCGCTCTACATAAAAAGGTCGTAAATACTCATCTGGCCCTTTACTTCCCATCATTAAATCGTCAAAATCAGTATAGGTTAGACTCGTAATAAGACCCCATTTTTCCCATCCTAAATTCACATCAAAATGAAATGTTTTTTCACTATTAGCCGATGAAAATCGAGTATTTGCCTTTCCGGCAATCAAAGTTTCATCATTAAGTGAAAGTTGTGGCCTCAAGGTTTGAAAGCTCATAATACCACCAATGGCATCACTACCGTAAATTACAGATGCCGGACCGAATAAAACTTCGGTTCTATCAATCGCAAAAGCATCTAGCGAAATTACATTTTGAATATTACCACCTCTAAAAATAGCGGTATTCATTCGAACACCATCAACGGTGTATAACAATCTGTTGGTAGCAAAACCTCGAATCATGGGGCTTCCTCCTCCTTGCTGGCTTTTTTGAACAAAAACTTTACCAGAAACATTCAATAAATCAGCCGTAGTTTGTGGGTTTTGTAGATTGATTTGACTTTTTGATATGGTCATAACTTTTGACGGAATATCTGAAGTTGATTGATTCCAGCGGCTCGCAGAGATTACTACTTCATCCATGGTGATGGCCGCTGGCGAAAGTGTTATCACATAAGAATTGGTAACGATATCCGTAAAACTCAATTTGACAGATTTAAAACCGAGCGCTCTTATTTCAATGAGTGTACTTATTTCATTAAACTTAGAAATATCTGCCTGCCCTTTTGAATTGGTGATGCTATAGATAGCTAATTCTTTATTGATTAAGGTTACTTGATTTAAAGGTTCTTTGGTTTTTTTATTGATTACAGTTACAATTTGTGCATGAGAAAGGTAAGAGATGCAAATAAGCACCATGCATAAAAGTTGTTTATTCATGTTGGGTTGTAGTTGGTTAAAAAAAGTAACTAGCCACAAAAATCAAGCCAAAATGAGTATTAATTCAGCTATTTCATCTATTCTTTTGTGGCTGACTGAATACCTAATAATTCTTCAATAAAGACCCTATCATTGGAAAGCCTCGGCACCTTATGTTGCCCACCGAGCTTTCCTTTTAATTTTAACCAATTATAAAACAAACCGGTATCAGCCTGATGTACACGTGGCATTGTTAAAGTCATATCATGGTAGCGCTTGGATTCATAATCTGAATTAATTGATTTTAGCGCATTATCAAGTAATTCCGTAAAATAATCGATGCTTTTTGGCGCCTTTTTAAACTCAATTACCCATTCATGAGCTCCTTTATCTTTACCATCCATAAAAATAGGCGCTACGGTATAATCTATAATTTCTGCTTTTGTCTTTTTACACACCCTCTTTAATGCTTCTTCTGCATTTTCTATAATAAGCTCTTCTCCAAATGCATTGATAAAATGCTTCGTACGCCCTGTAATTTTTATGCGAAAAGGCTGTAATGAAACAAACTTAATAGTATCACCAATTAAATACCTCCACAAACCAGAGTTGGTTGAAATTACAATGGCATAATTCACATGTAATTTAACTTCACTGAGTGGAATCGCTACAGAATCCTCGCAGTTGTATGACTCCATAGGAATAAATTCATAGAAAATGCCATAGTCTAACATCAACAACAACTCATTTGAATCATTGGTATCTTGAATCGCAAAAAATCCTTCTGAAGCATTATAGGTTTCGTAGTATCGAAACCCTTTTTTGGGAATTAGCTTTTTATACTGCTCTCGGTACGGGTTAAAATTAACACCACCATGAAAATAAACTTCCAAATTTGGCCAGACCTCTAAAATATTATCTTTTCCTGTTTTTTCTAAAACCGCGTTTAACAAGACCAACATCCAAGAAGGAACACCCACCAAACTGGTAATATTTTCATTAATTGTTTCATTGACAATGGCTTCCATTTTCTCTTCCCATTCACCCATCAAGGCCACTTCCGTTTTAGGCGAACTACTAAAGTCAGCCCAAAAAGGCATATTTTCAATGATAATAGCCGACAAATCACCAAAGTAGGAGTTGTTATCTTCATATATAGCACTACTTCCGCCCAAGCGCAAACCTCTTCCATTAAAAAGACCCGCATCTTCGTTGTTATTAATATACAAAGCCAGCATATCTTTACCCGCTTTTAAATGGCAATTTTCCAGCGCTTCATTGCTTACTGGGATAAATTTACTTTTTGCATTGGTGGTCCCGCTAGATTTTGCAAACCATTGAATATTCGTTGGCCAAAATAAATTTTGCTCTCCTTTTCTGGTGCGCTCAATTAATGGTTCAATCGTTTCATATTTATGTATAGGAACTCTTTCTGCAAACGTTTTATAGTCATAAATGGTTTTAAAGTCATACTTCCTACCGATTTCAGTATTTCTAGCAGTATCTAAAAGGCGAATCATTAACTCTTGTTGAACATCAATAGGATACTTTAGGAAAAGTTCCATTTGATGTTTTCTTTTCTTTAAAAACCACGACACAACAGTATTAAAAAGGGGTAACATGCTTGGATTTAGTTTAATTTATTGGTTTGGTTAAGATTACTGTACAACCTTTAAGTACTATTAAAGGAAACTATTTTACATTTTAAAAGATAAGATTTTACAGTATCTTTGGTCAATAAAAATACAATATTTCTTTGTATTGATTTTATTTATTTGATACATCTAAATTATAACACAAGATAAATATGGCTAAAGTAGGTATAATAATGGGCAGTAATTCTGACATGCCTGTCATGCAGGAAGCTGTTAAAATTTTACATGATTTTGAAATAGAAACCGAAATTGATATCGTTTCTGCACACCGTACACCAGACAAATTGGTTGACTATGCTAAAAATGCACACTTACGCGGAATTTCCGTAATTATAGCAGGAGCTGGTGGAGCCGCTCATTTGCCCGGTATGGTAGCTTCTATGAGCCCATTGCCCGTTATTGGCGTACCGGTTAAATCACGTAATTCTATTGATGGTTGGGATTCTATATTGTCAATCTTACAAATGCCAGGAGGTGTTCCGGTAGCAACGGTTGCCCTTGACGGAGCTCAAAATGCTGGAATTTTAGCTGCTCAAATAATTGGGAGCGCCAATAAAGCTGTTCAAAATACCATTATTGCCTATAAAGAAAGTTTAAAAGAAAAAGTTCTAAAAACTTCCGAAGCGTTAAAGAAATAAGCGACTCACATATAGAGGTAACCAACAGAAAATTAAAAATTGATTGAGCTTAGATAGCGATACTTCACGCTGCTAGTTTTGATCGTCAGACTTATTAAAGAAATGAACAATCCGTTATTAAAAAAATTCAACACCAACCATACTACCGCACCCTTTTCTGCCATCAAAAACGAACATTTCAAACCCGCTTTTGAACAAGCCATTGAACAAGCCAAAGCAGAAATTGATACCATCACTGAAAATTCAGAGAACCCAACTTTTGAAAACACCATTGAAGCCTTAGATTTTTCTGGTCAAATTTTGGACAGAATCTCTTCTATATTTTTCAATTTGAATTCTGCGGAAACCAATGATGAAATTCAGAAAATAGCACAAGAAGTTTCACCGCTACTATCTGATTTCTCAAATGACATTCGGTTAAATGAACAATTGTTTAAACAGGTTAAGACCCTATATGATAATCGTAAAAATCTAGACTTAACGACAGAACAACGAACCCTTTTAGCTAAAAAGTACAAAGGGTTTGCCAGAAATGGAGCTAACCTCAACGAGGCAGACAAAACTAGCCTGAGAGTTATTGATAAGCAACTCTCAAAACTATCGTTACAGTTTGGCGAAAATGTATTGGCTGAAACCAATGCCTACGAGCTACACATTACTGATGAAAATCAATTAAGTGGTTTGCCCGATGGAGCGAAAGAAGCAGCCAAATCGCTCGCGAAAGAAAAAGATAAGGAAGGCTGGATGTTTACCTTGGATTACCCCAGCTATGTTCCGTTTATGACCTATGTTGACAATAGAAGTTTACGTGAAGAACTAGCCAAAGCCTTTGGCGCAAGAGCATTTCAAAACAATAAAAATGACAATCAACAAATAGTCTTAGACATTGTTAAACTTCGCCATGAGCGCGCCAATTTACTCGGTTATAAAACACATGCACATTTTGTATTGGAAGAGCGTATGGCAGAAACTCCCGAAAAAGTAGTTTCTTTTTCAAATGAGTTATTAGAAAAAGCAAAACCAGCAGCAAAAAGAGAATTTGATCAACTGAGCGATTTTGCTAAAAAAGATGGAATTTCTCAATTGCAAAAATGGGACGGCGCTTATTATTCTGAAAAATTAAAGAAAGAATTATTTGATTTAGACCAAGAAGCTTTAAAGCCTTATTTTAAATTAGAAAATGTCATTGAAGGTGTTTTTACCATTGCTAACAAACTCTATAATTTAAATTTTAAAGAAGTAGCAACTATTGACAAATACCATAAAGAAGTATTAACGTATGAAGTTACTGATGCCAATGGTGATTTTACTTCGGTATTCTATGCTGATTTCTTCCCCCGTAAAGGAAAACGAAATGGTGCTTGGATGACCAGTTATAAAAGTCAGTGGATAAAAAATAGCGAAAACTCGCGCCCTCATATTTCCATTGTCTGTAATTTCACAAAACCTACAGAAACAAAACCCTCATTATTAACATTTAATGAAGTAACTACCTTATTTCATGAATTTGGTCATGCACTTCACGGTATGTTGGCAAATACTACCTACCCTAGTCTTTCGGGCACGAGTGTTTATTGGGATTTTGTGGAGTTGCCAAGTCAGTTATTAGAAAACTGGTGTTACGAAAAAGAGGCCTTGGATTTATTTGCTAGACATTATGAAACCAATGCCCCGATTCCCATGGAAATGGTTCAGAAAATTAAAGATTCTGCTAACTTTTTAGAAGGTATCCAAACCTTACGTCAGCTGAGTTTTGGCTTGTTAGATATGGCATGGCACTCAGGTGAATCACCAAACACCATAAGCTCAGTAAAAGAGTTTGAAAACGAAGCCTTTGCCGATACTCAATCATATCCTGATGTTGCTACAAATTGTATGAGTACTGCTTTTTCACATATTTTTCAAGGTGGGTATTCATCTGGATATTACAGCTATAAATGGGCGGAAGTATTGGATGCTGATGCTTTTGACTATTTTAAAGAAACCGGAATTTTCAACAAGGAAACTGCTCAGAAATTTGCCGACAATGTACTTTCACAAGGTGGTACAGAAAAGCCTATGACGCTATACAAACGTTTTCGCGGAAAAGAACCCAATACGGATGCATTGCTAGAAAGAGCCGGATTACTATAACAATAAACTTAATTTCAGTTAGTCATCACTGTTCTTTTCTTCTATCCACTTACTGAGGTACTTCGTACTTTGCAAAGTGTGGTGTTGTAATAGATTACCTATGACATTATGTGTTCTATGCTGTATTAAATTACTTTGTAGTTCGTCTAGTGTTTGTTTGAATTTTAACGACCAGTTATTTATATCAAAGCGCTTATTGACAATATTCATTCCGTTTTGCTGCGCAACCAACCAACAGGGTTTGTCGGTATACAACTTCACAGCTTTATTGGCAAATTCAACGGGATTATCTTCTATAAAACCATTCCACTCCATATCGCCATACATACCTTCAGCGCCAATGCTCGTGGTAACGGCTGGTGTACCGTTTTGCATCGCTTCTATCAATTTTCCTTTCAATCCAGCACCAAATTGTAATGGCGCTAACAAAACGCGTGCGGCTTCAATAGCACGATGTGCATTTTCAGCTCTTCCTTTAACAATAAAGCCCTCTTTTTCATTGTGTAAATCGTTTACTTTTTGCGTGGGATACGCTCCATAAACCAACAACCTAGCTGTTGGTAATTGTTTTCTAATTAACGGCCAAAGGGTCTTTTTTAAATACACTACAGATTGCCAATTGGGCTCGTGTTTAAAATTTCCAATAGTCATAAAATCAATCCGATCTTCAAACGCTAACCTATCTTTTATTTCATTTGCGGAAATATTAGGTAGCAAAAAAGGCAATTCTAATAAAATGCCTGCAGAAACACCAAAATGATTGGTTAATAATTCTAGCTCAACCGAAGAAATAATCAAAGTCAAATCACATCTGTAAATACTCGCCAATTCCCTTTTGGTACTATCGTAATGGATTAAGGTATCAACATTAAAAGTTGTGTTATTTTTAAAAGCTTCCTGCCTAGCTGTTCTTAAACAATGTAAATCTTCCGTATCTAAAATTCGAATGGCATCAGGGCATTTTTCAGCAACACGCCATCCAAATTGTTCTTCACTTATAAAACGATCGAAAACCACCAAGTTTGGATTTAAGTCACTTATAAAGGTATCAAAGCTGGCATTATTCAATTCAATAGCCGCCTGAGCATCAATTAAAGCTGCCAAATCATCAGAAAAAACACCTTGTTGTGCAGCACTGGCAAAAACAATTTTATACGCGTTTGCTTTAAAGTATGAGAGTAGCTGTAGCATTCTACTACCCGCCGCTGTTGAACTTGATTCTGGAAATACTAAACCGATAAATAACACTGTTTTCATACCACGAAAATAACTAATATTTTTTCCTATTTTTACGCAAAATCAATATCAATTGAAAAAAATAATACTTTTTTTATTACTGACAGTTACCCTTAATTTTTACGGACAAATACACATTGAAGGTACGGTTATTTCTGAAAACAACCTCCCCATTGAAAGTGCTTCCGTTTACCTGAACAACACCACAATAGGCACCACTACAAATAAAAATGGAGCGTTTAAATTACAGTTAAAACCAGGTACCTACGAGTTAATTATTTCGTATTTAGGATTTCAAACTATTAAATACACTATTGATGCTGAAAACTACACCAAACCTAAAATTTTTAAACTACTTACAGAAACCAATTTTTTAGATGAAGTTATAGTCAAAAAAATAGTTTATGATGATGATTGGAAGTACAATTTATCCCGTTTTAAAAAAGCTTTCTTAGGCCGAACAGAACTCGCCAAAAACTGTAAATTATTAAACCCTAAAACCTTATCTTTTGAATTCAATGCGAAGACTGGTATATTAACAGCTCAAGCTAAAGAGCCTATTGAGATTTTAAATAAAGGTTTGGGTTATTTGGTGACTTTTGATTTAGTAGACTTTTCCTTGGGCCGCGAGCTAGTAACATATACGGGACACACCAAATACCAACAATTAAAAGGGAGTAAAGGAAGTAAGAACAGTGTGAAAAAAAACCGCTTAAAAGCATATAATGGTTCAACTATGCATTTTACAAGGTCGCTATACAATCTAAACTCGAAAAAGGAAGGTTTTGTTATTAATCAATTCAAGCGCGTACCTAACCCAGAAAGACCTTCAGAAGAAGAGATAAAAAAAGCTAGAGAGTTGGCACAATTATCCAATGTGAACCAATACACTAAAATTAACATAGTAAACCCCAAAACCATCGTTGATTCTGCCTATGTTATCCTAGATAAAGTTTCATTGCCAAAATACAAAGACTACTTGTACCTAAGAGATGTTCCATACAACAACATGGTAGTTAAAAGGAAAGACAGCACTACCTTATTGAAATTTAACAATTACCTCTCCATTACCTATACACTAGAAAAAGAGGAATCAAATTACTTAATTGGCACCTTTAAAAAGAAAAAGGCTTCGGGCGTTCAAACGTCGGCTATTACCATGACAACAAACACTGCCATTATTGAGCCTTCTGGGTATTTGGTAGACCCCTTAGCAATTTTTAGTGAAGGTTATTGGTCTTATGAAAAATTTGCTGATTTGCTTCCGCTTGATTATTTCCCTACTAAAGATTAAAAACTAGGCCAAATTCATACTAAATTCAAATATTTAGAGTTATAAAGAGTAAATCAAATTTATACATTATGAGTAGAAAGTTATTATTCTTGACACTCCCCTTATTTTTTATTTTATTATCATGGTCGGATAATGACGTTGATAATAAAAGAACCGCTGACGAAATTAGAATTTCCAAACATTTAGTGAAATTGGTAAACGATTATCGTCATACTATTGGAAAACCATTACTAATTAGGAACGCAACAGCTGATGCATTAGCTGCAAAACATGCGGACTACATGATTTCAAAAAAAGAAGTCAATAATGACAATTTTGAAGTCAGATGGGAAACATTAGAATTCAAAGAGCATGCTGAAGAAATCAGTGAGAATGTTGGTGTTGATATTAGTGCTGAAAAGGCAATGAATGCCTATTTAGGAAGCGTTTGGTTAAAAGCAAATGTTGAAGGTGATTATACCCACACTGGAATTGCTGTAAAAAAAGACAGTGATGGCAGCTATTACTATACCCAAATTTTTTACAAATAAAATTGAATCTTGAACTAAAAAAAAAGCCCCTCAAAAACTGAGGGGCTTTTTTTTAGTTATTCATCAGAATTACAAATTGCCAGGCAGCAAGTTCATAGTCCTGATCTGGTGTGCCTTCATAGGTTTCTCCTGTAAAATAATCAATATAAGAACCTGAATTTTCCGTTTTAAAAGTAACAGTGTCATTAGATAAATTGGCCACAAAAATAACTTCACTACCGTCTTTCTCTCTGGAAAAAGCCAATACCTTCTCATCGTTATTGGTTTTTATTCTTTTATATGATCCTGCGTTTTTACCTCCATTGAGGGCGGGATTATTATTCTTTAAAGCCCCTAATTTCTTGAGAAAATCAAAATACGCCCCTCTTGTTTTAGGAATTTCATCTTTTTCAAAAAACTTCAAACGATGTTCCATATCATACTCTTGTCCGCTATAAATAAGTGGCATTCCGGGCATCATATAGCTCAAAGCCGTAAATACTTCCTTATTCTCTGGCATACGCTCTTTTAAAGTACCACTCCAGGAGTTTTCATCATGGTTGGTTACAAAGTTCATGTTAATATCATCTTTTTCTAAGGTTGAATCTAACTTAACCATGTAATCGTCAAAAGCCTTCACCGTTTTATGACCTTTCGCAATATCATTGAAAATATGATGCACTTCCCATCCGTATTGCATATCGAAAGCATTGACCAATAAATTGGGTTGCTCAGCTTCAGCTAGCATAAAAACGGGTTTTATGGCTCTTAATTCTTCGGTTACTTTTTCAAAAAAATCAACAGGAACTTTATGAGCAACATCCATTCTATAACCATCAACATCGTGTTTTTCAACCCAATATTTCAAATCGGCAATCATTTCATTGCGCATCGCTTGATTGTCATAGTTTAAATCGGCCACATCTGTCCAGCCCCAAGACTCTCCTGTATCTGGATTGATAGGATCTATTATTTCGCCTTTTTCGTTTTGCGTATACCAGTCTGGATGTGCCGTTATCCATGGATGATCCCATCCTGTATGATTCGGTACCCAATCTACAATGATATAAATACCATTTTTATGGGCTTCTTGAACCAATTCATCAAAATCTTCCTTGGTTCCAAATTCAGGATTAATAGCCTTATAATCAGAAACTGAATAATAGCTGCCCAAATATTTTTTACGTTCATTCTCGTCTTCAATAGCACTAGTAAATGAGCCATCAGTTGCTTTACGCTTTACTTGTGATATGGGATTTATTGGCATTAACCAAATTACCTCAACTCCTAATTCTTTTAACACAGGAATGTCTTTTGTAAATGCATCAAAAGTTCCTTCGGTAGAATACTGGCGAATATTAGCTTCATAAATAACCGCATTTTCAGGCATCTCATCTGTAATAGCGGCAATAGTCGGCTTTGTTTCTTCCACTTTTGATTCTGCACCTTTTTTACAAGAAACAAGCATAGAAATCACGCAAATTGTTAGAAATATTTTTTTCATTTGTTCTAAGTATAAAATTATTTTTTTGTTGTTAGTATAAAAACGCCTCTTGAATCAAGTGTTAATTCATCATTCCAAGTAAAAGTATTTTCAGTAGTTATATTTCTAAGGACTTTCCCTTTTAACCCCATTTCGGCATAGCGTTTCAAATCGATGGTAATCGGATTATCATTTTTATTTAGAATTAAAACCACCACTTCATCTCCCCGCTTTCTAAACAAGAAATAAGTTCCCATAAAAGGAGCAAAATGAATCGTTTCTCCGTTGTGAATAGCTTCACTCGTTTTGCGATAATTCAATACTTTTTTAAGGAACAATTGCATGTCTTTTTGATCAGCAGTTAAACCTTCACCTGTAAAAGCATTTACGGAGTCATCTTGCCACCCACCAGGAAAATCTGTACGAATTAAACCGTGATCTCCGGGCTTGTCAAAGTCATTCATTAATATTTCTGTTCCATAATAAATTTGAGGTATACGCGGCAACATTAATACCGTTGCCAAAGCCATTTTGGTGTTAGGCACATCTCCTTTAAGTTGGGTGAATATGCGACTCATATCATGATTATCTGGAAATAGCATAATATCTTTTGGTTTGGTATAGGCAAAATCATTCGCTAGGCCCGCATATATTTTTTCTAAACCCGCCCCCCAAGATTCGTCTTCATTAAGTGCTTTGGTAATGTTATCCTGCATGGCAAAATCCATTGTAGACTTTAAGTTTGATTGGTATCCATCCTTATTCTGGTGTCCATCCTGCCAATAAGCAATCAAAAGCGGATTGGTACTCCACTCTTCACCCACAATCGTAAAATTAGGATACTCTTTCATGATGGCTCCCGCCCAAGCACTCATAAATTCCTTATCTGAATACGGATAAGTGTCTTGACGAATTCCTCCTAAATCTGCGGTTTCTATCCACCAAATACTATTTTGAATAATATAAGTTGCCATAAAAGGATTGCGCTGATTTAAATCGGGCATGGCCCCAACAAACCAACCTTGGTTCATTTCATCTTTATCTCTTTGTGACGCATATAAGTCTTGATTAGTTGTACGTTGGTGATTTGAGTTATTTAAAGGCTCTTTAGCTTCAAAAGCAGCTTGTTGATTTACCCAATCTTTAAAAGGCAAATCTTTCATCCACCAATGTTCAACACCGCAGTGATTAGCAACTTGATCCATAATCAATTTAATGCCCATTTCTTGCCCTTTTTTAGACAATTCTAAATAGTCTTCTAAGGTTCCGAAACGAGGATCGACTTGGTAAAAATCTGTCATTGCATACCCGTGATATGAAGCTCTTGGCATATCGTTAGTTAATAACGGACATGGCCAAATTGCTGTAAACCCCATATCGCTTATATATGCTAAATTATTTGTTATTCCTTTAATATCACCACCATGCCTACCGTAGTCATTAGACCGGTCAATCGTTTTTTCAAGGAGCTCATTGTGAATATCATTTGCCGGATTTCCGTTAGCAAACCGATCTGGAGTTATTAAATAGACAGCGTCACTACTATCAAACCCAACATAGGCCTCAGCAGACTTACTTCGAGTCTTCAGCTCATACGTGTGTATTAAATCATCTTTATTGGCTTGCTTAAAAACAATATTGAAAGAACCTGCTTTTGTTGTTTCGGCTATGTTTAAGTCAATAAATAAATAATTAGGACTATCTGCTTTATGTACTTTACTAATAGAAACACCCGGGTACTTAATTTCGGGTGTTCTTTCGGAAATATCTGGATGTTTTACCAATAATTGTAATGCGGAATTTTCCATCCCTACCCACCAATTAGCAGGTTCCAATCGCTCTATACCATTCTGCGCAATTCCAACTTTTGAAACAACAATTGTATCGCTCTCTTTTTGCACAATATCTTTACAAGATAAATTTATAAAGAGTAAACAAAGTAAAAAAATACTCCCCGTTTTCATACTAATTTTGTTTTAATAATCATTGATATTTTAAACACTTACCAACTTATTTGGTGAAATAAGTACGGCTTTACCATTTACTACTATTCGAAGTTCCTTTCCACCATCCAATTCAAACTTGGTTTCTTTTTGACACACATTGACCTTTAGAATCTGATTTCTGAAATTCACCTTAAATGAATAGGCATCCCATTGTTTTGGTATTTTTGGTGAAAATGATAATGTATCGTTTTCAATACGCATGCCTCCAAAACCTTCTACAATACTCATCCAAGTTCCAGCCATTGACGTAATGTGCAAGCCTTCTTCTACCTCATTGTTATAATCATCTAAATCTAAACGCGAGGTTTGTAGATAAAAAGCATACGCCTGTTCCATTCTATTTAATTTGGCGGCCTGTATACTATGAACACACGGAGACAAAGAACTTTCATGTACTGTTAAAGGTTCATAAAAATCAAAGTGTCGTTCCAGTTCTTCGGTTGTAAACTGATCTTCAAAAAGGTAAAACCCTTGTAAAACATCAGCTTGTTTTATATAAGGTGAGCGTAAGATACGATCCCAACTCCACCGTTGATTAATTGGACGTTGTGATGGATCTAAATCTTGTACTGAAATTAATTCTTTATCTAAAAAGCCATCCTGCTGTAGATACACCTTTTGTTCTTCTGAATACGGAAAATACATCGTATCTGCAACTTCTTTCCAACCATTTAACTCTGTCGTGCTAAAGGCCGTTTTATCCAAGATTCTAGAATAATCAGCAGGGTAGTTTTCCTTAATTTTTTCAATATTTTCTAAAGCGTAATTAATACACCACTGAGCCAGGTAATTTGTATACCAATTATTATTGACGTTGTTTTCATATTCGTTTGGTCCTGTTACACCTAAAATTACATGTTTGTTTTTTGCCTTAGAAAAGCTAACACGTTGATGCCAAAAGCGCGCAATACCAATAAGCACTTCCAATCCTTTATCAGTAATATAACTATAGTCACCTGTGAATCGATGGTAATTATAAATAGCGAATGCAATGGCTCCATTTCTATGAATCTCTTCAAAGGTAATTTCCCACTCATTATGGCATTCTTCTCCATTCATCGTTACCATAGGATACAAAGCCGCGCCATTATTAAAACCAAGTTTTTCAGCATTATCAATGGCCTTTTCAAGATGATTGTATCTATATTCTAATAAATTTCGAGCTACTTTCTGGTCTTTAGTTGCCATATAAAATGGAATACAATAGGCTTCAGTATCCCAATAGGTACTTCCACCATATTTTTCTCCTGTAAATCCCTTTGGTCCAATATTTAATCGTGCATCTTTTCCTACATACGTTTGATTTAGCTGAAAAATATTAAACCGAATTCCTTGTTGTGCTTTTACATCTCCTTCTATGGTAATATCTGCCATATCCCAAATTGCTTTCCAAGCGTTCTTTTGAAGTTGCAGCAAAGATTCAAATCCCTTACTTGTTGCGCTTACCAATACTTTTTTGGCAGCCGCAACCAATTGGTCCTTATCGTGATTGAGATCTACCACATAGCCTCCAAATTTATGGATTGAAAAAGTGCTGCCTTGTGTTATCGGTGCCGAGTACTTAAATTTTATACGTGTACTATTTTTAGTGACTTCTGCCTTTAAATCTACAGGTTGACTATTTATAAAAAACTGTGACTCCATAAAAGTGCACGTACTAAAATTTGTCTTTAAAGTATGGGCCTCAATAAATGCTCGGTCGATATCATGCGTTATTGATGTAGTTTCCCAAAACTGATCATCCCAATTTGAATCTTCATTCGCAATACCACTGTCTAAATAGGGTTCAAAACCGATTTCAACGTCGGATGTTAGCGGCGTTACGCTATAGTTAATTGCTCCTACCTCATCGATATCAAGACTTAAAAAACGCTTGGTTTCTATTTGGATTTCTACATCGTTTTTAAGCGTTGCTTTAAAACTTCTCGAAAGCCATCCTTCTTTCATGTTCAGCTCCCTCTTATAATTATCTACTTTTTTGCATGTAAATAGATCGAATTGCTCTCCATTAATTTGAACATTGATACCAATCCAATTCGGAGCATTCAATACTTTTGCAAAATATTCTGGATAGCCATTTTTCCACCAACCCACTCGTGTTTTGTCTGGATAATAAACACCTGCAATATAGCTTCCTTGAAATGTTGGCCCTGAATAAAACTCTTCAAAATTTGCACGCTGCCCCATGGCCCCATTACCAATACTGAACAAGCTCTCAGAAGATTTTACGCGATCGATGTTAAATCCTTCCTCTAGTATCGACCAGTTAGTTGTTTTTATATAATCCTGATTCATCTGTTTATTAATTCTTTAATAAAATCGATTTCAATTGCTCTGAAATCTTTAAATACATAATCTGCTTCGTGCAGCACCTCTTTTGACCCAATACCTATAGAAATCATCTTCGCCGTATTCGCCGCTTGAATTCCAGCTACTGCATCTTCGAATACAATACAATTTGTTGCCTTAATATTTAATTCATCAGCTGCTTTCAAAAATACTTCAGGATTCGGTTTTCCATTATGCACATCGTTTCCATCAACAATGGCGTCAAATTTTTTAATAAGATATACTTTCTCCAGTATAATACGTGCATTTTTACTTGCAGAACCCAAGGCAATTCCTTGATTCTCTTTAATTAAAAAATCTAACACTTTGGGAACATCTGGAAGCACCTCATCTTTATTCATACTTTGTATAAAACCTAAATAATCCTTATTTTTAAGTTCCATGAGCGCCCTGAATTGGTCTTCTGAAATTGTTTTGTTACCCCATTCTAAAATTTTTTGGAGTGATTGCACTCTACTAACCCCTTTTAGTTGTTCGTTCTGAACTTCAGTAAAGTCTACACCTATACTATTTGCTAGCTGTCTCCACGCTAAGAAGTGATATTTAGCGGTATCTACAATAACACCATCAAGGTCAAATATGAATCCTTTTTTACTCATTCTATTGTTGTTCTGGTTGATATGAAATTGCATTTTTATTGGTAATTAACAAATTACATAGGCCTGCAATTAATAAACTTATTCCTGCTACAGTCATGGCATTAATGGCTCCTTCTCCTAATAATCCCGAAACGAAATTAATACCCCCAAGTGCGGCTATAATCTGTGGAATTACAATGAACATATTAAAAATACCCATAAACATTCCCATTTTTTTTGGATCTACCGAACTCGACAACATGGCATAGGGCATTGACAAAATACTACCCCAGGCAAAACCAATGAGTACGAAACAATATTTTAAATTCTCTGGAGTTGTGTAATACATTAATATAAAGCCCAACCCTCCAAGAAATAGTGATACCATGTGCACATATTTTCTGTTGAGGTTTCTTTTAGCAGTATACAGCACTAACAACAAGGCAAATGCCATTGACGATAAGCCATAGACCCCCATGGCAGAACCCACTAAATTAGAGGATTTTTGAAATGCAGTGTTGGCCGTATCAAAAGCTACTGCTTGAATTGAATCGGTCATATCAAAAGCCGACTGAATTGGTGCTGGTGTATTAAAAACATGCTCGGTAAGCGCTGGATTGGCAAGACTCCACATGGTGAAAAAAGCAAACCAACTAAAAAACTGAATAACTCCCAGCTTTTTCATTGTTAAAGGCATGTTTCCAATATTATTTAAAATATCTGGAATAAAATTATTTTTCTTTGCTCGCTCTTTTTCAAAGGCCTCCATATCCTCAGGAGGGTATTCAGAAGTTGTAAAAATGGTATATAAAATACTCACCAAAAACACAAAACCCCCTATAGTAAAAGCCACTTTCACTGAACTTGGAATAACCCCTGAAGCAGCCGCGTCACTCACCCCGAGTGAAGAAACCAACCAAGGTAAATTACTTGCTATCCACGTTCCAATACCAATAATTAGTGTTTGTACTACGAATCCGTACGTACGTTGAGACTCTGGAAGCTTATCGGCCACCAAAGCCCTAAATGGCTCCATTGATATATTAATAGAGGCGTCAAGAATCCAAAGAAATCCTGCTGCTATCCAAAGAGCAGAGGAATAAGGCATAAAAAACAATGCTATCGAACTTAAAATAGCTCCAATTAAAAAATAAGGTCTACGTCTTCCCCAACGTACACTCCACGTTCTGTCACTTAAATAACCTATAATTGGTTGCACCAACAAACCTGTTAAAGGTGCGGCAATCCACAATAATGGAATTGCGTCTTTTTCTGCACCCAGCGTTTGGAATATTCGAGACATAAAACCTCCTTGCAGTGCAAAACCAAATTGTATTCCTAAGAAACCAAAACTCATGTTCCAGATTTCCCAGAAACTTAGTTTCCTTTTTTCCATAAAATATGTATTAATAAAACGTATAGACCCTATAAAAAACGGTCTAATCTACAGTGTGAAGTGTAAAAATAAATAAGTCTAAAACTTATTTTAAGTCTGTAAATATATAATTTTTTATTTAAAATTTTATTTTTCTGTCGATTTTCTAATTCTTAAGTCGGTAGAAATAATTTTAGTCTCAAAGTTTTTTTCAATTGAATCAGCTTGATTTATCCGCTCTAGCAACAGTTCAGCCGCATGTTCCCCCATAGTAAAACCATGTTGTGCTACCGTTGATAATGAAGGTGTTGAAAATTCTGAAATTAAACCATCTGTAAAACCAATAATAGCAATATCTTCAGGAATCGTAAGTCCTTTCTCCTTTGCTATTTTCATCGCTCTCGCAGCATATATTTCATTAACCGCAAGTATACCATCAGGTAGCTTGTCATCATTATTTAACAATACTGCTATTTGTTCTTCAACACTAAACTGTTCATCTACTTTTACAATGAAGTCGTTTTCAACAGCTCTTCCACTTTCCTTCAACGCCTTTTTATAACCTGCTGCTCTTAATTTACCAACACTTATATGGTCTGGAGTTGTGATTAAGGCAATTTTCTTACAGCCAATTTCAATTAAATGTCTTGTTGCTCTATAGGCACCACTAACATCATCAACAATCACTTTATCACAATTAATCTCATCAGAAACACGGTCAAATAAGACCAATGGAATATTGTAATTGGATAAATTTTTAAGGTGTTCGTAATCATTTTTTTTAAGTGTTTCTTTAGACAAAGAAACCAACAAACCATCTACACTACCATTGGTAAGCATTTTTATGTTTAATTTTTCTTTGTCATAAGATTCGTTTGATAAACATATCATCACGTTATAATCCTTTTCATTTGCAACTTTCTCTACGCCGCTAATAACCCTAGAAAAAAAGTGATGTACTATTTCTGGTATTACAATACCAATAATCATGGTTTTCTGACTTCTTAACCTTAAAGCCAAGCTATTTGGCATGTAGTGATACAAGTCGGCAAAAGCCCTTACCTTCTTTCGTGTTTCCAAACTTATTTCGGGCTTATCTTGCAACGCTCTAGAAACTGTTGAAATAGAAATACCCAATTCTTTCGCTATATCTTTTATTGTAATATTTTTCATAAAATATGATATTAACAAAATTTAACATTTTTTTTTAAAAAGTAGCCCGTTTTTAGTCTTTTTTTTTGCCAAATGCAAAAGTTTTCAACATGCAAACGTTTGCATTCGAGTTTTTTCAATACCCCATTTGTTAATTAATTGTTAAGCATGTACATTCACAAAGTGAAGTGTAAAATTACCTAAGTTTAAATTAAAAAATACTAACTGAAACAAAATTTATGAATAAAATTAAGAATACTTTTATAAGTATTGTAATGCTTTTTCCTGTTTTGATGTTTGCCCAACAAACGATTAAAGGAAAAGTGACAGACAAAGTAACAAATGCCGAGTTGCCTAGTGTCAATGTGGTAGTTAAAGGAACTACCAATGGTACTGTTACTGATTTTGATGGGTTATTTCAAATTAACAGTGTAGCTATAGGAGACATTCTAGTCTTTACGTCTATTGGTTATGTTGATTTTGAAATAGCAATTACTTCTTTTAGCGATTTAAATGTACAGATGACTGAATCTGCCGAAAGCTTAGATGAAGTAATTGTAATTGGGTACGGTAGTACCACAAAGCAAGATGCAACAGGTGCTGTAGACCTATTAAAAGCGGAAGACTTTAACAAAGGTGCAGTGGTTTCTGCAGACCAATTATTGGCAGGTAAAATTGCCGGTGTACGAATTACTACAAGTGGTGGCTCACCAGATGCTGCACCGAACATTCGAATTAGAGGTGGTGCCTCACTTAATGCCAATAACAGCCCATTAATTGTTATTGACGGGATACCAATTGATAACACCAACCCTGCTGGGGTTAGCAATCCACTATCATTAATTAACCCTAATGATATTGAAAGTTTTAGTATTTTGAAAGACGCCTCTTCAACGGCAATATATGGTTCGAGAGCTTCTAATGGGGTAATTATTATTACCACCAAAAGAGGAACAACTGGAGAAGCACAATACAACCTTTCAACTAGTGTTAGTATTAGTAATGTAGATGAAAAAATTGACTTGATGGATGGACCTACATTTACAAGGTTTATTCAAGAATATCATCCAACTTTTGAGGGCGCTCTTGGAATTGAAGACCCCAATGGCGGCGGAAGAATACTAAGCAATACTGATTGGCAAGATGCCATATTCAGAACCGCTGTTTCTTCGAGTGTAAATTTTAGCGCACGAACCAATATCGGAGGTAAAATGCCCTTTAGAGCATCTGTTGGTTATAATAAAAGCGAAGGAATTATTGAACGGAGTGATTATGAACGATTGAGTTTTTCTTTTAAATTAACACCAACCTTTTTTGATGATCACCTTAAAGTTGATATGAATATTAAAGGATTGGTCACGGATAAGAATGCTATTGATGAAGGTGGTGCTTTAGGTGGCGCTGTAAATATGGACCCAACAAAACCTATTTATGACGATTCTCCAGACAATCGTTTTGGAGGTTATTTTCAAAATACAGTTATAGACGGTAACAATTTAAGATTAGATGGGCAGTGGAATCCGGTGGCTTTGTTAAAACAACGAAAACGTCCTGAATTGGCTTATAAACTATTGGCCAATGCCGAGTTTGATTATAAGATGCATTTCTTACCAGAATTAAGAGCGGTAGTAAATGTGGGTACCGAAGCATCTCAGGCTAAAATTATCGAAACTTTTTCGGACAACTCATTAGCGACTTACAATTTTGATACAAATAATAATGATATCAATTCAAATTTTCTTTTCAACCCTGGAGAGAACTATAGAGAAAATCAACATATTACCAATACTACTCTAGATGCTTATTTGGTCTACACCAAAGCATTAGACGGACTAATTAAAAAGTTTGACATTCAAGGAGGATATTCCTATCAAAATTTTAAAAATGATGGAACAAAAATGGAATATCGTTACAACGAGGTTAGCGGACTTAGAGAATTGGTTATTGATCCAGCAAACATAAATAATCGCTATTTCAATGAGCTCAACTTACAGTCGTACTTTGGTAGGACTAACCTCAATATAGATGATAAATATTTAATCACCGTCTCTATGAGAGCCGATGCTTCTTCATTGTTCTCCGAAAAAAACAGATGGGGTTATTTTCCAGCAGCTGCCGTAGCATGGAAAATTAATGAATATGACTTTTTGAATGATTCTAATGTAATCAACGAATTGAAAGTTAGATTGGGCTGGGGTAAAACAGGACAACAAGACATTACAGGTGCGGTTGGTTTTTATCCGTCATCACCACTGTTTGAAGTTGGATCGAGTACCAGTCAATATTTAGAGGGAGTAGCCTTATATTCTGCAAAACCTTTTAATGGTGATTTAACGTGGGAGAAAACGCAAACCTATAATGCTGGTATTGATTTTAATTTCTTTAAAAACAACCTAATTAGTGGTTCTTTCGATATTTTTTATAGAGAAACTACTGACCTATTGGCTAGAGTGCCTGTTGCTCCAGGTCAAGGACTTACAGATTCATTTGTAAGTAATGTGGGAGAAACAGAAAGTAAAGGATTTGAACTTAGCACCACGTTTAGACCGATTAATTCGCAAGATGTTCAATTAGAATTTTATGCAAATACAGCTTACAGTCGTGCTGAAGTAACCAGCTTAAAAGATGTAAGTAGAATTAGTGCGGACGGTTCAGGTATTCCAACAGGTACTGGTGTCAACATTGGCTACCATGTGATTGGTAACCAACCGTATTCAGCATGGGTATTTAGACAGCTGTATGACACAAGTGGCAATCCTATTCATGGTGCTTTTGCAGATTTCAATGGAGATGGTACGGTGAATAATGATGACAGATATTATAGACCTCTACGACCTAATTGGACATTTGGTTATGGCTTTAATTTTAGCTATAAAAATTTCGATCTTAGTTCAAGTTTCAGAGGCCAAATAGGCGGACAAGTTTACAATGCTAGAAGATTAACATCAGGATGGGTCGATAAGGCCATACCGAACAATTCGAATAGCCTTTCGAATGTACTAGATTTTTACAATGGGGCTGCAAACTTTAATTTCATAGATATAAATGGTAATGTACCATTCTCTGATTACTTCTTAGAGGACGCTTCATTTATTCGTTGTGAAAATATTGCGGTATCCTATAATTTTAACAACTTGATTAAAGACGCGAAATTAAGAGTTTCTGGCGCCGTTAATAATGCTTTTATTATCACCAACTATAGTGGTCAAGATCCAGAGAATTTTAATGCAATCGACAATAATTTTTACCCAAGACCACGATCGTTTACTATTGGTTTAAATCTTGATTTTTAAAATATACAATTATGAAAAGAACAATAAAAATATTCTTTAGTATTTTTCTATTAACAGTTGTGAGTTGTTCAGACGACTTAAATACAAAACCTCTTGTAGAGCTTACATTAGAAGAATTACTAGCAAATGACCCCAATGCGGTTGAAGGTATACTCTCGAGATTGTACGCTTCATTTGCTCTTTCTGGGCCAGACGGACCCGGCAGTTCAGATATTAGTGATGATCCTGGTGAATCGCCTTTCTTAAGAGGAATTGTAAACCTTCAAGATTTTACTGCCGATGCTATGAAAAATAGATGGGGAGATGATGGTTTAGACCAATTGACAACCACATCAAATTGGGATGAAAACAATAAATTTTTTAGATACTTATACAACAGAATTTATTATACCATTCCACAAGCCAATAACTTACTAGCTGTTTTAAGCAATGTTGATGTAGCAAATAAAGAACAAATAATAAGTGAAGTTCGTTTTATTCGAAGCTTAGCATACTATTATTTAATTGATGCTTTCGGAAAAGGTGTATTGGTAACAGAAGAAAACATAGGAGCTTCAGCACCGTTGCCAGAAAGCACAAGAACAGAACTGTTCAATTTTGTTGAAAGTGAACTTTTAGCGATCAAAAGCACTTTACCAGATATCAATTCATACGGTAGAGCAACTAAATCTGCAGGAAGAATGTTACTCGGAAAATTATATATCAATGCAGAGGTTTATACAGGAACCGCAAGATATGATGAGGCCTTAGCCAATACGAAAGAACTCATTGACCTAGGTGGTTATACTTTAGCTCCTGATTTTGTAAGTCTTTTTTCTGCGGATAATAACACTTCAAACGAAATTATTTTCCCATTGATTGCAGACTCACAGAACAGTCAAAGTTTTGGTAATACTACCTATATCATAAATGGTAATTTGAGTACTGAAACTATGACTTTAAGTGATTATGGCGCTACCGAAGGGTGGGGTGGACATCGCGCAACCAAGGCATGGTATGGGCTTTATGGAGATTTAAATACTTCTACAGATGTGAGAGCTTCGCTATTTTGGACAACAGATCATAATTTTGAGATGACAGATTATAAACAATGGACCGACGGTTACCCTTCCATAAAATTCAGAAATTCCAATGCTGATGGAAGTGCAACACCTACTTCCTTTTCTAGTACCGATTTCCCACTATTTAGATTGGCAGATGCCTATTTAATGTATGCGGAATGTCTTGTTAGAGGAGCTAGTGGAGGGAGTTTATCTGACGCATTAGATTATGTAAATGATATTCGAACAAGAGCAGACGCTGACGCAATCCAAATCAGCCAATCAGAATTAACTTTAGCTTTCATTCTAGACGAAAGAGCAAGAGAGCTTAATTTAGAAGGACATAGAAGATCTGACTTAATTCGATTTGGTAAATTCACAGGTGGTAGTTATTTATGGCCTTGGAAAGGAAACACCGTGAATGGTGCCGCAATTCCAGATTATTACAACCTATTTCCTATTCCGCTTCAAGCACTTGAAGCCAATCCAAATCTAAATCAAAATACTGGCTATAATTTAAATTAAAAATAAAATACCATGAAAATAAAAACGAATAATTTATCAAAAATAGTACTTGCTTTACTAGCTGTGGTTAGCTTCTGGGCATGTGATAATGACGACCTAGTTCCAGAATTTACTTTGCAAGAAGTATCAGAGCAAGTTGCTTTTACAAATTCGCCATCAAATGAATATTTAATTTCTACAGCAACAGGCAGCAATATCGCTGAACGTTTTGTTTGGAATCAGCCAGGTTTTGGTGTTCAAACGGAAGTTAATTATAAAGTGGAAGGGGCTTTAAGTGAAACCTTTAGCAACATCGTTGATGATTCAGGAGTTTTAAGTATTACCAATTATGCCATAACCGTTGAAAAATTAATGGCTATTGCTCTTAACGAAGATAATATGCTAGAGGTTGACACAGATCCTAATACGACTGATGCCAATGGTGACCCTAACAATACTTTTGAAATCTATTTTAGAGTAAAAGCTTTTGTAGGCAGTGGCGATGGTCAAGATGCTAAACAATCTACTTCTGAAACCATAACTTTAAATATTACTTTAATTGAAGAGACTGGTGAAGGTAACGGCATTGATGTATCAGAATGGGGAATAGTAGGTTCAGCAACTCCTAATGGCTGGGATGGTCCAGATGTTCCATTTTATACAACAAGTCAAAATAATGTTATTGTTGCCTATGCTACTTTAGTTGATGGTCAAATTAAAATCCGTCAAAACAATAGTTGGGATGCACCTAATATTAACTATGGTGATTTAACAGGTGATGGTATTCTTGATACTGAGAATGATAACAACATTAATGTTACGGCCGGTACTTATAAGATAACAATCGACTGGAGTGATAAATCTTATACTATTGAAGAATTTTATTGGGGCCTTGTTGGATCCGCAACTCCTAATTCTTGGGACGGACCAGATGTTAAGTTAACATATGATTATAATACTGACACCTTCAAAGCAGTTGTTCAACTCGTAGATGGTCAAATGAAAGTCCGTATGAATGATAGCTGGGATGCTCCAAACATTAATTATGGTGATCTAACTGGGGATGGCATTCTAGACACTGAGAATGACAATAATATTAATGTTACAGCAGGATATTATCTAGTCACCGTAAACTTTAACACCTTAGAATATTCAATTGAAGAAACGCTCATTTGGGGAGCTGTTGGTTCGGCCACTCCTAATTCTTGGGATGGTCCTGACACAAAATTTACTCCAGATTTTGCAAATCCAGGAATTTGGAAATTAAAGGGCTTGACACTTGTTGATGGTCAACTAAAATTTAGAACAAATGACAGTTGGGATGCGCCTAATATTAATTATGGTGACTTAACTGGAGATGGGATACTAGACAGTGAAAACGATAACAACATTAACGTTACTGCAGGAACTTATGATATTACTTTAGATTTTAGTGACCCTGATAATCCAGCATATACCATTGAATAATTTAAATTATTGTATATAATTATTTGAAAGGCTGTTTGTTCTATTATAAACAGCCTTTTTTTCAAAAAAATACACACATGAAAAAAATAGTACTTTTCTTAATTCCTTTTTTTACTTTGTGTGCAGCTGCACAACAGCAAAATGTAACTTTTGCAGTAAGCCCAACCTCATTTAGCGAAGACGATGAAATTACAATTACGGTATCAAATGTAAACCTCGCTAGTTGGAGTGTTACTGATATTTACTTATGGGCATGGTCGCTAGATACCAATGGCGCAAATTCGATGGATTCTCCAACCAATGGAACTTGGACCAATTCTAATGAAGCTCAAAAACTATCTAATAATGGTAATGGCACCTATTCAATAACATTAACCCCTACCACTTTCTATAACCGAACAGGTATTGGTAGTATTGGTTTTCTAATAAAAGCAAAAGATGGTACTGGTGATAAAAAGTCACAAGACAATATTGAAACACTTGGCACCATCATCATCCCTACGGTTACAGAAGCCTCGGTACCTACAGGAATGTTAGATGGTATTAATTTGGATCAAACAGACAATACAAAAGTTACGCTGGTATTGTATGCTCCTGATAAAGATTTTGTAAATGTTATTGGCTCATTTAATAATTGGACTCGTGATGACACCAATTACCTCTTAAAAAAAGACAGTGCCAAAGATCGATTTTGGATCGAACTAACAGGCTTAACCCCTCAAAGCAATATTACGTATCAATACTTAGTAGACGGCGAACTAAGAATAGCCGATCCTTACTCAACTACAATTTTAGATGAATCGAACGATCAATTTATCAATACTACTACCTACCCAAATCTTCCAAGCTACCCAACCGGATTAACGACTCATGCGGTCACTTTATTAAGAACCGGTGATACTCCATATACGTGGCAAACAACCAATTTTCAGCCTCCCGCAAAGACCGACCTAGTGATTTATGAATTATTGATTCGCGATTTTGACCAATTACATAGCTTTGATGCAGTAAAGGCACGGTTAGATTATTTAGTTGACTTAGGTATTAATGCCATAGAATTAATGCCCGTAAATGAATTTGACGGAAATTTATCTTGGGGCTATAACCCTTCATTTCATATGGCTTTAGACAAGTATTACGGTACACCTACTGCATTTAAACAATTTATTGATGAATGTCATAACAGAGGTATTGCTATTATTTTAGATGTGGTTTACAACCATGCTACCGGGCAAAACCCATATTATAGAATGTGGAATACTAGCAATGGTGGTTATGGTGGACAAGCAATTACGGATGGCCCCTTTTTTAATCCGGTTGCTACACATTCGTATAGTGTATTTAACGACTTAAATCACAGCAAGCAAGCGACTAAAGATTATGTAAAACGCACGACTCAATATTGGATAGATGAATACAAAATTGATGGCTTTCGTTGGGATTTAACCAAAGGGTTTACGCAAAATTGTACTAGTAGTGATGAAACATGTACTGGTAACCCCCAAGCTGATAGAATTGCTGTACTTAAAGAATATGCCGATTACCAATGGGAAGTCGACTCTGACTTTTATGTTATTTTTGAACATTTAGGGAGTAATACTGAAGAAACAGAATGGGTAAACTATCGCTTAGGTGAAGGAAAAGGTATTATGATGTGGGGAAATCACAATTACAACTATAATGAGGGCACCATGGGCTTCAATGCCAATTCTGACTTCTCATGGATATCCTATAAAAATAGAAGCTGGACAGTGCCAGCAAATGTGAGTTATATGGAAAGTCATGATGAAGAACGACTGATGTATAAAAATTTAGCATTTGGGGGGTCAAGTGGATCCTATGACGTTACTGATGAATCTACTGCCTTAGATAGGATGGAATTAGCAGGAGCATTTTATTTTACTATTCCTGGTCCCAAAATGATTTGGCAATTTGGAGAATTGGGTTATGATATTAGTATCGATCAAAATGGTAGAACAGGTGAAAAGCCTATTTTATGGAATTATTTTAGCGAGCCCGACAGAAAAGCACTCTATGATAGCTGGGCTCATTTAACAAAACTAAAAAAACAAGAAGACATTTTTAGAACTGACGATTTCACATTAGATGTTGCGAATACAAATGGATTGAAAAAAATTCAGTTGACCAATAATAATGCAAGTGACCCCTTACAATATGTTAACATCATTGGAAATTTTGGTCTTACAACACAAAGTATTGACCCTGAATTTGAACAAACAGGCACCTGGTATGACTTATTGAACAACAATTCAACAATTACGGTTTCAAATGTCAATGCCACCATTAGCTTAGCTCCAGGTGAATTTAAAATTTACGGAAGTAGTCAAGTAACCTTAGGTGTAAATGATATTGTATTTCAAAATGAAGTAATTGTTTTTCCAAATCCAATTCGTGATTCTTTTAAAATAAACAAGTCGGCAGTTTCTGTAAAAATAACCGATATGACCGGTAAATTAATAAAAGAGTATCGTGGTGACTTTGCTGAAAACAACACCTATACTATTGCTGAATTACCTCAAAACATTTACCTGATAAAAATTGAAAATAGCAAGGGACAAATAGCAACTTCCAAATTGATAAAATATTGATTTGGAAGTTTTATTAATAAAAACTTTCAACAAATAAATACCTATTAGAAAAATTAGAATCGATTTATTTTATAAGGTATATCCGTTTCGATATACTCTTTTTACATACTGATTCGCTTCCTCGAAGTTTGTTATTCTCATGTTTTCGGCATCCCACAACAAGCGTTTTCTTCCATGATATTTAGTACCACCCCAGAAACCAGTATTGGTCGCCTTGGGATCTACTTCAAAATAAGCCTTAAGTGCTAGGTTACCAATTAAAATACTTTCAGTAAACGGACCTGCATAATCAAATGAGGAGCTGGTCTCTGCATTTCCATATCCAGCAATGCATGCATTCACCCACTGTAAATAATGCCCTTCAGGCACCCTAGCAATGGTTTCTTCAACTTCAAATTGCTCATTTAACGATAAGGGAAGTAATCTTGGGTTAGCACCGTAACAATCAGCCAGTAATTTTCCTTTTGAGCCAATAAAAAGTACGCCTCCATCCCAATTCCCTAAAGCCTCATCATCTCCCAATTCGTCGGGTCGTTCTGGAAGCAATCCGCCATCCATCCAAGAAACTTTTATGGTACCCTTACCATCGGTTCTAGGATAACTTAAGTGGATTTTACTCGAATTCGGAAAACTCTTTGGGTAATCAGCAGTTTCAAACTTTCCTTTAAAAGAATCCGATACACTGCACTCAACTTTATTGGGATAAAGGATCGGTAAGATTCTATAAACAGGGTCCATAATATGGCAGGCCATATCCCCCAACGCACCGGTTCCAAAATCTGACCAACCTCTCCAGTCAAAGGGTAAATATGCATTATTATAATCACGCATTGCCGCTGTCCCCAACCAAAGATCCCAATTGAGTCCTTTCGGAATGCTATCCTTTTTTGTTGGTGTTTGTAATGCTTGTGGCCAAATAGCTCTGTTAGTCCAACATTTAACCGTGTGTACATCACCTATAATACCCGTATCGTAAATTTCTTTCATTTTTCGCACGCCATCACCAGAGCCTCCTTGGTTGCCCATTTGAGTCACAACTTTATATTTTTTTGCCGCCTCAGTAAGCATTCTGGCTTCCCAAATATCATGCGTCAATGGTTTTTGAACATAAACATGCTTACCCATTTGCATCGCCTTATAAGCAGCAACTGCATGATTGTGATCGGGTGTTGAAACAGAAACAGCATCAATATTAGCTCCCTCTTTGTCTAACATTTCCCTAAAATCATTATAATACGTAGCTTTTGGGAAAGCAGTCCTAGATTTTATAGCCTGTCGATCATCAACATCGCAAAGACCTACAATATTCACTTTAGGACTTTTAGCAAACGACGCAATATCACTTTCGCCTTTACCTCCAACACCAATTCCTGCAATATTTAATTTGTCACTGGGCGGAATAAAACCTCTTCCTAAAACATGTCTCGGAACAATACTTACTCCAGCAAAAGTTATTGCCGTATTTCTGATAAACTTTCTTCGACTTAGGTCCTTTTTATTTGATGACATACTATAAATTTAAAAATTAGTTATTCCGCTTTAAATTCTAGACACAGCAAGTTCGCCTTCTTTTCATTGCATACATTGTCTTCTTATTTATTAATCCAATTCTAATAGTTCAATGTTTCTAAATTCCACAGGGTGGCTTTCACTTTGTAAAGAGATATAACCTCCTTTTATTAATTCCCCAATGCTGTCTTTATATTCGGCAGTATAAGCATCCATATCGCCACCACCAATTTGCGGTTTCGAATACCGAAGTACTTCTTTATCGTTAATTTTATGAATAATCAAAGAATCCCTATGCACCTCAACTTCTAAATTTATCCATTGGTCTCCGTAATAAGTTTCTGAAGTAGAAGGAGTACAATGGGTCGTAATTAATTTACCGTTCATTTCCACATTCGTTCCTGGTGTGCACAGGTTTGCAGTTGGTCTGTTTTCACCTTCAATAAGACCACCTAACATTTGCACTTCAATACTTAAAGGAAAATTCTGCTCCAAGGTCATGCTTTCTGGCGATTGAGAATGGATCATCACTCCGCTGTTACGTTTTGCCCATCCTGCACCATCCTTAATTTGATCTCCGGTAAAACGGTATTGAATTTTTAATCGATAATTCGAAAATGGTGTTTTATAAAACAGGTGCCCAAAACGATCATTAAAGATTCCATTATATCCATCATACGATACTTTTAGCACCCCATCATCAACACGAAATGTATTGTAAATATTTTCTCCTAAGGCATAACCTCTAATTTTAGGTGTCCAACCATCAAGGTTCTTCCCATTAAATAATTGAATCCAACGCTCTTCATTGTTGACCTCTAAGCCCGTATCTGAGTGCTTTTTTTCCTTACACCCATTAAAAATTAAGAGTCCTAAAAAAATTAAAATGATTTTGAAATATAACTTCATTAAAATTGATTTTTTATAAAGACCAAGCTCTACCGCCAGTAGCTTCTTCTACTGAGATACATCCTTTTTGCTCCCCAGGAATAGGATCGTAAACCAACACCTCTTCACCTACTTTTTCACTTGTTTTATAGGCCCAAATAGCAGTGCCTCTTAGGCTTTCTAATCTGTTTAAAACCAAATTATCGTTTTCATCTTTTCTAAATGCTTCTCTTTCTTCAGAACTTGCCTTTAAAAACTTGGCTAACAACGCATCATAATCATCAGTTTTCAATTCACGTACAGGTTTCCCGAAGGTATTCAGCATAGCCTCAAGCCCTTTTTTATAGTAATCTTGACTTTGTTCATCAAGTACTTTTGACGCATGTAAATCTAAAAATTTAGCCACATTTACGTCCTTGGCCCCCGGTATATTGCCAGTAGGTGGCAGTATTAAATCAACCAAATTTTCAACAACAATTCCTTCATCTTTGGAAAAGAATTCTGGATTCCAAACTGCCATTTTATTTCCGTCATTCTTACAACTTTGCAAGAGACTCATTACTGCTGGTGTAGCCACAACAAGTCCTAATGACAATCCTAAATTTTTTAATGCCTTTCTTCTATCCATAATTTTAAGCTTTCATTTTTTTGAATTGTTCAGCTGCGTGATTTGCCGCTCTGGCGGTTAATGCCATATAGGTTATTGACGGATTTGTACACCCAGCAGAAGTCATACAAGCACCATCTGTTACATATACGTTCGGTACACCGTGTACCTGATTGTTTCCATTTAATACTGAAGTTTTCGAATCGGTACCCATTCTAGCTGTACCCATCTCATGAATTCCTATTCCTGGTGCGTGTACATGATCTAGTGTTTCTATATCTTTAAATCCGGCTTTAGTTAGCATATCAACAGCTTGCTCCTTCATATCTTCTCGCATTTTATATTCATTTTCTTTCCACTCTGCATCGAAGGTAATTGTAGGTAAGCCCCATTCATCTAATTTTTCATAATCTAAAGTCATTTTATTATCGTGATAAGGCAAACACTCACCAAAACCATAAAGTGAAATTCGCCAAGCTCCGGGCTCTAAGACTCCTTCGGTAAGTGCAGCACCATAGCCTGCTTCAGCGACCAATTCGGATAGATCTCCTCTTCCGGCACCTCCTTGATATCCGTAGCCTCTTAAAAACTCCTTTTTCTCGGTATTTTTATCTCCTAAATTCCGAAACCTCGGCAAATACAAACCTCCTGGTCTACGTCCTTTATAGTATTTATCTAAAAACCCATCAACTTTGGCTGCAGCACCGGCACCTAAGTGATGATCCATGATATTATGCCCCAATTCACCTGAATCGTTCCCCAATCCATTCGGAAAGCGTTCCGACTTCGATTGCATTAAAATAGACGCTGATGCTATTGCCGAAGCGCAACAGAAAATAATCTTGGCATTGTAGACTGTTTTTTCCTTCGTAATCGTATCTATTACACGAACACCAGTTGCTATTTTTTTGGTATCGTCGTAGATTATTTCATGAACTATTGAGTTAGGTCTTAACGTCATATTACCTGTACGTTCAGCCGCTGGTAATGTAGATGATACGCTGCTAAAATAAGCTCCAAAAGGACAACCTCTAATACACCTGTTTCTGTATTGACATTGACTTCTTCCTTCAAATTTCTTTTCACTCGTTGTGATGTGTGCAATTCTTCCTACAGTTAAAACACGGTCATCATAATTTTCAGACATGCTTTCTTTCAAGTGTTCTTCTACACAGTTCATTTCTAGCGGAGGCAAAAATTTACCATCTGGTAACTGTGGCAATCCTAATTTTTCGCCACTAATACCAATATACTCTTCAACCTTATCGTACCACGGTGCAATATCTTTATAGCGTATTGGCCAATCAACACCATGACCATCTTTTTTATTTGCTTCAAAATCAAGATCACTTAGTCTGTAACAATGGCGTCCCCACATAATTGAACGTCCACCTACATGATAACCACGCATCCAATCAAAACGCTTCGTTTCGTTGTAGGGATGTTTTAAATCATCCACAAACCAATGTTTGCTTTCGGCTGCGGTTGTATACCCTGTTCTACTTTGCTTCTCTTGATTTTTTAAGTCTGCTTGAGAGGTATTTCCTCTAAGCTCAAAATCCCATGGATCCATATTCATCGTTGGGTAATCTTTAATGTGATTTACCATCCTACCTCTTTCTAGCACTAGTGTCTTTAGGCCATTTTCACAAAGTTCTTTTGCCGCCCAGCCACCGCTAATTCCAGTTCCTATTACAATCGCATCGTAGTCATTTTGTATGTTCATTCTTACTCTCTTAATTTAATTATCATTCAAAAGTTTAGTGCATATCTTGTAAATTTATAATTTTCATATCATATATTTAAATATAAATTAGTTTTAATCTCCAAAAAAAGAGAATTATTCAACTTTTAAATTCAAACCAGTGCTTCTTAACTTTTCGAAATCGTTTGCGACCTAAAATAATAAACTCAATACCGTTTATTAAATTTAAAAATTCTAATTTTAGGCAACCAAATCAATTACATTATGAAATTAAGCCAATCATCAATCGTTACAAGAACCCTATTTTTATGCGTAATGCTAATCGCACTCAGTTCTTGTAAAAAACAAACTGCCGAAACAAAAAACTCAGAGGTAACAGCTGATACTTCAAAAGTTTTTTTCCAATTATCTTTAGCACAATGGTCTTTACACAATGCCATTATAAATGAAAAAACGTTGGATCCACTCGATTTTGCCCAAAAAGCCAACGAGCTAGGCTTTGAAGGAATTGAATATGTTTCGGGATTATACAACGAAAAATTAAAAACCATGGGTATGGAAGCGCTTCAAGATTCTTTGAAAGCAAAAAGCACTACCTATGGCGTTAAAAATGTCTTGATTATGGTTGATGGTGAAGGAAATCTAGCATCATCAGATGAAAAAGAAAGAAATCAGGCTATTATAAATCATAAAAAATGGATAGATGCAGCGGCGTACTTAGGCTGTCATGCGGTTCGTGTAAATTTAAATGGGGCTACAGAAAAGGACGCTTGGATAGAAGCGTCAGTTAAAGGACTAGGAGATTTAGCCAAATATGGAGCCACTAAAAATATTAATGTTATTGTTGAAAACCATGGTGGATTCTCTTCAAATGCAGCTATGTTAAGTGACGTAATGACGAAAATTAACATGTCTAATTGTGGAACCTTACCCGACTTTGGCAACTTTTGTATTACTAGAGAAGAAGGGAAGTGTGTTGACCTTTACGATTACTACAAAGGAACTGAAATTTTAATGAAGCATGCCAAAGCTGTAAGTGCCAAGTCTTATGATTTTGATGCCGAAGGAAACGAAACCACACTTGACTACCCGCGCTTATTGCAAATAGTAAAAGATGCCGGATATACGGGGTTTATTGGTGTGGAGTACGAAGGTACGCGTCTTAGTGAGGAAGACGGTATTTTAGCAACAAAGAAGTTATTGTTAAACGCAGCTAAACAACTCAACTAATTAACCAGACTAAAATGAAAAAATCAATACAAGCGCAACTATCCTTTATGATGTTCCTCGAATTTTTTATCTGGGGAGGGTGGTTTGTAACATTAGGTTCCTTTTTAGGAAATAATTTAAGTGCTTCCGGAGCAGAAACAGGCATGGCTTACAGTACACAATCATGGGGAGCCATTATTGCTCCTTTTATCATTGGATTGATTGCCGATCGTTTTTTCAACGCCGAAAAAATTCTAGGTGTTTTACATATTATAGGTGCTCTTTTAATGTATCAAATGTCGCAAACAACAGAATTTAACGCATTTTACCCTTATGTACTCGGTTATATGATCGCCTATATGCCCACTTTAGCATTGGTCAACTCTGTATCTTTTAATCAAATGACCGATCCGGCAAAACAGTTTCCATTTGTACGTGTTTTCGGTACGGTTGGATGGATTTTAGCGGGATTACTCATCAGTGCATTGAAATGGGATTCAATAGAGAATATTGGAAATGGCATGTTATCAAATACATTCACGATGGTGGCTATTGCTTCGGCGGTCTTAGGAATCTTTAGTTTTACACTTCCAAAAACACCACCAAGTGTAAAGAAAGGAGAAAAAGTAACCATTTCCGACATCCTTGGCCTCGATGCTTTAAAGTTATTGAAAGACCGTAATTTCTTGGTTTTCTTTTTGTCATCTGTTTTAATCTGTATCCCATTGGCATTTTATTATCAAAATATCAGTCCGTTTTTAACAGAATACAAAGTTGAAAACTCTACCGCTTGGGCTTCTTTAGGCCAATTCTCTGAAGTTGGTTTTATGCTATTATTACCTTTCTTTTTCAAAAAATACGGCTTTAAAAAAACCATCTTATTCGGTATGTTTGCCTGGGGAATTAGATATGTATTATTTGCCTTTGGAAATGCAGGCGATTTATTTTTTATGATCGTATTAGGAATTGCACTCCACGGTATTTGTTATGATTTCTTTTTTGTGTCTGGTCAAATATATACCAATTCTAAAGCAGGTGAAAAAGTTAAGAGCGCAGCACAAGGCTTAATTACATTGGCCACCTATGGTGTGGGAATGCTCATTGGTTTTTGGGTTGCAGGACAAATTGTAGATAAAAATAAACTAATGGATGGCACACACAATTGGATGGACGTATGGACGTTTCCAGCGATATTTGCTATAGCTGTCCTCGTATTGTTCGCCGTACTTTTTAAAAATGAAAAAGTAGCTTATAAAGCTTAAAACCGTTAAATTAACTATGAGTTCAAAAATTAGATTAGGTATTTTAGGAGGTGGCGGAGATTCTCTTATTGGTATTTTACATAGAGTTGCATCTTCAATGTTTGATCAATATCAATTAGTTGGAGGCGTCTTTAACCCAAACTGGGAAGAAAATATTGGATTTGCCGAGAAAATAGGAATTCCAACAACGAGAGTCTATCAAGATTTGGATACACTAATTGAACAAGAACTCAAACTTCCTTTAGCAGAAAGAATGCAAGTTGTGTCGATTTTGACGCCTAATTTTTTGCATTTTCCAATGGCAAAGAAACTACTAGAAAATGGTTTTCATGTGATTTGCGAAAAACCAATGACCACGAGTTATAAGGAAGCAAAAATTTTAGAACAAACACTAAAACTAGCAAATACTATTTTTGCCGTTACCTACACCTATACCGGCTACCCGATGATACGCCAAATGAGAGCAATGATTGCCAACGGTGTCATTGGCAAGGTTCAAAAAATAGATGCTCAATATTATCAAGGTTGGATAAACCCAATTATTCACGATGCAGAAAAAAGAGCCAATACGTGGCGCCTAAATCCGGAAAAAGGTGGCATTAGTTGCTGTATTGGTGATATCGGGACCCATGCTTTTGACATGATTGAATATGTTTCTGGACTAAAAGTCAATACCATTTTAGCCGATTTAAATTACCTCTACAGCGATAACCAAATGGATATTGACGGTACGGTACTTATCCATTGCGACACGAATGTGAAAGGAGTAATCCGTACAAGTCAAATAGCTACCGGCGAAGAAAATAATTTTACCGTTCAAATTTACGGTGAAAAAGCCGGGCTGAAATGGGAACAGGAAAATCCGAATTACTTGTATCTTTTGGAAGACGGACAGCCACTACGTGTTTTAAAACCTGGGCATGCGTACAATAGTTCCTTATCACTTGACGGCACCAAATTACCTCCTGGACATCCCGAAGGTATTTTTGACGCTATGGGAACTATATATAAAGGAATTGCAAAAGCTATTAAAAAAGAACCCTATGACCCCGGTGAATTTCCAACGATTCTCGATGGTGTTCGCGGTATGAACTTTATTGAAAAAGTAGTAGAATCGCATAAGAATGGAAATGTTTGGGTTAAAATTGATTAATATGAAAACAATTAAAGGACCTGCTGTATTTTTAGCACAATTTATCGATAACAAAGCGCCGTTTAATACACTTGATGGCCTTTGCAAATGGGCTGCAAATTTGGGGTATAAGGGGATACAGATTCCTACTTGGGAACCTTCTTTAATCGATTTGGATATCGCGGCAGAGAGCAAAGTTTATTGCGATGAGCTCAAAGGGAAAATCAACTCTTACGGCTTAGAAATAACTGAATTATCTACACATTTACAAGGACAACTTGTGGCTGTGAACCCAGCTTATGATATCATGTTTGATAATTTTGCCCCAAAAGCCCTAAAAAAGAATCCAAAAGCCAGAACCAAGTGGGCCGTTGAAACGGTAAAAAAAGCGGCCTCTGCCAGTAAAAACTTAGAGCTTAAAACGCATGCTACATTTTCTGGCGCCTTACTTTGGCACACCGCTCACCCATGGCCACAACGCCCACCAGGCTTAGTAGAAATGGGCTTTAAAGAATTAGCGAAACGTTGGTTACCGATCTTAAATCATTTTGATGAAAATGGTGTTGATGTGTGTTATGAGATACATCCAGGAGAAGATCTGCACGATGGTGACACTTTTGAACGTTTTTTGACCGCGACAAACAATCATAAACGTGTGAATATTCTGTACGACCCCTCTCATTTTGTTTTGCAGCAACTTGATTATATAGCCTATATCGACCATTACCATCAGTTTATAAAATCATTTCATGTCAAAGATGCTGAATTCAACCCTACAGGAAAAAAAGGCGCCTTCGGTGGTTATAATAATTGGAAAGATAGAGCGGGTAGGTATCGATCTTTAGGAGATGGCCAAATTGACTTTAAAAAAATATTCTCTAAACTCACTGAGTACGGCTGTGATGTTTGGGCGGTAATGGAATGGGAATGCTGTATTAAGAGTCCTGAACAAGGAGCTAGAGAAGGAGCTCCATTCATTCAAAAACACATCATTGAAGCCACAGAAAAAGCTTTTGATGATTTTGCTGGGGCCGATATTGACAAAGAAAAACTCAAAAAAATATTAGGAATATAATTTTTATATCATGAAAAAAATAGCACTTATTTTAATAACAACACTTCTAATAATAGCCTGTAAGCAAGCGCCCAAGGAAACAAGCGAGGCAACTTCTAAAGCTTCTGAAACAGAAACAACAAAAGAAGCCATATGGATACCACTTTTTGATGGCAGTTCATTTGACAATTGGCGTGGGTATTTAGCTGATTCCATTTATGATGAATGGACCATCGAAGATGGTACTATGGCTTTTACTCCAAGTAATGAAGGAGGTAAAAATATTATCACGAAAGAAAAATACACCAATTTTATACTATCACTCGAGTGGAAAATTTCTGAGGGAGGCAACAGCGGTATTTTTTGGAGTGTACACGAAGACCCTAAATTTAAAGAGGCCTATGAAACAGGACCAGAAATTCAGGTGTTGGATAATGAGCGCCATCCAGACGCCCAAGCAAACCCTAAATTTCATCAAGCAGGTGCTTTATATGATTTAATGCAACCCGAACATGACGTCTGTAAACCAGCTGGCGAATGGAACCATTGCCTTATTAAAATAGACCACAAAAACAACGAAGGATCTGTGGTATTAAACGGAACTGAAATACTGTCTTTTCCTGTTCATGGAGAAGAATGGGATGCGATGATTGCCAATTCAAAATTCAAGGATATGGAAGGGTTTGGGGACTACCAAACCGGACATATCGGGTTGCAAGATCACAGTGATAAAGTATGGTATAAAAACATAAAAATACAAGTACTTGATTAGTGAATAAATAGAATAGTTATGCTATTTCTTTTTTATTGACTAGATTTAACCTTCTAAAAATTAGCACAAAAAAACACCCTCCATTTTATGACAGATTTTGGTTTCTTATCCATTTTACCTCCAGTTATAGCAATAATATTAGCCCTCAGAACCAAACAAGTATACATCGCACTTGTTTTCGGAATTTGGTTCTCATGGATTATCATTAATGATTGGAATTTTTTAACAGGAACCTTAGCAGCCATTGAAGCAATGGTTAATGTATTTAAATCTGAAAGCAATACCAGAACCATTATGTTTAGTGCTTTGGTAGGTGCTTTATTATTATTTATTCAATATTCACGTGGTGTTGAAGGGTTTATTTTAAAACTTAATAAGCTCATCCACTATTTTGAAAAAAAACAAGCGGGTTATAGTCGTGTAATTATTCAGTTGTTAGCATTAGTAACTGGATTGTTGCTTTTTGTGGAAACGAGCATCAGCTCGCTGACAGTTGGTACTTTATACCGCCCCGTATTTGACAAACTAAAAATACCTCGTGAAAAGCTGGCTTATATAGCTGATTCTAGCTCTGCTCCCTCATCTATTTTAATTCCTTTTAATGCTTGGGGTGCCTTTATTATGGGCTTACTACTCGCGCAAGGGTTGGAGAACCCATTTTCGTTAATGCTATCATCAATTGTCTATAACTTTTATCCAATTATCGCCATCTTAATTGTGATTATAGTCATCATCTCAAAAAAGGATATTGGCCCGATGGCCAAAGCCGAAAAACGCACACGTGAAACTGGAAAACTATTAAATGATGGCTCCAAACCAATGCTTTCAGACACCATAACATCCTTAAAACCAAAAGAAAATATTCCGGCCAGGGCTTATAATATGATCATTCCATTAGCTACTATGGTATGTATGATGCCTATTAACTTGGCCTATACGGGATGGAATAATGTGGATAGCTCTTCTTCGTTTACCAATCATGTATCACAAGCAATCGGACAAGGTTCAGGGTCTTCTTCGGTATTGTATGCCGTTATTACCTCCATTATTGTTGCCATGGTATTATACCGATCACAAGGCATCATGAGAACAAAAGAAATGATCGACTTGGTTTTAAAAGGAATCAGTGAATTAATGCCTTTGGCTCTATTAATGTTATTGGCATTTGCTATTGGCGAAGCCTGTAATCAATTGGGCACGGGACAATTTGTTGCGAATTGGTCTAAAGAATGGCTTTCGCCAGAATTTTTACCTGCAGTAGTCTTTATAATTAGCTCATTTATTGCATTTTCCACAGGAACTTCATGGGGAACTTTTGCTATAATGTTGGCTATTTCAGTACCGATGGCAACAATACACAGCACTGAACTCACTTTGGTAATAGCCGCGACCTTGGGTGGTGGAATCTTTGGAGATCATTGCTCACCAATTTCAGATACCTCAATTATTTCATCAATGGCATCAGCCAGTGATCATATTGATCACGTCAGAACACAATTACCCTACGCCTTAATTGGCGGCGTTATTACTGTAATACTCTATTTAATTCTAGGCTTTGCCTTAAATTAAAATTACTTTTGTACGTTGAAATGTAAAACATATGAAGCACAAAGCTGGTTACGTAAATATTATTGGTAATCCAAACGTAGGGAAATCTACGCTAATGAATGCTTTTGTAGGTGAACGATTATCTATCATCACCTCGAAAGCACAAACCACAAGACATCGTATTTTGGGCATTGTCAATGGTGATGACTTTCAAATATTATTTTCTGACACGCCGGGTATTATCATGCCAGCTTACGAATTACAAGAATCTATGATGGGTTTTGTAAAATCGGCGTTTGAAGATGCTGACGTTCTTATTTACATGGTTGAAGTAGGTGAAAGAGCACTGAAAGATGAAGCTTTTTTTAATAAAATAACCAAGACGAAAATTCCTGTATTGTTATTGTTAAACAAAATTGACAAGTCAACACAAGACCAATTGGAGGAACAAGTTACCTATTGGAAAGAGAAAGTTCCAAATGCAGAAGTACATCCTATTTCTGCCTTAGAAAATTTTAATATTCAAAATATCTTTGACCGGATTATAGCCTTATTACCAGAATCACCTGCCTTTTATCCTAAAGACCAATTAACCGACAAACCGGAGCGCTTTTTTGTAAATGAAGCTATTCGCGAAAAAATATTAATTCACTATAAAAAAGAGATTCCTTATTCAGTAGAAATTGAAACTGAAGAATTTTTTGAAGAAGATCACATTATTAAAATTCGTTCTATCATTATGGTTGAACGCGAAACTCAAAAAGGAATTATTATTGGTCACAAAGGCGCTGCTTTGAAACGCGTAGGTGCTGAAGCCAGAAAAGATTTAGAAAAGTTTTTCGATAAAAAAATCTTCCTAGAACTCTATGTAAAAGTGAATAAAGATTGGCGCTCAAACAAAAATCAACTACGTAGATTTGGGTATAACGAATAGTTTATTTTACCAACTTTTTTAATTCCCCAAAATCGAGTCCGCCATACGTTCCAGAACTCATTAAAAGAACGGCTGTATTTTCCAATTCTTGAGCGAATAAAAAGTCTTTAAATTCAGCAGGGTCTGTATAAATAACCAAATCATCGCGCTCAAAGGCAGAGGCAATTTGCTCGATAGTTACCTTCTTTAACTTTTTAATTTCAACAGCATGCGGTGAATAAAACACTACAGCCTTATCCGCAGCATCTAAGGTGCCCTTGTACTCTTTTAAAAACTCAGCATTCAAACTACTATAGGTATGTAATTCTAAGCATGCTAGTACCGTTCTATTGGCATACTGCTCCTTGACAGCCTTTGCAGTAGCTTCTACTTTTGATGGCGAGTGGGCAAAATCTTTAAAAATTACCGTTGAGTTATTTTCTGCTATTTTTTCTAACCGTTTATTGGCACCTCTAAAACTAGCAATGGCCTCATAGAAATCATCTTCATCAACACCAACGTGTTGACAAATCCATTTAGCCCCCGCCAAATTTTGCAAATTGTGTTTTCCAAAAATGGCTAAAGGCAGTTTACCATCAGATGTATCTAAAAAAGTAGTTCCATTTTCAATAGTATATTCGGGTGTATGATAGGGATATTTCTTGATGGCTTTGACACTTTCTTCGACCACTTTTTTAACGACTGCATCTTCTTCATTATAGACCATTATTCCACCATTAGTCAATGATTGTGTAAATATTTTAAACTGCTCAACATAATTATCGAAGGTGGGAAAAACATTGATATGATCCCAAGCAATCCCACTTAATAAGGCTATGTTAGGTTTGTATAAATGAAATTTTGGACGTCTATCAATTGGTGAACTCAGATACTCATCACCTTCTAAAATAATAAATTCATTTTCGTGAGTTAAATGCACCATGGTATCAAAACCTTCCAACTGAGCCCCTACCATATAATCAACCTCCTTTTCGTGATAATGCAATACATGTAAAATCATAGAAGTGATCGTAGTTTTACCATGTGAACCCCCAATAACAACGCGTGTCTTGTTTTTTGATTGCTCATATAAAAACTCAGGATACGAAACGATATTCAGCCCTAATTCTTGGGCTTTTAACAATTCAGGATTGTCCACTTTGGCATGCATTCCTAATATAACCACATCTAAACGAGTCGTTATCTTTTCTGGAAACCAACCAAATTCACTAGGTAACAATCCTTTAGATTCTAAACGCGATTTTGAAGGTTCGTGAATGGTATCATCACTCCCTGATATTTGGTATCCTTTTTGCTGTAATGCTAATGCGAGGTTGTGCATGGCGCTACCACCAATTGCTATAAAATGTATATTCATTTATTGAAATTAGAAGAGCAAAAATACAAAATCATACCACAATAATTTGATATCTTTAAGCCTAACTCAATCAAACGATTCTTTTACCCAAAAATAAGTAGTGTTCACTCATTCTCAATTGCAATTAAAATTATTTTGATAGTTATTTGAGTATTAAAAAAAAGTTATGAAAAAATCAATCACCGCTATAATTGGCATTATTTTATTTTCGACAACCCTAAATTCGCAATCGAATTCATTCGATAATTATCAGAAATTATGGGAGGCCGTGGAGCAATTCGAATTGAAAGGTTTACCAAAATCTGCCTTGGCGGAAGTTGAGAAAATTTATCAAAAAGCGAAGAAAGCCAATAACCATCCTCAACTAATCAAAACATTGCTGTATAAGTCGAAGTTTGCATTAACATTGGAAGAAGATGCGCAACTAAAAGTGATCAATGATTTAAAAAGTGAAATTTCTCAGAATACTTTTCCTACCAAAAACATATTAGAAAGTATCTTGGCAGATATTTATTGGCAATACTTTCAGCAAAATCGTTGGAAATTTTACAACCGTACCAATACTGCTGAAAAAGTTGATTCAACCGATTTCAGAACATGGGATTTACAAACGCTCTTTGAAGAAACACATACCCATTATCAAAAATCACTAGAAAATGCCTTAGAGGCACAACAAGTACACCTCGATCAATTTAATGACATCTTACACGTACAACCAGGCTCAAGGCTGTTTCGACCAAAACTCTATGATTTTTTAGCGCATAGAGCCTTGGATTTCTATAAAAATGACGAACGTAATTTAAAACAACCCGCCTATAAATTTGAAATTGAAAATCCTGATTTATTAGGGTCAAACAATGACTTTGTTAAAGTACAAATCACAGCAAAAGATAGTTTGTCTCAACAATTACAGGCGCTGCGTATTTATAAAAACTTAACCCTATTTCACAACAAATTTGAGAATCCTTCTGCCTTAGTTAACAACACTTTAGAGCGCTTGGATTTTGTGAGAGCAAATGCCGTTTTTAACGATAAAGAAAGTGTTTATCTGAACACCTTACAGCAGCTAAAAACCGATTACAAAGACCATGAAATTTCTGCTGAAATTGATTATAAAATTGCGTTGTTCTTCAATAATGAGGCGAACACCTTCAAACCACAAGAAAACGAAACCGATCGCTGGAAACGCAAAGAAGCTTTGCAAATTTGTGAAGCTGCAATTGCCAAATTTCCCACAGCAACGGGTACACAAAAATGCAAGCGTTTAAAAAGTCAGATTTTGCAACAATCACTGCAACTAACAGCTGAACAATTTGTGCCTATCCATACTCCTTCTCGGATATTAACTGCGTATAAAAACACGGAAGAATTGTATTTTACGGTATTTGAAATTAGCAAAAAGGAGCAACAAAAATTCAATGAAATCTACAACGAATCCGCAAAGCTAGTTTTCATCAATAAATTAAAGTCGGTTAAAAATTGGAAAACCAACTTGCGCAACGAAAGCGATTTTCAAGAACATCAAACGGAAGTACTTTTACCTGAACTCGCACAAGGCAATTACTTGATTTTCGCTTCACCTAATTCAGAAATTAACACAGAAAACACCTTCGGCTACAGCTTTATACAAATTACTGATTTAGCGCTGATTGAAAATAAAATTTCCGACAAACACGTCTATCAAGTAGTCGATAGAAATACAGGAAAACCTATTGAAAATGCTCAAGTTCATATAAAAAATTACAATACAGGTAGATACAATGCTTTTATAGAGCACTTATTGACCACCAATAGTAATGGGCAAGTAGCATTTACAGTGAACACCAATCATAGCAATGTGGTTGCCACCATCACTCATGGAAAAGACAAAGCCGTATTTGGCGATTATTATTTAAGCGAAATCTATAAACCCAGAAGAGACAACACAACAAATACACGCCTGTTTTTATTTACAGATCGAAGTATATACAGGCCAGGACAAACAGTATATTTTAAAGGAATTGCTGTGGCAATGAAGGCTAACAAATCAGATGTGCTAGAAAACAAAAAAGTCTCGGTTACCCTAAAAGATGTGAACTATCAAGATGTAAAAACGTTGGAGTTAAAAACCAATGCGTTTGGTTCATTCAGCGGCGAATTTATTTTACCCAGCACGGGGCTCACTGGTAATTTTAATCTTCATGCTACGGGCAATACTGGCTTATTTAATAAAACAATGAATGGTAGTGTACATTTTTCTGTTGAGGAATACAAGCGACCAAAATTTGAAACGACGTTTAAACCAGTAACAGAAACCTATCGATTAAATGATAGTATTAGGGTAAACGGATTTGCTACCGCTTTCGCGGGAAGTACCATTACCGATGCCAAAGTGGTATATCGTGTAGTTAGAACCGCACAATACCCGAAATGGTATTGGTATTACAGACCGTCTATTTCATCAGATGAACAAGAAATTACACACGGAGAAAGCAGCACAGACGCATTGGGTAACTTTAATATTACTTTTAAGGCATTGCCAGATTTAAAAGTAAGCAAAGAGTCACAACCTACCTTCAATTATAGAGTCTTTGCCGATGTTACCGATATTAACGGAGAAACCAGAAGTGCGGAAACCCTAGTGAATGTTGGCTATCATGCCTTAGATGTTTCCTTAAGTATTGCCGATAAATTAGACAAAACGAAGAAGGCACATAGCATTGGTGTAACTACCAATAACTTAAATGGACAGTTTGTTCCTACAACAGGAACACTGAAAATATACAAATTAAAGGCACCTCAACAGGTGTTACGTAAGCGCCCTTGGGCAGCACCAGACTATCCCGGGTTTTCAAAGGAAACATTTACAAACCTCTTCCCGCATGACGCGTATCAAAATGAGGATAAATCAGATAACTGGGAAAAAGGAGCACTTGTTTTCGAAACAGTCATCAATACTGAAAAGACGAAAGAAATAGAATTCAAAAATAGTAGAAAATGGCTTTCAGGAAAGTACATCGCAGTATTGGAATGTCAAGATAAGTTCGGACAAAATGTAAAAGACGAACAACGCTTTGACTTGTTTAGCGACAAAGACGAAACGGTAGCTGACAAGGCCTTGTTTTTTGTTAAAACAGATAAAACAAGCTATACTCCAGAAGATCTAGTAGAACTAACATTAGGTAGCGCTTCTCAAAATGCAACGGTAACGGTTACCGTTGAAAAAAATTACACCATTGTATCTACTGAAGTCATTCACATATCCAACGAAGTGAAAACTCTTAAAATTCCCGTTGATCATAAAGATTTGGGCGGATTTGCCATTCACTACCATTTGGTGAATTACAACGCGTTTACAAATGGAACACTCAATATTAACGTACCGTATCCTAAACAGGAATTAGACATAGAAACAACTACATTTAGAGACAAGTTACAACCAGGTCAAAATGAAACATGGAGCTTTAAACTAAAAGGCTCTAAAAGTGATAAAGTGGCTGCGGAAATACTCGCTTCTATGTATGATGCATCTTTAGACCAATTCAAACCCCATAACTGGGGCTTTAACCCAATTGGTTATCAATATTACTATTCGTACACAAATAGTAATGCGAACAATAGCTTTGGAACTAGTTATTTTAATATTCGTCAGAAAAACCAACCAACCTATGGTTATTCTACTCAAAGTTATGACCAGTTGAATTGGTTTGGATTTAGTTTTGGGAACTCAAATAATTATATGACAAAATCCTTACGAGGAATGGTGTCGGGTGTGCAAACTCAAGAAGATTCTTCTTTAGACGAAGTAGTTGTTACTGGATATGGGAAAAGTAATCAAAAATTAGAGCGTAGCGCTGCTCCAGAAGCTGCAGCAATGATGGTAGCTGAAGAAGAGCGGAAAGAAATAGTTGAAGAACAGGGTGAAAAAACGTCTCTTGACGGCATCGTTGCTCGAAAAAACTTACAAGAAACGGCCTTTTTCTATCCACATTTACAAACGGATGCCGAAGGTACTATAAGCTTTAATTTTACCGTTCCTGAAAGTTTAACACGATGGAAACTACAATTATTAGCACATACCAAAGACTTAGCAACAACCACCAAACAGTTGACTGCGGTTACCCAAAAGGAACTGATGGTTTTGCCAAATCCACCTCGTTTTTTACGTGAAGGTGATCAAATTATCTTTGCTTCAAAAATTGCCAACTTAACAGATAACTCCTTAAATGGTATTAGTGAATTGCAATTATTTGATGCCTTAACCAATAAACCAATCGATGCCAAACTGGGGAATGCCAACAACCATAAAAACTTTACCGTAGCTGCGAAAGGTAATGCTAATGTAAGTTGGACTTTACAAATACCAGACGACGTACAAGCGGTGAAATATAAAATCGTTGCCAAAGCAGGTGATTTTACCGATGGTGAAGAAAATGCACTTCCCGTTTTGTCAAACAGAATGTTAGTTACAGAAACGTTACCGATGTGGTTGCGTTCTAATCAAACTAAAACATTTACGTTAGACAAACTAAAAAACAATACGTCAACTACCTTAAAAAATCACAAGCTGACCTTGGAGGTAACCTCCAATCCAGCCTGGTACGCAGTCCAAGCACTGCCCTATTTAATGGAATACCCCTATGAATGTGCTGAACAAACATTTTCTAGATACTATGCCAATGCCTTGGCAAGTCATATTGCTAATTCGAATCCGCGTATTCAAGAAGTCTTCAATCAATGGGCATCAAGTGATGCTTTACTAAGCAATTTGGAAAAAAATCAGGAGTTGAAATCGATGATTATTGAAGAGACACCTTGGTTACGTGACGCACAATCTGAAACGGAACAAAAAAAGCGTATCGCCTTATTATTCGACCTCAACAAAATGAAAAATGAGTTGGAGTCTGCCGCTCGTAAATTAAGTCAGATGCAAATGAGCGACGGTGGTTTTCCTTGGTTTAAAGGAAGTCGCTATCCAAATCGCTATATCACACAACATATTGCTTCTGGGTTTGGTCACTTAAAACAGCTCAATGTCATTCTGAACGATAGTGAAGAATCAATGCTCAACAAAGCCGTGAAATTTTTAGATGACGAACTCTTAAATGATTATAAAGAATTAGAAAAGCAAGCAAAACGCATCCGCGAAAGCGCAAAAACAAAAACGCAAGGACTTAAAGATGAACGTATATTTTGGGCGCAAAACAATACCGGTAATTTTCAGATTCAATATTTGTATATGCGCAGTTTTTATAAAGATCTTTCAATTGCTACAGCCGTTCAAAAAGCGGTGGATTATTATACCAATCAGGCTTATACATTTTGGTTAGACAATAGTTTATACACCAAAGGAATGATTGCGCTAATTGCCAAAAGAAATGACAATGCTGTGGCGAAAAAAATCATAGCGTCGTTAAAAGAAAATGCCATTAGCAATGAAGAACTGGGTATGTATTGGAAAGCCAATACCAGTGGTTATTATTGGTACCAAGCACCTATTGAAACACAAGCCTTATTGATAGAAGCGTTTAGCGAAGTTGAAGGTGATACCAAAACTGTAGATGAGCTAAAAATATGGTTGTTAAAGAACAAACAAACCAACAGATGGAAAAGCACCAAAGCCACTACCGAGGCTGTCTACGCTTTGTTATTACAAGGCACCGACTGGCTAGAAGTAACCGACTTTGTTGACGTACAGATTGGTGATGCCAAAATAAACCCGCTGACTTTAGAAGATACCAAAGTAGAAGCTGGAACCGGTTATTTTAAAACATCATGGTCAGGTTCTGAAATTACGCCCAACATGGCAGAAGTTACACTGAGCAAAAAATCAGCAGGCATTGCTTGGGGAGCTTTATACTGGCAATATTTTGAAGATTTAGATAAGATTACCTCAGCAGAAACACCCTTACAACTGAAAAAGAAATTGTTCTTAAAACAAAATACCGACAAAGGTGAAGAACTTACCGAGATTAACGCAAATTCGAGTTTGAAACTAGGTGATTTGGTACGTGTTCGAATTGAGTTAAAAGTAGATAGAGCCATGGAGTTTGTACATATGAAAGATATGCGTGCCGCTGGCTTTGAACCTGTAAATGTATTGTCGCAATACAAATGGCAAGATAACTTAGGCTATTATGAAAGTACCAAAGATGCCGCGACAAATTTCTTTTTTGACCGTTTACCAAAAGGTGTTTATGTTTTTGAATACGACCTACGCGTCAATAATAAAGGTGATTTTAGCAATGGTATTACAACCATACAAAGTATGTATGCACCAGAGTTTAGTAGCCATAGTGAGGGTGTGAGAGTGAACGTTGGAGGTTAGGTGTTAGGTGTTAGGTGTTAGGTGTTAGGTGTTAGGTGTTAGGTGAAAATAAAATAACCCAACTCGCAAAATTAATTACGCCTCTAAATTTCCCTCAAAGGGGCAATATTAAAAGTATGTTTATAGAAATGTCCCCTTGAGGGGACTTGAGGGGTGTTTTCCTAATACCGTCTTTTCGTATCAAACACGGAATAACAAAAACACAAAATTTAACAATATGAAAAAGTTAATTATACTAATATTTGCAATCTGGTTTCATAGCAGTTTTAGTCAAACTCTTACGGGCAACCTAAATCTCAATGACGCCGCTATTGGCTTGACGGAACAACAGGTTGTCTATGATCCTACCTATTTTTCAATTCCGTACCCTAATGGAGATGTACCCATCGGCATAGGTGTCTGTACAGATGTAATTATTAGAGCCTACAGAAAAGTGGGGCTTGATTTACAAAAAGAAATTCATGAAGATATGAAGGCGAATTTTAGTAAATACCCAAAATTATGGGGATTAAAATCAACCGACCGCAATATCGACCACAGAAGAGTACCCAATTTAATGACCTATTTTAAACGAAAAGGAGCGGAATTGGCAATTACAAAAAACGCAGAAGATTATAAACCTGGTGACGTTATTGCCTGGAATCTTGGTGGTGCTATTACCCATATTGGCATTGTAGTCGATAAAAAATCAAACGACGGCAAACGCAATTTAATTGTACATAATATTGGTGCCGGACAAGTAATCGAAGATTGCTTGTTTAAGTTTAAGATTATTGGGCATTATCGATTCGAAAATTAAGACCTTTTTCGATTGAACATTTCTATTTTACACCCCTAAAGTCCCCTCGAGGGGACAATACTAAAAGTATGTTTGGATAAATGTCCCCTTGAGGGGACTTTAGGGGTGTTTTATTATTTCGTCATACCCTCGTAGACGGAAAATGGTAGGTTTGGCGAAGCTAAATCAAAAAATGACAATCGGAGTAGATTTTCATTTCTTGGCACGCTTATTGACTACTATTAAGTAATTAATAATAAATTATAATTAAAATGAGTAAAGGAACAGTAAAATTCTTCAATGATTCAAAAGGATTTGGATTCATAACCGAAGAAGGTTCAAACAAAGAACATTTCGTTCACATTTCTGGATTAATCGATGAAGTTCGCGAAGGCGATGAAGTTGAATTTGATTTACAGGAAGGTAAAAAAGGATTAAACGCAGTAAACGTAAAAGTTTTATAAATATATTGAGTTCGATTTTTTAAAGAAAAGCCCATCAAATGATGGGCTTTTTTATTTTTAATATTCTCGTAATAGAGGGCGTGTCAAACAGGTAGGGCCACCACCACCTTTAACACTAATATGATCTCCTTTATAACTAAATACCTCACAGCCTGCATCTAATAAGGCTTTCTCTGTTTTCGGATTGCCATTGACCATGATACATTTTCTGGGGGCTATTGCTAAGACATTACAGCCCATAGACTCAAACTCTTCTTCTGGAACTTCTACCAATCCAAACCCTCTATCGAGGAGTTCATTCCTAAATTTGATAGGCATTAGCGGCGAATAAACCACTGCTAAATCTTGGTCGACCGGACTTAATATAGACATTAAGTGAAACACATCTTCTTTTCCTCTATAATGAGGTAAGGCAACCACAATTACCTCAACTCCTTTCGGTTCTAACAATTGTTTTAATTGTTTGATTCCTTCTTCATTGGTTCTGTACGTATGGCCTACCGCCAATGTGTGTTTATCTAACCAAGCAACATCACCTCCTTCTAAAGTTCCTGGCGCTTGTATTTGTCCTAATATCTTTATGTTTTGACGCGTATATTCCAACAATTGCGCTTCTGGCTCATTTACTCTGCCTGTCTTTCCCATATTGCAAAGTATCAATCCGAAATCTGTTGCGATGGCCGCATCTCTACAATAAATTGAATCAATGGAAACTTTTTCATTAAAGGGAAAATGATGCACCTCAATCTTATTATTTTTAAAAATAGTCTCGAAATGATCATACTCTTCTATAGAAAGATCAAAATCGGGTCGCGATAAGTAGTTTAAATCCTTCCATTGTTCACTAATATGAATATCAGAAACAAATGCATTTTTTACAGGCTTTATAAAAACCGATTGTAATTTTAAGTATTCTGTGTGCTGTGTGGTCTTCATCTAATCGTTGCGTTTATTCCATCGCATTAACAAATAAAATGGAAGCCCTAACATTAATAATAAAAAGCCATAAAAAACAGTATCTCTTCCTGAGCCATAAAGTGCCCAGAGCGAAAAGGCAATACCCAATCCTCCTAATAATAGTGTCTTAACCCAATTATTTGCGTGCAATTTTTTATCAATAATCACTAAAACATAGGCGGCGGATACAAATAGGTAAGGAATTAAATTTGAGAAAACAGAAATCTCAACTATAAATTTAAACTGATCAACGAGTCCTTCGCTAAAATTCATAAGCATCACAATACTTGAAAGTAAACTTCCTATGATTAAGCCTATGATAGGGGCTCCGTTTTTATTTTCTCGTTTAAATACCCGAGGAAATAACGTATCTCTCGCCGCTGCCATCGGCACTTGCGACATGATAAGAATCCATCCGTTTAAAACACCGATTCCTGAAATAATCACTCCAATTGCCACAAAATAACCTCCGGACTCTCCTGCAATTAATTTGGCAGCTTCCGCAAATGGCGCTGCCGTATTTTGCAAGGTATCCATAGGTAAAATTCCAAATAATACAACAGTGCTCATTATATAAATTACGGTAGTAAAAATAGCACCAAGCATGGTAGCTTTGGGTACTGTCTTTTCAGGATTTTCTACGTTTTCAGCAGGAATAGTAGCACATTCAATCCCTAGAAATGCATATAGCGTTAAGGTAGCTACAACCGGAAAAGTTGCAAAATTGCTATTTCCAGTTAAATTAAAGGCAGGGAAATTATCTATCTTAAAATAGAAAGCGCCCACCAATATCACAAAAATTAAAGGCAGTATTTTTAATACCGTGGTGACTACTTGAACCCTTCCTGAAGCTTTGACTCCTCTAGAATTAACATAGGTAAATATCCATATTAATAACAATCCAATACTCACTTGAAGAACAGAATTACTTTTTAACTCTGGAAAAAAGAAACTCAAAGCTCCTACTATAGCGATAGCAATTGCTCCATTACTCACCCAACAGGAAATCCAATACCCCCATGCTACTAAAAAACCGATAAAATCACCAAATCCCTCTTTGGCATACGTATAAGGCCCGCCACTTTTATTGACAATTATGCTGCTAAAATTGCTAAATATTTTTGCCAATATCAAGGCACCAATTGCAGTAAATACCCAACCTAACAGGCTAATACTACCATAGGAAGTTAGGGCAGCTGGTAAAACAAAAATACCCACACCTATCATATTACCAACCACCAATGACGTAGTTGTAATTAAACCGATTTTTTGTGATTTAGGATTCATTAATTTAAAGAGTTAAATATTAATTACTTACATTTAAAGTATAATTAAAGATACAATTTTATTGCACATGCCACATCAATTTAAAATCCATCCCGATATCGCTAAAGCGGAAACTTTACCTGCTTCATTTTATAAGGATACTGCTATTTTTGAAGCCATTAAAGAAAAGGTTTTTTTAAAATCTTGGCAATGGATTGGTGATGAAAATTTGGTAAAACTGCCACAATCTGTTCACCCTTTTGTACTGTTAGACCATTTTTTAACAGAGCCCATGTTACTCACAAAAAACGAAAATGATGAGATTAGCTGCCTAACAAATGTATGTACTCATAGAGGTAATTTGGTAGCACTAAACCCTGGTAAGTCTAAAAAATTAACCTGTACGTATCATGGTCGTCGATTTTCACTTAACGGTGAATTTGAGCACATGCCAGAATTTAATGATGCAGAAAATTTCCCGAGACCTTGTGATAATTTACACAAATTCGATTTAAAAAAATGGGGACCTTTTTTATTTGTTGGGCTGAATGCTGATTTTGATTTTAGTCAAGTACTCGATAAAATGAATGAACGAATCGGTTTTCTACCTTTAGATGAATTCTATTTAAATGAATCGCTCTCTAAAGATTATTTAGTACATGCCAATTGGGCTTTGTATTGCGACAACTATCTTGAAGGGTTTCATATCCCGTTTGTTCATGAAGGATTGAGCAAGGTACTCGATTATGGCAATTATAAAACGGAAGTTTACAAGCACTGCACGCTTCAAATTGGCTACACAAATAAAGCTACAGAAGTTTTTGAGTTGCCTGAAGGTCATCCTGATTATGGTAAAAATGTTGCGGCCTATTATTATTGGGTTTTCCCAAACATGATGTTTAATTTTTATCCTTGGGGATTGTCTATAAATATTATAAAGCCAATAGCTATAAATAAAACCAAAGTTTCCTTTATTTCATATATCTATGATGAAAGTAAATTAGATAAAGGCGCTGGTAGCGCTATAGAAAAAGTAGAACGAGAAGATGAATTTGTAGTAGAAAATGTTCAAAAAGGAGTTCGTTCATCCTTTTATAAAGCGGGGCGCTTCTCGCCAACACGAGAAAAAGGTGTACATCACTTTCATCGTTTATTAGCTGAGTTTCTGAACCAATAATAAGCCTTTGCATATTTCTTCCAAAACCTTGAATCTTTCTCTAGGCTCAGAGGAATGAATATGGAAATCACCTAATTAGGAACGTATTCAATAATTTTGTTTTTTCTCATCTATAGATTTGGTCAATGCCGAAGAGATAATACCTGTTGGAATAGCAACGATACCCAAACCAATTAACAAAATAACAAAGGTAAACATCTTTCCTCCTACGGTAATTGGATACACATCTCCATAACCTACAGTCGTCAATGTTATTACCGCCCACCACAAACTATCAAAAATAGAGGAAAAAACTTCTGGCTGTGCAGCATTTTCAAAATAGTAGATTCCAACTGCAGAAAGGTAAATTAAAATTAAGGTCACAAAAATAAAAAGCTGGATCTCTTCCTTAGCATACATAACAGACCTTGAAAAATGTTTGATCGCTCGGTTATAACGTACCATTTTTAAAATGCTAAAAAGCCTTAAAAAACGCAAGGCACGTAAAGCACGTAGATCAACGCCAAAACTTAAATAAAATGGCAATATGGCGAATAGATCAACCAGTCCGAAAAAACTAAAAACAAAACGCAGCTTCTTTTCAGAAACATATAGCCTTAAAAGGTATTCTACACTAAATACAATCACACAAACTATTTCAACAATCTTAAGCAATTGCCGTGTGCCAGGTGCCAAATCGGGAATCGTTTCAACAGAAAACGTAATTATAGCGATTACAATGAGCAGTTGAATGCTGATTGCAAAAACTTTACCGTAGCCTGAATTAGGTTTGTCAATTAGTTCTTTAATGAATTCTTTATTCATCAATTCAATTTATAATTTAACTTTTGACTGTCTAATACGTTTAATAAATCTTGAGAAATTTTCACTTTAGACCCTCTGCTAGGCATGCGCAATTGCATTTTATCTTCTACATCATACACCACAAAATTAAGAACATCTTCTCCTTTGTGTTCTTTAACTATTCCTTCTAAGGCTTGAATTCTGCGTTCATTTAATTCGTTAATATCCAATCGTAAGGTTATTTTTTTTGCCAGGGCTTCCAAAACATCTTGCAGCAGTTGCACTTGATTGAATTGTACTCGAATATCTCCTTCGCGCCATCCAGGACGTACTGAAATTCGAATGTACAAAAAGGAGTTGGGGATTAAAAAATGTTTAAATTTTAAGTAATCTTCACCAAACATTCTAAACTCTTGTGAATCTGAATAATCTTCAATCGTAAAGGCCGCCCACCCTTTTCCATTTTTGGAAATACGGTGTTGCACGTCTGTAACGATACCTCCAATATTCATGTCTTTATTTATTAGATCAGCGGTATTTGCAAAGGCTCCAATGGGTGCGTTGCAGAAATATTTCATTTCTGTTTTATAATCGTCAAGCGGATGCCCAGAAATATAAATTCCTATCACTTCCTTTTCCTTGGCTAATTTCTCCATAACACCCCAAGGCTCACAGTCCGGAATGGTAGGTTCTTCAAACTGAACTTCTGACGTTTCTCCAAACATTGAAATCTGTGCCGAGTTTTTATTTTCTTGAAATTTATTACCATAACGAATAGCACGCTCTATAAAAGTCACGCCCCGCTCATCCAATTCAAAATATTGCGCTCTGCTTGTTTCGGTAAATGAATCAAAGGCTCCAGCTAAAATCAATCCATCAAAGGCTTTTTTATTCGCAGATCTTAAATCAACTCGCTTCGCTAGATCAAAAATTGACTTATAGGGTCCGTTCTCCTTGCGTTCAGCAACAATAGCCGCCACAGCATTTGCCCCCACTCCTTTTATGGCTCCCATTCCAAAACGAACAGCACCTTGTTTATTTACTGCAAATTTGTAAAATGATTCATTAATGTCTGGACTTAACACCTCAATACCCGCTCGCTTGCATTCATCCATAAAGAAGGATACCGATTTGATATCATTCATGTTATTAGATAGTACAGCAGCCATATATTCGGCCGGATAATGGGCTTTTAAATAGGCTGTTTGATAGGCAATATAGGCATAACACGTAGAGTGCGATTTATTAAAAGCATACGCAGCAAAAGCTTCCCAATCTTTCCAGACTTTTTCTAATATCTCTTCAGGATGTCCGTTCTTTTTACCACCTTCAATAAACTCAGGTTTGAGTTCTTCCAGTAAGGAAAATATTTTTTTTCCCATCGCTTTACGCAATACATCAGCCTTCCCTTTTGTAAAACCTGCTAACTTTTGCGATAGTAGCATTACTTGCTCTTGATAAACCGTAACACCATAGGTTTCTTTTAAATATTCCTCCATTTCTGGGAGGTCATATTCAATCGCCTCAATACCGTGCTTCCGCTGTATAAACAACGGAATATATTCCATCGGACCCGGTCTATACAAGGCATTCATGGCAATTAAATCGGCAAATTCAGTAGGTTTTAACGATTTCATATGCTTTTGCATACCCAAGGATTCATACTGAAAAATACCTACGGTTTCACCACGTTGGAAAAGTTCATAGGTCTTGGTATCATCAAGCGGAAAAGCATCTGGATCCAGATCAACATTGTGTAACGCCTTTACAATTTTAATGGTGTCTTTAATTAAAGTTAATGTCTTTAATCCTAAGAAGTCCATTTTTAATAAGCCGGCATCTTCAACGACGTAGTTATCAAATTGCGTAACATATAAATCAGAATCTTTAGCTGTTGCTACAGGAATTAAATTGGTAATATCCTCTGGGGTTATTATCACCCCACAGGCGTGTGTCCCGGTGTTTCGCAACGAACCTTCTAAGGCAACAGCCTGACGTATCATTAAAGCTTCAGGGCCTTCACCTTCAGCTAAATTGCGTAGTTCATTAACATTTAATATCTCATCTTTTCGTAATTCTTTAATTTTGGAGATGCTTTTTTCATCTTCGCCAAAAATGGTTTTTAACTTAGTATTGGGGATTAATTTGGCTATTCTATCTGCATCATGCAATGGCAAATCGAGTACCCTGGAAGTATCACGAATAGATGATTTTGCCGCCATGGTACCATACGTAATAATTTGAGCAACTTGATTGGCACCATATTTATCAATTACATAATCAATTACTTTCTGACGTCCTTCATCATCAAAATCAATATCAATATCTGGTAATGATACACGATCAGGATTTAAAAAACGCTCAAAAAGTAAGTCGTATTTAATAGGGTCAATATTGGTAATACCCAAGCAATAGGCTACTGCCGATCCTGCAGCAGAACCACGACCAGGCCCTACCGAAACATCCATTTCCCGTGCTTTTGTAATAAAGTCTTGTACAATTAAAAAGTATCCGGGATATCCTGTGTTTTCAATGACACTCAATTCAAAATCTAAACGTTCTATTGTTTCTGTATCCAACTCACCGTAACGCCCTTTGGCTCCTTCAAAAGTTAGGTGTTTTAAATAGGCATTCTCTCCGCGTACCCCGCCATCTTCACTGTCTTTAACATCAACAAACTGTTCTGGTATCTCAAATTTAGGTAATAACACATCGCGTGCTAAGGCATAAATTTCAATTTTATCTACAATTTCTTGAATATTGGTAATGGCTTCAGGAATGTGTTGAAATAAGGTTTTCATTTCTTCCTGACTCTTGAAATAGTATTCCTCATTCTCCAAACCATATCGAAACCCTCTACCTCTACCTTTAGGAGTTGCTTGTTTTTCACCGTCTTTTACACATAATAAAATATCATGTGATACCGCATGCTCTCTATCAATATAGAAGGTGTTATTGGTTGCGACTAATTTGACCATGTGTTCTTTTGCAAACTTGAGCAAGGTGGTATTTACATGCTGCTCATTTTCTTGTTTATGATCGTTTAATTCTAAATAAAAATCGTCTTTAAATGTTTGTTTCCACCAAAGCAAGGCCTCTTCGGCCTGGTGCTCACCTATATTCAGTATTTTACTAGGTATCTCACCATACATATTTCCGCTTAAAACAATAATATCCTCTTTGTATTGCTCAATGATTTTCTTGTCGATTCTCGGTACATAATAAAACCCATCTATATAAGCTATTGATGCCATTTTAGCCAAATTGTAGTACCCCTTTTTATTTTTAGCCAAGAGTATTATTTGATAACCATTGTCTTTGACCGATTTATTTTGATGGTCTTCACATACATTAAATTCACATCCAACAATTGGCTTCATTGGTTGTTCAGCATTCTTGTTGTGCTTCAAAATTTCTTTAACAAAATTGAAGGCTCCCATCATATTCCCTGTATCAGTTAAGGCAACTGCTGGCATTTTATATTCAATAGCTGCTTGAACTAAATTAGCAACACTTGACGTAGATTGTAATATGGAAAATTGTGAATGATTGTGTAAATGCGAAAATTGTGCGTTGGTTAAATCAACGGTGGCTTTATCACTTAGCTGTCTATCTGCCCCGTCTTGAACATTTTTCTTAAGTTTTTTACTCTCCTTTTTTAAATTGACATGCTTTAAGCCTATCAAATCAATTATTTGAGGGTTCTTTGCATTGAATTCTTCAAAATAATCAGCATGTACATCTAGCTCTTCCTTTGTAAAAACACGTTTACGTATTAATTCAAAAAAGCAACGGGTAGTTGCTTCAACATCGGCTGTAGCATTATGCGCCTCTCCAAAAGGCGTGTTAAATAAATACTGATGTAACTCTGTTAGTGTAGGTAACTTAAACCTTCCACCTCTACCTCCTGGCAATTGACATAATTTCGCCGTCGCTTCGGTACAGGTATCTAATATGGGGAGGTCATTGAGTTTAGATTTGGTGTTTTTTCGATAAAACTCACTTCCCATGATATTCAAATCAAACCCTACATTCTGACCTACAACATAGTCTGTTTTAGCCAAGGCTTGATTAAATAATTCAAGAACCGTCTGTAAATCTTCCCCTTTTTTTTCAGCGAGCTGTGTAGAAATACCGTGAATTTGTTCCGCGTCGTAGGGTATATTAAAGCCTTCTGGTTTGATTAAAAAATCTTGATGTTCAATCAACACACCATACTTATCATGCAATTGCCATGCTATTTGAATACAGCGAGGCCAATTATCCGTATCGGTAATTGGTGCATTCCAACTTTTGGGTAAGCCAGTTGTTTCGGTATCAAATATAAGGTACATTAACGAAGGTTTTAGAGACTTTAAAAGTAACTATTTAACCACTTTTAAAGAACTAAATAAATTCTTTTTATCAACAGTGAGATAAATTTGTATTTTGGTTTCTTATAAAAAACACTAATTTTATAATTCTATGATATTAAGACAATCTAAAAGTAGATTAGAATCTATTAGTGACTCCATCTTTGCATTTGCCGCCACATTAGTAGTGGTATCATTAGATGTACCTGAAAGTTTTGAAGTTTTAAAAGAAAATTTAATCGGCTTTTTTAGTTTCGCTGTTAGTTTTTTAGGATTGATACTTATTTGGAAAGTACATTATAACTTTTTTAGAAGAATTGAGAAGATAGACAATTGGATAATTGCCCTAAACATGGCGCTACTATTTGTAATTTTATTCTTTGTCTATCCATTAAAGTTTTTATCAAACTTAACAGTAGGCAAAGGAATTATCAAGTCATCACAAGAATTGTCAGAATTATTTCAACTATATAGTTTGGGGTTTACCTTGGTTTTTCTATTTATCTCATTGATGTACTTTTATGCTTCTAGAACTAAATTAGACCTTTCTAACAAAGCTGAAATGCGTTACTATTTTCGCCATTTTGGGATCTTTGTTATCGTTGGAATTCTTTCTGTAATTATTGCAAAGCTAAATTTAGGTATCAGTTATGGACTGCCTGGTTTTGCATATTTTCTATTAGGTCCGCTTTGTTGGTGGCACGGTGTACGGTTTGGACTCAATAAAAACTAATTATTTCTTCCTGTTAATTATCTCCCTAACGCGCGCTACATCTTCTGGCGTATCAACGCCAATAGTTTCTATTTCGGTGATTGCAACTTTTATTTTTTTTCCATTTTCTAACCACCTGTTTTGCTCTAATGATTCAGCCACTTCCAATGCAGTTTGAGCCAAACTTGCAAATTCAACTAAGCTTTCAGGTTTAAAAGCATACATCCCAATATGCTTGTAAAAAACATGCTTTTTTTGCCATAGTGAAATCTTTGAATCCCTCACAAAAGGAATGACTGAGCGACTAAAATACAAGGCGTTTTTAAATCTATCAAGAACCACAAAAACACCACTTTCTTTAAATGTTGTATCACTTTCCTTTACGGGAATAACCAAGGTAGCCATCTCTGTTTTGTCATTGGCAAAACACGAAGTCAACAACCTAATTTGCTCGGGGTCTAACAAAGGCTCATCTCCTTGAATATTTACAACTACATCAAACATTAACTTATGTTGTTTTGTGAAAACAGTATAAGCCTCTAAACATCTATTTGTTCCTGTATTGTGATCTGGCGATGTTAACACTACATTTCCACCAAAATCATTTACTACTTTTACAATACGCGCATCATCTGTAGCCACTACCACATAGTCTAGGGCTTTTTTGGCTTGCTCATACACATGTTGAATCATCGGTTTTCCACACAAATCTATCAAAGGTTTCCCTTCTAATCGAGTTGAACCATAGCGTGCAGGAATAATACCGAGAACATTCATTTGATAAATATTTTACACAAATATCTGTATTTTTTACAACAAATTAGGACTGTAAAAATATTAGATTTAACGGAGGTTATAAATAATACAGTATTACCCTTTTATATTAAAAAAACTTTTTATCTTTGCGCCCACTTAATACGAGATATTAAGATTATTAATAATCAAGGTCGCGTACCTTAAAATTTAACAAATTATGTCAGTAAAAATTAGATTACAAAGACACGGAAAAAAAGGAAAACCATTTTATTGGATCGTTGCAGCGGATTCACGTGTAAAAAGAGATGGTAGACTTTTAGAAAAATTGGGAACTTACAACCCAAACACAAACCCCGCAACTATTGATTTAGATGTTGATGGCGCAGTGAAATGGTTACAAAATGGAGCACAACCTACAGATACCGCGAAAGCGATTTTATCTTACAAAGGTGCTTTATTAAAAAATCATTTAGCTGGTGGTGTACGTAAAGGTGCACTTACCGAAGAGCAAGCTGAAGAAAAATTCAATGCTTGGTTGGAGGAAAAAACAGGAAAAGTTACTGCCAAATCAGATGATTTAGCAAAAGCGGAAGCTGATGCAAAAGCCAAAATGTTGGAAGCAGAAAAAGAAGTAAATGAGGCTCGTAAGGCTGTAGCTGTTGAAGAAGCTGCTCCGGTTGCTGAAGAAGCTGCTGAGGAAACTGTTGAGGCTGCTGCCGATACAGAAGTTTCTAACGAAGAAGAATAACAATTACTTTTTTTATTATAAATTGAACCTGACAAGAACATTGTCAGGTTTTTTATTTAGTATCACTCCTTTTTGAAATTGTTAAAATGCAAAAAAAAGATTGTTTTTATTTAGGTAAAGTAGTAACGAAGTATAGCTTTAGAGGTGAATTGATCATCAAATTAGATACCGATGAGCCAGAGCTATACACTGATCTGAATGCCATTTTTATTGATTTAGGAAATAACCTAGTTCCGTTTTTTATTGAAAGGAGTTTATTGCAAAAAGGAAATCAACTACGCGTAAAGTTTGAAGGAGTAAACAGTGAATCCGATGCAGATGGTATTTTAAAATGCGATGTGTACTTACCCTTAGACCTCCTGCCCAAATTAGAAGGTAATAAATTCTATTACCATGAAGTTATAGGTTTTTCTATGAAAGATGTTAATTATGGAGCCGTAGGTACTATTACCGGCATCAATGATAGCTCTGCGCAACCCCTATTTGAAGTTGAAAATGGAAGCGTTCAATTATTCATTCCAATGATTGATGATTTCATTAAAAAAGTTGACCGTAAAAACAAAAGCATCCTTATTGAAGCACCGAATGGTTTGATTGAAATGTATTTAGGATAAATCATCCATATTTTAGGTAGTTGAAAGATTCTTCACGCTGTTCAAAAACACACCATGAGCAAATTGCCTTTTAAGTTTAAAGAGTTCACTGTCTGTCAAGACCAATGCGCCATGAAAATTGGCACAGATGCTGTTTTGTTGGGCGCATGGGTTTCTCTAAAAAATACGCCAAACTCAATTTTAGATATCGGCACTGGAACCGGCGTTTTAGCATTGCAATTAGCACAGCGCAGTGATGCTGAATTAATTGATGCCCTAGAGATTGATGAAAACGCCCACGTACAGGCAGTAGAAAATTTTGAAAATTCAGACTGGGCAGACCGCCTTTTTTGTTACCATGCTTCTTTACAGGAATTTACAGAAGAAGTTGATGATACCTACGATTTAATTATAAGTAATCCTCCTTATTATTCCGACACCTTTGAAACTGAAAATGACGCCCGCAATAAAGCGCGATTCACCTCATCTCTTTCCTTTAAAGAATTAATTGATGCGGTTTCAAAATTACTTTCAAAAAACGGGACATTCTCGGTGATCATACCTTATAAAGAGGAAACCAACTTTATAACCTTAGCACATCAAGCCAACTTATTTCTTGCACGAAGCTGTAGGGTGCAAGGATCTCCAACTACTGTTATAAAACGTAGTTTATTAGAATTTTCACACCGACAAACTAACATTGAAACGCGTACATTAATTATTGAATTAGCACGCCATCAATACACACAAGAGTATATCGATTTGGTAAGCCCTTTTTATCTAAAAATGTAATTAAATCATTTCTGGATTGTATCCCAAATAAGGCACTTCTCTTTCTGTAAAATGAATCCCATAATCATTTAACTCTCTTAAAATAGGCTCGTATACCTCCTTGTTTATCGGCATTTGAACTCCTGGAATTGTAATTTCTCCATTTAAAATTTTAAGTGTCGCAATCGCAACTGGAAGCCCTACTGTTTTTGACATCGCTGTAAAAGTTTGATCATCACCAATAACAACTAAACTACTTTCTATTTGTTTTTTCTTGCCTTCATGTTCATATCCAAACTTATGCTGCATCACGATCATATCTTTATCATGAGCTTCTAAAGTCCAGCTATCTGTTAAAATCTTTTGTAGAATCTGCGCAGGTGTGGCATTTTTCAACCCCACTTTCTTCGCTGCATTAAAGATATCTAGTTCCAACAGTTTTTCCCACATAACATCATCTTGTTCTATTTTTAAATAAGAACGCAATTTCAACTCCACAGAATCACTTGGACTGTAGGCTAAAAATAAGTTGGTAAAGTCGCGATAACTCATAACTTCGGAGTTCTCTATAATATAAGTATCGTCAGTCATACCCAATTGCACGAAGACATTCCACGCTCTTGAAAAGCCAATTTTTCGGATCGTCCCTCTATACATAGTAGGTATATCATCTAGGCCATAAATGCTTCTATATTTTAAAGAGTCTCTGTTGGCATAGGCTTCAAATTTACCACTCCCATTAATATTTAAAAATTCTGTTCTTCTAAATAGTTTGTGATATGGAATGTACTTGTAGGTCCCCTCTTGAATAAATTTTGCCGCACCACCTTGTCCTGCCAATACCACATTTCTAGGGTTCCATGTAAACTTATAATTCCAAAGGTTGGTATCACTTTCTGGCGCCACCAATCCTCCGGTAAACGACTCAAACAACAAGAGTTTTCCTCCTTTTTCACGAATGCTATCAATTACTTGCATGGCACTCATATGGTCTATTCCGGGGTCTACACCTATCTCATTCATAAAAACCAATCCTTTTGCCTTCACCTCGGCATCCAATGCCTGCATTTCTTCCGAGATATAAGATGCTGTAACCATGTTTTTACCTTGTTGAACGCAGTCTTTTGCAACTTCGATATGAAAACGAGCGGGTAGCATAGAAACAACAATATCTGCATTCTTCACTGCCTCTTGTCTCGCCGAAGTGTCAAACACGTCTAATTGAATCGCTATGCCATTCGCATGTTTACCGATTCGTTGTTCGGCTACTTCTTTCGATACATCACCAACAATAATTTGCAAGTGCTCTTTTGATGATTTCTCTAACAGATAATGGATTAAAGATGATGCTGAACGACCAGCACCTATAACTAAGACTTTTCTCATTATTAAATTGTAAATTACAGGAACGAATGTATAAAATTTGAGGAGTTATTTACCTATAAATACTTTAAGTTTTTCCTAAACTTAAAATAGTACGTGCTTTTTCAAAATCAGCAATATCAACTTGTAGCTTATATCCTTCAACAAATGCGGTACCTATGGTAGAATTTAAGTTTTCACCAACTATAAAACTTCGAATCCCTTCATTTTCCAATTTCGCTTTTGCCAAATGAATTTCATGAATAAAACTTGAAATTAGTACAATTTTAAGCCGTTTAAGAGAATTTTCCATATCTCCAATTTTCATTAAATATACTATTTTAAACAATAACATTGTGTTATTTTTGATCCAAAATAACTTCAAATGGATAAGAATTTAACATTAACCGCCGTACTCGGAATTATCACTATTATACTCGGCGCCTTTGGTGCACATGCCTTAAAAGAAAAACTTGGTGTTGACGATTTAAAGAGCTTTGAAACAGCTGTACGCTACCAAATGTACCACGTACTTGTACTGCTATTCACTAATACCTACATAGGGTTTTCTAACCGCGTAAAAAAACAAATTAGTTGGTTGTTTTTTATTGGAATTTTATTCTTTTCTGGGTCTATCTACGCCATCACCATTGGTGGTGTTGATCCCAAATCAATATGGTTTATTACGCCTTTAGGCGGATTGCTTTTTATTGGTGGATGGATCGTAATGCTCATCTCTTTTTTAAGGAAACCAAAACAAGAAAATTATTAAAAAAACTTGATTTCAAACGTTTTCGTTGTAAAATAATGTTTATTTTTGCAGCCTAATTATAATTAACACAACTAATGGAGAAAATTGCTAAATCCATGAAAACTACTTTAGAAAACTACGGCATAAAAAATGCCAAAATTCATTGGAATTTATCACCTGAAACCTTAACTGAAATCTCTTTAGAAAAAGAGTTTGGAAAATTAGCCAATAATGGTGCTTTAGCCGTTAACACTGGCGAATTTACTGGAAGGTCACCGAAAGATCGATTTATTGTTAAAGACGAAATCACTAAAGATAAAGTTTGGTGGAGTTCTATTAACATCCCTTTTGATGCTGATAAATTTGAAAAATTATGTAACAAAGTAACTGACTACCTTTCTGGAAAAGAAATTTATGTTAGAGATACGTATGCCTGTGCAGATGAACGGTATCGTTTAAACATACGGGTTATTAACGAATTGCCTTGGTCAAACATGTTTGCTCACAATATGTTTCTAAGACCTACTGAGGAGGAATTGAAAGATTTTACACCAGAATGGACAATTATCAATGCACCTAGTTTTATGGCTGATGCTGCAGTAGATGGTACACGTCAACACAATTTCGCCATTTTAGATTTTACGAGAAAAATAGCTTTAATTGGAGGAACAGGTTATACAGGAGAAATAAAGAAAGGGATTTTTTCAGCTCTTAATTTTATTTTACCCGTTTTTAAAGATACCTTACCAATGCACTGTTCTGCCAATGTAGGCGATGATGGCGAAACCGCCATTTTCTTTGGATTATCTGGTACAGGTAAAACAACACTGTCGGCTGACCCTAATCGAAAATTAATTGGCGATGATGAACATGGCTGGACTAAAGACAATACCATTTTTAACTTTGAAGGTGGTTGTTACGCCAAAGTAATCAACCTTTCCGAAGAAAACGAACCTGATATTTTTAATGCAATTAAATCTGGAGCTCTTCTAGAGAATGTTGTTTTTAAAGAAGGAACCAATGAAATTGATTTTGCCGACACTTCCATTACACAAAACACACGTGTTAGCTACCCTATAGATCATATCAATAATATTCAAGAGCCTTCATTGGCCAAGAATCCTAAAAACATATTTTTCTTAACGGCAGATGCTTTTGGAGTATTGCCTCCAATTTCAAGATTACTACCGAATCAAGCTGCCTATCATTTTATTTCTGGATATACGGCCAAAGTTGCAGGTACAGAAGCCGGTGTTACCGAACCTCAACCTTCTTTCTCAGCGTGTTTTGGCGCCCCGTTTATGCCATTACATCCTGCTAAGTATGCAGAGATGTTAAGTAAAAAAATGAAAGAAGCCAATGTAAATGTTTGGCTCATTAATACAGGATGGACTGGCGGACCCTATGGTGTAGGAACACGAATGAAACTAAAATACACCCGAGCGATGATCAATGCAGCTTTGAATGGTGATTTAGGCCCTTATTGCTATGAAGATTATCATATCCACTCTGTTTTTGGCGTTGCACAACCTAGAGAATGTCCTGGTGTACCAACCAAGGTATTAAGTCCAAGATCTACATGGAATAATGATGAAGCCTATTATAAAATGGCCTTTAAGTTAGCCACTGCTTTTCGAGAAAACTTTGATAAGTTTGAAATGAGTTCTAATGAAGAAATTAGACGTGGCGGTCCGCAACGTTTTACTTTCTAATTACTGAACCCTAAAACTTCCAAGTCGCATATTGTATTTTCGCTGTGCGAACTGAAAATAATTAAACAATTTATAATTGACTTCTAACCCATAATCAACACCGGGTTGGTAGTCAATTATATTTTCATAAATATTGGAATTATAAACACTTGGGTTTCGAGCCCGATTATTCCATTCATAAACATACACTAGGTTTCTTGTTTCAAGATAATTTTGAGAATAAAACCCCATCGGTTTTGCAATAGAATTTAAATAATTATTAAAACCAATATCTAATATAATTATTTCATATTCTAAACTATCATTAGCAATTCTCACAGGTTCCTCTTGTTGACCTGCATCTGCGACTGTTTTTTGCTGTGTGCCACAACTGAAAATCAAAAAACCGAAAACGCCCAAAAAGTATATTATATTTCTCATAACGAACGAATTTATTTAGTAATTAGATTGCAAAAAGCATTCCAAACTTACATTTAAAAATCTAGTTTTAATTGCACATCAATAACCTTTTCTTTTTTCTTAGTATTAATATTGAGATTAGTTACCGAAATACCCAATAAACGGACAGAGTTTATTAATTTTTCTTGATACAACAACTCCTTTACAGTTTCTAACAAGAGTGCCTTGTCTGTTATAAAATACGCCAATGTTTTACTACGTGTCTGCATCGTAAAATCACTGTATTTTATTTTTAAAGTTACCGTTTTTCCTGCTATTTTCGATTTTTTTAACCGTTTTTCTAACTCCTCAGCGATTGCATCTAGCTTTTCAAGCATATAGATTTCAGAAGTAAGATTGTCAAAAAAAGTACGTTCGGCAGCAATCGATTTACGAATTCTATCTGGCTTAACCTTACTCGTGTGAATTCCTCTAACTATTTTATAGTAATGACTCCCAGATTTTTTAAAATGCGTTGTTAAAAATTCTTCCGTCTTCTCCTTTAAATCTTTTCCTGTAAAAACACCTAGGTTGTACATTTTAGCGGCGGTTACTTTTCCAATTCCATAAAACTTAGTGATATCTAGCGCTTCTAAAAAAGGGATCACCTCCTCTGGGGCAATGGTCTTTTGTCCATTAGGTTTATTAATGTCTGAAGCTACCTTCGCTATAAACTTATTGATAGATATGCCTGCAGAAGCTCTTAAACCCACAGTATCATAAATTTTCTGACGAATCTCTTCGGCCAGTAAGCTAGCTGACGGATGCCCCTTTTTATTCTCAGTAACATCCAAATACGCCTCATCTAAAGATAAGGGCTCAACCAAATCAGTATATTCATAAAATATGCTCCGAATCTCTTTTGAAATTGCCGTATATCTGGGAAAATTGGGTTTCACAAAAATTAGATGAGGGCATTTTTTTCTAGCCAACACGCCACTCATTGCTGAACGCACACCAAACTTGCGCGCTTCATAACTTGCTGCTGACACCACTCCTCTTTCTCCACCTCCACCAACAGCAATCGCTTTTCCGCGTAAACTAGGGTCGTCTAATTGCGCTACCGATGCGTAAAAGGCATCCATATCAACGTGGATAATTTTTCTGTACGGCGGCAATAGTTCCATACTCAAAAATACAAAAAAGAAAAGCGCACTAAATTGTGCGCTTTAAATATATTTTAATTGTTATTTACTTAGTGACTACTCCTAAAATTAAACCACTCCTTGGTCTAACATAGCGTCTGCAACCTTAACAAAACCAGCTACATTAGCGCCTCTTACATAATCAACATAACCACCATCTTGTGTTCCATAAGTAACACAAGCTTCGTGAATACTATTCATAATGCCGTGTAGTTTAGCATTTACCTCTTCCCTACTCCAATTTAGACGCAATGAGTTTTGACTCATTTCCAAGCCAGAGGTAGCAACACCACCTGCATTCGACGCTTTTCCTGGAGCAAATAATATTTTTGCTTTTTGAAATACTTCAATGGCTTCTGGTGTAGAAGGCATATTTGCCCCTTCAGAAACACAAATACAACCATTGTTAACCAATGTTCTGGCTTCATCGCCATCCAACTCATTTTGAGTTGCACACGGTAAAGCAACATCAACCTTTACGGCCCAAGGTCGTTCTCCTTTTATAAATTTTGCCGAAGGGTATTTTTCTACATACGCGTCAATTCTAGCTCTATGTACATTCTTTATTTCCATTACAAAAGCTAACTTCTCAGCATCAATTCCATCAGCATCATAAATATAGCCTGAAGAATCTGACATGGTTACTATTTTTGCACCCAATTCTGTAGCTTTTTCAGCTGCATATTGCGCCACGTTTCCTGATCCAGAAATGGCAACCGTCTTCCCTTTAAAGGAATCGCCTTTCGTCTTAAGCATATTTTCAGCAAAATACACATTCCCATAACCTGTAGCTTCTGGTCTAATTAAAGAGCCTCCCCAAGATGGTCCTTTACCCGTAAGCACTCCAGTAAATTCATTTCTAAGACGCTTATACTGACCAAACATAAATCCTATTTCTCTACCACCTACACCAATATCACCAGCAGGCACATCGGTATTTGCACCTATGTGACGGGATAATTCAGTCATAAATGATTGACAAAACTTCATCACTTCATTGTCAGATTTACCTTTAGGATCAAAATCTGAACCTCCTTTTCCACCACCCATTGGTAAGGTAGTTAGTGAGTTTTTAAAAACCTGCTCGAAACCTAAAAATTTCAAAATACTCAGATTCACAGAAGGGTGAAATCGCAAGCCCCCTTTATAGGGACCAATAGCTGAATTAAACTCTACTCGATACCCTCTATTTACTTGTATTTCTCCATTATCATCAAGCCAAGGCACTCTAAATAATAGGGTACGTTCTGGCTCAACCATACGTTCTAATAATTTTTTTCCTTGATATTTTGGATTTTGCTCTATAAAAGGTATTACAGTTTCTGCTACTTCATGAACAGCTTGTAAGAATTCTGGCTCATTCTCATTACGCTTTTTAACGTAATCTATAAAGGCGTTAATTTTCGATTCCATAATTTAATATCGTTATTTCAAGTGTTTTTTAACAAATTATGAATGCAAATGTAGACAAATTCATAATAAAATAATTTAAAATGGAAATTTATTTACCCAATCTAACTAGCATGAGTAAAACGTTTGAATTCAGACATTTCATCACTAAAACAGCATCTTATAAAAACCAGCACATTTGTAAACAAAAAAACGTAAATTTGCCAACTAATTTGATTTTTAAATGTTAGATAAAGTTAAAGAACTTATTGGTGATGTAAAAGCCTTTAAAGCTACCTCGAAAGAAGAAATTGAGATTTTTAGAATTAAGTACCTAGGGAGTAAAGGATTATTAAAAGAATTATTTGCAGAGTTTAAAAACGTAGACAATTCTTTAAAAAAAGATGTTGGTCAAGCCCTTAATAATTTACGAAACGCGGCAACAGAAAAAGTACAAGAATTAACTACGGTTCTTGAAGGCAATCAGGAGACAAAAGCACTTTACGGTGACTTAACACGACCTTCTGAACCTATTGAACTCGGTGCTCGTCACCCAATATCAATTGTTAGAAATCAAATTACTGAAGTATTTTCTCGGATTGGTTTTACGGTTTCTGAAGGACCTGAAATTGAAGATGATTGGCATAACTTTACGGCGTTAAATTTACCTGAATACCATCCTGCACGTGATATGCAAGATACTTTTTTCATTGAAAAAAATCCAGATATGTTATTGCGCACCCACACCTCATCGGTACAAGTTCGCTATATGGAAAACAACAATCCTCCGATACGTACCATCTCTCCGGGAAGGGTATTTAGAAATGAAGATATTTCTGCACGCTCACATTGTATTTTCCATCAAGTGGAAGGCCTGTATATAGATACTGACGTTTCTTTTGCCGACTTAAAACAAACCTTGTTGTATTTTACTAAGGAAATGTTTGGGAAATCTAAAATACGTTTACGCCCTTCTTATTTTCCATTTACTGAGCCTAGTGCCGAAGTAGATATTTATTGGGGACTTAAAACAGAAACAGATTATAAAATAACAAAAGGTACGGGCTGGTTAGAGATTATGGGATGTGGAATGGTAGACCCCAATGTTTTACAAAATTGTAAAATAGATCCTGAAAAATACAGTGGCTTTGCTTTTGGCATGGGCATTGAAAGAATAGCAATGTTACTTTATCAAATACCAGATATCCGTATGCTTTTTGAAAATGACGTTCGCTTTTTAGACCAATTTAAGTCGGTTATATAAGTTATGGGATTAAAAAGAGCTTTAGCAAAAAAAGGATATTACTCGGTAAAGTTAAAAAAGACAAAGACGAATCATTTTGAAATCAAAGCATCGATAAATGGTACAAAAGGTCGTTTTATTGTCGATACTGGAGCATCCAACTCTTGTGTTGGTTTTGATGAGATAGCAACCTTTGGTTTAACTACCGAAGCTCCTGAACACAAAGCGGCAGGTGCCGGCCCAACAGAAATTGACACTCAACTATCAAAAAAGAATACGTTGAAAATTGGCGAATTTAAATTAAAAAAAATAACATTAGTACTGTTAGATTTAGCACATATAAACAATGCCTTAATCAAACAAGATGCAAAGCCCGTAAACGGAATTATTGGCGCTGATATTTTAGAAAAAAGCAAAGCCATTATCGATTATAATAAAAAGAGAGTATATCTGTCAAAATAATTTTATGAGCAACTCAACTGACAATCGTTATAACTTACGTGGCGTATCCGCAGCCAAAGAAGACGTTCATAACGCTATTAAAAATATAGACAAAGGACTTTTCCCTAAAGCCTTCTGTAAAATTGTACCCGATTATTTAACCAATGATGAAGCGTATTGCTTGATAATGCATGCCGATGGCGCAGGTACTAAATCATCTTTAGCCTATATGTATTGGAAAGAAACAGGTGATATTTCTGTTTGGAAAGGTATTGCACAAGACGCACTGATCATGAATATTGATGATTTACTTTGTGTGGGAGCAACAGACAATATTTTATTGTCATCTACAATTGGTAGAAACAAAAGTAAAATCCCCGGAGAAGTGCTCTCTGCTATTATAAACGGTACAGAAGAATTGATTGAAGATTTAAAAAAGTTTGGTGTAACCATTCATTCTACTGGAGGTGAAACCGCTGATGTGGGCGATTTGGTAAGAACTATTATTGTAGACTCGACTGTAACTGCACGTATGAAACGCAGTGATGTTATTGACAATGCAAATATAAAATCGGGCGATGTTATTGTTGGTTTGGAATCTTTTGGGCAGGCAACTTATGAAACTGAATATAATGGTGGAATGGGTTCTAACGGATTAACCTCAGCCCGTCATGATGTATTTCATAAATACTTGGCTGAAAAGTACCCAGAAAGTTTTGATGCTGCGGTACCTTCTGAATTAGTCTATTCGGGGAATACAAAGTTGACTGACAAAGTTGAAAACGCTCCAATTGATGCTGGTAAATTAGTGCTGTCTCCAACAAGAACCTATGCGCCTATTATTAAGGAAATTCTATCAAAATTTAATGCTGAAACAATTCACGGAATGATTCATTGTTCTGGTGGCGCACAGACCAAAATTTTACATTTTATAGACAACTTACATATCGTTAAAGACAACCTTTTTCCAATTCCGCCATTATTTAAATTGATACAAGAACAATCAAATACTGATTGGAAAGAAATGTATCAAGTATTTAACTGTGGTCATAGAATGGAATTGTATGTGTCTCCAGAAATTGCACAAGCTATAATTGCAATTTCTAAAAGTTTTAATGTCAATGCAAAAATTGTTGGACACGTAGAAACTTCAGTTTCCAAAAAGCTGACAATTAAAAGCGAATTTGGAACATTCATTTATTAAACCGCTCATAAATATTTAAAAAATTTGTTAACTTTTTTGTGTTGATAAAATTTACATATTTGATTATCAATAATTTACATTATTTTTCTGTGAACTTTATGATTTAGGTCATATTGAAAGTTGTTTATTTACACTAATTTAGCTTCGTCGTATAAACAACTTAACTCATAGTGCTAAAATGAAAACAGAAACAATAATCACACCTCAAAAAACATTTTCTCGGGAAGAAGCCTTAAAAGCTTCGTTAACATATTTTAAAAATGATGAATTAGCCGCAAGCGTATGGATAAACAAGTACGCTTTAAAAGATTCTGAAGGCAAAATCTACGAATCTACGCCTAATGATATGCACACTAGAATTGCAAAAGAAATTGCTAGAATAGAACAAAAATACACCAATCCCTTAACGGAAAACGAAATTTTTGAAGTTATAAAAGATTTCAAGTATATCGTTCCTCAAGGAAGTCCAATGGCGGGAATTGGAAATCCATATCAAATTGCTTCACTTTCCAACTGTTTTGTTATTGGTAACAACGGAGAATCGGATTCGTATGGTGGAATCATGAAAATTGATCAAGAGCAAGTACAACTGATGAAACGACGTGGAGGTGTAGGACATGATTTATCGCATATTCGCCCTAAAGGATCACCGGTAAAAAACTCCGCATTAACATCTACAGGAATCGTTCCCTTCATGGAACGTTATTCAAACTCTACAAGAGAAGTAGCTCAAGATGGTCGTCGTGGTGCATTAATGTTATCGGTTTCTATTAACCATCCCGATTCAGAGGATTTTATTGATGCGAAATTAGAACAAGGAAAAGTTACAGGCGCTAATGTCTCGGTAAGAATTGACGATGGTTTTATGAAAGCGGTAAAAGAAGGGAAAAATTATACGCAGCAGTATCCGGTCTTTAGTAAAAATCCGGTCTATACCAAAACTATTGAAGCTACTAAACTTTGGAAAAAAATAGTACACAATGCGTGGAAATCTGCAGAACCAGGTATTTTATTTTGGGACACTATAATTAATGAATCTATACCTGATTGTTACGCTGATTTGGGCTATAAAACAGTCTCTACAAATCCCTGCGGAGAAATCCCATTATGCCCTTATGATTCGTGTCGTTTACTAGCAATAAATTTATTTTCATATGTAGAACACCCCTTTACAAAAGAAGCAGCTTTTAATTTTGATTTATTTCAAAAACACATTGCCATTGCTCAACGAATGATGGACGATATTATTGATTTAGAGCTGGAAAAAATTGATGTTATTTTAGCTAAGATAGCTGATGACCCAGAACTTGATGATGTAAAAGCTACTGAGAGAAATCTTTGGTTAAACATCCGTGAAAAAGCCAAAGAAGGTAGAAGAACAGGAATTGGCATTACTGCTGAAGGCGATATGCTTGCAGCCTTGGGAATTAGATATGGAAGTAAAGAAGGAAATGCGTTTTCGGTACAGGTACATAAAACACTTGGAATAGAAACCTACCGTGCCTCCGTAAATTTAGCCAAAGAGCGCGGTGCGTTTGCAATTTTTGATGCCGAACGCGAAAAAAACAATCCATTTATTTTGCGTTTAAAAGAGGCTGACAGCAAATTGTATTATGAAATGCTAGAGTATGGTCGTAGAAATATTGCGCTACTCACTATTGCACCGACAGGAACAACAAGTTTAATGACCCAAACTTCATCAGGCATTGAACCTGTTTTTATGCCCGTCTATAAACGTAGAAAAAAAGTAAATCCGAATGATAAAGACACACGCGTAGATTTTGTTGACGAAATTGGTGATTCTTGGGAAGAATATGTAGTTTTTCATCATCGTTTTAAACAATGGATGGAGGTTAACGGCATAGATTCTTCCAAAAATTTCGAACAAAAAGAATTGGATGAATTAATACAACAGTCGCCATATTATAAAGCAACCTCTAATGATGTTGACTGGCTTAGCAAAGTAGAAATGCAAGGAGCTGTTCAAAAATGGGTAGACCACTCTATTAGCGTTACCATTAATTTACCGAATGACGTTAATGAAGAGTTGGTTGGTGATTTATACTTAAAGGCATGGGAGTCTGGCTGTAAAGGTGTAACTGTATATAGAGATGGTTCTCGATCTGGAGTCTTAATTTCAAATGATGAAAAGAAAGAGGAAAACCAAAAAATTCTAACTTCTTTTCCTGTAAAACGCCCACAAACCCTCGAGGCAGACGTAGTTCGTTTTCAAAATAATAAAGAGAAATGGATTGCCTTTATTGGCTTAGTAGACGGAAAACCGTATGAAGTTTTTACAGGTTTAGCTGATGATGAAGACGGCATTTTAATTCCCCGTTGGGCAGAAAAAGGATTGATTATTAAAAGTAAAAATGACGACGGAGTTTCACGTTATGATTTTCAATATAAAAATAAAAGAGGTTACAAAACAACCATTGAAGGGCTATCGCATAAATTCAATCCAGAATTCTGGAATTATGCAAAATTATTTTCAGGGACTTTACGCCACGGAATGCCAATTGACAAAATTGTAGAACTTATTCATAGTTTGCAATTAGACAACGAATCAATAAACACCTGGAAAAATGGTGTTGTACGCGCACTAAAACGCTATGTAGAAGATGGCACTGAAGTAAAGGGACAATCTTGTGACAGCTGTAACTCTAAAAATTTAATTTATCAAGAAGGCTGCTTAACTTGTAAAGATTGCGGGTCTTCAAAATGTGGTTAAACGTTAAACTACACCTTAATTTAAAGCCTTATAGATTACTCTAATTTATAAGGCTTTTTAATTTTCTTTGTAACAAATTTTCTCTTTTTAATACATATACTAAAACAACTCAACATGATTTTACACTTTCTAAAACTAGAATGGAAACAATATTTCCGTTCATCATATTGGGGTAAAGGTCTTGCATTAAAAATTTTAATGGTATTCTTTGCTCTGTATTTTATTATTTCCTTTTTATCAATTGGTATTGGAGGCTATTATATTTTAAAGAAAGAGTTTCCAGATCAAGATCCATTACAACTGGTAAACTCATTTCTGGCTTTTGCCATTTTAGGTGATTTAATTTTTAGATACCTAATGCAAAAATTACCTGTAATGAACATCAAACCATTACTTATTTTACCTATTAAGAAAAGCAAGTTGGTTCATTATGTTTTAGGAAAGTCGGCCTTTTCGTTTTTCAACTTTATGTCGCTATTTTTCTATATTCCATTCTCTATCGTATTAGTAAAAGAAGGATATAATTCAAACGGAATTTTAGGTTGGTTTTTCGCCATCTTTTTTATCATTCAAGTCGTTAATTTTCTAAACTTTTTAATTAATAAAAGCAATATTGCCTTTTGGGCAATTGCACTACTAACGGCGGGTTTAGTTGCCGCTCAAAAATTTCAACTTTTCGATGTCACGGTATATAGCCAACAGCTTTTTGACGCTATAGTTGCCAATCCTTTATTGGCCGTAATCCCATTGATAATTGCAGGTATCTTATATTACATCAACTACCTACAGCTACGAACAAAAGTATATTTAGACGATGCCGTAGCTACTAAAACTAAAGAAGCCAATTCTGTAGATTTATCATGGGCGAATAGGCTGGGAGACGTTGCTCCTTTTATAAAAAATGATATCCGACTTATCTGGAGAAATAAACGGACAAAAACAGTCTTTTTAATGTCTTTTCTTTTCTTGTTTTACGGATTAATTTTCTTTGACAATCCAATTTACAGAGAAAAAATGCCCGCCTTCTTATTATTTGCAGCATTGTTTGTAACTGGAGGGTTTACCATTAACTATGGTCAGTTTATACCCGCTTGGGATAGCTCTCATTACAAACTATTAATGAGTCAAAACATTAGATACCGAAAGTTTTTAGAGAGCAAATGGTTTTTAATGGTTGCCATGACCACAATTTTATACCTTTTAAGTATGCCGTATTTGTATTACGGAATTGACATCTTTTTAATGATCACAGCAGGAGCTATATTTAACATTGGCTTCAATTCATTATTCTTACTCTATGCGGGCTCTTTTAACAGAAAAAGAATTGATTTGAATAAAAGTGGATTTTCCAATATGCAAGGCACAAGTGCCACTCAATTTTTAATTATCATTCCACTCATGATCTTGCCTATTTTACTTTATTGGGGATTCAACACGCTTATTGGTCAAAATGCAGGATTAATTGCTGTTGCGACAACTGGGGTTATCTGCCTTTTATTTAAAAATTACTTTATGGATTTGATAGAAAAAAAGTACTTAAAAGATAAGTATGCAACGATTCATGCATTTGAGCAAAAATCCTAATCAACAACTTTAACACAAAACAACTATGATAGTATCATCAAATATTACAAAAAAATACGGCCAAGCAGAAGTTTTAAACATAGAGTCTTTAGACATCCCCAAAGGACAAAGCTTTGGTTTGGTGGGTAATAACGGCGCTGGAAAAACGACCTTTTTCAATATTTTATTGGATCTTATTAGACCAACCACAGGCACCATTAAAAACAACAATATTATTGTCAACGAAAGTGAAGATTGGAAAACCTTTACAGGCTCTTTTATTGATGAAAGTTTTTTAATTAGCTATCTAACTCCAGAAGAGTACTTCTATTTTATAGGTGACTTACGGGGTATGAACACGGCAGATGTAGATACCTTTTTACAACAATTTGAAGAGCTTTTTAACGATGAAATCATTGGCAAGAAAAAATACTTACGGGACCTTTCAAAAGGAAATCAAAAAAAGGCGGGTATTGTAGCTGCTTTAATGGGAAATCCGGAAGTGGTAATATTAGATGAACCTTTTGCCAACTTAGACCCAACTACACAAATTCGGTTAAAAAAAATGTTAAAAGCCTTAGCGGAAGAAAACGATGTGACGGTATTGGTTTCTAGTCATGATTTAAGCCATGTCACCGAAGTTTGCGAACGCATTGTTGTATTAGATAAAGGTGTTATTGTTAAAGACATCAATACTTCTACGGAGACTCTTAAAGAATTAGAGAGTTACTTTGCAGTTTAAGGACTCCCGTAAAGTCCCCTCAAGGGGACAACTATTAATGCAAAATAGAACTATTGTCCCCTTGAGGGGACTTTAGGGGGTGTTTTCCACAAATGTCTTCCTGTGCGATAAATATTAAAATCACTAATAAATTTAATACAAAAAGATACATAATTTACTTATGCATAAGTAAATTATGTATCTTTGCTATATGGCAAATCAAAAACTATACAAAGGTTCCTTACAGACCATCATTCTAAAATTACTTGAAGAGCATGATAAGATGTATGGTTATGAAATTACTCAAAAAGTAAGAGAACTCACTAAAGGAGAACTCAAAATTACAGAAGGCGCACTCTATCCCGCACTACACAAATTAGAAGCCGAAGGCTTATTAGATGTTGAAATTGCTAACATTGGCAACAGGCTGCGCAAATATTATAAATTGACCGAACAAGGTACTAAAGAAACAGTAACCAAATTAGCCGAACTGGAAGATTTCATCAAAACAATGCAAACCATTGTAAAACCTAAATTGGCTTAGTTATGGAATTAACCAGAGAACAAATACAAGAACTTTATGCCTTCACAAAAAAACATCATGTAGAATGGTATGATTTACAAACCGAATTGGTTGATCATTTAGCTAATGACATCGAACAGATTTGGAAAGAAAATTCGAAGTTGACGTTTGAACAAGCCAGAAAATCAGCCTATAAAAAATTTGGGATCATGGGCTTTGGCGATGTGATTGAAAAGAAACAAAAGGCACTTCGAAAACGATATTGGAAATTAATTTGGCACTTCTTCAAATCCTACTTTAAACTGCCAAAAATAATACTCACTTTTTTGCTCATCGGCATTGTATTTTCTCTTTTTAACAGTACTGCAAACACTAAAACCTTAATTACTATTGGGCTTGCGCTTATTTTTATAATCCCTGTAATCTTCGTAATTACAAAATCAGTAGCAATAAAAAAAAGATATAAGTTGACAGGTAAAAAGTGGTTGTTTCAAAATTCACTGTTATCATTGGGTGGCCTCACTTATTTTGCACAAATTCCCATACAATTATACCTTTCAACCAATTATAGCATTCACCTTACATACACTTTGCAATTATTGATTTCAATTCTTTTTGTATTGATAGGTATCTTTATTTATATCAGCATAAAAATCATTCCATCAAAAATGGAAGAAACAATCGCAAAAGAGTATCCTGAATACAAAGTTTACGGCTAATATAATTTTCTTTATTTTATTTGTACTTTTACCACCTTATTTGACAATAAAAAACGTCATTTTAAGTTAAAAGATTATACAAAATATCATTTTGCAAAAAGCGTTTAAATTTGGTTTATTTTTCGGCAGTATTTTATTGCTACTTCATAGCTGTTCTGCTAAGAAAAATGCGTTCCTAAATCGCAGCTTCCACTCCGTTTCTACCAAATACAATGTATTGTACAATGGCCAAGTAGCTTACGACCAAGCCAAGCAAGAAATAGACGACAATTACAATGATAATTTTTGGGAATTATTACCTATTGAACCGCTAAAGATTGAGGAAGCCGAAATTGCGCTACCACAACTCCCTGGTACCGTAAAAACTGAAGTTGAAGAAGAATCTTTACAAGGTTTTGAAAAGGCAGAACAAAAAGCCATTAAAGCCATCCAAAAACACTCTATGGACATTGATGGTGCAGAGCGAAACAATCAAATTGACGATGCCTATTTATTGTTGGGGAAAACACGTTATTATTCACAGCGTTTCGTTCCTGCCTTAGAAGCTTTCAATTTTATTTTAGGCAATTACACCGAATTGGACTTACGTGATGAAACAAAAATTTGGCAGGCAAAAACCTTAATAAAACTACAAAATGAAAAATTAGCGTTCGAAACACTAAACATTTTATTGAAAGACGATACGGCCCCATTAAGTACTATTGAAAATGCCTACATCGCCAAAGCCATGGCATACGAAGCGATTGACAGTACAGACCTAGTTATAAAAAGCTTAGACAGTGCTGTATTTTTCTCCGTCAACCCAAAACAAAAAGCTCGTAACTTGTTTATTTTAGGACAGTTATATAGGAATCAAAATAAGATCGATTCTTCTAATATTGCTTTTGAACAATTAATAAACTTTAAAAAAGCGCCTTATCGCTATAAAATACATGCTCAAATTGACAGAGCTAAAAATTATGGCAAGTCAGATAGCACCCAATTAATGCTAAAAACATTGACCAATCTTATTAAAGATAGAGACAACCGCCCTTACCTTGATGAATTGTATTATCAAAAAGCATTGATTGAAGCTCAAAATGACAGTATACAAAGCGCCATTGCAAATTTAAATAGGTCGTTACGAGTGAAAGACGCAAAACCTTTCCAACAAGAACTTACTTATGAAGCTTTGGGAAATCTCGAATTTGACAAAGCACAATTTAAATTGGCAGGCTCCTATTATGATAGTGTTTTACAAATTACCGAAAATGAAAACACCAAACGCATTCGTCGATTAATTCGCAAACGCAAACGTTTAGATGACGTTATTTTATATGAAAATATAGCGCAAATAAACGACAGCATACTGACGATTGCCGCCATGAGTAAAGCTGAGCAAGTTGAATTTTACCAAAGCTATATCGATATCCTAAAAGCTGCAGACGAAGAAGCCAAACGCAAGGAAGAAGAGCGCGCACTCAACTCAGGGTTTGGCAACTTAAACGATGTGAGCTCAGCGGATGATACCGGAGGCTCTTTCTATTTTTACAATGTACAAGTTGCTGGTTTTGGCGAACAAGAATTTCGGAAAATATGGGGTAATCGAAATTTAGAAGATAACTGGAGGCTTTCTGATAAGCAGCCCAGCTCAATTCAAAATACAGGCACCAATCCATTAGCAACTGTAAAAACTATTGATGAATCTAAGAAATATGATTTATCCTATTATTTAGATCAGGTTCCTACAGAGCAAGCCATTATAGACAGCATTGCAATTGAGCGTAATGATGCCTATTATAAATTGGGACTCATATATAATGAACAGTTTAATGAATATCAACTTGCCGCCGAACGTTTGGAAAAATTACTGACTTTACAGCCCAGTGAAAACTTGATTTTACCTATAAATTATCACCTGTATAAAATCTATGCAAATTTTGATGTAGAAAAAAGCAATAAATACAAGAATCAAGTCGTTACTAATTATCCAGATTCTAGATATTCAGCAATAATATTAAATCCGGATGAAGTTCTTTCATTTGACAACAAAAAAGAAAGCCCTGAAGATATTTACAATGCTATTTATTGTAGATTTGATTTTCAGCATTATGAAGAGGTATTATTAAAGTCGGAAAAAGCCATAAAACAGTTTGAAGATTTACCAATAGTCCCTAAATTTGAATTATTAAAGGCCTATGCCTTAAAACAAACAGCAGGAGTTGATGCTTTTAAAAAGGCATTAGATTATGTAGCTTTAAGTTATCCCAATACAGAAGAAGGCAAACACGCCATTGAAATTTTGGGCAGTATTAATAAGGAGCCACTACCCGATACGAATAAAAAAATAAACGCTAAAGAAAAGAAGATTTAATTACTCCCCCTAAAAAAAATGGAGTTAAACTTAAAAATTAAAAATTATGTTTTCTGAAAAAAAAACAGGTCCAAACCAAGTGTTAGAAAGAAATATTATTGGAAAAAACACTTCTTTTGTTGGCGATATTAAATCTGAAGGTGACTTTAGAATAGATGGCAATGTACAAGGCACAATCAAAACTGTTGGAAGAGTCGTGATTGGAAGAGAAGGATCGGTAAATGGCACTATAGAATGTACAAACGCTGATATTGAAGGTAAGTTTTCAGGAACCCTTTCTGTAGATCAATTATTATCTTTAAAAGCAACGGCAAATATCTCAGGAGAAGTAGTTCTAGACAAGCTTTCTGTTGAGCCAGGCGCAACTTTTAACGCATCATGTAATATGAAAGGCTCTGTAAAAGCACTAAAAAATGAGCTACCAAAAGCCGAAAAAACAGCTTAACAATTACGCCAAATTTTCTGGCATAGCCATACAAATGTTTGTTATAATTGGTGTAGGTTCATACATCGGTGTCAAATTAGATGCTACCTATCCCAATACATACAACGCCTTTACAATTACGCTAGCACTCGTCTCTGTTATTATGGCTATTGTTTTTGTAATAAGACGAATTATATCCTCCTCAAAAGATTAATGAATGAACGCGCTATTTAAAAAAAGGCAGTTGTCCTTTTTACTACAACTTGTTTTGTTTACTGTACTGTTATACGGCGTACATAGTTATATCACCTATTATTTTGTTGAACAAGCTTTCTTTTTCAATATTTGGCAAATTTATGCGTTCCTTTTTCTCATTACACTAGTGCTGTACACCATTGTTAATTACAAAGAGTCTAATGGTCAAACTGCAATTTTCAATATCTTCATGGTCGCTACATTTTTAAAAATGATCCTCGCCATTATTTTCTTATTACCGCTCTTATTAAGTGCTTTTGAGAACAAAAAACCAGATGTTTTTAACTTTTTTATCCCTTATTTTCTATTCCTAATTTTTGAGGTCTATACCCTTAATTATTTTTTGCAAAAAAAGTAATCTAACAGGCTTTAAATAAAACCAAATTTTCACGTAAAATAATCGTCAAATTTAGTTTTGCCATTTAAGATAATGTATGTACATTTGCACCGAATTTTTAGAGACATATATTTATAATTTAATAGGCAATGCACATCAATACCTTTAGAACATTTTTATTAGGACTGTTTATACTTATTTCTTTTAAAGGATTTGCTACGAACACAGACGAAGCTAAAGAAACTGAAGGCGATAAATTCGATCCTAAAGAAATGATTATGCATCACGTTCAAGATGCACATGGGTTTCACTTATGGGATTGGAATGGTCATGCTGTCTCTATACCACTACCCGTAATTTTATGGACAGAAAATGGTTTCACAACATTTCTATCTTCAGAATTTCATCATGACACTTCGGGCACCTATATTGTTGAAAAAGACGGTGGTAGATTTGTAAATCTTCATGAAAAAATTTATCAGCTAGATGAAGGAGCTACAGCTGTTTCTTTTGATGCTGAACAGCACCCTACTAACGCAAAAAAACCTTTGAATTTTTCGATAACACGTAATGTATTCATGATGTGGGTATCTGTATTGGTTTTATTGCTAATTTTCATTACCACTGCGAGAAGCTATAAAAAATCAGAGAACAACGTACCCAAAGGTCTTGCTGGTTTTATAGAACCATTGGTTGTTTTTGTACGAGATGAAATAGGGAAACCAATGATTGGTGAACATAAATACAAAAGGTATATGCCTTTTTTATTAACCATCTTTTTCTTTATTTGGATTAACAATATATTTGGGTTGATTCCAATTTTAAATGGAGCCAATCTAAGTGGTAACATCGCTTTTACATTTACACTGGCCATGTTCACATTTATTATCACAACGATTAGTGGAAATGCGAACTATTGGAAACATATCTTTTGGATGCCAGGTGTACCTATACCAATGAAAATATTTTTAATGCCCATTGAAATTATCGGAATGTTTGTAAAACCAATCTCATTAATGATTCGTTTATTTGCAAATATTACCGCCGGACATATTATTGTATTAGCACTTATGTCTTTAATTTTCGTATTTAAGTCGATTGCCGTAGCACCAGTTTCAGTAGCCTTTTCATTATTTATATGGGTGATAGAAATTATTGTTACAGCAATTCAAGCATATATATTTACAGTATTGTCAGCCCTTTATTTTGGAATGGCAACAGAAGAAGAACATCATTAATTAATTTTTAAATATTTCAAACTATGAGTTTAGCATTATTACAAGCCACGGAAGGTATTGATTTCGGATCAATCGCAGCAATTGGAGCTGGTTTAGCAGCAATTGGAGCTGGTGTGGGTATTGGTAAAATTGGTGGGTCAGCTATGGAAGCTATGGCACGTCAACCAGAAATGCACGGTAAGATTCAATCTTCTGCCTTAATTCTTGCAGCCTTCGTTGAGGCGGTAGCATTATTCGCAGTAGTTGTATCATTCCTTAAGTAAAAACAATAAAAGTGTAACGGTTGGTTACACTTTTATTTTTAATTTAAAATTAATTATAAAAATATTTTAATAATGGATTTAGTAACACCTGGGTTTGGTCTTGTATTTTGGACAGCATTAACGTTTTTATTCCTTTTAATTATTCTAAGAAAGTTTGCTTGGAAACCAATTTTAGGAGCTGTAACCGATAGAGAAGAGTCTATTAAAAGTGCCTTAGAAGAAGCTGATAGAGCTCGTTTAGAAATGCAAAGTTTAAAATCTGATAACGAAAAGATTTTAAAAGAAGCACGCGCTGAAAGAGATGCCATGTTAAAAGATGCTCGTGAAATTAAAGATTCAATGATTACTGAAGCTAGAAACGAAGCCAAAGAACAAGGAACAAAATTAATAGAACAAGCCAAAGCGACCATTCAGAATGAAAAATTGGCAGCGATTACTGAATTAAAAAATCAAGTAGCCGAATTGTCTATTGATATTGCAGAGAAAGTTGTAAGAAATGAATTGTCTGGAAAAGATAAACAAGCACAACTTGTAGAAAAAATGTTGGGCGAAATTGAATTAAATTAATCATTTAGATTGATTAACAAATGAAAGGAACAAGAGCAGCCATACGATACGCCAAAGCAGTTTTAAATCTAGCGATAGAAACAAATCAGGCAGAAGAAGTTAATAATGACATGCAGTTAATTGCATCTACTATTGACGGCGCTAAAGATTTGCAAATTGCAATAGACAGCCCTGTTATTAAGTCGGAAGTTAAAAAACAAACCTTATTGGCTATTTTTGGCCCATCTGTTACGAATATTTCTAAAGGTTTAATCAACCAATTACAAGAAAATAAACGATTGGGAATATTACACGATATTGCAAAACAATATACCATCATTTATGACTTTCACAAAGGAACGCAAACAGCATTAGTTACATCAGCTGTTCCTTTAACTGATGAAGTAAAAGAAAAAGTATTAGCAAAAGTTAAAGAAATTGTTGGAAACAAAGTGACCCTCGAAAACATAATTGACCCGTCTATTATAGGTGGATTTATATTGCGTGTTGGTGACAAACAATTTGACGCTAGTATTTCAGGTAAAATGAACAATTTACGTAGACAGTTTGACGATAACTTATACGTACCAAAATTATAAAATAGAATAAATCAATAAAATGGCAACAATAAAACCAGCTGAAGTATCAGCTATCTTAAAGCAACAACTTTCAGGTTTCGAAGGAAAAGCATCTCTTGACGAAGTTGGAACAGTATTACAAGTAGGTGACGGTATTGCACGTGTTTACGGTTTAGCGAATGTGGGATATGGTGAATTAGTAGAATTTGAAGATGGCCTTGAAGGTATTGTATTAAACCTCGAAGAAGACAATGTAGGTGTAGTACTACTTGGTCATTCATCAGTTATCAAAGAAGGATCTACTGTTAAACGTACTGAACGTATTGCTTCCCTAAGAGTTGGTGAAGGTATCGTTGGACGTGTTGTTAATACATTAGGCGAACCTATTGATGGTAAAGGACCAATTAGCGGTGAAACGTTTGAAATGCCACTAGAGCGTAAAGCACCAGGGGTAATTTATCGTGAGCCTGTTACTGAGCCATTGCAAACGGGAATTAAATCGATTGACGCCATGATCCCTGTAGGTAGAGGTCAACGTGAATTAATCATTGGTGACCGTCAAACAGGTAAGTCTACTGTTGCTATTGATACCATTTTAAATCAAAAAGAATTTTACGACGCAGGTGAGCCTGTTTATTGTATATATGTTGCTATTGGTCAAAAAGGATCTACAGTGGCGGGTATTGCAAATATGTTAGAAGAAAAAGGAGCTTTAGCTTATACAACTATCGTTGCCGCTAATGCTTCAGATGCTGCAGCAATGCAAGTATATGCCCCTTTTGCAGGAGCAGCTATTGGTGAGTATTTTAGAGATACTGGTAGACCAGCATTGATTATTTATGATGACTTATCAAAACAAGCGGTAGCTTACCGTGAGGTGTCTTTATTATTAAGAAGACCTCCAGGACGTGAGGCTTACCCTGGTGATGTATTCTATTTACACTCAAGATTATTAGAGCGTTCGGCAAAAGTAATTAATAACGATACTATTGCAGCTCAAATGAATGATATCCCTGACTCGTTGGTTGGGAAAATAAAAGGGGGTGGTTCTTTAACCGCTTTACCAATTATTGAAACACAAGCGGGTGATGTATCTGCCTATATCCCAACAAACGTAATTTCTATTACGGATGGGCAAATTTTCTTAGAATCAGATTTATTCAACTCGGGTGTTCGTCCTGCAATTAACGTAGGTATTTCGGTATCACGTGTGGGTGGTAACGCACAGATTAAATCTATGAAAAAAGTAGCTGGAACTTTGAAATTAGATCAAGCGCAATATCGTGAACTAGAAGCTTTTGCTAAGTTTGGTTCTGATTTAGATGCTGCTACTATGAATGTAATTGAAAAAGGAAAACGCAACGTTGAGATTTTAAAACAAGCTCAAAACGATCCGTTTACCGTTGAAGATCAAGTAGCTATTATTTATGCAGGTTCTAAAAATCTATTAAGAGCTGTACCTGTAGAAAAAGTAAAAGAATTTGAAAAAGACTTTTTAGGCTATTTGAATGCAAAACACAGAGATACTTTAGACACTCTAAAAGCTGGTAAATTAACTGACGAAGTTATTGCGACTATAGAAAGTGCAGCTAAAGAAATTTCTGCTAAATACGCTTAATATATAATTGTCATTCCTGCCAAAGTAGGAATCTCATAATTTGAAAATCTATTAAATAGATTCCGCATCAAGTGCGGAATGACATAGAAGAAAATATGGCAAACTTAAAAGAAATACGTAACAGAATAACGTCAATCGGTTCAACGATGCAGATTACTAGTGCCATGAAAATGGTATCTGCTGCTAAATTGAAAAAAGCCCAAGACGCTATCGTTGCTATGCGCCCGTATTCAAATAAATTGACTGAATTATTAAACAACCTAAGTGCTACATTAGATGGTGAATCTGGTGGTTCTTATGCTGTTCAAAGAGAAGTTAACACCGTTTTATTAGTAGTAATCACCTCTAATAGAGGTTTGTGCGGCGCATTCAATTCGTCTGTTACTAAAAAAGCAATTGATACTATTAAAACCACGTATAAAGGCAAACAAGTTGATGTATTTGCAATTGGTAAAAAAGGAAACGACTTATTATCAAAAGAGAATACTGTGATTGCTAATAGAAGTGATTTATATGAGGAGCTAACTTTTAACAATGTTGCTGAAGTTGCCGAAGAATTGATGCAATTATTTGCTGAAGGAGCCTATGATAAAATTGAAATTGTGTACAACAGGTTTAAAAATGCGGCTACGCAAATTACTACCTTGGAACAATTTTTACCTATTGTACCTGCAGATACGGATGCAAACGTCAATTTAGATTATATTTTTGAACCTTCAAAAGAGGAAATTGTTCTTGGCTTAATTCCTAAGTCCCTAAAAACACAATTGTATAAATCTATAAGAGATTCTTTTGCTTCTGAACACGGTGCACGTATGACAGCGATGCACAAAGCAACCGATAATGCTACTGATTTACGTGATGACTTATTATTAAAATATAACAAAGCACGTCAAGCAGCTATTACCAACGAAATTTTAGAAATTGTTGGAGGTGCTGAAGCATTGAACAATTAGACGGAGTGATAGCAGAGTCAAATTTTCAAATAGTGCTGAAGCATTGAACAATTAGACGGAGCGATAGCAGAGTCAAATTTTCAAATAGTGCTGAAGCATTGAACGGTTAGACGGAGCGATAGCAGAGTCAAATTTTCAAATAGTACTGAAGCATTGAACGGTTAGACGGAGCGATAGCAGAGTCAAATTTTCAAATAGTGCTGAAGCATTGAACGGTTAAGCAAAGCACACAATAACTAGGCAAAACGATAGCGGAGTCAAATTATTAAAAGGCGCTGAGACATTGAACGGTAAAACAAATGTGGTTACTGTCTAGTTAAGAATCCATAAATAAAAATCAAAAACACCCAAAGTTTTAATAACTTTGGGTGTTTTATTTTACAACAAACTATGAAAGTCCTTTTATTAGATACCAACCATCCATTACTACAAAAAGGCTTGGAAAACTTGGGATTTATATGTGATGAAGATTATACATCACCTAGAGAAAAAATAGCCGAACGTATTCATCAATACGACGGTTTTATTATCCGCAGTCGATTTGCAATAGATAGCCATTTTTTAGACAAAGCAACTCATTTAAAATTTATTGGTCGTGTTGGTGCGGGTCTTGAAAACATCGATGTTACTTATGCAGAAACCAAAGGCATTCAACTCATAGCTGCACCAGAAGGCAACAGGAATGCCGTTGGTGAACACGCCTTGGGAATGCTTTTATCCCTTTTTAATAAATTAAATAAAGGGGATCGTGAAATTCGCCTTGGTAAATGGCAACGTGAGGCCAATAGAGGTATTGAATTGGACGGAAAGACCATTGGGCTCATTGGCTATGGTAATATGGGAAAGGCATTCGCAAAAAAATTAAAAGGATTTGATGTGGAAGTGCTCTGTTACGACATTAAAGCACACCTAAGCGACGAAAACGCCAAACAAGTAAGCTTGGAAGAGATACAAGACAAATCGGATATATTGAGCCTCCATACACCTGAGACAGCATTAACCCTTCAAATGGTAAACACCAATTTCATCAATGCCTTTAAAAAACCATTTTGGCTCATCAATACAGCTAGAGGTAAAAGTGTGGTTACAGCCGATTTAGTTAACGCATTAAAATCTGGAAAAATTTTAGGTGCCGGATTGGATGTTTTAGAATATGAGAAGTCGTCTTTTGAAAATTTATTTACGGATAATTCACTACCCGAAGCTTTTAACTATTTAATTAAGTCCGAAAATGTGCTGCTCTCGCCACATGTAGCTGGTTGGACTTTAGAAAGCAATCAAAAATTAGCCCAAACAATCGTAGATAAAATCAAAGATAAATTTTGCTAACTTGCTATCATGAAACGCACTGTTATTGTTTTTGGCCTTTTAATTTTCGCTCTTTTAATACTTTTTAAAATAAGTAAGTACACCTATCTTTCAGGCGACACCTCCATAGAATTAATTATTGCTAGCATTGCCTTGATTTTCTTTTTTATCGGAATTTATATTAACAAAAAAAGTACTAACAAAAATGTACCCGTTCAAAAAGAAGTAAATCAAAAACAATTAAAAGAATTAAATATCAGCAATCGTGAATATGAAGTGCTGTGCGAAATTGCGAAAGGATTATCCAATCAAGAGATTGCCACTAAACTATTTGTATCTGAAAGCACTGTTAAAACACATGTTTCTAACCTACTTGTGAAGTTAAATGCCAAACGAAGAACACAAGCAATACGAATATCTAAAGAACTCCAATTACTCCCATTTTAATGATTTTAAGACTAAAGTAGTAGAATTTTGGTACTTTAGTATGAATAAAATTCGATTCTCAAAGGGTAGCTTTGTAGCATCTAAAATTTTAAAAAATGAAAAATACAGTTTTACGCTATGGAATATGGAGTGCTTTAAGCATCTGTGTTTTGTTTCTAATTAGTTCACTGGCATTAAAGAACCTAGATTTTAAAACACAAGAAATCTATGGCTATGCCAGTATCGTAGTATCCTTATTATTTGTCTATTTTGGAGTTAAGCATTTTAGAGATCAAAAAAATGGTGGATTGGTTTCTTTTGGAAAAAGCTTACTAATTGGTCTGTTAATTACCTCATTTGCATCAGTGACCTTTGGTCTTTATAATGTTGTATATGTAGAATATATCGATCCTGATTTTATGACAGAATATTACAATTATTCTGTTGAGCAAGTAAGTAAAACCTTGTCGGGAGCTGAACTTCAATCTAAATTAGCGCAAATGGAAGACGAAAAAGAGCTGTTTTCGAATCCTATTATGAATTTTTCACTAATGTTTATGACTGTATTTATGGTTGGACTCATCATTTCACTAATCTCATCACTCATTTTATCCAAAAAACCATCTTAACCAAAATTCAGTATGCAATACAAAGCAACGAATGTCAATGACTACATTAGCCAAATACCTGAAGATAGAAAGTCTGCAATTGAACAACTCCGAAAGGTAATTTCAGAAAACTTACCTGAAGGTTTTGAAGAGGGCATCCAATATGGAATGATTGGGTATTACGTACCGCATAGTCTGTATCCAGACGGATATCACTGTACGCCCAAAGAACCCCTACCTTTTATGAGCTTTGCCTCACAAAAGCATTCTATCAATTTATATCATATGGGTATTTACGCAAATAAAGAGCTGTTAGATTGGTTCGTTGACGAATACCCCAAACACTGTACAAGAAAATTAGATATGGGAAAAAGCTGTATCCGATTTAAAAAATTTGAAGAGATTCCGTTCAATTTAATCGCAGAATTGGCAACAAAAATGACGGTGGATCAATGGATTACAATCTATGAAAGCAACCTTAAGAAATAAAATAAATTTCATAAAAAATAAAACTAATGCATCATGAAAAAAAGAGTAACAGGTATTGGAGGCGTGTTTTTTAAAACTGAAGACCCAAAAACAACTAAAAACTGGTATCAAAAGCATTTGGGATTTAATACGGACGACTGGGGTTGTACCTTTTGGTGGAAAGATAAAGAAGGGAATGACTGTAGTACTCAATGGAGTCCTTTTACAAAAGATACCGATTACTTTGCCCCTTCTAAGAAAGACTTTATGTTTAACTATCGGGTTGAAAACTTAGTTGAACTTTTAGCAACCTTAAAAAAAGAGGGTGTCACGGTTATTGATAAAATTGAAGAATATGAATATGGAAAGTTTGGTTGGATTGTTGATCTTGACGGTAATAAAATAGAACTTTGGCAACCGAATGATACTGCTTTTTTATAAAAAATATAAATTTGATTAGTCGCTAGTGACTTATTTAGAAATTCTACAATCATACAATCTATCTTCCATACAATGGATTGCTATATATTTTGCAGTATTTATACTGGGCCTAGCAAAAGCTGGTATAAAAGGTTTTGGCGTTGTAATTGTAGTGATCCTTGCCTTTGTATTTGGAGAAAAAACGTCAACAGGCATATTGTTACCAATGCTCATTACTGCTGACATTCTAGCGGTTACCTATTACAATCGGCATGCGCAATGGAAATATATAAAAAAACTATTACCATTAATGCTTATTGGTGTCTTGGTTGGAGTTTGGATTGGTGGTAGTGTCTCTGAGTTTATATTCAAAAAGCTAATGGCCTTTATTATTATCGGTTGTGTGGCAATTCTGTTTTACTTAGAAAGTAAAAAGTCTACAACAATCCCTAATAATCGTTTGGTTGCTAATGCTACGGGGTTCTTAGCGGGTTTCGCCACCATGATAGGTAATTTAGCAGGCCCCATAGTAAATGTCTATTTTTTAGCGATGCGCTTTCCGAAGAATGAATTTATTGGTACCGCTGCATGGTTGTATTTTATTGTAAATCTATTTAAGCTTCCTTTTCACTTTTTTGTTTGGGAAACGGTAACAACTCGAACACTGATGCTAAATCTAGCGCTAGTTCCTGCAGTGCTTCTTGGCTTTTTTGTAGGTGTAGCTATCGTAAAATTGATTTCAAACTTAAATTATAGACGCTTTGTACTAATAGCAACTGTAATTGGAGGAATTATTTTGCTGTTTAGGCCCTAGTTATTAAACCACAATACTCTTAAACAAGGCAGGTTTTTGAGCAAACTCTGCAGTATCTAAGTTGAGCATCTGACTTACAATTTTGTAGATTTCAGGCAATTTTTCACTAAACTCTTCTGGAGTTTCAAAAAAGTGCTCGACTAAAACCGATAAGAACTCATATTGATTTTTAAAACCATAAGATCTGATATAACCCGATTTTACAACTTTACGCTGAAGTTCCAAATCTTTTAAAATCTCTAATAAATTATTAAACTTATTAATAAAATTTATAGAAGAAAAGTTTTTCCTTTTTAAGGCAGTGAAATGTAAGGCATGTGTGAGTTCATGAAGTCCTAAATTCAGGTTATCATCTTCCACTTTAATTCCTTCCATAAAATCATCCCAAGAGAATACAATGGTTCTGTAACGCGGATTTGTTTCTCCTTTATGTCTTCTTTTGGTAATTTTTGAAAAGTAGTTTTTTGGATAGATAATAATATTATCAAATTCAGAATACAAATAGCGGCGCATCCCAAAAGTTAACATAACAGCAGTAGACGATATTAGCAATTTCATCCTTTCGGTAATTACCACTCCTTCTCTACCAATAAAATTATGATTGTCTATAAATTTCTTTACGCGGTGTTCAAAACGTCTTTTATCTAATTCTGACAGCCGTTTGTAAAATGTGAAGTAACGAACGATTAAACCTCTTTGAAACTCATTAAGCTCTCTTTGATTCAAAGCTATATCAGCTAAATCATTTCCTTTTACCCAAATATTTAATAATTCAAACATAAGCCGCATTTTTTTTACTTTCTGCCAAAAAAGTAAGTAATTAATAACTACTCTATTTAATCAGTACAAAAAATGAGCCAACCTTGTACTAATCCATGCAATTTATCCCTAAATTTTACCGAAAACTAGCAATCTTCTATCTCAAATATAGCAAAATATTCTTTATAACATGCTATTTTTCAATAATTTATTCTCTGACTAAATTTAGAGTTTTACATTTATCTCATTTAAAATTTGACATATTTTAGCAGAAAACAATCTATACAAATACGGCTTATTCTAATGTAATGTTAATTTTTAATAAACAGATTTTGAAATATTTAGGAATAAAAAATTGGAAATTGTATTTTACAAATGCTGAACCTTCAAGGTTCCAATTTGAAAGTAAAAGGATAACCTCACAGTGTTCGCTTTTCCCTCAACCCTCCGCTTTGAAAATAACAGGATTAGCTCACAATGTTCGCTTTTCCCTCAAAGCTCCGCTTTGAAAATAACAGGATTAGCTCACAATGTTCGCTTTTCCCTCAAAGCTCCGCTTTGAAAATAAAAAAACCAAGATTAGAAATTCAAGTGAACTTGATTTCTTCTTGGTTTTTTTATTTATTCGTGACCCCGGAGGGATTCAAACCCCCAACCCTCAGAGCCGAAATCTGATGCGCTATTCAATTGCGCCACGGGGCCAAATTTACTTAGTTTTTAAGCCAAGTTTTTCTTTACAAGAACCGCTATCGTTTTTCCATCGGCTGTTCCTGCTAATTTTTGAGATACAATACCCATTACCTTACCCATATCTTTCATTCCTTCAGCACCAACCGAATCAATCGTTGCAAGCACCACTTCTTCAATTTCCTCATCAGTCAGTTGCTCTGGTAAAAATTGTTCAATAACCACCGCTTGATCCAATTCTGGTTGTGCCAAATCTTCACGTTGCTGCTCTATATAAATGGCAGCACTATCCTTACGTTGTTTTACTAATTTCTGTAATAATTTTAACTCTTGCTCTTCCGTTAAGTCTTCACTAGCCCCATTTTCCGTCTGCATGAGTAGAATGGCCGACTTAATAGCCCTAAGTGATTCTAAGGCAACTTTATCCTTCGATTTCATCGCCTCTTTCATCTTGGTCATTACGTTTAACTGTAAGCTCATTTTTTATTTTTTAAGGTTCACAAAGATAGTAAAAGAACTATTAGTAGCCCACATACATTGGGTATAAAATAGAATTTAAAAACCCAAACTTGTTCAACACAAATTTGGGTTTTAAACAAACAAAAACTAAAGGTAATTAATCAACGTTATCATGTAAGAATGAATTGTTTGACCGCAATTGGATATCGTTATTATCATCGGTATCAATAGAAGTTCTAGATTGATTTGTAGACACTTCCGACGAAGGTTCAACCTCTTTTAAATCAACACCCATTCTCTTATAAGCTGGTTGGTTCTCAATTTCATCTATATTTTTATTCATCCTGTTGACGAACTTATAGTTGAATTCTTTCATTTTTTGTCGTCTATCATCTGCTTTTTTCTCCAATTCAGCAATCGTCAAATTCAATGGAGACATTTCAGAGTCATCATCAGCACGATTTGACGGGGCTTTTTTAGCATCAACCCGCATCCCAAATTTTAATTCATCATCATCATTTTTTCTATCGATGGTCTCTTTTTTCCCAACCTTTTCATCGACCATAAAATCTTCTAGACCATATTTTATTTTTCCATCTTCAGTTTGAACTGCTTTAACCTCAAGTGGTTCTACTACATTGATTTCATCAATTTTAGCAATTAATTCGTGTCTTGTAACTTCCTCTTTCTCTTCCAGCTTTACTTTTGGGGTCAAAGGCAAGTCGAATGTCAATGTTATTTGACTTTCATCATCTTCTTCTTTTGTAGTCTCTTGATTCGATGTTACTGTTGTCACGGGAGTGATGATAAAATCATCAATATCGCTATAATCAATCTGCTCATACACCACATCAATGTTTCTTATCAAATCAGTAGTTGGAATTAACCCACCTTCAAACACTTGTTCTTCAGGAGCTTCTTCAAGCGTATGTTTAATCACTTTTTTTTCGGGAACGGTTGTTAGTTCCGGGGAATTAATTGCATTTAACTTTGCCCTATCGTCTACCAAGTCGTGAACAATTTTTTTTGACTCCGTAGAGCTTATTTCGAGCTGCTGTTCGATGTTAAATCCCGTAGCAATAACAGTAACAGCAATGGCCTCACCTAAGGTATCATCTTCGCCAACACCCATAATAATATCAACATTACTTTTAGCCTCACTTTGTATATAATCATTAATCTCACCAATTTCATCAATGGTAATTTCAGCAGTTCCTGAAACGATTAATAACAATACGTTTTTAGCCCCCATAATTCTATTATCGTTTAATAATGGAGAATCTAAAGCGTTTGTTATAGCTTCTTGAGCCCTATTCGATCCACTAGCTGTTGCAGAACCCATGATTGCAGTTCCACTATTTGACAAGACCGTTTTCGCATCTTTTAAATCGATGTTTTGCGTATAGTGATGCGTAATTACTTCGGCGATACCAGAAGCAGCCGTTGACAATACCTCATCAGCTTTTGAGAACCCCGCTTTAAAGCCTAAATTTCCGTATACTTCTCTTAATTTATTGTTGTTAATGACTACTAATGAGTCGATATGTTCACGTAATTTTTCAATCCCTCGTTGCGCTTGTTCATTTCGCATTTTTCCTTCAAAAGCAAATGGTATGGTTACAATCCCAACAGTAAGCAAATCCATTTCTTTTGCAATCTTTGCAATTACAGGTGCAGCCCCAGTACCTGTTCCACCACCCATACCAACAGTAATAAATACCATTTTAGATCGTGGTGTGAGCATGGCTTTAATATCTTCCATACTCTCCATAGCGGCTTGTTCACCCACATCAGGGTTTGCACCAGCACCCAATCCTTCAGTCAAAGAAACTCCTAATTGAATTTTAGTAGCAACAGGACTATTTTGCAAGGCTTGCGCATCTGTGTTACACACCACAAAATCAACACCAGTAATACCTTTTTGATACATATGGTTTACGGCATTACTACCACCACCACCAACACCGATGACTTTTATGACGTTAGACTGATTTTTCGGTAAGTCGAATGAAAGGTTTTCAAACTCTGTACTCATAATTTTTATTTTTTTGGGATTCTTATAATTTTACTTATCTATATTTCAACAATACTTAACATTCACTTTAATCAATCACTTCAACTAGCAGCTGATTCACAAGGTAGCACCTTGCCTTTCTCTTTCAGCTCTATTCGGCGTTATCTAAAAATTCTCTAAACTTATCTGCCCATTTTTCAAAAATTGATTTTCGATCAATTGTCGACTTTGGGTTTGGTTTTTTGAACTCATCTGAACCTTTTTCAGACTCCGCACTTGCTTCCTTTCTTAGTTCTCTACTCTTTTGATTTAGGCCCTTCATTAAAAGCCCTACCGCCGTAGCAAAAGAAGGACTTGACATTTCAACATCTGAACTACCAGACAAATGCTCATTAGGATACCCTATTCTCGTGTCCATACCAGTTATATACTCCACTAACTGTTTGATGTGTTTTAACTCTGCACCTCCTCCAGTTAATACAATTCCAGCAATTAATTTTTTCTTGGTCTCTTCATGACCATAATTCTTGATTTCTAAATAAACTTGCTCTATAATTTCTACTACTCTTGCATGAATTATTTTAGATAGGTTTTTTAGCGTTATCTCTTTTGGTTCTCTTCCACGTAAACCAGGAATTGAAACAATTTCATTCTCTTTATTTTCTCCTGGCCAAGCTGAACCAAACTTTGTTTTGAGTAATTCGGCTTGTTTTTCTATGATAGAACACCCTTCTTTAATATCTTCAGTAATCACATTTCCTCCAAATGGTATCACTGCCGTATGACGAATAATTCCATCTTTAAAAATGGCCAAATCGGTAGTACCACCACCTATATCAATTAATGCCACACCAGCTTCTTTTTCTTCCTGACTTAAAACAGCATCGGCAGAAGCGAGTGGTTCTAACGTAATACTTGACAGCTCTAAACCTGCACTTTTAATACACCTTCCTACGTTGCGTATCGAGGATACTTGACCAACAACAACATGAAAATTAGCTTCCAATCTACCGCCATACATTCCTATTGGTTTTTTAATTTCGGCCTGACCGTCAACCTTATAATCTTGTGGCAACACATGAATAATTTCTTCACCAGGAAGCATCACTAACTTATGAACCTGATTTATTAACTGTTCTATATCAGCTTCGTCAATTACCTTTTCAGAATTTGGCCGGGTAATATAATCGCTATGATGTAAACTTCTGATATGCTGACCCGCAATACCCACTACCACCTCTGTGATTTTATGATTGGAAACACTTTCGGCTTCTTCAACTGCTTGTTGAATAGATTGAATGGTTTGCGTGATATTATTAACTACGCCTCTATGTACACCCAAGCTTTTGGCTTTACCCATTCCTAGCATTTCAATTTTGCCATACTCATTGGTTTTACCAATCATGGCAACAATTTTTGTAGTCCCGATATCTAAACCAACTGCTATATTTTCGTGTTCCATAATTTACTTTTTTGTGCACACAACTTGATTTTTAAATTTCAAGTTTATGGTTTGGTATTTGTCTAATGTTTTATCTTTTATTACTTTCTGATAAAAAGCCTCTAACTTCTTAAATTTCTTTTCAACCTCATTTAACGTTCCTAATTCTATCTGATGATTGCCAATTCTCGTCCTTAGAACAAATTCTTTTTTCGAGTCTTGTTCAATTCCGATGATTTGCTTTTGCAAAAAAGGATTTTTATAAATCATTTTGGCAAGCATATATGCATCTTTCGTATCCTTTGCATTCACTCCACTCAAAAGTGGAACTCTAGCAGAATAATTTACTGACAATGGCATTCTTTCTCCCTTACTGTCAATATAATACGCCACCCCTTCATCATTTACGCGTGCAATTGGTGTTCGTTGTTTTATAGAGGCACCTAACTTTCCATCTACAGTTAAAAAAACATCAGCATCCTCAATCATTTCATTTGATTGTAGTGTCTGTTCCAAACTCCTCAAAATTATGTTTTCTTTTGGCTGACTTTTAAGTTGACCATAATTTTGTATTAACAATTTATTAACCATTTCATAAGTTATAAAAAGGTTGTCTCCATTGGTAAAACTCACGTCAATTTTATTGATCTTTTTAAGCTTATTTCTATGAGATGTAAAGCCAAAAAGAAATACTACTAAGGCAATAAATAGAATCGCTTTTATGTGATTAATATACTTCTTCATCTCATTTACTTTCTAAAATTTTACCAACCGGGTCTACAAGTTCACCAATATCTCCTGCACCAATCATCACCAACACTTCGATATTCATTTGCGCTATTTCTATTAATAGTTGTTCTTTGGTTATTACCTTTTTATCGTCTAAATTAATTTTGCTCAATAACCAGCTAGACGAAACACCTTCAATTGGCTTTTCTCTAGCTGGATATATCTCTAGCAACATTAATTGGTCAAATTTTGCCAGGCTCTCAGCAAAATCGTTTACAAAATCTTGTGTTCTACTAAATAAATGTGGCTGAAAAATGGCAGTAATTTTTTTTGTAGGATATAATTCCTTAACCGCATCAGCAACAGCATTTATCTCGGTAGGATGGTGTGCATAATCATCAATTAAAACCAGTTTATCAGTCTTAATTTTAAAGTTAAAACGACGCTTAATTCCTTTAAACGTTATTAAAGCTCTGGCAATAGATTGGAGCGGAACTCCATAGTTATGAGCCATTGCCAGAGCAACCACAGTATTTAGCACATTGTGTCTTCCTGAAATATTCAGTTGTATATTTTTAATAATCTCTTTCGGTGTCTTTACATCAAAAAAGTAGGTTCCATTGGTAATGGAAATGTTTTGCGCATCATAATCGGCTCCTTCTTCAATACCATAAGTGATTCCTTTTAATGGCAATCCCTTTTTTATAAAAAGGGTATCGCTCACTTTATTCGCAAAATCATTAAATGATGCTTCTAAAGCATCTGCCGCACCATAAATATCTAAATGATCTGCATCCATTGAAGTGATACACGCAATATTTGGAGCTAATCTTAAAAAGGAACGGTCAAATTCATCAGCCTCAACCACACTAATTTCATCGCCACCAAGAATTAAATTTGAATTGTAATTTTCTGCAATACCTCCTAAAAACGAGGTGGCATTTACACCTGTTTCCTTTAAAATATGTCCTAAAATTGTTGACGTTGTAGTTTTGCCATGCGTTCCTGCCACTGCAAAGCAAAATGTATTTTTTGTAATCTCGCCTAAAATTTCAGCGCGTTTGAAAATTTTAAATCCATGCTCTATAAAATAGTTAAGTTGCATATTCTCTTGAGAAATAGCAGGGGTATAAATTACGATCGTATTTTCCTTGTTCAAAAATGCCTCAGGAATGTACTCAACAGCAGCATCAAAAGATATCGAAATACCCATATTTTGTAGCGCTTTTGTAATAGACGATTCTGCTTTGTCATAGCCAGAAATGCAAACATTGTTTTTATGGAAATACCTTGCTAAGGCGCTCATTCCAATGCCGCCTATACCCACAAAATAAATACGATGTACCTCCTTTAAATTCACTTTATTAATTTTTCTATTTCATTTACAATATCGGCTGTTGCATTTGGCAAAGCCAATTGCTTAATATTTTTACTCAACTCCTTTTGCTGCTCTTCGTTTTTAACTAAATTTTCCAGTACTTCCCCAAAATTTCCCAGTTCACTTTCTTTACATAAAATAGCTGCGTTTTTTGAGACTACGGCCATTGCATTTTTAGTCTGATGATCTTCTGCAACATTTGGAGAAGGAATAAAGACTACGGGTTTACCTACTATGCACAATTCTGAAATTGAACTTGCTCCTGCTCTACTAATAATAATATCTGCCGCAGCATAGGCCAAATTCATTTCATTCAAAAAAGCATGCACTTGTATTGTGTTTTTATGATAGTTCTTATAGTCATCATAATAGAGTTTACCCGTTTGCCAAATAAGCTGAACATTATTAACCTCAAACCAGTGTAATTGTTTTTCAATCAACTGATTAATGGCTCTCGCCCCTAAACTTCCACCAAGAACCAATACCGTTTTTTGCGACGCATCTAATTTAAAAACACGTTGTGCTTCAGTTCTATCATTTACTATATTTAATAGATCTTTGCGAACGGGATTCCCTGTTTTTACAATTTTTGCTTTAGGAAAAAAACGTTCCAATCCATCATAAGCAACACATATTTTAGCCGCTTTTTTTGCCAATAATTTATTTGTAATTCCCGGATAGGAATTTTGTTCTTGTACTACAATGGGTATCCTTTTTCTGCTCGCCATTTCTAGTGTTGGACCAGAAGCAAAACCACCAGTACCAATAACCACATTGGGTTTAAATTGTTTAATAATTTTATTTGCAGTAATTAAACTACTCATTAGTTTAAAAGGAAAGGATAGGTTTTTCAGCGTCAACTTTCGTTGAATACCAGAAATCCAGAGTCCTTTAATTTCATAGCCCGCTTGTGGTACTTTTTCCATTTCCATCCGATCATGAGCACCCACAAATAAAAATTTCGCCGTTGGATTTCGCTGTTTTAACTCATTTGCAATCGCAATCGCGGGATAAATATGTCCTCCCGTTCCTCCACCACTAATTAATATGTTAACCGATGGCTTCATGCAGTATTTTTAAAGGGTTATCATCGTCAATTTTCTTACTCTTCAATATATCTTCATCTCTTTTGGCACTCACACTTAATACAATACCAATGGCAAAACAAGTCATCCAAATAGAAGTTCCCCCAACGCTAATTAGCGGTAAAGGCTGACCTGTAACTGGAAATAACCCTACAGCCACTGCCATATTAATAAGTGCCTGAAATATGATAGGAATACCCACTCCCAAGACCAACAAGGTGCCGAAAATGGTTTCTGTTTTTGTTGCTACTATAACAATTCTAAAAAGCAAACCGAGATAAAGTATCATTAAAAACAAGGCCCCAACCAAGCCAAATTCTTCGACAATAATGGCATAAATAAAATCCGAAGACGACTGAGGTAAAAAGTTCTTCTGCACACTCTTACCCGGGCCTTTCCCTCTTATTTCGCCAGAAGCAATAGCTATTTTCGCTTTATCAGCTTGGTAATTTGTTTCGCTATTAGGCTCGGCAAAATTCTCAATTCGGCTCACCCAAGTATTGATTCTACTATTTTTAAAGGTATCTGGAAACGCCTTAGCCGTTAATAAGAAAATGGAAAAAAGCAATATCCCTACTCCCAACATGGAAAGCAAATATTTTAATGGATATCCACCTAAAAAAGTGAGCATTAACACAGTAGTGAAAATTATGGCTGTTGTTGAAAAATTTGCTGGTAAAATTAACATTAACATTACCGCCACAGGCAACCAAAGCTGTACGATACTCTCTTTAAAGGTAATTAGCTTATCCTTATTTTTAGCTAAATAGCGCGCAACATACATCATAACAACTACTCCAGCCAGCGTAGATGTTTGAAAACCGATTCCAACAAAAGGAATACGAATCCATCTACTTGCATTTACTCCACTAATTGTTTTTCCCTGCATTAGTGTATAAATAAGAAGCACAATAACAACAGGAATTAACAAAACTGACAAACCACTAAAATAGCGATAGGGAATTTTATGGGTAGCATAAATAATAACAAAACCCAACACAAGTAACATAGCATGTTTTAACAGATGCCCTAGTGTTGTGCCGTTTTCAACAACATAAACTAGATTTGTACTCGCGCTGTAAACAGGAAGGAAGGAGAATATTGCCAACAAAGCAATAATCGCCCAAATGGTTTTGTCACCCTTGATATTTTTAAGGATTTTTGTCATTTACAATAATCTTACAGCTGCTTTAAATTGTCTCCCTCTATCTTCATAATTTTCGAATAAATCGAAGCTAGCACATGCTGGTGACAACAGTACCGTATCACCCTTTTTCGCCAACTTATACGCTACTTTCACCGCCTCTTCGGCCCCTTGTGTTTCAATCATAAAATCAACTACATTATTAAAGGCTTCATAAATCTTTCGATTGTCTACGCCCAAACAAATAATAGCCTTTACTTTCTCATGAACAAGCGGCAACAAATCGGTATAATCATTTCCTTTATCTACACCACCAACGATCCAAATAGTGTCAGACTTCATACTTTCCAGGGCATAGAATGTGGCATTTACGTTGGTCGCTTTTGAGTCATTTATATACTCAACACCATTAATTTTTAAAACTGATTCTAGTCTGTGCTCTACACTTTCAAAGTTTTCTAAACTTTCTCTAAGCGTTTCATTTCGCACATTCAATAATTGTGCAACCATGCCTGACGCCATTGCATTTTTAGTGTTATGCCCTCCCTGTAATGCTAACTCTGTTATACTCATTGTGAATTTATTTGAATCGGTTTGAATTATTATGTTGTTATTATCTCTATATGCCCCTTTTTGCACTTTTCTTTTCATTGAAAATGGCAACAATGTTGCTTTTGTTTTATTTTTTTCTAACCAATTTGATATCGCTACATCGTCTGCATCATATATCAAATAGTCGTTTTCGGTTTGGTTCATGGTGATTCTAAACTTAGAATCGATATAGTTCTCATAGCTGTAATTATACCTGTCTAAATGGTCAGGTGATATGTTTGTAATAATTGCGATGTGAGGCGCAAAACTTACAATACCATCTAATTGAAAACTACTGAGCTCCAACACATAATTCTGATATTTCTCTTCAGCCACCTGCAGCGCAAAACTATCTCCAACATTACCCGCTACACCGACGTTCAATTTTGAGTTTTTCAAAATGCTAAACGTCCATAAAGCAGTGGTGGTTTTACCATTACTACCTGTAACACCTACAATCGTTGCATTTGTATACTTACTCGCAAATTCTATTTCTGAAATTACAGGAACCCCTTTTTTAATAAGGCTTTGAACCAACTCAACCTTATCTGGAATGCCCGGACTTTTCATCACCACATCAGCATCAAAAATGGCTTTCTCTGTATGTTTACCCTCTTCGAAAACTATATTATTATGTAAAAGAACTTCTTTATATTTTTTTGCAATTGTTCCTTTATCAGAAACAAAAACGTCATACCCCTGTTGTTTTGCCAGCATGGCTGTTCCTACGCCGCTTTCACCACCACCCAAAACCACAATCTTTTGCATTTTACCTCACCTTTAGTGTTATAATAGACAGTACCGCTAGCATGATTCCGATAATCCAAAATCTTGCAACAATTTTACTTTCGTGATATCCTTTCTTTTGAAAATGATGATGCAATGGCGACATCAAAAATATTCGCCGGCCTTCACCATACTTTTTACGTGTGTATTTAAAATAACTTACCTGCATCATTACTGACAAAGTCTCTGCAAAGAAGATTCCTGCCAATATGGGCAAGAGAAATTCCTTTCTTACCGAAATTGCTAAAACCGCAATGATTCCCCCAATAGTTAAACTACCTGTATCCCCCATGAAAACTTGTGCTGGATAGGTATTGTACCATAGAAATCCGATCAACCCTCCTACAAATGCACTTATGAAAATGGTCATTTCACCCGAATAGGGTATGTACATTACATTTAAATAATTGGCGAAAATGATGTTTCCAGAAATCCAAGCAAAAACACCCAAAGCTGTAACTATTATTGCCGAAGAACCTGCTGCAAGCCCATCAATACCATCGGTAAGGTTTGCGCCATTTGAAACACCCGTTATAATAAACACCACAATCAACACAAAAACGATCCAACTATACTTTTCATAGTCTTCACCCATCCATCTCACAAATACCGAATAATCGAACTCATTATTTTTAACAAAAGGGATGGTTGTTTTTAATGATTTTTGCTCTTTTCCAAATAACTCTGAAACGTTGGTAGTTTGCAATTCTGTTTGCACAATTGCTGCCGGATTTTTTTGTTTCACCACCACCGACGGAGAAAAGTATAACATACAACCAACAAAAATCCCTAAGCTTACTTGTCCTAAAATTTTGAATCTCCCTTTGAGTCCGTCTTTATCATTTTTAAAAACTTTTATATAATCATCTACAAAGCCTATTAAACCCATCCATAGAGTTGTAACCAATAGAATAATTATATAAACATTTTCGAGCCGGGCAACCAACAGCACAGGCAATACCGTAGCAAGAATGATGATAATACCCCCCATTGTTGGTGTACCTGTTTTTTCCTTTTGCCCTTTCAGACCAAGATCTCTTACAGATTCACCTATTTGCATACGGCTTAACTTATCTATAATTCTTCTTCCGAAAATGGTTGAAATCAACAATGAGAAAACAAAAGCCAACGCAGATCTAAACGAGATGTATTTAAATAATCCCGCTCCTACTAGATCGTATTGTTTCTCTAAAAATTCAAATAAATAATATAACATAGGTGTTTGGTGTACTTATTTTTCTAATTCCTTGAATAGTGTTGTTACAATTTTATAATCGTCAAAGTCTGTTTTGACTCCGTTTACCTCTTGATATGATTCATGTCCTTTACCTGCTATCAATAAAATATCTCCTTTCTCTGCAAGTTGAACAGCCGTTTTAACCGCTTGTTTTCTGTCGACAATTGACAGTGTTTTTTTAAAATTCTGTGGAGCCACTCCTGTTTCCATATCCGAAATAATAGATTGTGGATCTTCAGTTCTTGGATTGTCTGAAGTGAAAATTGCCTGATTCGACAATTCTGATGCAATGTGAGCCATTTTCGGGCGTTTTGACTTATCCCTATCACCACCACAACCAACAACTGTAATCACTTTTTCATTGAGCGTTCGTATAGCATTGATTGTTTCCAAAACATTTTTCAAAGCATCTGGCGTATGCGCATAATCAACAATTGCTGTAATCCCACCTTTAGAGATGGTATATTGAAAACGACCACTTACACTTTCCAATTCACTAATCAAGCGTAAGTTTTCCAACGTCTCTACACCCAACAAATCGGCCGTAGCGTAAATCGCTAATAAATTATAGGCGTTGAAATTCCCGATGAGCTTGGCCCAAACCTCATGGTTATTAATAGTCAGCAACAAACCGTTAAATTGATTTTCCAAAATCTTCGCTTTATAATCTGCGATGGTTTTTAAGGCGTAGGTTACTTTTTTTGCTTTGGTGTTTTGCAGCATTACACCTCCGTTTTTATCGTCTATGTTTACTAGTGCAAAAGCCGATTTCGGTAAGGCATCAAAAAATGATTTTTTAACATCTCTGTAAGAAGCAAACGTATTGTGATAGTCGAGATGGTCATGAGATAAGTTGGTAAATATTCCTCCTGAAAAGTGCAATCCTTCCGACCTTTTTTGGTCAATTCCGTGTGAACTTACCTCCATAAAACAGTAGGCTACTCCTGCACTTACCATCTGATCTAAAAAGCGGTTAATCGTTATAGAATCTGGCGTAGTATGAGTTGCTGGAAACGCTTTCGTATCAACCATTACTTTGACTGTTGACAAAAGACCCGACTTGTAACCTGCTTTTGTAAATAAGCTATATAACAACGAGGCAATCGTTGTTTTGCCATTGGTACCCGTAATACCAACCAGTTTTAATTTCTTAGACGGATTATCATAAAAATTAGCAGCAATTATAGCCAATGCAGTATTGGTATTATTTACAACAACATAAGTAACACCTTCTATTTTACTCGAGGGTATGTGCTGACAAATAATAACTTTTGCTCCTTTACGTATTACATCCTCTATAAAAGCATGCCCATCAGTTAGTGTACCTTTGATAGCAACGAACAAACCATTTTCAGTTATGTTACGTGAATCAAAAGCAATCGTATTGATAAATCTATCGGTACTTCCATAGACGGCTTCAACAGCTACTTTATATAATATGTCTTTTAAATTTTTCAACGAATTCTATTATGATAGATTTAATTTTATGATCGACCCCTTCTCTATTTTCTTTCCTGATTTTATAGATTGCCACTTAACAATTCCAACGCCATCCGACTCCACTCTAAATCCTAAATTTTCGAGTAATGCAATGGCATCCATTCCAGACATATCCTTCACATTAGGCACTGTAGCGTGTTGCGTGTTTTCTAGCTCGATGTACTTCTTATAATTCTGTTCTACATCAGCAAAAGCAAAATTTGATTTGCTTACTTCGTCAATCAAAGGAGTATCTGTATAAATTTTTTGAGCGATTTTTTTAAATACTGGTGCCGCGACTACATTTCCGTAATAGCCAATTTTTTTGTCTGGTTTATGAATAACTACAATGCATGAATATTTGGGATTTTTAGCAGGAAAATAACCCACAAAGGAAGCTATATACTGAGTTTTGCCTGTCCAATATTCTGTTTGGCAAGTCCCTGTTTTACCAGCCATTGAATAATTTTTATCATAGATGTTTTCTGCCGTTCCGCGTTTCACAACATTTTCCATCATTACCTTTAATTTATCGATTGTTTCTTGAGAGCATATTTTCTCATTGATCACTTCCTTTTCAAATCTTTCAATAAGTCTTCCTTGTGAACGAACTTCTTTGATAAAACGAGGCTTCACCATTTTACCATTGTTTGCTACAGCATTGTACAAAGCGAGGGTTTGTAATGGCGTTATATGCACTCCATACCCGTGAGTCATCCATGCCAGTGATGTTCCATACCATTGGCTTTTATTTTCTGGAGTAGGCAAGGTTGGTATGCCTTCCCCTTTTATAGGAATGTTTAATTTATTTTCAACACCGATACGGCGTAAACCTTCTATGAATTTTATGGGATTGTTTTTGTAGTTATCCTCAATGATTTTTACCAGCCCCACATTTGACGAAACTTCAAACGCTCGTGCCGCTGATATTTTACCATACCCATCTTTATGAGAATCTCTCACCGTTCTATCGTAAATCTTTAGCTTTCCGTTTTCGGTATCAATAACATCACCCGTATCCACAACTTTATCTTCTAAAGCAACCATCATACTCATCAACTTAAAGGTAGAACCCGGCTCATGAGACTCACCCACTGCATAATTTAAACGCTCGTAATATTTACCTTCAACATTTCGTCCTAAATTGGAAATTGCCTTTACCTCTCCCGTTTCCGTTTCCATTACCACCACACTTCCATGGTCTGCCTGGTATTTTTCCAATTGCTCAAGCAAGGCGTGATGCGCAATATCTTGGATGTTCAAATCTATCGTTGTGTACAGATCCTTACCGTCAATAGGCTCAACTTCGTTATTGTCATTCAACGGCTTCCACTGCCCTTTAGCAATTTTCTGCTTGAGACGTTTTCCATTTCTACCTTTCAATAAATCATGAAAATTCCCTTCGATACCAACGCGCCCACGATAGTCATCATAACCTATATAGCGTTCGGCAATTTTCCCAATGGGATGTTCTCTTACAGTACGTTGTTCAACAATTAACCCTCCTTTATACGTGCCAAGATTAAAAATTGGAAACTTTTTAATTTCCTGATATTGTGTATAGCTTAGGTTACGCGTGATAAATAAATACCTGTTATTATTCTTTTTCGCTTTTCGGATATAACTTTCATAATAACTTTCTGACTTACCCAACATTTTAGAAAGAGATTTGCTCAATCCTCGAATGCCTTTTTCAAAATTTTCATTTGAAACAGTTACCACATCCATTCTAATATCAAATTTCGATGCTGATGTTGCCAATAAACTACCATCTACCGTATACACATTCCCTCTATTTGCTGGAATCTCAAAATTCTCTACAGTTCCCTCACTTGCCTTCTCTCTGTAGAAATTGCCGTCAACAAACTGAATATCAATTAGTTTGTACAGTATCGCCAGCGCAAATAAGAACATAAAGGCAGTTAACAAATACAGTTTGTTTAATATGTTCTTTTTTTGAATTGCCAATTGATTTACTTTTTTACTTTAATTTTTTGAGGTGGACTCTGGGATATAAACAACCCCTTTTCTTCCATCCTTTTTGTAATTGATGATTCCATTTTTAGCTTCATTAATTCTGATCTGGTTGCTAAAAATTGTGATCTTAATTCTCTTTTTTGTTTATTGAGTTGTGCGATTTTTTGAACTTTCTTATCAATACTGTGTGCACTTGCAATCATTACGAGGGCCAGTACCGTTAAAAAAATGAGCAACCTCCAGTTTTTAGGGGCATCTTCATCCACTAAAAACTTTCCTTTTAACACATCGTAAACTCGTTGTTTTGCTTTTACTTTTGTCATAATAATTTCGCAGCTACCCTTAATTTTGCACTTCTCGCTCTATTATTTTCTTTAATCTCTTTTGCCGATGGAATGATTAGTTTTCCTTTTTTAAAAGGCACTTCAAAATTTCCATAGAAATCTTTTTCAGGCTCACCTTCAAAGAGTCCACTTCGCATAAAGCGCTTCACCAACCGATCTTCTAATGAGTGATATGAAATCACACTCAACTTTCCCCCAACCTTCAACACCTCTTTTGCCTGTATTAAAAATTCTTTTAGAGCCTCTAACTCTTCATTAACTTCAATACGTACGGCTTGGAATATTTGAGCCAATATTTTATGTTCTTTACTAGCGGGCAAAAACTGTTTCAAAATAGTTTTTAGCTGAAAGCTCGTCTGAATCCATGTTTCTTTTCTAGCATTCACAATCTGCTTAGCTATAGCTCTAGCATTTCGCAATTCACCATATGAAAACAATACTGTTGCCAAGTGCTCTTCTTCATATTTATTTATCACATGATAAGCAGAAACTTTTCTTCCCTGATTCATACGCATATCTAAATCAGCATCAAACCGTGTTGAAAAACCTCTTTCAGCTACGTCAAATTGATGCGAAGAAACACCCAGGTCTGCCAAAACACCATCGACTTCAGTAACCCCGTAGAATTTTAGATATCGTGTTAAGAACCTGAAATTCTCATTAATCAATACAAACCGACTGTCATCAATAGCATTTTCCAAAGCATCGGTATCTTGATCAAAAGCAAACAATTTGCCTTTTGACCCCAATCGCTTTAAAATCTCACGTGAATGTCCGCCACCACCAAAGGTTACGTCAACATAAATTCCGTCTGGATTGATTTCTAAACCATCAATACTTTCAAAGAGCAAAACTGGATCATGATAACTCATCATCCATCATATTATCGTTACCCATTACATCTTCAGTGAGTTCAGCAAAATCAATTGCCGCTTCATCAATTGCATTTTCGTAACGTTGTTTATCCCAAATTTCAATAATGTTTACCGCAGAAGACAAGACCACTTCTTTAGAAATTCCAGCAAATAAATGCAGATCTTTTGGTATTAGTAATCTTCCTGACGCATCCAATTCAACCACTTTTACCCCTGCCGTAAAACGTCTAATAAAATCATTGTTCTTTTTCACAAAACGATTCAGCTTGTTCACCTTTTGCATCAGTAAATTCCATTCTCCCATTGGATATAATTCAAGACAAGGCTGAAATACAGCACGCTTCAATACAAACCCATCTTGCAAAACTGCGGATAGCTGCTTTTTTACAGACGTAGGCATCATCAAACGTCCTTTGACGTCTGCCTTACATTCGTATGTGCCTATTAGATTTACCACTTAGCTATTTGTTAAACAAGATTTTAATGACAAATATACAGATTTTTACCACTTTCTCCCATATTTTACCACTTTGTTGATAACTTTCTAAACCGGGATTTATTGTATTGATTAGCAGATTTTTAAACAGTAGCACCTTTCTTTGCAAAAAAAATATTGGAGAATATTGAAGAAAAACTGTACTTTGAACCAAAATAGTTACTTTTGTAACTTGTTAAAACCAAAACCAATTAATGGGAGATAATTTCAAAAGAGAAGGCAACTTCAATTACTTAGAATCTGGAGAGGGAATTCCTATAATCATATTGCACGGATTAATGGGTAATTTGAGTAATTTTGATGGTGTCTTTGATTATTTTTCTAAAAAGGGATATCAGGTTTTAATGCCTGAACTCCCAATTTATTCGCTACCCATCCTTAAAACAAATGTCAAGAATTTATCAAAATTCGTAAAGTCATTTGTCAATCATAAGGGACTGAAAGAATACATTTTATTAGGCAACTCATTGGGAGGTCATATTGCATTGTATTACACCAAACACAATCCTAAGAACGTCAAAGGGTTGATACTTACAGGGAGCTCTGGACTTTATGAAAGTGCCATGGGAGAAAGTTATCCCAAAAGAGGCGATTACGAATACATCAAGAAAAAGGCAGAAGATGTTTTCTACGACCCAAAAATTGCCACTAAAGAAATTGTTGATGACGTTTACGACTCTGTAAATGATAGAAATAAGTTAATCAGAACCTTGTCTATTGCCAAAAGTGCCATCAGGCACAATATGGCCGATGACTTACCCCATATGAAAATGCCAGCGGCTTTAATTTGGGGGAAAAACGATTCTGTTACCCCACCAGATGTTGCTGAAGAATTTCACAAACTACTACCTAACTCAAGTCTTTATTGGATTGATAAATGTGGACATGCACCTATGATGGAGCATCCCGACACTTTTAATCTACTCTTAGAAGAATGGTTGGAAAAAGAAAATCTCTAACGAATGAAAATCAAATCGGCTGAATTTGTTATTAGCAATACTGATGTAGACAAATGCCCTAAAGATTCATTACCCGAATACGCTTTTATCGGGAGATCAAATGTGGGAAAGTCTTCCTTAATCAATATGCTTGTTGATCGTAAAAGCTTGGCAAAAACATCCGGAAAACCAGGGAAGACACAACTTATAAATCATTTTATCATCAATAAGAATTGGTTTTTAGTTGATTTACCAGGCTATGGATATGCGCAAATCTCAAAGAGTAAAAGACAGATTTTCCAACAATTTATTACCACCTATTTTCTTCAAAGAGAACAATTAGTCTGTACTTTTGTATTGGTTGACTCCAGGCATGAGCCTCAAAAAATAGATTTAGAATTTATGCAGTTTCTAGGTGAAAACGGAATTCCTTTTTGTATTATTTTCACTAAGTCTGACAAACTAAACAGTTCTAAAGTCAATCAGAATTTAATAAACTACCAAAATGAACTCTTAAAGACTTGGGAAGAAATGCCACAGTATTTTGTGACTTCTGCAACTACAAAATCGGGGCAAGATGAATTACTCGACTTTATTGACGGGATTAATAAAAATTTATAATGGCTTCGAATGCTTCTAACCTTGCCGTTTTATATGAAGATAATCATATTATCATTATAAATAAAAAGGTTGGTGATATTACTCAAGGAGATAAAACGGGCGACAAGCCTTTGAGTGACATTGTTAAAGAATACATTAAAAAAAAATACAACAAACCAGGAGCCGTTTATCTCGGTGTTGTTCACAGGTTGGATCGCCCAACGAGTGGTGCTATTATTTTTGCCAGAACTTCTAAAGCACTAGAACGTTTAAATAAAATGCTTCGCGACAAGCAATTAGATAAAACCTATTGGGCCGTTGTAAAGAAGAAGCCCGAAAAAGCCGAAGACACCCTCATTAATTTCTTAAAAAAGAACCCAAAAAACAACAAATCAACTGTTTTTAATAAAGAAATTGAAGGCAGCAAAAAGGCGATTTTACACTATAAGACAATCAAAACTTTAGATCGCTATTTTTTACTCGAGGTTAACCTTGAAACAGGAAGACACCATCAAATTCGCGCTCAACTAGCCAGTATTGGCTCACCAATTAAAGGCGATTTAAAATATGGTTTCGACAGAAGTAATAAAAATAGTGGGATTCATCTACATGCTAAAAAAGTAGCCTTTATTCATCCGGTGAGTAAAGAAAAGATTTCAATAGAAAGTCCGTTACCCGAAGATGACCCTATTTGGAAAGCTTGCCAATAAATTAATGTTTTAACTTTTTAAACTTTTCTTGAATAATTGTTGCAATCGGCTTGTTTTCTATTTTACATTCAAGCCAAGACAAAATATCTAAGTATAAAAAGGACCGGCGTTCATATGGATCATCTTCATAGGCCTTTAATTTCTTATATAATTTAACAAATTCTGCCTTTAATTGATGTGGATAAATGGTACCCAAACCACGTAAAAAAGCAATGATATCTTTTTGTACCTCATGCAGATCATCCATTTTGATTAGAAATTTATAGGTGCTTTTCAGTTGGATATCTAAATGGTAGTCTAATCCGGATTCATAATGAGCCAACAAACTTAAAATTCGCGCAAAACACATCAAATCTTCGCGCATTTTCAAATTCCTATTTCCAATAATTTTTTCGAGATATTCAATACATTTTTTATTATCGCCAGCACCGAAATATAAACTTGCTATTTTATAATAAAACAGCATAATATGATGTTCATCAATTCTATCATTATACAATTTTATGCCACTTATCACTTCAGCAACCAAAGGGATCCCTTTTTCAAATGAACCCTCAATAAAATGTAAATTAAACTTATTATTATTGATATATAAAAAACGCAACACCTCTATATTGTCATCTTTTGGGAAATCTACGGTTTCTACAATGGCCTCTAATTGCTTCAATGATTTTTTAAACTTTCGATAATGTCTTGCAAAAAAGAGTGACTCTAATAGGTAATGATTTCCTTTTAAAAAGAAAACAGGATTCAATTTTATCATCGCTTCGTTGTCATAAAATAAATCAACCCATTTTTTTGAGTATTTATAACTTGATGAAAAATCTTGCACTAAAAAACTATACCATAAATGTGACTTATACAACCAAAGTTTTTCTCTAAATCCGAGATTCTTTATCTTGTATTTTGGCATTCTATCCTTAAAATATTTGGTGATAACCTTATACTCATCATCATTTTTAACATAGCCCGTCTTTAATAAAAGACCGTACAGCTGCAATGATAAATTTGATAACTTACTAGCAATCACATTCTCCATACTCAAGTTTTTGGCCTGGATTGCTAATTCATCTGCCCGCGTACTAATACTACGTGTAATGTATTGTGATTCAATTATCTTTTCTAGTTCAACAATTTCATATGCTATATTTTTTTCTTCGTTATCGATAGCTAAAATTTTGGCTTTATCTAAGATTTTTAAACTTTGCTTGTATAGTCCTTTATGATATAAAATTGTTGCGAAATCAAGTTGTTCTCTAATTTGAATTCTAATATTTTGATGCGATGGATTTAGTCGAAGACTAATCAGTATTTGCTTATATAAGTGCGCCTTTAAATTTGATAATTGGGCCTTTTTAACAATTTTGGTTTTTAAAATTACATCCTCGTCATATTTTGGCAACTTATCCATTAAATTGAACAGTGCTAAAAATTTTGAGTCCGTATTTACTCCCAATCTACCAACATACAATTTGAATTGTCTTTTTTCAGATTTAGAAAGTGATTTGACTAAAACAAATAAATTATCTTTTTGCGTATTAATCATTGTATGAATTAAGATATTAACCTATTGTATCACAACTATTTAAACTCCTCAAAACAGCTTTAAACGTTGTAAAAATTCAAGCCATGCGTCATGCTTTCAGCAAACCAAAATATAAATTCGTATAAGAATAAAGAAATATATTCGTAAATAATGGATAAAAATATAGTACAAATATTTGACACTACCCTAAGAGACGGAGAGCAAGTTCCTGGGTGTAAACTAGATACGCAACAAAAATTGGTAATTGCGGAACGACTCGATGAGTTGGGTGTAAATGTAATAGAGGCAGGTTTTCCAATATCTAGTCCGGGTGATTTCAACTCTGTTGTTGAAATTTCTAAAATTGTAAAAAATGCTACGGTTTGCGGCTTAACAAGATCTGTTAAAAAAGATATTGAAGTGGCAGCCGAAGCACTGAGATACGCAAAAATGCCTAGAATTCACACGGGTATTGGCACTTCAGATTCACATATAGTACACAAATTCAAAGCCACTAGAGAAGAAATCATTGAACGTGCTGTAGGCGCCGTGAAGTACGCAAAAACGTTTGTTGAAGACGTAGAATTTTACGCAGAAGATGCGGGAAGAACAGATAATGAATTTCTAGCCCGCGTATGTGAAGCAGTTATTAAAGCCGGTGCTACGGTACTCAATATACCGGATACTACCGGTTATTGTTTACCCGAAGAGTATGGTGCTAAAATGAAATACCTCAAGGAAAATGTACGCGGTATTGACAGAGCCATTTTATCTTGTCATTGCCACAACGATCTTGGTTTGGCCACGGCAAATTCAATTGCGGGGGTTATTAACGGAGCACGACAAATAGAGTGTACCATCAATGGTATTGGAGAGCGCGCTGGTAACACTGCTTTAGAAGAGGTAGTAATGATTTTAAAACAGCACCCCTATTTAAACTTAGATACAAGTATAAATACACAACTTTTAAATGACACGAGTCAATTAGTATCAGAAAGTATGGGTATGCTAGTTCAGCCAAACAAAGCGATTGTTGGCGCCAATGCTTTCGCACATAGTTCGGGCATTCATCAAGACGGCGTGATTAAAAATCGTGAAACTTATGAAATTATCAATCCGAAGGATGTAGGTGTCAATGATTCTGCAATTGTTTTAACCGCTCGAAGTGGAAGGGCAGCCTTGGCCTATAGAGCAAAAAACATTGGGTATGAACTAACCAAATTACAACTTGATAAAGTATATGCTACTTTTTTAAGTTTTGCCGATAGAAAAAAAGAAATTATTGATTCTGATATCCATACAATTATCAAATCAAGTAAAATAGGAAATTCAATTTTTGCATAAAAATGAGTAAAACATTATTTGATAAAGTTTGGGATAGTCATGTGGTTGATACGGTCAAAAATGGTCCGCAAATTATCTATATTGATAAGCATTTAATTCATGAGGTTACGAGTCCGCAAGCATTTAACGAACTAGAAAAAAGAAACATTCCTGTGTTGCGTCCGCAACAAATCGTAGCTACGGCAGACCATAATACTCCAACAACAGATCAGCATTTACCAGTAAAAGATTTACTTTCTAGGAACCAGTTGAAGCAATTAACTGAGAACTGTAAAAAAAATAATATTGAACTCTACGGATTGGGGCATCAATACAATGGTATAGTACATGTTATTGGCCCTGAGCTCGGAATTACCCAACCGGGAATGACCATGGTTTGTGGTGATAGTCACACGTCTACACATGGGGCTTTTGGAACCATCGCTTTCGGTATTGGAACTAGTCAAGTGGCACAAGTTTTTGCAAGTCAATGTCTCTTAATGGCTAAACCTAAAAAATTACGCGTTAATGTTCATGGTAAACTCAAAAAAGGGGTATTACCAAAAGATGTAATTCTGTACATTATTGCTAAGTTAGGCACCAACTCAGGTACCGGTTATTTTTGTGAATATGCTGGAAATGTATTTGAAGAAATGTCAATGGAAGGTAGAATGACCATTTGCAATATGAGTATTGAAATGGGAGCTAGAGGTGGAATGATTGCCCCTGACCAAACAACCTTTGACTATATAAAAAATCGGAAATTCGCACCAAAAGGAGCCGACTTTGATCAAAAAGTAGCCCATTGGAAAACGCTAAAAACGGATGACGATGCCGTTTTCGACTTAGAATACACACTTGATGCTGCCGACATTGAACCCATTATTACCTATGGTACAAATCCTGGAATGGGAATTAAAATTTCAGAAAACATCCCTGAATTGAACGATGCTTCATTTGAAAAATCGTTGGCCTATATGAATTTTAAAAAAGGGGAAACTTTATTGAACACGCCTATTAACTATGTGTTTTTAGGAAGCTGTACCAATTCTAGAATTGAAGATTTTAGAATTGCCGCCAGCTATATCAAAGGAAAACAAAAAGCGAGTAATGTAAACGCTTGGTTGGTTCCTGGTTCACAACAAGTAGCTAAACAAATTCTTGAAGAAGGTTTGGATACTATTTTTGAAACTGCAGGATTTAAATTACGCCAACCTGGTTGCTCGGCATGCTTAGCAATGAATGATGATAAAATCCCCGAAGGCGAGTATTGTGTATCTACCTCTAACAGAAACTTTGAAGGGAGACAAGGGCAAGGAGCCCGTACAATTTTAGCGAGCCCTTTGGTTGCTGCTGCAACGGCCGTAGCCGGTAAAATTGTAAATGTGTTAGAAGAAATTGAAGAATTAGAATTGGTTTAGAACATGGAAAAATTTAAAAAATTAATATCAACAGCAGTTCCGTTACCAACAGAAAATATTGATACAGATCAAATTATTCCTGCACGCTTTTTAAAAGCTACAGACAAAGAAGGGTTTGGAGATAATGTATTTAGAGACTGGCGATATAATAAAGATGGTAGCATCAATGAAAAGTTTGTATTGAACGATAAGCGCTATAACGGAAGCATACTCGTTGCTGGTAATAACTTTGGCTGTGGATCGAGTCGCGAACACGCCGCTTGGGCCTTAGACGGGTATGGTTTTAAAGTAATTATTAGCAGTTTTTTTGCAGACATATTTAAAGGAAATGCTTTTAACAATGGCCTATTACCCATTCAAGTTTCAGCAGCATTTCTTTCTAAATTAATGAATGCAATTACAGAAAATCCAAATACGAAACTAACTGTTGATTTAGAAAATCAGCAAATAAGTATTGAAAACATTGAGGAAACCGAACAATTTGAAGTAGACCCTTATAAAAAATTGTGTTTGATTAATGGTTATGACGACATTGATTATTTATTAAGCAATAAGGACAAGATAGAACAATTTGAACAACAACATCAATTCTAAGAATTACAAAAAATGAAACTAAATATAGCAGTATTATCGGGTGACGGAATTGGTCCAGAGGTGACAGAGCAGGCAAAAAAAGTATTGAAAGCCGTGGCGCATGAGTTTGATCACACCTTTATTTTTAAGGATGCGTTGGTAGGTGCCATTGCGATTGACAAAACAGGCGACCCATTACCAGAAGCTACGCTAAAGATTTGTTCTGAAACGGATGCCGTACTTTTTGGAGCTATTGGAGATCCTAAATATGATAATGATCCTTCTGCAAAAGTACGACCAGAACAAGGATTATTAAAACTGCGTAAATCATTGGGATTATACACTAATATCCGTCCTGTAAAAGCATATAATGAGCTTCTTGAAAAATCTCCTTTGAAAAAAGAAATTATTGAAGGAACAGACATTAGTATCTATAGAGAGTTAACGGGTGGAATATATTTTGGTGAGAAAAAATTAAGTGATGACGGAAAAACGGCTTCCGATTTATGTGAATACAGCGAATTTGAAATAGAACGCATTACACACTTAGCATTTAAGGCTGCTCAAAAGAGAAAGAAAAAATTAACCTTGGTAGATAAAGCAAATGTACTTGAAAGCTCGAGGTTATGGCGAAAAGTAGTTACTAAAATTGGAAAATCATATAAAGATGTGGCCTTAGATTTTCTTTTTGTAGACAATGCGGCCATGCAACTAATTTTAAACCCAAGTCAATTTGACGTTATTCTAACTGAGAATATGTTTGGTGATATTATTTCCGATGAAGCCAGTGTTATAGGCGGTTCTATTGGCTTATTAGCCTCTGCTTCTATAGGTGATAAATATGCGCTATTTGAGCCCATTCACGGGTCGTATCCGCAAGCCAAAGGGAAAGGCATTGCGAACCCTATTGCTTCTATTTTGTCGGCTGCCATGCTCTTAGAGCACTTTGAATTGTTTGAAGAAGCTGCATTGATTAGAAGAGGCGTAGAAAAATCGTTAAAATTAAAGATTACCACGCCTGATTTAAATTCAGAATACCAAAATGTAACAACCAATAAAGTGGGTGATTTTATAGAAGATTTTATATACTACCCAGAAGACACTAATATGAATTTTCAAAACATTCATATTGGGCAATCAACAATTATTTAATAAGTTATTTGAATTAAGAGTTAAGTAGTAGCTGATGGTGAAAGAGCATTTTAAAAAAATGCTCTTTTTTTATTAAAATGATACCTACTACTCTTTATCACCAGGATGGTATCTTTTTTTAGCTCTTTTCTCTACATCATCTTTATAATAAGCCACTTCTTTAAATTGCCCATCTGCATAACGTTGTGCCTGGTCATCAAAATGAGGCGAATCAGGATCACCACTCTGCCCTCCAGCCAACATACTTTTGGCTTTTACCTTTTCTCCAAATTCAACCACGGCAACAAAACTATTCCCAGCCACGCCATATTGACGTTTGGTATCCTCTCCGAATCTGGTACCGAAAGACGCCAAGGCACCCCAACTACTCGAAGCCATACCAACAGCAAGGCTTGGTTTATCATCATCAAATTTTTGAAAAATTTCACCATCGTTTCGTTGGTAGCGATTAAATTCTCCCCAAGGTGTTTGCCACGAACCAAAATCTGCCTTTAAATTATTTAAAGCGATTTGAAATATTTCCATACGCTCTTCAGGAGTAGACGTCTTACTCATATAGTCAAATCTTCCTAATAACGTTATTCTTTTATTTCCTGTCATTGTAGGAATTTTCCCTGATTTATAATAAGCGTTTAAATAAAACTGGGTCAAGGTCATTCCAACAGAGGTTTCCGATACTCTAAAATCCCATTTTTTTAATAAAGCGATTGCATCTTTCGCTTCTTGTGTACCCACTGTAGCCTTTGTTGAAGCATCCAATAAACCACTAATTAGCAAATCTGCTCCGGGTAAATAGGTATCATATGCCAATTCAATTAAGGAATCTAGTGTTAAATTATCAGCTTTTGTCAATAACGGAATGGCATGAATTCCTCTAAAATTTTCGGGAAATGAGCTCATATAATTTGGATAATCCTCTCGCTTTGGGCTAAACTCAGCTGCACTTGTAAATGGTGTAGAGTTGCAGTTTTGTATCCAGCCATTTGGAGGGTTCAATACCAATATATTATCCTTCAAAGGATGTAATCCATCCCAATCGGTTTCTGGATTGCTCCCATCAACGGGTTGGCTATAATCAAACTTTTCATTTCGCTTTGGTATGAAGTTTCCATGATAATAAGCTATGGTTCCATCTGCATCAGCATATACTGTATTGTTTGAAGAGTTGGTTCTAATATCCATCATGTTATAAAACTCTTCATGATTCGATTTTTTTGTACGTGTAAAAGACTGCTCCAACGCTTTGATCGGACTCCACATTAACGCAGTTGAAACCCATTTATCATCATTTGCATGCGTAATTGGGCCATGATGTGTTCGGTAAGCCATAAATGATTTTTCTTCAAAACCTGTTGCAGCTTTATATTTTAAAGTGACGTTTATAGAATCTACAGGACGAAGCTCTTCACCATATTTATAAGCTGTTTTTGAGCCATCTTTAACAATGGTTTCTTCAAACTCATCTATAATATCCGTTCCTGTTGAGGTATGCATCCACCCTGTTTTTTCATTAAATCCTTGATAGACAAAAAATTGCCCCCAAGTAACGGCACCATAGGCATTCAACCCTTCTTCGCTAACCATATGCACTTCACCACGAAAAAAGAATGACGTGTGTGGATTAATAAGCAACATAGCCTTACCAGACTTTGTTTTATCACCAGAAATAGCAAAACCATTAGACCCTCTTGGCTCATCATCTTTCAATCTGAGCAAACCATCATTAACTGCTACTTTAGTATCGTTTTCTTTATCATAAAAGGCTTTAATTTTTTTGGTAGATACACTTTCAATATCACCACCAATGGATCCTTCACTAAAAAACATTGGCATCCACGGTTCAAAATGGGTTAATAATTTAGGTGTAACATCTGGGTTTTTGTGGAGATAGTAATTTACTCCATCAGCAAAAGCGATGCACAACTCTTGGAGCCATTTGGGACTATTATTAAAATTTTTAATAGCTTCTTCTTTGGTCATATAAAGATTTGCCCGTAAATCACTATACAAAGACGCTTCACCTTCTACTTCAGCAAGTCGACCGATAGCCCAAATATAATTGCGTTCTACACGATTGAAATCGTCTTCACATTGTGCATATAGCAATCCAAAAACAGCATCTGCATCTGTTTTACCATAAATATGAGGCACTCCAAAATCATCTCTTATAATTTCCGTATTTTCCGCATGCTGTTGCCAGCGCTCTTGTTCGGTAAGTGCTTTACTCGCTTTCTGCTGCGTATTACAGCTTATTAGAATTAAAAAAAGGACAACAGAAATTCTTTTCATATGAATTGATTTACAAGATATTATTTCTTCAAAGGAAGAATACTTGAACGAATTTAGTTGTTTTTTACAATAAAGGCAAGCTAAAAAATAGATTGAGGAAATTTCTCTTTGATTTTATCTAAACACAGGTTTCCAATACTACCACTGTGCGTATGTTTTTTTGAAGTATCTGGTGTATACGTTCCGTCTTGCACTTCTTTTCCTATGTGTTGATACGCCTCTCTAAAACTCATCCCTTTTTCAACCAAGGTATTCATATTGTCTACTGTAAATAGGTATTGATACTTCGAATCATTTAAATCAATATTTTTCACTTCTACTTGTTGAATGGCATAAGTAAATATATCTAATAGGTCTTTTACGTCTTCAATAGCAGCTATCATATTTTCTTTTAACAATTGATAATCTCTATGGTACCCACTAGGCAAATTATTAGTAATTAATACCATTTCCGTATGTAGTGCTTGTATTTTATTACTCTTACCGCGAATGAGTTCAAAGACATCTGGATTTTTCTTGTGAGGCATGATACTACTTCCGGTAGTCAATGCATCGGGAAAAACGATAAATCCAAAATTCTGACTGTTATACAAACAGATATCCATGGCAAAACGTGCAAAGGTATTACACAGGCTTCCTAAAGCAAGTGAAATGGTGCGTTCGCTTTTTCCACGGCTCATTTGCGCCGCAACCACATTGTATTTCAAGGTTGAAAACCCTAATTCTTGGGTGGTGAATTCTCTATCAATGGGGAACGAACTGCCATAACCTGCTGCAGAGCCTAACGGATTTTGATCTACTGTTTTCAATGCGGCGTTTATTAAATACACATCATCAATCAACACCTCAGCATAGGCAGAAAACCACAAACCAAACGACGAAGGCATGGCTACTTGTAGGTGTGTATATCCAGGCAATAAGCTTTCCTTATGTTTTTCGGCTAAATTCAAAAGGGTATCAAAAAAGTTTTTGGTTTTATGCTGAATTTCCTGCAGACTATCCTTGTAAAATAACTGTAAAGCCACCAACACTTGATCGTTTCTAGAGCGTGCTGTATGGATCTTTTTACCAACTTCCCCATAAACCTTTGTGAGTTCAAATTCAATCTTAGAATGTACATCTTCAAATTGCGCTTCAATTACAAAGGTGCCCGCTGAAATTTGTTGAGCCAACACTTCCAATCCTTCCTCCAATTGCTGCAAGTCATCTGCAGTTAAAATCCCTATTTTATGCAGCATTTTAGCATGTGCTAATGAAGCCTGCACATCATACTTCGCAATATGAATGTCAATTTCCCGATCGTTCCCTACGGTGAATTGTTCTATTTTTTTATCAATTGTAATGCCTTTGTCCCAGAGTTTCATATGCTTCATGTTTTGTTGTCGCTTCAAGCGCATTCGAGAGGTTCATTAGGTCTCGACCGCACTCGATCTGACATTCTACAGTACTTTTTTTAATAATTCAATGTATATTTTAATGCCTTCTTCAATTTCATTGAGATAAATAAATTCATCAGCTGAATGTGAGCGTGTACTATCTCCAGGCCCCAATTTAAGCGATGGACAAGTTAAACAAGCTTGATCTGATAAGGTAGGTGAGCCATAGGTGGTTCTTCCAATTTCAATACCTGCAACGACCAACGGATGATTCACAGGAATCGACGATGAATTTAGTTTTGTGCTTCTCGGAATAATACTATCACAAGGCGCTTCTCTTTGTAAAATATCAACAATATCAGTATTTGAGTATCTATCATTTACCCGAACGTCTACCACCAACCTCACATCAGCAGGCACGGCATTGTGTTGTTTACCCGCATTGATTTGTGTTACTGTCATTTTAACTTCACCCAATGCCGTCGATACTTTCTTAAATTGATATTTTTGAAACCATTGCAACACATTGATCGTGTTGTAAATGGCATTGTCGTCATTTGGATGAGCGGCATGACTCGGCGTTCCTTTTACGATCGCATCAAACACCACCAATCCCTTTTCGGCAACAGCCAAATTCATTAAAGTAGGCTCACCAACGATGGCCACATCTATTTTAGGAAGTATCGCAAGCATACTATTCAAACCATTTTCTCCACTACTCTCCTCTTCTGCTGAGGCCACTACTACCAAATTGTAATTTAAATGTTCCTTTGCATAAAAATAGGTGAATGTTGCCATTAAAGAAACCAAACACCCCCCCGCATCATTACTTCCCAATCCGTACAACTTCCCATTTTCTACAATCGCCTTAAACGGATCTTTGGTATATCCATTATTGGGTTTTACCGTATCATGATGTGAGTTCAACAGCAAAGTGGGTTTGGATTCATCAAAATATTTATTGGTGGCCCAAACATTATTTGAATTTCTTTTATAAGGAATTTGGTACTGCTTAAACCACTGGACGATCTGTAATGCCGTTTGATCTTCTTCTTCTGAAAACGACTCTGTTTCAATAAGCCTTTTTAAGAGTTCAATGGCTTCATTTGTTAATTGCTGAATCATTTTGTTATGGTTGTAAAATTAGTTTGCTTATCAAAAAGCATTGCTGGCTTACCAATACATACTTTTTGTACCTCATTTGAAATGGCGTGAAAACAATTATTTAGTTTAGGTAGCATCCCATCAGAAATAACCCCTTGATCAATTAAACTTTGATAGGTTTTGGTATTGATTTTTTGTATTACAGAATCGTCATCATCCACATCTTGTAAAACACCATTTTTCTCAAAACAGTAATACAATTCTGTCTGAAATAAATGAGCAAAACTGATAGCCAGCTCTGATGCAACAGTATCTGCATTGGTATTTAATAACTGGCCGTTTTCATCATGAGTTATGGCACAAAATACTGGTGTTATATTCGCATCTATAAGCAATTCTAAGGCGCTTGTATTGACTTTAATAACGTCTCCTACAAATCCGTAATCCACCGTTTTTACGGGCCGTTTGTTAGAAACAATTGTATTTCCATCGGCTCCAGTAAACCCCATTGCATTGCATCGATTTGCTTGTAATTTTGCTACTAGGGTCTTATTAATTTTCCCAGCATAGACCATGGTGATAATGTTCAGGGTTTCTTCATCTGTAATCCGTCTTCCTTCATTCATTTTCACCTCAACCCCCATATCAGCAGCAAGTTTTGTTGCCAATTTTCCACCTCCGTGAATCAATATTTTAGGAGATTCAAGCGCTGCAAAATCCGCCAAAAACACATCCAATGCCGAAGCATTATCGATAATATTTCCACCTATTTTTACTACTTTAAGTGTTTTCATTTTTTCGCGTTGTTTTCCAAAATATTTTTCAACACAATTTGTGCGGCAAATGTTCTATTATTGGCTTGTTGCATTACTATAGCGCTGTCACTATCTAAAACCGCATCTTCTACAACAACATTCCGTCTTACGGGTAAGCAATGCATAAATTTAGCCTTTCCTAACTTGGCTTGTGTCATCATCCAATTCTTATCCTGACTTAAAATTTCTCCATAGTTTTCATAACTACTCCAATTCTTCACATACACAAAATCAGCAGCATCTAGAGCCGCATCTTGATCGTATTGAATAGGTGTGTCTTTTACAATTTCCGGATTCAATTCGTAGCCTTTTGGATGGGTAATTGTTAAATCGACATTCATCTCCTGCATCATTTCCACAAAAGAATTGGCCACAGCTTGCGGTAAAGCCTTGGGGTGTGGTGCCCATGATAATACTACTTTGGGTCTTGGAGTGCTAACCAACTCTGTAATGGTAATCGCATCTGCTAAGGCTTGTAATGGATGTGCGGTGGCACTTTCCATATTTATAATAGGTACCGTTGCATATTTCACAAAACTACTCAGAATAAACTCTGATTCATCCTTTTTTTTATCTGTTAAACTTGGAAATGCTCTTACCGCAATAACATCAGCATATTGCGAAATAACTTGCGCCGCTTCTTTAATATGTTCAGAGGTATTGGTATTCATGATGGTTCCATCTTCAAATTCCAATTGCCAAGCATCGTTTACATTCAATACCATAACGTGCATCCCTAAATTTCGAGCTGCTTTTTCGGTACTCAAACGCGTGCGTAGACTTGCATTAAAAAACAACATTACCAGTGTTTTATTCTTTCCTAATTCAGAAAATTCGAAAGGGTTCATTTTCAATAAAATGGCTTCCTTAATCGTTTCTTGAAGATTTGAAATATCTTTTATATGGGTGTATTTTTTCATGTTATAATTCTTTTTCCAAAGCTTTAAAGAAAGCATCAATATGTACTCTTTGTACTGTTAGGGGTGGAAGGATTCTAATTAAATTCGGATTGTTTGCACTTCCTGTAAATATTTTATGCTCATGAATGAGTTTCTTTCGTAAATCAGCTAATGGAAAATCAAATTCCAATCCCAACATCAAACCGCGTCCTTTCACTGTTTTAAGTTGCGGTATTTTCGCTGCTTTTTGGATAAAATAAGTGGAAATATCTTTGGTATTTTGCAGTAAAGATTCAGTTTCCAATACTTCTAGAACCGCCAAAGAAGCGGCACATGCCAAATGATTTCCTCCAAAGGTAGTTCCCAACAAACCATACGAAGCTTGAATACTTTGATGAATTAAAATGCCTCCAATTGGAAAGCCGTTACCCATACCCTTAGCCATGGAAATAATATCGGGTGTAATTTGATGCTTTTGAAAGGCAAAAAAATCACCGGTTCTTCCAAAACCACTTTGTACTTCATCAGCAATAAAAAGGGTGTTGTACTGTTTACATAATTTTTCAAGTCCTTGATAAAATTCAGTCGTACTTTCATCCAACCCTCCTACGCCTTGAATGACCTCCACAATCACGGCACAGGTATGGTTTTGTTTCAATACATGCTCAACAGCATCTAAGTCACCCAAGGCTACAAAATCCACCTCTTGTTGTGTATTCAATGGCGCATTGATTTTCGGATTGTCAGTTGCTGCTACTGCTGCAGAAGTACGTCCGTGAAATGAATTTCTAAAGGCTAATATTTTCTTTTTACCCGTATGAAAGGAGGCTAATTTTAAAGCATTTTCATTCGCTTCAGCACCAGAATTACACAAAAACAACTGATAGTCTTCACAATTTGACAATTTTGTTAATTGTGCTGCAAGCTTCACTTGTAGCGGATTTTGGATGGCATTACTATAAAAGCCTAACTTTTCTACTTGATTTGTAATTGCGGTTACGTATTTAGGATGTGAATGCCCGATTGAAATAACGGCATGACCTCCATAAAGGTCTAAATACTCAACACCTTTATCATCGTAAACATACACATCATTTGCTCTTACTGGAGTAATATCAAACAATGGATATACATTAAATAAACTCATAACTGTTCTTCTTTAATCGTACTTATTTTATTGAAAGATGCTACCATTCCTTGAATTAAGGAAGAGCTCAAGCCTTTATGCTCCATTTCATTAAGCCCTTGTATCGTACAACCTTGAGGAGTTGTTACTCTATCTATCTCCTCTTCAGGGTGGTTTCCGTTGGTAATTAACAAATTGGCAGCTCCTTCACTAGTATACATAGCCAATTCTTGTGCTTCTTTCGCATCAAAACCTAACTGTATGGCAGCTTGTGTTGTTGCTCTTATCAATCGCATCCAAAAAGCAATTCCACTTGCACACACTACTGTAGCGGCCTGCATTTGAGATTCAGGAATACTTAACGAATGCCCTAATCGATTAAAGATTGCTTCAGCAATTTTAATGCGTTTCGCCCCTTGTATATTACAGCAAAGACACGTCATTGATTTACCTACAGCAATGGCTGTATTTGGCATCGCTCTAATAATAAACTGCTCTTTACCCACTACTTCTTCTATCTTTGAAATTGTGAATCCTGTAATTGTTGAAATCAACACATGCTTTTCAGTCAAATACGGCACTACATCTTTTAAAATAGTTTCAAAATGTGCCGGTTGTACAGCAAAGATTAATATATCTGATTTTTGAACGGCCTCGATATTATCCACGGTAAGCGTGACATGCTTATACCCTTCAAATTCTGAAATCGAATCTAAATTTCGCTTGGTTAAATACAAGCTGGTAATTGCGTTGTTGCTTATCAATCCTTTCGCGATGGATTTTCCTAAATTTCCCGTTCCTATAATGGCAATCCTCATAGTGTTGATTTTCGTTTTTTTCGATTCTTCATCTTCTTTAAAATACGCTATTATTAAAAATAATTCGCCTTTAATTGTAAGCCTTCTGTTTCTGAATAACCAAACATGAGATTCATATTTTGTATGGCTTGTCCGGATGCCCCTTTTAATAAATTATCGGTTATACTTGTGATTAATAATTTGTTCTGATGTTTATGTAAATGAAGGATGCATTTATTGGTGTTCACCACTTGTTTTAAATGGATCTCTTCGTCAGATACAATAGTGAAGGCTGCATTTTCATAATAGCTTTTATACATAGACTTTGCCGCTTCCAAAGTTCCTTCATATGCCGTATACACAGTAGCAAAAATCCCCCTTGAGAAATTCCCGCGATTCGGCACAAAATTAATTTCATTATTAAAATTGGGTTGTAACTGTTTCATTGTTTGATTGATCTCACCTAAATGCTGATGAGTAAATGCCTTGTAATGCGAGAAATTATTATCACGCCAGGTAAAATGCGTACTACCAGACAATGCTGTTCCTGCCCCAGTTGCCCCAGTTACTGCATTTACATGCACCTCATCTTTAAGTAATTTATTTTCTGCTAACGGCAATAATGCCAATTGAATGGTGGTGGCAAAACAGCCAGGATTGGCAATATAATTTGCTTTTTTAATTGCGTTTTTTTGTAACTCAGGCAATCCATACACGAAGGACTTTCCTGAAAAAACGGCATCGGGTTCAAGTCTAAAATCATTGCTCAAATCAATGATTTTTGTTTGATTAGAAAACTGATTTTTTTCTAAAAATATTTTTGAGTTTCCGTGTCCTAAACACAAAAACAATACATCTACTTCTGGATTTATTTTGGCGGTAAATTCTAGATCTGTTGAACCTATCAAATCTTGATGTACTTTACTTATTTTGTTTCCAGCATTGGAAGTGCTAAATATAAAATTGATAGTTGTTTTAGTATGATTTAATAACAATCTGATTAATTCACCTGCGGTGTATCCTGCTCCTCCAATAATCCCTACCTCTATCATAATTCTGAATTTACTTGTTGGAAAATTTTATTTTGATTGCCTACAATTTTAATAAATCCTTTTGCTTCATCAGCTGTCCAACCCTTATTGATTTCTCCGTAGCTTCCAAACTTAGCATTCATTAAATCATGTTTTGAAACAATCCCATCTAACATAAAATGATACGGTTTTAAACTCACCATTACATCACCAGAAACACAAGCCTGACTACTTTCTAAAAAAGCCTCGATATTGCGCATTACAGGATCTAAATACTGACCTTCATGTAAATGCATACCATAGAAACTAGCTAAATATTCTTTGTGTTGTAATTGCCATTTGGTCAAGGTATGTTTTTCTAATAAGTGATGTGCCTTAATTGTAATTAATGCTGCTGCTGCTTCAAACCCAACACGCCCTTTAATACCAACAATCGTATCACCGACATGAATATCTCTACCTATTGCATATGCGGAAGCTAAAGTATTCAAAAACTCAATGTTCTTTTCTGGTGAATTTTTCTTACCGTTTACTGCAATCAATTCCCCTTTGGCAAAGGTTAATTGCACCTTTTCCTCACCTTCTTTTTGCAACTGTGAAGGATACGCAGTATCTGGCAATGGCTTTTCTGAAGTCAATGTTTCTTCTCCACCTACACTTGTTCCCCAAAGCCCTTTATTCACCGAGTATTTAGCCTTTTCCCAAGACATATCAATACCATTGCTTTTTAAATAATCAATCTCCTCTTGTCTGGTTAATTTTTGATCTCTAATTGGTGTAATAATTTCAATTTCTGGAGCTAAGGTTTGAAAAATCATATCAAAACGCACTTGATCATTTCCGGCGCCCGTACTGCCATGTGCTATATACTTTGCATTAATACTTTTAGCGTACTCAACAATTTCAATGGCTTGTATAATTCGCTCAGCACTTACCGACAAGGGGTAGCTATTATTTTTCAACACATTTCCAAATATTAGATACTTAACTACTTTGTTGTAAAAAGTAGCAATGGCGTCTATATTTACATATGAAGTCACTCCCATTTTATAGGCATTCGACTTTATAGTTACTATTTCTTCTGAAGAAAACCCTCCAGTATTTACACTAACGGCATGCACTTCATAATCTTTTGATAGGCTTACTGCACAATACGATGTGTCTAAACCTCCACTATAGGCTATTACTAATTTCTTCATTTCTTATCTTTTTTTAAAAACATGGCTTCCTTTATATGTTTCAATCGTTGAAATACCTTTGGTTTCACCTGTTGTTTCCCCTCTGCTTTTTTCGGGTCATATAACATGCCAGTACACAAACACATTTTCTGTTCTGTACGTTGTAATACATCATAATTTTTACACGTCTGACAACCGTTCCAAAAAGATTGGTCGTCTGTTAACTCTGAAAATGTAACTGGTTTATAGCCCAAATCACTATTCATTTTCATTACTGCAAGACCAGTAGTAATACTGAATACTTTGGCATCAGGAAACTTAGTTCTGGAGTGTTCAAATACTTTTGCTTTTATCTTTTTAGCCAGTCCTTGATCTCTAAAATCTGGATGTACAATGAGTCCTGAATTGGCAACGAATTTACCATGCCCCCACTGTTCTATATAGCAAAACCCAGCAAAGGTGTCACCATCTAATGCAATTACGGCATTGCCATTTTGCATTTTAGTAATAATATATTCTGGTTTTCTCTTGGCAATACCTGTTCCCCTAACCTGTGCAGCATCTTCGATTGTTTTACAGATAATTTCTGCATAAACACTATGTGTTTTATCGGCAATAACAATTTTCATTGGTTTGAATTTAATTTATTAAGTATCATATCGTCTTATGATTTCAATGTTTGATTTATTGTTGTTGGATTATAATTTTGAAAACAAGAACCGGACACACCTAAGTTCAATAATTAAAGTACACCCTTACGGGCGACGGGGGAAAATACGGCGCACATCAAACTTGCTATTATTATTAATAACTAAATTTTGAAAGAATATTATGAGGACTGATTTATACAAGATTAAAAAATAAAAAATTACGTAATTGAGTAACTGACTGCTAAAGACTAGCGACGGCGACAGCGCACCGGCAACTGACCGGGTATTGCGAAACGTATTTTATTTTTTGTTGTAATCATTAAACAAACCTACAATTAAATTTCAAAATATCAAACACTTACTATCTATTTTTAAAGGATATAATCAGTACTCACGAAATTTGATTTTTTTGATTTCAATAAATTCTCCAAAATCTCATTATTATACGGGTTATCTTTAGAGGCAATAAAGGTTCTTATAGAAAATGATCGCAGTGCATCATGCACACTAAGTGTTCCTACTGCAGAGTCTTTTCTTCCGGTAAACGGAAAAACATCAGGTCCTCTTTGGCAAGAACTATTTAAATTAACTCTACACACCAAATTAACCAAGGTATCAATTAATGTTGATAATTGATTCACATCCTTACCAAAAAGACTCACTTGTTGCCCATAGTTAGAATCTGCAATATCATCTAATGGCTCATCAACATTGGTGAAAGTTCTAATTGGCACTATGGGTCCAAATTGTTCTTCTTCATATACCTGCATCTCTTTAGTCACTGGATAGACTACCGCGGGAAAAATAAAACTATCTGTTACCTCGCCTCCTTTTTTATTCAAAATCTGCGCTCCTTTATCAATTGCATCTTTAATAAGTCCTTGGATATATTCAACTTTCCCAGGCTCTGGCAACGGTGTTAATTGCACCCCATTCTCCCAAGGGTTTCCAAACTTCAGCGCATCTACCTTTGCACAATATTTTTCATTAAACTCGGCGGCAATATCCTCATGTACATACACTATTTTCAATGCCGTACAGCGTTGACCATTAAATGATAGGGTTCCAGAAATACACTCATCTACTGCCAAATCAATATCAGCATCTGGTAAAATAATAGCCGGATTTTTGGCTTCTAAACCTAATACCAATCGCAGTCTATTTGATTTTGGATGTAGGTGCTGTAAAGCATTTGCCGAAGTACTATGCCCAATCAAAGCGAGTACATCAACCTTCCCTGTTTTCATAATTGGAGTTGCTACTATTCTACCTCTTCCATAAATAACGTTTACAACACCTTTTGGAAAACTCTCCTTAAACACTTCTAGCAAAGGTGAGATTAACAATACGCCGTGCTTAGCCGGTTTAAATACGGTGGTATTCCCCATAATTAATGCAGGAATCAACAAGCAAAAAGCCTCATTTAAAGGGTAATTGTATGGCCCTAAGCATAGCACCACTCCAAGTGGGCCACGACGAATATGTGCGTGAATACCAGCGTTCTTTTCAAAACGTGCGCTATCACGATCCATATTTTTATAATCTTCAATAGTATCGTAGATATAATCTATTGTTCGGTCAAATTCTTTCTCGGCGTCAGCAGTAGTTTTACAAATTTCCCAAACCAAATACTTCACTACTTCGGCTTTCTTTGTTTTCATTTTCTCAACAAAGGTTTCCATACATTTAATACGATCTTCAACCTTCATCGTCGGCCAAATACCTTGCCCTTTACCGTAGGCCACGCATGCCGCATCTAGCGCATTAAGCGCTGCTTTCTCATCTAGATCAGGCACCGTTCCTAAAAACGTCTTTGAATATTCGCCATTAGCATTAACAGTATGAATTGGTGAATAAACGTCTGCCTTAGGCCCTGTCCACTTTACTAGCTCATTATTTATTAGGTAGGTATCTTGATGTAAAGGAGATTCTAATTGAAACCTTTCTGGTATTTGGATTGTTGTTTTCATTACTGTATTTTATTTCAAATTTAAGCCTCAACTATGCTGCTATCACTTACACAAAGTTCGTTTATTTAGACTAAAAATTGAAATAAATCTGGTTTATTATTTAAATAGTCACCAAAAAAATTGTGTGCTTTCATACGTTGCACTAACGGTTCAAAATCGGCTTTACTTTTTAATTCTATTCCAACCACCGCGGGTGCATTTTCGCGACTTGATTTTTTAGAGAATTCAAAATGTGTAATATCATCGGTAGGACCCAAAATATTTGCAACGAATTCTTTTAATGCTCCGGCTCGTTGAGGAAAACGTATAATAAAATAATGCTTTAAATCGGCATGTAATAAAGCACGTTCTTTTATTTCTGCCGTACGCGTAATATCATTATTGCTACCACTAATTACACACACCACATTCTTTCCTTTAATTTCATCAGCATAATAGTGCAAGGCCGTTAATGTTAAGGCTCCAGCGGGCTCTACTACGATTGCATCTTTATTGTATAGATCTAAAATGGTTTGACACACTTTGCCTTCTGGCACAGTAATCATATCATGTAGGTTTTCTCTACAAATCTTAAAAGTTAAATCGCCAACTTGTTGTACCGCTGCGCCGTCTATAAATTTTTCAATCTTCTCTAATTTAACCACTTCATTTTTCTCAAAAGCTGCTTTCATTGAGGGCGCCCCTTCGGGTTCTACGCCAATTATTTTTGTGTTTGGAGATAATAATTTAAACACACTTGAGAGTCCTGATGCCAGTCCGCCACCACCAACAGGAACAAATACATAGTCAATAGGTTGATTGCTTTGTTCTAAAATTTCCAATCCTACAGTTGCTTGACCTTCAATAATTTTTTTATCATTAAACGGATGTACAAATGTTTTTGATTGGTTATTACAAAAAGTGGTTGCCGCCGTATTTGAATCGTCAAAAGTATCACCAACCAATTGGATATCTACATACGCACCGCCAAACATTTTCACTTGTTCTACTTTTTGTTTTGGCGTAGGTACTGGCATAAAAATAGTGCCGTAGATTTTTAATTTTGAGCAGGCATAAGCCACTCCTTGCGCATGATTTCCTGCACTTGCACATACAATTCCGTTAATTCTTTGTTCAGTTGTTAAAGAGCTGATTTTATTATAAGCACCTCTAATTTTATAAGAACGCACTTGTTGTAAATCTTCTCTTTTTAAAAGAATAGTTGCGTCAAAAATTTTAGAATAATTCAAATTTGGCATTAAAGGAGTCACTGTAACTACATCTTTCAATGTAGTTACAGCTTTCCTGACTTCAACCAATTGTGGAATATATGTTGTTTTAATCTTCATATTCGTTTTTTACCAAACCCTACAGCTGTTTCATTGCAGTCATTGAAGCTCTTAATTTTGCTCCTACTTTTTCTACTTTATGATTTCTAATTTCGGCGTTTACAGCAATTAATTGTTGGTTATCTACGCTAGTATCATCACTGAATGCTTTTCCAATAATAGTTGTTTCTACCGTTTCCATAAAGTCTTTTAACAAAGGCTTACAGGCATGATCGAATAAATAACAGCCGTATTCAGCCGTATCAGAGATAACACGATTCATTTCGAATAATTTTTTACGTGCAATGGTATTTGCAATCAATGGTGTTTCGTGTAATGATTCGTAATAAGCAGACTCTTCAATTATACCAGAGGCCGTCATTGTTTCGAATGCCAATTCAACACCTGCTCTTACAAAGGCAACCAACAACACACCGTGGTCAAAATATTCTTGTTCTGAAATTTCTTGTGAAGTAATGGTTGTTTTTTCAAAAGCAGTTTCTCCTGTCGCTGCCCTCCAGCTTAGTAAGTTTTTGTCATCATTGGCCCAATCTTCCATCATTGTTTTTGAAAAATGTCCAGACATGATATCATCCATATGCTTTTCAAACAAGGGCCTCATGATATCCTTCAATTCCTCTGAAATTTCAAATGCTTTTATCTTGGCCGGATTTGAAAGTCGATCCATCATGTTGGTAATACCTCCATGTTTTAGCGCTTCCGTAATGGTTTCCCAACCATACTGAATTAATTTAGCAGCATAACCTGGCTCAATTCCCTTTTCTACCATTTTATCAAATGATAAAATAGCTCCTGTTTGCAATACGCCACATAAAATGGTTTGTTCACCCATTAAATCAGATTTTACCTCAGCAACAAAAGAGGACTGCAATACACCTGCTTTATGACCTCCAGTAGCTACCGCATATGCTTTTGCTTGCGCCAACCCTTTATTTTCTGGATCATTTTCAGGATGTACAGCGATTAGTGTAGGTACACCAAAACCTCTTTTATATTCTTCTCTAACTTCTGATCCTGGACATTTAGGCGCTACCATAATTACTGTTAAGTCTTTGCGGATTTGCATCCCTTCTTCTACAATATTAAAACCATGTGAGTAAGACAAGGTCGCTCCTTTTTTCATCAATGGCATTACCGCATTTACAGCACTCGTATGCTGTTTATCTGGAGTTAGATTTAACACTAAATCTGCTGTAGGAATTAACTCTTTATAAGTGCCAACAGTAAAATTGTTTTCTGTAGCATTTTTATAAGATTGGCGTTGTTCTGCAATGGCTTTTTCACGCAGTGCGTATGAAATATCAAGACCCGAATCTCTCATATTCAAGCCTTGGTTAAGGCCTTGAGCCCCACAACCTACAATTACAATTTTTTTATTTTTTAAAATAGTTACACCATCTTCAAATTCTGAAGATTCCATAAATCTACATTTTCCTAATTCAGTTAATTGATCTCTCAATGAGAGGGTATTAAAATAATTTGTCATTTCTAATTTGTTATCTTTTTAATAATTATATTCTTGTAATAATTCTGAAATTGCCATTTTTGGGCGCGTAATTGCGATTCGACCAGAGCGTACAAACTGCATTAAGCCATATGGTTTTAACTTATCATACAACTTGTCGATTTCCTCTTTTAAGCCAGAAGCTTCTATCACAAAAAAATCTTCTGTTACCGTCACTATATTTGCTCTTCTAAACTTCAATCTATTCTGAATTTCTTCATCGAATAAATGTTTAGTAGAAATCTTAAACAGAGCCGATTCTTGGTGGATTATTTCATCCTCCGTATGATAAAAAGCTCTAATTACTTCTATCTGTTTTTCTATTTGACCAATAATTTTTCGCGCTTGGCCTTCTGTAATATTCACCACAATAATAAAGCGATTGACATCATCAATCTCTGATTTAGAGGTTGTTAAACTCTCTATGTTTATATGCCTTTTCAAAAATATTGCAGAAACTCTATTCAGTAAACCAATATTGTTTTCTGTATATATTGAAATAGTAAATGTTTTTAATTCTTCCATAATTTCTAACTTAATCTAATATCTGAAACTGAAGCTCCTGTTGGAATCATAGGAAACACATTGTCTTCTTTCTCTACACTAACTTCTAAAAAATATGCCTCTTTTGAATCCATCATCTCTTGTACGGCTTTTCCTAAATCTGCTCTCTTCGTTACTTTCTGTGCCGCTATATGATAGCCTTTGGCGATCGCTACAAAATCTGGGTTTACCAATTCTGTCGATGCATATCTTTTATCAAAGAAAAGTTGTTGCCATTGACGAACCATCCCCAAAAAATCATTGTTTAACACCACTATTTTAACAGGTACTTTGGTTTGAAAAATAGTTCCTAGCTCTTGAATGGTCATTTGATACCCCCCATCACCAATTATAGCAACGACATCTCTTTCAGGAGCACCCATTTTGGCGCCAATTGCGGCTGGTAATGCAAAGCCCATAGTACCAAGACCACCTGAAGTAATATTACTTTTCGTTTGATTGAATTTAGCATATCTACAGGCTATCATTTGATGTTGACCAACATCGGAAACAATGACTGCATCTCCTTTTGACACATTATTAATTTCTTTTAACACCTCTCCCATTGTCAGGCCTTCCTTTTCAGGATATAAATCATTTTTTATGACTTTATCATATTCTATCACATCGCATTTTCTAAATTCTTCTATCCAATTTGGATGTGAATTTTGAGTAATCGATGGTAAAATTTCTGCCAAAGTCTCCTTCACATTACCTAATACGGCAACTGTTGTTTTTACATTTTTATCAACTTCGGCTGGATCTATTTCAAAGTGAATAACCTTCGCTTGCTTCGCATAAGTTTCTAGATTACCTGTTACTCGGTCATCAAAACGCATTCCAACGGCAATCAATACATCACATTCGTTTGTGAGTTTGTTAGGCCCGTAATTTCCGTGCATTCCTACCATCCCTACATTTAATGGATGCTCTGTTGGTAAGGCAGACAAACCTAAGATGGTCCAAGCTGAAGGAATTCCTGATTTTTCAATAAAGGCTTTAAATTCTTTTTCGGCTTCTCCCAAAATAACACCTTGCCCAAAAACGATCATTGGTTTTTTTGCAGTGTTTATTATTTTAGCAGCTTGATTTATCTGGTTTGTATCAATCTTCGGCACCGGTCGATAACTCCTAATTGAAGTACATTTTTTATAGGTGAAATCAAAGGTTTCAAATTGAGCATCTTTTGTAATATCAATAAGCACTGGTCCTGGACGACCAGAACGTGCAATATAAAATGCCTTGGCTATGACTTCAGGAATTTCTGAAGCTTTTGTAACCTGATAATTCCATTTTGTAACTGGAGTTGAGATTCCAATAATATCTGTCTCTTGAAAAGCGTCAGACCCCAATAGGTGACTCCCCACTTGCCCAGTTATACACACCATAGGTGTTGAATCAATTTGTGCGTCTGCAATACCCGTTACTAAATTGGTAGCACCAGGACCAGATGTTGCCATAGCAACTCCTACTTTACCAGTAACTCTTGCAAATCCTTGCGCCGAATGCGTAGCACCCTGCTCATGACGCGTCAATACATGTTGTAATTTATCTTGATACTTGTACAATTCATCATAAATTGGCATAATTGCACCACCGGGATAGCCGTAAATTAAATTTACTCCTTCCTCTAATAAACACTTTATAACCGCTTCAGCACCAGAAATATGTGTTGTCTCTGCCGTTATCGATTTTGTTTCCACTTGTGTTTGTGTCTCCATATATTATTGTTTCTTTTTATTAAAGTTCTAAATGCTAAAATTCATCCGTTACGCAACCAAGAGATGCTGACGAAACAGTTTTTGCATATTTGTACAATACACCGCGCTCAAATTTTAAGTTTGGTGCTTTCCACAGTTGCTTTCTTCTCTCCAACTCTTTATCAGTAACTTCTACAATTATGGTGTTTGTTTCGGCATCGATGGTAATTATATCCCCGTTTTCTACTAAGGCTATGACGCCTCCCTCTTGAGCTTCTGGTGTAATATGACCCACTACAAAACCATGTGTCCCTCCAGAAAATCTTCCATCGGTAATTAAGGCCACCTCTTTTCCTAAACCGGCTCCCATAATCGCCGCAGTTGGCTTCAACATTTCTGGCATTCCTGGCCCTCCTTTTGGCCCTTCATAACGAATAACCACCACATCTCCTTTTACTACTTTACCGGCTCTAATACCGTCATTGGCTTCGTATTCACCTTCAAATACTTTTGCTTTTCCTGAAAATTTTAACCCTTCTTTTCCTGTTATTTTCGCTACACTTCCTTCTTTAGCTAAGTTGCCATACAACATTCTTAAGTGTCCTGAAATTTTAATCGGTTCTTCGATGGATTTAATGACATCTTGCCCTTCTTTTAAATCAGCAACATCTAATAAGTTCTCTGCAAGACTTTTTCCTGTAACCGTTAAACATTCACCGTGTAACATTCCTTTTTTAAGCAAGTATTTAAGTACTGCCGGAATACCACCTACCGCATGCACATCTTCCATTAGGTATTTTCCACTGGGTTTTAAATCTGCTAAAAAGGGTGTGTTATCACTTATTTTTTGAAAATCCGCTAGTGTAAAATCTATTTGAGCCGCTCTAGCAATCGCCAAAAAGTGTAAGACTGCATTTGTAGACCCTCCTAAAATTGTCACCAAACGAACCGCATTCTCCAACGATTTACGTGTAATAATATCTGACGGTTTGATATCTTTTTCCAACAAGTTGCGCATTGCTTCTCCTGCTTTTATCGCTTCTAGCTTTTTAGCTTCACCTGTTGCAGGGTTGGAAGAATTGTATGGTAAGGCCATTCCTAAAGCTTCGATAGCCGAAGCCATGGTATTGGCAGTATACATACCTCCACAGGCTCCTGCTCCGGGTATTGCTTTTTGCACTACACATTGAAACTCTTCTTCGTCCATCGTTCCTGCCACCTTACTTCCCCATGCTTCAAAAGCAGAAACCACATCTAATTTCTTTCCATTGTGACATCCTGAATCTATGGTGCCACCATAAACTAATATGGATGGTCTATCTAGACGTATCATGGCCATTAAAGCACCGGGCATATTCTTATCACAACCCACCACAGTAACCAAACCGTCATAGCTCATTGCTTGAACCACTGTTTCCATGGAGTCTGCAATAATATCACGAGATGGCAATGAATAACGCATCCCTGGAGTTCCCATTGAAATACCATCACTCACTCCAATCGTATTGAATATTAGACCAATTATAGCTTCATTTTTGGTTCCTTCTTTTACCAATTTGGCTAAATCATTCAAGTGCATATTACAAGGATTTCCTTCATACCCAGTACTGGCTATTCCAATCATTGGTTTGTTAAAATCTTCCCGTGTCAATCCAATTCCGTGCAACATTGCTTGTGCTGCCGGTTGGGTTGGGTCTTGTGTAACTGTTTTACTATATTTATTTAATTCCATTAATTAATTTGCATTTTATTCTTCGAAAATAAATCATTACGATTCTCTAGCATTTTCCTATATTGATATTGGGTTAAATTCATTTACGGGTATTGTTGCTTATCCTTCTGAATTACAGTTGATTAAAAATTTAATTATTACTATACTCACACTTCTTTTTATCACATAAAAAAAGCCTGTATCAGATGTGATACAGGCTTTTTTTGTAATCAATACAAATCCTATATCAAATCAATACTGAAATGATAATGACTAGAATTATAATAATGATTGCGTTTTGCATGACGTTGTAAACTAAAAAAACCTTCCTGAATTTAGGAAGGTTTTAAATTATATATTTTAATTTTAGATACCGTTCCTTATCGATGTGACTGAATCACATTGATAGAAATAATAACGATATTTAAAAAGTTGTTGTTCATTGTTTGGTACAAATATTCGGAATTATTTTTTAATATCATAATTAAAAATGATTTTTCGTAATTTACACACAATATCCGTATACAAATGGTCAAAAGAATTAAATACTTTTTAGTTTATCTGCTTCCTATAAGCGTTTTTTATGCATTTAACAGTTATGAAATTCTAACATTTTTACCGGCATTTATTTTTTTTGGAATGGTTCCTTTTTTAGAATTATTTTTTAAAGCCGATGGTGAGAATTTTGATAAAGAAACGGCTCAATTCGAAAAAGAAAATAAATTATACAGTTGGATTTTATACCTAATTGTTCCTGTTCAACTCATAACACTTCTGTATTTTTTTACAGCAATTCAAGAGCCTCAACTTTCAACGGTATCATACCTTGGTAGAATTTCTGCAATGGGACTCATGTGTGGTGTTTTTGGTATTAATGTTGGTCATGAACTAGGGCATCGACACCATAAAATAGAACAATTTTTTGGTGAAATTTTACTGTTAACATCATTAAACACACATTTTTTGCCGTATCATAACGGCGGGCATCATTTAAATGTAGCAACCCCTATGGATTCTGCTACAGCCAGAAAAAATGAAACACTTTACGCTTTCTGGTTTCGCTCACATTTTAGTAGTTACAAACAGGCTTGGCAATTAGAAAACAAACGCCTTAACTCCGAAGGAAAAAATCCGTTAAATCTTCATAACAAAATGGTCGTTTACAGCATCGCTAATATTTTAGTAGTTGGCGCTATTTTACTTTTTTATGGTCTGTTTGTTCTATTCGCATTTATTTTAGCAGCTATGATTGGTATTCTATTATTAGAAACCGTTAATTATATTGAGCACTACGGATTGCTTCGAAAACAAAATGAATCAGGACGCTATGAAAAAGTAAGACATATCCATTCATGGAATTCTGACCATATTATTGGTAAATTAATGTTGTTCAATTTATCTAGACATTCAGATCATCATTACAATGGAAGCAAACCTTACCAAGTATTAAAATCACTCCCTGAAAGTCCACAAATGCCAACGGGCTACCCAGGTATGATGTTACTCGCACTCATACCTCCACTTTGGTTTAAGTATATGAATACAAAAATCCGATCCATTTAAATAAATACTTTACCTTCTAACTATTCTTTAATACCAGGTAACTTGCCTGGTTTTTTAGTTTGCCAATGAAAAGTATCCGCTTTTTTAGCCTTTGGTGCTATTTCATCTAAATTAGTTGCATCGTATACCACACCGTTTTTAACCACATGCGTTAAAGTATTTGTGTTTCTTAAGTTTTCTAATGGGTTTTTATCCATAATTAAAATATCCGCAACTTTCCCTACTTCAATACTCCCAATATCACCATCAAGGCCTAATGCTTCTGCACCTTGAATCGTTGCCACTTTTAGGGCATCTAAATTTTTCATTCCTCCACTAGCTACAGACCAAAGTTCCCAATGATATCCTAAGCCTTGTAATTGACCATGACTACCGATACCTGCAAGACCACCAGCCTCTACTAAATCTTTCATAAATTCAGCATGCTTTTTAAACACATGTTCTTCATCCATAAACCATCCCGGTCTTCTTCTAGACTTTTGTGCTAGTTCAACATAAGGTGTGAAGTATTGCAGTTTGGCATCGTTGTAGGGTTGTTCTCTAGAATAATAATAATTCTCAGCCCAAGGCCCGCCATAAGACACCAATAACGTTGGAGTTACCGCCATTTTAGATTCTGCAATTGATTGTACCACATCTTTATAAATTGGATAGATCGGTAATGAATGTTCATGCCCAGGAAACCCATCAATTAAATTGACCATATTGTGTTTGAAATCCAAGCCCCCTTCGGTAGTTGGCATCAATTTAAGTTCTTTAGCCGCCATAATTACCCATTGACGTTGCTGACGATTCCCCACCAAATACATTTTTATACTTTTCGTATTGTAGTACTCGCTATACTGTTTTAAGACATCTTTTGCATGATCTAAGCTTTCAATATTGTAGCCCCAGTAACCAACACCTGGCCCTGTACTATACACACGAGGACCATGAATCATTCCGGCATCTACCATATCCGCATAGGTCAACACATCTGTCGTTGCCGTTTGTGGATCTCTAGTAGTTGTAACCCCATAGGCTAGATTTGCCGAATATATCCAAACTTGGTTTTTATGTATTCCCCAGTTAGGCCACATATGTGCATGTGTATCAACAAATCCGGGCGTAATTGTCTTACCTGAAACAACAATTACTTTAGCGTCAGCAGGTACTGTAAAACTGCCCGAAGCTCCCACGCTTTTAATACGATTATTTTCGATGAGCACATCGCCATTTTCAATAACGACATCTCCTTTCATTGTAATTATTCGACCTCCTTTTAATAAAACCTTGCCTTTGGGTATGGCTCTCTGATACGGCACCTTTATTTTCAGTTCATCGGCTTCAAATGTTGGAACTTTCTTTTTCTTATCCTCTTTAGTGGCGGTACTATCTTTTTCCTTTACTGTCTTTTCTAGTTCTTTGGCGACTACTAAACTATCTGCAAAGGCTTTTCCTTTTTCCAAATCGTAGATAAAATGACTTGCCCCTAAAGACCAGTGTACTTTTTTACTGTTGGAAGACCAAGCAGGAAACTCTCCACCCATTATCGTAAGTTTACGTGCTGGAAAACTCGCTTTGTCAGCTTTTGCCAATCCGATGGTTGGTGTTGCACCAATTTGAGGAATAATAACGGTATAAATATCATTATTTATTTTCGCTAAGGCATGTGTTCCATCAGGTGAAATTCGAACTTCACTTGGTCTTGAGGCTGTATTGTTTTCTCTAGAACCATCCTCCGAACTCGGTAATGCACCATGCTCATGCCCTTCACCAAATACATCAGAAGAACCGAATGTAGTAATCCCTGTGAGCTTTAAATGCTCTTTCTCATCCGTACCATCCCAGCGTATTGAAATCAATCCTTTACTTCTGTGATTTAAATAAATCCGGTCGTTTATTTTAGTGAAATGTGGGATATTTCTCCCCTTAGACTTATCAATAACAGTGGTATTTCCACCATTTGAAGAAACCCATGCTAGCTCATCCATGGCTCTTCTTTCATTCATGCCGATGGCGTCATCATATACTTGTGCACTTCCTCTGATAAAGACAATTCTATCAGAATTATAAGACCAAGCCGGCGTGTTGTAAATACCAAGCGTATTGGTAAGTTGAGTAATTCTTGTTTTTCCGCTAATATTTACTTTGTATAAATGACCTCCGCCGCGTTTCCAAGTGGTAAACGCCACAAATTTGCCGTCTGGTGACCATGCTGGCTGAGCTTCGGTAAAATTATTAGTTGTTAATCTTTTAGGTGTTCCATTAGGTAAATCCATTAGATAGAGCCTATTTAATGCGGTAAAAACCAATTTGGTTCCATCGGGAGATGGCACTCCATCTCTAATTTGAGTTACAAATGCCTTTTCAGAATCATCAATAGGATATTTAAAGGAAACCATAGGTCCCATATCTAAGGATATGTCTACTTCGAAGGGGATTTCAGTGGCGCTGTTGTTTGAAATAGAGATGGAGTAAATCTTACCTCCATACGAAGCAATTAGATTCTGACTATCAGGAGTAAATGACATTGCAGGCAATACCCCTAATGGCGCAATAGATTCTTGCTCATCACGTTGCACCGGATAAGCCAACCATCGTTCATCACCAGAGACTAAATTGCGAATTACAAGACCCGTTTCATCTTCAAAACGACTTCCATAAACCATCCAGTTGCCATCTTTAGAAAACGTAGGTGTAAAAGCGGACCCATAGCGTGAAGTTATTGTTTCTGTATCACCGTCTTCTCTGTCAAAACTCATAATTTGATACTGAGGTAACTGTGCATTGTAATTCCAAGCACCATTTCGTGCTGAAAAATAAACATACCTACCGTCTGCACTAAATGCTGGGTCAATAAACTTTCTGTTTTTCGGTTCTTTTATTAATTGGGCTCCGGCGCCTCCATCTTTGTGATAGATATAGGGCTTTATATTTCTTCTACCACCAGTACCAACAATATAATCGCCATCTGGACTCCATACAGCCGACGTATAATCTTTGTTTTTATCTTTGGTTAACTGTTTGTCTTTTTTAGTTGCCAAATCCATGGTCCAAATATTGTCAGACCCGCTTTTATCAGAAATGTATACGATGGATTTTCCGTCCGGACTATATCGTGGGTGTACATCATATGGCATACCTTCAGTAACACGCGTAGCCTTACCTCCTGTTATAGGCATGCTATAAATATCACCCATCATATCAAATACTATTGTTTTACCGTCAGGATGAACATCTACAGAGATCCAAGTACCTTGCTTGGTTGTAAAGGATACTTTTCGTTCTGGTTCTAACGGCAATTCTTTCGTTGCTTTTTTAGTAGAATCTACTTCTTTATCCGTGTTTTCTTGTGCTGATAGACTTAAAGTACTTAAGACTAAAGCAATAACAACAACAATTGTAGTTGGATTAAATTTCATAATGAAGGTTGGTTTTGATTAGCAATTAAATAAAGTATTAAATGTACTAAAAAAAAATACAACCTAAGTCGATGATTTTAACTATACTACCATCAATAGCATACCTAAAATAATGCTTTCCTTTTAAATCAGTGGCGTCTGTTCATATTTTAGTACGGATCACTGTTATTGAAACCTAAAATAGTGATTGCAATTTGGGTAGTTTACCTGATTGTTGAAATATTCAAGGTAATTAATTAAACTTTCAGCAGCAGTCAATGGTTGTATAGTGCCTTCTGTAGGAAATAAATTATCATAAACGGCAGGTATATAATCGTTGATACCCAGCTTTAAAACAGTCGTATCAGCCATTAGGTTTCCATTTAAATCTTTGATTTGAATGGTATTCCCATTTTGCTCAATTTCGATTCCCGAAAAATAAAAACCCGATCCCGATTCTTTTAAAAAATTGGCGATTTCTAATACGGTCATTTCATAAATTACCGTACCATTGTTGAAGGGGGAAATCTCAAATATTTCTCTTTTTGTAATATCTCCTTCATTTAAAGTTGTACGCACACCGCCCGTATTTTGAAAAGTAACGTCAACATTCATCACCTCTTTTAAAGCATCTGTATAAAAACATCCTACTTTTGATTTCGAATGAAAGACATGTGAATACCCTATAACGTCTTTTAAATAAGGGAGGTCATTGTATTCGTCTATATCTGCTTTTAAGCCAGCATCGAATTCTGAATATTTGTTGAGATCTATCAGTTCAAATTCAAAAGATTGCACTTCTTTATCCTTAATAACTAGTTTTATTTGTCCTAGATTGTTAAGATACGATCCCGATTGAAAAATTGGAATATTATTGACTACCGTATTAATTTCTTGATGTGAATGACCTCCAATTATTAAGTCAAAATAAGGATATTCTCGCGCAATTTTATCATCACTGAGGGTCTGACCGGAAGCTTGATGCCCAATGTGCGTTAATGCAATATAGAGGTCGGCATTTTCTTCTTCTTTAATATTGGCATACTGCCCTATTGCATTTTCTGGCCTTTCAAATTCAAGATTTTTAACTCGCCATGGATGTGTGGAAGGAATGGTTGCCCCATCTTTTCCATTCGTCTCTACCAAGCCTAAAAAAGTAACTTTTAAATCGTCTATACTAATGGTACTATAATTTTTTGGTTCAGGAACACCAGAATTTCCCATATCAACATTGGCACATACCCAATCAAAATTAGCTTGATTCATTCGATCTGTTAATACAGCTTCACCATAATCAAACTCATGATTACCTAGTACTGACACATCAAAACCAATTTTATTCATCATGTCTATCATAGGATAGCCTTTCTCTAAATAATTATCTACAATTGGATTTCCTGAAAACATATCACCACTGCAAGCAACAATCACATTTGTGTTTTGTCGTTCTAAGTCAATTATATGTTTCATTTTCGAAAAGTTATCGAGTTGTCCGTGTTGGTCGTTAATAAAGAAAATGGTCAACTCTTTTGTTACAGGTTCTTGTATGACGGGATCGTTGTTATCGCTATTTTTAGAACAACTAAAAATTAAAAAAAGTGCAAAAACAATAATGATTCTTTTCTTCATAACTTAACTAAATCTTGTTGTAAAATTATTTCTTAGGTTTTAAAACTAACTTGTTTTTCGATTTTTCAATCGTTTCTTTGTTTAATAACATCGGTACAAATTCACCGTCAACATATTTTTGAGCTTGGTCTTTGTAATGGTCACTAAACGGATTTCCCGATTGCCCTGTTGGCAATATACTCATACTGCTTTCCACATCCGAAAAGTCAATCACTCTTCGCGTAGAAGGCCCAGAAGTTACCTTATAATAGCCGGTACTGTCTAAATTAAATGACAGATTATTAATTACCTCTTTACCGCCATTAATAGGATAAGGGCCTACGTTAAAATAACTGCGCAAAGCAGATACCTGTCCCATTGGATGATTGTGCTCTATAGTATGAACTTTATCCCAAGTCCAATCTTCAACCGTACTCCCTAGTTGATTTTCTAAAAACGAAACGGCATTTTTAAATGATTTCGTAACGATTTCTTTTTTGGTTTCAATAATATCTTTGGTTGTAATATCATCCCACCAAACTGATGAATCTCTTGCCATTTGTGCCGGAGTGGTCTTTTTTTGCACTTGATTATTTAAAAACAATTGAAATAGATCCCCCATTTCATCTCTATAGGTATATGCTAAAAATTCATATAAAAAACGGTTATAAATAGTAGGCGCTACACTCTTGAGCTTATAATTACCATCCCAGGACGTAAACAACTGAAGAGCGGTATTTTCATTATCTGTAAAATCGTCTGTACTCAAACTTTCTACTGCATCGCTCACTACAGCAGGCGTAACTGCACTGGTCACATCATTAATCATTTCCATTACATCTTGCTTGGTAAAGTCATTTTTAGCCTCTAATAGGCTTACAATGCGTTTGGCCCTATCTTCCGGTTGATAGTAACCTGGGTACAACATACCAGCGATAGAGTCTGGCTGATTATTTGCTGAATACACATAATGTGAGGAAGGATTGATGGCCTGCGGATTGTCTTCGAAATCGAGGTATTCTCTTTGGTCATCAGTACTATTGCCATTCATAATAAATTTACGGTCTACCTTATTGATAAACTTATACAATTTTCCAGAGGCAAACCAAGCGATATTGTCTTCCGCATCACCGTACATTACATTTAACCCTGGTGCGTGAATCATTTCGGCAGCTTTTTTAAATTCTCGTAATGAATTGGCATGCGACATGGTATAGGACACGTCTAATAATTTGTTATTTAGTTTTGTATAAACCCAATCCATGGCAATGGGGCGTTGGTCATTAATATGATCTATAGCATCATTCATTATCGGGCCATGCTTACTTATTTTTAAATCGTAAGAAATTGTTTCACCATCTTTTACCTTCACTGTTTTATTACGAACTTGATACGCTTCATAACCTTCGGGCGTATTGTATTGATTTTCATTCGTTGGATTATTCTCTTCAAAATAGAAGTCGATATCATCATTGGCAAACATCGTGAGCCCATAGGCATATTTTTTATTGTGTCCCAGTAATGGAAATGGTGTTAATGCCAAGTTATAGGCATACAATTCATAGTTTGGTGTACTAATATGCGATTCATACCAAACAGAAGGTTGTGCATAGGCAATGTGTGGATCGTTTGCAAAAATCACCTTCCCATTTTTCGTTTTATCAGGACCAATTACCCAACTATTACTTCCAATAAATGGTGAAATGGGTAGTGCGTCATAAATTTCGGTAACGGCTTGAGCAAGTCGACTTTCAAGCATCGGATTTTTCTCGGTTTTGATTAGTGCCTTTCCTTCGGTTGGTATATTCAATTCATCTAAATAAGCGGCACCCAATTTTTGCTTCATTTCAGTAAGCATTGGATCTGTTTTGTGCGCAATGGCAAAACTGAAAGACATATAACCAAAAACATTATAGACATCTTTCAATGTAAAGGATTCCTTTTCGGCACCAACAAGGTAAAACTCAACAGGCGTTGGCCCCTCTTTTATAAACTGATTGATACCATCTAAATAAGCGAGTGTTAATTTATACGCTGCGCTGGTGGTATCTAAATTTTTAATTGTTTCTTCTGCCGCCTCCTCAATACCCAAACTTGCGAAAAACTTATCATTACCAATCAACTTTTCACCAAAAAGCTCAGACAATCTCCCTGGGGCAATTCTTCGAATCAATTCCATTTGCCACAAACGGTCTTGCGCATGCACATAACCAAAGGCTCTTCTGGCGTCTAGTTCATTTTGCGCATAAATATGTGGAATGCCATAATCATCATAAAACACAGTAACTTCTTCTTGTAAATTTTGAATTTTCAGTGTGCCGCTGTATTTGGGCTTTAGACTTCTAGTAAATAAAAAGGCAGTAATTAGAAAGAGTACTATTAAAATGGCCAGTAGTTTAAGGGTGTTTTTTAGGGCTCGCATGAAATTTTTTTTCGAATCAAATATAACAAAAACAGCCTCAAAAAATGAGGCTGTTGTATTCTATTTATATTATGAGTGAGTTAAAACTCTTCTTCTCCTTCTCTAATTGGTACATTTTGAGGTGTGAAATCTACACCTCCCCAAAGTTCACCATTGGCATCAGTTTTACTATAATCATAAGCCCAACGTTCAACATGAGGAATTTCTCCTGGCCAGTTACCATGCATATGTTCTACTGGAGCTGTCCATTCAAGTGTATTTGCTCTCCATGGATTTTTAGGTGCTTTTTGTCCTTTTTTCATACTAAAGAAAAAATTCGCAAAGAAGAACAATTGTGCAAAACCACCAATGATAGCAAATACAGTAATTACCTGATTGATATGTAATAAATCATCAAAAATTGGAAACGCCGTATTGTTGTAATATCTACGTGGTAAACCTGCTAGTCCGGTAAAGTGCATCGGGAAGAATACCCCGTAGGCTGCTATTGCAGAAAACCAAAAGTGTAAATAGCCTAAATCTTTATTGAGCATTTTACCATACATTTTAGGAAACCAGTGATAAACTCCGGCAAACATTCCAAAAATAGCTGAAACACCCATTACTAAGTGAAAGTGTGCTACTACAAACATCGTATCATGCACATTAATATCTAAGGCACTATCTCCTAAGATTATTCCTGTTAAACCTCCAGTTACGAATGTAGAAACAAAACCAATAGAAAAAAGTGTTGCTGCATTGAGTTGTATATTTCCTTTCCATATAGTTGTTATCCAGTTAAACGCTTTTACCGCTGATGGAATCGCAATTAATAAGGTTGTAAACGTAAATACAGAACCTAAGAACGGATTCATTCCTGTAACGAACATATGGTGTCCCCAAACAATGGTTGATAAAAAGGCAATTGCTATAATAGAGGCAATCATCGCACGATAACCAAAGATAGGTTTACGCGAATTTGTAGCTAGTACTTCAGATACAATTCCCATTGCTGGTAAAATCACAATATATACCTCCGGATGACCTAAAAACCAGAACAAGTGTTCAAATAAAATTGGTGACCCTCCTTTATAATGTAATACTTCGCCGGCTATAAAAATATCGGATAAGAAAAATGACGTACCAAAACTTCGATCAAAGATTAAAAGTAAGGCTGCAGATAATAATACTGGAAACGAAACAACACCAATAATAGCGGTTACAAAGAAAGACCATATAGTCAATGGCAATCTTGTCATTTTCATTCCTTTCGTACGCAAGTTCAATACAGTAACTATGTAATTTAATGACCCCATTAATGATGAAGCAATAAAAATAGCCATTGATATTAACCATAGTGTCATCCCCATTCCTGAACCAGAAATAGCTTGTGGCAACGCACTTAACGGAGGATAGATAGTCCACCCAGCAGATGCTGGTCCTGTTTCAACAAAAAGTGAAATTACCATAATCACACTAGATAGAAAAAACAACCAGTATGAAACCATATTCAAAAAGCCTGAGGCCATATCACGTGCTCCAATTTGCAATGGAATAAGTAGGTTACTAAAAGTACCACTCAACCCTGCTGTTAGTACAAAAAATACCATGATTGTACCGTGAATTGTAACTAATGACAAATACATGTCTGGCGTCATTACGCCTCCTTCTCCACCTCTTCCTAAAAAAGCTTCAATAATACTAAACGACTCCTCAGGGTATGCTAATTGTAAACGGAATAGCATCGACATGAAAATACCGATAGTCCCCATTATCATACCAGTAATCAAATACTGCTTAGCAATCATTTTATGATCTTGACTAAAGATATACTTCGTTACAAAGGTTTCTTTATGATGGTGATCTGACATATTCTAAATTTTTATTTTTTGCTTATTTAGTTTTGGGAAAATGTTTTTTGTGTAGCTAACCAATTCTCAAAATCAGCTTCCTCTTCTACAACAATTTTTAATTGCATATTGTAATGTGAATTACCACAAATTTTATTACACAATAATAAATAATCGAATTCTACCTCATCTTTACCTAGCTCTCTTCGCAATTCATTAATGTGTTCAAATTTCGATTTTGTATCGGGGTACTCACGCATTTCAGCCGTTGTTACTGTTGGCGTATATGCAATTTGAGTGATCATACCAGGCACACAGTTCATTTGTGCTCTAAAATGCGGCATATAAGCCGAATGCAATACATCTTGAGAACGCAACTTGAAAATTACCTTTCTTCCTTTCGGTAAGTGTAATTCTTTTACAAAGGAAGTTGGATCTGCCACCAACGGAATGTCATCTGCTGAATTTTTATCATCCATATCCACACCCATGGTATTTATTCCTTTTATAAAACGAACATTCGCTGCTCCCAAAGTATTATCTTCTCCCGCATAACGTGCTTCCCACTGAAACTGTTTTGCGTATAATTCAATAATTAATGGATTGTCGGCTTCTGATGCATCCATTACTTTATTCCAAGTCCACAAACCGTAAATAATCATGAAGGTCAATACAATTGCCGGTGTGATTGTCCACCACATTTCCAATTTATGACTATCAGCAAAGAAAAGCGCTTTGGTATCTTTTAAGCCTCTGTATTTAAATGAAAAATAAAAAATGATAGCCTGCAAAATAAATTGCACTACCAGAATCATTGTCATAGATACCTTAAACAATATATCAATATGATATCCTTCTGCTGACGCTGATAATTGAGGTAATAATACGTCTTTAGCGCCATACAATGTGTACAACATTAGACCGTTAATGAACCCCAATAAACCTAACATCAACCATCCGTTAATATTATTTTCTTTAGGTGTAGCCGTTGTGTCTTCAGTTTTTGTTAAGCCTAATATTTTAACTAGTTGCCAACAAGCAACTACCAACGCTACAAAAATGATAATATAAAATAATGCCTTCATTTGTTATACTTGATAATTTCTTTTTAGTAATGATAAATTTCACTTTCTTTCATCAGTGGTTCGCCTTTTGCATGTAACGGTGCTTTTGTAAGCGCATTAAATACAACATACATAAACAATCCAGCAAAGAACAATACCGAACCTATTTCCGGAATTCCAAAATGCCAATTGTTACCTACTGTTCCCGGATAAACCATAATAAACACATCTAAATAATGACCTGCTAATACAATCAAACCAGCCAATATAACGAACCATGGCACTCTCTTGTAATCACTGTTCATTAACACCAATATTGGAAATGCAAAATTCATAACGATCATCCAAATAAATAATGGTTGATAGGTTCCAATCAATCGTGGGTAAAAATAAGCCGTTTCCTCAGGGATATTCGCATACCATTGTAACATAAACTGAGCAAAGAAAAGGTAGGTCCAAAAAATACTGAACGCAAACATGTACTTTGCCAAATCATGAATATGGCTATCATTAACCATTGGTAAAAACCCTCTTGATCTTAAATAAATAGTGACGAAAGTAATTACTGTAATACCAGAAACAAACATACTAGCAAATACATAGAATGAATATAACTGACTAAACCAGTGATGGTCAATTGACATTAACCAATCAAATGCCATAAACAATTCAGAAACCAAGAATACTACTAAAAACACTACTGAAAGTGTAAAGTTTCTCTTGTATGGTTTTAAATCGGTTGCGGTATCTTGGGCTCTCGAATTTTTTACGATAAAGTGTCTAAATCCAATCCAGATTAAAACATAAATAACTGCTCTAGTCAAAAAGCCCGGTACGTTTAGCCACCAATCTTTTGTCTCCATCGCAAAATCATAATTTTCAGCTGTTGGGTCAATACTGGTAAACATCCATGCGAACATGTGATTACTATGCATTGCAGACGCAATTAGAAAAAGTATTATGAGAATTGATCCAGGTAATATATAAGCTGAAACTCCTTCCATTACTCTATATAAAACGGGAGACCATCCTGCAGTTGCAGCACGTTGTATACAATAGAATACAAATGCACACACTGTTAATAATAAAAAGAAAATCAAGGCTATATATACGGCCGCCCATGGTCTATTTTTAGCTTGTGTCAACGCATGTTCTAAATGGGCCTCTTCTGACATACCGTGTGCTTCATCATTGCCTTCTTGAGCATGTGTATCTGCTACTACATGCGTTTCTTCGGTAGCATGTTCTTTTGCAGCTGTTGCTTCATGTGAAGCCTCATCTTCATGAATCGTTTCATTGTTTTCGGCTTCATTATGTTCATCATTTTCTACATGAGACGTTACCGCTTCTGAATCGTCTGATTCGTGTTCAGTAGCAGTTACTTCATGTGTAGCAGTAGCACCATGCGTATCTTCTGCGTTATGAAGCATTTCTTTTATGTCTTCGGTAGTTTTTGGTGCAGTAAAAAACCCATACGCAATTCCCAATGCCCCGATAATCATCAGAACAAAAGTGAAGGTCTTTAATTTACTTGAAAATGTGTACATATCTATAATATTCCGTGTAAACGTTAAACTCGTTTATTTTAATAAATCATTTCTTAATTGTTCAACATAGTGAACTACTTCCCAGCGTTCTGTTGCACTTAATTGAGATGCATGCGACCCCATTAAATTTCTACCATACATAATTACATGGTAAATACTTCCTTCTGTGATAACTCTATCTTTATAACTAGGAATTCCTAAAAATTTTTCATTTTGTACTAATGGTCCTTGTCCGTCACCTTTCGTACCATGACAAGCAACACAATAAATACCATACAAATATTTCCCGCGTTCTAAGGTCGCATCAGAGACTCTGTAAATTGAATCCATCGGAGCCTTTTCCCATAACGGAGATTTTAAAGAGTCTTTTGCTAATTGATAACCTGCTTCAGAAAATTCATAATCGTAAGGAACATTACCTCTTGCTATCGTACCTTCAACTGGTAACTGTGCCGACATACCATTTTTAAAAATAGTGTCTGCTGCATAGGTCTCATAACTCACAGGACTATACATATCTGTGTCTGCCATGTACTGTAATTGCCTTTTCGTTTTATCTTGACAAGATGCCAAGATAACCACTAAAACAACTACCGTTAGTATTTTTATAAAGCTTTTCATAGTTAAATATTAATGCTTTTCTTTTACGTTAATTTCAATTGCTCCTGTACTCTTTAACAAACTTGTTAAATTCTCTTCGTTTCCATCAACTGCAACTTCCATTAAAAAATGATCATCTGTAGTTCTAGGATCCGGATTTTCAGCTTTTCTAAACGGCCATATTTTACTACGCATATAAAAAGTGATCACCATTAAATGCGCTGCAAAAAACACGGTCATTTCAAACATAATTGGTATAAATGCTGGACTGTTTTCTGCAAAACTGAAACTAGGCTTACCACCAATATTCTGAGGCCAATCTTGAATCATAATTAAGTTAAGAAACCAAATTGCAAATCCCAATCCGAGTAAACCATACATAAAAGAGGTTATCGCCATACGTGTAGGGGCTAAGCCCATGGCTTTATCTAGCCCATGCACTGGAAACGGAGTATAAACTTCTTCTATATGATGATGAGCAGCACGAACGTCTTTGACAGCTTGCATCAATACATCATCGTCATTATATAAAGCGTGTATTACTTTTGAACTCATAATTACGATTTAAGTTTTTTAGCTTGACCTGCCCAATCATCTCTCTCAGCTCTTCCAGGGAAAGAACCCGTTATTGAATCTAACAAGTCATATTCTTTATTAGTCATTTTACTAACCTGATCAAAGGTATAAATACCTATTTGATTTAGTGTCTTTTCCATTACTGGTCCAATCCCTTTTACTTTCTTTAAATCGTCTGCTTTTTGCGTACTCGCATCAAAAGTTCCTAAGCTTGAAAGTAAACTGTTTGTTTGTTCTTCTTTTGCATCACTACTAACTGTAACTTTTTCAGCTGCTACAACTACTGGCTTTGCCTTTGGTAATGCTTCTCCTGTAGCTCTTGCTCTTTTATAGTTATCCCCTGATGACTTTAAGATTGATTTTACCTCTGCTTGAGCAATCACTGGGAAAGTTCTAGCATATAATAAAAACAATACAAAGAAAAATCCTAGTGTCCCTATAAAAATACCGATATCGACAAAAGTAGGTGAAAACTGTGTCCAAGACGAAGGCAAGTGACCTCTACTTAAGTTTATTACTATAATATCAAAACGTTCGAACCACATACCTATATTAATAAATATAGAGATAACAAACGTCCAAACATAATGTGTTCTAATTTTTTTGAACCAAAACAATTGAGGAATTATCGAGTTACAAATAATCAATGACCAAAATGCCCACCAATAAGGTCCTGTTGCAGCTCCCACAGATAAGTACACAAAGTCTTCATAACTACTTCCTGTATACCAACCCACAAACAATTCTGATAGATAAGCTACGGTAACAATACCTCCAGTTACGAGGATTACCTTGTTCATATTTTCAACGTGAACTCTGGTAATATAATACTCGAGGTTACTCACTTTACGCATAATCAATAAGAGCGTTTGTACCATGGCAAATCCTGAGAATACTGCACCCGCCACAAAGTATGGAGGATAGACAGTACTATGCCATCCTGGGATCACAGAAGTTGCGAAGTCAAACGATACAATGGTATGTACAGAAAGTACTAAAGGTGTTGCTAAACCAGCTAACACTAAAGAAACTTCTTCAAAACGCTGCCAATCTTTGGCTTTACCACTCCAACCGAAGCTTAATAAACTATATATTTTCTTTTGGAAAGGTTTTGTCGCTCTATCGCGAATCATCGCAAAATCTGGTAATAATCCTGTCCACCAGAAAACCAATGATACCGATAAATACGTTGAAATTGCAAATACATCCCATAATAATGGTGAGTTAAAATTCACCCAAAGAGACCCTAATTGATTCGGAATTGGTAAAGTATAGAAACCATCCCAAATTCGACCCATGTGGATCAGTGGGAACATACCCGCTTGTACTACCGCAAATATGGTCATCGCTTCTGCAGAACGGTTGATACCCATTCTCCATTTTTGACGGAATAATAATAATACCGCAGAAATTAATGTACCGGCATGACCGATACCTACCCACCATACAAAGTTAGTAATATCCCAAGCCCAGTTTATTCTATTATTTAAACCCCAAACACCAATACCTGTTCCAATAGTATACGCTATAGCACCAATTCCCCAAAGGAAAGCTACTAATGCAATAATAAAGGCTATCCACCAATTTTTATTGGCTTTACCTTCAATAGGAGCAGCTACATCAACAGTAATGTCATGGTAGGTTTTATTACCTGTAATAATGGCTTCTCTAATAGGTGCTTCGTAATGACCCATAATATATCTTATTCTTAATTATTATTATGCTTCGTTCGTATTTCTAACATCTAATTGATAAAAAACATTTGGTTGTGTGCCCACAAAATCTAATAAGTGGAATGTTCTATCATCTTCTTTTAAATGTGATACTGTACTTTCTTTATTATTGATATCTCCAAACTGCATAGCTCCGGTACTACATGCATTTGCACATGCAACTTGAAACTCATCCGTCTCAACCGGTCTTCCTTCACGTTTTGCTTTAAGGATGGTAGCTTGTGTCATTTGAATACACATTGAACATTTTTCCATCACTCCACGCGAACGCACAACAACATCTGGATTCAACACCATTTTCCCTAAATCACTATTCATGTTATAGTCAAACTCATCGTTATCAAAATACTTAAACCAGTTAAATCTACGTACTTTATACGGACAGTTATTGGCACAATAACGGGTACCAATACAACGGTTATAAGCCATTTGATTTTGACCTTGACGACCATGAGATGTTGCCGCTACCGGACAAACAGTTTCACAAGGCGCATGGTTACAATGCTGACACATTACTGGTTGAAAAGTTACATCAGGATTGTCAGAAGGATGCGTTTGTGCATTAAAGAATTTTCCAGTACCAAAAATACCTTCTTCTTTTCCTCTCTCAACAGTCATATCTGAACTGTAATATCTATCAATACGCAACCAGTGCATATCTCTACTTTTTCTTATTTCATCTTTACCAACTACGGGTACATTGTTTTCTGCATGACAGGCCACAACACATGCTCCACAACCTGTACAGCCAGCTAAATCAATAGACAAGTTAAATTTAGGGCCAATTGAATCGTCAAATTTCTCCCATAAATCAACTTTCTCTAAAGCTACATTTTGATGATCCATTTGCACATGCGGTGCAGGATTCCAATCTTTTTTTGATTTATTAACAAAATCATCTAAGGTAGTTTCTCTAATAATTTCATCTCTACCCATTAAAGTATGTTGCAATTGAATACATGCGAAACCGTGACGGCCAGCCACTTTTTCAATGCTAACAGATTGATGTGTATTAAAGTTTTGATATAACGGATAGGCGTTGAAACCAATTTGCATGTTTTCACTAACTCCTATCTTTCTACCGTAACCCAAAGCCAATCCAATAGAACCTGGCGCTTGACCTGGTTGGATATATACCGGTACATTTTCTATAGTAACTCCATTCACTGTAATATTAACAACATCACCATCCAAAGCACCATTAGAAACAGTGTAATTTTCAATTCCATTTGCCTCAGCGTCTAATCTAGACATCACAATGTAATTGTCCCAAGAAGTTCTTGTAATAGGGTCTGGCAACTCTTGTAACCAAGGGTTATTTGCCATTTGTCCACTACCCAATCCTGTTTTGGTATATAAAGCCAATTCTAAATCAGCTGATGTTGTATTTGCCAATGCTGAAACAGCAGCAGCAATATTGACTTCATTTGCGACAACTTCTGTTGCAGCAGTATTTACTGCGTAGGTACCATCATGCAACGCTTGATTCCAAGAAGTCCCACCAAGTACAGCTGTACTCCAATTTGCTTTTAAATAATCGTAAAATGATTGACTACTACCACTCCACTTCAATAGACTATCTTGAAATTGACGGGTATCAAACAATGGTTTAATTGTTGGTTGCATCAAGCCATAGTGACCTTTCTTTACACTAATATCTCCCCAAGACTCTAAATAGTGAGGTGTTGCAGCAATATATTGTGCCTGTGCAGCCGTTTCATCTTCTTTCATCGCAAAAGCAACTGAAAGCTTTACTTTTTTCAACGCTTCTGAAAATTCAGCGCTATTATATAAGGTATAGGCAGGGTTTGTATTATAGGTAATCAATGCACCTACGTTACCTGCTTTCATATCATTTAATAACTGAGTCACTTTTGCATCACTTCCACTTCTAACATATCTAGGAGAAGCTACATTTAATAATTCACTTTTAAGTACATTGTTAATTGCCAAGGCAACCAATTGTGCATTTTTATCATGAATACCAGTAACCACTACTCCTTGAGACCCAGCAGCTTTTAATTGTGATACCGTTTTCGCAATGGCGGCATCAGCGGGTGCTGTACCAGTAACAAGTGCATTGTAAATGCTTGTTAATACTAACGCTTGCTCTGATGGCTTTACCATATAGCGTTTATCAGCATTAGCTCCTGTTAATGTCAAGTTCGATTCAAATTGAATATGACGTGACATTTTACCTTTCTTAGGCACTCTACTTTTAGAATAACCAACTTCAAAATTACCTCCTTGCCAATCTCCTAAAAAGTCGGCGCCAACAGAAACAATAACTTTAGCATTGCTAAAGTCATAATCAGGTAAGGCTCTTTCGCCATACATTGCTTCAAAAGCATCTAAGGCAGCCGATTCTGATATTGCATCATACGCGATATGTGACGCTGTTGGATAAACAGTAATAAAATCTTGTATTAATTTATGTGTAGTTGGACTCGCTAAGGTTCCGGTAAGGAACACTATTGATTCGCCACTTTCTTTAAGCGCATTCAATTTAGAACCTACCTCTTGATCAAAAGTTGCCCAATCGGTATCAGCTTGATTGGCTTTTGGTCCTTTCAATCTATTTTCATCATACAAGTTCAAAACAGAAGCTTGAACTCTTGCATTCGTATCGCCGTTGGCTTTGGCCAATTTATTTGGCTCTATTTTTATAGGTCGTCCTTCACGAACTTTCACCAATACACTGGCAAAATCATAACTATCAGACATAGAGGTCGCATAATAATCTGGCACACCAGGCACCATATCATTAGGCTTAATTACATAAGGTATTGATTTTATTGCAGGTCCTTCACAAGCCGCAAGCGAAGCTGCTGCTGTAGTAAAACCAACATATTTCAAAAAGTCTCTACGAGAAGTTTGCGAAGTCTCTAAGGTTTCTTTATCTCCAAGAAACTGATCTGTAGGAATATCTTCAGGAAACTCGTTTTGTTTTAGCTTTTCAACAATAGAGCTATTTTCGTTTAGCTCTTCAACACTTTTCCAGTATTTCTTGTTTGATGCCATTCTTTATTCTGTTATTAATTTTTAGTTCTTGTTCCAATTTAGCAGAAACAACAACTTATATTTCTATTTTTTTGTTGATCACAATTAGTACTCTAATAGTGACATTTACCGCATTCTTTACCGCCCATTTGTGCAACGGTCACTTTTTCTACACCATACTTTTTCGATAATTCTTCATGAATTTTAGCATAGTACTCATTGCCCTCTAAGTCAATTTCTGTTTCTTTATGACAACTAATACACCATCCCATTGTTAATGGCGAAAATTGATAAACTTCTTCCATAGTTTCAACTGGACCGTGACATTTTTGACACTGAACACCACCAACAGTTACGTGTTGAGAATGATTAAAGTAGGCAAAATCGGGCAAATTGTGAATACGCTCCCATTTAATTGGCTGTTGCTCATAATTTTCTATATAAGCCAACTCTTCTTTATCCCAACCAATAGCATCGTATATTTTTTGAATTTCACCATCATAAAACTCTTTAGAGTGTTCTGCTGTTGCTGTTTCTGGAGCAACTTCAGAAATACTCTTATGACAATTCATACAGACGTTTACCGATGGGATACCAGATGTTTTACTGTGCTTGGCTGAAGAGTGACAATATTGACAATCTATTTTATTATCGCCAGCATGTATTTTATGTGAAAAAGCAATTGGCTGAATGGGTTGATATCCTTCATCAATCCCCAGACTCATCATCCCTTGATAACCAAAATATCCGGCACCTAATAACAACGCGATTGTTGTTACTAGCTTTAAAAATTCATTTTTACTTTTTAGATAGACCCATAGCGCTAAAACTAACAATACCAAAAGCACTATATAACTCATCCAAGCAGTAGATGGAGCTTCTGTGGTCACTTCCTCCGTAGTGCCAACAACAACTTTTTTGTCGATATCTCCATGCGTTGTATAGGCTAAAATTGCATCGATATCCTCATCTGATAGTTGCGGAAAAGCGGTCATTACTGAACCGTTATACTCATCATAAATAGCGATTGCATCAGCATCACCACTCGCTCTTAAAGCCGCATTATCTCGAATCCAAGACTTTAACCATTCGTTTGACTGTCTATCTTCAACCCCACCTAATTCAGGACCAATTAATTTACCCTCTAACTTGTGACAAGAGGCACAATTGGCATTGAATATTTTCTTACCTGTTCGAACTTGAAGTGAATCAATTTCTTGAGCAGAAAGCTGTGTAGTAAAAACTAAAAGAAATGTAAGACTTGAAAGGAATAATCTTAGGGCTGGATTGTGTTTATTCACACTTTTCATATTATAAAATATATTTCTGTCCTTGTTTGGTACGATTTTTTCTTTATATCTAAATCCAATCAAGAATTTAACATAGCATAAAGATTTCGACAAAAATACTATTTATATACTACCTACAAAATCTAAAAATAACGTTAAATGTAATTTATAATAATTCTAAATAACAGAGATTTGTAAATTGATAAAAACAAAATTTTAAATTTGCCTAAATTTTATTCATAATGAGAAAGTTAACTTACAACTATTTAATGCTACTTTTAATTTTTGGACTTTTTTTAAGTCATACAGGACATGCACAAATTGAAGGAACTGTAAAAATTGAAACAAGTGAAAGTGTCAAAAGATTGGTTGCACAAAAATTAGCCTTCAACAAACAACTCGAATATATTGACGGTTTTAAAATACAACTCTTTTATGGTTCTGAAAAAAGCGCCATGGACGTAAGAGAAAAATTTAGCACTGTTTTTCCTGATGTTAAATCTGAACTAAAATTTCAATCACCCGACTGGAAAGTTTGGGTAGGATCTTACAAATCTAAGATTGAGGCTGACAGGGCTTTAGAAGAAATTAAAGAAGGATTTCCAAGTGCCATTATTAGAGCCGCTAAAGTTAAAATTTAAGCTATAAAAACTTCAATAATTAAAGCATTCTTAAAAAAACGAGAATGCTTTTTTATTTTGAATTATCTTTGCTTTTATGAATGAAAATTTAAATCCTTCAAGTGAAGATTTATCACACGAAGAATTAGACATCGAGAAAAAATTACGTCCGTTAAATTTTGATGATTTTACAGGACAAGAGCAAGCTATTGAAAACCTACAAATATTTGTAGAGGCTGCTAACCAACGTAACGAAGCCCTAGACCACACCTTATTTCATGGCCCTCCTGGCTTGGGGAAAACTACGCTCGCTCATATCTTATCAAACGAATTAAATGCGAATATTAAAGTCACTTCTGGCCCCGTTTTAGACAAACCAGGTGATTTAGCTGGTTTACTTACCAATTTAGGCGAACGCGATGTGCTTTTCATTGATGAAATCCACCGACTGAGCCCCATTGTAGAAGAGTACCTCTACTCGGCCATGGAAGATTACAAAATTGACATCATGATTGAATCGGGCCCCAACGCACGGTCCGTTCAAATTAATTTAGAACCCTTTACCTTAATAGGTGCCACTACCCGTTCTGGTTTATTGACAGCCCCGATGCGAGCTCGTTTTGGCATTAGCTGTAGACTACATTATTACAAGACTGATTTACTTACAACTATTGTTCAACGAAGTGCCCATATATTGAATGTACCCATCTCTATGGAGGCCGCTATCGAAATTGCAGGTAGAAGTCGTGGCACACCAAGAATTGCAAATGCCTTATTGCGTAGAGTTCGTGATTTTGCACAAATAAAAGGCGACGGTACAATTAGCATTGAAATTGCCAAGTTTGCACTAAAAGCATTGAATGTGGATGCTCATGGTTTGGATGAAATGGACAATAAAATATTAGTCACCATCATCGATAAATTTAAAGGAGGGCCGGTAGGAATCACCACCATTGCAACTGCCGTTGGAGAGAGTTCTGAAACCATAGAAGAAGTCTATGAACCTTTTTTAATACAACAAGGGTTTATTATGCGAACACCACGCGGTAGGGAAGTGACTGAATTAGCCTACAAACATTTAGGAAAATTAAAAGGCGGTACTCAAGGGGGCTTGTTTTAGTCTTAACTACACTGTCTAACAGGTAAGTAAATTATTTTTTTGTATTTTGCAAAGTAAACCTCTTGACCTATGCCAATTTACATGGATTTTCACATATTTGATCAAGTCACCATTGATGAAGTAAAACAAGCTCATGTTGCCGATAAAACTATTCAAAATAAGTACGGTGTTAAATATCTCCAATTTTGGGTCAATGAAAATTTAGGTACTGTTTTTTGCTTGATGGAAGGACCATCTAAAGAGACTTGCGCTCAAGTACATAGAGAAGCACATGGCAATGTAGCTTGCAATATGACTGAAGTTAAATCTGGGTTTTATGAATTATTTATGGGTAATAACCCTAAGTTAGACCAGGGATTGGTACTTAAACAAAATGGAAGGGTAGATGAAGGGCTTCGGTATCTATTGATGATCGATGTCGTAGGACTTACCAAAGCAAAAAATAGTGATGATATTAAAAACTTACTTGATGTTGGCAATCAGAGAAAATCAATTTCTAGTGTCTTTAAAAGTTTTAGGGCAAATGAAATAAACAACATGTGGGATGACACCAGTCTAGCAATTTTTGATCGTGGTGATTTTGCTATTCAGGCAGCCATCAAAATAAAAGATGAACTCTTAAAGAATATTGACTCCAGTGAATTTAAAATTGCCCTGACGATAGGTCAACCTTTAACCGAACATCATGGTTTTTTTGAAAAAGCATTAAATAGATGCCAACAGCTAAACTTAATTGCCAATAAAAATGAAACTATTTTCGACTCTAGGATAGAGATTCCAACTGAACTTCAAGATTCTGTAAGAACTAATGAAATTCGATATCTAGACAAAAAACAAGGAGCATTTTTAACCTCTTTTTTTAAGATAATTCAGACTAACATAACAAACAAAAATCTTAATATTACTTTTTTAGTAAATCAACTCGGAATGAGTCGCCCTCAAATTTATCGAAAAATTACACAACTTAGCGGTCGTTCTCCTGTTCATTTCATAAGAGATATCAGGTTAAGAAAGGCATTGGCATTAATTTCTAAAAACACATTATCAGTTTCAGAAATTGCTTATCAAGTTGGCTATGATAGCCCATCTTACTTCTCAAAGTGCTTCTCTGAAAAATATGGCGTTGCTCCTTCAAAAATAGCTTGAATTTTAGCTTTTATAGTGTTCTTTTAAAAAAGTGAATCAAAATTTAATGCTTTTGAGCGATTTCTGTTGAATTTAAAATCCATACAATCAGTAATTTAGCTATGTGTAAAACTATTTTTTACTACACTAATTAAACCAACCAAATTAAATTGAAATTATGGAAGAAGCTATTAAACAATTAAAAAATTCGATTCAAGGAAGCATTATAGTACCTCAAGACGACAACTATAATGAAGCACGCGCTATCTACAACGCCATGATAGATAAAAAACCTGCAATCATTGTTAAATGTAAGAACACGCAAGATATTATAAATGCTGTTAATTGTGCACGTGAGCATCATATAGAAGTTTCCATTAGAAGTGGTGGACACAATGGAGCTGGCTTAGCACTTATAGATGATGGCTTAGTAATTGATTTGTCGGAAATGAAGGGAATTGATATTAATCCTAACACAAAAACTGCCGTAATACAATCGGGTAATACTTTAAGTGATGTGGACAAAGCGACTCATGAATATGGATTAGCTTTACCAAGCGGTATTATTGGCACAACAGGCATTGGTGGTATTACACTTGGAGGTGGAATGGGATATTTAAGCAGAAAGGGGGGACTTACAATTGATAACTTATTAGAGTGTGAAGTCGTTTTAGCCTCTGGAGAATTGGTTACAGCTAACAAGAACTCATACCCTGATTTATTCTGGGCACTTAGGGGTGGTGGTGGTAACTTTGGAGTGGTTGTTTCTTTTAAATTTAAATTACTTTCGATTAAAAATGTATATGCAGGCCCTATGTTTTGGCCTATAGAACAAGCTAAAGATGCTATGAAATTTTATGACAGCATTACAAAAAATGCCTCCAATGATTTATACGGTTTTTTTGCTTTTTTAACAGTACCTCCTGCAGCACCTTTTCCTGAGCATTTATGGAATCAAAATGTATGTGGAGTGGTTTGGAATTATACAGGCCCCATAGAACAGGCCCAAGAAGTGTTCAAACCCATTAGAGCGTTTGGAACACCAATTCTAGATTTCGTTAGCGAGATACCAATGCCCGCCTTAAATGGAATGTTCGACGCCCTTTACCCTCCAGGCCTACAATGGTATTGGCGCGCACATTATATCAAAGAATTATCAGAAGAATCCATTGAAAAAAATATAGAATTTGGCTCTGCTATTCCAACCATGCACACTACTACACATTTTTACCCCATTGATGGTGCTTGCCATGATGTTAACGCTAATGAAACTGCTTGGGTAAATAGAGATGCACGTTGGGCACAGGTTATTGTTGGTGTTGATCCAGACCCTTCAAACGCAGAGAAAGTTACTAATTGGTGTAAAAATTACTTTGATGCACTAAAACCCTATGCAATGGGAGGAGCTTATGTAAACTTTATGATGGAAGAAGGACAAGAAAGAATCAAGGCCTCCTATAAAGACAACTACGAACAATTAGTAGTCGTAAAAACCAAATATGACCCAAATAATTTCTTCCATATTAATCAAAATATTCTGCCAAAGAGTTAAATAATCTTATTTTAGTGCTGTGGAAAGTAAACAGCATTTTACAGATCTTATCAAAACCGAAGCCAAACGCCTCGGTTTTTTGTCTTGTGGAATCAGCCAAGCGGCATTTTTAGAAGAAGAAGCACCACGACTAGAAAAATGGCTCAAGAACAATAGACATGGTGAAATGCAGTATATGGAGAACCATTTTGACAAACGACTAGATCCTACAAAACTGGTGGAAGGTTCCAAATCAGTAATTTCCTTACTTTACAATTATTTCCCTTCAGAAAACCAACAAGACATCAACGCTCCTAAATTAAGTAAGTATGCTTATGGTGACGATTATCATTTTGTAATTAAAGACAAGCTCAAAGAACTGGTACATTTTATTGAAGAAAAAATTGGCGACGTAAATGGTAGAGCCTTTGTAGATTCAGCACCCGTATTAGAAAAAGCGTGGGCCGCAAAATCTGGTTTAGGGTGGATTGGCAAACACAGTAATTTACTAACCCAACAAGTAGGGTCATTTTATTTTATTGCCGAACTCATCCTCGATGTAGTGTTAGCATATGACAATCCGGTTACAGATCATTGTGGCACCTGCACTGCTTGTATTGACGCTTGCCCAACTCAAGCCATTGTTGAACCTTATAAAGTAGACGGCAGCAAATGCATCTCTTATTTTACTATTGAATTAAAAAATGAAATCCCCACCTCGGTTAAGGGGAAGCTGGACGATTGGATGTTTGGCTGCGATGTCTGTCAAGATGTTTGTCCGTGGAATCGTTTTTCAAAAGTACATAGTGAACCACTATTTAATCCGCATCCCGAATTATTGTCAATGACCAAAAAAGATTGGGAGGAAATAACGGAAGATGTGTTTAAAAAAGTGTTTAAAAAATCGGCGGTAAAACGCACAAAATTTACCGGTTTAACACGGAACATTCAATTTCTAAAAGATTAACACTTCTATTTAAACAATACTGTTAACTTTGCCAATTCAACCCTAAACAACTTTTATGAGCATAAGCAAACAACAACAAGAAGCGCTCGATTACCATTCAAAACCAACGCCTGGAAAAATTGAGGTAATACCCACCAAAAAATACACTACTCAACGCGATCTGTCTTTGGCTTATTCACCTGGGGTAGCTGAACCTTGCTTAGCAATTGCTAAAAACAAAAAAGATGTGTACAAATACACTTCTAAAGGTAATTTAGTGGCTGTTATCTCCAATGGAACAGCCGTTTTAGGCTTGGGTAATATTGGGCCAGAGGCTTCAAAACCGGTGATGGAAGGTAAAGGTTTGCTCTTTAAAATTTTTGCTGATATCGATGTTTTCGATATTGAAGTTGATGCCACTGATGTGGATAAATTTGTTGAAACCGTTAAAGCCATTGCCCCTACATTTGGCGGCATTAACTTAGAAGATATTAAGGCACCCGAAGCTTTCGAAATTGAACGCCGACTGAAAGAAGAGTTGAACATTCCGGTGATGCATGATGACCAACATGGTACGGCAATTATTTCTGCTGCCGCGCTTAAAAATGCTGTTGAAATAGCCGAAAAAGACATTTCTAAAGTAAAGATTGTTGTTAGTGGTGCCGGTGCAGCGGCAGTGTCTTGTACCCGGATGTATTTAAAACTAGGTGCTCAATTAGAAAATATAGTTATGACCGATAGTAAAGGTGTCATCCGCAAAGATAGAGGCAACCTTACATCGCAAAAAGCTGAGTTTGCTACAGCACGAAACGTAGATACTTTAGAAGAAGCCATGGTGAATGCTGATGTTTTTATAGGGCTTTCCCAAGGAAATATCGTCTCAGCTAAAATGGTTAAGTCAATGGCCAACAAACCAATTGTATTTGCCATGGCCAATCCAATTCCAGAAATAGCCTATGATTTAGCCATCAAAACAAGAAAAGATATTATTATGGCTACCGGTCGATCTGACCACCCGAATCAAGTAAACAATGTACTTGGCTTTCCTTTTATATTTAGAGGTGCTTTAGATGTTAGAGCTACCAAAATCAATGAGGAGATGAAAATGGCCGCAGTACATGCTCTTGCCGATTTGGCAAAACATCCTGTACCAGAACAAGTGAACATCGTTTACGATGAAGTGAATTTAACTTTTGGAAAAGAATATATTATTCCCAAACCTTTTGATCCTCGATTAATTTATGAAATCCCTCCAGCCATTGCAAAAGCCGCTATGGATTCTGGCGTAGCTACTGAACCTATTGAAGACTGGGATCAGTATAAGGATGAACTGAGGGAACGTTTAGGAACTGGAAGTAAAGTAGTACGATTACTACACAACAGAGCCAAAGCAAATCCTAAAAAAGTAGTTTTCGCAGAAGCAGATCATTTAGATGTTTTAAAAGCAGCTCAAATTGTAAGCGACGAAGGTATTGGTATCCCAATTCTCTTAGGGAGAAAAGAAACCATATTAGGATTGAAAGCTGAAATTGGATTTGATACTGAAATAGAAATCATAGATCCTAAAACGGACGAAGAAATTGAACGAAAAAATCGTTTTGCTAAAAGTTATTGGACCACGCGTCAACGTAAAGGCATTAAATTATTAGATGCCCAAAAGTTGATGCGAGAACGTAATTATTTTGCGGCAATGTTGGTAAATGAAGGGGAAGCTGATGCGCTGATTACTGGTTACTCTAGAAACTATGCTTCTGTTATAAAACCGATGTTAGAATTAATAGGAACTGCGAAAGGTGTTACGCGTGTGGCAGCATCAAACTTGATGCTCACAAAAAGAGGCCCCATGTTTTTAGCTGATACTACAATCAATATCAATCCAACCGCAAAACATCTTGCTAAAATTTCGCAACTTACAGCTTCACTGGCTAAAATGTTTGGTATCAAACCAAATATAGCCATGCTCTCTTATTCAAATTTTGGCGCATCTCATTCAGAAAATTCAACGAAAATAGCGGAAGCAATAAACTATATTCACAGGTACTTTCCTGGTGTTGTTGTAGATGGTGAACTGCAGGCTGATTTTGCCTTAAACCCAGAATTGTTAAAAAAGGAATTTCCATTTTCAAAATTGGTCGACAAAAAAGTGAATGTTTTAATTTTTCCAAATCTCGATAGCGCCAATATATCCTATAAAATGATGAAAGAATTGTATGAAGCCGAATCTATAGGACCGATTATGATGGGTATGAAAAAACCAGCTCATATTTTGCAATTAGGCTCTAGTGTTGACGAGATGGTTAATATGGCGGCAGTAGCCGTAATAGATGCTCAAGAAAAAGCGAAGATTTAAAATATGTTTTCGTAATATTGTAACCTACAAGGTCTAAAATAAAAGTATGGTGTAAAATTACTATTGTAATGTATTTGTTGAGATTAAAATGAATTTTTTAGTTAAAAAATTTATGTAGTTTTGACGATTAAACCTGCTGCTAAATGATCACTCACATAAGAGGAAAGTTAACTGAAAAGAACCCTACGTACGCCATTGTTGAATGTAATGGCGTTGGTTATTTTTTACACATATCACTCAATACGTATTCAAAAATTCCAGATAGCGAAGCAGTTATGTTATATACGCATTTGTCTATTCGAGAAGATGCACATACCTTATTTGGTTTCGCTGATAAAACAGAACGTGAAATTTTCAAATTATTAATTTCGGTCTCAGGTGTAGGACCTAGCATAGCAAGAACGATGTTGTCGTCTATGACCACTGATCAAATTCAGCAAGCAATCGCTTCTGAAGATGTGGCCACAATACAGTCGGTTAAAGGGATTGGTGCAAAAACAGCACAACGCGTAATTGTAGATTTAAAAGACAAAATTTTAAAGACATATGAATTGACTGAAGATTCTGTTAATTCTAACAATACTATCAAAGAAGAAGCGTTATCTGCTTTAGAGGTTCTTGGGTTTTCGCGCAAGCAAGTTGACAAAATGGTTCGAAACATCATTCAGGAATCACCAAGTATAAGTCTTGAAAACATTATCAAACAAGCACTTAAAAACTTGTAATTAATTGAAACTCAAAACACTTAAAACATATAATGCGCTCCTAATTGTGGTATTGTTCTTTGCAACAACAATAGCACAGTCGCAAACGCCACCACCTCCTACTCCAATAAAAGCAGATACCACAAAAGTTGTGGTTAAACCTACAGATTCTATAAATCTAACAAAAACAGATACCATCATCCCCTTACCATATGCTTTTAGTCAATCGCAAAAAGGGAGCCTATTTTTAAATGAAATTAAAAATATGGAGGTTATTTATGATCCAGAAAAAGGACATTATATTTTCGTTGAAAAAATTGGCGATTACTACATCAAGCATCCTTTTTATATGACGAAAGAAGAATATAAAGAGTATCGCTTGCAAAAAGATATGCACTTCTATTTTAAAGAAAAAATAAGTGCTATTGGCGGTAGAAATAAAAATGCTGCCGAAGCACAAAGAGATTTACTGCCCAAATACTATGTAAAGTCTGAATTTTTTGAAAATCTTTTTGGAGGGAATACCATAGAAGTAAACCCACAAGGATCTGTACTCGTTAAAATGGGTGTGCTCTATCAAAAAGTAGAAAACCCACAACTTTCAGAACGCAATAGAAGTAGTACTACTTTTGATTTTGATCAAGAAATTAATGCTAGCTTGAATGCTAAAGTTGGTAAGCGCCTACGGGTAAATGCGGCTTTTGACACACAGTCTACCTTTAATTTTCAAAACCAGATAAAGTTAGAATACACGCCTACTGAAGATGATATTATTCGCAAAATTGAAGTGGGAAATGTAAGCATGCCTATTCAAAGCTCATTAATTACAGGCGCGCAAAACCTTTTTGGTGTTAAAGCACAATTACAATTTGGTAAAACAATGGTGACGGGTGTGTTTTCACAACAACGTTCTCAAACGCGTTCGGTGGCAGCTCAGGGTGGCGCAACAATAAATGAATTTGAAATTAGAGCTAGCGAATATGATGATAATCGACATTTCTTTTTATCTCAAAAGTTTAGAGATGATTATAATGATGCACTATCTCAATTTCCAATCATAAAAAGTTCTAAATATATTACCCGAATTGAGGTTTGGGTGACCAATAGAAATTCAACAACAGAAGATGTACGCAATATTGTTGCTTTTGCAGATTTAGGTGAAGCCGATGCTACTAATTTTGGTCCTGGAAATGTTTCTAGCTACGGTGGACCGGGCCCACGAAATCAAGCAAATAATTTAAATGATCAATTAACAGCAGCTAGTGGCATTAGAGATATTTCTACTGTAAATAGCACCATCGGACAAGGTTCATCCGCCAATTTACAACAAGGTAGTGGGTACTCTATTTTGGAAAATGCCAGAAAATTAACCTTAGGAGTTGATTTTACTATGAACCCGCAATTGGGGTTTATTACTCTGAATAGACGACTGGCAGAAAGTGATATCTTGGCTGTTGCTTATGAATATACTGACAATCGTTTTACCAACCCAGACAATGGCACCAATGTTTTTCGTGTTGGAGAACTGAGCGGTGATGGTGTTACGGCGCCAGATAATTTAGCCGTAAAATTATTGCGTAGTGAAATAATAGACACCAACATACCAATATGGGATTTAATGATGAAAAACATCTATGGTTTACCCGGTGCGTTTCAATTACAACAAGATGGTTTTAGGTTAGAGGTATTGTATCAAGATGATCAAACAGGCGTTGCTATTAATTTTTTACAGAATGCCCAAACGGGTTCAGGAACTGCTGATGCCATTAGTGAACAACCCTTATTAAATCTGTTAAGATTGGACATTCTAGATGGAACCAATAATATCTTAGACGGCGGTGATGGTTACTTTGACTTTGTGGAAGGCATCACTATTGACTCACAAAATGGTTATGTTATTTTTCCAACAGTTGAGCCATTTGGAGCCACTTTAGATGCTGCTTTAGATGCTTCAGACGACCTTTTTGTCTTTAATGAGCTGTATAACAATACCAAGTCTCAAGCTCAAAATGACTTTCAAAACAAAGATAAATATTCGCTAAAAGGGTATTTTAAATCAGAATCCAGAAGCGGAATCCCGTTAGGCGCTATCAATGTTCCTAGGGGATCTGTACGCGTTACTACAGGAGGAAGAGAATTACTAGAAGGCGTTGATTATGTGGTTGACTATTCTATAGGTTCTGTTCAAATTATAAACCCAAACTTAATTTCTTCCAATGCTCCTATTGATGTTTCAGTCGAAAACAACAATGGTTTTACACAACAACGACGCTCATTTATGGGAGTTGATGTACAACATGTTTTTTCGGAAAATTTTGCCATTGGAGGAACCATTCTAAATTTAAACGAACGTCCATTCACACAAAAACCCCAGTTTGGTTCTGAGCCTGTAAATAATACCATTATTGGTTTTAATTTAAACTATGAAACTGAAGTTCCAAAATTCACAAAATGGGTTAACAATTTACCCAATATAGATACTGACGCTCCTTCAAATTTTTCGATACGTGCCGAAGCTGCTTATCTATTGCCTGGTTCTCCAAAAGGAATCAATCTTAATGGTGAGGCCGCATCGTATGTAGATGATTTTGAAGGTTCTCAGATACCCTTAGACATTGGCTCTCCAAGACAATGGTTTTTAGCAAGCACACCTACCAATGATGTTGATCTAAGTTTGGATTTTAGAGGAAATGACAACCCCGCTGACACAAGCCCCGTAAAGTCAGGCAAGAAAAGAGCAAAATTAGCTTGGTATACTATTGATCGCTTATTTTATGGTTCTACCTTAAAGCCCAATAATATTGATAATGCTGAATTATCTCGCGATGAAGTGAGACGGGTAGGTTATGAAGAACTATTTCCTGAATTAGATCTTGACATTACCCAAACAAATATTATAAACACATTTGACCTTGCGTATTACCCACAAGAAAGAGGTAGCTATAACTTTGACACTCAAAATATTGACCCAGGTACGGGTAGATTTACCAATCCTGAAGACCGATGGGCAGGTGTTATGCGCGCATTGAACACTACCGATTTTCAACAAGCAAATGTAGAATATGTACAATTTTGGTTAATGGACCCGTATCAAAATTACTCCATTGCACCTGAAGAAGGTGGACCGCCAAGTTTAGTTGAATCTGATAAAGGGGGTGAACTGTATATCAATCTAGGAAATATTTCAGAAGACATTTTAGATGATAACCGAAGAATGTTTGAAAATGGATTGCCCGAAGATGGTGTAAAAATACCTTTTCCGGCTATTGGAGCCAATGTGAATGAAACGGATTGGGGCTTTGTACCCATTAATCAATCACTTATTTATGCCTTTTCGGAGAATGATACCGACCGGCCAAATCAGGATGTCGGCTTGGATGGATTTACAGATGCTGAAGAACTTGCTAAATTTGGTGACATTAACGGTAATGGTCAGGATCCTGCAAATGACAATTACACGTTTTTTAGAGGTAGCGAGCTAGATAACGCAAACGCTTCAATTTTGACTCGTTACAAAAAATACAACAATACCGAAGGCAACTCACCTACCATTAATAACTCAACAGAATCATTTCCAACATCTGCAACTTCTTTCCCAGATATTGAAGATATAAATAGGGATCAAACCATGAGTGATGTGGAGAGTTACTATCAGTATAAAGTTTCTTTAAACCCAATCGATTTGGTTGTTGGTGAAAATAATATTGTAGATAGAAAAGAGGTACAAGTAAACTTACCAAATGGGTCGCAGAATACAACAGTGTGGTACCAGTTCAGAATTCCTGTTTCAACAGGTACTCCAATTAATGGTATTTCTGGGTTCAACTCCATTCGTTTTATGCGGATGTTCTTAACGAAATTCAAAGTACCTGTAGTACTTCGTTTTGGCGAACTTGAGTTAGTAAGAGGTGACTGGAGGCGCTATACAAAAGTTTTAACAGAGCCCTTGCCAGCGGATCCCGAATTAACCGAAGAAGAAAACAGAAATTTTGAAGTTGGAGTTGTAAATATTCAAGAGAATGAAAATAAACTACCTATTCCTTATGTACTACCTCCAGGTGTAACCAGAGAGCGTTTACAAGGAAGCACTACCATTCAAGAGCAAAATGAACAATCATTATTAGTACGTGTTAAGGAATTAAAACCAGGTGAAACAAGAGCGGTCTATAAAAATACAACCTTTGACATGCGTGTATTTAACACGCTTAAAATGTTTGTTCACGCTGCAAGTATTCCAGGCCAACCAAATGCTAACAATAACGATTTGACAGCAATTCTCCGTTTAGGAAGTGATACAAACGACAACTTTTACCAATTAGAAATTCCACTAAAAATTACCGAAACCAATGAAATCTCGGCTGATAGTATTTGGAAAAATGAATTGGACGCAGCACTGAAAGAATTAGGGCGTTTACGCATAGAACGTACCACAGCAGTCAATGAAATTTATCCGAGCATTGCTTCAAGTCCGGAAGCCCGTGTACGGGTAAAAGGAAATCCTAATTTATCAAATATAAGAACCTTAATGTTGGGGGTACGAAATGATGCCAATGCTAACCGATCTGCAGAATTGTGGTTTAATGAATTACGCGTTTCTGATTTTGATAATAAAGGAGGTTGGGCGGCCGTAGTAAATGCCGATGCAAATTTTGCTGATTTTGCTGATATATCGGTATCGGGTAGAGCCAATTCTGATGGCTTTGGGTCTATTGAACAGCGCGTAAATGAACGAAGTCAAGAAGATGTTAAACAATATGATGTCGTTGCCAATATTAATTTAGGACAATTACTTCCGAAAAAAACAGGCTTAAAAATTCCACTGAACTATAGTATTTCAGAAGAATTTAGAGACCCCAAATGGGATCCGCAATATCAAGACATCTTATTTGAAGATGCAAAAGATAGCAACCCTAATAGTGAAAACTCAAGAGATTATACAAAACGAAAAAGTATCAACCTCATTAATGTGCGTAAAGAGCGTACCAATACTGAAAAGAAACAACGCTTTTATGATATAGAAAATGTCTCCGTCTCATACGCATTTAATGAAACTTTTCACAAAGACTATAATGTGGAACGCTTTATAGACCAAAATGTGAGAGCCTCTGCCTCGTACAACTATAATTTTAAACCCTTTACACTAGAGCCCTTAAAAAATTGGAAACTCTTAAAAAATGGTAGTTATTTGAAATTTTTAAGTGAAATCAATTTCAATTTATTGCCATCGTCTATTTCTGTAAACTCAAATATTATTAGAAGTTACAACCAACAACAATCAAGATCGTTGGTAGATGATTTACCGCCATTGCCTGAATTAACCCAACGTCGCTTTTTGTTTGATTGGGATTATAATATCGCCTATAACTTAACAAACTCATTTCAATTTACTTTTAGAGCCTTAAACAACTATATTTATGATGAGTTTGACGGTTCTGATGACACTACGATATTCAATAATTTCTTCCAAATAGGCAGACCCAATAATTACCACCAAACCTTTGATGCGAATTACAAAATTCCACTAAACAAAATACCGATTTTCGATTTTGTAAGTGCTACCTATAAATATACGGCCGATTTTGATTGGCAAGCACCCTCTAAGAGCTATATAGAACAAATTGGAAACACCATACAGAATGCAAATACACATACGCTCTCAGGTGATTTAAATATGACCAAATTTTATCAAAAAATCGGATTGTTAAATTTGGCCAAAAAGAGAAAGAAAAAAACAACAAAAAATAATCAGCCCACTACCGCAACACTAACCAATTCTAGCACTGTACTACAGCAAAAAAACGACGCAAATAATTCAGGTGGCGGTCGAAAAATTCTTCAAGGATTGGTAGATGTAGTCACCTCGGTTAAAAAAATTAGAATTGCCTATACGGAAAGAAATGGTACAATTTTACCTGGATATCAACCAGAAATTGGGTTTTTAGGAAGAGACAACTTTAGTGGTAGCTTAGCTCCAACTTTAGGGTTTGTCTTCGGAAGCCAACGTGATATTCGAGAGATTGCCATTGCAAATGATTGGTTAATTAATAGAACTAGTGGTGATGATTATTTTAGTAAAACGTATAGTAAAACACATTTTAACAATATTGATATTAGTGCCGAAGTGAAGCCCTTTAAAAATTTCGATATTGAGCTTTCGGCAAATAGAACCTTTACAAAAAATCAAACACAGCAAATTGATGTTGTTGATGGTATTGCCTTTGATCCTAATTTAGGAATTAACGAAATCGGTAATTTTAGCATTAGTCATTTTATGCTAAAAAATGCTTTTGATGGAAATGGTGATGCTACTTTTCAAAAATTCAAAGACAATCGCATTGTTATTGCACAGCGCCTAGCGGGACTCCCAATAGACCCTAACGCAACGGCTTATCCGTTTGGATATGGAGCCAATAGCTCTGAGGTACTTCTTCCTGCATTTTTGGCTGCCTATTCTGGTAATGATGCTAAATCTGTTAAAACGAGTCCGTTTAGAGATATCCCCATTCCTAATTGGCGCTTAAATTACAAAGGGTTGATGCAGTTTGATTGGTTTAAAGAAAATTTTAGAAGTTTTACACTCGAACATCAATACAATGCCACCTATTCAATCATTGGCTTTAGTAATAATTTGTTGTTTGGTGGCCCCAATGATCTTAACGGAAATATACAACCAGAACGATTATTTACAGGTGTCAATCTTGTAGAATCATTTTCGCCACTTATTCGCGTGGATATGAAAATGCGCAATGACTTTTCACTAAGGGCAGAAATAAGAAAAGACAAAGCACTAAATTTAAACTTTAACAACAATACCTTGATGGAAGTTAGAGGTACAGAATATGTAATAGGATTGGGATATCGCTTAAAAGATGTGCGATTTAAAATGAAAACTGGTGAAATTACCAATACGTTCAAAGGAGATATTAATTTAAAAGCAGATTTGGGTATTCGCAATAACGCTACCGTTATACGTTCTATCGATATTGATAACAATCAAGTTACCGGAGGTCAAAAACTCCTGTCGTTTAAGTTTGTGGCCGATTATGCCTTAAATAAGAACATGCAGGCTTCCTTTTTCTATGACCAAAACACTTCTCAATTCTTGATTTCTACCACCTTTCCTAGAAAGTCGGTCAGTGCGGGAATTAGTTTGCGATATACTATTGGAAATTAAATTAAAACAATTAAATTCGCACCAATAAATTAAATTATAATGAACATTCCTTCAGAATTAAAGTACACAAAAGATCACGAGTGGGTTCAAATAGACGGTGATATTGCCACCGTTGGAATCACCGCATTTGCCCAAGGAGAATTGGGAGACATTGTTTATGTAGATGTTGACACGGTAGACGATACCGTTGACAAAGATGAAGTTTTTGGCTCAGTAGAAGCCGTAAAGACAGTTTCAGATTTGTTTATGCCATTATCAGGTGAGGTGATTGAATTTAACGAAGATCTAGAAAACAATCCAGAAACTGTTAATACAGATCCTTATGGAAATGGCTGGATGATTAAAATTAAACTCAACAATCTTTCTGAAATCGACTCATTGTTAAGTGCAGATGCATATAAAGAACTTATTGGCGGATAAAGCCTATTTAATTGCAATTACCATAACCGTAGCAATAGCAATTGTTAGTTTAATTTCTTTAAAAGAAATACCAACCCTTTCTTTTAAAATAAATAACTCTGATAAAATAGGGCATTGTTTGGCCTATTTCACACTCACGATTAGCTGGTTTTTTGCAACTAAAAACACCTTGAACACAAGCCATCATAAAACGATACTTATTTTACTTTTAATAAGTTACGGCACAATTATTGAGGGTATTCAAGGAATGTTAACGACCTATAGAACAGCTGATATTTATGATATATTAGCGAATTCCCTAGGAGTATTTTTAGGGGCAATTTTTTTTATAAAGTTTAACCAGCGGGTCAATTCTAAATAAAAAGTTGTTTTTATCATTATTTATTTATTAAATTAGCGAACAATTAAATCTCTTTTCAGATGGAAATTAAAAAAAATCCTAAATCAAATTTAGAAAACTACAGTAAGTTGTTTATGCAACTTGGGTTAGTGCTAGCTTTACTAATTATTTATGTTGGTATTGAATACAAAACTTTTGACAGAAGTTTGGCCGACCTTGGTAATGCTAATTACGACGAAGAAATAGAAGACATTCCTATTACTGAACGTATAGAACAAATTAAACCACCACCACCACCACCACCAGCTCCAGAAAAAATTGAAGTTGTTGAAGATGAGAAAGAGGTTGAAGAAACAGTGCTTGAAAGTACTGAAACTGATGAAACTGAAGCGGTTGAAATAGAAGAGATTGTTGAAGTTGTTGAAGAAGAAGCAGTTGCTGAAGATGTCCCTTTTGCCATTATTGAAGACGCTCCTATTTATCCTGGCTGTAAAGGTAGTAAGGCAGAAAAAAAGAAATGCTTACAAGAACAAATACAAAAACACGTTTCTAGAAAATACAATACAAGTTTGGCAGGTGATTTAGGTTTAGATCCTGGTAAAAAGAGAGTATATGTACAGTTTAAGATTGACAAAACAGGTGCAATTACAAATGTAATGGCTCGTGGTCCTCATGCAAGGCTGGAAAAAGAAGCAATTAGAGTAGTAAATTTACTGCCTAAAATGATTCCTGGAAAACAAAGAGGAAGACCAGTAGGTGTAAAATACACCTTACCAGTCACTTTATTGGTAGAGTAAGTCACCCTTTTTAATCCTATAAAAATCAAATCCCAGCCTTTCGGTTGGGATTTTTTTTGGCATAAAATTTGCTGATAATTAAATACAATCTTCATTGACATATGAGAGCAAAAATATAGATTATTTATAACCAAACTAGGAATTTTAATTACGGTAAAATCAAACCGTAATGAATGAAATCAATATCTTTTAAATTCTAAAAAAGAGTATTGTGTCTGTTAGCTTATTTTATATAATTATAATATTTTTTCGCTATGGGACCTAAAAAAAATGAAAAGGTAAAATTAGAGAATTATAGTGTTTTGTTTATCCAACTAGGTTTGGTTCTTGTTTTGCTAATTGTTTATTTAACTTTTGAATACCAAATACCAATTCGCAATACAGATAAACTTACAGGAATAGAAAATCAACAAGAACTCATTGAAGATATTCCTATTACCCAACGATTAGAAATAATTAAACCACAGGCTCCTCCTCCACCTATCCCTGAAAAAATTGATATTGTGGAAGACAAAACTGATTTGTTAGAAACTGTTTTGAATCCTACAGAAATAGATCAAAGTGATGCCGTAGAAGCAGTTGAAATTGATAAAATTGAAGAGGCTGTAGAAGATGAAGTTATCGCCGATGATGTGCCTTTTGAAGTCATTGAAGAAGCCCCTACCTATCCTGGCTGCAAGGGTTCAGAAACTCAAAAAAAACAATGTTTACAAGAAGCGATTAACAAACTTGTGACTGAAAAATACAATCCGGCCTTAGCTGGAGATTTGGGTTTAGCTTCTGGTAAAAAGAAAGTCTATGTGCAGTTTAAAATAGACAAAACAGGAATGATTACGGATGTGGTAGCACGTGGTCCACATATTAGTTTAGAAAAAGAAGCAATAAGAGTAGTAAACTTACTACCTCAAATGATTCCTGGAAAACAAAGAGGAAGACCCGTAGGTGTAAAATATACCTTACCAGTTACTTTATTGGTAGAGTAAGACATTCTTTTTATTACTGTAAAATCAAATCCCAACCTTTCGGTTGGGATTTTTTTGTGGTATACTTATTGTTGTTGTTAACATAATTTTAACGTCTTAAATTAAATATTATGAACACAAAAAAGCATCCCTCAACTGACAAGTTACAAAAAAGTTCCATGCTGTTTTTACAACTTGGATTGGTACTCGCCCTATTTTTTGTTTATGGCGCACTAGAACTCGAAACCGTCAAGCAAACACCTGCAAGCCCACAGGCGGTTGTTCACACCACTGAACCTTTACTTGTTTCTGATGAGTTCTTTACTATTGAAAGAAAAGTGAAGACCGTACCCAAACCTCAACAAAAAGTTGCGGAAATTTTTATTGTAAAACCTGATGACACCCCAATACCTACTATTCTTCCTGACCCCATTCCTAACAAGCCTAATTTGGAAAAGCTAATTAATGATTTACCTGGAGGAGATACTCTTGATAATGAACCAATAGATGAATTACCTTTTATAACTGTTGAAGACGCCCCCATTTTCCCAGGCTGTGAGGGATTGGACAAAGCGGCCTCTAAAAAATGCTTTACAAAGCAGATTACTCAATTTGTAAATAGAAAATTTGACACCAGTTTAGCTGAAGGCTTAAATCTGCAAGGAAAACAAAAAATATGGGTACAGTTCAAAATCGATAAAACAGGAGCAGTAGTTGACATTCAAGCGAGAGCACCTCATAAAAATTTAGAAAAAGAAGCCGTACGTATTATTGAAAAATTACCACTAATGACACCTGGAATGCAACGCAAAAGACCCGTTGGTGTTAAATATACATTACCCATCTTATTCCAAGTTCACTAAAAATTTAAATCCGGCCAATGGCTGGATTTTTTATTTAATATTGGGTACTTTAGTTAACTATTTCTAAACGCATGTTAAAGATTCACCATTATTTAGATAGTACCTATCTAAAAACCGCCCAACAAGCTGCTATTACCGACGAAGCTACACTAGAAACGGTTAGTTCATTGATTGAAGAAGCCATAGTCTATGACTTTAAGTTGGTTATGCTCCGGCCAAGATTTGTGCAACTTGCTAAAAAAATGATTCTGCAATCGGAAAGTAACGTAGGTGTTGGAACCGTTATTGGGTTTCACGAAGGAACTCCTTCCATCCAAGAAAAATTAAAAGAGGCACAACAAGCAATCAATGACGGTGCTGATGAATTGGATTTTGTAATCAATTATACGGCATTTTTAAACCAAGAACTCGCACTCGTAAAAGAAGAAGTTCGAAAAGGCACACAGCTCGCAATTAACAATGACAAAATTGTTAAATGGATCATTGAAATAGCCGCTTTGACCAATGATCAAATAGTTGCTATTACCCAACTTATTCGTGATGTTGTATTAACTCACTTTGATAAAAAGCAAGCACAGACCGTTTTTGTAAAATCTTCAACTGGATTTTATAAAACCAACAATACTAAACCAAATGGCGCAACGTTAGAAGCTATGCAACTTATTGTTACAAATGCGGCACCTTTACAAGCAAAAGCAGCTGGCGGCGTGCGCACCTATGAAGATGCACTAAAAATGATTAAATTAGGCGTGACAAGAATTGGTACTTCGTCTGCCAAAGCCTTGATTGAAAAACAACAAACCAAAAAGAACTATTAAATGGAAACGAATTATTTTGCGCACGAAACAGCAGTAATCGATCAAAACTGTAGTATTGGAGACAATACAAAAATTTGGCACTTTAGCCATATTATGTCAAATAGCACCATAGGCAATCAATGTAATATTGGTCAAAATGTTGTGGTATCTCCCAATGTTGTTTTAGGAAATAATGTAAAAGTACAGAACAATGTTTCAATTTATACTGGTGTTATTTGTGAAGACGATGTTTTTCTAGGCCCCTCCATGGTTTTTACCAATGTCATTAACCCTCGGAGTGCCGTAATCAGAAAAGATGAATACAAGCAGACTATCGTAAAAAAAGGAGCCAGTATTGGTGCCAACGCTACTATTATCTGTGGTAATAATATTGGCGAATATGCACTTATTGGGGCTGGTAGTGTTGTGACAAAAGAAATCAAGCCCTATGCCTTAGTTGTTGGCAATCCTTCAAAACAAATTGGGTGGATTAGTGAATATGGACATCGCCTAAAATTTGACGAAAATGGGATGGCAGTTTGCCCAGAGAGTCACGATGAATATCAATTAAAAGATACTAGTGTAGCAAAAATTTAATGTTACTTTTGCAAAAAGTTATTTAAAATATGAAGAAGTTACTGCTTTTCGTCCTAACACTCTTTACAGTTCAACAAACCTTTACTCAAGAAGATACCTATCCCGTATATAAAGGTTGTGAAAACCAACAAGACACTAGCTTAGAGAATTGTTTCAATCAGCAACTAACTGCAGACGTTTTAGATCGGTTTAAAGTTCCCGAAAAGGTCATTATTGACGATTATAAAGGAGTAATAACGATCGTTTTTTTAGTAAAAAAAGATGGTGCTTTTGAAGTACTTTACGTACGATCAGCTTATAAAGAACTAGAAGAAGAAGCCAGAAGCGTTTTTGCTAATTTACCCAAAGCCCAGCCAGCAACTTATAACGGCAGACCCATTGACATGCGTTTTGGAATGCCAATTCATATCCCACTAGACACACAACCTGCACCTCAAACCGTACCGAAAGCTACCCAAGAACAGCAAATAGTACTTGTTCCCACTACTAATACCACTAAAAAGGATATTAACACAGCTATTAACAGTACTCCCTTTCCAGAACATCAAAGTCAATTAAACATTCCCTTTACCCACAGTGCATATGCAGAATTGGATTATTATTACAATAAAGGAGAAAACGCACATACGGCCTCAAAACCCTATGTGTATACTGACGCGGCAAACTATGTGAATTTAGATGCCTTAAAAACCCCATTGTTTAAAAACAAGACCTCTAAAGCTGGTAAAAAACTGTGGAATGAACATTTTTTCACAGTACAAACAGAAGATTATTGGTTTACAATAAACCCCATGTTCGATTTGCAAATTGGAAAGGACAACTCTGATGTTAACTATACCTACAATAATACAAGAGCCATTCAAGTTCAAGGTGGTTTAGGCAAAGGGTTTAACTTTTCGGCGTCTTTTTATGAAAGCCAAGGTCGTTTTGCCGATTATATCAATGATTTTGCCAGAGCCAATAAACCTTCAGGAGCAAGTTCTTTTGGTTTGGTTCCAGGTAGAGGAAAAGGGAAAGATTTTAAAAATACTGGCTTTGATTATCCGGTAGCAGAAGCTTATTTATCATATACCCCAAATCAATTTTTTAATTTCCAATTTGGACATGGTAAAAATTTTATTGGAGACGGGTATCGTTCTTTTATGCTATCTGATGTAGCTTCTCCCTACCCTTTCTTAAAAATTAATACACAATTTTGGAAAATTAAATATTCAAACACTTGGATGTGGTTAGACGATGTGAGGCCTGAAGTAATCTCTAATGGCGCAAGTGCCAGAAAATTTGTTGCGATGCATCATTTAAGCTGGAATGTTAATAAACGCCTGAATGTTGGTTTATTTGAGGCTGTTGTTACCAACAACGAAAACAAGGATGGTTTTGATGTAAACTTTTTCAATCCGGTCATTTTTTATCGCGCGGTAGAATTTACCAAAGGTTCTGGTGCTGGTAATGCACTTATTGGTTTAAATGCAAAATACAAACTTACAGATAACATCACTACCTATTCTCAATTTGTATTAGACGAACTAACTGTGGGGGAATTTTTTGGAGGTGATGGTTATTGGGGTAATAAATTTGCACTACAATTAGGGGCCAAATATTACAACGCCTTTAACATTGAAAATTTATACCTGCAAGGTGAGTTTAATATGGCTCGTCCATATACCTATGCCCACGAAAATCCCACATTAAACTACGCGCACTTTAACCAACCGTTGGGCCACCTTTGGGGAAGTAATTTTTGGGAAGCCGTAGGTATTGCACGCTACAAAAAAGGACGTTGGTTTGGAAATGCAAAAATTGTATTGGGCAAAAAAGGGTTTGATTTTGAGAATAGCTCAACAGGTTATGGTGGAGATGTCTACACATCGAATGATACTAGAACAGGCAATACAGGTGTAGATTTACTACAAGGTAATAAGACTGCTATTTTTATTGGTGATTTACAAGGAGGCTATATCGTGAATCCTACAACAAACCTTCAATTTTTTGGAGGCTTGACATTTCGAAATTTTGATCCAATTGCTGAAACGGCTAATTTCAGCAAACAAAACACCACCTGGTTTACCATCGGTTTAAAAACGGATATCTTCAATTGGTATTTTGATTTCTAGTATAAAACAATCGTGTGAAAAAACTTGTTTTTATACTATTTTTAGGACTGAATTTATACGCCTATTCGCAACAAGAGAAAAATAAACACTTTGCTGTTCAGGTAGACTATTTATACGGTAAAGTGCTGAAACACAAACAGAAAATTTCACATTTAGCAGTTAGCCATCCTGAAGGTTTTATTTTAAGTTTATATCATAAAACGACTGCAAAAGACTCTAATTTAGTCAAGTATAATTATCCTGATTATGGATATTCATTTATTTATCAAGATTTAAAAAATTCCATGTTAGGCGAAACCTATGCCCTACAAGTTAATTACACCTTTTACTTTGGAAATCGCGCCAAAAAAAACCTCCTCTATTTAAAACTCGGTCAAGGCATTGCCTACAATACAAATCCGTTTGATTTAGAAAACAACAATAAGAATATCGTCTTCGGCTCTCATTTATTGGCCAATACTACTATTGGGTTCAACTATAAAAGAAAGCAACTACTAAATGGCTTTGACGCATCGATTGGCTTTATGCTTTCTCATTATTCAAATGGCCTGATTAAGTCGCCTAATGTTGGATTAAATCTCTTTTCTATTAACACAGGCATTAGTTATAATTTTGATTATGAAAACCCCATTGACTATACATTGACACCCTCTAAAGTTGTGGAGACTCAACAAAAATATCCGCTAAAGCTAAACCTACAGTTAAGTGGTGGCTTAAACAGCTCTACCAACGTAGTTGGCAAGCAATTTCCATTTTATGTTGCCACTGTTTATGCTGATAAGCGATTAAATTCTAAGAGTATTTTACAGTTTGGAAGTGAGGTTTTTTTCTCTAAATTTTTAAAAGAACTAATTAAATACAATGCCGTTGCTTTTCCAGAGCGGCCTGCAGAAGACGGAACAGCAGATTACAAACGGGTTAGTTTATTAGTTGGACATGAATTAGACGTTGGTAATTTCGCTATCATAACTCAGTTTGGGTATTATGTATATTACCCTTACAAATACGAAACAAGGTATTATGAGCGCATTGGAGTAAAAAGGCACTTTGGTAATAAGTGGTTCGCTTCAGCTACTATAAAGGCACATTTATTTTTAGCAGAGTCAATAGATTTAGGAATTGGAATTAGATTGTAATGAAATATTTTTTATATAGCTTATTAGTTATTTTAGTTTTGAGTTGTAACTCAGAAGCTATTTCTGACTGCCTGAAAACGGCTGGTTCAAAGACGCAATTAAGCTACAACTTAGGAGCTTTTTCTAAAGTTATTTTTCATGAAGACATTGTATTAGAAATCCGTCAAGGAGCAACGAATACAATCCATATTGAATACGGAGAAAACCTAATTGACAACATTACCACCACGATAACAAACGATCAATTAATTATAAGCAATACTACGGGTTGCAGTTTAGCACGTGATATTAAACCCGCAACGGTTATATTAACGGCTACCAATCTTTCTGAAATTAGAAATGCATCACAGTATCAAGTTTTTAATACTACACCTATCTATTTCGATTCACTGACGTTAATTTCTGAAGACTATTTGATCACTAATGTCAATGTGGGTGACTTCGATTTGAATATTGAAAACCAAGCCATTAATGTCATTACGAATAATGTATCTAATTTTACCATGAGAGGTACAACTACAAACTTAGCTGTGAATTTTGCTTCTGGTCAAGGAAAATTTGAAGGTGAGCATTTAATCGCTCAAAATATTTATGTTTTCCATAGAGGGATCAACCATCTAGTAATACATCCAACAGCGCGTTTAACAGGAGAAATAAGAAGTTCTGGCAATATCATTTCCGTCAATAGACCCCCACTTGTTACTGTTGAAGCGTTTTATACAGGAAAGTTGATTTTCAGAAATTAGGTTTTTCTTAGAAATAAAATCCAATCCCGCCCTTTATTCCGAATTTAGTAGCACCAGGCACATCTAGATAATTACCTCTAAACACAAAGTCGATACGCAATATCTTGAATATATTATCAACACCTATATGGTATTCGTAATATGGTTTTGTGGGAGCTCCGGCATTACCCGCACTCAAAAAATTATTCATGGATATATTTCCATCCGACAAATTACCTATGATTGCCCTAGCTCCAATAATCTCACGTAAGTTTAATTTCCGCAACAGTGGTAACCTTGAAAAAATCCGTCCGTTAAAGTTATGTTCTAAATGTAATGACGCATATTCATCAGTTACAAACTCATAGTAATCTAACAAATCAAATGTTCTAGTTGCTGTAAAGAGTGTTTGATTACCCGGAACAACATCTAATAAAGTTAATGGTACATTTCCAAACGTTTTTCCCGCTTCAAACGTGTATTTTAATTTTCCAAAACCTCCCATTAAAATTCTGTGGCTATAGTATAATTGTAATTTATCGTAATCAAAATCACTATTTATAAAGCCTTTTAGGCCTTTGGTATAACTTGCATATAATGTTGGATAACGCCCTTCATTACTTACCATACGTTCAACACCAAAACCAGCATTTTGTCTACCAGGCGTAAAGTTAATTGCCAAATCTAGCTCGGTTTGTTTTACAACAGATTGTTCTACACCATTTTCATCAATATAATTCACATCAAATAAATCAGGTGCTGCCGATTGCAAGGTTTTGTAGGTAGCCCCTATTCTGAAATTAAGGTTACGAACGGGCTCAATATCTAAAGCGACATTTGTCAAATTTAAATTGGTCAATCTAAAATTTTCCCCTCTTGTAAAAAAGGCTGCAGAGGCAAAACTCCTATTTAACACATCATTAGCTGTTGTTAAGCTCACCCCTGTTTGCTCAACATCACGCCTATTTCCTCCTGAAATTATAATTCTATTTTTTTTGTTGACCATCCACTTGCCACCAATACCATACTTAAACTTATCATCCTTAAATCCATAAGCCAAGAATCCTTGAAGCCGCCAGGTATCATTCTGATTAAAATAGGTTCTTCCCCCTACCCTTACGCGCGTGCCTTCTACATCATTACTTCCAAAAGTTGAAAAGATCGGACCGTAGTCAAAGCCCTCAAATGCTTCCCAATACCCAGAAGCTAAGGTAGCTCCCAAATTGTAAAGTTGTTTAAATTTACGTACTGTCTTAAGGGTGTCTAGCATTTTATAAATACCTTCTTCGTCATCATTCAACTTTTCCATACGATTCTGTTTCCAGTAGTCGTCTTCCTTGTTGTAAATTTCCTCCTTATATGCATCTACCCGGTTCGCATAAAATTTATCATCGCGTTCCGTTTCAAAATCGTAATTGTTAAACAAGGTGGTTCTTCTTCCATAAACCCCTTTTGATTTGTCCTTTTTCTTTAAGGCAAAATCAGACATCATATGATCTCTTTTCAGTAAAAAAACAGAATCATTTAACACATCAAATTCCTGTTCAATATAAATTTCTTTTACCCAGTTGATGTTGGCACTTTTTGTGGCATTCATTTCAATTTGCTTTACAGCAAAAGTGGTATCGTTCACCCAAAAATCACCTTTAAAGGTCAATTCATTTTTTCTTCTTGGATAAAACACAATATTATAACACCATTTATTCTCAATAAAAGCACTATCTGCCAACACATAATTATATACAGAGACTCCCGTTTTTGAAAGCGGACTCGTAAAACTTTTATCAAAAAATTTCAAATAATTGTCATAGATATTATAGTCAACATACAATTGTTTTACAAACTCTATTAATTGCTGATTACTTTCGAAACCTGAGTTTTTATTCGCAACCAGCTCTTCTCGAAACTTTTTTGAAGGTTCATTTTTACCATACGATTTGTACATCGCCTCGTTGATGAAAATTGGCAAATAGGGTTTTCCTGTAATGTTTGAAGTATCTACTTTATCAAACACAAATTCCATCCCTTTAAAAAGTCGGTTATTTTTTAGTTTTTCGTCAATATTATTAAGGTCAAACTCTATTTTCTCATACTTATCATATTCGTACTTGGGGTAAAGATAGACTCCATTTTGACGTTTCTTTGCCCAGACCTTTCTTAAAATTTCAATGGCGGGATTTCCTTTCTTTTTTTGTTTTCCTGAGTATATAACTACCTCATCTAAACTTGCACTATCCTCTTTTAAGACAATTTTTAAATCGAAATTTCTTGCCTTGAGTTGAACAACTTTCTTTTCAAAACCTAAAAATGAAACCTCTAATTCTAAATGTGTCTCATCAGATTCTATATAAAACTTACCGTTTTCATCAGAAACAGTACCTATGGTTGTGCCCTTAAATGTGATATTTGCGAAAGGAACGGGCTCATTGTTCTCATCAATTACAACACCACTAACTTTAACTTGAGCCGACAGAATTGTTGAAAAAATCAACAACAATCCAACTAATATAAACTTATACTTCATTTATTTTTTATAAAATAAAAATTCCTTTCTGAGACTTACTCGAAAGGAATCTATATAACAATTTTGATGCCAATTTATTTTACATAAAGCACAGATTTCACTGCTTTAATAACATCATTTGCATTTGGCAACCACTCTTCCAACAACACTGGAGAATAAGGCGCTGGTGTATCTGCTGTAGTAATTCTTTTAATCGGCGCATCTAAATAATCAAATGCATTTTCTTGTACTTGATAAGTGATTTCAGAAGCAACACTGGCAAAAGGCCAAGCTTCTTCCAAAATAACCAATCGGTTCGTTTTCTTTACAGAAGTAAGTATGGCATCATGATCCATCGGTCTTACTGTGCGTAAGTCAATAATTTCTACTGAAATATTTTCTTTTTGTAATTCATCGGCTGCTTTATAGGCTTCCTTTATAATTTTACCAAAAGAAACGATCGTTACGTCTGTACCTTCTCTTTTAATGTCGGCTACACCGATAGGCAATATATATTCTCCATCAGGCACTTCACCTTTATCTCCATACATTTGTTCTGATTCCATAAAGATTACCGGATCATCATCTCTAATCGCCGCTTTCAATAAGCCTTTAGCATCGTATGGATTGGAAGGTACAATTACTTTTAAACCGGGCGTGTTTGCAAACCAATTTTCAAATGCTTGTGAATGTGTTGCTCCCAATTGACCAGCAGAAGCTGTAGGCCCTCTAAATACAATTGGACACTTAAATTGCCCACCTGACATTTGACGGATTTTTGCAGCATTATTAATTATTTGGTCAATCCCTACCAATGAAAAATTAAAAGTCATATATTCTACAATCGGTCTATTACCTGTCATTGTTGAACCAATAGCGATCCCAGCAAAACCAAGTTCCGCAATAGGGGTGTCAATAACGCGCTTCGCTCCAAACTCATCAAGCATTCCTTTAGAAGCCTTATAAGCACCGTTGTATTCTGCAACTTCCTCACCCATTAAATAGATGCTTTCATCTCTGCGCATCTCTTCACTCATGGCTTCACAAATGGCTTCTCTAAACTGAATTGTTCTCATTTAATCTTATTTATAATACAAGTAGCAAAAATAGAAAAATCAAAGCACTAAATAGGAAACAAAAATAAATATTTTTACTATGCATGCATAGTAAATTGAAAAAAAAGTGCTAACTTTGACCTAATAATTAATTGAACAACTTTTTATATCTAAAATATATTAAAAATATGAAAATATTAGTTTGTATAAGTCACGTTCCTGATACAACTTCAAAAATTAATTTTACGGATAACAACACAAAATTTGACACAAATGGTGTACAATTTGTAATCAATCCCTACGATGAATTTGTACTTACGCGTGCCATGTGGTTTAAAGAAAAACAAGGAGCAACAGTAACAGTTGCTAATGTTGGAAATGCTACAACGGAGCCTACGTTAAGGAAAGCTTTGGCTATTGGTGCTGATGATGCGATACGTGTCAATGCTGAAGCCACCGATGGTTTTTTTGTTGCAAAACAACTCGCTGAAGTGGTTAAAACGGGTGGCTATGATTTAGTGCTAGCTGGTAAAGAATCTATTGACTATAACGGAGGAATGGTACCCGGTATATTGGCTTCATTAATCGGTGCTAATTTTGTTACTGCGTGTATTTCGTTAGAAGTTGAAGGAACCAATGCAACAGCAATTCGTGAAATTGATGGCGGTAAAGAAACATTGGCTACGAATCTACCCTTAGTTGTTGGTGGCCAAAAAGGTATTGTAGAAGAGAGCGATCTAAGGATTCCTAATATGCGTGGGATTATGATGGCACGAAAAAAACCTTTAAACGTCATAGAGCCAACCAATTTTGAGGCTACTACCATCTCTACTAATTTTGAAAAACCTCCTGTTAAGGGCGCCGTTAAATTAGTTGATGCTGGAAATGTAGGTGAGTTAGTCGACTTACTTCATAACGAAGCAAAAGTGATATAAATACAAATTCTTATAAAATCTAATAAATATATGTCTGTTTTAGTTTTTGCCGAATCATCGGAAGGGAAATTTAAAAAAACTGCTTTTGAAGCAGTGTCATACGGAAAAAAAATTGCGGAACAACTAGGAACTAACCTAGTTGCATTGACTATAAATGCTGACAATGCATCTGAATTGGCAGCTTATGGTGGAGAAAAAATTCTCAAGGTTTCTTCTGATAAATTAAAGGCATTTAATGCCAAAGCATATGCCGACGTTATCAAACAAGCAGCTGAAAAAGAAAGCGCAACGATTATCGTAATTGATTCAAGCGCTAATGGCTTGTATGTGGCGCCACTTGTTGCAGCCAATCTAGAGGCTGGTTACGCCTCGAATGTTGTAGCCCTACCTAGCGCTACGGCTCCGTTAACGGTAAAACGCAAAGCTTTTTCTAGTAAAGGGTTCAACCATACTCAAATTAAAACAGCAACGGCTGTTTTAGGAGTATCAAAAAATTCATTTGGTCTTGTTGAAAATAGTGTTTCTGCTTCTGAAGAAGACTTTTCTCCAGCATTAACAGATGCTGATTTTGGAGTAACATCTAAATCCATTGACAGTGCTACTGGCACGGTAACTATTGCTGATGCCGACATTGTGGTTTCTGGTGGAAGAGGATTAAAAGGCCCTGAGAATTGGGGAATGATTGAAGAATTGGCAAGTGTACTAGGAGCCGCAACCGCCTGCTCTAAACCCGTTTCTGATTTAGGTTGGAGACCTCATAGTGAACACGTTGGGCAAACAGGGAAACCTGTAGCTGCCAATTTATATATTGCTATTGGTATTTCTGGTGCTATTCAACACTTGGCAGGAATCAATTCATCAAAAGTAAAAGTAGTGATCAATACAGATCCTGAAGCGCCTTTCTTTAAGGCTGCAGATTACGGTATTGTTGGTGATGCTTTTGAAGTTGTACCTCAATTAATTGAAAAATTAAAAGAGTTTAAAGCACAAAACACATAAATTTTATTAAATTGTGCCTCTAAAGGCTGTCTAATTTTGGGCACTTAAGTCCTTAATTAGTCAGCTTTTATATTTTACAGATAATTTATGAGTTTAGTACGCCTTAACATAAAAGGAATATCGTATAGCCAAACACAAAGCGGAGCTTACGCTTTGGTTTTAAGTGAAGTTGACGGAGACAGAACCTTACCAATAATCATAGGAGCTTTTGAGGCACAGTCTATTGCCATTGCTTTAGAAAAAGAAATTAGACCTCCACGACCGCTAACGCATGATCTTTTTAAAACGTTTTCTGATCGTTTTCAAATCAAAGTAAAACAAGTAATCATTCATAAACTGGTAGATGGGGTCTTTTACTCAAGCCTTATTTGTGAACGCGATCGCATAGAAGAAATTATCGATGCGCGCACCTCAGATGCCATTGCATTGGCCACTCGTTTTAATGCACCCATTTTCACCTACGAAAACATCTTAGACAAAGCAGGTATTTACCTAAAAGCAAAAGAGGAATTACCTGAAGAGAATTACGAAGATTCAAAAATTGAAGTCGAAGACTTAATTACGGATGTGGTACAAGATAAATCGTATAGCGATGTGACATTAAATGAGTTAAACAACAAACTAGATGAAGCTGTAGCAAATGAAGATTATGAGCTGGCTGCAAAATTACGTGATGAAATTTCAAAACGTCAAAAAAAATAATCCTACCCTATTATGCGAAATATACTTCTGCTATTATTAGCTGTTTTTAGTTTACATTCTATATCTAGTCAGGAAAGTATAAAAGACTCGATAAAACCAACTTATTCTGAAATTAATTATTGGCAACTGTCTGAGCATCTTGTATATGAAAACTATCCTGATAGTATTTCATCTAGTTTAGATTTTATTAGGGGTAAGGAATTCTTGTCTTTAGAAGACAATGGTAAATACACAACTATATTAAAAAACATGTCTTTTAGTGGATATTGGCTTAAAAACAACAACCTCCTAGCTTTTAAACAAAAAGATCCTACTGTAATTGATGTTTATTACGAAATAGTTGAAAAATCAGAAAATCAAATAAAACTAAAAAATGGGAATGAAGTTTTAATCTACGTTTCTGAATCACATCCTAACTTTATAGCGAAAAAAGAACAAAAAGATACTATTATTGAGAGCCAAGGGTTCTCTATAAATTCATTGTGGAGAGGAGTTGTTGGTATGGTAACTTTGTTATTCATTGCCTTTTTATTTAGCTCTAACAGAAGGGCCATTAAGTGGAAAACCGTAGGAATAGGATTGGCTTTTCAGTTGGTAATTGCTATAGGTGTACTTAGAATAACCTTTGTCCAAAATACATTTGAGGGGGTAGGACAAGTTTTTGTTAAAATTTTGGACTTCACTCGTTCTGGAAGTGAGTTTCTATTTAGTGGAGTTATGGATATTAATTCTTATGGATTTATTTTTGCTTTTCAAGTGCTCCCAACAATCATTTTCTTTTCTGCTTTAACATCGGTACTGTTTTACCTAGGCATCATACAACGCGTAGTAAAATTAATGGCTTTATTATTAACAAAACTACTAGGGATTTCTGGTGCGGAAAGTTTGTCTGTTGCAGGAAATATTTTCTTAGGGCAAACGGAAGCTCCTTTACTAATCAAGGCCTATTTAGAAAAAATGAATAAGTCTGAAATGCTGCTGGTAATGATTGGAGGTATGGCCACCGTTGCTGGAGCCGTTTTAGCAGCTTATATTGGGTTTTTAGGCGGGGATGATCCCGCGTTGCGATTGGTATATGCCAAGCATTTATTAGCGGCATCAGTAATGGCCGCTCCGGGTGCCATCGTTATTTCTAAAATATTATACCCACAAACGGAATCTATTAATACAGATGTACATGTATCATCTGAAAAAATTGGTTCAAACATTCTTGATGCCATAGCCAACGGAACTACTGAAGGACTTAAACTAGCGGTAAATGTTGGCGCAATGTTATTGGTATTTGTTGCTTTTATAGCTATGATTAACGGTATTTTCGGATGGATTGGTGACATTACCACATTGAATACGTGGATGGCTGCCAATACGCCTTATGCTCAATTTTCACTAGAAGCAATATTGGGTACTATTTTCGCTCCTTTGATGTGGTTGATAGGCGTTGCAAAAGAAGATATGATGCTTATGGGGCAACTGCTAGGGATTAAATTAGCGGCAAGTGAGTTTGTTGGCTATATTCAATTGGCCGATTTAAAAAATGTAGCAAATGCCACGCACTTAACCTATAATAAATCGATTATTATGGCAACTTATATGCTGTGTGGATTTGCCAACTTCGCCTCTATCGGAATCCAAATTGGCGGTATTGGGTCGTTAGCACCTGGGCAACGTAAAGTCTTATCAGAGTTTGGAATGAAAGCCTTAATAGGTGGGTCTATAGCTTCACTAATTTCCGCTACTATTGCGGGAATGATTATTGGGTAGTTAATAACTTTTATATAATTTAAAGCTTCATTTCATTTTGATTTGAAGCTTTTTTTTACTTTTATTTTTTTGTAAAAACAGATAGAATGAAGCAGTATTTAGATTTAGTCAACCACGTTTTAGAAAACGGTAACGAAAAAGGAGATCGTACCGGTACCGGTACAAAAAGTGTATTCGGCCATCAAATGCGTTTTGATTTAAGTAAAGGATTTCCAATGGTTACCACCAAGAAACTACACTTGAAATCTATTATCTATGAATTGTTATGGTTTATAAAAGGAGATACCAATATAAAGTATTTACAAGAAAACGGGGTGAGAATATGGAATGATTGGGCAGATGAAAATGGCGATTTGGGCCCTGTTTACGGTCATCAATGGCGCAACTGGAATAGCGATGATATTGATCAACTAAAGGAAGTAATTACAACCTTAAAAAACAATCCGAACAGTCGCAGAATGTTAGTTTCGGCATGGAACCCAAGTGTCCTTCCTGACAATTCGGTTTCCTTTTCTGAAAATGTAGCCAATGGTAAGGCCGCCTTACCTCCTTGTCATGCTTTTTTCCAATTCTATGTAGCCGACGGAAAATTATCTTGCCAACTCTATCAACGCAGTGCCGATATCTTTTTAGGCGTTCCTTTCAATATCGCGTCTTACGCTTTGTTCACCATGATGATGGCACAAGTATGTGGCTATGAAGCGGGTGATTTTATACACACTTTTGGTGATGCACATATCTATAGCAATCATATGGAACAATTAGAGCTACAACTTTCACGTGATTTAAAACCGTTGCCAAAAATGATTATAAATCCAAAAATTACAAGCATTTTCGACTTTGAATTTGAAGATTTTACGTTGGTTGATTACAATCCGCATCCACATATAAAAGGAGCCGTTGCCGTTTAGAAAATTACAATTCTAATACTGCATTATCCGCACTAGCATAGGCATTCCAGACATAACTGTCTGCTTGCTCATCATTGATATAGGCTTCATCAATTAGGTATCTAAACTCATATGATTGACCTTTTTCTAAATCAATAGTCCCTTTAAAAGTACCATTTTTCAATTTTCTTAACTTCGAAACTTTCGTATTCCAATCGTTAAAACTTCCAACTACCGCAACGCTATTTGCATTTTCTGCAGGTACCGTGAAAGTTACTTTACAAATAGGTTTACTTTTTAAATACTGTTTTTTAATAGCCATGTCTTTCGTTTTTATTGACACTTCAAAGTTAACTAAGAATTCAATAAAACATAAAATAAAATGCTTAATGAGTTCATTTTTACGAATTTAACCTCAATATCAGTGTCTAAAAATGAATTCCTAAAAAATCACAAGCTTAAAATTAATATTTATCTTTTTTTTAACAATCCAAATTGTTATAATAATAGTAACTTTGTTACGTAAGTCATATTTTTACGACTCACTATAGTGTACTAAGGTTATAATTAAAAACGAGTATTTAAATTTTAAAAAAATGAAAAAAGAAGAATTGAAAAACAATATTCTCGAAAGAATTGAGAAAATCGATGATGTGAATAGGTTGAACGCAATTCAAACAATTTTGAACACACTAGACAGTGAACAACTGAGTTTAGACGATGTCAATAATGCGTTAGAAACTGAAGATTTTTCAGGTTATATTAAAGAATGGTTAAAAAATATGTAATTTACATATTGCTACCTTACTAAAATAAATACTACTTGGAATCTACAGAACAACATGAAGTTTACGAAAAAGCTCGGAAAAGAATTAAACAAAAAAAGCGTCTGTATTTTCACTTTTTATTGTTTTTGGTGGGTTCTGTCTTCCTTATTGTTTTAAATATTATTTTTAAAGTTGGCGAACAACGGTTTGGTGAATGGTTTAAATATGCCATTGCCATTTGGTTGTTTTTGTGGATACTTCATTTTGTCAATGTGTTTATTACCAATCGCTTTTTTGGTACAGAATGGGAACGTATTGAAACCGAGAAAATAATTGCCAAGCACACTAAAAAAATAGACCAGCTCGAAAAAAGTTTAATAAAAACGGGTGTGATCACACCAAATGATGAATTGCCAGATTCTGAAAAAAAAAGCACAAACCATTAATGATTACTATTATTGCTGCCATTGGTAAAAATGGCGAATTAGGTAAAGACAACGATTTGATTTGGCACCTGCCCAACGATTTAAAACGATTTAAAAAAGTGACGGCTGGCCACCATGTTATAATGGGAAGGAAAACCTTTGAATCATTAGGGAAACCGCTTCCAAATCGCACAAACATTATTATTACTAGAAACAAAAATTATCAAGCCGAAGGGTGTGTCATTGTTAGTTCTCTTGAAGAAGCTATTGAAACTGCCACCAAGGAAGATAGCAATCCTTATATTTTAGGAGGTGCACAAATTTATAAGCAAGCCATCACACTGGCAGATTCATTAGATCTTACCTTAGTTGCCGCTGAATTGGATGCCGATGCTTACTTTCCAACAATAGACACCGCTATCTGGAAAGAAACAGCTCGGGAAGATTTTTCAGCCGACGAGAAACACAAGTACGATTACAGCTTTGTTACCTACAAAAAAGTGGGCTAACTAAGCCCACTTATACTAACTAAACTAAACGATGACCAAAACAAACTGCTGACCATTGTACGATTAGATTTGTATTCTATTTACAAACCTTTTTTCTTTTGTTTTTGTAACCACAGAATATTCTCCTTTTTCTGAATTCGAAAAATCATAAATTCTCCCTAATACACCCGACTTTCTTTTAATGATTTCTTTAAATATTAAATCGTCTGTATCAGAATATATTTGAATTTCCATAACCTCATCTTCACTAAAAGATAATTTATTGACAAACAAATGTCCCTCTTTAACGTAGAACCTTGGCTTATAGATTTTTATTTGTTTGTCCATATCAAAATCTACAACACCTATTATTACATAAAATGGAATTACAGACAATTCGAGTTTCTTATCCAATTCAAAGTAATAACTCCCATCAGGTAAATCTGTTAAATCAAAACCCTTAGAATAAGCTCCATTAACTTCGATAAATTCTTTATACAAAACCAACCCATTACTGTCTTTAATAAGTAAAACTGACCCTTTTTCGACATTTTCGAAGGTTAAATTTGTAATTTTTACTTCCTTATTGTTTACATTATGCGAAATCTCATTTCCATAACTTACCATAGTCATTAAAGAGACTACGAGTACTAAACTTGTTTTAATTACTTTTTTCATAATTTATTTCTTAATTAATAAATACACCACAAATGTATCGTTAGTATTCCTCACAGAAAACATCACTTTTGCTCAATATATATGCTAATTTAACAGCAACAACAACCTTTTTTAAAATTATAGTTAAAATAGCATACAAAATTGGTAAGCAACTATAGGTTAAATAAACTATATACTTTAACTTTGCATCAGCATACTAGTTAATCATGTTAGGAAAAAAACCATTATTAAAAAAAGTTAGTCCAGAATTTGGGAGCTCAATTTATGTCAAACAGCATACCAAAAAAATGAATGATACTGGGCAAGCGTTTTGGCATTTCCATCCAGAATTAGAATTAATCTATGTTGATCAAGGAAAGGGCAAACGACATATTGGAAATCATTTGTCATATTTTAACAATAGCCAACTCATCCTTTTAGGCTCCAATTTGCCTCATAACGGTTTTACAGATAGGTTGACTGCTAAAGGCTCTGAAACTGTTGTGCAATTTAAACCTGACTTTTTAGGGGAACCTTTTTTCAAAATTCCCGAAATGACCATACTTAACTCCCTATTTGAAAAAGCTAAAAAAGGAATTTTGTATAAAGTCGAGACTAAAAAAATTGTTGGCCCAAAGATTGAAAATTTAATAAACTACCAAGGGTTTCAAAGAATCACCAAACTCTTAGAAATACTCTATGATTTGGCGATATCAGAAGACTACACCCTACTAAATGCTGATGGTTTTGCCTTTGAAACAGAACCTCAGGATAGTGCTAAAATTGATATTATTTACAAGCATATTAACAGTCATTTTCAAAACCATATTTCGTTAGATGAAATTGCTGACAAGGTGAGTATGACGGGACCCGCTTTTTGTAGGTATTTTAAAAAAGCAACAGGCAAAACATTTACTAAATTGGTGAATGAATATCGTGTCGTTCACGCCACAAAACTTTTATCAGAAAGTCAACATAGTGTCACCGACATCTGTTTCAAATGTGGTTTTAATAACTTCTCCCACTTCAACAAGTTGTTTAAAGAATTTACCGGAAAAAGTGCCTCAAAATACAGAAGTGAAATGAAGCGTATCATTCAATAACTATTTAATTTCGATAACAAAAGGCATTCTTGCTTGTATCCCTTTTAATTCAGCAAACTGCTTGAAGCTTTTATAAATAGTATAATTTTCCATTCCCAATTCTTCTTTTAACATATTTTCTTTGGCTTTCATAGAAAACGAAAAAGGTTTGAAGATATCTTCAAATTCATTTTTATAACGTGGATAATTGGTTGTTCTGTACGATTCTATATCTGCCATTTCCGCGGCCACAGCAATAGCGTCATTTAAATTACCAAGTTGATCTACCAATCCGATTTGCAGTGCTTCAGACCCAGTCCAGACCCTACCTTGCCCAATACTATCCACCTGCGCAGTAGTCATATTACGCCCCTTAGCCACTCGATCAATAAACGTATTATACACATCAACAATACTCTCCTTCACATTATCATGAAACGCATCGGTCATTGGCTCAAACGCACTATACCCTAAAGATTGTCTATTGGTACCTACTTGTTCCGCATTGATACCCATATTTTCAGCCAACTTGTTAATATTAGGAATCATACCAAAGACACCTATTGACCCAGTAATAGTGGTGGGTTCTGCAATAATTCTATCAGCGTTACAGGCGATGTAATAACCCCCAGATGCTGCTAAATTACCCATAGATACTACGAGTGGTTTTTCTTTCTTGGTCAATTCTAATTCTCTCCAAATTAAATCGGAGGCTAATGCGCTTCCTCCAGGAGAATTCACACGCAACACAATTGCTTTAACGCTATTATCTTGTCTCACTTTTTTTAAGGCTTCAATAATCTTTTCCTGACCAATATAGCTTTCATCACCAGTTCCATATCGAATCTCCCCTTGTGCATAAATAACCGCAATTTTATTAGTTGCACTAGATCGTATCCTTCCTTTACCCGAATTGATATAATCGTGCAACGATACTTTATTCAATTTAGATGCTGTATCGGTATTGGTCAATTCTTTTAATTTTTCTTCGTATTCATCAGCATACAACTCACCATCAATCATATTGGACTGGATCGCCAACTTCGGATTTCTAGCTGCCAAATTATCAGCAATTGTATTAATTTCATCAACCGTTTTATTTCTACTTTCTGCAATATCCGCTATCAGCTCACTCCAAATAGAATTTAAAAAAGAAGTCATTTGCTCTCTATTGGCAGCACTCATTTTATTTGCTAAAAAAGGCTCTACCGCACTTTTGTATTTTCCATGACGAATAACTTCCATTTTTACACCATACTTATCCTGAAAGTCTTTATAATACAATATTTCACTTGCCAACCCTTTAAAGTCAACTTCACCAACGGGGTTGATATAAATAGAATCTGCTACAGAACTCATATAATAATTCTTCTGTGTGTAATAATCGGCAAAGGCCACAATAAATTTTCCAGACTCTTTAAAATCCACTAATTTATCTCTGATCGTTTGCATTTGAGCAATACCACCATTCACATCTAAAGAATGGATACTAATTCCTTTGATATTCGCATCTGTTTTAGCATTTTCTATAGCACTAATTATTTCATGCATCTCCAATAAATCATTTTCTCCTGCCCCAAAAATATCTGCAAACGGATCGGTTACATTATAATCATCGGTAATCGCATTTTCAAAATTTAATTCTAGTACTGAGTTACTTTTTACCGACACCTTCGCATCTTCACTAAATGCGGAAGCCGAAGCTGAAATAAAAGCCATAAAAACCAAAAACATAATCCCTCCCGCAATAAAAACTCCTAGTATTACTGCCAACAATTCTCTTAAAAACGTCATTCTCTTCTATTTTATTAATAAGTCTATTTAACTGTCTAAAGTTACAATTAACAAGTTAAAATGTTCATAAATTTAAGCGGCAAATATACGCTTTTATCCATTGATTTTAGTTTCTTTGTACTCCTCACATGAAACGAATAGGAAGAATTCTAATGAACACCTCAAAAGGCTTCATTAGAATTTTAAGGAGCAGACAAGGCAATTACCTCTGTACTGTACTTTTTTAACTATTTTATTTCTGTTATTTATAAAATTTTAAACGGTTGAAAATTCAACGTATCACATATTTATCTTTAGGGAGTAATCAAGGAAATAAACTTGAAAATTTACAACAGGCTTGTAATCTAATCGCCGAAAAAGTAGGTAGAGTAGTTAAAATTTCTTCTGTTTACAAAACAAAATCATGGGGATTTGAAAGTGATGATTTTTTTAATATTTGTGTAGAGGTCGCCACCAATTTGAATCCTGAAAAGCTGCTAGAAAATGTACTTGAAATAGAACAACAATTAGGCAGACAACGCAGTGAATCTATTGAATATGCAGCTCGCGTGATCGATATTGACGTATTGCTTTTTGAGGATGAAATTATTTTCTACAAGAATTTAAAGGTACCACACCCACGGATGTTGGAACGTAAATTTGTAATGGTACCCTTAACCGAAATTGCTCCCAACATAAAACATCCGGTTGCAAAAAAAACGATTTTAATCTGTTTACAAAGCTGTACAGATTCTTCGGAGATTGAAAAAACCGATTTACTGCTAAAGCGCCCCATTTCATTAGTAGAAAAATACAACTACATCGCTATTGAAGGAAATATTGGCGCTGGTAAAACTACCTTAGCCACCATGATTGGTGACGATTTTAATGCCAAATTGGTATTGGAACGTTTTGCTGACAATCCTTTTTTGCCCATGTTTTACAAAGATAAAGACAGGTATGCATTTCCTTTGGAAATGAGTTTTTTGGCCGATCGCTATTCCCAACTTTCTGATGATTTAGCACAGTTTGACCTATTTAAGAGCTTTATCGTTTCTGATTATTATATTTTTAAATCATTGATTTTTGCTCAAATAACCTTAGCTAAAGAAGAGTATGCCTTGTACAGACGTATGTTTGACATTATGTATAAGGAAATAACCAAACCTGATTTATATATCTATTTATACCAGAACACCACACGGTTACTCGAAAACATTCAAAAAAGAGGACGTGATTATGAGCAAAATATTGCGGGAGATTACCTTGAAAAAATTCACCAAGGTTATACTGGATTTATAAAGACAGAACAAAACCTCAACACCTTGGTCATTGATGTTTCCGATTTAGATTTTGTCAATAATTCAGAAGATTATAATCACATCATAAAACTGATTAATGATGCTGAACTAAAAGGTTAATACAACAAGGCTTACTCCTTTAACAATTCTAATTTTTCGGCAAAATAAGCACAAAAATCGCGCATGGTGGCCGTCATTTTTTCATCATTAGTAGCACGAAAAAAAGTATCAGACATAGATAGTAAGGTCTGATGAAAGAAATGCTGCATTTCTTCTAATGGCATGTCTTTTGTCCATAAATCCATTTTTAAGGTTTCCTTTTTAGTAGGATCCCATACCGAAATCATAAAAGCTTTCGTATCTGCATTGTCAACACCACCATCTTGGGCGTTCCACGTTAACTTTTCAGGGATTTTGTTTTCATCAAGTTCTACCGTAAATTTTATTTCAGAAGTATGTTTTGCCATTGCTTTTGGTATTTGGTAAAATAGAGATTCTTCGCGCTGCTCAGAATAACAATCTATTATTTTGTTGGTTTGTATTTTGATTTTTTGAAAATATCCTCATTATTCGTTTGTAGCATTTCTTGCAAGCTCACATCATTGTTATTCATATACGCTCTAACAATTTGCCAGCCGAACCAAGCTCCTATTTTACCGGGACTTTCGCTATCATTCGCCAAATAAAACTTTGAGAATGGCGCATTATCAATAAAGCGCATTGAAAGTTCTTGGTCTGTACTAAATAGCAACTCATTTTGAACAAAAAACTTCCACACATCGACGTCATTAAAATCTGCCCAGGCTATTTGTTCTTTGGTATATCCTATTTTATAAGCATCTTCTACTTTAGGTAAGAAAGCATCCATCACATATAGCAATTTTCCTTCTTGAATAATTCTAGCAACAAACGTTCTGCTTTTTGCTCTTGGTAATTCTCGTCTCGCTAAAGCTTCCGCAACAGCCACTGAAATATGGTCCTCGGTGAAATTTCGACTTATATATTCGGGGAAATCCTGATAGATCACACTCTCTTTCCCTAAAAAAACATCTAGTGAAATGAACAAGAGGCTATCGGCATAGACCACACGGTTTTCATAATCAACATTCGATAATAAGGTAACCACGGTTGGCTCTTTAAAATTGTGATAATAGTATTTCACATACTTAAACAGCTCCGTTAATTGCTCCGTTTCATCATCAAAATTTTTATACAACTTTTGCGTCTCCGAAAACAACAACTGCTCATCTTTATCGCTCATTTTTGCCACCCAGATACTATCGGGTGTTTGTGTTGGAAACAAATAAGGATACTCGTTTTTTAACTCCGGAAGCGCCTCAGTTGGATTTGTATAAAATGCCTCATCAAAGCGTTTTACCGTCAGCTCCATGTCAATATCAGAAACATCAACCGATAACTTGTCTTTTTTCTGACAAGAAATTAAGAAAATGATACATACTATTAGTACACTATATTTATACATTTTTTTATATTTTTTAGTACTTTCGTTGTGTTGCTACTTTTAGCTAAAAATTAGTCTAACTTAGAATGCCATATTGAGTGAGTTCAAACCATCTTTAAAAAAATAAAAGATTCTTCGACAAGCTCAGAATGACAGTAGTTATTACAATTAAAATAACAACGCGACAAAACTACTAAATTGTTTCTCAATGCATACAGAAAAAGTCACAAAACATATCGTAAAATGGTTAAAAGAGTACGCTACGAATGCCAAAGTAAACGGTTTTGTTATTGGCATATCGGGCGGAATTGATTCTGCGGTAACTTCAACACTTTGCGCAGAAACAGGTTTTCCTGTATTGTGTTTAGAAATGCCCATACACCAAGGAGCAAATCAAGTAACCCGTGCCCAAGAACACATTGCTCAATTAAAGGCACGTTATGATCAGATAAGCTCGGTAAATGTAGATTTAACGGCCGCTTTTGATGTTCTAAAAGACACGTTACCAACAGATGGCGACGATACCGCTAAAATTGATTTGTCTTTAGGGAATACCAGGGCCCGTTTGCGTATGACTACCTTATATTATTTTGCAGGAATTCACGGATATTTGGTTTGTGGCACTGGAAATAAAGTAGAAGATTTTGGCGTGGGCTTTTATACCAAATACGGTGATGGCGGTGTTGATTTGAGTCCGATTGCTGACTTACTAAAATCTGAAGTTTATAAAGTAGGAAAATATTTAAATGTGCCAGAATCTATTTTAGTGGCAAAACCTACCGATGGCTTATTTGGTGATTCTAGAACAGACGAAGATCAAATTGGGGCTAGTTATGACGAATTGGAATGGGCTATGTTAATGACCAGCCAAGGTAAGACAGCCAATGATTTTGAAGGTAGTGCCAAACGTGTGATGGAGATCTACACGTGGCGTAACAAGGCCAACCAACACAAAATGGACCCCATACCTGTTTGTGAGATTCCTGAAGAGTTGAAAAATTAAACCACTCGATTTAACTTTTCAAAAAGTAATTTTTTTAATGAAGTGTAGTTTACAACAAGCTCTAACATCGCTCGCGCATCATCTTCAGGTTGTTGCTCATCGAGCAACTCTTTAATTTTAAGCTCTATTAAAATACGACGCAGATTTAAAATGGCATCCATTACCAACTTCGATAAATTTCTATCCTTTCCTTTTACATAGATTTCTTTTCGTAACCAATCACTTAAAACATATTTTTCATCATCCATCAAAATATCAGTCACTGCGCTACCTACTTCACTATTTTCATGATTGACAAACATATCTATATTGACCCCTTTCTCTTGATTTAGTTGATGAATTACATCGTAATAAATCTTTTTAAACGTATCGTTACTAAACTCTATTTCATCGTCTTGCAAATGCAAATAGATCTCTTTAGAAACGGTATTTTGGTAATGTTCTTTCACTATTTTTACGTGCCCCTCTTCATCTTCCACTTCGACATAATCTACGAAGTCTACTTCGGTATTTCCGTACAACAATAAGATTTCGATCAGCTTTTTTTCCAGTCTATTCAGCTGATCTACTTTTTTGAGTACTTGTGGTTTTGATTTTACCACTTCAAAAGAAGGGTCTAACTGATTTTGAGCAGGCCGATTAGACGCATCACGCAACTCTCGCTTTGCCAATTGTGCTAATTCATTGAACAACACATTCTCTGAAATACTCATAATTCGCGCACATTCCTGCACGTAAATTTCCCGCTGAATATTATTGGGTATTTTAGAAATACTAAGCACGATATCGCGAATCAATCCCGCCTTTTTAACCGGATCATTCTTGGCCTCGTCCATTAATAGTGACACCTTAAACTGGATGAAATCTTTTGCGTTTTCATCCAAATACTCCTGTAATTCTTCCAAGGAATTATTCTTTGCAAAACTGTCGGGATCTTCCCCTTCTGGGAAGGCCACCACTTTCACATTCATCCCCTGTTCAAGTATGAGGTCAATTCCGCGAATAGAGGCTCTAATACCGGCTGCATCACCATCAAATAACACCGTGATGTTCTGTGTTAATCGACTCACCAATCGGATCTGATCTGCCGTTAATGCCGTACCCGACGAAGCAACCACATTTTTAATTCCGGTTTGATGAAACGAAATTACATCGGTATAACCTTCTACCAAGTAACAATTGTCTTCTTTGGCAATAGATTGTTTGGCATGGTAAATTCCATAAAGAATTTTACTCTTATGGTAGATTTCACTTTCAGGGGAATTTAAATATTTTGCCGCTTTTTTGTCGTTCGATAGAATTCTTCCGCCAAAACCTAAAACCCGACCCGACATACTGTGAATAGGAAACAAAACACGCCCTCTGAAACGGTCAAATTGCTTGTTTTCTTTGACAATAGACAAGCCTGTTTTTTCTAAAAATTCTAGCTTATAGCCTTTTGTAATGGCGGTATCTGTAAAGGCACTCCAATCATCCAAGCCATAACCCAATTCAAACGTCTCAATGGTTTCATCATTAAACCCGCGTTCTTTAAAATAGGACAAACCAATGGCCTTACCTTTTTGGGTATTCAATAAAATATCATGAAAATAATTTCTGGCAAATTCAGAAACTACATACATACTTTCACGCTCATTCTGCTGCTCCTTTTGCTCATCAGACTGTTCGGTCTCTTCAATTTCTATGTTGTATTTTTTGGCTAGAAAACGAATCGCCTCCGGATACGAATAATGCTCGTGTTCCATTAAAAATGAAATGGCATTACCGCCTTTACCGGTACTAAAATCTTTCCAGATTTGTTTCACCGGAGACACCATAAATGAAGGTGTTTTTTCGTCGGTGAACGGACTCAATCCTTTATAGTTACTTCCCGCTTTTTTGAGTTGCACAAAATCACCAATGACTTCTTCTACACGAGCCGTTTCAAAAACTTTGTCTATGGTGTTTTTAGTGATCATATTATGTACTCGTGATTGCTAGGTGTTGAAAAAAGGACTTTGTCAGTTTCACACCTCTTCACTTTTAATGTATGCAAAAAATAGTAGTTACTCAATATTGATATTTAGAACAAATATAATATTATTTATTACCACTCACTGGATCTCAACTATTTTTAGTTTCGGACCGATAAGTTGTGTAAACCCCTCCTTAAGAGGGGTGAAAAAATTGTTAGGAAACTGCCTTTAACTTACTCAATGTAGATTGTGATAATTTACTTTTAGCATATTTTTCAGTCACCTTTAATGACTTTGCATCACTTCCTGGTAATTCAAACATAGCATCTGTTAGAATCGCTTCACAGAGTGAACGCAAACCACGTGCACCCAATTTGTATTCAACCGCTTTTCCAACAATATAATTTAAGGCTTTTTCGTCAATAGTAAACTCAATATCATCCATCTCAAACAATTTTTCATATTGTTTGATAATTGCATTTCTAGGCTCCGTTAAAATGGCGCGTAAGGTATCAGCATCTAACGGGTTCATATACGTTAACACGGGCAAACGGCCTATAATTTCTGGTATTAAGCCAAAATCTTTTAAATCTTTTGGAACGATGTATTGCAATAGGTTGTCTTCATCTACGCGTTCTTCATTTTTTGAAGCACTATACCCAACAGCCTGCATATTTAAACGCTTGCTAATCACACGATCAATACCATCAAAAGCACCACCAGCAACAAATAAAATATTACGCGTATCCACTTCAACAAATTTTTGATCAGGATGTTTTCTACCTCCTTTTGGCGGTACATTTACAACCGTACCTTCTAATAATTTTAAAAGGGCCTGTTGCACGCCTTCACCAGAAACATCACGTGTTATTGAAGGGTTGTCACTTTTTCGTGCTATTTTATCAATCTCATCAATAAAAACAATTCCCTTTTCAGCTTTTTGTACGTTATAATCTGCCGATTGTAACAAACGTGTTAAAATAGTCTCAACATCTTCACCTACATAACCTGCCTCTGTCAACACAGTTGCATCAACAATAGCAAAAGGTACATTTAACATTTTGGCAATGGTACGTGCTAATAATGTTTTACCAGTACCTGTTTCACCCACCAACATGATATTACTTTTTTCTATCTCAATATCATCCTTTTTCTTTGATGGTGTTTGCAACAAACGTTTATAGTGATTGTAAACAGCAACCGACAGCACTTTTTTTGCTTGATGCTGTCCAATGATATACTCATCTAAAAAACTTTTAATTTCTTGTGGTCTTTTCAACACCAACTCTGCTGAAAGTCCTTCTGCGTCAGTTTCTTTAATTTCTTCTAATACAATACCGTGTGCTTGCTCTATACATCGATCACAAATATGTGCATCTAAACCAGCTATCAACAAGTTTGTTTCGGCCTTTTTACGTGCACAAAACGAACATTCTAATTCTTCTTTCTTTGCCATTCTTATCAGTTTTAGGTTGATTCCTTTAGTATATAGACATCTATTAAACTAAAAAAACAACCTAATATTTTATTTTTCTCTTGTCAAAATTTCATCAACCATCCCATATTTTTTTGCTTCAGGTGCCGTCATCCAATAATCTCTATCAGAATCATTGTTGACTTTTTCAACAGTTTGTCCAGAATGGTTTGCAATAATCTGATACAACTCGTCTTTTAATTTTAAAATCTCACGTGCTGTAATTTCGATATCAGAAGCTTGTCCCTGCGCGCCTCCTAAAGGTTGATGTATCATCACACGAGAGTGTGGCAAAGCAGAGCGTTTTCCTTTTTGCCCAGCACACATTAACACAGCACCCATAGACGCTGCCATACCTGTACAAATAGTTGCCACGTCTGGTTTGATAAACTGCATGGTATCATAAATACCCAAACCAGCATACACACCTCCACCGGGCGAATTGATATAAATAGAAATATCTTTAGAAGCATCTACACTTTCTAAAAATAATAGTTGAGCCTGAATAATATTGGCCACATAATCATCAATCGCTGTACCTAAAAAGATAATACGATCCATCATTAAACGTGAAAACACATCCATTTGTGCTACATTTAACTGTCGTTCTTCAATAATATATGGAGTTACGCTACTTATCAGTTTGTCGTAATGCATACTGCTAATACCGTGTTCTTTGGTAGCGTATTTTTTAAATTCTTTTCCGTAATTCATGTATCTGTGTTTTTAAATGTAATCTGTCGACAAATATACTAACAAATTACGAAATATGACGATAGATGACCTCAAGTATCTATTAACGTATTTTAGTTCGTTAAAATTAAAAACAAGCACCCTTTTAATCTTGCAATTCAACAGTACAAGAAACCCTGTTTTTAAAAGCTTACTATTACTTTTGGCTGGTAGTTTCAAATTTTATAAAAATAACAAAACCCCGAAACAACTGTTCCGGGGTTTTTATTTTATTGAGATACTGAATCAATTTCAGCGTGATAAAATCTACTTATTTATAAACCTCTTTTACAAAGTCATCAAACGAAACTTCTTTCGCCTTTAACTTTACATTTTCTTTAAAGAAGGTCAATAATTTTTGACTCGCTAATTGCTCTGACAAGCGTTTAACCTCATCTTGATTCCCTAAAATTCTACCGGCAATTTCATCCAATTCCTTTTCTTCTGGATTGGCATTTCCAAATTGTGCCATTTGACTTTTAATAAAACCTTTGGCAAATTCTTTTAATTCTTCAAAAGTAACTTGCAAATTATTCTCTTTGCTAATTTTACCTTCAATTAATTGGTAACGCAATCCTTTTTCTGAACGATTAAATTCTTCCGCCGCTTCCTCATCAGACAATTGTTTTTCACCAGCAACTGCTAGCCATTTCTGTAAGAATTCTGCAGGTAAGTCGAACTTTGTATTTTCTATTAAGCTTTCAGTAACAGCATTTAATAACTGCTGATCTGCTTGTTGCTCAAACTGTTTTTCAGCATCTTCTTTCAAACGTGCTAAAAAGTCCTTTTTAGTAGTGACCACATCTTTACCAAATAATTTATCAAACAATTCTTGATTCAATTCAGCAGGTTCTGTAGTAGTCGTTTCTTCTAAATTAAAAGTCACTTCTATATCCAATCCGTGTGCTGCTTCATGAGCAACCCCTAAATGATTTTGTAATAAATGATCATCATTAAACAAACCTTTTGTTTTTAAGGTAATCACATCACCAGCCTTCGCTCCTAAAAACTTTTTTAAGTTTGGCTTCCCCTTAACGTCCGTTAATTTAAATGTAGATTTCTTTTCTATTTCTTTCTCTTCATTCACAAAAGTACCAGTAACACTCGCACCTTCAATCACTTCCTTTTGAGCTATTATTTTACCATAACGCTCTTGAATATTCACTACTTGATCATCTAACATTTTTTTGTCAGCAACAATCTTATATTGCGTAATGGCTTTTTTAGGCTGCAAATTCACATCAAATTCTGGACTTAAGCCCAATTCGAACTCAAACGAAAACTGATCAGCATCCCAAGAAAAATCTTCTTGCATTTTAGGTAACGGATTTCCTAAAATATCCAATTTCTCTTCTACTAAAAATTTACTTAATGAGTCTTGCAATAACTTATTTACCTCATCAATTAATACTGGTTTTTCATATTGCTTTTTAACCAAGCTCATCGGTACATGTCCTTTTCTAAAACCAGGAATGTTCGCTTTCTTACGATAATCTTGTAAAATTTCAGTTACTTTACTTTGATAATCGTCTTGCGTAATATCAATTTTTACTACGGCATTTAATGCGTCAATATTTTCTTTAGTAATGTTCACTCTTTTGAATTTTTATAATTTGACAATTGCACTTACTTACGGCGTAAGCGGGCGCAAAATTAGTAATTTTTTTTAAATGTAAACTGTTCAAAATCTAATATTTACAGACTTTTGTAAAAATTATTGAAATTTCTTTTATTTTTTCTCTTTTAAAAAGGAATATAAAATTGATTGGAAAAATGACAATAGCAAACTAAATAGGAGTGCATACCAAAATCCCGCCACCTCAAAGCCATCAATTAATTTTCCTGCTAGTAAAATAATAATCGCATTGATTACAAATAAAAAGAGACCTAGCGTAAGGATGGTTATAGGCAAGGTGAAAATAACGAGTATCGGTTTTACAAATATTCGCAATAAAGCCAAAACTACTGCAACAATAATAGCCGTAGTGTACCCATCTACATTAATGCCCGGTAAAATTTGGGCCAGCACTACAACAGCAATTGCCGTTAGTAACATTTTTAGTATAATTTTCATAATCTATGGTTTTTAAAAAAGAGAAAATTTCTGTTCATCTTTCTATATTGGACTAAATTGCTATAACTGTGCCAAAATACTATTTGTCTAAAAAACTGACACTAAAGTTATAAAAATCGTCTGGATTCTCGGCATGTAGCCAATGTCCTGCATTTTTGACAGTTACCAACTCGGCTTTCGGAAAATGTGCTGTTATTAAGTTCATATCACTATCAGAGATATACCCAGAGTTTCCGCCACGTAAAAATAACGTTTCTCCATTAAACTGAGTCAATGAAGGTAATGACACGCCAACCTCATCATAACTAGCTGTTAAGGCATCCAAATTAAACCGAAAAGCCAAAACATCCTTCGTTTTTCTATAGACGTTCTTCAATAAAAACTGACGTATACCCAACTCAGGTATGTATTCCTTAAGCACCTCCTCTACTGCTGCTCTGGACGTTTGCTTAGAAAAATCAACTGCATTCAGTGCATTTAAAATATCTTGATGGTGGTTTGGATAAAACTTAGGTGCAATATCAGCCACCAATAGTTTATGAACATTTTCTGGATAGTTCACAGCAAACAACATAGCCGTCTTCCCTCCCATTGAATGACCTAGTAAATTTACCTTAGCTAATTGATGGTGATTGATGTAATTTAACAAGTCTTTGGCCAACACTTCGTAATCAAATTGAGCTTCGTGAAAACTACGACCGTGATTGCGTTGATCTATTAAATGTACTTCATAATTTTCAGCAAAACGAGTACCCAATGTTTTCCAATTGTCGCTCATCCCTAAAAATCCGTGAAGAATTAATAAGGGCTCCCCTTCTCCTAATATCTTTGAATAAAGCAACTCCATTAGTTCATTTTATACAAATACATATTAATTACATTCTGCAGACCTAAATACAACGATTCGGCTACCAAAGCATGCCCGATAGAAACCTCTAATAAATTCGGAATATTTTTTGCGAAAAACGCAATATTATCCAAACTTAAATCATGGCCAGCATTGATACCCATTTTTAGTTCAGTAGCTAGTTTTGCACTTTCAATATAAGGATCTATTGCTTTTTTATTTCCCAAGGCATACTGTGTGGCAAACGCTTCAGTGTACAACTCAATTCTATCGGCTCCCGTTTCTGCCGCTGCATTTATCAAAGACAAATCGGTTTCCATAAAAATGGAAGTACGAATGTTGTTTCGTTTAAATTCAGTAATCACCTCTGTTAAAAAGCTTTGATGTGTTATAGTATCCCACCCCGCATTTGACGTTATAGCGTCTACAGCATCAGGCACTAAGGTCACTTGGGTAGGTTGTACCGCCAAGACCAAATCAACAAACGCTTTAATTGGGTTTCCTTCTATATTATATTCGGTTGTAATAATTGGTTTTAAATCGTAGGCATCTTGGTATTTTATATGCCGTTCATCGGGTCTGGGGTGAATGGTAATTCCTTCTGCTCCAAATTCCTGTATATCTATTGCTACTTGCACCAAATTTGGCGTATTGCCACCACGAGAATTGCGCAGTGTAGCTATTTTATTGACATTAACACTTAACTTCGTCATTTGTCTTGTTCCTTTTTCGAGATTTAGTATTGGCAAAAATAGTGCATTTGTAACTTTATTTTAGTTATTTTGCAAATTATATGCAAACATCAAATTACATATCAAAAGACGTCAAAGCCTTATCGCCTAGCGATACAATTGAAAAGGCTCAAAAACTTTTTGAACACCTAACATTTACGCATTTACCGATTGTTGAAAATGACATTTATTTAGGTTCCATTTCAGAAAGTGATATCCAAACGCTGGAAGAAGGCGAAAGTAAAATCAGTGATTTTAAATACTTATTTAGCCCTTTTTTTTCTACCGAAAATACCAATTGGTTTGAATTATTAAAAGAGTTTGCGAAGCATGAAACAACTATCATTCCTGTAATTAGTGACGCTAAAAAATATATCGGCTATTACGAATTGGCTGATATTTTGAGTGTTTTTAACGGCACCCCTTTTTTAAGTGAAGCCGGTGCTATCTTAGTGGTTTCTAAAGCTATAAAAGACTATTCGTTTAGTGAGATTTCACAAATAATTGAATCTAATAATGGCAAGCTACTTGGCGCTTTTATTTCTTCAATTGAAAACGATACTGTTGAAATTACCATAAAATTAAACGATCACGATTTAAATAATACCATTCAATCTTTTAGAAGATATGAATATACTATTGTGACCGGCTTACAAGAGGATGCCTATTTAATTAGTTTAAAGGAGCGCTCTGACTACCTTCAAAAATATTTAAACATTTAAGGTATGAAAGTTGGTGTATACGGTCAGGATAAAACAGACGCTTTAGAACATGTAGTGTTATTACTACAAATTTTTAAGCAATATAACATTGAAGCTGTTTTTGAGAAAAAATTTTATAAGTCGTTGCAATTGTCAAAAACGTATCCTACATTTTCATCGTATGAAGACTTAAATGAATCGTTCGATTTAATGTTTACTTTAGGTGGTGATGGTACTTTTTTAAGAGCAGTAACCTACATTAGAGATTCAAACATTCCGATCGTTGGAATTAATTTGGGTAGGTTGGGTTTTTTAGCAACTATTCAAAAAGAACAAATAGAAGTTTCTATAAAAGCGTTGATTGACAAAGACTTTTCAATTAAAGAACGCTCCTTGCTATCTGTAAGAACCTCAACCAAAAATACTGAAATAGACGCTTTTAATTTTGCGTTGAATGAAATAACAGTGGCAAGAAAAAATACCACCTCCATGATTACCATAGAAACTTATTTAGACAATGAGTATCTAACATCGTATTGGGCTGATGGTCTTATTATAGCTACACCAACCGGCTCTACTGGATATTCGTTAAGTTGTGGCGGTCCAGTCATCAATCCACAAGCAAAAAGTTTTGTTTTAACACCTATTGCCCCGCATAATTTGAATGCAAGACCCTTGGTCATACCTGATGATATTGATATTAAATTAAAAGTAACAGGTAGAGAAAAACAGGCATTAATTTCGTTAGATTCAAGAATTGCCACCATTGACCATGAAACGGAAGTACATATAAAAAGAGCGCCTTTTACGATTAAAACAATCCAATTACAAGAACAAACTTTCTTAAAAACACTACGTGAAAAACTACTGTGGGGAGAGGATAAACGAAACTAGTGTAAAACCGCTTATAACTTAAGCAGCTTTATCACAATAAATTATAATAATTACTGTTAAACAAAAAAGACCTTTTAAAACTACCCAAACAAATAGATTTATTTATATTTGCAAACCCTTTTTTAAAATGAAAAAACAGTTTTTAATTTACATATTTGTATTTGTAACCAGTTCAATCACAGCTCAACTATATGAAGCAGGCGTGTTTATTGGTGGTAGTAACTATATAGGGGATGTGGGTCCAACAACCTATATCAATCCCAATCAATTAGCTATTGGTGGTGTTGCCAAGTTTAATTACAGTCCTAGAATTACTTTTCGAGGTACTTTAACTTATTCGGCTATTTCGGCTAATAATGATAAAGTAAACAGACCTGTAAGTTTTACAAATGCTGCTTATAGTTTTAACAATCGCACTTTAGAAGGCGCTTTGGGAATGGAATTTAGCTTTTTTAAATACAGTTTATCAAAATCGGGTTTTACCCAAACACCCTATATTATTGTTCAAGCAGGATTCAGCAGCTATAATATTATAGAAGACGATAATTTAGAAAGCAGAAAAACAAGTTTTGTACTTCCGTTTGGTCTTGGTTATAAAATGAAATTAGCTGAAAACGTAGGAATCGCTTTTGAAACCACATTCCACTATACCTTCAAAGACGGTATAGATGGAAACAATCATACAATCCCCTCGCAATCTTTTGGTAACCCTAATAGTAATGACTGGTATGTGTTTACCGGCATCTCTTTAGTTTATGCCTTTGGCAGACCGGGTTGCTATACCGGTGTTTTTTAATAATTTATGAGTCTAAAGTCGAAAATAAATACAGCCAATACCCCAAAGCATGTAGCAGTAATTATGGACGGCAATGGTCGTTGGGCCAAAAAACAAGGAATGGCACGAGTATTTGGTCATAAAAACGGTGTTAAAGCGGTAAGAGAAACCATTGAAGCTGCAGCTGAAATAAATATTGAAGTACTTACATTATATGCCTTTTCTACCGAAAATTGGAACCGCCCAAAAATAGAAGTAGATACTTTAATGAGTTTATTAGTAAGCTCATTAAAAGACGAACTTAAAACACTACAAAAAAACAATATAAAACTTCAGTGTATAGGAAACATTAACAACCTTCCTTCAAGAGCAACCAAACAACTATTAGAGGTTATTGATAAAACAAAAGATAACACACACTTAACATTAATATTAGCTTTGAGCTATGGTTCTAGAGAAGAAATTGTTAATGCTATCAAAAAAATATCTAAAAAAGTTGTTAATAAAGAGCTTTTGAGTGAAGAAATTAATGAAAAAATTATAAATAATCATTTATATACATTTACTTTGCCCGACGTTGATTTTTTGATACGTACCAGTGGTGAAAAACGAATAAGCAACTTCCTGTTATGGCAAATTGCTTATGCTGAATTGTACTTTACAGATACTCTTTGGCCAGATTTTAGAAAAGAACATTTTTTCGAAGCTATTTTAGATTATCAAAACCGAGAAAGGCGTTTCGGAAAAACAAGTGAACAATTAGAAAACAGGAATGAACAAACTGAAAATTAACCTACTATTTTTATGTTTTACTTTGGCAATATCTCTTGCTAAAGCTCAAGAAATAACCATACAGAATGACTCTATTGCTCTCGTAGCTCAAGATACCATACCTAAAAAAGTACAAACTACTTTAAATGCTGATACGTTTAAAAATACCAAATCTTATATTCTTGGTGGTGTATCTGTTAAAGGGAATCAACAATTTAGCGACCAGTCAATTACTGTGTTTTCTGAATTAATTGTAGGGCAAGAGATCAAAATTCCAGGTGATAAGTTATCCTCTGCCATTAAAAAATTATGGAATTCTAAGCTCTTTAGCAATGTAGATGTGTACGCTACGCAAATAGACGGAGAAACTATTTATATAGAATTTGAAGTTCAAGAATTATCTAAATTAAGTGCAGTAACAATTCAAGGAGTTAAGAAAAACAAAGCGGAAGAACTACAGAAAGAAACTGAATTTCAAAAAGGTGCTATGTTGACTGAGAACCTGTTGACAACTACTAAAAATTATATTGCTAAAAAGTATGTCGACAAAGGTTTTTTAAGAACAAAAGTTACCATAGACACTAAAATTGATACTACCGATAACAATACTGAAAAAGCATTGGTTGTCATTGACAAAGGAGATAAAATAAAAATTAAGAATTTACGTTTTCACGGAAATGAAGCCTTCAAAGCGAAGCGTTTAAAGAAGTTAATGAAGAAAACGAAGCAAAAAAACCTGTTGCATCTTTTCAAGCCCTCTAAATATATCCAAGAAAAATATACTGAAGATTTAGAAAACGTAGTTCAGAGCTATCGTGAAAAAGGATACCGTGATGCACAAATACTAAAAGATTCTATCTCTTGGAATGACGACAACACCATTAACTTAGACATTACCTTAAATGAAGGTAATAGATATTACTTCGGTGACATTCGGTTTTTAGGAAACACCGTATATAGTGACACTATTTTAAAAGAATTTTTACGTTTAGAGCGTGGTGATATTTATGATAGTAAATTATTAAACGAACGTGTAAAAGGTGATGGCTCACCAGACTCACAAGACATTACAAATACCTATTTAAATAATGGTTATCTCTTTAGTCAAGTTACGCCCGTTGAAACCAGTGTGAAAAATGACACTATCGATATTGAAATTCGAATCAGAGAAGATGACCCTGCCTATATCAGAAATGTTACCTTAACAGGCAATGAAGTAACCAATGACCATGTATTGTTTAGAGAAATTAGAACGAGGCCAGGACAACTATTTAGTAGAGAAAACATTATTCGTACCATCCGTGAGGTTGGACAATTAGGATTTATAGATGCAGAAAACATCGTTCCAGATGTACAACCTAATTACGGTGATAAAACGGTTGATATTGAATATAGCATTGCAGAAAAAGGAGCCAGTCAAATTGAACTACAAGGTGGTTTTGGTGGTGGTGCCTTTATTGGAACCTTAGGCCTTTCATTTAGTAACTTCTCAATAAAAAACCTATTTAACGGATCAGAATACAAACCCGTACCTAGAGGAGATGGTCAAAGCGTAGCGTTAAGAGCTCAGGCTAGCCGTTTTTCAAGTACGTATAGCCTTTCGTTTACAGAACCTTGGCTAGGGGGCAAAAGACCTAGAGGCTTGTCTTTCTCGATCTATAGTTCTAGTCAATTTAGCTACAATCAATTGACAAGAGATGTTGATAAGGATCAAAAACTAAACATTCTAGGGGCCTCAATTGGTCTGAGTCAACGTTTATTATGGCCTGATGATTATTTTACATTATCCACTTCTTTAAGCTATCAACGTTTTAAACTTGACAATTTCTTTTTAAGTACCTTAAATACTGCAAACGGAATATCACACAATTTATCATTAGCCGTGAATTTCGGAAGAAATTCAGCAGGACCCAATCCAATATTCCCTACAACTGGTTCAACATTCAATGCCGGTGTTAAGTTTACTCCGCCATACTCTATGTTTAGTGGAAAAGATTTCTCAGATTCAACCGAAGAAGAAAAAATAAAATTCTTAGAATTTTATAAAATTAATTTTAGCGGAAAATGGTACAACGCATTAACAGGTCAACCAGGACACCAATTAGTGTTGCAATCAAGTGCCGAATTCGGGTTCTTAGGAGCATACAATAACGAAATAGGCCTTTCTCCTTTTGAACGCTTTTATTTAGGTGGTGACGGTTTAGGTCAAGGGCAATTTGACGGAAGACAAACCGTTGGTCTAAGAGGGTATGAAAACTCTAGTTTATCAATTGATCAAAATACGGGTAACGCCGTTGGTAGTGCTATGTACAATAAAATCTCATTTGAATTGAGATACCCCTTAACACTAAAACCATCAGCATCCATTTATGTTCTTGGGTTTTTAGAAGGAGGTAACACTGCTAACAGCTTTAGAGATTTTGAACCCTTTAAGTTGAGACGCTCAGCAGGTGCAGGGGTACGTATTTTTATGCCAGCATTCGGATTATTAGGAATAGATTTTGCGAAAGGTTTTGATACCGATCAATTTACACCTGGACAATCTGTTCATTTTATTATTGGACAACAATTCTAACTAAATTAGTACATTTGCAAATAATCAGTACTTTGGCACGGTTTTTTCAAATACACATTATAGTATGATACGTAACATTCTATTTATTCTAATTTTAAGTGTAAACACTTTAGTTGTGGCTCAAAAGCCTCAAAAAATTGCTTATGTGGATATGGAGTATATTTTAGAAAACGTACCTGAGTATACCGATGCACAAGACCGATTAAAAACGAAGGTAATTACTTGGCAGCAGCGATTAGACGCACTTAAACGTGAAATAGAAGTAATGAAGGTTGATTTGAGTAATGAAAAAGCGTTGCTTACTAATGATTTGATTGATGAACGTGAAGAAGACATACAAATAAAAGAACTGGATTTAACCAATTTACAAGCTGGCTATTTCGGACCGAACGGTGATTTATTTGCACTGCGTAAGCAAATGGTAAAACCAGTCCAAGATCAAGTATACAGTGCTATTCAAGAAATAGCAGTTCAGAAACAATACGATATGGTTTTGGATAAATCAACTGATTTAATCATGCTATATAGTAACAACAAATTTGACATCAGTGAATTGGTATTAAATAAAATTGTAAAAGGTAGACGTATACAAGCTGTTGAAGAAAGGAAAGAAGAAAGAATTGCTGATAACCTTGAAAAAATAGAAGAAGCAAAAGAGAAGGCTGAAGATAAAGCTACAAAAAACGAAGCACTAAGGGCCCGGATCAAAGCGCAAAATGAAGCGAGAGCTCAAAAAAGAGCTGAACTAAAAAAAGCCGCTGAAGAAAAACGCAAAAAACGCCTAGAAGAAATTGAAAAAAGAAAAAAAGAACGAGAAGAAAAACTAAAAAAGACAACAGAAAAATCAAAAGATTCCATTAAACAATAAATAAAACAACAAAAATTAATATTAATACTAAAGAAAAATGAAATTATTTAAAAATCTACTATTAGCAAGTGTACTATTTTTAGGATTTATGACAGCGAATGCACAGTCAAAAGTAGCACATATTAACACACAGGAACTAGTTGCTGCAATGCCTGAAACAAAGCAAATGCAGGAGGAAATGAAAAAAATAGCGCAAGCCTACGATACCGAGTATAAAACACAAGGTAATGCATTGCAAGCGAAGCTTCAAAAATACGATACCGAAGCTGCTACGCAAACAGATGCAGAGAATCAAAAGCGTGCTGCTGAAGTGAAAGGTTTACAAGATAAATTACAATTGTATGGTCAAACTGCACAACAAGAATTGGCTAAAAAACAACAAGACTTGTACCAACCAATTAGCGACAAAGTAAAGAAAGCAATCACTGATGTTGCTGCAGAATTAGGATATGAATATGTATTCGATTCTTCTCCAGGAGCAGGTTTAATTGTATCTAAAGGTAAAGACTTAATGGCTGCTGTTAAAGCGAAATTAGGTATCTAAAAATTACTTATTTCACAAATTAAATCCCACTTCTGAGCGTTATCAGAATGTGGGATTTTTTTATTTTTGTTTTCTTATGAGCACACAACCTATTGGCGTATTTGATTCTGGAATTGGTGGTATTTCTATTTGGAAAGAAATTATCACGCTATTACCCTATGAAAATACTATTTATTTAGCCGATAGTAAAAATGCGCCTTACGGTCAAAAATCAAAAGAAGAAATACTACATTTCAGTATTAAAAATACAGAAAAGCTAATTGAAAAAGGATGTAAAATAATTGTGGTCGCCTGTAATACTGCAACCACAAATGCCATTGCCTATCTACGTCAACACTATAACATTCCTATTATAGGAATAGAACCAGCCATTAAACCCGCAGCCTTACAAACCACTACCAATACCATCGGTATTTTGGCTACAAAGGGCACTCTTTCAAGCGCATTATTTTCTAAAACTTCAGATACCATTGCACCTCAAATTACCGTACTCGAACAAATCGGCGAAGGTTTGGTACCACTAATAGAAACCGGGAAAATTGATACACCGGAAATGGAACAACTATTACAACAGTATTTAATTCCAATGCTTGAAAAAAATATTGATTATCTGGTATTAGGTTGCAGTCATTATCCTTTTTTGATTCCTAAAATTAAAAAGATTGTGGGTACCGGTGTTACGATTATTGATTCTGGCCAGGCAGTCGCTAAACAAACCAAAGCGGTATTACAACAACATGAATTATTAAACAGCAATGAACTAGATGGCAGCCATCAACTGCACAGTAATATTGACACAAAGACATTAGTTGAAATTGTAAAAGGTTTACCGCAACTTTATACGGTAAGTCACCTCGATTTTTAATCGATTATTTCCAGTAAAATAAACTGATTTATTTGATCCTCTCTAAAGTTATTATCGGCCACCACGATGAGCGATCTATTCCCATTTGGCAATAGCGGTCCGAAACAGATTCCCTCTATATTATCAACACTCTTATTGCTTAGTTCAGTTCTTAGTTCCTCAAAATTTAACAGTAGCTTCTTAACTACAGGTTTATAATCTGCAGCTTTTAATTGAGACATGTCAAGCGTATTGCTTGCTTCACTGATAGCTACACTATATATTTTCACTACATTTCCTTGATTTCCATATCCAGTTGAATAGCTTCGTTCCATAACAAAAAGTGTGTTCGCTGAATACCCCAATACGTCAACCACTCCGTTTACCGCAAAATTACCCAATGGTTTTTTTGCAATTTGATCTAATAAATAAGCTATTTGCTTTGTTGCTTTTTTGTTCGAATCAAAATAGGTAAGTCTTACAGGCGCAATTGTTTTTCCCCAGATAGGTTTTGGGCCATCAGCTTCCAAAGGTAATTCGGCAGCGACCCAATACCCTTTATTTTCAAAACCAACACTCAGCCCTTCAAAAACACCATTATCTCTAGGTTTTTGTTTGCTATCTGCCTTAAAATAATTGGGAATCTCAAAGTTTTCAATTCGCTGACCTTGTTGGTTTACAGAGAAGAACATCGGATTTTTTCCTTCCTTTATTTTTCCTTCACTAACGAGTAATACAGCCTCTGTTATCGGGTCAATAACAATCGATTCTAAATCTAAAAAGTTATCATCCGGTTCAACCGCAACCATTTCTTTGAATTTTACCGTATCAAACTTAAAGTTTGCTAGTTCAATCGTTGCACCATAATATCTTGGGTTTTTTGAGTCATCGCACACCAAATAGTAAGTCCCGTTGTGAAAATCAATCCCAGACAATCCGCCAACTACCGTCGAATCAATTAACAAATCATTGGGCACTACATACTCATCTAAAAATTTCAATTGAATGCTATCGGAATCTTTTTTACAACTAAAAATGAACAAACAACCAACAATAAAAACAAATCGTATGATAAAACTACTGATACCAGCTTGCATATTTTATATAGTTGTTAGCAATTCTATCTATTTCGCCAGCAATTAGCTCATTCGAAATATCCTTTACTTTTTTAGCAGGAACACCAGCATAGATACTCCCCGACTCTACTTTGGTTCCTTTAGTTACTACAGCTCCAGCAGCAATAATTGAATTGCTTTCTACAACGCAATCATCCATTATAATACTGCCCATCCCCACCAATACATTGTCATGTATAGTACATCCGTGAATAATTGCATTATGACCTACGGATACATTGTTACCAATAGTAGTAGGACTCTTTTGATACGTACAATGCACTACGGCCCCATCTTGTATATTTACTTTATTGCCCATTTTTATATAGTGTACATCACCACGTAAAACAGCATTATACCAAATACTACATTGGTTACCCATTTGAACATCACCAATTAGTACAGCATTTTCAGCAATAAAACAATCACTACCAAATTGTGGTTCTTTACCTCTTAATTTTTTTATAATCATACCTTGAAGAATCTATGCTGTCTAATCCAGCCAACATTTTAATAACTTTTATTTAAAATAAGACAGTAACTCAGCTTTTTTGGAAGCAGAAACACTTAACTCTTTACCATTAGACAAATATACGGTACCGCCTTTGCCTTTTTTATACGACGCAATATAAGATACATTTACCAAAAACGATTTGTGGATCCGCGCAAACCCATTTTCTTTTAAGATATCTTCAAAATACTTTAAAGTTTTACTTACCAATTTTTTTTGATTAGAAACTAAAAACAATTCTGTGTAATTATCATCCGCTTTACAATACACAATATCTTTCATTTGGAGCACTTCAAACCCATCTTGGGTAGGAATTGTTATTTTCGTATCTGTAATGTTCACTTTAGGAACTAAAACGGTATTCTGAAGGGCATTCTCCTTTATTTTAATTTGAGTCACATAATCTACTGATTTTATCAAATCGTCTATTGAAATTGGTTTCAATAAGTAGTAAGACGCGTGACTGTTTAAAGCATCTATAGCATATTGATCATAAGCCGTCACAAACACCACTTCAAAATCTGTCTGATCTAGTTTATCTAGTAAATCGAAACCGGTACCATAAGGCATTTCTACATCTAAAAAAACCAAATCAAGTTTGTGATTTCTGATCAATAGTAGCGCTTCATCAATATTGGCAGCCTCACCTACAACTTCAACAGTTGGACAGTATTTTGAAAGATAACTTTTTAGAATTTCTCTACTTGTTTGCTCATCTTCTACTATGATGGTTTTTAATTGCATTAGTCCTTTTTTAGCGTTAGCATTACTTTAGTTCCAGTTCCATCATCATGCAAATCTTCAATAAAAACAGCTACTTTATCCTTATACATTTCATTTAAGATTGCAATGCGCTGTTTGATGTTTTGCATTCCCTTAGATTGCTGCTTCTTTTGATATTCTGTTTTTAAGACTTTTGATTTTTTTCTTCCAATACCAGTATCTGTAATTTCTATCAAAAGGGTTTCTTTATCTTTTTGAGCAACAACTACTTTTAAAAACCCTTTTTCTTTTTTATATCGCAATCCGTGCCATACGGCATTTTCTATATATGGTTGTAGTAACATTGGCGGAATTTGAAATTGACTTTGGTCGATAGAATCTGCTACTTTTAACTCATAATCAAATTTATCTTGAAAACGAGAATGCTCCAATTTTAAATACAATGCTAACAGTTCCAATTCCTTTTCGAGCGGTATAAAATCTTCCTCCGAATTCACTAAAACACTGCGCATGAGCGTTGAAAAATCGGTTAAGTACCTATTGGCTGTACGTTCATCATTTTGTGCGATAAAACTATTTACAGAATTCAATGCATTAAAAATAAAATGAGGATTCATTTGTGTCCGCAATGATTTTAATGCCAATAAATTATTTGCCAACCTGCGTTGTTTGTTACTTCTAAACATCCAAAACAATGAGAATAGTAGCAATAACAAACCTGTAAGTAAGGCATAAATAATCACGCGTTGACGCTTGTCATTTTCAATGGTTAGTCTGTTCTCTGTTTGATATAATTGTATTTTACTCTCTGAAAGTTCTCTGTCTTTTTCTAAACTTGAAATTCTGTTTTGCTTTTCAGACAAATCTCTGTTTAATGTAACAACAGCATTGATTTCATTTTCTTTTTGCTTATACGCCTTATCAACTAGTGAAACATATTTTTTATAGTTGCTAAGTGCCTTATCGTCATTACCCAAAGTAACATAAGCTTCAGATAATTTTTGCACTGCGTTTTTTTGTGTCTCTATATCATTTGTACTTTCAGCCTCTGCGGCACTTTCTTCAAACAAGGTAATGGCTTCATTGGTTTTATTCTGCTTTAAATAGGCATTTCCTAAATCAAGCTTTGCTTTTGGCTTCGTAAGCACTTCCCCTTCATCTTCAACTAACACATCTTTTAAATCAGCAGCCTCCAAACCTTTCAATGTCTGTTGACGTTGTTGAACTTCTTTATCAATGTTTTTATTTCTACTGTAAAAATCAGCTGCTCGTTTGCTTTCAATCACGCCTTTTTTAGGACTTTGGCTGGGGCTAACAATAGACTGCAATAAATAATCTTCGGCTCGATCCGTTTTTCCCTGAGCTTCTAAAACTTCAGAAATTTTAACGTTTAAATCGGCTACTTTTTCCTCATTCGAGAGTCTTTTAGCAACATTCAGCGCAATTTGATATTGATTGTATGCTTTGTTATATTGCTTTAATTTGACAAAAACAGTCCCCAATCCTTCATAAGCTTCAAGTTTCTGAGTCGTAGTAGCGGTGCTACTCTTCAACACTTCGTTATACTGATGCTCACTAAGCTGATAGTTTGAATTGAATAAAAAAGCCTTTGCCAATTGTAATTGAAAAGTGGTACTTGGCACATTTTCAACGGCGATCTTATAATTACTTACCGCCAAATCATATTGCTTTAAATTCATATACACATCACCTAAAAGGCCATACGATGTAGCTAACTGCGTTTTGTTTTTTGTTTGACTCGCAATTTCAAGAGCTGTACTTATATAATCAATACTTTTAGTGGGCGTGCTTCTTTTATAACTAGTTGCAGAATCAATAAATACTTGAAACAGCTTTGCGTTACCTATACTTGCTTTTTTAGCCGATCTTAAGTCACTCGACCTCTCCTTTCTTTCTGCTTCTATTTGTGCTGATTGATCTTCTACTTCATAGTAAATACTTCCATCAAGTCTATAGGAATTGATAAACTCCCCGTTTAAACTCAATACAATAATATCCCCATTTTTTGCATTGATAGAAAACTCCCCATTGGCATCTGTAATGGTTGAAAGGCCTTTTCCCTTCACGCGCACTTGGATACCTTGTAATGGCTTTCCAGATTCATCTGTAATTCTATCAGCATAAATTTTAACAGGCATACCCTTCTCGGTTGCTACTTGTGCATTCAAACCAAGTGCAAACAATAAAAATACAATCAGTATGTGATGTTTTCTTTTCATCGTAATTATTAACGTGGTAAATCTACATACTTAAATTTACTTACTAAAATAGCACCCTGTTAAAAACACCCTTTTTATAGCTTAAAAACCCCTACAAATAACCGCTTACTCTTTCAAAAGACCCGTTTACTCATTGATAAGGCTGGTTTACGCACTTCTAATTTTTTATGGCCCATTTCACAGCTACTTTTACTTAAAATTAAAAACAAAATAATTATGAAAAATTTCAAGCACTTACTCATTCTATTACTTGCCATGACCACCTTAAGTGTGGCAGCAACTACTGAAAACCCTACTAAGAAGCATGCAATAAAAGTTGCTTTATTATTAGACACTAGTAATTCGATGGATGGTTTAATCAATCAGGCCAAATCACAGTTGTGGGAAATTGTAAATGAACTGTCATATGCCAAATGTGAAGATCAAAACCCCGATCTATTGATTTCATTATACGAATATGGCAACGACCATTTATCTTCTGAAGAAGGATATATCCGTCAAGTAATTGGATTTAGTGCTGATCTTGATGAAATTTCTGAAAAGCTATTCTCCTTAAAAACCAATGGCGGTAACGAATTTTGTGGCCAAGTGATACAAACCTCTTTAAAACAATTGAATTGGGGAACCAATAAAACCGATTTAAAACTCATTTTTATTGCTGGTAACGAACCTTTTACTCAGGGTAAAATTAATTATACAGATGCCGCTACACAAGCCAATGAACAAGGTGTGGTTATAAACACCATCTTTTGCGGAAACTATCAAACTGGCGTCTATGGTAAATGGCAAGATGGTGCCAGACAAACCAATGGTGATTATATGGCCATAGATCAGAATGAAGCCATAGTACATATTGCCTCTCCTTATGATGACATCATCATTCAATTGAATAAAAAATTAAATGACACGTACATTTACTACGGAAATCAAGGTAGAAACAAAATGGCTTTACAGGCAGAACAAGATAGTAACGCCGAATCTTTAGATGAAGTGGTTGTAGTAAAAAGGGCAGTAAGTAAAAGTTCGAGAGTTTATAAAAATTCTTCTTGGGATTTAGTTGATGCCGAAAAAGAAACCGGTTTTAGTTACGGAAAACTCGATAAAAAAAGTTTGCCAAAACAACTTCAAGGTAAATCATCTGAAGAACTAAAAGCCTATGTCTCGCAACAAAGTAAAAAGCGCTTAGAAATTCAACGTGAAATCAACACATTAAACACCAAGAGAAATGTATATGTTGCTCAAAAAAGAAAAGAAAGCAATAGCAAAAGTTTAGATAAAGCACTCATTGAAGCCATTAAAAGGCAAGCCAAAACAAAGAATTATGTTTGGTAAATCAAAAGCTCACATTTGTGGGCTTTTTTTATACAATCTTCACTAACTTTGCACCAAATTTAAAACAGATGCAAACATTTAATATTACCATAGAAAACACAGCGAATGAGGCAATCATAAAGTTTGTGGCCAATACCATTTTAACCGACGGCAGCTATGAGTATAACACAATTGAAGAAGTTAAAAACTCGAGTTTAATTCAGCAGTTTTTTCATTTACCTTTTGTAAAAAAAGTATTTGTAACTGCCAACTTTATCGCGATAGAACGCTACAATATTGTTGAATGGAATGATGTAAAAGACGAGCTTAAAACCGTTATAGAAAACCATTTGAACACGCATCAGACCATATTTACTCAAAACCAAAACAAAAAAGTAATTATTGAAGTTTATGGAGAAAGCACTCCAAATCCGGCTGTGATGAAATTTGTAACGAATAAACTGCTAACTTCTCAAAATATTGAGATTAAAACTGTGGAAGATGCTACCGAAGTACCACTTGCCAAGGCGCTTTTCAATTTCCCTTTTGTAAATGAAGTTTTTATTTCTGAAAACTATATTTCAATTACAAAAGATAACTCTATTGAATGGTTTGAAATCACTACAGAATTACGTGATTTCTTGAAAAGCTATATCATGGAAAATAAACCGGTCATCACTGAAAATTTTGAACCTATCGTAAATAAGGCTATTGAATTGGAACCGATTGATGTAGAAAATTTAGATGATGTTTCACAAGAAATCATTGCTATTTTAGATGAGTATATTAAACCCGCAGTAACTTCTGATGGCGGCAACATCCTATTTCAATCGTATCATGTAGCAAGTAAAACAGTAAATGTTGTATTGCAAGGCGCTTGTAGCGGCTGCCCTTCATCTACAATTACACTTAAAAACGGAATTGAAGCAACCTTAAAACAATTACTACCGAACAAAATAGAGGAAGTGGTTGCCATTAATGGATAAAAAGGTCTGAACTATTTTGTATCTTTACAGTTCATTGAATTTTTTAATCTTAAAACAAAATAGTCATGGCAATAATGAAAGTTATTGAGGTAATGGCCAATTCTGACAAAAGTTGGGAAGACGCCACTCGTAAAGCAGTTAAACACGCTTCAAAAAGTGTAAAACACATTAAATCAGTTTTTGTACAATCACAAAGCGCCGTTGTTGAAGGTGACGAAGTACAAGAATTTCGTGTAAACGTAAAAATTACATTTGAAGTAAAATAACTACTTCTGTATATTCTACATAATTAAAGCGTTTTGACATCACTTAAAACGCTTTTTTATTTCTTAAATTTGTACGAATGGTTTACCGCGTTTCATTTCTTTTGATTGCCTGTTTGCTATTATCTAGTTGTTCGCCTAAAAAAGAAAAAATGTCAAATCACATCTATACAAATGGCTTAATTAATGAAACGAGCCCTTATTTATTACAGCATGCCCACAATCCGGTAGACTGGCAACCTTGGAATAAAAAAACGCTTGAAAAGGCAAAAAAAGAAGGCAAACTACTACTTATTTCTATTGGTTATGCCGCTTGTCATTGGTGCCATGTAATGGAACGTGAAAGTTTTGAAGACCTTGAAGTTGCTGAAATTATGAATGCGCACTTTATCAATATAAAAATTGATAGAGAGGAACGCCCAGATGTAGATCAAATTTATATGAATGCCGTTCAACTAATGACCGGTAGTGGTGGCTGGCCATTAAATTGCGTTGCTTTACCCGACGGAAGACCCGTATGGGGAACAACCTACTTACCAAAAGAAAATTGGATAGATGCCCTCAACCAACTATCAAAAGTATACCAAGAGCATCCTGAAAAAATGGAAGAATATGCTTCAAAACTTACCGAAGGCGTAATTAACTCCGATTTAATATCCTCAAATGAAAACGAAAAAAGCTTTACAAGAACTGAGCTAGATACCACCGTAACACATTGGGAAAAATATATGGATTTTGACCTTGGTGGCCCAACCGGTTCTCCGAAGTTTCCGATGCCAAACAACTATCAGTTTTTATTGCGTTATGGGGTGCAAACAGCTAATAACAACATCTTGGCTTACGTAACGAATACCCTTGACAAAATGGCTATGGGTGGAATTTACGATCAAGTAGGCGGCGGTTTTGCGCGCTATGCTGTCGATGCCAAATGGCACATTCCACATTTTGAAAAAATGCTTTATGACAATGGTCAATTAGTTAGTTTATATGCCGATGCCTATCTCGCTACCAAAAATCCACTTTACAAAGATGTCGTTTACCAAACTACAGCCTTTATTGAACGAGAACTTACCAATAAGAACGGTGCGTTTTATACGTCACTAGATGCTGATAGTAAGAATGAAAAAGGTGCCTTAGAAGAAGGTGCGTTTTATGTTTGGAGTAGTACCGAATTAAAAACATTCATTGGAGCAGATTTTGACCTTTTTAGCGATTATTATAATATTAGTACTGATTGGAAATGGGAACACGAGAATTACAATTTACACCGCACTAAGACGAACGAAGAAATAAGTAATAAACACGGGATTTCCAATGCCGATTTATTTCAAAAAGTGACTAATTGGAAATCTGTTTTACTAAAGGAACGTGCCAAAAGAGACCGCCCGCGATTGGATGACAAAATCTTGACTTCGTGGAATGCGTTAATGCTCAAAGGCTATACCGATGCCTATCGCGCTTTTGACGATTCTCGCTTTTTAGATAGTGCGTTAAAGAACGGTCATTTTATCCTAAAAAATCAACTAAGAGCAGATGGCGGATTAAATAGAAACTTTAAAAATGGCAAAAGCACTATTAATGGCTATTTAGAAGATTATGCCACCACCATTGATGCTTTTATTAGTTTGTATCAGGTCACACTCGATGAGCAATGGTTAACGATAGCAAAACAGTTAGCTGATTATTGTTTTGAACATTTTTACGATCCAACAAGCAGTCTCTTTTATTTTACTTCTAACGAAGATGATGATTTAATAGCGCGTAAAATTGATACCGATGATAATGTAATACCGTCATCAAATTCAATAATGGCTATAAACTTGTTTTTATTAGGGCACTATTACGGCGTTAAGCAGTATTCACAAACTGCAACTCAAATGTTACACAACGTAAAGGACAAAGCATTAAAATATGGTTCAGGCGCCTCTAACTGGTTATTACTATACATGAACCAAATTGGCAGCTTTTACGAAATTGCCATTTCTGGAAAAGAGGCAAAAACGCGATTGAAAGAGCTCAATAAACACTACCTACCAAACAAACTTATTGTTGGTAGTATCGCAGCGAGTAATTTACCTTTGCTCGAGTATAAATTCAATGCTGATAAAACTACAATTTATGTCTGTGTGGATGGTACTTGTAAATTACCCGTATCGGAAACTAAACAGGCACTTTCACAACTTAAAATAGAAATATAATGGATATTTTACAACTTATTTTTGTGGCACTGGTTGCTATTTTACATACCTACTTTATGGTTTTAGAAATGTTTTACTGGACAAAACCCAAAGGTTTAAAAGCGTTTGGATTAACGTCAGAATTTGCAGAACAATCTAAAGCATTGGCTGCCAATCAAGGACTGTATAACGGCTTCATTGCAGCTGGTTTAATCTGGTCAATGATCAACACCACTTTTTCTGTTCAAATTGCAATTTTTTTCTTATCATGTGTTATTATTGCTGGTATTTATGGAGCCTACTCTACTAAGAAAATAAAACTCTTTTATGTGCAATCTATTCCGGCGATTATTGCACTACTATTAATCTTAATCAAAAACTAACAAATGGATAACTTAACTTTTTACGCTGATAAATTACTCACACTTATTATAGATTACTCGCCCAAGGTTTTAACGGCATTGGCAGTCTTACTTGTGGGCTTGTGGGCAATTAAATTTATTATAAAATACGCCCGAAAATTAATGGTTAAAAGAGGCATAGAAGAAACCTTACAAAAGTTTTTGAGCAACCTCTTAGGCTGGACACTAAAGGCCTTATTATTTGTAACTGTAATTTCTCAACTTGGAGTACCCGCTACCTCCTTTGTGGCCATTTTAGGTGCCGCTGGATTGGCCGTTGGTTTGGCACTTCAAGGATCCTTAGCCAATTTTGCCGGAGGCGTTTTAATTATGATTTTCAAGCCCATAAAAGTTGGTGACTTTATTAAAGCCCAAGGTGAAGAAGGCGCTGTAAAAGCAATTGAAATTTTTACCACCAAACTAACTTCTGTAGATAGCAAAGAAATCATCATCCCCAACGCAGCATTATCTAACGGAACGATCATTAATTATTCGACAGAGCCTATTAGACGGATTAATTTTGTTTTTGGAGTGGGATATGATTCTGACATAAAGAAAACCAAGGAGGTGCTGATGAATATAATAACCTCGCACCCAAAAGTATTAAAAGAACCCATACCGATTGTTGCGCTTTCTACTCTAAATGATAGCTCCTTAGATTTTATAGTGAGACCATGGGTTTTAAATGAAGATTATTGGCCTACTTATTTCAACCTAACCGAACAAATTAAAGAAGCACTAGATGCAGCAGGCATTGATATACCATATCCTCATACCGTAGAAATTCAAAAGCAAGCTTAGTTTTTTGCTTTTGTTATCATAAAATCTTTTAAATAAAAAGGTTCAAAATAAGCGACATCTTCGATGTCGTTTTTTTTGTATTTAGCATACGATAGCTGCGCCATTTGCTTTGCTGAAGGAAAATATCCATCTAAAAAAATAGCATTTTTATGTTGAATAAGGGCTTTGCATTTAGCAGCACCATCTCCTAAAAAATAAACAGCCCCCGCTTCTAAATAAGTGTCAAATGAGGTGCTATCAATAACTTCTGCTTGAATCTCTCTAATTTGATTATAGTTGTTGTCGTAAATAGCACTATAAACCTCCATACGCCTTGCATCTAGCATGGGTACAATGACGCCTGCATCTGCTTGTATCGCATTCGCTAAGGAGGTTAGCGTTGGAATGGCAATCAATGGTTTGTCTAAACTAAAACAAAGCCCTTTAGCCGTTGAAACTCCAATACGCAAACCCGTATAAGAACCCGGCCCCATACTTACAGCGATGGCCTTTAAATCATCTATTGAACAATGAGCAGCAAGAAGTACCTCTTCAATAAAAACATGTAAATTTTCGCCATGAGAATAACTTCCATCATTCACTTCTTTTAAAGCGAGAACTTCTCCATTTTGAGAGAGGCTAACTGAACAATTTTTAGTAGCCGTTTCTATGTTAAGTATTAATGACAAAGCTTCTTTAATTTTAGGCAAAGATACATTTAATAACAAAAAAACCTCACTAGTAAAAGAAGTGAGGTTTATTGTAGTATTATTGGTTCGAACTTAATCAACAACAATCGGTTCTCCGTAATAAAATTGAAGCACCTTGGTTTTAAATACATAGTCGTATTTAGCTCGTATCAATGAAGACTCCGCATTTACTTGACGGTTTCTCACCTGATCAAAATCAAATAAGGTCATGGCTCCATAGTTATATCTTTCTTGTGCATTTTTAAATGCCTCGTCTTGAGCTATCACTGATTTTTGTGCAGAAACAAATGTTTTAGCAGCCGCTTTAGCATCTAAAAATGCCCTTTCAATTGTCTCCTTCAATTGTAATTTTTGATCTTCTAAGCGCAGTTCTCCTATTTTTTGGTTGATAACAGATCGATTTACATTCGATTTTGTTTGCAATCTATTAAAAATTGGGATGTTTAAAGACAAGCCTACACTGTAACCAAAATTATCACTGAACTGACTATTAAAACTAGCATTGTCAAAGATATCATTGAAAAAGTGTTGGTAACTTGAACCAGCTCCTGCCGATAAGGACAGCGATGGTAAAAAAGCACCTTTTGCAATTTCTATCGCTAAATTGGCATTTTCAACATCATTTTTTGCTCTTTCTATCTCAGGTCTATTTAGGAGGGCTTTGTCATACACCATAGTAGAATTGTCATATAACAACGCCGCAGAAGGAGATCCTACTTCCATTGTTGCTATATCAAAATTTTCCGTTGAAATTTGCAATAATTGCGCCAGTGTCAATAAGGCCAAATCCAGACCGTTTTCTTGTGCAATTACATTTTGTGCATCAGCAGCCAATGTTGATTCTGCATTCAACAATTCACCTTTCGCAACTACACCAGCATCCACTTGACTCTTAACAACATCTATTTGCTTTTCGCTAATTTCATATTGTTTATTTGCCACGTTCAAATTTTCCTTAGCAAAAAGAATGTTCAAATACGCGTTGACAACAAATAACGAAATATCATCTTGAATTTTCTCCAAATCGAGCTTGCTCGATGCAACCCCTAACTCAGCTTGTTTGTATACGTTTAAATTTCTAAATCCATTAAACAAGGTTACACCACTGTTTAAGTTAATTGAAGTTCGGAAATTATCTGCTGATATTCTTGAACCACTTTGCCCAATCGAAGAACCAAAATTAAACCCAGGTGAGGCTGAAACGCTTAAATTTGGCAAGAAATTACCTTTGGCATTAATTACGTCTTCCTCACTTAGCTTTACACCAAGTTCGTTTTGTTTGATGGTTATATTATTTTCTAAGGCATAATCAACACATTCTCTTAAAGTCCATTGTTTTTGTTGAGCCAATGTTGTTGAAATTACAAGAAATGTAATTAGTACGCTTAACGATGTTTTCATAAATTAATTTTGTTGTAATAAAACCACAAATAACACGATGATAGTGATGCGGATTGGTTTTACAGATTTCTGATTTTTCTATATGACGACTAAAATTAAAACTTGTTACACATTATTTTTATTTGTGTTGTATTAAAGTTTTAATTTCTTCCAGTTTTTGTACAAAAAGTAGGCACCAATCCCTGCTAAAACATAAGGAAATGCCATTAAATAGAGTATTCCTGTATTGAGTGATTCTGCTACTTCAGCATCACCAGATTCAACAACAGCTTTACACATGGCACACTGCGCAGAAATTGATTGTGCCATTAAAAAAATAAATATAAACAGTATTCTTTTCATTCAAATCTAGTAATAAGGTGCTATCATAACATATACAACAACGCCCGTTGTAGCAACATATAACCACAGCGGAAAGGTAATTCTAGCTATTTTTTTATGACGTTCAAAATCATTCGTAATTGCGCGTACATACGTAATTAATACAAAGGGAATAACAATGATCGACAATAATATATGAGTAATTAATATGAAGTAATAAAAATACTTAATGTTTCCATCTCCTCCAAAAGTTGTTGAATCAGACGTCATGTGATAGGCAACATACATTGCTAAAAAAGCAACGGAACAGGCAATTGCTGTTTTCATTAAATACTCATGTACTTTTCTCTTTTTCTTTTTAATTGCTACTACCGCGGCAATTAGTAACAGTGCAGTAACCGCATTTACGCTGGCATAAATAGGAGGTAAAAATGACAAAGGTTCAACATTGGGTATCTTAACCGTAAATAATACCGCCACCACCACAGGAATGGCTATAGAAAGTAGCACAATCCATTTATTATATTTGTTTGCAGAAGTAATTTTTTGACTCATTATTATTCCTCTAATAATTTAGCAATATCCTCTTTTAAGATTTCTATTTGCTCACTTTCTGTTCCCTGGTAATACACAATAGGATTTCCATGTGCATCTCTTCTACATCTTATAAACCCCTCTTTGTCAATGAGTGCAAAATACCCTTGATGCTCAAAACCACCTGCAACATCTGGGTTGATCCCAGTAAAAATATTCAATCCTTTATTTGAGAGCTCATAGATAGCACTAATATCACCTGTAAGCATGTGCCAATTTAATGAAGTAACACCATATTCTTCAGCATATTCCTTAAGTACTATTGGGGTGTCATTTTTTGGGTCGATGGTAAAAGAAGCAATACCAAAGTTGTCATTATCGCCAAATTCTTTCTGTAACTTCAACATATTACGGTTCATAATCGGACAAATAGAAGGGCAGGTTGTAAAAAAGAATTCGGCTACATAAACCTTTCCTTTATAATCATCATTACTAATCAATAAGCTGTCTTGATTTCGAAATGTAAATGCGGGCATTTTTCTGTCAACACCCTCTACTTCCAGATAGGACAAGCTTCCTTCTGTAACTTTATTCATTCGCGTTCCTACATTTACATCATTCTTGCTAATTCTATCTACTACCTTAGGAACAGCCCAGATACCAAAGAGTAAAATAATAAATGAAATGCCTATATATGAATTTTTCTTTTTCATCAACTCGCTACCTTTATATTTCTCTATTATACTTTTTTAAAGCCAATCTATATTCAGCTACAAGCACTTTTACATCATCAACCATTTTATTATGTATGGGTGAAACTGTTTCTGCACTATATCCATAGAGTATTCCATTGGCTACATCTTCATCATCTGTTCGTCCTCGTAAGTGCATTTCTTTATCAATAATAAAGGCATATTCAGAGTAGCTATTTTGGTTTAGACTGTAAGTTGTCTTTAGGCTAGCAAAAAGCGTTTCAATTTGTTCTGGCGTATTAAAAACAAACTTCCATTTACTCATATCAGTTACAAAGGCGATCTTCTCTTTGAGCTTTTCGGCCGCTACTTCGTTTCCAATAGGGCTCACAGCAATCACTTGGAAATCTGTAAACTTATGAAAGTGCTTGTAAATTTTTTCATTCAAGTTCAATGCATTTGTTTTGGAAGATTCAAGGTCACTTCCCAAAAAGCACAAAATGGTGATTTTACCATCCAATGAAAGTGCTGATTCATCATCTGCTATAAAGTTCTTAATATCGCCTACTTTCTCGGTTAGCACCGGAAGCTTTGCAAAATTATTTGTTCCTGTAAGCAGGAAAATATAAAATAATAAGGGTACGATAAATAAACTGAAGAGTATCCAAAAATTTTTAGCTTTCACTTTAGGTGTTTTTTATATTTCAAACAAAAAAAAAGCGATTCTAGGAACCGCTTCAATTAGTTATTTTACGTAGTTCCAACTAACATATGGAAACAGTCTATCATGTATGTAATTCCCTTCTATCAATAGTAGGGTAGTTAAGTAACATATTAAGAATACTGTTGTCCAAACAATAGCTCTTCTTAAACTCGTTTTCTCTTGTTTTAAATGCATAAAATACCATGTAATACCATATGCTTTCACTAAGGTCAATATGAGGAAGATCCAGTTTAAAAAACTGGTTCCTAAAAAGTGAGTCAAGTGTAACGATGCTGGTTTAATAATCCCCAGTATTACTTCAACTACTGTAATTAGCGAAAGAAAGCCAAATACTTTCCAAATTAAACCCGTATGTGATTCGTGTGCTTCTGCGTGTGCCATTTTATTATTTATTTTAAACTAGATAGAAGAATGTAAATACAAATACCCATACCAAATCTACAAAGTGCCAGTATAAACCAACTTTCTCTACCATTTCATAGTGTCCTCTTTTTTCGTAGGTTCCAATAATAACATTAAAGAAAATAATGATATTAATCAATATTCCTGAGAATACGTGGAATCCGTGAAAACCTGTAATGAAAAAGAAGAAATCTGCAAATAGTGTTTTACCGTACTCGTTGACTTTTAAATTAGCTCCCATAACTACATCAGTAGCTCTAGCTAGGTACTTATTCGCTTCTTCTCTAGATAATATCTTTTTCTTTTTTATCTCTAAGTCTATCTCTTCACTTCTTAAACCAACATCTGGATTTGCATTAAAACTTGATACAACTTCAGCTAAGGTATAAGGTGGTAAGGTACCGGCCTCTTCAACAAACCACAAGCCCGTACTTCTTGTTTGTTGTACTCGATCATGATCTGTTTTTATCACAAAATCACTCAACGCTATTTGATGTCCGTCTTTATCTACAAACTGGGCAATCTTACCATCTTGCAACATTACTGCACCGTAGGTACCATTAATAAAATTTTTCCACTCCCAAGCTTGTGAGCCTAAGAAAATTAACCCTCCCACAATGGTTAGTAACATATAGATGATTACTTTTCCTTTCTTCATTTGATGACCAGCGTCTACCGCTAATACCATTGTCACTGATGAAAAAATTAAAATAAACGTCATAAATGCCACATAGTACATTGGAAAGTGTCCATGTACAAAAGGAACGTGGGTAAATACTTCATCAGCAATAGGCCAGCTTTCTAAAAATTTAAAACGCATAAGACCATATGCTACTAAAAATCCTGAAAAAGTTAGTGCATCAGACATGATAAAAAACCACATCATCATTTTGCCATAGCTAGCAGCAAAAGGCTTTTTACCTCCGCCGCTCCAAACCTCTTCGGTTGAATTTTCAGTAACTACTGTTGCTTCCATATAGTTTGTTTCGTTGTTTTTTGGTTTATTGTATTAACAGCCAATTAGGCTCTTTATTTCATAAAAGCAAAAGTAAAAAACTTATATGACATAAACCAACTGTTTAAAATTGTTTTTTTTGCGAATACTATTTCGGTTATTATCTAATAAAATAGAAAAACACGAATAGCAAAACCCAAAGAATATCAACAAAATGCCAAAAAATGGCTCCTAATTCTAAGCCTAAAAATAGGCTTGAATTATATCGTTGTTTAAAATGATTATAAATTACTACTGTAATTACAAGAAGACCCGCAAAAATATGCACTAAATGCATTAACGAAATCACTACCAACAAGGCCCCTGATACCACACTGTCTTTTCCTGCAGCATAAAACCCTGCTGCTCTTAGTTGATAAAATCCTTCTACTTGAAAATAAACAAAACCGAGCCCTAATAGCAATGTTGCTAATAAATAGATGCTCGTTTGTTGTCTCTTGTCTTTTTTTATACTTCTTTTTGCCAATATAAAAGTAAGACTACTAAGAATAATTAAAAGGGTACTTATATACAAGGCTTGAGGCAATTCAAAAGACACCCAATCTTCACGTTTTCTACTTATAATATAAGCACTGGTTAGACCTGCAAACATCATCACCATACTCACCATAGATATATATAGCATTTGTTTCGATGTTTTACTTTTTACTGATACCTCCATAATTAGTGTAAGAATTTATCTACTACGTAGATTATTTGAATTGCGGTTATATATAAAACACTTGACAACATTAATTGCCTCGCTATTTTATCTGTTTGTTTTTTATGCAGTTGAATTCCAAAATACAGCATAAAAATTCCCAATGCAAAAATGAGAACAGCTGCAACGGGCGACAAATACAAACTACCTGTTAACTTCAGCACCGGAAAAACAGAGACCACAATCATCCAAACAGTATAAAGAATAATTTGAGCGGTTGCTTTTCTGTTTTTTTCACCTGTTGGCAGCATATTAAATCCTGCTTTTTTATACTCGTCATGCTGTAACCAACCAATGGCCCAAAAATGAGGAAATTGCCAAAAAAACTGAATCATAAATAACATACCTGGCTCCACAGCAAACTGATTAGTTGCGGCGACCCATCCTAACATAAATGGAATGGCCCCTGGTATGGCTCCTACAAACACCGCTAATGGCGTTACTGCCTTTAATGGGGTGTAAACACTTGCATACAAAAATATAGAGATGGCGCCAAACATGGCGGTTTTAGCATTGATAGAATATAAAATACCTATGCCTAAAAGAGCGAAGGTAACACCAATAATCATGGCTGTATTCACAGACATTCGCCCCGTAGGTAACGGCCTGTTTTGTGTACGTTTCATTAATTTATCGGTATCCTTCTCAATAATTTGATTAAATGTATTGGAAGCACCTACCATTAAATAACCACCAATGGTCAATAAAATAAGAGTGGATATTTGAACTGTTTCAACCGCCAAGAGATAACCTGCAATCGATGAAAAAACAACACTTAAGGATAAACCCACCTTGGTTATTTGTTTAAAATCATCAAATATTGAAGTCAAACTAGAAATTTTTGAAGCTGTTTTGTACGTAGTTTGCATATACTTTGCTAAAATCGATGCAAATATATTTATTAATTCCCTATTAACCATGTTAAAAATAAGTCTTTATAAAATAGATTTATAAAAACTTTAAAAAACTCTTTGCGATTAATATAAATGTATTAAATTTGCCCTCGCATTTAAACAATGCAATGTTCTTTAAAAGACATCCCGCGAAAGTAGCTCAGGGGTAGAGCATCACCTTGCCAAGGTGGGGGTCGCGGGTTCAAATCCCGTCTTTCGCTCAAAAACATACCAATGCTCGAGTGGTGGAATTGGTAGACACGCTGGACTTAAAATCCAGTGGTCAGTAATGGCCGTATGGGTTCAAGTCCCATCTCGAGTACCAAAAAGCTCTTAATCAGTTGATTAAGAGCTTTTTTATTTTATAATTCTCCCTTTTGCCTCACACTAAAAGTAATAATATTTCTTATATTTGAATCAATAGTTTCCGGTAACTAAGTAAATATTCTTATGAAAAAAGTACTTTTAATTTTAGTTTTAGTCATTTTTTCCTGCAACAAAAAACAGCAAAACAACGAACTACAAACAGAAAAACAAACCAAACCCAACATCGTCTTTATCATGTCAGACGATCATGCTTACCAAGCCATTAGTGCCTATTCTGATAAGTTAATTCAGACGCCTAATATTGATCGCATTGCCAATGAAGGAATGCTGTTTAGCAATGCCAGTGTTACCAATTCTATCTGTGCTCCATCACGGGCAGTCATCCTCACCGGAAAACACAGCCACTTAAACGGTAAAATTGACAATTTCAGTAAATTTGACACCACCAATATTACGTTTCCCCAATTACTTCAAAAAGCGGGTTATCAGACAGCCATGTTTGGTAAATTACATTTTGGAAATACCCCAAAAGGGTTTGACGAGTTTAAAATTTTACCCGGACAAGGTCGTTATTACAACCCGAAATTTATCACACAAAAAGGCGATACCACCATCAACGGGTATGTAACTGATATTACCACAGACTTAGCTTTAGATTGGTTAAAAAACAGAAGAGTAGCCAATAAACCTTTCTTGTTGATGTATTTACACAAAGCACCACACAGAGCTTGGTATCCTGATCAAAAACATTATACAGAATTTACGAAGAAAACGTTTCCGCTACCAGAATCACTTTTTGATAATTACAACGGTAGAATTGCCGCCTCTACAGCTGAAATGAATATTTTAACACATATGCATTTGGCATACGACACTAAATTAGACGAAGAAGGATTAAAGAAATTAAACATTTATGATGGTAGTCCACGCACAGAAATAAATAGAATGACCCCAGAACAGCGGAGCAATTGGGATCGTGTTTACAATCCGATTATTGCCGATTTTGAAAAGCGGTATCCCACCATGGATGACAAGCAATTAATGGAGTGGAAATACCAACGCTATCTACAAGATTACCTAGGAACAATTGCCTCGGTAGACGATAATGTTGGTAGAGTGTTGGATTATTTAGATGAAGAAAAACTCGCTGAAAACACCTTGATTGTTTACACCTCTGACCAAGGTTTTTATTTAGGAGAACACGGTTGGTTTGACAAGCGCTTTATGTATAATGAGTCGTTTAAAACGCCCTTATTGATAAAATGGCCCCATAAAATCACCCCTGGAATAACCGAGGATGAAATGGTTCAGAATTTGGATTTCGCCCAAACTTTTCTCGAAATAGCAGGTGTAAATGCTCCTAAAGAAATGCAAGGTGAGAGTTTGGTACCCTTATTAATAGGACAAAAAGAAAAATGGAATAGAGATGCCGTCTATTATCATTATTATGAATATCCAGCAGAACACACTGTAAAAAGACATTATGGCATCGCCACTAAAGAATTTAAACTCATACACTTTTACTACGATATTGATGCATGGGAATTTTACGATCTTAAAAATGACCCTCAGGAAATGAATAACTTGATTACTAATGAAAACTATGCACCTAAAATTGCCGAAATGAAACAGCAATTAAAAGAAACCAGAGTAAAATACAAAGATTCTGAAAGTTTAGACAAAGCGTATATTCAGCTGTATAAGGATAAAAAGAAATAAAATGCCAGCCTGAATGTTATTATTTATGTCTACTAAAAAAATAGTAAAACATCAAAAGATGTTTATTTTCTAAGGTATTTATTCTTGGTAAAAGGAAACCACGTTTTGCCGCCGTCTTTTGAATAACCAACAACGAGTTCGTTTTCGGCTGTAGACAGTTGCTTGTATATTAATTTAAAGTTAAAGGTATCACCAAAATTATTTTTTGCTTTAATCACTGAATCAATATTGTCATAAATCAATACATTCTCATTGACCAATCCCTTGTAAATATCCATTACCCCGGTACTGTAATTTAAGGTTTGCATATTAAATGAGTTCTTAACCGCATCACAAGCCATGGTATTGTTCATACTAACAATGTCATTTTTTTTAACAATTTCAACCTTTTCAGTAATGAATGTTCCCTCCAACTTATAACTAGCCACTCCTTTTCCTGTCTTGATCCAAGCCGAAGATTCAATTGAATCGTAGGATATGACATCAAAATCACCAATTAAAAAGTGGAGTACCGAAAAATGATTATTGATAACTTCTTTGGTAATCGTTGACATGTACCCTAGCATAATGCGTCTGATTTTGGTTTGATAAGGCAAATAACACCCTATTTAATAAAGGACGCCTAGAATTACTACCTGTTACAAACTTTAACATTTACATGACGCACTTTAACATTTTAATAAGAAAATTAACTTAAAATAAAAAAATATTCAAAAATTTAAAACCACCTCTTAAAAAATCTCGTAAGTGTTATTGAAATGAAATTTTAAACTTTAAAAACACAAATTATGAGAAAATCAAAAAGCCTATTATGGATTATGGGAATGACATTTATTGGTATTGCGCTTGTAGCTGCAGACCATATTGATGCTCCAGCAGTTCAAGGCGGAACAGCAGACATTACTGATTATTATGCCTTTCAAGGTGAAAACACAGACAATTTGGTATTTGTCGCCAATGTTCAAGGATTGTTAAGTCCGAATGCCAGCTCAACCGCTTCGTTCAATGAAAATGTACTGGTTGAAATCAATATTGACAACAACGGTGACTTTGTTGAAGACTTAGTTATTCAAGCCATTGCTAGAAACGGAAAAATGTATTTTTTCGGCCCATCAGCACCCGTAGCTCCTGGATTGAACAGTAGTATTTTAAGTGCCTCTTCACAAACAGGCAGCGTTGACATTACCCCTTATGGCAGTAGTGCCATAACAAGTAGTAATCAAGGAATGCAATTTTTTGCAGGACCAAGAGATGATCCTTTCTTTTTCGATTTCGGCCAATACTCTGAAATTATTGCAGGTAATGCAACAAGTTTCAACAGTCCAGGATCAGATACGTTTGCCGGTACCAATGTACTTTCAATTGTTGTTGAAGTACCAAAAACAATGTTAGGTGGTGGTGATTCTTTAAACACTTGGATAGAGTCAAAAAACAAACAATAATTTTTAAAAAACAATATTATGAAACTATTAATTAAAAAATACCTTTTCCTATTAGCAGGCACCCTGTTAGTATTAACGAGTTGTAATGACGATGATAATGACGGAATGATGAACAACAAACCCGATTTTTCCGGAACCTATGCACAAGCAGACCAAATGGGTAGGCCAGCTGTAAACACCGTATTTATAAATTCAAATAGCAAAGATGCCTTTAATGTGACAGTGCCAAGTCAACAAAGCGCCTCTTTTCAAGCGATGATTCAAACCAACCTAGAAGGCTTGAGTCCCGCCTACGGAAACACTGGAGACACTAATGCATTGGGACTAGACGCAAGTACCTTTTCAGGTTTACTAGCTACTGATGTGTTGGGCGTTTCAACAATTGGGAAAACCACTTTTTTTGACGGAACAAATGTACTTACAGGAAGAGCACTTGCAGATGATGTTATCTCTGTAGAGTTATTACTCATATTTGGTGGTGAAGACGGTACTGAAAACCCTGGTTTAACCAATGACAATGTCGATGCAAATGACAAAGATTTTCTAACAAGTTTTCCTTATCTGGCTTCGCCTTGGTAAGGTTTCCTGTCCAACACATGAATAAGGGCATGTGTTGGGCTTTTTTATTCAAACTTAAAAACAAACATTATGGTACTTAAAAAATACATCCTTTTTATAGCTATTACGGTACTCCTTATTAGCTGTGATAAAAATGACAAACAAATTACCAACACCGAAGATTATCAATCATACTTAACTAGTAATGATACGCAATCGATTGCTTTCGCTGAAGCCGAAAAAGAATTCTGGAAAGCGAAACACGAAGCGGCTCCAAACCAAGTGAGCTACTTAGGCCCGTTAGCCGCCTCTCATAGTACGCTCTTTGAATACAACGGAACTATTGACGACTTAAAAAAATCGGAAGCCTATTTAGTTGAAGCGAATAAAAAGCGAGCCTATAAAAGCGCTAGTCTATTGCGAGCTTTGGCAAAAAATTACATTTCGCAACATCGCTTTAAGGAAGCCTTGGCACTGCTTAATAGTGCTTTTGTTTTAGGCGAAAAGAAGCTTTCTACTCAAAAAATGTTGTTCGACGTTTATCTGGAATTAGGTGACGAACCAAATGCTTCAAAAAATTTAGCGGCCATCAAAGATCTTAACGATTTTGATTATTTAATTCGTTTGTCAAAATGGTTAGATCATCAAGGAGATTTAGATGCTGCAATTGCCTATCTAGAAAAAGCAAAGCTCAAAGCTGAAGGAACGAATTCTGAAAGTTTAATGTTGTGGTCTTACTCTAACCTAGCCGATTTTTACGGGCATGCAGGCAACATAAAAGTAGCTTACAAATACTATTTGAAGGCTTTAGCTATTGATTCAAATTACACTTATGCTTTACGCGGAATTGCTTGGATTGTTTTTTCTCATGAAAAAAATTCAACAGAAGCGGCTAACATAATTAACGCCATTGCCAAAAAGCACAACACACCTGATTTACAGCTTTTTAAAGCTGATTTGGCGGAATTTGAAAACGATACAAAAAGCCAGGAAATCTATTTACAAAACTATTTAAGTATGGTTAATAACAAGTCGTATGGCGCTATGTACACTAGTTATAACGCCTTAATATATGCCGATAGTGACGATCAAATAGACACCGCAATAGCACTTGCAACTCAAGAAATTGAAAACAGGCCTACCGCACACTCTTATGATTTATTGGCTTGGGCCTATCACAAAAAAGGAGCTTCACAAAAAGCACTTGATATAATTCAAAACCATGTAGTGAATAAAACTTTTGAACCTGTGATTTTATATCACATGGCCGAAATTTATAAAGCTAACGGAATGGGGAAATTTGCTATGAAAATCAAGAAAGAATTATTAGAAAGTGCTTTTGAAATTGGTCCTTTAATGTCACAAAAAGTACATAAAATTTAACATGTCAACTGTGTGTTTAAATAAAAACTATATCATCATTATGCTATTTTTAGCCTTTACTTGTAATCATACTAGAGCACAAGAAAGGCTAACTAGTATTTTGGTTGCAACAGAACACAAACAAATGTTCTTGGAAGATGGCAATCAATTAAACTCCATATGGAATTCAGCATTTCATTTTTTTTCTGCTGACTACAACGTCATCTCTTATCAAAATAAAAACATATATGTAGGTTTACACCTTGTATCTGAAGAGGATTTACCTGCTGATGAATTGAGCGTAACCGACTTTTTTATCTACAACTTTGGGGTTAACTACAGTCTTAAAAACTTTGGTATTTCATTTATTATTGAAAACTTTTTGAGCATCACTGACTCAAATCTTACAATAGAGCCTGCCAATTATGCAACGAATTTTACAACGCACGTTTACTTAGAACACGATACGCCATCACTAATGAATTTAAGTATAACTTATAATTTTTAGTGACGCTTATCTAAACTAATAATTTGTTTTTTGTTTGGGAATTTATGCTATGCATAATGAGAAAGCGCACATTCGTTATGAAAGTGCGCTTTTGATATTCATAAAACTACTCCGGTAGTTTAAACCTATTCTTTATGCTTTTTTAACAACTCCTAGGGCATATAATTGATCCAACGTAGGTGCTTCACTTCCTCCTGCTGGCTCCAAGGTAATTCCGAAGGCTTCAGAATCATTAACATTAGCTAAAGTAAATACTTTATTGTCATCGGTTAAAAAGTCGTCTAAGGTACCCATACTCGTTGGAGTTAACGGGTCCAGTTTAAGTGACCATACTTGGTATACCTTACCTGCTGGTGGCTCTGGAAGACCGGCTACATCTACATAGGCCAACTTTTCTTCTTTATTCCAAAAGACTTTAGCATACGAATCTGGTGAGATTGCTTGTCCGCCAAGTGTAATAGATTCAATCTCTTTAGCTCTTAAAATAGTAACCAACTCATTGGCTTTTGCAATGTTTTGGTTTGCATTAGAAATTTGTGTTTCTAGCTCAATATTTTTGGAGTCCACCATTTTTAAGTTTTCCTTGAGCTCTCTATTTTCATTAAACATCCATAAAGTACCAACTAAGAAAATACCAGATGCTGCCCAACCAGTATACGTGATCCAATTTCTACTTGTTGAAGGTTTGAGTTTTATAACCTGGCTGCTTCCGTCCATTTTATTTTTGACGCTAGCAAATGGCACTTTGTTTTGAGGCGCTACTGCAGCTGTTAATTTTTGAATTGACAGCTCAATTTGTTCTACTTCATTTTTAATTTCAGGATACTGTTGCATAGCATCATACACCTCCTGATTTTCTTTTTCAGAAAGCGAACCTGCAACATACAGTTCTAATATCCCCGAGGCTATGTATTTCTTACTATCCATTTAGTTTAAAACTATATTTCTTAATTCAGCAATACAATTTCTATTATTTGTTTTTACTGTGCCTAACGGTATCTTCAGTTCTTCTGAGGCCTCCTTTTGCGTATACCCTTTAAAATAAAGGAGTTCTATCAAGCTCTTACACTTATCTTTAAGGACGCCTACAAACTTTTTTATACCTATGGCATCTAATTTTGAGTCCAAATTATCACTGGTCTCTATTATATCTACGAAAAAAGTGACATCTAAGTTTTTTTTATTTTTAGTATAGTCTTTTGAACGCACCTTATCGATTGCAGCATTTCTAGAAATATTAATCAGCCAGGTAAAAAAACGTCCTTTTTTAGACGAGTACGAATCTGATTTCTCCCAAGCTTTTACAAAAACATCTTGCAAAACTTCTTCGGCTTCTTCTTTATTTCGTACAATATTATAGATAACGCCATGCATGCTTTCAGAATACATACCATATAATTTCTCAAAAGATGCACTATCTTTTTGTTGAAATTTAAGGACCAATTGTTCTAACTGCATGTTTGTGTTTTAAAGTTCACTAAGGTAGCGAAAATTTCGTGGTAAAGCCTACAAATAAGCTCATCAGTAATTTACAAAGTGTAATCCGTGCAACTTGCACACTACATCAATATATTACAAAGAAATAACCTTTACTCCTTTACTGGATCAAAAGAATTCAAGACTTTAATATACATATAGGGTGATACTTTTTTATAGCCCGTTGTTCCCAATACGTCTCCTGATTTGTTTAAAACCACAACAAAAGGAAAAATGCCATCGCGGTTGTATTCTTCGGCCAACTTATCATTTTTTTCTTGTTGACTTTCGCTCAACCTATTTTCACTTCGTCTCGGAAAATCAGCTTTTAGCATTACAAAATGTTCTTTGGCATACTTTTTAAATTCAGCATTGGTCCACATTTCATTATTGAGCCGAATTCCAATACCATTCCAATCAGAGCCTTCAAATACCAATATAATTTTTTGATTTTTTTCACTTGCTTGCTTTTTTGCCTCGTTGATATCAAGCAGCCAATCTTGTGCTTGTGTCGTAAAATTAACGCATAGAAAAAAGCAACATAGAAGTATAAAATTTTTCATGTTGTTTAGAGTTTTTGTACTTTATTAAACGTCCGGAACACGCTATTAGTACATACCCATCTTACTAAGACGGACTATTTAACGATAGTTTAACGTTACTGGTAAACTCTAGTCACTTAATCAAAGCAAGAGGCCAAATCTTCCCAAAAATTGGTATATGATTTTGTGACTACATCAGCATCTTCAATGGTAATAGGCACCAATAGCGCCAATGGCGCGAATGCCATAGCCATTCGATGATCATTGTAGGTAGGAATGCTCTTGTTTTTAAAGGTGGCAGAAGATGCTTTTAAATGGATACTCTTATTGGTTATCTCTACTTCTGCCCCTAACTTATGAAGTTCATTTAATAAAGCAACCAATCGATCGGTCTCCTTTATTTTTAAGGTGTGTAACCCTGTTAAATTACACGCTATTCCCAATCCGAAACACGTTACAGCAATAGTTTGAGCGATATCTGGGGCACTTCTTAAGTTAAGCACTAAGTTTTGAGTGCTGTGACTTGCTATTTTTTCAAGTGTCATCGTATTGTTTTGAAAGGTAGTTGCAACACCTAAGGTTTTGTAAATTTCTATCAAACAACTATCTCCTTGCAGGCTTTGTTCCTTATACGATGATAAGGTAATCGTCGCTCCTATCTCGCTCAAAGCAATCAAACTATAGTAATATGAAGCCGAACTCCAATCAGATTCAATGGTCACACACACATCATCAATCGTTTCTTTTGGATATATTTTAATTTTCGAATCTTTAAAATGTGTGTCAATACCTATTTCATTTAGCAAAGCCAAGGTCATCTCTAAATAAGGTTGTGATGTGACCTCTCCTACTAAGGTAATTTCTAAGCCTTCTTGTAAGGTTGCTGCTATTAATAACAGTGCTGAAACATATTGACTACTCACATTTCCATTAATACTTACAGCACTTTTAGTGAGTTTTTTTCCAGTAATTTTCAATGGTGGATACCCTTTCTTATCTACATATTGAATTTCGGCACCTAATTCTCTCAAGGCATCAACAAGAACTTTAACAGGCCTGTTTTGCATGCGCTCAGAGCCGGTTAAAATAACCTCACTACCCGCGGTTGCAGCAAAATACGCCGTTAAAAAGCGCATAGCCGTTCCTGCATGACCAACATCTATCAGCTCCTCTTTGGCATTCAGTGCCTGGATTAAATGCTTACTGTCATCAGAATCAGATGTGTTTTCTAAACTTAGATTAGGAAATAGCTTTTGTAAAATAAGCAATCTATTCGACTCACTTTTTGAGCCTGAAATATTCAGAGTAGCCTTATCTATTTGTTTATCAGTATAATCTAAAAATAAATTCATTTATCAGAATTAAAAAAGTAATTATTTATTGTAAATTTAACTTTCTAACCAACAAACCACCTCAAAAAAATGAACTTTTCTAAGAAATTCAAATTTTCATTACTTAAAAAAATCCCCAATCTTTTCATTGGTATTTTAGTGCTCAGTTGTTTTTGTTTGAACGCTCAAAAATACAAAAGAAAACAACAGCAAAATACGATACAGTTTGCTGAAAAATATTATGACGCCATGCAGTGGCGAAATATTGGTCCGTTTCGCGGCGGTCGCAGTGGCGCCGTCACTGGCGTCCCTAATAAAGCAAACCTATACTATATGGGAGCCACAGGTGGTGGTGTTTGGAAAACCACCGATGCCGGTAACACTTGGCAAAATATTTCTGATGGTTTTTTTGGAGGATCCGTTGGTTCAGTAGCGGTAAGCGAATGGGATACCAATGTGATTTACGTAGGTAATGGTGAAAAAACAGTTCGTGGTAATGTTTCTTCTGGAGACGGTCTCTGGAAATCTGTAGATGCAGGGAAAACATGGAAACACATGGGATTAAAAAATGCACGACACATTCCAAGAATTCGAATCCATCCTAAAAACCCGGACATCGTATTTGCTGCTGTGTTAGGAGATCTCTATAAATCTTCTGATGAAAGAGGTGTTTATAAATCTACCGATGGTGGCACTTCATGGAAAAAAGTACTATTCGCAAATGCTGATGCAGGTGCCATTGATTTAATACTCGACCCTAGCAATGCAAGAATACTGTACGCAACGACATGGAACGTGAGAAGAACACCCTACAGCTTATCAAGTGGTGGTGATGGTTCTGCACTTTGGAAAAGTACGGATGGTGGTGACACTTGGGAAAACATCTCAAAAAATGAAGGCTTACCAAACGGTATTTGGGGTATTAGCGGTGTGACCGTTTCTCCTATAAATTCTGATATTGTTTGGGCACTTATTGAAAATGATAAAGGTGGTATTTACAAATCAATAGATGCAGGCAAAACATGGAAATTAATTAATAGTGAACGCAAATTACGTCAACGCGCTTGGTATTACACACGCTTGTATGCCGACAGTCAAGATGAAAACGGACTTTATGTTTTAAACGTAAATTACCATCACTCTAAGGATGGTGGGAAAACCTATCAAACCTACAATGCTCCACATGGTGACCACCATGATTTATGGATTGCACCCGAAGACAATCAACGCATGATTATTGCCGATGATGGCGGTGCCCAAATAAGTTTTGATGCGGGTGAAAATTGGTCGACGTATCACAACCAACCTACTTCACAGTTTTATAGAGTTGTTACTGACAACCATTTTCCGTATCGGATATACGGTGCACAACAAGACAATTCAACCGTACGAATAGCGCATAGAACCAACGGTAGATTTATTACTGAAAGCGACTGGGAGTCTACTGCAGGAGGGGAGAGTGCCCATATTGCCGTTGACCCTACAAATGATGATATTGTTTATGGAGGTAGCTATGGCGGTTTTTTAACACGAGTAAATCATCAAACCAATGAAACCAGAGCTATTAATGTTTGGCCAGATGATCCTATGGGGCATGGTGCCGAAGATTTTAAATATCGTTTCCAATGGAACTTTCCGATACTATTTTCACCCAACAATCCCAAAAAATTATATGCAGCATCCAATCATTTACACGCAACTACCAATGAGGGTCAGTCTTGGGAAATTATAAGTCCTGATCTTACAAGAAACGACCCAAAAACACTAGGTCCATCGGGTGGCCCCATCACCAAAGACAATACCGGTGTTGAATACTACGGAACTATTTTCGCTGTGGCGGAATCTCCTAATGAAAACGGTTTGATTTGGACCGGTTCTGATGATGGTTTGGTACATGTTACCAAAGATGGGGGTAAAAATTGGCAAAACGTAACCCCTACCAATATGCCAGAATGGATGATGCTCAATTGTATAGAAATTGACCCTTTCAATAAAGGAGGTGCCTACATAGCGGGCACTAAATACAAAACAGGCGATTATAAACCATATATCTACAAAACAACAGACTACGGTAAGACTTGGAAACTCCTAGTAAACGGAATTGATAATGAAGATTTTACCAGAGCAGTACGTGCAGACCCCAACCGCAAAGGCTTGCTATATGCAGGAACAGAACGCGGTATGTATGTTAGTTTTAATGACGGCGTCAATTGGCAAAAATTTCAGTTGAATTTACCGATTGTACCTATAACCGATTTGGCCATTAAGAATAATAACTTAATCGCGGCTACACAAGGTAGATCATTTTGGATTATTGATGATTTGACTCCACTTCATCAGTTAACTACAAATTTAATCAGTCAAGATTTCTACCTATTTAAACCGCTTGATAGTTATCGAATTGGTGGTGGTAATGGGGCAACCTCAAAAACACAAGGCCAAAATCACAATGGAGGTGTGGCTGTTAACTTTTTTGTAACTGATACCGCTAAAACGGATACTATTTCGTTGGCGTTTTTTGACAAAAACAAACAACTAATCAAGAAATACTCCACACATCCCGACGAGGACGCCAAAGAAGAAAAACTAACGGTAAAACCAGGAAACAATCAGTTTAACTGGGATATGATGTACCCTGGTGCTGAAAAAGTAAAAGGAATGATTTTATGGTGGGCTTCTTTGAATGGACCGAAAGCCATACCTGGTGAATATAGTGTAACATTGGCAAAAAATGAGATCCGTAAATCGAGTGATTTTACTATTTTAAAAGACCCAAGAAGTGAGGCAACAACGCAAGACTTAGAGGCGCAATTCCATTTTATTAGTGATGTGAGAGATAAAATGACTGAAATTCACACTGCTCTTAAAAATGTAACAAAAATAAAAGCGCAAATTGCTCAGTTAAAAAAGGCTGCTGATAAAGACAAACACAAGGATGTACTGGAATTTGCCAATAAAATTTCCAAAGATGTAACTCGCATAGAGAATAACTTATACCAAACGAAAAGCAAGAGCAATCAAGACCCTTTGAATTTTCCTATTAAGTTAAACAACAAATTAGGACACTTAAATTCATTGACTTCAATGGGCAATTTTAAACCTACAGATCAGGCCATTGCTTTTAAAAATGAAATTACTGTATTAATAGATAAGGAGCTTGCTGACTTATATACCATTTTTAATGAAGACATTAAAGAGCTGAACAAAAAAGTAAAAGAGAGCAATATTGATCTAATCAAACTAGATTAAAATAATGGCATATCATGCTGAATGGATCGAAATAGTTCATGGTTGGGACTATTTCGATTCACTTAGTATTTTTAACAACTCTATAAAAACTACTTCATATTTCTATTTGTCACCCACATTCCGTAAAGTATACTGATAATCAATTTTGAGAGGAAAAATCGTTTCCATAGACCATCAGCAAAATTCGTTTCTTCTATGGCAGCCATGTCAAATTTAAAGATATCAGAAAAACTATTGATTAATAGTGATACTACAATCAAAAACACAAAAAATAAGAGGCTTATTTTAAGAGTGTTGGTCCAAAAAATAGTTGTTTTAATTTTATCAGAAAAGTTCATTATTTTAATTTTTGATTGTTATGATGTCTATCGTGATCGCGCTTTGTTTTTAGATCTAATTTTTTATCAAAAGCGTCTTGTAAATTAACCCCTGTTTGATTTGCCAAACACAAAACTACAAATAGTACATCTGCTAATTCTTCACCCAGATCTTTATTTTTATCACTTTCTTTTTCACTTTGCTCTCCGTAACGGCGGGCAATTATACGGGCTACCTCCCCCACTTCTTCAGTAAGCTGTGCCATATTGGTTAACTCATTGAAATAACGAACTCCATGCTCATTAATCCATTTATCTACTTGTTCTTGGGCATTTTTAATATCCATTATTCTAAGCTTTCTTTTAAGTTTGGCGTTTTGCTTTTACCAAAGAGTGTATGTAGCAATATAATTACTGCTCCCAATACGATGGAAACGTCTGCCATATTAAAAATTTCTGTCGCAAAAAAACCTAAGTCAACGTATAGAAAATCGGTTACCGAACCGTGTACTATTCTGTCAAACACATTGCCAATTCCACCTCCAATAACAAAACAAAAGCCTATCACTACTATTTTAGGATATTCGGTTCTCAACAGGGTCATACCTAACAACACAAACAACACTAAGGCTGGTATGAGTTGTAACACAATTCTTTTTGTTACTGGGCTCCAACTAGACCCAAAACTATAAGCCGCACCAGAATTCTCTACTTTAGTAAGTATTAAATTATGTTTAAGTACCTGAATTCTTTCGTTGGTATTAATGTTTTCTCTTACCATTTTTTTTGACAATTGATCACAACTAATATTTAAAAAGACTAACAGTAGAATTAACGAAATTCTAGTCACTGGTTTTAAATCCATTTTCATTCTTTATATGCCCTCAAATGTACTTTAAAAATTCTATTCTCGAAATCTCTTCTGCCCCTAAACTGGCCAAATGAGCGTTATATACCTGACAGTCAAGTAATTTATATTCTTTTCTTTTTAGCAATTCTACTAAAAATACAAATCCAAACTTTGAAGCATTAGACACCTTGCTAAACATACTTTCACCGCAAAAAACGGTTCCCAAATCAACACCATACAAACCACCAACAAGGGCATTATCTTGCCAAACCTCCACAGATTTGGCTATTCCCTGTTCATGCAATTTAATATAGGCCTGCTCCATTTCATCGGTAATCCAAGTCCCGACCTCTCCGTTGCGCTTTGCGTTTTTGCAATTTGCTATGACCGCTTTAAAATTAGTATTAAAGGTTGCTTTAAAAGTACCCTTACGAATAACCTGACGCATGCTTTTTGAAATTTTCAATTGCGAAGGAAATAAAACCATACGCGGGTCAGGACTGTACCATACAACAGGCTCACCTTCACTAAACCAAGGAAAGATTCCTTTTTTGTAGGCTAATTTTAGTCTTTCTGCTGACAAATCTCCACCAATAGCCAACAAACCATCTATTGACGCTTCTTCTACTGGGGGAAACCATAATTCATGTGATAACAAGTACATACTAAATTGAAAAATACAGCTTTTTACAACATAAAAAAAGCTTCTTAAGTAAGAAGCTTTTTTATTTATAATTGACATTTTAAACACCTCAAATCATAGAGACTGCCTTCGTTTCGTTACTGAATAACAGCACAACTATAGGTATTGATGTTTAGAATGGTAAATCGTCAGGTTCATTATCACTTACAGAGTCAGCTGGTTCAAACGCATCAACTGCTTCAACTGGTGGCACTCCTTGTGAGGCATCACCTTGAGCTTTTTCAATTCTCCATCCTTGGATAGAATTAAAATATTTAGCAACTCCTTCAGGGTTAATCCACTCTCTACCTCTTAAATTAATACTCACTTTTACAGGATCTCCAACAGCATAACTGTTTAAAGCATCTGTTTTATCTTGTACAAATTCTATCATCAACATTTGAGGATATTGTTCATCTGTGGTTACTACTAACTCACGTTTTCTAAATCCACTCGCTCCAAAAGTTTGAGTTTCACCTATTAATTTAATCTTTCCTGTAATTTCCATTTTCGCTTAATTGTTTATTAGAAGTACTTTCCAAGCACTTTCTACATCTTTATTTTCTAAATACTCTTGTGCAAATTTATGTTTTTCTTGTGTTTTTAACCCTAAATATTGTGGATTATCATTCAGGAAGTTATTAACATCTTGTTGATTGGGTACGGCTGCGACGTTTGCTAACATCCCTAAATTATTTCCGGTAAGTATGGTACTCTCTTTAATTTCATCAGATAGATTATCGACTCCAATGCCTAAGGAGGTTAATGGTTTCGGAATTTCAAAAAAACCAACATTAGCTCTTGAATAATAGCTTCCACCAGCTCTGGCAACCAAATCTAACTTTGTTTGATCAATCCGTTCTTCTTCATCTAAAAAAGCACGGTCAATATGCATTTTAACTACTTGACATACAATTAAATTACCAGCCCCTCCTTCTTCACCTAAGGCAACTATTTCATTCACTTTACATTCAAACTGAATTGGAGATTCTGCCACTCTAAAAGGGGCAACCAACTCTGATTTCAACATGGTAAATCCGGCTTTATCAAATTCATTGACTCCCTTAGGATACTCAGTACTTGAAAGTGACATTTGCTGAACAATAGCATAATTTACTACGTTTATAACTACCTCTTTTGTTGCTATTGCATTTTCTAAGGTGTGTTTTACCGTATTGTCTCTAACCCTTCTTGCGGGAGAAAAAATAAGGATGGGTGGGTTGGCACTAAACACGTTAAAAAAACTAAATGGAGACAAATTAGGATTCCCTTGCGCATCGATTGTACTGGCAAAAGCAATCGGTCTTGGAGCCACCGCACTCAGCAAATAACCATGTAATTTAGCCGTTGAAATTTTAGCTGGATCGATCGTTAACATAGGTTCTAATTTTAATGGTAAAAGTAATTATTATAAAGATACTATAATATCAAATCTTTTTTTTAGTTATATCAACAGATAATTTTATATTTGTTACAATGAATCTCCCTCAAAATAAGACCCTACTTCATTGGACACTCATTACAACCGCTTTTTTAGTGGTTGCTCTTATTTTATGGAATACCAATGTTTTCTTCCAACAGTTTAAACAAGAGGAACGAACTAAAATGGAAGTTTTAGCTTCGGCACTAGAAAACATGAACAAGGCCGATTTAGATGTAGACATTTCCCTTGAGAGTAAAATTATTGAGAGCAATAAAAACATCCCTATGATACTTATCAATAGAGATGATAAAATTGATAGTTGGGGGAATTTAGATTTTGAAAGAACTGCAGATTTTGATGATTTACCTACTCAAAAAAGGATGTATCTCACAGAGCAATTGGCAAAAATGAAGAGTGAAAATCAGCCCTTGCTGGTGATGAATGAAAATGAAATTGTATATCAAATTTACTACCGAGATTCTGATTTATTGAATAGGCTTCAGTATTACCCTTTAGCCTTGGTATTGATACTGCTCCTTTTCGGAACTGTTATTTACCTTGTTTTTAAATCGAATAAAGCTGCGGAAACCAATAAACTTTGGGCCAGTATGGCTAAAGAAACAGCACACCAAATAGGAACACCGTTATCCTCACTATTGGGGTGGGTTGAAATTTTACGTATGGAAAATGCCGATGAAAATACGGTAGTAGAAATAGAAAAAGACGTAGAGCGCCTCAATACCATTGCAGATCGTTTTTCTAAAATTGGGTCCATACCTAAGCTCACCAGACATGATGTGGTTTTAGAAACACAAAAGGCATTTGACTATTATAAATCAAGAAGCTCTAAACTCGTAGATTTTAACTTAAAAATCGGTAATAAAGAGAAAATCTACGCCATGATAAATACGCAACTTTTTAGTTGGGTGATAGAAAATCTGATCAAGAATGCTATTGACGCCATGCAAGGAAAGGGCAGTATTCATATGGAAATATCATCAAAAGATGATAAATACATTCAAATTGATATTTCAGATACCGGTAAAGGAATCCCTAAAAATTTATATAATAAAATATTCGATCCTGGATTTACTACCAAAAGGCGTGGTTGGGGATTGGGTCTTTCTTTAACCAAAAGAATTATTCAAGATTATCACGACGGAAGAATCTATGTAAAGAAATCGGAAGTTGGCAAAGGCACCACCTTCACGGTATTACTTACTGAATTGCTATAAGTTTGCCGCAATGGCATTTGCAATTTCTTGAAATTCAGTAGTGGTTAATGCAACTTTCTTTTTAAAATTTATATCCTCCATAGCATTCAACGGAATTAAATGTACGTGTACGTGTGGCACTTCTAGTCCGATTACAGACATTCCAACTCTTTTACATGGAACAGCTTTTTCTAATGCGATTGCTACTTTCCTTGAAAAATCGAACAACCCTTTATAGGTGGTTTCATCCAGATCAAATAACTTATTTACTTCTTTCTTTGGTACTACTAAAGTATGTCCTTTGGCATTCGGATTTACATCTAAAAAAGCAAAAAAATCGTCATTCTCTGCAACTTTATAACACGGTATTTCGCCCTTGATAATTTTAGTAAAAATAGAACTCATAATTAGCTTCTGCTTATTTCTAATATTTCAAATTTCATGACTCCGTTTGGCGCTTGTACTTCTGCAATATCACCAACAGACTTACCCAATAAACCCTTACCAATTGGCGAGTTTACAGATATTTTACCGCTTTTGAAATCAGATTCAGAATCCGCAACAAGGGTGTAATTAAACTCCATATTATTGCCTGTATTCTTTATTTTAACAGTTGACAATGCCAATACCTTTGAAACGTCTAACTGACTTTCATCAATCACTCGGGCAGAAGCAACTACATTCTTTAATTGCGCAATTTTAAATTCTAATAATGACTGCTCTTCCTTAGCTGCATGATACTCGGCATTTTCACTTAAATCACCTTTATCTCTAGCATCCGCTATTTCATTAGTAACCCGAGGTCGCTCAACATGCTCCAAGTGCTCCAATTCTTCTTTTAATTTTTTATATCCTTCGGCTGTATAGTATGATACTTTACTCATAATTCGTTCATTTTATATTATAATCAAAAAATCCCACACCTTTTATGAACTTGGAATGAGATTAGTTTGCTAAGGTACAAAATATTTTAATTTGATTACTAAATTAGTAACTTGCCAAAAAATTTCACTCTAATGAAGAAAGTAGCCATACTAGCACTATTAATCGGTATTATTTCATGCAATCCAACTGATGATGGCAATAAAATTTTACCAGACGTTCCGGTTAACGAAACTATTTTCTTAAACAATCCATCAAACAACAATCTACTGCTGGTTGGCGGATGGGTTGAAATTAATGGCGGCATCAAGGGTATTGTAGTGTATCATTCAAGTCAAAATAACTACTTGGCCTATGATTTGGCCTGTCCGCATTTAACACCAAGTGCCTGTACAAAAATGGTCATTGAGGATGGCTTGACCATGGAATGTACCTGTGATAACACGAAATTTGCATTAGCACTGGGTGGTGCTCCACAAAGCGGAACGCAATACGCAGCGAGACAATATAGAGCCACCAGAAATGGCGATACGTTAATAATCACCAATTTTTAGTTTTTATACTGCGCTAAGATGCTTATTTTTGTACAAAGCATTTAAATGAAAAATTACTTTTCTTCCGATTTTAAACTGGGCATACTTGGCGGAGGTCAATTAGGCAGAATGTTACTGGCCGAAACTCAAAAGTTCGACATCTACACCATCATACTAGACGCATCGGCAGAAGCGCCCTGTAAATCTATTTGCAATGAATTTCATCAAGGCAATTTGTTAGACTACGATACGGTCTATCAATTTGGTAAAAAAGTGGACGTCTTGACGATAGAAATTGAAAATGTAAATGTAGCAGCTTTAGAAGCACTTGAAAGTGAAGGAGTAACTGTATTCCCATCTTCTAAAACAATCCGCACTATACAAAACAAAGCCACACAAAAACTCTTTTATGTTGATCATTCCATCCCAACAGCTCCATTTTCACGCTTTGCCTACACTGACGAGTTAACAACGGCATTAACGCACGAGTCACTTGCTTTTCCTTTTGTTTGGAAAAGTGCGCAGTTTGGTTATGATGGCACCGGAGTGAAAATAGTAAAAAGCCATAAAGATCTTGAAGACTTACCAAATGTAGCCTGTGTTGTTGAAGATTTAGTGCCCTTTAAAACTGAATTAGCCGTTATTGTCGCTCGCAATGCCAATGGATCCGTAAAATCATATCCCGTTGTTGAAATGGAATTTCATCCAGAGGCGAATCAAGTTGAGTATGTAATTTGCCCAGCTAGAATATCCGATGAAATAGCAAAAAAAGCAGAAGCTGTTGCTTTAGAAGTTTCACAAGAATTTGAGCACGTTGGCTTATTGGCCGTTGAATTATTTCTAACACAAGACAATGAAATACTCGTCAATGAAGTTGCTCCAAGGCCTCATAATAGTGGACATTATAGCATAGAAGCTTCTTACACCAATCAGTTTGAACAGCACATTCGTGCCATTTTAAATTTACCCTTAGGTGACACCTCAAGTAAGGTTGCTGGAGTTATGGTAAACCTTGTTGGGGAAGAAGGGCATGTAGGTAATGTTGTTTATAAAAATATGGAAACCATTTTGGAGATGCCTGGTGTTACACCACATGTTTATGGAAAAAAACAAACCAAACCTTTTCGGAAAATGGGTCATATTACTATTGTTAATCAGGACATCGACAAGGCTAGAGAAATTGCTCAAAGCGTAAAAGAAATTGTAAAGGTAATTAGCAAATAAAGACATAATGATTTATCAAGGCGTTCTAAAAAAAATGCAAACGGAATATTTAAATCCCATTCAATATTATCTAGATATGGGATCCGATTTCGTCAATGTGAATCAGTTATTAGATAAGGAGCTACAGATCGATTTTGTAGCTTATGAATGCCTGAATTGCCATTTAAATAAAAAAATATACCGCCAGGGATTTTGCAAAAGCTGCTTTTTTGAAATTCCGCAAGCTGCTGATTGGATTATGCGACCCGAATTAAGCACAGCTCATCTCGACAAAGAAGATAGAGACTTAGCCTATGAAAAACAAGTTCAATTGCAACCCCACATCGTTTATTTAGCCAACTCTAGTAATGTAAAAGTGGGAGTTACTAGAAAACAACAAGTACCTACACGTTGGATAGATCAAGGCGCACATGAAGCCATTGAAATGGTAGAAGTTCCAAATCGCTATTTAGCCGGCATTACTGAAATTGCTTTAAAAGAGCATGTCTCTGATAAAACCAACTGGCGTAAAATGCTCACTAATGACATTGAAGACGTCGATTTAGTTCAAGTAAAAGAAAAACTATCGGCATTCCTACCAGACGAAGCCAAATCCTATTATCTAGAACAGAATTCAAAGGAGACGCATATCGAATTCCCTGTTATACAGTACCCGGAAAAAGTACAAAGTCTAAACTTAGAAAAATCGAAAAGCTATACAGGCATTTTAAAAGGAATTAAAGGACAGTATTTTATCTTTGAAGACAATACAGTTTTTAATATTCGAGGAAATGAAGGATTGGTAATATCGCTACAAATAGCTTAAAGAACTTGTCAATTTTAAGAAACGTTTAGTAAACGCCTCAAATTTTGAGGAAAAAGAAGTCATTAAAATTAAACAAGAAACTTATATTATTTGCTTATACTTTTTTTTAGCAATTTTGAAAATCATAGCAATTTTCCCATCTCTAGTTAGTAGCACTTTTTCCTTTTCTTACAAATAAGAGGAGAAAGTAAAATATAAGTCTCTTGTTTAATAACCCAAATAATCAACTAACTTCTAACACCACAAAGTTGCAGCAATTGAGTCTTGTGCACAAGAGGAAAAATCCTAAATTTAAAAGGGGTTTTCCCTATTTAAAAAAAGGGGAAAATCCCCTTTTTTATTGTGGACAATTATTGGTAATTTGCAGTAACATAAATCCTTAACCCAATAATCATGAAAAATACAAACATCAAATTCAAAAAGATCAGCTCCGTTTTTTTACTGAGCACACTATTTTTAACACTTATTTTTTCGTGTGAAAAAATGCCCGAACACGAAACTGATACCATCACTCAGGAAGACATTCAAGCAATGAAGAAAGATCATATTATTGAATTAAAAGATGCTGTAAAAATGCATGATACTTATGAAAAAGACCGAGTGAAATTACTAAAAGACTCACTTAAGAAAAAATACGGAGCTAATTTTAATGACACCCAGTCTGTGTGGTTTGATATTAAAACTATCAAAGCCTATTTAAAGTATTTGGAGACATACGCAAGTGATGCCGAAGGCTTACAATTTTATTTTAGTGTATATCCAGACAATGGAGACAAACAAAAAAATCATCAAACATTTTTTGTGGCTCCAACTATAAGCAATGTATACCAAGGTGACACCATACAGTCAGGTTATACTAAAAAAGATGGTAAAAGAATCTTTTTATATGACGCTTTTAAAACCCGGAACAACCAAGCATCTTACATGCAAAAAGCAAGCTTCTTGAAGCTTTTACAAGATGGCGATGACGATGGATATCTATTTAACAATGGGGTCGGAAACCCTCCATTTAACGGTAATTAAAAAATAAAATTTGACCATAGAATTTATTAGACATACAGTATTGGGTAGCGAATTGCTTTCAGCGATTGTAGGTACCATTTATTTTTACAAGTATAAAAATACCCATTTAAAGTATTTTTTATACCTACTTTGGTACATTACCTTCACTGAATTTTTTTCCAAATTTGTTGCAAGTAAAACTGGATTTCTGATTTTTTATACCGATGAAAATGGTAACCGCTACACGTTGTGGTTTTACAACTTATTAAATTTAGTAACCTTTACCACGTTGGCTTATGTTTATTTTAACTATTTAAAAACCAAAGTATTTAAAAATTGGATCAAAGTATTTGCCTTTATTTACGTTACAGTATATGCTGTAAATTGGGTGTTTATTCAAGATTTTAATCAAGAAAATTCTGAATTACCGCGCGTACTTGGCTCCTTATTTTTAATTGCAACCATTATATTTTATTTTATAGAACTTTTAAAGTCCGAAAAAATAGTGCTGTTTCATAAAATGCTACTGTTTTGGATTAGTGTGGGCTTACTACTATTTTATTCAGGCACCATTCCCTTTGCGTTAAAATGGAATGGCTATGCCCTTTTACCAGGGGTACACAAACTGTTTTTAATTGTGTATGTGTTGGCAATTACTATGTACTTACTATTTACATTCGGTTTTATATGGAGCAAGAAAGAGTAACATTAATTATCATCATTACTACCATAGTGGTCCTAGTCTTTACTATTGCCATGGTTACTTTATTTGCCATTTTTCAACAAGAAAAAAATAAGTTATTGGTAGCAAATAAAGGCTTACGTGATTTGGTGAATGATGAAACTAGTTTAGACATTTAATTTTTAATCGATTTAAAATGTCAGTAGAATTGTCAGTCTCATTTATAAGAAACTCCATAAAATATGCGGAGCTGATTGCGGCGCTGGCAGGTACTTTTTATTATTTCAAATACCAACATACTGCTGTCAAACTCTTGTTACCACTTTTATGGCTAATAACGATCACTGAATTTGTTAGTTTATTTTTAATTAGTAACGACCTGCTCCTTTATACAGATGCACAAGGAACTAAGTACAACCTATGGATTGTAAACTTGCTATATGTGATCTATTTCCCCGTTCTGCTTTATATTTACTTTAAAGAAATTAAAAATACCACATTTAAAGTGTGCATTCAAATTTTCACAGTTGGCTATTTAGTAGTCTCGGCTATCAACTGGATTTTTATTCAAAATTTCATCACAGAATGGTCTGAATTACCCTTTATTGTTGGCTCGCTCGCAATCATCATTGCGGTTGTATTCTATTTTGTAGAACTATTAAAATCGGATAAAATAATTGTTTTTCACCGCACTTTATTATTTTGGGTAAGTATTGCACTCCTATTATTTCATGCCGGAACCATTCCTTTTTCCATAAAAATAAACGGCTATGCTCATATTCCCGGCACCCACCAATTATTTCTAATTTTGTATGTTTTAGCGATACTCATGTATCTAATACTTGCTTTTGGATTTATTTGGAGCAGGAAAGAGTAAAATGAACTATTATTAAGAAACATTATTACAACTCATTTGACTCGAAATAGTTACTTTTAATGCATTATGGAACAAGGAGGAACAACGATAGTTATTTTAATCACAACACTAACCGTGTTATTATTAATCGTTGTGATTATAATAATCTTTAGCATTTTTCAAAAGAGAAAAATTGCTTTTTTACAAGAACAAAAAGAAGCGAAGCAACGTTTTGATGATGAAATTGTAAAATCACAATTAGAAACACAGGAACAGACCTTACAAAATATTAGTTGGGAATTGCATGATAATGTTGGGCAGCTATTATCTGTTGCAAAAATGCAGTTAAATATACTGCAGCCAAGTCTTTTAGAAAATCAAAAAGGAATCGTAAATGAAACAGGAGAAATCATTTCTAAAAGCTTGCAAGAAATCAGAACACTTTCAAAACTATTAAATCCCGAAGTGGTCAAAAATATTGGTTTAGAAAAATCAATTGAACTCGAATTACAGCGTTTCAATCGGTTAAATTTTTTAAAGGCTACTATAGAAATTATAGGTACACCTATTGAAATAAATCAAAAAGATGAGATTATTTTATTTAGAATATTACAGGAATTCTTGTCCAATACGGTCAAACACTCTAAAACAACGCGTTTAGAAGTTATATTGACATACACTTCAGAAAAGTTAACAATTAAAGCAGAAGATTTTGGAGTTGGTTTTGACGAAGAAAAAATTCAGAAAGGTTCTGGTCTTATCAATATGAAAAGTAGAGCAAAGCTGATAAACACAGATTTTTCTTTAATCTCTGAAAAAGATAAAGGAGTTTCATTAACTTTAGCCTATCCATTCAATTCAACTCAATGAAAAAATATACTGTTGCCATAGTTGATGATCACTTACTATTTGCAAAGTCTTTAAAAGGTTTAATAAATACTTTTGAAGAGTTTAATGTAATTTATCATGCAATGAATGGTTCAGAATTAATTGAAAAGCTAGAAAGTATTTCAAACATTCCTGACGTTGTTTTAATGGATATCAATATGCCGATTATGAATGGATTGGAAACTACCTATTGGCTCAAAAAAAATCACCCCAACATAAAAGTCTTGGCGTTATCAATGGATGATGACGAAATGTTAATTATAAAAATGATCAAAAAAGGTGCACGTGGTTATTTATTAAAAGACATTCATCCAGATGAATTGCGTGACGCACTCAACGAAGTAATTATTGAAGGGTTTTATCATACCAAACGCGTTTCTAGGACCATTCAAAAATCGATGACTTCAGAAATTAAAGATCAATCAGAAATTTCGGGTAATGAACTTACTGTATTAAAACTAGCCTGTACCGAAAAAACATATAAAGAAATGGCAGGCGAAATGTACCTGAGCCCAAAAACCATTGATGGTTATAGAGAATCTTTATTTAAAAAAACGGGCGCTAAAAGTCGCGTTGGCTTAGTAATGTATGCAATCAAGCACGGTATTCATGAGATTTAGTTAACTGTCAAGATCTATTTCTTCTCCTAATTGAAGGTTAAACCTTTTTCTAAACAACCCAACAAACAAATACAACAATGGTGTGTCTAATGCCGCGACCAATACTTTAAACATGAATCCGCTTAGCAACAACCCATAAAACATACTCCAAGGAAGTACTTTAAAAGAACAAAGTAAAACCAATACCGTTAACGTATCTACAAATTGTGAAGTAAAGGTTGAAAAGTTATTGCGCAGCCATAAATGTTTGCCCTTCGTATACGCTTTCCAGAAATGAAAAATTCTAATATCTATAAACTGTGCAAATAAATAAGCCAGCATTGATGCCTGTACAGCTATTGGCGAAAGTCCAAAAACTTCAGTAAATATTTTATCACTAACAGGAGATGAACTAATTGCAGGAACGCTATTGGCAATATAGATAATGCTCATAGAAAAGAAGGAAGCAAAAATACCTACTGTAACTACTTGATTTGCCTTTTTCTTACCATAAATCTCAGAAATAACATCTGTAATTAAAAAGGTGATTGGGTAGGGCAAAATCCCAACAGAAATCTCAAAACGAAAAAGCCCAAAGGGATTCCAATAAAAAAATTTCTGAAATATTAAGTTCGAAACTACTAAAGATGTAATAAATAGTGCAGCCAAAACCAAATAGATTTTTTGCGCTTCAATTTTTTCTGATACCTTCATAAGTTAATTGCTAAAATATAAAATAATTGTTAGTTACAATTTTCTTATTTTTGTGACGCACTAAAAAATTCAAGCTACATGCACGCATATATTTTCCCTGGTCAAGGCGCACAATTCTCAGGAATGGGTCTTGATATCTACGAAAAATCTCCTGTTGCCCAGGAATTATTTGAAAAAGCAAATGAAATTTTAGGATTTCCGATTACCGACATAATGTTTGAAGGTACCGATGAACAATTGAAAGAAACTAAAGTAACACAACCGGCTATATTTTTACACTCGGTTGCGCTTACAAAAACATTAGGTGATCATTTTAGTCCAGACATGGTTGCGGGCCATTCATTGGGAGAATTTTCTGCGCTTGTAGCAAACGGCACCTTGCATTTTGAAGCTGCTCTAAAATTAGTTCACCAACGAGCATTGGCCATGCAAAAAGCCTGTGAATTACAACCCTCTACTATGGCGGCAGTGCTCGGTTTAGATGACCATATTGTTGAAGAAATTTGTGCCGAAACTCCAGGGATTGTTGTTGCTGCTAATTACAATTGTCCTGGACAATTAGTTATTTCAGGAGAAATAGCAGCCGTCAATACCGCTTGCGAACGTTTAACTGCAGCGGGGGCGCGACGTGCATTGGTTTTACCTGTAGGTGGTGCATTTCACTCACCATTAATGGAACCTGCACGTGAAGAACTTGCAGCTGCGATAGAAAACACCACGTTCAATGAACCACTTTGTCCTATTTATCAAAATGCAACAGCCACTGCGGTAACAAGCGCTGCTAGTATTAAAAATAATTTAATCGCCCAATTGACAGCCCCAGTTAAATGGACACAATCAATACAGCAGATGATTTCCAATGGAGCTACCGAATTTACAGAGGTTGGTCCAGGTAAAGTTTTACAAGGTTTAATGCGAAAAATTGATCGAAATGTCACAGCTAATGGTGCCGTTTTTGAAGAATCTTAATTGATTTTAGTTGCGTGAAAAAAGATATTAATATTCCAAAAGTTGATGGTGTTTATATGGCCATTACACATGAGTATAATACAACGTTCAAAACAAACGATTGGAATGCTTATTTGATTAATGAAAAAGAAGAAGCTCTTGAAGTGATTTTAATCGTATCCCATGGTTTTGACGATACGCTTAAAACATCGATTATGCGTCATAAATTAGATACCTTACCTGCAAAGTCTGGAGCAAAAATTGAATTAATGCAAGATGAAGTTTTAAAACTCAACAATGAATTCAAACTGACTTTTTTTGCTGACAATAAACTCTACGAAAAAACATTTCTATTCAAGAAAAATACGATTAAGGAAAGTGCCTTGCGAATGATAAAAATTCTAAATAAAAAAGGAATTGTTGTCAAATAGGTCTGTAGCAACTACAACTTAGCCGATTGATTTACAGCTGTTGTTTCAAATTCATTTAAATCTACTCGATACAGGCCATCAGAAGCACTCAATGTATAATTTTCATCTTTCAAACCACCTAGAATATACAGCTTTTCATCGGCATATTGCAACTCAGCGGCACTTAAAAACAAATTGATACTGTACTCTTTTAGTTCCTTAGTAATACAATTAAAGCTAGCTAACTTTCCATTTTCAAAGAGATATACCATATTATTAGCATGGGTTATGGCCGGTTTGTTAAAATCGGAAAACAACACGCCTTCTCGTGCCCATTTCCCAGAGATTAAATCAAACGATTCGATCTCTTTGAGTGGTTTTTTGTTAAATCCACCAAAGGTGTAAATTTTATCATTTATGAGGATGCCTCTGGTTTCTTTCGCACTAGGCATGGTTGCTAAATCATACCATAAACCAGACTTAAGGTTGTACATGTGTACTTTATTTGAGTATACCTTTTGTCCGTTATTCTTTTGTTTAATGGAACCTCCTAATACTATAAGATTATCCTTATACAAAAAAGATTCAAAATTTGCTGCCTGATGCGGATTGGTATCATCAACAATAACCGTATTGGTTTTTAAGTCTAACACTTCTATCTTATCATCTAAATATTCAAACGCACCATTTCTAGAGACCCTTTTACCACCTAATACATAAATTTTATCTCCATACAAGTTAATGTTGTGATTCGCTCTTTTTCTAAAATTTAGATCACTTGTTTCCCAACTATCAGAATGGATGTTATATAGCAAAAGGTCTCCTCTATACATTTTGGTTGAAAAATTGGCTCTCGTTTTATTTAGAAACTCGATAAAACTGATGTCTGGATTGTTTTCCAATGTTTTTAAATTTTCATCAACTTGATAGGAGACATCTCCTCCTATTATATAAATTATATCGTCTTTTATTACTGAACCAAAGGCATACCTTCCATTTTTCATGGAGGTCAGTTTGTTAAATTGTATATCAGATTTTAATTTTTTGTTAGCAACAACTTGAATTTCTTCTAAAGTATTGACCTGGGGTGTTAAATAAACCAAATACTTGCTTTTGTCTTTAACATATGGCAATCCTTGTTTTTGATAATTTATATGTGAAAAATAGATCGTATCGTTTTCACTTAAGTTAGCTGTAGTTTTAATTTTAAACTTTCCCCTAGTGTTGGTCAATGTGCCTTGTTGACTCTTATTGATATAAACATGTACAGCATCAATAGGTTGATTTGTACGAGCATCAAATACAATGCCCTCAATGTTTTGTGCATAGGAGGTGTAAATAGTAAAAGAAAATACCATTACTAAAATAAGAGTTCTCATAAGGTCAGTTTCATTATTATCATCAAAAATTATACCTAACTATCTAGTCAGTTAGTTTAAATACTATCGGCTATGATCAACCTGTCGTTTCATCATTTTCATGATCTTCCAAATCTTTAGTTAAATCTAATGCCCTAAAAGAAGGGGAAACAATTCCTGTTGTTAATACTGTAATTAAGGTCATTGTTCCTCCAAAAACTACAGCTGTGACTGTTCCCATTAATTTCGCCGTAAGTCCGCTTTCAAAAGCCCCTAGTTCGTTTGAAGAACCTACAAACATTGAATTTACTGAAGCGACTCTACCGCGCATGTTATCGGGTGTTTTAAGTTGTAAAATTGTTTGTCTGATCACCATAGAAACACCGTCTGTAACACCACTAAAGAACAAGGCCACAATAGATATCCAAAATGTAGTTGACACACCAAAAGCAATGATACAAACTCCAAATCCAAAAACAGCCACTAATAATTTCAATCCTGCATTTTTACTAATTGGCATATACGCCGTTAACAACATGGTTAAAAAGGCCCCAACTGCTGGTGCTGCTCTTAATGCACCAAACCCTTGCGGCCCTACTTGTAATATGTCTTGTGCATAAATAGGAAGCAAGGCAATGGCCCCTCCAAAAAGGACCGAAATCATATCCAAAGTAATGGCACCAAATATAGCTTTGGTAGTGTACACAAATTTAATTCCTTCCTTCAAACTCTGAAAAATTGGCTCTCCAATTTTCGGATTTAAAATGGGCTTTCGCTTTATAAAAAACACTAAAAACAAAGAAGTTAAAACCAAACCAAATACGACAGACAATGACCAATGTACCCCAATTAAATAAATTAGATATCCCGCAAAAGCAGGCCCAATAACAGATGCCATTTGCCAAGTTGAGCTGCTCCAAGTAGCGGCATTGGGATAGAGTTTTTTCGGAACAATCAATGCGATTAAAGAAAATATGGTAGGCCCAAAAAAGGAGCGTAAAAACCCTCCAAAAAATACCAATGCATAAATAGCATATAAAACAGTTGTCTGGTCCCAACCTTCAATAAAAATGGGCCAAGTAAGCAGAAACAATCCCAAACTAATTAAAGAAAAAGCGGCAATACAGATCGCTAACAAATTTCGTTTTTCCTTTTGATCTACAATGTGCCCAGCAAAAAGCGCCATGGAAACCGCTGGTATGACTTCCATTAAACCAATAATACCTAATGACAACGGATTTTTAGTGATGCTATAAACTTGCCATTCTATGATAATAAATTGCATTGACCAGCCAAAAACAAGCACAAATCGTACTAATAAAAAAATATTGAACTCTTTAATGCGCAAAGACGCATAGGGGTCTTTTTTACTCATTTTAACTTAATTTCATATCCATCAGAATCGCAAATGTTTGGTTAATATCTGCTTCTTTAACCACTATGGACATTTCATGTGTAGTAGAAATTATTTCTTGTACCGGAATATCGGCCCAAGCCAATTGTTTCAATATAAAATAATAAACACCCGACTGTTCTAGATTTGTCTTCGGTAGTTTGATGGTAACTGAGGCTAAGTCAACCAAAGACCAAAGTACTTCCTCCTCTTTAAAAATACTGTCAATTTTATCTTTCAAACTGGAACTAGCAACTATATTCGTTTCAAAAACACCTTGTGAAACAGTAAAAAAACTATCGTTCTCAATACCTACGTCACTTAACAATTGCGCTATTTTCTTTAGTAAGGTTACCGAATTTTTAAACGTATAATCACATAAATCAGATCGAACAATAAAATCACCCGAAGACAAGGCAATTTTCCGAACGTTCTTTCGAACCTTCAAAACACTAGATGGAGACAACCTATTGATTGCCATCATGATAGCGCCAGATTTCACTTCCTTTTTTAATACTTGCTCAACTTCGGGTTGTATAATTCTAGCCAAGGATGAAACGTTTATCAATTTGTCATACAACGCCTCTTCAATAAATGGTGTTTTATTGATAATAGTCGTTACTGCTTCTTGTATAGTCTTCATGTTTAAATTTAAACCATTTGTAATAATTTGTAAAAATAAAACAAATAATTGTACATAAAATACAATCTTATGATTTTTGGTGAAAATTTAATTTGAACATATGATAGTTTTAAAATTTGGCGGAACATCTGTAGGAAGCGCTACTAACATTAAGAAAGTAGCGGCTATTGTCAACAACTGTAATGAGCGAATGATTGTTGTACTTTCAGCCGTTTCCGGTACCACAAACGCCTTGGCGAAAATCCACACTCTTTTATCGGAAAATAAGAAGAACGATGCCAAGGATGTAATTGATCAATTAGAATTAAATTACCTCGACTTACTCGATGCCTTATACACTTCTGAATATCATCAATTAAAAGCATTAACGTTTATTCGGAATCGCTTTGATCATTTAAGAACATTAGCAGCTAATGACGAAAATGAAATTTTAGCTCAGGGCGAACTTATTTCAACGCACCTATTCCAGCTTTATTTAACAGAATTAAATATAGACTCTGAATTACATACTGCCTTTGGTTTTATGTCTATTGATAAAAATGGAGAACCAGAAACTTCCAAAATCAAAAGCAAATTAAGTGAGATACTACTAAAAAGCACAAAAAACATCATCATCACACAAGGTTTTATTTGTCACGATCAAGATGGTAACATCGCAAATTTAAAAAGAGGAGGCAGTGATTATAGTGCCTCGCTTATTGGGGCGGCTATAAAGGCTAAAGAAATTCAAATTTGGACCGATATTGATGGGATGCACAATAATGATCCTCGTTTTGTTGAAAACACCTTTTCAATAGATGAAATATCATTTGACGAGGCTGCTGAATTGGCTTATTTTGGAGCTAAAATATTGCATCCACAAAGTGTTATTCCTGCAAAAGAAAATAATATTCCCGTTTTATTAAAAAATACATTTAACCCCAATGGTAAGGGGACCATCATAAAAAATTGCAGTAGTAGTATTGGTGTAAGAGCAATTGCCGCAAAAGACGGTATTATTGCCATGAAAATAAAATCCTATCGCATGCTAATGGCGTATGGTTTTTTAAAGAACATTTTCGAGGTTTTCGAAAAATATCAAACGGCTATCGATATGATTACTACCTCGGAGGTAGCAGTATCACTAACTATTGACAACCCCAAGCATCTTGAAAAAATTACACAAGAATTAAATAGTTTTGGGAAGGTTGAAATA